>Ga0070717_10000004_pt1 | contig 365525 bp, 372 predicted proteins | sample LARL113metaG_FD_71366 | JGI IMG/M metagenome (GOLD analysis project Ga0070717, IMG submission 71366) | Corn, switchgrass and miscanthus rhizosphere microbial communities from Kellogg Biological Station, Michigan, USA - LAR L11-3 metaG | ecosystem: Host-associated > Plants > Roots >...
CACGGCGGATCTCGGGGCGCGCAAGATCCGCGAGGAGCTGGACGCGCTGCAGGTGCTGGGCGTGGACCCGGTCAAGAACCTCGTCGTGCCGCGCTTCCTGGCGCTGATGCTCGTGACCGGCCTGTTCGACGTCTTCGCTGTCGTGGTGGGCATCTCCGGCGGCCTGCTCGCGAACTTCACGAACGGCGGTCAGGCCGGCCAGTTCTTCGCGACGTTCCTGTCGAACGCGACGACGACCGACCTGTGGGCCTCCGTGCTGAAGTGCACGCTGTTCGGCGCCATCATCGCGATCGTCTGCTGCTACAAGGGGATGACCGCCTCCGGCGGGGCCGAGGGCGTCGGACGCGCGGTCAACCAGGCGGTCGTCATGACCTTCATGGCGGTCGGCGCATTGAACTACGTCTTCACGCAGACGCTGCTCGCCACGCACCCGGAGATCAACATCATCCGCTGAGCGCTCGCGCGCTCACACCATCGCCGCGCGCACCGCCACGACCGCCGCCTGCACGCGGTTGGTGACCTCCAGCTTGAGCAGGATGCTGGAGATGTGGTTCTTGACGGTGTGGCGGCTGATGAACAGCTCCGCGGCGATCGCGTCGTTCTCCTTGCCGGCGGCGATCAGGCGCAGCACCTCCTGCTCGCGGTCGGACAGCACGGAGCGCGGCTGCGGCAGTTCGCCGGTGCCGCTCGCGCGCAGCCGGCGCACGAGGGCGGCGGCGACCCTCGGCGCTATCAGCGACTCGCCGGCGGCCGCGGCTCGCACCGCCGCGAGGATCGTCTCGGGCGGCGCTTCCTTGAGCAGGAAGCACGAGCAGCCCATGCAGACGATGTCGACCGCGTCCTGGCGGCTGCGCGCGGCGGCCAGCGCGAGCACGTGGGTGGAGGGCGCCGCCTGCTTGATGCGGCGGATCGTCTCGCGCGCGTCCGCCACCGGTGTGGCGGGCGCGTCCGGGTCGACGACCGCGACGTCGGGTCGCAGGCGCTCGACGAGGCGCACGCCCGAGGAGACGCTCGGCGCCTCCGCGAGGATCGCGATCCCGTCGCGCTCGAGCAGCGCGCGCAGGCCGGTGCGGAAGAGCACGTTGGCGTCCACCAGCACGACGCCGATCCGCTCGCCGCTCATCCCCATGCCTCCTCGTCCCGGCGCTGGGCGGCGAGCCGCAGCGCCGCTTGGCGGTCCGGCGCCCCGAGCCGTCTCAGCGTGCCCGACAGGTGCCGGCGCACCGTCACGGCCGAGATCCCCAGCTGCGACGCGATCTCGCGCGTGCTCAGCTCGCGTCCCATCAGCTCGAGCACCTGCGACTCGCGCTCGGAGAGCTGCGTCCAGGTGCCGGCCGACGTGCGCACGCGTCGCTCGCGCGAGCGCGCGCGCAGCGCGGCGATGACGCGGCCGGCGGCCGCGCGCGGGAGCGGCGACTCGCCGGCGAGCGTTGCGCGCACGGCGCGCCCGAGCGCGTCCGGCTCGATCTCCTTCAGCAGGCAGCCCGCCGCGCCCGCGTGCAGCGCCGCGATCAGCTGCTCGTCCTCGCTCGATCCGAGCAGCACGAGCACGCGCGTCTCCGGCGCAGCGGTCGCGATGCGGTCGGCGGCGGCGATGCCGCCGCCGGGCAGCGCGGCGTCGAGCAGGCAGATGCTCGGCCGTCGCGCGCGCACCGCCCGCAGCGCCTCGGCGGCGTCGGCCGCCTCCGCGACGACGCGCACGCCGACGCGCACGAGCGCGTGGCGCATGGCGAGGCGCGCGACCGGGTGGGCGTCGGCGAGCACAGCGCATGGATCCGCCGCCGTCATCGGCGACGCCCCCGGGCGTGCGGTGGGTCCTCGTCGTTCTCTCTGCCGGACGCGCTCCCGCAGCGTCCGCGGCTTCGCAATTCGGTCAACGTCCTTCCCCCGTCGTCGTTGACGTCCGAGACCTGCGAAAAGTCCCGTTTAGCAACCGGTAATCGGTGCGATGATGCGACGAGGAACCCTAGCAGCCAGATTCGGCCCGTGGTGCGACGCGGCCCGTCTGCGCTCGCCAATAAGCGCTTTCTCATCGATCGTTCAGACGATTGAACGTGCAGAATGAGGCGATCGGCCTATTGGGATCTCCCGCGGCCCGCGGGAGACTCACCCGCGCAATGTCATGACGACGTTCTGCACGGGGGCGCGATGGGGATCAGCACGACGAGGGGGGACGTCGGCGTGGAGCGGGCGTCGAGCGGCGGCGCACGGCAGGCGCGCGCAGCGGGGCTGCGGCGCTGGCTGCGCACGACCGGCGCCGGCGCCCAGGGCGCCGCGCCGGGCGCGCTCGTCGAGGAGCTCGAGCGCGAGCTCGCGCTGCTGCGCGAGGAGAACGCCCGATTGCGCGTCGCGCGCGAGCGGACGTCCGGCCGTCCCGTCAACGAGCGCGTGCGCGACATGCTTCCGCTGCTGCGCTCCGAGCTCGGCGGGGCCGACGGCGACGAGCCGTGGGAGCTGCTGACCGAGTGCATGCTGCTGCGCGACAGCCTCGCCGACGCCTGCCGCGAGCTCGAGCGCGGCGCGCGTGAGCTGCGCCAGCGGCTCGAGTCGATCCTCCCGGGCTCGGAAGGCGCGCGGACCGAGGCGCTCGTCGGCGACGACCTGCAAGACGCGGCGTGAGCACGCCCACAATCCTTCTGACAACCGAGGCCACCTATCCCTACGCCGTCGGCGGAGTGAGCTCGTGGTGTCATCTCGTGGTCGGCGGCCTTCCGGAGTTCGCGTGGCGAGTCCTTCCCATCCACGCGGGCGGCCGCCGGCCGCGGCAACTGTTCGAGCTGCCCCCACACGCCTCGCTCGCGAGGCGCGTGGAGGTGTGGAGCGAGCGGCTGCCGCGGCGGCGCTGGATCCGCGACCGCCTGCGCGGCGGTCGCGGATCGCTCCCGGGGGAGCTCGTGCGCGCGTTGATCGGTTGGCGCGTCGACCACGAGGCGCTCGTCGACGCGCTCGTCTGGTGCCGCCGCCACCCGGGCGAGCTGCGCGCGACCTTCCGCTCGGATCGCGCCTGGGGGGAGTTCGTCGGCGCGCTGCTCGACGTGCTCGCCGAGGGCGAGCCGGAGGCCGGCCCCGTCCCCGCGCTCGACGCGGTCGACGCGGCGACGCTCTACCAGCGCCTCTACTGGGTCGCGCGCGTCGCTGCCGTCGAGACCCCGCGCGTCGACCTGCTGCACGTGACGGCAGCCGGCTGGGCGGCGCTGCCGGCGCTCGTGCATCGCCGCCTGCACGGGACGCCGCTGCTGCTGACCGAGCATGGCGTCTACGTGCGCGAGGCATACCTGGCCGGCGCGCGCGGGCGCGTCCCGGCCGCCGAGCGCTTCCTCTCCAGCCGCCTCGCGCGCGGCCTGACGCTCGCCGCCTACGCCGCCGCCGACGTGATCTCGCCGGTGACGGCGGCCAACGCGAAGTGGGAGCGCAAGCTCGGCGTCGCGCCCGAGCGGATCCGCGTGATCCACAACGGCATCGAACCGTCGGAGACGTGCACGCCGCCGCCGGGCAGCCGCAAGGTCGTCTCGATCGGCCGCATCGACCCGCTCAAGGACGTCATGACGATGCTGCACGTCGCCGTCGAGGTGACGCGCCTGCTGCCCGACGCGCGGTTCGAGTACTGGGGGCCGCCGACGCGCGGCCAGGAGGCGTACGCGCGGGCGTGCGAGGAGCTGCGGCGCCGGCTCGGCCTCGGCGAGCGCTTCCGCTTCATGGGCTCCACGCCCGAGCCGCTGAAGGTGATGCGCGGCGCCGACGTCGTGCTGATGACGAGCATCTCGGAGGGCCTGCCGATGGCGGTGCTGGAGGCGATGGCGCAGGGGCGCCCGGTCGTCGCGACCGGCGTCGGCGGTGTGCCCGACGTGCTGCGCGGCTGCGGCGTCGTCGTCCCCTCCGGCGACGTGACGCGGCTCGCGACGGGCGTGGCGACGCTGCTGCGCAACCCCGACTTCGCCGCGCGCCTCGGGGCGCGGGCGCACAGGCGCGTGCGCGAGCGCTACACCCAGCGCGACTGCGTCGAGGGCTACCGCGAGCTGCTGTGCGAGATGACCGGCGTCGCCGGCGCGGCCGCCGCATGAGCGCCTCCCGCATGTCCCGCGAGGAGGCTGGCGGAATCGTCGCCGCCCGCCTCGGGCGCCCGCCGCAGGACCTGCTGGAGGCAGCCGTCGTGCTCGAGGCGTGGGGCGGCGTGCCGAGCGAGGCGGCGCTCGCGCTCGACCCGGCGATCCTGCCGGCGCGGGTAGCGCCCGAGGCGCATGCGGGCTGGGAGGCGGAGGAGGACGAGCAGCGTCAGAGCGTCGTGGCGGAGGGCGTCGCGCTGCTCGTCGCGATCGTCGCGGTCGCCACCTGGGCCGGGCCGCTGAGCCACCAGCTCGGCGCCGTCGCGCTCGAGCACGCGCTGCGCGTCGCGCTGCCGCTGACGCTCGGCCTGCAATGGGCGCTGCGCAGCCGCTACCTCGGACGACCCAGCGGCCTGCGCTGCCTGGCGGAGGAGCGCGGACGCGTGCTGCTGCTCGCCGTCGCCCTGCTGCTGGCGCTCGTGCTCGTGCCGCACGTCGGGCCGCTGGCCGCTGTGCTGGTGCTGATCTGGGTCGGGGGAACGCTGCTCTCGCGGCGCGGCTGGGGGCTCGCGTACGCTGTGCTCGTCGCCGGCGAGGCGTTGGCGCTTGGCGCGCACGCGCCGGCCGCGCGCTCGCTGCTGGCGCTCGCCGTCGTCGTGGCGTGCGCCTGCGCGATCGCGGTAGCGACGGCCCGCGGGCCGCTGCGCGAGGCGCCCGGCCGGCTGCGCCGCGCGCTCGCCGCCGGCGCGATCGGCGCGCTGCTCGGCGGCCTGCTCGTCGGCGACCAGAGCCTCGGCTGGGGCGTGCACGGCGCGTTTCCCGGACTCGCGCTCGTGCCGTCGGTGATCGGCGGCCTGTGGGGCGGCTACCACCTGTGGCAGTTCCACGCGGCGGTGCCGCGCGAGCTGCGCGGGCTGCCGCTCGCGCAGGCCAGCGAGCGCATCCCGCGCGGACCGGCGATGAGGATCCTGCTCGGGGCGCTCGCGCGGCTCGCCGGCGCTACGGCGGCGCTCTCGCTGCTCGTGCTGGCAGCGGGGCAGTGGACGCAGGGCGCCGATCGCCCCGGTCTGTTCGTCGCGTTCGGCGCGGTCGCGCTCGTGTGCCTGTTCGTCGGCCTGCACGAGTCGCTCGGCTACGTGCGCTGGGCGTTCGCGACCGCAGCGATCAGCCTCGCGCTCGAGCTCGCGATCGACCGCTGGGCGCACCTGGCGGTGCCGGGGCTCTCGCTCAGCGTGGCCGGCACGGTCGGCACGTTGCTCGCGCTCGCGCCGCTGCTGCGGCGCCTGCGCTCCCCCGGGCGGATGCTGGCGACCGCTCTGTGGATCAGGTGACCGCGCTCAGCACGCCTCGCGCCAGGAGCTGAGCGTGAGGCGCTTGCGGATCGCGTTGATCCTGAGGCGCCGTGCCTGCGCGCAGTAGGCGGACGGCGCGAGCGCGTACTCGGCGTCGTAGACGCCCTTCCCGGCATGCAGGAACGGCCGCGCCGCGTCGCATTCGCGGTACTCGAAGCACTGCTCGAGGATCGCGAAGTCGAAGCTCGGCGCGAGCGCGGCGGCCTGGTCGAGGTCGTTCTTGAGCGCGACCGCGAGGTGCTGCGCGTGCACGGCCCGCGCGATCCAGCGGTCGAATCGCAGCTGGTCGGCGGCGGTCAGGCGGAAGCCGCTGTGGTTCGCGTAGCCGTCGACGTTGTCAGGCTCGACGGCGTCGAAGCCCTTCGCGCGGCACATGGCGAAGCGCGCCCGCAGCAGCGGGGCGAGCGCGTCGATCCGGCGCACGTCGAGCCAGCGCTCGCCGGGCCAGCCGTTCGGGGTGCCCAGCAGCGCGCGCGGGAAGCGGCCCGCGTCGGTGCGCCATTGCTCCCAGGTGCCGACGTCGACGTAGCAGATGGCGTAGCGGCCGGCGCGGTGCAGCGCCGCGACGCTCGCGCGGCTCGTGTCGAAGCCGTCGACGTCGTAGACGCGCGCCGGGACGCGCAGGTCGAGCCGCCCGTCGAGCTGCCACTGCCAGGCGGCGTGCGCGGGCGGGCGGCGCGGCGGGTCGGCGCCGGGGGCGACGCCGCCGCAGGCGGCGAGCGCTATCAGCACGGCGAGCAGTGGCGCAGCGAGTCGCGTCACGGTCGCCGACCGTAACAGACGCCTGCGCGCGGTCCGGCGCTGTTCAGCGGATGAACGGCCGCAAACGGGTCACATGGCCCATTGGTGGGCGGCGCGCGCGCCGAGACACTGGATGCGCCGTCCAACTTCGCACTCGGGGGAGCGCCGCACATGCGATCGAAGCCGACCGCCGCCGTCATCGTCCTGTCCGTCTGCTGCGCGCTGCTCGCGCTCGCGAGCGCGCCGGCCGGCGCCGCGCAGCGGATCGATCTGCGCGTCCTGCTGCTCGGCGCCAGCGGGACCGAACCGACCTTCGGAGCGTGGGAGGCGCAGCTCAGGCGCGAGGGCGTGCCGTACGACGAGATCGTCGCCAGAAGAGGTCACACGCCGATCAGAGCCGAAACGCTCTCCAGAACCGAAGGCGGCGTCGAAGAGGGCAGGTATCAGGCGATCGTCGTCGCGGTCGGCAATCTGCCCGTGTGCGAAGAAGGCGGCTGCTTCTCGGCGCTCTCCGGCGAAGAGTGGAGCGCGATCGCCGAATACGAGAGAACGTTCCACGTGCGCCAGATCAGCCAGTACGTCTATCCGGCGCCCGAATTCGGCATGAACTGGCCGAGCTCCGGCGGCGCGTTCGAAGGCGTGGCGGGCAGCGTCACCGCCGCCGGCGAAGGCGTCTTCCCGTACCTCAGAGGGCCGGTCTCGATAGGCAGCGGGACGTGGGGCTACCTATCGACGCCGCTCGAAGCGGGCAGCTTCACGACGCTCGTGACCGACGGCGGCGGCGACGCGCTGCTCGGGATCTACAGACACGCCGAAGGCCGCGAAGAGCTGGTCGGCACGTTCGACGGCAACCAGTACCAGGTCCAGTCGCAGCTCCTGCGCCACGGCGAGCTGGCGTGGGTCACGCGCGGCACCTACCTCGGCTCGCAGCGCAACTACCTGGAGATGCAGGTCGACGACGTCTTCCTGCCCGACGACATCTGGAACACGACGACGCACACGACCGACTACAACCCCGAAGACGCGGTGCGGATGAATTCCGAAGACGTCACGAGGGCGGTCGAATGGTCGAGAGCGAGGGGCCTGCGGCTCGACCTGGCCTTCAACGGCGGCGGCAGCGTCGCGTACAGAGAAGAACACGCCGGCAGCGATCCGCTGCTGACCGCCTTCAGGGAAAGAGCAGCCACGTTCGGCTGGATCAACCACACCTACGACCATCCGAATCTCGACTGCTCGACGAGAGCGTTCATCGAAGGCGAGATCACCGACAACGTCAGCTGGGCCAGAGAAGCGGGCATCAGCGTCAACGGCGCGGAGCTGATAACCGGCGAGCACTCGGGCCTCGCAAACCTGATCCCCGGCAACCCCGGCACGATCGACCCGCCGGAGCTCGACGAAGCGGTGGTCAGCGCGACCGGCGGCACGCTCGGCGCGGCCACGTGGGAATACGGCGTGACCGCGACCGACGAAGGCGGCGAGACGGTCGCCTCGACGACGGCGCTGACCACGACCGGCTCGACCAACCAGGTGAGGCTCACCTGGGAAGCGATCTGCCACGCGAGAACGTACAAGGTCTACCGCCGCAGAGCGGGTGGGAGCTGGTCGCTGCTGACGACTGCCTCGCAGCCCGAAAGAGCGTTCACCGACGAAGGGCCGGTGACGATCGCCTACACCGACAGAGGCGGCGAAGGCAGCGTGGCGACGCCGCCGAGCGTCAACGGCGCCGTGCTCTCGCCCTACGGGCAGAACCCGGTCTTCACCGAAGCACTCAGAGGCGCGAGGGTCGAATACGTCGCGACCGACGCGTCGAAGCCCTACCCGGTCACGCCCACCGAATCGAGAGGCCCGACGTACGCCGCCGGCGAAACGTGGGTCGACGGGCCGGCGCGAGCGATCCCGCGCTACCCGACGAACGTCTACTACAACGTCGCGACCAGAGAACAGCTCGTCGACGAGTACAACCACCTGTACCTGCCGCCTGAATTGGGCGGGGTGTGCGTCAACACCGAAGTCACGACGTGCCGCTCGAGCGCGGCGAGATGGGAAGACATCGTCGAACTCGAATCGCAGCTGATCTTCACCCACATGATGGGCAACGACCCGCGTCCGCACTACTTCCACCAGACGAACCTGGCTGACTCCAGAAGGAGCGAAGGCGCGGTTCTCTACCCGGTGATCGACGCGACGATGAGCCTCTACGAAAGATACTTCTCGAGCACGAGCGCGCCGCTTCAGCAGCTCACCCACTCGCAGATCGGCGAACTGCTCGGCAGGCAGTCCGCGTGGGCGGCCGCGAACGCCAGCACGGTCACCGGCTACATCGAAAGAGAAGAAGTCGTCCTCAGGAACGGCGAAAGGACCACCGAGCCCGCGCCCGTCTCCGGCACCGAAGTCGGGTCCTCCTACGGCGGCACGAGATCGGGCTGGGATGAACTGCCCGAAGGCACGACGAGACTGAGAGCGGGGGTCGCCTGGCCGTGAGCGCTGGGTGGGCACCGGGCTGGTCATCGTGAGCTTCTGTGCGGTTCCGGGCGGGTCTTGGTCACGAGATCGGGGGTCGTGGCCACAACCCGAGCAGCCCTCGCCGTCTTCCGGCCTGCCGGTTATGCTCGGCCCGTGACGCCGAGTCAGGAGCAACGTCTGAAGCAGGCCGCGCGCGACGCCCACGCCGCCGAGCGACGCGGCGACGACGCGGCGGCCAACGAGGCGTGGCGTCGCTTCCGCCTGATCCAGGACGCCAGCCGCGATCCCGACGAGCTGCTCGCCGAGGGGATCGCGCTCAGCAACATGGCGATCGAGCTGGTGGGCGCCGGCCGTGGTCTGCGTCCGTGACGAGCTTCGGGCAGATCCTCTCCGACCTCAACCACGCTGGCATCAGATCGTCCTCGTCGGCGGCATCGCTCTGATCCGCCATGGGGTCGCGCGAGCGACACGTGACATCGATGCGGTGCTCGAACCGGGTGCAGAAAACATCGACCGTCTGCGCGCGCTCGTCGCCGAATGGGGCGCCACGCGACCCGACGGCTCGCCAATCCCCGTGGAGAGCATCGCGGACGGCAACACGATCCATCTCGCCACGCCACACGGGGCTCTGGATCTACTTCCCGAACGCGCAGTCCCGCTCAGCTTCGCTGAGCTGATGGACCGCGCCGACGTAAGAAGAGTCGACGGCGTCGAGGCGCCAATCTGCTCGCTCGGCGATCTCGTCGCGCTGAAGCGGATCGCGGGCCGCGAGCGCGACTTGGCTGACCTCAGCGAGCTTGAAGCGGCTCATGGCGAGTTGCCCGATAGCCGCGACACGCTCTCCGACGGTTAGGGCCTGGCTGGGGTCGATGCTGCTGAAGCCGCGGCACGCGGCCGGGCGCGGATCGAGCGCCGGGCGCGCGAGCGAAGACGATGGGGAGCGTGCACCCAGAGCCGGAACCGGGACTCGAACCCGGGACCCCCTGTTTACAAGACAGGTGCTCTACCAGCTGAGCTATTCCGGCGCGTGGCCGGGTTCAGCGTAGTGGATCGGCGATCGTGGGCCGGTGGGAGGATCAGCGCGCGGCGCGGGCGTCCGACCCGTTCTCGGGCAGCATGGTCAGCGCCCGCAGCCGGTCCTCGTAGACGCGGATCAGCTCCGAGAGCGGGACGCCGAGGCCGCCGGCGATCGCGACCAGCGCCGCGAAGGAGGGCGTGATCTCGCCGCGCTCGATCTGGCCGACGTACTTGCGCCCGACGCCGCCCTTGGCCGCCACCTGCTCCTGCGAGAGCTGCTGGCGGGCGCGAATCTCGCGGATCGCGGCGGCGAGCGCCCGCAGCTCGACGTCGATGGTGGGAGGCACCGCGAGAACTCTTTAGCGGTTCGAGGTTGCTTTCCACCCGCTATAGGCGGCAAAATGTGTCGTGCAGGGGGTATTTTCCCCTGTCGAAGGGGTCCGGGAGGCGTCCCCCAGGGTCTTGACCCGGCACGCCCGCGGGATCCCTGCCGGCAAGTCCGTCACCCCCACCGGGCTTGTCACGGAGGCGCCCCGGCCCTCGGGCCGGGGCGCTCCTCGTGGCCGCGCGATCAGCCGCTGCCGGGGCTGGGCGGGCCGCCGTCGCCGGCGCTCAGCCTCGCCTCCAGTACGCCCATCAGCGACCCGAACAGCAGGTGCCGCCACGTCGCCTGCGCCAGCGCGACGTGGTTCCCGCGCAGCCGCGGCAGCTCCGCGCGCGCCGGGTGGAAGCGGTCGCTCAGGCGCCCGGCCGGCCACAGCCCGAAGTTCTCCGCCTGCGCGACGAGCGCGCCGCGCAAGGCCGGCGGCAGCCCCGCCGGCAGCCGCGGCCCGAGCAGGCCCGCGTAGACCGCGCCGAACAGCGCCCCGTTCTGCACGTGCAGCGCCAGCCCGAGCGGATACCAGCGCCGCCGCGGCGCGCGCGGCGCGAGCGCCCGTCCGAGCAGCTCGACGTCGTCATAGCCGCCGCGGAAGACCCGCTTGTCGAGCGGCTGCTGCGCCGCCCACGCGCCCGCGGCGAGCGCGCCCGCGAGTGCGCCGCGGGCGATCGCTCCACGGTCAGGCCGGGCGCGTGCCATCGCCGCGACTGTAACGCGCATCCGGCCCGCGGGTACGTAAGGCGGAATGGAGCTCGAGCGTCTGCATCGGCGTGCACGCGAGCGCGGCGTGAACCCGATCCTCTACTGGCTCGTGCGCGCGGTCCTGCAGCCGGCCTTCCACCTCTACTTCCGCCTGTCGCGGATCGGCCGCGAGCACATCCCCGCCGGTGGGCCGGTGATCTTCGCGGCCAACCACCGCAGCTTCCTCGACCCGTTCGTGATCGGCACGATGACGCGGCGGCCGATCTACTACGTCGCCAAGAAGGAGCTGTTCTCCAACCGCGTGCAGGCGTGGCTGCTGAACGCGCTCGGCGCCTTCCCGGTCGACCGCGGCAACGCCGACCAGGACATGGTCGACACCGCCAAGGCGATCCTCGCGCGCGGGGACTGCGTGCTGATCTTCCCCGAGGGCACGCGCGTGCGGCCCGGGCCGCCCGGCCGCGCCAAGCGCGGCGTCGGCCGCCTCGCGCTCGAATCGGGCGCGCCCGTCGTCCCGATCGCCGTGATCGGCACGACCGACGTGCGCTGCGGCTGGCGCATCCGCCCGAGAAAGGTCCGCATCCGCGCTGGGCGCCCGCTCACGTTCCCACGCGTCGAGTCGGCCTCGCGCGAGCTGGCGCAGGCGGTCACCGAACGCATCTGGCCGTGCGTGATGCTGCAGTGGGAGTGGCTTGGCGGGATCTCGCCGCTGCGCCGCGCCGCCGTCGTCGGCGCCGGCGCGTGGGGGACCGCGCTGGCCGTCGCGTTCGCGCGCGCCGGCCTCGACGTCGAGCTCGGCTGCCGCTCGCGCGAGCAGGCGCACGAGCTGTCCGCCGTGCGCGAGAACCCGCGCTATCTGCCGGGCGTCGCGCTGCCCGAGCGCGTGACGCCATGCCACGCGACGGAGCTGGAGCTGGCGACGCACGACCTCGTCTGTCTCGCCGTCCCCGCGCGCGAGCTGCCCGCCGTGCTGGCCGCGCACGGCAGCGCGATCCCGCAGCGCGCCGGCGTGCTCGTCGTCTCCAAGGGGCTCGTGCCGCCGCTCGGCACGCTGCCCTCCGCGTATGCGGCCGAGCGCGTGCAGGCGCGCACCGTCGCCGCGCTCGCGGGCCCGAGCCACGCGGCCGACGCGCTCGAGTCCGGCGCCTCGGTCGTGCTCGCGACGCCCGACGACGCCTTCGCGCACGAGCTCGCCGGCGTGCTCGCCGGCGCCGGCTTCGACGTCCACCTCTCGCGCGACGTCGCCGGCGTCGAGCTCGCCGGCTGCGCGAAGAACGCCGCCGTGCTGGCGGCCGCCGCCGCCGCGACGGCCGGCCCGAACGTCGCCGGCGCCGCCGCCGGCAAGGTCTTCGCCGAGATCGACGGGCTCGCGCGCCGCCTCGGCGCCGCGCCGGAGACGTTCGCCGGCCTCGCCGGGGCCGGGGACCTCGTCGCGACCGTCCTCGCCGACGGCAGCCGCAACCGGCGCGCCGGGGAGCTGCTCGGCCAGGGCGTGCCGGCGGCCGAGATCGCGCCCGCGCTCGGGCATGCCGTCGAGGCGGTCGACACCGTTCCGCTGCTCGCCGCCCGCCTGCGCGCGGCGCAGCTCGCCGCGCCGGCGACGCTCGGCCTCGCGGCGCTCGTCGAGGGCCGCGTCGCGCCGGAGCGCTGGACGGCGGCCGTCACCCAGCCGGCGGCGCGCGCCGCGCGCCGGGCGCGCGCCGCCTGAGGCCGATGCCGCGCAGCGTCTCCGCCGCCCACGCGCGCACGCGAACGGCGATACTGGGCACGCGGTGCCCGACGAACCCGTTCCCCAGGCGAAGGCCGACCTCGATCGCAGCTTCTCCGAGCTGTATCGCACCCACCTGCGCGACGTCTACTCCTACGCCTACTACCGCGTCGGCAACCATCACGACGCCGAGGACCTCACCGAGCAGACGTTCCTGCAGGCATACCGCCACTACGAGCGCGCGCTGCGCGAGTCCGACGGGCGCCCGCTGCGCCCGTGGCTCATCCGCATCGCGCACAACCTCGCTGCCAACTACTACCGCGACCGCGCCCGCCGGCCCGAGTCCGCGATCGAGGACGCGGCCGTGATCAGCGCGCCGCACACGACGGAGACGCTCGTCGAGGGGCGCGAGCAGCTGGAGGAGATCCTCGCCGGCGTCCAGCGGCTTCCGGACGACCGCCGCGAGGCGCTGATCATGCGCTTCGCGCTCGGCATGGACAACCGCGAGATCGCGCGCGCGCTGGGGAAGACCGACGGCGCGACGAAGGTGCTGCTGCACCGCGCGATCAAGCAGCTGGAGGGGATCGTGGGGGCGAACGGCGCAGGTCCCGCGGCGGAGGCGCCCGCGCAATGAGCACGACCGACTTCGAAGCGCGCCTGCGCGCGGCGCTGCATCCGGTCGAGCCGCCGGAGGACTTCGCGATGCGGCTCGAGCGGGGCCTCGTGAATCTGACCGAGCTCGCGGCGGACGAGCTGGAGGCATGGGAGCTCTCGGCGATGCGCGACCCGCGCAACTGGGCGCGTCCGGCCGCCGCCGCGGTCGTCGGCGCCGGTGCGGGCGCCGCGCTTGTCGTGCTGCGCGTGCGCGGCCGCCACCGCCGCCGCCGCGAGCAGTCGGCGAACGTGCTCGACCTCGCCGAGCGCACGGTCCGCGATCTGGCCGACGAGGCTCGTAGGCTGCTGCCGTAAGTGACGTCGCCGGTAGGCGGTCGCTTGCGATGGCCGGGTGGCGAATGCCGGTCCGAGGCGTCGCTCGCGGTCGCTGGCGGCGAAAGCCGATCCACGCCGTTGATCCGCCGGCCGGTGGATCGCGTAAGAGAGCAGTGACCGGATGCCGAGCCTTCGCGACCCTCATCGCCCGTCGTTCCGCGACCTCGCCGACGAGGACCTCATGCAGCTCGTCCAGCGGGCCGAGGCGGCTGCGTTCGAGATCGTCTACGACCGCCATGCGAGCGCCGCCTTCTCGCTCGCCTACCGCATGTGCGGCGCGCGCCAGCTCGCCGAGGAGGTCGTGCAGGAGGCGTTCCTGTCGATCTGGCGCAGCGGGGCCCGCTACGACCGCCGCCGCGGCAGCGTGCGCACGTGGATCCTCGGGATCACCCACCATCGCGCGATCGACGTGCTGCGCCGCGGCGTCGTGCAGGAACGCCACCGTGCCTCCGACGAGGGGATCGAGGAGCGCTTCGAGGCGGAGGAGCGCACCGACGTCGAAGTCGCGCGGCGCGAGGCGGCGCTGGAGGTGCGCGGCGCGCTCGAGGGGCTGCCCGACGACCAGCGCCGCGCGATCGAGCTGGCCTACTACGGCGGCTTCACGCAGAGCGAGATCGCCGAGATCCTCGGCGTGCCGATCGGCACGGTGAAGGGTCGCATGCGGCTCGGCATGGACAAGCTGCGCGGCGTGCTCGCGCCGCCCGCGGAGGTGCTCTCGTGAGCGAGCGCTGCGAGCACCACGACACCGTCGCCGCCTACCTGCTCGGCGCGCTCTCCGGTGGCGAGCGCCGCGAGTTCGAGGCGCACCTGGCGGGCTGCGCGCCGTGCCGCGAAGACGTCGCCGAGCTGCGCCTCGTCTCCGACGCGCTGCTCGTCGCCGCGCAGCCGGCGCAGCCGCCCGCGGAGCTGCGCGAGCGGCTGATGGAGACGGTGCGCGCGGAGGCGGAGGTGCTGAGCGCCGCCGGCCCGATGGCCGACGCGCCGAAGCCTGCGCGGCGACGGCGCCGCCTGGCACTCGGGATTCAGCGGCCGCTGGCGCTCGCCGGCGCGGCGGCGGCCGTCGTCGGCGTCGCGCTCGGCTTCGGTCTCGGCAGCGCGACGAACGGCGGCGGCACCCACACGGTCGTGCAGGTGCGCACCGTGCAGGCTGCCGTCAGCGGTCCGGCCGCGCCGCGCGGGACCGCGACGATCGTCGAGCGCGGCGGCGTCGCCACGCTGCAGGTGCGCGGCCTGCCGCTGCCGCCGGCCGGCAAGGTCTACGAGGTCTGGCTGGTGCGCCGCGGCGCGGCGGCCCCGGCGCCGACGGACGCGCTGTTCAGCGTCAGCCACGGCGGCAGCGGCCGCGTCGCGCTGCCGAGCGTGCAGGACGTCACGACCGTGCTCGTGACCGCGGAGCCCGACGGCGGCAGCCGGGCGCCGACCTCGAGACCGTTCATCAGCGCCTCGCTGTAGACACCGGCCTTCAGGGCGGCGTTAGCGCCGGCTGCTACCGTCCGCGCCGCGATGCCCACCTGCTACCGCCACCCGACGCGCGAGACCGGCGTCGCCTGCTCGAACTGCGGGCGGCCGATCTGCCCCGACTGCATGACGTCGACGACGGTCGGCATGCGCTGCCCGGAGTGCGCGCGGCAGCGCACCCGCGTCGTGCGCCCGCGCGCGATGGCCGACGCCGCGCCGGTCGCGACGCAGGCGATCATCGCGGTCAACGTGATCGCCTACCTGGCGGAGCTGGCGAGCGGCGGAGGCTTCGGCAACGTCGGCGGGACCGTCTACGAGAAGGGCGCGCTGCTCGGGCCGCTCGTCTCGCCGGGCGGCGAGTGGTGGCGGATCGTGACGAGCGGATTCCTGCACGCGAGCGTCTTCCACATCGGCTTCAACATGTTCTTCATCTGGATGATCGGGCGCTCGCTGGAGTCCGCGATCGGCAGCGCGCGCTTCGCCGTCGCCTACGCCGCCTCGCTCGTGTGCGGGTCGTTCGGGGTGCTGCTGCTGGAGCCGAACGCGATCGCGGTGGGCGCCTCCGGAGCGGCGTTCGGGCTGCTCGGGGTGCTGATGGTCGAGGCGCGCCGGCGCGGCATCAGCCTGTGGTCGACCGGGCTGATCCAGCTCGCGCTGATCAACTTCGCCTTCACGTTCTTCTATCCCGGGATCGCGATCGGCGCCCACGTCTTCGGCTTCCTCGGCGGGATCGTCGTCGGCGTGATCTACGACCAGTGCGACCGGCGGCGCCTGCCGCGCGCGGTCTCGCTGCTCGCCGGCGTCGCGCTGGGCGTCGCCGCGTTCGTCGCCGCGATCGCGGTCGCTTAATGCGAAGCGGCGGCGCGCTGTGCGCGCGCCGCCGCCGTGAGCCTCTCGCGAGGATCTCGCTAGTGACAGGAGATGACCGCGTCCGCCGAGGCGCTCACGCCACCCGAGAAGAAGAAGTCGCTGTGGATCGGCGCCTTGTGGTTCTTCGGGCACTTGTACGCCTCGATGAAGCCGCGCTTGACGCCGTGGACGACGCGCGTCAGGCCGGTCTTGACCTTGATCTCTCGCACGATGATCGGACCGTCGAGGATCGTCTGAAGGTCCGCGGGGATGTCGTTCGTCAGCATGTAGCCGTACTTGCCGCGGGTCTTGACGATCGGCGCGTTGAACGTGTCGTTGATCAGCGCCGGCGTGATGATGTTGACGTTGAAGACGATGCTCTTGCCGCCGGGACCGTTGAAGAGCGTCAGTCTCCCGGTCGAGGTGACGCCGATGTCGACGGCCGTGCCGGTCGCGATGCCGCTGCCGACCTTCGAGCCCTTCGGGCAGACGCTCAGGTTGCCGTGGGCGGCCTTGAGCTTCGCGGCGCTGCACGACGGGAACAGGTTGCCGTTCGGCTTGCCCACCCCGGCCGGGAACTTCACGATCACTCTCTGCAGCTGGAAGCGGCTGCCCGCCGGATGGTTGATCTTGGCGTCGTACGAGAGCGTGATCGGCATCCCGCGGTTCGGCGAGTACGGACCGCCGACGAGGTGGTTCGGGGAGACGCTCGCCTTCAGCGAGATCGTCAGCCCCGGGGCGCTCGCCGCCGTGGCGACGGCACCGGAGATGAGGGTTGCGGCGGCCGCGGCGGCCGCGATTCGTCCTACGCGGATGGATTGCATCCCACGATGGTAAACGCGCTTGTACCGCGTCGTCCAGGGGGAAGAGGTTAAGCCGTCAGAGCTCGACTACGAGGGGATTCGCCACCGCAACTTCGGGTATCGCGCCGGGTTGCAGCAGATGCCCGAGCAGCTCCAGCCCGTCGATCAGGCGCGGGCCGGGACGCGAGAAGTACGCGGCCGCGTCGACGGCCACGACCTCGCCGGCGCCGAGTCCCGCGAGCTTTGCGCCGAAATGCAGCGCTTCGGCGTGGGCGCGTGCGGCGTCGTAGCCGCACGGCATCACCACGACGACGTCCGGCTCGGCCACCGCGACCTCCTCCCACGAGCGCCGCTCGGAGTGCTCCCCGGGCATCCCGAGCACGTCCAGCCCGCCGGCGTACTCGATCAGCTGCGGCGTCCAGTGGCCGGCGACGTAGACGGGGTCGAGCCACTCGAGCGCGGCGACGCGCGGGCGCCGGCGGTCGCGCACCGCGAGCCGCACGCGGTCGATCCGCGCCGCCGCGTCCTGCACGAGCGCGACGCCGGCGTCTCTGCGCCCGGTCGCCTCCGCGAGCGTGCGCACGTCGCCCAGGACCTCGCCGAGCGTGCGCGGGTCGAGCGAGATCACCTCCGGATGCGTATCGATCTCCTCCGCGATCGCGCGCACGTCCTCGTAGGAGACGGCGCAGACGGCGCACAGCGCCTGCGTGACGATCAGGTCGGGGCGCAGCTCGTGCAGCAGCTCGGCGTCGAGCTCGTAGATCGACTCGCCGTGGTCGGTGCGGGCGCGCACCGCCGCGTCGATCTGGCCGGCGGTGAGGCCGGACGGCAGCGCGTCGCGCGTGACCCTCGGCAGCTCCTCGGCCGCGGGGGGATAATCGCACTCGTGCGTGACCGCGACGACCTGCTCGCCGAGGCCCAGCGCGAACAGCATCTCCGTCGCGGACGGGACGAGGCTCACGATCCGCACGGCGACCGCCTCGCATCGGACTCGAACATGGGAGAGACGATATGGCACTGCTGAGCGACGAGCAGGTGACGGCCGCGCTGGAGGGCGGCGACTGGCGGCGCGAGGGCGACGCGCTCGTGCGCGACTGGCGCCTTGCCGACTTTGCGGCGGCGATCGCGTTCGTCGAGCGCGTCGCCGAGGCCGCCGAGGCGGCGAACCACCACCCGGACATCCTCGTGCACGGCTGGAACAAGGTGCGCCTGACGCTCTCGACGCACTCCGAGGGCGGGATTACCGCCGCCGATCTCGCGCTCGCGCGGCAGCTCGACACCGTCGGCTGACGCCGGGGGCGACTGCTACGGTTCGCGCCACCAGTCGATGAGCGACGACGACGACCTGTCTCGAAGTAGCGGCCCACACGTCGCCGCGGTGTCATGACCGCGCTGCTGCTCGTCGGCCTGGTGATCCTGGTCGCGATCAACGGCTTCTTCGTGGCGGCCGAGTTCGCGCTCGTGCGCGCGCGCCGCTCGCGCATCGAGGAGGCCGCCCAGCAGGGCGAGTCGGGTGCGAGGGTCGCGCTCGAGGAGCTGCAGGAGATCACCGAGTACCTGTCCGCCTGCCAGCTCGGCGTCACGCTCGCCTCGATCGGCATCGGCTTCCTCGGCGAGCCGGCGCTCGCGAAGCTGATCGAGCCGGTGTTCCACGGCCTCTCGCACGGCGTCGCCGTGGCGATCTCGATCGCGATCGCGTACGTGATCGTCACCGCCGTCCACATCACGGTCGGCGAGCAGGTGCCGAAGGTGTGGGCGATCCAGCGCGCCGACCGCACGGTGCGGCGCATCTCGCGGCCCCTGCACCTGTTCGCGCGCGCGTTCCATCCGTTCGTCACGCTGCTCAACCGCGCCTCGAACGCGATCCTGCGGCTGCTGCGCGTCGAGCCGCTCTCGAGCCAGGAGGCCGGCGGCACGCCCGAGGAGCTCAAGCAGCTGATCGCCGAGTCCTACACCGGCGGCAAGCTCGACGAGGGCGAGGCCGGGATGCTCGCCGGCGTCTTCCACCTGCACGAGCAGGAGGCGCGCCAGGTGATGACGCCGATCCCGGCGGTCGTCACGTGCGACGTCTCCGAGACCGCGGAAGCCGCGCTGCGGCGCTGCGTGGAGTCCGGCCACACGCGCCTCGTCGTGACCGAGGACGAGAACACCGACCGCATCAAGGGGCTCGTGCATGCGAACGCGCTCGCGAAGCTGCTGATGGAGCGGGGCCCGGACGCGACGATCGAGGGGACCGTGCGCGACGCGCCGATCGTCCCCGAGACGAAGCCGCTCGACGACCTGCTCGCCGACCTCCAGCGCCAGCGCAGCTCGCTCGCGGTCGTCGTCGACGAGTACGGCCGCACGGCCGGCGTCGTGACCGTCGAGGACATCATCGAGGAGGTCGTCGGCGAGATCGCCGACGAGACCGACCCCACCGCCGGCGGCGTGCGGCGGCTGCCGAACGGCGACTGGTTCGTGCGCGGGCACGTCGCGGTGACAGACCTGGAGGACTACGGCCTCTCGCTGCCGGTCGACACCGACGCCTACAACTCGGTCGGCGGCTTCGTCTTCGCCGAGCTCGGCCGGCTGCCCAAGCGCGGCGACACGATCGCCGCCAACGGCTTCTCGATCCGCGTCGAATCGGTGCGCGAGAACCGCATCGAGGCGGTGCGCATCTCCGAGCGGCGGCCGTAGGGCGACCGCGGCCGGAGGTCAGCGCTCGCGCTGAGCGGAGCGGGCGAGACCCTCCGCAACCCTCACCAGAACGCATCAAAGCTCACGACGCGCTACCGTGCGCGCACGACCGCCGCGCCCAGCGGCAAGGCGGTTGGAGGAGGAGAGGCAGTGGTGGACTGGTGGGTCCGCCGTCGCAGAACGAAAGCCGGCCCGCTCGCGCGGGCCGGCTTCGTGCTTCTGGGAGGAGGTGCTGCTGTGAGGTACGTCGCACACAGGACTATGCCCGCGAGCGATGAAGCGACCTTAAGCGGTCCCTGAGAGTCCTCTCACCTGAGACGGCCGTGTCTCAGTACGTCAGCAGTCCTCTGCCGGTCTTCTTGCCGAGGTGACCGGCGGCGACGAGGTCCCGGACCGTTCTCGGCACCGGCGAGGAGATCGCCTCGCCGATCGCCTCGGAGACGTCGAGGCCGACGTAGTCGAGCAGCGCGAGCGGGCCCATCGGGTGCCCGGCGCCGAGCCGCATGCACGTGTCGATCGACTCCGGCGGCAGGCCCGTCTGCTCCATCAGCTCGACGGCGCTGAACAGATACGGGAACAGCAGCCGGTTGACGACGAAGCCGGCGACGTCGGGCACCTCGACGGCCGTCTTGCCGAGCGCCGCGCACAGCGCGCGGGCGCGCTCGCGCACCGGCTCGACGGCCTCGGGCGCGTAGGCCAGCTCGACGAGCGCCATCTTCGGCACGGGGTTGAAGACGTGCAGTCCGACGAAGCGGTCGGGACGGCCGCAGGCCTGCGCGAGCTTGGCGACCGACAGCGAGGAGGTCGTCGTCGCGATCACCGCGTCGTCGCCGGAGACGCGGCCGAGCTCGGCGAGCACGCCGCCCTTGACGTCGTAGTCCTCGGCCGTCGCCTCGACGAGGAACGTCGCCGGCGCCAGCGCGGCGATGTCGGCGACGACCGTGACGCGCTCGGCAATCGGCTCCTCGCTCAGCTTCGAGCACCACTTCGCCACCGCGCCGCGCGCGCGCTCCGCCGAGCCCTCGGAGCGCGCCCACAGCAGCACGTCGTCGTGCTGCGCCGCCGTCGCGGCCAAGCCGCATGCGATTGCGCCCGATCCCGCGATCCCCAGCCGTTCCGCCACTGCTCGCTCCTCGTCGTTGACTCGTCAGTCAACCGAACACTACGCGTCCGCGACGTGCGGAAGCTCCACTACTGCGCGGGCCGCGCGGCACGCGCGCACGCGCCACGGCCGCACGCCGCGGTCCACGCGCACGACGCGCCCGTCGCCATCGAGCCAGACGAGGTCGAGCGCGCAGCGCATGCCGGCCGTGTGGATCGAGCGGGTGCGCGGCAGCAGCAGCGCTGCGCCGGCCGGCAGCTCGCGCAGCAACGCGAGTCCGAGCAGGCGCGCGAGCGGATCGCCGGCGAGCCGCGCCTCGCGCCCGCCGAGCGCGGCGACGCGCACGAGCGGCAGGCGGCGCAGGCGGCGGGACGGCGTCACGCCGTCCAGAGGACCGGGGTGCCGGGCATTCGCCCCCGGACCGCGGCGTCCGGCGTCAGTCCTCCCAGCGGAAGCCGGTCGCCGGCGGCCGTGGCGCCAGCGGGCTCGCCGGCAGGCCGTCGGGCGGCGCAGGCAGGTTGTAGCCGCCCGGCGCGAGGTCGTTCGGCGTGTCGGGATGGAACAGCGCGGCGAGGCACTGCGCCTGCCCGCGCCCGACTCCCAGCTCGAACTGGCCGCCGCCGTAGGCGCCGATCCCGTGCTCGGCGCAGTAGTCGTAGCCCGCGCACAGGCGCTCCAGGCCGCCGAAGCGCGAGGGCTTGACGTTGACCATCCGCGGCGCGAACGGCAGCGCCTCGATGTCCGCGATCGAATGGATCGGCGCGTCCCACGTGATGCGCGCGCGATGGGGGAGGAGCACCGCGTCGATGTCGGGCGCGCTCAGGTCCGGGTCCTCCAGCCACGCGTCGGGGAAGCCCTCGGCGACGCGGCGGTAGAGCGCGGGATCGGCCGGGTTGTCGACGACGGTGCCCTTGTAGAGGCCCTTGAAGTCGGCCGCGTCGACGGCGCCGGTGGCGGCGAGCGCGGCGATCAGCGCCTCATCCCAGGCGGCCGTCGGGTCGAGCTTGAAGCGCAGCGTCGGGTAGCGCTCCAGCAGCGCCAGCAGCTCGTCGAGCGATGCGGCGCCGTCGTGCTCGGGCAGCCGCCGCGAGTTCACGAACGTGACCGGCTGCGGCGTGCGCCCGAGCACCTCGTGCAGCGGCTTACCGGCCTGGCGCAGCGCGAGGTCGAGCGCGGCCGAGTGGAACGCCCAGCGGCGGTAGAGGCGCGAGACCTCGCCGCGGACCGGCTCGACGGGGAAGAGGTCGAGCGCGTCGACGCGCGCGCAGAAGTCGCCGAGCGTCTGCGCGCCGGCGAGGTCGAGCACCGCGCCGGCGTGCTGCAGGTGGTCGTGGTCCTCGCCGTCGTAGACGACGTCCTCGCCGACGCCCTCCTCGCCGCCGCCGTGCAGGTGGATGATCGTCGTCTGGCGGCGAAAGCCGCTGGAGACGTCCATCACGAGCCCCTCGAGCGCATAGGACTCGACGTCGAGCGGCAGGCCGGCGAGCAGATCGTAGGTCCCCATCGGCCGTGAGCCTAGCGAGCGGCGCGTCGCGAGCGCGGTCGGCTACGCGGCGGCAGGCGGCTCCGGGCCGCCGCGCTCGAGCCGCGCGACCAGCTCCTCCAGCCGCAGCTCCTCGAGCCCTCTGCCGACCGCCTCCAGCTCGCCGGCGCACCACTCGACGAGCCGGCGGCCCTCGGCGACCAGCTCAAGCGTCTCGCGCAGGCCGGCCTCGCCCGAGTCGAGCCGGCGCACGATCTCCTCGATCCGCGCGCTGGCGGCCTCGTAGCTGGTGGGCTCGGGTGCGCTCACGAGCCGGAATCCTCGACGCCGGCCCGGACGCGACCGTCATGGAAGCGCAGCGAGACCGCGCCGGCCGCCCGTGCCGCGGCGGCGCTCGTCACCAGCTCGCCGTCCTCGCCCCGCTCCACGAGCGCGTAACCGCGCGCGAGCGTGCGCTCGGGGTCGTGGGCGGCGAGCGCGAGCAGCAGGCGGTCCAGCTCGCCGCGGCGGCGCGCGTGGTCGACCCGCGCCGCCTGCGCCTTGCGGCGCAGCACGAGCAGATGCGTCGCGCTCCGCTCGTGCTCGCGCGCGAGCCCGCGGCGGGCGCTCGCGCGCAGCTCGCGCAGCAGCTGGTGGAGCAACCGGCGATGGCGGGCGACGTGCTCGCCCGGTGCCCGCGCGAGGCCGGCGAGCGTGCGCGCGCGAGCCACGACCGCGCGGCGGCCGTGCTGGTCGAGCCGGCGCGCCTCGCGCAGCAGCGCCGCGCGCGCCGCGCCGAGGTCGAGCCCGATCGCGGCCTCGGCGGCGTGCGTCGGGGTCGAGCAGGAGACGGCGGCGACGTCGTCGATCAGCGTGCGGTCGGTGTGGTGCCCGACCGACGCGATCACCGGCACGCGCAGCAGCGCGACCGTGCGGCAGAGCGCCTCGTCGCAGAAGGCGAACAGGTCCGCGAGCGAGCCGCCTCCGCGTGCGACGACGATCGTCTCGACCGCCTCGATCGCGGCCAGCTCGCGCAGCGCCTGCGCGATCGCGGGTGCCGCATGGCGGTCCTGCACCGGCGCGAACGCCCACACGAGGCGCCCGCCCCAGCCGCGGCGGCGCAGGCCGGCGAGGACGTCGTCGCGCGCCTTGCCGCCCTCGCCGGTCACGACGCCGATCGTGCGCGGCAGCAGCGGGCGGCGCAGCCGCTTCTGCGGCTCCAGCAGCCCCTCCGCCGCGAACTGCGCCCGCAGCCGCTGGACCTGCGCGAGCAGGTCGCCCTCGCCCGCGACGCGCAGGTCGCTGGCGCGGAAGGAGAACGACGGCGAGGAGGTCGCGCTGCCGACGTAGTAGTCGCAGCCGCCGGCGATCACGACCTGCGCCCCGTCGGCCGGGTCGACGCCGAGTCTGTCGAAGTCGCTGCGCCACATCGAGCACGGCAGCGCGCCGCGCCCGTCGCGCAGCTCGAAGAAGACGGACGCTCTGCTCATCCGCAGGTTCCACAGCTCGCCGAAGACCTGCGCGTGTGCGAACGCGCGCAGCCGCTCGCGCAGCTTCTCGGCGTAGGCGCCGACGGGGAAGGGGCCCGGCAGCGCGCTGCCGGGGATGCCGCTCGGCGCGGCGCCCGCTGCCTGCGTCTCGCTCATCGCCGCCGAGCGTAGCTCAGCGACCGGGCTGCTCAGTCGGCGACGCTGGCCAGCGCCGGCATGTCCGCGCCCTCGCCGCGCACCTCGCCGGCGCGCGCGAGCGCGTCGAGCCGTGCGATCTCGCGCTCGCCCTCGGCGCGCGCGGGATGGCCGGCCGGCAGGTCGCGGATCAGGCGGCGGATGCGCTCGCGCAGCTGGAGCGCGAAGTGCGGCGTCGAGGCGCCCATCAGCTGGCGCACGTCCTCGACGGTCACGTCGTGCTCGGCACGCAGGCGATCGGGGTGCTCGGCTTGGCTCATGGGGAGGAGTTGGACTGGATCGGGGCGATCTCGAGCAGGCTGTCGATGCGCGACTGCACCGGAAGCGAGATCGCGGACTCGTCGCCGATCAGCCAGCCGTGATTGTAGACCCCGCGCACGGGATCCTGCGTGTAGCCCGGCTGAATGTCGAGCAGGTAGCCGCCGACCACCACCGGCAGCGCGTTCGCGTCGTCGATCAGCAGCAGCGGGCCGTAGGCGCCGCTCGCCGACAGCGGCGCGGCCGCCGCCGCGTCGAGGGTGCGATGCGCGTTGGCGAACACGAGTCCGTGGCCGGGATCGGTGACGCCCCAGCCGTAGAGCCCGTCGCGCAGCCGCGCGAAGGCGATCGCCGAGTGCACCGGGTCGGGAGCGGAGATCCGCGTCACCGGGCCGATCGCTCTCAGCGCCTGCTCGACGCCTCTGCCGACCACGCTCGGCGGCGCCAGCAGGTAGATGCGCGGCGTGTGGTGCGCCTGCAGGGCGGCGAAGGTCGGGCCCGGGATCGTGTCGCGGTGCACGAACAGCAGCGGGTTGCCGGTCTTCGCGGCCCAGCCGGCGGCCGGCATCGCGTACGCCGGGTCGTCGGCGGAGGCGACCGCGACGGCGCGGCTCGCGCGCCCGACGACGGTGCTCTGGAGCCGGTCGATCGCCGCCGCCAGCGCGCTCGGGTCCGAGCCGGCGATCGTCGTCGTGCGGTAGCCGGCTGGCGCGGGGGCGCCGCCGATCCGCACGACCTGGGCGCCGTTCAGCTCCGACGCGCCGCTCGGCGCGAGCGCGTCGAGCGCGTCTCTGCTCGCCGCCGGGAGGTCGCTGCCGTCGGACAGCAGCAGCGGAGCGCGCAGCGGAGCGCTCATGAAGACCGCGGCGGCGAGCGCCGCCTGCCAGACGCGCTGGTCGGCGAGCACGACCGCGCGCGGGCGCGAGGCTGGCCCGCCGGCCGCGGGATAGATCGCGCGCGCGATCGCCGCCGCGTCAGCGACCGCGTCGGCGCCGCCGACGCGCGTCGTGTTCTTCGTCGCGAAGGCGGGGAAGCCGAGCGACTGCGGCGCGTTTGCCTGGCTGCCGGAGCTGCCGAGCTGCGGCGCCTCTAGCCTGCGGGGCGAGTCGCCGCAGCCCGCGAGCACGACCAGCGCGGCGAGCAGCAGGGCGAGCGCCGATACTCCGGACGCGAGGCGACGCATGCGCGGCACGATAGCCAGCCGCCGCGCCGGCCCGCCGCTCAGCGCAGCGCGGCGACGATCCGCACGGAGATGCGGCCGCCGTCGCGCTTGGTACCGATCGCGAGCGAGCGGTAGGCGGCGAGGTAGGGAAGGACGGGCGAGAGTCTCGCAACCTGCAGCTCGGCGAGCGATCTGAGCAGCGCCGCGAACGGCGGGACGACGAGCACGAACGACGCGGCGTAGCCGTCGCCGAGCGTCGCGAGCGCGGCCTTGCCGGCCGGGCTCGCGTCGAAGCGCTGTCTCGGCGCGAGCAGGTCCTGTGCCGACGAGGCGGCGTAGCCGACCGCGAGCCGGCTGTCCTTGGCCAGCACGACGATCGGCTGCGGCACCTGCGGGACCGCCAGCTGGAAGCCGTGGGCGCCGGCGAGCGTCAGCGGCTGCGGCGCGACGTGGAGCCCGGCGGCGGCGATCGCCTCCAGCCGCGTCGCGAGCAGCTGCGCCGCAGCCGCGCTCGTCATCTGCAGCAGCACGCCGCCGCCGAGGTCGAGGACCGACTCGCCGCGCGCGAACACCGCGAGGCCGCCGAGCGGGTTGAGCAGGTCGCGATCGAGGTCGAGTCCGAGCCGCGCGCGCACCTGCGCGGCTGCCATGTCGTGCACGCCCGCGCTCTGCAGCGCTGCCTTGACCAGCGGCCCGAGCGGCGGGGTCGCGACTGCGAGCCAGGCGTCGCCGGGGAGCTGGCCGGCGCTGACCTGCGCGGACGAGCCGCTCGCAGCGGCGCCGGCCGGAAGCCCGCCGGAGGCGTCGAGCGCGATCTGGTCGGCGCTCGCCGTGAGGCTCGCGACGACGGGGCCCGCGGCCGCGACGGCGGCGAGCGCGCGCCGGGCGGCGGGCGGCACGGAGCGCCCGCGTCCGAGCGCCGCCAGCAGCGTGCTCGGGTCGGCATAGACGAACGCGAGCGCATCGCCGGGGACGCGGCCCGCGGCGTCCTTGAAGCTGCCCGCGCCGGCGAGGCTCGAGCCGGCGTGCGCGTCGATCGCGGCTCTCAGGCCCGCGAGCGTTCCGCCGACGTAGAAGTCGCCGACGGGGGCGTCGTAGGTGCGGTCCGACGGGTCGTGCGCGTAGGCGACGCCGCGGTAGCTGCCTGCGGCCCGCTCGTGGCCCGCCTTGCGCAGACGTGGGAGCGCGGCGTCGAACGCGCCGCGGTCGGCGATCGCCGCCGCGATGGCGTAGTCGGGGTGACGCGGGTCGGGCCCGTCGAACCGCACGAACCCGCCGATCCGCTGTCCGAGCCACGGCTCGACGTCGCGCGAGTAGCTCACGCCGTTGGAGCTGCCGAGGCTTCTGTCGAGCAGTCTGCGCAGCGCCGCGCCCGGGTCCTGCATGAGCGTGACCTTGCGCGCGGCCGCGAGCACCCCGGCCCTCTGCGCGCCGCTCGGGCGCACGGTCGCCTGGAAGAAGACGGCGGCGTCCGCGGGGGTGACGGTCGCTGGATCGGGACCGCTGCCTGCCGGCGTCGTCCCGGCGCCGCCGCAGCCGGCGGCGAGCAGGGCGACGAGCGCGAGCAGGCGCGAGCCGTGGGGGAGGCGGCGGGCCATGCGCCCGAATCCTACGCACAGTGCGGGGACTTCGAGCCGGTTTCCGGATGGCGCTTGACAGTTCCGCCGGGAGGTGGTCTAGGATGCCGCGCCAATGCCGAATCCACGGCCAGAAGCCGTGGACCGGGGGACCCACGAGTCCCTGGGGCTAATTCCGCGGTGCATCCGCGGGAGGCGCCGGCTCTTTCCGCGCCAGCCCGACAGCTAACCCCGGAGGCCGACGAAAGAGGAAGCTGTTGCGCGCACGGGCCCTCGCCGTGCTGGGTTTCATGACGGTCTGCTTCGCCTGCGTCCCCGCGGTCTCGGGGGCCGCGACCGGCGGCGCCAGCGCGTCCGGCTCCGCGCCGGCGAGAAGCTCCGGCGACCAGAGCCAGACCCCGGCGCCTGCGCCCGCGACCCCGCAGGATCAGGCCGGGGGTGCCGCGTTCGGCTCGATCCCTGCGATCCTGCACCCGACCGTTCCCGGCTCGGTCGGCGTCATCAGAGGCGGCGTCGCCTACGCGCCGGCGGCCGCGCCGCTGGCGATCCAGCAGGCGATCTGGGCCGCCAACGCGCTGCGCCACAAGCCGTACGTCTACGGCGGCGGGCACCAGAGCTTCAGATCGCGCGGCTACGACTGCTCCGGCACCGTCTCGTACGCCCTGCACGCCGCCGGCCTGCTGAGAGCGCCGCTCGACTCCAGCGACTTCATGAGCTGGGGCCAGCGCGGCAGAGGCCAGTGGATCACGATCTACACGAATCCCGGGCACGCCTGGATGGTGATCGCGGGCCTGCGGCTCGACACCGCCGGACCGGGCGAGTCCGGCCCGCGCTGGCGCGCGGTGCCCGGCTCGACGCACGGGTTCAGGGTCCGCCACCCCGTCGGCTACTAGCCGCTCGGTAGGCTTGAGCCACCTGACCTTCGAAGCTGCCCCAAGGAGGATCCGATGGCCGGCTTGACCGGGCGTTTCTCCACCGTCGTCAAGGCGAAGATCTCGAAGCTGCTCGACCGCGCTGAGGACCCCTCCGAGACGCTGGAGTACAGCTACCAGAAGCAGATGGAGCTGCTGCAGAACGTCAAGAAGGGGCTCGCGGACGTCGTGACCGCGAAGAAGCGCCTCCAGCTGCAGTCGCAGAAGCTCGAGCAGCAGGTCGTCAAGCTCGACACGCAGGCGCGCCAGGCGCTCGCGGCCGGCAACGAGGACCTCGCGCGCACCGCGCTGGAGCGCAAGAGCGCCGTCCAGACCGAGCTCCAGGGCCTCGACGCGCAGGTCTCCGAGCTCGAGGGCCAGCAGCAGTCGATGACCGAGAACCAGCAGAAGCTGCAGGCCAAGATCGAGGCATTCCGCTCCAAGAAGGAGGTCATCAAGGCGCAGTACTCGGCCGCCGAGGCGCAGGTGCGGATCTCCGAGGCGGCGACGGGCGTCGGCGAGGAGATGGCCGACGTCGGCCTCGCGATGCAGCGCGCGCTCGACAAGACCGAGAACATGCGCGCCCGCGCGCAGGCGGTCGACGAGCTGGAGCAGGCCGGCGCCTTCGAGGACCTCACGCAGCTCGGCAGCGGCGAGGACGACATCGACCGCCAGCTCAGAGCGCTCAGCAGCGGCACGCAGGTCGACAGCGAGCTGGAGAGAATGAAGGCCGAGCTGGCGGCCGGCGGTCACAGCGCCGGCGAGCTGGGCAGCGGCGACGGCGAGAGCCCGAGCGCGGGGCCGTCGGCATGATCGTGCGGATCGCGACCGAGGGGCAGTACGAGCTGCCCGACGGCGAGGGCAGCGCGCAGCTCAACGCGCTCGACAACGACGCGGTCGCCGCCGTCGAGGCGGGCGACGAGGCGCGCTTCGCCGACCTCTTCGGCCAGATCATCGCGTTCGTGCGTGAGCGCGGCACGCGCCTGGAGGCGGACGACCTGCGCGGCTCCGACGTGATCGTCCCGCCGCCCGACACCTCCTTCGAGGAGGCGCGGCACGACTTCAGCGGCGACGGCTTGATCCCGGACTGACCGGACCGACGCCGGACGGCGAGAGCGCCCCGGACCCGCAGGTCCCCGGGGCGCTCTCTCGTCTCCGCTCCTTGCGCGGAGTCCGGGCTTCAGCCGGCGGCCGGGTGCGCCGGCGGCGTGTGCGCGGAAGTCGCGCGCCGCACGCGGATCGCCTCGCCCGTGGCGGCGAGCAGCCCCGTCGTGAGCAGCAGGAAGCCGATCCCGGTGAGCAGCAGCGCCACGCCCATCACGATCGCGAAGAGGCCGACCGAGGCGGCGAAGTAGGACGTGTTGAGCGCCGTGCTGAGCGCGGTCTCGGTGACCCACACGTCGCGCGCGGGATTGTCGACTGGCTGGCCGTTTCTCGTCAGCGCTCTGGTCGCGTCGTTGGTGCCGGCGCCGTTGGCGGTCGCATAGCGTGGCATCTGGGCGTACGTCTGCCCGCCCGTCGCCTCGAGCGCGTGGATGCGCATGTACTGCGCGAAGCAGCGCGCGCGGGCGCCGTTGTCGACCGCCTGGCCGGCGACAGAGCAGGTCGGCAGCGAGACGTTCTTGAGGCCGGCGGCCTTCGCCTCTCTGGCGATCCCGGACGGCGTCATGTCGGGCGTTCCGACGATCGCCTCCTGCTTGAGGTTGTCGTTCACCGTCGAGCGGCCGCTTGCGCCGACGACGATCGCGCCGATGCCGAGGGCGATCAGGACGATGCTGGCGGCGACGCCGCCGAAACGGAAGATGCTGCGCATGTGAGGGCCTCCTCCTCGGAAGTCGTATGCCCGGTCATGGCTCCGGGTGGGAGGACGAGTCTCGGACAGATGCGCCTTCGCGTCGTCCGTGCGCCGCCGCGGAGACCGAGCGGGAACCCGGCGCGCCGGCTGCGGGCAAGCCGCAGGTCTAGATCGGCATGTCCCAGAGCGGGAACCAGCGCTCGAGCTCGGGCTCGACCGGCAGCTCCGCGCCGACCTGCGCCTTCACGCGCAGCTCGCGCTCGTTGTCGCGGCCGTGATCGCCGGTGGGGGCGAACGGATAGAAGGCACCGCGCTTGTAGTTGTAGATCCAGTAGAGCGGACGGCCTCTGGCGTCCTCGAACGCGAACACCGCGCAGAGGATCCGCTCGCCGTAGCCGCCGGCCTCGAGCGCGCCGCTGACCGCGTTGACGCCGACGACGAGGTCGTCGAAGTCGGGATCGCGCAGGATCATCCAGCGGTAGTCGAAGCTGTCGTCGCGCGTCTCGACGGTCGTGCCGCTGTCGCTGGAGGTGCCCTCGACGACCTCGACCATGTCTCTGGCGATCTGCTCGAAGTCGGCGGTCGCGAGCGCCTGGAAGACGATCCCGGCGACGCCGCGGGTTCTGGTCGACAGCTCCGTCTCGAACGTCACGTACGCCGTCGAGAGCGCGAACAGGCGGTCGGGCGCCGGCTTGGCGAGCTTGCGCCGGCCGGCGAGGACGTCAAGCAGGCCCATGCGCTACGCGGCGCCCTGCAGCTGCGCCTCGAGCCGGTTGAGCGCCGCGATCCGCTTCTCGAGCGGCGGGTGCGTCGAGAAGAGGCTCGCCGCTGCGGCCTTCGCCTTCGGCGGGAAGATGTAGAAGGCGGCCATGCCCTCGGCCGAGCGCAGGTCGCGCTGGGGGATGCGGTCCATCGTGCCGCTGATCTTCATCAGCGCCGAGGCGAGCGCGCTCGGGCGGCCCGTGATGATCGCCGAGCCGCGGTCGGCGGCGAACTCGCGGTAGCGCGAGAGCGCCTGCAGCAGCAGGAACGAGATCGCGTAGACGAGCATCGAGACGAGGATCACGACGGCCGCGCCGGGGCCTTCGTTGTTGTTGCTGTTGCCGCCGCCGCCGAAGCCTCCGCCGCCGCCGAGCATCGGCCCGAACAGGAAGCCGAACTGCACGATGTAGGCGGCGATCGCGGCGAAGAAGCTCGCGATCGTCATCACCATGACGTCGCGGTTCTGCACGTGCGTCAGCTCGTGCGCCAGCACGCCCTCGAGCTCGGCGGGCGAGAGCAGGTCCATGATCCCGGTCGTCGCGCACACGGTCGCCTTCTTCGGCGAGCGGCCGATCGCGAACGCGTTCGGCATCGGCGTGTTCGCGACCGCCACGCGCGGCTTCGGCAGGTTCGCCTGCACGCACAGGCGCTCGATCATCGCGTGCAGCTGCGGCGCCTCCTGCGGGCTCACCTCGCGCGCCCCCATCGCGTGCAGCGCGAGCTTGTCGGAGGCGAACAGCTGCAAGAGGAACATGCCGCCGACGATGAACAGCAGGAACGGCAGCTTGGCCGCGATCACGACGCCGATCAGCACGACGTAGACGAGGCCGAGCAGGAACATCGTGAGCGTCATCCGGAGCTGGAGTCCGGTGTCGCGGCCGAATGACGTCGGGCGGGCCATGGTGCGGGATCCTCCTGGGATTCAGGTTCCAGGGTCCATCATGGCAGACGAGATGAGCGCTGCTTAAGGCTCGCCCCACGCCAGGCGGCTGCCGGCGTGCGAGGCGATGCCGAAGACGTCGTCGAGCAGCGGCTGCGGATCGGCGACGCCGAGCTCGTCACGCAGGTGCTGCTCGACCTCGGCGCGCGAGGAGCCGCCGACGGCCATCTCGATCGCGACAAGGCGGGCGGCGCTGGGGGCCTCGCCCGTGCCGGCGCCGTTCGCGGCGGTCGCCTCGCCGTCTTCGGGCTCGGCCGCGTGGCCGGCGGGCCCTGCCGACTCCGGGTGCCCGCCCGCCGGCTTTCCGGCCGGCGGTCGTGCATCCTCATCGCCACCCGCCCGATCGGCGTGGATCGCGGACGGCCGGGGCGCCGCAGCTTCATCTCCCTCGATGCGAGACCAGCTTGGCTCAGGCGCGGACGGCGGTGGTGCGGTGCGCTCCGGCGGCGCAGGCGCAGGCGGCTCGGCGGTCGTCGGCCACGGCGCGCGCGGCAGATCGAGGCTGGCGTCGCGCTCGTCGGCGGCCAGCTCGCGTGTGAGGGCGGCGACGGCGTCGGCCAGCTCGGCGGAGAGGCGGCGGACGGCGGCGGTCAGCGTCTCGACGCGCGCGGCGCGGGCGGCGGCGTCAGCGTCGATCTGGAGGCGCGCGGCGGCGAGATAGCGGCGCGCTTCGTCCTCGGCGCTGCGGCGGTGCTCGGCGATCGCCCGCTCGGCCGCCCGCGCCTCGCGCTCGGCGGCGTGCACGATCGCCTCGACACGTGCGGCGAGGTCCTCGCCGAGCCGGCCTCCTGCCGGTCCCGCAGGGCTGTGGGGGTAGGCACCCATGCCGTTCGCCGCGCAGTATGACAGTGCGCCTGCGAAAAGCCCAGCGTTCAGCGGCTTTTCTCGGCGCGTCCGGCTTGCGCGCCCTGGTAGGCTGCCGCCACGCCGAGTCTCTCGCGTGCGCGCGGGAGAGCGGGGGACCCACACAGTTCCCATGGGGCGAATCGCGGCCTGGTGGTCGCGTAGCGCATCGCGCGAGCCCGACAGCTAACCCCGCAGGCGCCGGCTCCAATGCGACTTCGAACCGTCCTGCTGCTCGCTGTCGTCGCCCCGCTCACGCTGTGGGCGGTCCTGCCGCTCGGCTCAAGCGCGAGCCCCGAGGCGACCGTCAGCTCGCTCCGGAGCAGAATCGCCGTCAAGCAGGACCAGCTCGCCAGGGTCAACGGCCGCGCGCACGTGCTGACGAGCGACATCTCCACGCTGACGCGGCGGATCGACGCGCTGCAGCGGACGATCTCGACGCTGCAGGGCCGCGAGGCGAGCATCCAATCCGACCTCGACGCCAAGCGCGCCGTGCTGCTGGCCACGCAGGAGCAGCTGCGCGCCGCGCGCGCCCGGCTCGCGCTGCTGCGCGCCCGTCTCGCACACGCGAGAGCCGTGCTCGCGGCCCGGCTCGTCGCGATCTACAAGTCCGGCCAGCCCGACATCGTCACCGTCGTGCTCGAGTCGCACGGCTTCGCCGACCTGCTCGAGCGCGGCGCGGACCTGCGGCGGATCGGCGAGCAGGACCGCGCGATCATCACCGCGGTGCGCGTCGCGAAGGCGCAGATGGCCGCCGCTGCGACGCGGCTCGGCATGCTCGAAGCGCGCCAGCAGGCCGTGACGGCCCAGATCGCACAGCGGCGCGACGCGGTCGCGCGCGTGCGTGCGACTGTCCAGGGCAGGCGCGACGCGATCGATCAGGCGCGCGGCCGCAAGCAGGCGCTGCTCGGCTCGGTGCGCGCGCACGCGCACAAGCTCGACGAGGACATCAGGGCGCTGCAGGCCCAGCAGGTGAAGATCCAGGCGACGCTGCGCTCCTCGCCCGGCCTCGGCTCGGTCGCGCCGGGCCCGATCAGAGGCGGAGGGCGCTTCATCTGGCCGGTCAACGGCCCGATCACCTCGCCCTTCTGCGAGCGCCGTGCGTGGGAGGCATGTCACCCCGGCATCGACATCGGCGTCCCGTCGGGCACGCCGATCCGGGCCGCCGGCACCGGCACGGTCGCGATCGCCGGCTGGATCAGCGGCTACGGCAACTACACGTGCATCAACCACGGCGGCGGCTTCTCGACCTGCTACGGCCACCAGTCGCACATCGGCGTGAGCGTCGGCCAGCACGTCACGCAGGGCCAGGTGATCGGCCTCTCCGGCTGCACCGGCCTGTGCTTCGGCCCGCACCTGCACTTCGAGGTGCGCATCGACGGGGCGGTGACGAACCCCGTCCCCTACCTCGAGTGACGGTAGCCTTCGACCCGTGCTGAAGCAGATCGACGTCCTGGGCCTGCAGCTGCAGACGTTCGGGATCTTCTTCGCGCTGAACTTCCTCTGCTGGGCCGCCCTCGTCGCGCGGCGGCTGAAGGAGCTCGGCAAGCCGGTCGACTGGGCCTACGAGATGCTGTTCGCCGCGCTGATCGGCGGGCTCGTCGGGGCGCGCGGCTACTACCTGCTGCAGAACTACGACCAAGTCAAGCACGACCTGCTCGGCAACGTCTTCTCCGGCTCGGGCCTGATCTGGTACGGCGGGCTGGTCGGCGGCACGATCGCCGTGGTCGCGTGGGCGCGCTGGCGCGACTTCCTCAGACTCGCGCTGCTCGACCTGGCCGCTCCGGCGCTCGCGCTCGGCTACGCGATCGGGCGGATCGGCTGCCAGGTCTCGGGCGACGGCGACTACGGCAAGCCGTCGAGCCTGCCGTGGGCGATGCCCTACCGCCACGGCGCGGTGCCGACCCCGCCGGGCGTGCGCGTGCAGCCGACGCCGATCTACGAGACGCTCTCGATGGGCCTCTTCGCGCTCGTGCTGTGGCGGCTGCGCGACCGCTACCGCACCGGCACGCTGTTCGGCATCTACCTCATCGGCGCCGGGCTCGAGCGCTTCCTCGTCGAGTTCGTGCGCCGCAACCAGCACGTGCTCGGCGTGCTGACGGCGGCGCAGCTGGAGAGCCTCGCGATGATCGCCGCCGGGCTCGTCTGGCTGCTCGTGCTGCTGCGCAGACACGGGACGCTGCGGCTCGACGCCGCCCGTGCGCGCACGGGCGGCCGCTCGCGCGCCGCCACCGCGTAGCGCCCGGCTTCAGCGGGTAGCGCGCCACCACTTGCCTGCCGCCGGCGCATCGGTAAGGATGCGCCGAGCAGGACCGCCGCATGGACGCGGCGGACACGCAAGCCGCCGGGGGACGCGGCGGGGGAGCTCGAAAGCAGGGGGTCGGCGCATGCGCGCGACGAAGGGCTACGTGGCTGGTGTGGGCACGACGAGCGCGCTGATGGGCGCGATCGGCTGCGCGTTCGCGATCGTCTCGGCGCTGGTGGCGGTCCATGGTTGGCCGCTGTCGCTCGGCGCGCCGCGCGTCGCGACGCTCGAAGAACGAGCGGCAGCGCCGCCCGGCGGCGCTGCGCTGGCGCCTGCCGGCGGCGTGCTCGGGCTCGGATTCGGGCTCGGGGCGCCGGCCGGCGTCGGCGGGACACGCAGCGCGCCGCTCGCCGTCTGGGCGTCCGGCGGCGATCGCGGCACGCTCGCCGGCGAAACGCCCGCGACGGAGCTCGACCCGGCCGCCGCTCCGCGCGGCGCGGTTCCCGGGCAGCCGCCGTCCCGCGGCCCCGGGGCCGGCGCGGCGAGCCCCGCGCCGGGCGGCGGCACGACCCCGCGGCCGCCCGCCGGTGGCGGGACTGGGGGGACTGGCGGCACGGGTGCGCCGGCACCCCCGTCCGGCTCCGGCAGCGCTGGCGGCTCAGGCTCGTCGACGACGATCGGCGGCGCGGTCACCCAGGTCACGAGCGGCGCCGGCGCCGCCGTGACGCAGACCGGCCAGCAGCTCGGCGGCGCCGTCCAGGGCGCGGCGCAGCAGGTCGGCGGCGTCGTCGGCCAGGTCAGTCCGACCGTCGGGCAGGTCGTCACGCAGAGCGGCCAGGTCGCGGGCGGCGTCGTCGGCGGCGCGACCGGCGCCGCCGGCCAGGTCGTCACGGGCGCGGGCAGAGTCCTCGGCGGGGTGCTCGGCGCCGCCACCGGCAGATAGCCACGGCGTGTGGGCTTGCTCCGGCTCCGGCGAGCCGGGGCGAGCCGGCATAATCACGCGCTCATGGCCGCCACAGAGCACGACCAGCTGCAACGGCTCGCCCACGTCCTGCCGCTCGGCAGCCGCGTCAACGCGCGCGGCCGTCTTGAGATCGGCGGCTGCGACGCGGTCGAGCTGGCGCGCGAGTACGGCACGCCCGCGTACGTCTACGCCGAGGACGACCTGCGCGCCCGCGCGCGCGCCTACGTCGAGGCGATGCGCACCCGCCACGCCGACTTCGACGTGCTGTTCGCCTCCAAGGCGTTCCCGTGCACGGCCGCCTACCGACTGTTCGCTGCGGAGGGGATCGCGTGCGACGTCGCCTCCGGCGGGGAGTTGGCGCTCGCGCTGCGCGGCGGCTTCGACGCGGCGCGCGTCTACCTGCACGGCAACGCGAAGTCGCTCGCCGAGCTGGAGGAGGCGATCGACGCGGGCGTCGGCCACGTCGTGCTCGACTCCTTCGACGACGTCGAGCGGCTGGAGCAGGTCGCAGGCGAGCGCGGCGTGCGCCAGGCGGTGCTGATCCGCGTCACGCCCGGCGTCGCCGGCAGGACGCACGCCGCGATCTCGACCGGCCAGGCCGACTCGAAGTTCGGCTTCGGGCTCGACGACGCGCGCGTCGCGATCGAGCGCGTGCATGCGTGCGAGCACCTCGAGCTGCAGGGTCTGCACATGCACATCGGCTCGCAGCTGCTCGCGCTCGACGCCTACCGCCCGGCCGTCGAGGCGATCGCGACGCTCGGCGACTTCCCCGTCTACAACCTCGGCGGCGGCCTCGGCGTCGCCTACACGGCCGACCAGCGCCCGCCGTCGATCGAGGACTACGTGGCCACGCAGGTCGACGCAGCGAACGAGCTGCTCGGACCCGGCAAGCGGCTGCTGCTCGAGCCCGGCCGCTCGCTCGTCGCGAACGCCTGCGTCACGCTGTACACGGTGCAGACGGTGAAGCGCAACGTCTCCACCTGGGTCGGCGTCGACGGCGGCATGTCGGACAACCTGCGACCGATGCTCTACGCCTCGGTCTACGAGGCGCTGCTCGCGGATCGGCCCGGCAGGACAGGCACGGGCGAGCGCTGCCACGTGGCCGGCAAGCACTGCGAGTCCGGCGACGTGATCGTGCGCGACGTGCCGCTCGACGATCCGAGGCCGGGTGACGTGCTCGTCACGCCGGCGACCGGCGCCTACGGCCACGCGATGGCGAACAACTACAACGGCATCCCGCGCCCGCCGGTGATCTTCTGCAAGGACGGCGACGCGCGCGTCGTCGTGCGGCGCGAGACCTACGAGGACCTGGCCGCCCGCGATGTCGGCTGAGCGGGGCGCAGCGGCCGGCGGCTTCCGCGTCGGCCTGCTCGGACACGGGACGGTCGGCGCGGCGTTCGCCGAGCTGCTGCCGGCGCGCGCCGACGCAGTCGCGGCCGTGACGGGCCTGCGGCCGGAGATCGCGGGCGTGCTGACGCGCTCGCGCGGCGACTTCGAGGCGCTGCTCGCCGACAGCGACCTGATCGTCGAGCTGATCGGCGGGATCGAGCCGGCGCGCGGCTACGTGCTGCGCGCGATGCGCGCCGGCAAGCACGTCGTCACCGCCAACAAGCAGCTGCTCTCCCAGCACGGCGAGGAGCTGTGGGCGGCCGCGCGCGAGCACGGCGTGCAGCTGCGCTTCGAGGCCGCGGTCGCCGGGGTCGTGCCGGTGATCCGCGTGCTGCAGGAGTCGCTCGCAGCCGCACACGTCGAGCGCATCCACGGGATCGTCAACGGCACGACGAACTTCATCCTGTCCGAGATGGCGCGCACGGGGATGACCTACGCCGACGCGCTCGCGGATGCGCAGCGGCTCGGCTACGCCGAGGCCGACCCGTCCGAGGACGTCAACGGCAAGGACGCGGCGGCGAAGATGGCGATCCTCGCGCGGCTCGCGTTCGACACGCCCGTCCACATCGACCAGGTCGTCTACGAGGGCATCGAGCAGATCGCCCCCGACGACATCGAGTACGCGAGAGACCTCGGCCTCGGCCTCAAGCTGATCGGGACCGCCGAGCGCATCGAGGGCGGCCTGTCGGTGCGCGTGCACCCCGCGTTCCTCTACCCGGGGCATCCGCTCGCCTCCGTCAACGGCCCGTTCAACGCCGTCACCGTCGAATCGGAGGCGATCACCGAGATCACGATGTCGGGCCCGGGCGCAGGCGGTCCGCAGACGGCCAGCGCCGTGCTCGGCGACGTGATCAGCGCGATGATCCCGCCGGCCTCGACGCCGCCGACGAGCGGGCGGCTGGAGCTCGTGCCCGACGTCGTCTCCGCCTTCTACCTGCACCTGGAGGTGCCCGACACGCCCGGCGTGCTCGCGCGCGTCGCGGGCGTGCTCGGGGAGCACGGCATCTCGGTGAAGTCGGTCGTGCAGAAGGGCCTCGGCGACAACGCGCGGCTGGTGATGGTCGTGCATCCCGTGCTCGAGTCGCGCTTCTTCGCGGCGCTGGAGCAGATCGCCGGGATGGACGTCGTGCGCACCGCGCCGCGCGCGATCCGCGTGATCGAGGAGCAGTTCGCATGACGCCGCTCGCGATCCGCGCCGGCCTGATCGAGCGCTACCGCGAGCGGCTGCCCTTCGCCGACGGCGACCCGGTGATCTCGCTGGGGGAGGGCTCCACACCGCTCGTGCACGCGCCGGCGCTCTCCGAGCGGGTCGGGGCGGAGGTGTGGCTGAAGCTGGAGGGCCTGAACCCGACCGGCTCGTTCAAGGACCGCGGCATGACGTGCGCGGTCTCCGCCGCCGTGCGGGAGGGGGCGAAGGCGGTCATCTGCGCATCGACCGGCAACACGAGCGCCTCCGCCGCCGCCTACGCCGCGCACGCGGGGATCCGCTGCGCCGTGCTTGTCCCCGACGGCAAGATCGCGACGGGCAAGCTCGCGCAGGCGCTGATGCACGGCGCGCGCGTGATCGTGCTGCGCGGCAACTTCGACGAGGCGCTGAAGCTGGTCCGCGAGCTGGCGGACCGCCATCCGATCTCGCTCGTCAACAGCGTCAACCAGTTCCGGCTGGAGGGGCAGAAGACCGCCTCGTTCGAGATCGCCGAGGCGCTCGGCGAGGAGCGCCCGCTCGACGCGCTCTGCATCCCAGTCGGCAACGCCGGCAACATCACCGCCTACTGGAAGGGCTTTCGCGAGCTGGACCTCGCACCGCGCATGTTCGGCTTCCAGGCGGCCGGCGCCGCGCCGCTCGTGCAGGGCAGACCGGTACCGAACCCCGAGACCGTCGCGAGCGCGATCCGCATCGGCAACCCGGCGCGCTGGGAGGAGGCGATGGAGGCGATGACCTCCTCGCACGGCGCGGTGCGTGCGGTCACCGACGAGCAGATCCTCGAGGCATACCGCTTCCTCGCCGCGCGCGAGGGCGTCTTCTGCGAGCCGGCCTCGGCGGCGAGCGTCGCGGGGCTGATGGTGCACGGCGCCGGCGGAGCGGAGCGCGTCGCCTGCGTGCTGACCGGCCATGGGCTGAAGGACCCCTCGACTGCCCTCGATCAGGCGGGTGCCGTCGTGCCGTGCGAGCCGGAGCTGGCGGCCGTCGAGGAAGCCGTCCTCGGCTGACGCCACGATCAGCGCCGTGGTCCGCCGCCGCCTCGTCCGTGTCCCCGCCTCCTCGGCCAACCTCGGCCCGGGCTTCGACGTGCTCGCGGCTGCGCTGGCGCTCCACCTGGAGGTGGAGGTGACCGAGACCGGCGCCTTCGCCGTCGAGACCGACCTGGAGATCGCGACCGACCGCCGCAACCTCGTCGTGCGCGCGTTCGAGCGCCTGCACCCGGCCGACGGCTTCACGTTCCGGATCGACTCCGAGATCCCGCTGTCGGGCGGGCTGGGGTCGAGCGCGGCGGCGATCGTCGCGGGCCTGACGGCCGCCGACCACCTGTTCGAGCTCGACGCCGACGTGCTCGCGCTCGCGACCGAGCTGGAGGGCCACCCCGACAACGTCGCGGCTGCCGTCCACGGCGGCGTCGTGATCTGCGCCGACGGCGCGGTCACGCGCTTCGACCCGCCGACCGGGCTGGAGGGGCTGCTCGTCGTGCCCTACGAGGCGGTGCGCACGGCGCAGGCGCGCGCGGCGCTGCCGGCCGAGGTGCCGATGGCCGACGCGGTCCACAACGTCGCGCACGTCGCGCTGCTGACGCTTGGGCTCGCGCGCGGCGACTGGGAGCTCGTCGGCCGCGGCCTCGACGACCGCCTCCACCAGCCGCACCGCGCGCATCTCTACCCGCGCTCGGCCGAGCTGGTGCGCGACGCGAGATCGCTGGGCTCGCTCGGCGCGACGATCTCCGGCGCTGGCCCGACTGTGCTCGTGTGGAGCCACTACGAGCAGACGGCGGCGGTCGCCGAGCGCCTGCGCGAGCGCGCGGACGGATGGGCGGACGTGCTGCGCGTGCCGTTCGAGTCGCAGGGCGCCGACGTCGTCGGCGTCTGAGCCCTGCTCGCACGCTCAGGCGCTGATCGTCACCACGGTCCCGATCGGGACGCTGCGCAGCAGGCGGCGCACGTCGGCGGCCGGCGCCCGCAGGCAGCCGAGGCTCGCGGCGGAGCCGATCGTCTCCGGCAGGTCGGTCGCGTGGATCGCGATCCGGTCGCCGCCGCCCCAGCCCTGCGGCGTGTGCGGCTGACGCGCGCTCAGGGCGAGGATGCAGCAGCCGTAGGGCGAGGACGGATCGTTCGTCAGCAGCTTGTCGGTGACCGCGAAGCGCCCGGTCGGCGTCGGCGTCGAGGGGCTCCCGACTGCCACCGGGAAGCGCATGAAGACGCGCCCGTAGCGCCGCACGACGACCTGCCGGTGGCGCAGCGAGGCGGTGATCGCGTACGGCGTCGTGTAGGCGACGAGCGCGGTGCTCGCCTCGATCCAGCCGAGGCGGCCGTTCGGCAGCGCCGAGGTGATGATGCCAAGCCACGCGCCGCGCTGCGCGACGACCGGCACGATCGTCGCGGAGCGGAACTGCGTCCGCGGCAGCAGTCCGCCGACGACCGGGCCACCGGGCGAGCCGTGCAGCCGCACCGGACGCGTGACCTGGACGGTCAGCTGGGGGGCGGGAACGCTGCGGCGGGGCGCGGCGCGCGCGGCGGGCGGCGGCACGGCCGCAGTCGGCGCGGCCGGCTGCGGCGCCTGCGGCAGCGGAACGAGCACGACCGTCCGTGCCACCGGCTGGGTGGAGCCGCAGCCGACGGCGACCAGCGACCAGATCGCGAGCGAGGCGAGGAGCTTCCGGCTACGCCGCCACGTCATTCAACAAGGGTTGCAGACGCGCGCGCGCGTCCTCCAGCGCGAGGCGCTCGAGCAGCTCGTCGGCGACGCGCAGGTAGTCGAGCCCGAGGTCGGAGCGGTAGTCGAGGATCGACTGCGCGCGCTCGGCCGACTCGGCATACGCGATCGAGGAGCGGATCGTCTGCTCGACCAGCTTCTCGCCGAAGTGCTCTCTGAGCGACGCGTACGCCTCGCGCGAGTGGCGCGTGCGCATGTCGGCGATGTTGAGCACGACGCCGAGCCACTCGAGGTCGGGGTTGAGGTTCTCGCGCGCCAGCTCGATCACCTCGAGCGCCTGCTCGACGCCCTGCATCGCGAAGTACTGCGCCTCGGCGGAGAGCAGCGCCCAGTCGGCCGCGACGAGCGCGTTGACGGTCAGCAGCCCGAGCGCCGGCGGGCAGTCGATCAGCACGACGTCGAAGCCGTCGCAGACCTCGCGCAGCGCGCGCCGCAGCGTCAGCTCACGGCCCATCTTGCCGCTCATCGCCAGCTCCGACTCGGCCAGCCCGAGGTTCGCCGGGACGATCCCGTCGTGGACCGCCTCGATCGCTCTGGCGCGCCCGCTCAGCACGTCGCCGATCGTCGGGTGCGCCTCGGGGTCGACGTCGAGGTAGTCCGAGAGGTTGCCCTGCGGGTCGAGATCGACCGCGAGCGTGGACAGGCCGACGCGCCGGAAGACGTCGGTGAGCGTGCGCACCATCGTCGTCTTGCCGGTGCCGCCCTTCTGTGAGAGGACTGCGATCGTCACCGCCATTGCGCGCCGCGGACGATAGCGCCGCGGCGCGGGCGGCCCGCCGTTTGCCCTTCGCTCAGCCGACCAGCGATCCGGGCGCCGGCGCGAACAGCTCGTCCGGCTCGTCCGGCACGGCCGGAATGTGGACGAACGCGAGGCGGTGGCGGCCGACGACGAGCTCGTCGCCGTCGCGCAGCGGATGCCACTCGATCCGCTCGCCGTTGACGAAGACCCCGTTGAGGCTGCGGTCGTCGAGCACGCGCACGCCGTCCGGCTGGCGGACGACGAGCGCGTGGCGGCGCGAGACGGTCGGGTCGTCGAAGCGCACGTCCGCGGCCAGGCTGCGGCCGATCCGCGTCCATTCGCGCGTCAGCTCGTGGACGACGACCTCTTCGCCGTCGTCGAAGACGAGGTACTGCCCGGGCGCCTCGATGCGGGCGCGCCTCTCCGCCAGACGCATCTCGTCGGCGTCCGAGGCGCCCGGCAGCGCGGGCGCGGGGACGTTCGCGGCTGTGAACAGCGACGCGCGCACGAACTCCTCGCCGCCACAGATCGGGCAGGGCGGCAGCATGTCAGCCGCCGCGAGCGAGACGACGTAGTCGCAGGCGGCGCAGCGGAACGTGCCGGTGCCGACGAGGGTCCCTGACGTGTGTGACTCCATGTCCCCAACCTCCACTGCGGCGCCGCGAGAGGGAGCGACGGCTAGGCTTCTTTGTGTGACGAACGCACCAGGCGCGGCGCGTTCGCCTGGCCGCGGGGGCGGCCCGGACCTCTCCTACCCAATCACGCGGTCAGCCGAAACGCCGGTCGCCGGTTCGCAGGCGGACCCTCTCGCGCCCTTTCCGGCGCCGCGGGAAGGAGGCTGCGGTCGGCCGGCGAACCCGGTAGGGCGATGCCCGAGACCGTCCACCACGCGCCCGAGCTGGAGCGCCACCTGCTGCGCCGCAGCGTGCTCGCGCTCGCCGCCGGTCGCGACTGCTGCGACGGCTGCCAGCGCACCCCGCTCGTCGGCGAGCGCGTGCACGTCTACGACGGCGGGCGCGTGCTGTGCGAGCTGTGCCGGCGCGAGCGGCGCGAGGCGCCGATGCGCTCCGAGCCGGTGCACGGCAGCGAGCACGGCCTGACCGTCCGCCGCGCCGCCTGACCCGGCGCCCGGGCGGGCCGGTTCGCGCGGTCGTTCACTACACTCCGGCGCGCCGTGGATCCCGTCGTCGTCAGCGCCAACATCGCCCGCCCGCGCGAGGAGCTGTTCGCCTACCTCGCCGACGTCGCGAACCATCCGGAGTTCAAGGACCACTACCTCTCCGACTGGCATCTCACGCGCGAGGACAGCGCCGGCCGCGGCGCCGGCGCCCGCTTCCGCGAGCGGCTCCCGCTCAGCCGCTTCGGCTGGGGCGACTACACGCTCGCCGAGGTCGACGCGCCCTACCGCATCCTCGAGCGAGGGCGCAGCGGCAAGTTCAACCGCGTGCGCGCGATCGGCGAATGGACGCTGCGCGACGCGCCCGGCGGGATGACGCGCGTCGAGTACCGCTACGAGACGCAGCCCGCCACGATGAGCGACCGCCTGATGGAGCTGGTCGCCGGCCGCGGCTGGTGGAGGCGCAAGCTCGGCCGCTCGCTCCGCCGGCTGCAGGCGATCCTTGAGGAGGATCGCGCGCGCGGCAGACGAGCGACGATCGCCGCGCGCTAGACCACTAGACTTCCCGCCCCTCATGACGAATCGACTCCTCCGCCTCCCGCTGCTGCTCGCCCTGCTCCTGCTCGCCGCCACGGCGCTCGCCGCCTGCGGCAGCGGCCTGACCGAGCCGACGAGACACGGCGCCGACGAGGGCTCCTACATCCAGGCCGGCCCGCTCGTCTACCAGGTCGAGATCTCCCGCGCGCTCAACCCGAGCAGCGTCGAGGACGCCCAGTACCTCCAGGGCCTGCCCGCCGGCACGCCGAGACTGGCCGGCGACGAGGAGTGGTTCGGCGTGTGGCTGCGCGTCCAGAACGCGACGGGCGCCTCGCACGTGAGCGCGAGCGAGTTCAGGATCGTCGACACGACCGGTCAGACCTACACGCCGATCCCGCTGCCTGCGAGCAATGTGCTCGCCTACCAGCCGAGCGCCGTCCAGGGCGACGGCGGCCAGCCGGTCTACCCGGACCCGAACAGCGCGGCCGGCTCGGGGCCGATCAACGGCTCGATGCTGCTGTTCAAGCTGAACACGTCGGTCTACGCGAACCGCCCGCTGAACCTCGAGATCACGCCGCCCGGCGGCGGCGCGCCCTCGACGGTCGTGCTCGACCTGTAACCCAGCCGGCTGCGCCGCGCTATTCGCCGGCGCCGTGCTGGAGCGCGGCCGCGAGCACTCCGCGCGCGGCCGGCGCGGCGACGTCGCCGCCGGCGCCCGCTTCCGGGAACAGCACGCCGACGGCGATGCGCGGGCGCGGCGCCGGCGCGAAGGCGACGAACCAGGCGTCGGTTCTCGGGGGCGGTGGCTGGGACTGCTGGCTCTGGTCCTGCCGATCGCCCGAGGCCGTGTCGGGCGGCACGGTGCTGGCCAGCTCGGCGGTGCCCGTCTTGCCCGCGACCTGCGCGCCCGCGATCGCCGCGGCCGTCCCGGTCCCGTAGGCGACGACGGCGCGCATCATCTGCGCGACCTCGTGCGCCACCGCCGGCCGGGTGACGCGCACCAGGTGCGGCGGCGTGCCGACCTGCAGCGTCGGGAGCGGGCGCAGTCCGCCGTCGGCGATCGTCGCGGCGACGAGCGTCATCTGAAGCGTCGTCGCCTGCACGAGGCCCTGGCCGATCGCCGAGGACCCGACCGCGAGGTCGTCGCCGATCGCGCTCGCGGCTGGGATCGTGCTCTCCTGCGCGCCTGGGATCCCCGGCGCCTGGTTGAAGCCGAAGCGCCGCGCGACGTCGACGAGTCGTGCGGCGCCGAGTCTCGCGCCGAGCGGCGCGAAGACCGAGTTGCACGAGTTCGCGAACGCGTTCACGAGCGTCCCGCCGCAGTACTCGCCGTTGGCGTTCTCGAGTCTGACGCCCGACAGGAAGGCGGCGTCCTGCACCGGGAAGGTCGTCGCCGGTCTCGCGACGTGCGCCTCCAGCGCCCCGGTCAGCGTGACGATCTTGAACGTCGAGCCGGGCGGCTGCAGCGCGGAGAAGGCGACGCCGGCGAGCGCGAGCACCTCGCCGGTGCGCGGGTCCAGTGCGGCGACGCCGCCGTAGCGCCCGGCCAGCGCTGCGATCGCCGCGCGCTCGAGCTTGCGGTCGATCGTCGTGCGCACCAGCTGGCCCGCGACCGGCTGCGTGTGCGCGAGCACGCGGCCGCCGGCCAGCAGCGTCCCGCCGGGCCGGCCGGCGAGCTGCGTCTGGAAGACCCGCTCGAGCCCGTCGGTGCCGACCTGCGCGTTCGGCGGATAGCCGAGCGCCTCCAGCGACGCCGCCTGGTCGGCGGGGATCGGGCCCAGCGTGCCTGCGATCTCGCCGGAGACGAGCGGGTCGTCCGATCTGCGGTCGGGGCCGCTCGCGAGCGCCGTGCCGTCGCGCGCGAGCAGCGCGGCGCGGGTCGGCAGGGTCGTCTGGCGGGTGAGCCGCTCGCCGGGGCGCAGTCCCGGGAAGGCGGCGCTCGGCCGCCACGCGATCCGCATGCCGGCGCCGCTGCCGCTGACCGGAAGCTGGAGCGTCTCGCGGAGCGTCCCGAACACACGCGTGCGCAGCGTCAGCCGGACCGGGATCGTCGCGCCGGAGCGGCCGCCGACCTTGCCGACGAGCAGCGAGCGCAGCGTCGCGGTGGCGGCGGACTCCCGGTAGGCGGCGGCGAACGCCTGGAACGACGCGCGCGCTCTCGCCGGCGCGTCGAGCAGCGCGTACATGCGCGCGTAGTCGCCGTGCGCCCAGGCGGTCGCGAAGCTTGTCGCGGTCGCGCGCTCGGCCGCGCCTGGTCCGCCGCCGACCAGCAGTCCGGCAGCGAGCGCGAGGACGCCCGCGCCCGCGAGCAGCGGCAGCCCCCGCCGCGCCAGCCGCCTGCGCCGCTCCACGTCGGAACGCGAATAGCGCGGCGCGCCGTGCGCGCCCCTCCGGCCACCTGCCTCCACGCCTGCGGAGCGTAGTTCATGCGGCGGCGAGCGGGCTCACCCGGCGTCTGCTTCCGCGCCGCGGGCGAGCGAGCCCACCCGACGCGTCCTGCATGCTGTGGGCGGATGACGACGCTCGACTGGGTCATCGCCGGGTTCGTGGCGCTGTTCGCGCTCGCGGGCTTCCGGCGCGGCTTCATCGTCGGCGCGCTCGCGCTCGCCGGCTTTGCCGCCGGCGCGCTGCTCGGCGCGCGGATCGGCCCGGGGCTGCTGCCGGAAGGGGCGCGCTCGCCGTACGCGCCGCTGTTCGCGCTCGCCGGCGCGCTGCTGCTCGGCGGGCTGTTCGCGAGCACGCTCGAGCGGCTCGGCGCGCGGCTGCGCTGCGGGCTGCGGGTCCCGGGCCTCGGCGTTGCCGACGAGCTGCTCGGCGCGCTGCTGAGCGCCGCGATCGCACTCGGACTCGCGTGGCTTGGCGCTGCGGTGGTGCTGCAGACGCCTGGACTCGGCAGCCTGCGCGCCGACGTGCAGCGCTCGTTCGTGCTGCGTCAGCTCAACGCGGCGCTGCCGCCGTCGGGGCCGATCCTCAACGCGCTCGCGCGCTTCGACCCGCTTCCCTCGATCGCCGGCCCCGGCGCCGGCGTCGCGCCGCCCTCGCCGGCGGTGGTGCACGCCCCGGGCGTGCGCGCGGCGGCGCCGAGCGTCGTGCGGATCCTCGGCACCGCCTGCGGGCTCGGCGTCGAGGGCAGCGGCTGGGTGGGGGCGCCTGGGCTCGTGGTGACGAACGCGCACGTCGTCGCCGGCGAGAGCGACACCGTCGTGCAGGCGCCCGGCGACGCGACCGCCAGCCGGCCTGCGACCGTCGTGCTGCTGGACGTGCACGACGACGTCGCGGTGCTGCGCGTCAGCGGCCTTGTCGCACCGCCGCTCGCGCTCGCGCCGGATCCGCGGTCGGGAACGGCCGGCGCGATCCTTGGCTATCCGCTCGACGGCCCGTTCGACGTCGAGGCCGCACGGATCGGCGCCACGCGCGACGTCATCTCCGAGGACGCCTACGGGCGCGGGCCCGTGCGGCGCAGCGTCACGCCGCTGCGCGGACGCGTGCGCAGCGGCAACTCGGGCGGCCCGGTCGTCGACGCCCGGGGCCGGGTCCTCGCGACTGTGTTCGCCGCCAGAACCGACGCGTCGCCCGGGCAGGCGGGCGGCTTCGGGGTGCCGAATGCGGTCGTGGCGGGCGCGCTCGCCGGCGCCCGCACGAGCGGCCCCGTGTCCAGCGGCGCATGCGCCGGCTGACGGGACCGCTACCCTCCACGGCTTCATGAGCAAGACCCTCGTCATCGCGGAGAAGCCGTCGGTCGGCAGAGACCTCGCGCGCGTGCTGCCCGGCCCCTTCCAGAGAGGGGAGGGGATCCTCGAGGGCCCCGAGCACGTCATCACGTGGGCGGTCGGCCATCTCGTCCAGCTCGCGGAGCCCGACGAGTACGACGACAAGTTCAAGAGATGGCGCATGGCCGACCTGCCGATCGTGCCGCCGAAGTTCAAGCTCGTCGTGCGCGACGAGCGCTCGAGAAGACAGATGAACGTCGTCAAGCGCGCGCTCGGCCGCGACGACGTCGGCGTCGTCGTCAACGCATGCGACGCCGGGCGCGAGGGCGAGCTGATCTTCGCCTACCTGTACGAGAAGGCGGGCTCGAGACTGCCCGTGCAGCGGCTGTGGCTCTCGTCGATGACGAAGACGGCGATCGAGGAGGCGTTCTCGCACCTGCGCCCGGGGGAGGAGCTGCGCTCGCTGGAGGACGCGGCGCGCTCGCGCAGCGAGGCCGACTGGATCGTCGGCATGAACGCGACGCGCGCGGCGACGATCCGCCTGCGCTCGTCGTTCGACGGAGCGGTGTCGCTGGGCCGCGTGCAGACGCCGACGCTCGCGATCCTCGCGCGCCGCGAGGAGGAGATCCGGGCGTTCAGACCGGAGCCGTACTGGATCGTGGACGCGTCGTTCGCGGCGTCCGGCTCGCGCCTCTACGACGGCCGCTTCCATGAGGGAGCGCAGCCGCGGGTCGCGTCGGCCGCCGAGGCCGAGGCCATCGTCGCGGCGTGTCGGGGTATCGAGGGGACGATCACCAAGCTGGAGAGATCGACGCGCAGAGAGCGCGCGCCGCTCCTGTACGACCTCACCTCGCTGCAGCGCGACGCGAACTCGCGCTTCGGCTTCTCCGCACGCCGCACGCTGGCCGCCGCGCAGCGGCTGTACGAGGAGCACAAGGCGCTCACGTACCCGCGCACCAGCTCGCGCTACCTGCCGAGCGACATGATCCCCGAGATCAGGCCGATCGCCGCGATCGTCGGCGAGCAGCGCGCGTACGCCGCCGCGTCGACGTACGTGACCGGGCTCGAGATGCTGCCGCTCGGCCGCGTCGTCAACAACGAGAAGGTCACCGACCACCACGCGATCATCCCGACGAACGCGACGCATCCGGTCGACAAGCTCAGCGATGACGACCGCCGCATCTACGACCTCGTCGTGCGCCGCTTCCTCGCCGTCTTCCATCCCGAGGCCGTGTTCGAGAGCACGCGCGTCGAGACGGAGGTCGCCGGCCACGTCTTCCGCACGCACGGGAAGGTGATGCTCGTGCCGGGCTGGCGCGGCGTCTACGGCGAGGAGGTCGACGCCGAGCCGAGAGAGGGCGAGGAGGACGAGGGGCGCGAGCAGCGGCTGCCGAGACTCGAGCAGGGCGAGGCCGTCGAGACGCGCGACGTGCGCTCCGAGGAGAAGGTCACGAGACCGCCGCGGCGCTACTCCGAGGGCTCGCTGCTGGCGGCGATGGAGACGGCTGGCAGACTCGTCGACGACGAGGAGCTGCGCGAGGCGATGAAGGACTCCGGCATCGGCACGCCGGCCACGCGCGCGGCGATCATCGAGCGCCTGCTCGCGGTCGGCTACATCGAGCGCGACGCACGCGCGCTGGTGGTGACCGAGAAGGGCCTGAACGTCGTGCGCCTGCTCGACGGGCATCCGCTGACGTCGCCGTCCTTGACCGGCGACTGGGAGCACCGCCTCGCGCGGATCGAGACCGGGGAGGACACCCGTCCCGCGTTCATGGGCGACATCGTGAAGTTCGCCGAGTCGACCGTCGCGACGCTCGACGAGAAGCTCAGAGACGTCCGGATCCCGCGCGCGAACCTCGGCCCCTGCCCCGTCTGCGGCCACGACATCATGGAGAACCGGAAGGGCTACTCCTGCTGGTCGCGCACCGACCCCGGCTGCGGCTTCGTGATCTGGAAGGCGAAGGCCGGCAAGACGCTGACCGCCGCGGTCGTGCGCGAGCTGATCAGGACCGGCCGCACCGAGAGACCGGTCACCGGCTTCAGAAGCCGCGCCGGCAGATCCTTCCGCGCCCGCCTCGCCCTGGAGCAGACCGACGAGGGCCGCTGGCGCGTCGAGTTCGACGAGCCGTGGGCGCGCGCAGGCGCCAAGCCCCCTGACGTCGAGGAGCCCACCGCCGACGGCGCCACCGCCGCCGAGGCTCCCGCCGAATCCGCCGTCGCGTAGTTCCGTCGCAATCCGCGCCCCACACGTCGCACGATCCCTGCCACGATCGTCGGCATGGCGCCCGACCTGCAAGTTTCCCTCGGTAGCCGAGGGAAAGTTGACAGTCATCGAGATGGAGTGATCGGGAGGCTGGCGGCGCACCAGCACGGCGTCGTCTCCCGGCGGCAGCTCCTCGACGCCGGGATCGCCGCCGGGGCGATGGAGCGACGGGTGGCGAGCGGCCACCTCGTGCGCGTCCACCGCGGCGTCTACGCCGTCGGCCACGCGCAGCTCCGCCGCGAGGGGCGGTGGCTCGCGGCGGTGCTGGCGGCCGGGCGCGGCGCGGCGCTGAGCCACCGCAGCGCCGCGGCGCTGCACGGGATCCGGGAGAGCGACGCGATCGACGTGACGACCACGCGACGCGTGGGAGTGCGCGGCGTCCTGATCCACCGCACGACGCGCCTGGAGGCCGGAGACCTCGCGACCCGGCGCGGCGTTCCCGTGACGACGCTCTCGCGCACGCTCGTCGACCTGGCCGAGATCCTGACGCGCGAGCAGCTCGCGAAGCTGGTACGCGAGGCGGACCGCGCCGGGCGCCTGACCGCCGCGACCGTCGAGAACGCGCGCGGGCGCGTCGCGGGGCGGCGGGACGCCGGCGCGAAGGCGCTCCGAGCGGCGCTCGACGAGCACGAGCGCCTCGCCATCTCGCTCACGCTCTCCGAGCTGGAAGACCGCTTCCTCGCTCTCCTCGACGCGCGCGACCTGCCGCGGCCGCTGACGAATCACCCCGCCGAGGGGTTCAAGCTCGACGCGGCGTGGCCGGAAGCGCGCCTCGCGGTGGAGCTGGACGGCTGGGCCTGGCACCACGACCGCGCCGCCTTCCAAGCCGATCGAGCCCGCGACGCCGCGCTCCTCCGCGCCGGCTGGCGCGTCGTGCGCTTCACGCACGCGGACGTGGTGCGACGTCCCGCCCACGTCGCGCAGACGCTGCACACCCTGCTCACCCGCTGAGGCGTCCCCGCCGCGCGCGACCATGTCGGACCCGTGCCGCTCACGCTCGTCACCGGACCCGCGAACTCGGCGAAGGCCGGCGTCGTGCTCGACGCCTTCCGCGCACGCCGCCGCCAGGCGCCGTGGCTCGTCGTGCCGACGCTCGACGACGCCGCCGCCTTCGAGCGCGAGCTTGCCGACGAGGGCGCGACCCGGCCCGGTCGCGTCACGACGTTCGCCGGGCTCGCGCGCGAGATCGCGCGGCGCGCCGGCTGGTGGGGACGCACGGTCGGTCCGCTCCAGCGCGAGCGGCTCGTCGCGCAGGCGATCGCCGCGGCGCCGCTCGCCGCGCTGGCGCCAGTCGCGGCGACGCGCGGCTTCCTTGCCTCGGCGCTCGCGTTCCTCGCCGAGCTCGAGCGCTCGCTGATCGCACCGCAGCGCTTCATCGCGGCGGTGCGCGCGTGGCCGGAGGCGACCCCGGCCGCGCACGAGGCGGCCGCGATCTACGGTCGTTACGCGCAGGCGCTCGAGCGCCTGGGGCGCGTCGACCCGGAGCTGTTCGCCTGGCGCGCGCTCGACGCGCTGCGCGCGGATCCGCGTGCGTGGGGGGAGACGCCCGTGCTGCTCTACGGCTTCGACGACCTCACCCCGCTCGAGCGCGACGCCGTCGAGACGCTCGCGCGCGTCGCCGACGCCGAGGTCGTCGTCTCGCTCACCTACGAGCCGGGCCGCACCGCCTTCGCCGGGCGCTCCGCGGCGCTCGTCGGCGAGCTGAGCCAGCTCGCGAGCGCCGTGCAGGAGCTGCCATCGGACGACGAGCACTACGCGCCCGCCTCGCGCGCCGCGCTGCACCACGTCGAGCGCCACCTGTTCGAGCCCGGCGCGCCGAAGGTCGCCGCGGGCGACGCAGTCAAGCTGCTCGTCGCCGGCGGCGAGCGCGCCGAGGCCGAGCTCGTCGCGGCCGAGCTGCTGAGGCTGCTGCACGAGGAGGACGTGCCGGCGGAGCAGATCGCCGTCGTGCTGCGCTCGCCGGACCGCGGCGCCGCGCTGCTGGAGCAGGTCCTGACCGCCTACGGCGTCCCGCATGCGCTGCAGCGACGGATCCCGCTCGCGCACACCGCGCTCGGGCGCGGCGTGCTCGCGCTCGCGCGCTGCGCCCTGCATCCCGACGAGGCCGGCCCGACGGAGCTGCTCGCCTACCTGCGCACGCCGGGGCGCCTGGAGCGGCTCGAGCTGGCGGACCGCCTGGAGCTGACGCTGCGCCGCGCCGCGGCAACGGACCTCGCCGCTGCGCGCCGCGCGTGGGAGGAGGCGCCGGGCGGCTGGCCGCTGCGCGAGCTGGACCGCCTGCGCGGCGCCGCCGCCGACGACGCCCAAGCGCTGTTCGCCGCGCTCGCGCGCGAGGCGCGCGCGCTGTTCGCCGCGCCGCATCGCGGGCAGGCTGCCCAGCTCGCGCCCGAGGAGGAGGCCGACGCGCACGCGCTCGCCGCGCTGCTGCGGGCGCTCGAGGAGCTGTCCGAGCTCGCCGCCGCCGACCCGCGACGGGCGCCGGACCGCACGGCGCTGCTCGACGCGCTGGAGCGGATCGAGGTGCCGGTGGGCGCGTCGCCGGGTCCGGGCGCCGTGCTGGTCGCCGACCCGCTCGCGATCCGCGCGCGGCGCTTCGACACGGTCATCCTCTGCAGCCTGCAGGAGGGCGAGTTCCCACGGCCGGCGGCGTCCGAGCCGTTCCTGTCCGACGACGAGCGGCGCGCGCTCAACCGCGCCGCCGGCCTGCGGCTCGCCGCGCGCGAGGACCGCCTCGCCGACGAGCGCTACCTGTTCTACGCCGCCGCCTCGCGCGCGCGGCGGCGCCTGATCCTCAGCTGCCGCGACGCCGACGAGGAGGGCAACCCCGCGCTGCCGTCGTTCTTCGTCGAGGACGTGCGCGCGCTGCTCGACGAGCTGCCGGTCCGTCACCGCCCTCTGTCCGCCGTCACGTGGCCGGCTGAGGAGGCGCCGACGGAGCCCGAACGCGCCCGCGCCGAGGCGCTCGCCGGCCCGCGTGCGACGCCGCTGCCGCTCGCGTCGCTCGGGCCGGCCGCGCAGGCGGCGCTGCGCCAGCGCGAGGTGCTCTCCGCCGGAGGGCTGGAAGCGTACGCGCGCTGCCCGGTCAAGTGGCTCGTCGAGCGCGAGCTGGCGCCGGATCGCTTCGAGCCGGACCCCGACGCGATCGCGCGCGGGAGCTGCGTGCACCGCGTGCTCGAGCGCGTTCTCGGCCAGCTCGACTGGCCGCTCGGCGCGGCTGCGCTGCAGCAGGCGCGGGCACTCGTGCCCGAGGTCGTCGCGGAGGAGGCGGCGCGGCTCGTGCTCGGCCGCGGTGCAGCCGCGCAGGCGGCCGCGGCGCACGAGATCGCCGCCGACGTGCTGCGCCTGCTCGAGCACGAGGCGCGGAGCGGCGGAGGCTTCGCGCCCGCCCACCTGGAGCTCGCGTTCGGGATGGGCGAGGAGGCGATGCCGGCACTCGTGCTGCCGGATGCGGATCCCGCCCGCTCCGCGCTGCGCCTGCGCGGCGTGATCGACCGCGTCGACCTCGACGCGGCCGGGCGCGCGCTCGTGCGCGACTACAAGAGCGGGCGGCCCGGCAGAGGCTGGCCGGTCGCCAGATGGCGCGCGGAGGACCAGCTGCAGGTCGCGCTCTACATGGTCGCGGTGCGCGAGCTGCTCGGACGCGAGCCGGTCGGCGGCGTCTACCAGCCGCTGCGCGGCGACGACCTGCGCGCGCGCGGACTGCTGCGCGAGGACGCCGACGTCGGCGAGCTGGCGCTCGAGACGGACCGCCGCTCGCGCGAGGCGCTGGAAGCCGAGCTGGACGCGGCCGCCGCCCGCGCGTGCGAGCTGGCGGCGCGGCTGCGCGGCGGCGAGCTGCAGGCGACGCCGGAGACGTGCTCGCCGAACGGCTGCGCGTACCCCGGGATCTGTCGGGCGGCGGACCAGTGAGCGCGGCGATTCCGTTCACGGCCGAGCAACGGGCCGCGATCGCGCATCCGGGCGGCTTGCTGCTGAGCGCCAACGCCGGCAGCGGCAAGACGTCGGTGATGGCCGAGCGCTACGTGCGGATCGCGCAGACCGACGGGGACGACGACGCGGGCCGCATCCTCGCGATCACCTTCACCGAGAAGGCCGCCGCCGAGCTCAAGGAGCGTGTGCGGGCCCGCTTCGAGGCGCTCGGCGACGTCGAGCGGGCGCGCGCGAGCGAGGGAGCGTGGATCTCGACGATCCACAGCTTCTGCGCGCGCCTGCTGCGCACGCACGCGCTCGCGGCCGGGCTCGACCCGCGCTTCGCCGTGCTCGACGAGCGCGTCGCGCGGCGGCTTGCGGCCGACGCCTTCGGCGCCGCGCTCGACGACGTCGTCGCCGCGCACGGGGACGCCGCGCTCGAGCTGATCGCCGCCTACCGGCCGCTCGAGCTGCGCGAGGCGCTCGTCGCGCTGCACGGCGAGCTGCGCAGCCGCGGCGTCGAGCAGCCGCGGCTGCCGCCTCCGCGTCCCGCCGACCTCCAGGCGGCGCACGGCGCGCTCGCCATCGCGCGCGCCCAGGCGGCCGTCGAGCTGGAGGGGGCCCGCGACGGCAAGACGGTCGAGCGCGCGCGCGAGCGGCTCACCGCCTGCGCAGCGCTGCTGGAACGCCCGCTCGACCCGCCGCCCGCGCCCGAGCAGGTCGACGCGCTCGCGCTCAGAGGCAACGGCGTCGCGCTCAACGGGCCGGGCTGCGAGGCGTACAGGGCGGCGCTCGCGGCCTACGCTGACGCCTGCGCCGACGCTGCCGCGCTGCCGGCGCATGCGCTGCTCGACGCGCTCCTGCAGGCGTTCGCCCGCCGCTACGCCGAGGCCAAGCGCGCGGCCTCGGCGCTTGACTTCGAGGACCTCGAGCTGGGTGCCAACCGCCTCCTGCGCGAGCACGAGCCGCTGCGCGCCCGCTACGCGGAGCGCTTCCGCCACGTGATGGTCGACGAGTTCCAGGACACGAACCCGCTCCAGCTCGAGCTGCTGGAGCGGATCGTCGGCGCCGGGGAGGGCTTCTTCTACGTCGGGGACGAGCTGCAGTCGATCTACGGCTTCCGCCATGCCGACGTGCGCCTCTTCCGCGGCCTGCGCGCCGCGCTCGCGCAGCGCGGCGTGACCGCGACGCTCGCGACGAACTTCCGCAGCCACGCGGCGCTGCTGCGCGCCTTCAACCAGGCGTTCGCGCCGCGCTTCGGCACGAGCTTCACGCCGTTGCAGGCCGGGCGCGAAGAGAGTGCGCCGGACGACGCGGAGCCCCGCGTCGAGCTGCTCCTCGTCGACCGCGCCGCCGACTGGAGCGAGGTCGGCCTCGTCGCTCCGGGCGCGGTCCCGCCCGCGCCGCTGTGGCGCCTCGCCGAGGCGCGCCTGCTGGCGGCGCGCGTGCGCGAGCTGCTCGACGCGGGCCGCACGCCGGGCGAGATCGTGCTGCTGCTGCGCGCGACGGGCGACCTCTCCGTCTACGAGCGCGCGCTCGTCGAGCGCGGCGTGCCGACGTACGTGATCGGCGGGCGCGGCTACTGGTCCCAGCAGCAGGTGCGCGACCTCGTCGCCTACCTCAGCGTGCTCGCGAACCCGCGCGACGGGCTCGCGCTCTACACGCTGCTGGCCTCGCCGCTCGCCGGCCTCTCGAGCGACGGGCTCGTCCAGCTCGCCGCGGCGGCGCGCGCGAGCGGGCGGGACGCGTGGTGGACGCTCACGGACGACTCCGAGCTGCTTGCGCGCCTCGACGCCGCGGACCGCGCGTGCGTCGAGCGGCTGCGCGGCTGGCTGCCGCAGGAGCGCCGCGACGCGCCCCGCCACGGCCTCGAGGCGCTGCTCGACCGCGCGCTCGTGCGCACCGGCTACGACCGCGCGCTGCTGCGGATGGAGGGCGGGGCCCGGCGCCTGGCGAACGTGCGCAAGCTGATGCGCCTGGCGCGCGAGCACGAGGCGCAGCACGGCCGCGACCTGCGCGGCTTCGCCGACCTCGTTGGCGCGCTCGTCGGCGGCGCCGACGGCTCCGGCGACGAGCGCGAGAGCGAAGCGCCGGTCGAGGGCGAGGCGCTCGACGCCGTGCGCGTGATGACGATCCACCGCGCGAAGGGCCTCGAGTTCCCGGTCGTCTGCGTCGCCGACCTCGGGCGCGAGTCGCCCGCCGCGGGCCGCGAGCTCGTCCGGGTCGGACGCGACGGGCGCGTCGGGATCCGCCTCAGACGGCTCGGCGGCGGCAGAGCGCGCTCCGCGTTCGCCTACCGCGCGCTCGCCGGGGAGCAGCGGCGCGCCGAGGCGGACGAGGAGGCGCGCCTCTTCTACGTCGCCGTCACGCGCGCGCGCGAGCGGCTGGTCCTGTCCGGCGCGGTCGCCTGCGAGCCGTGGCCGGAGGCGAAGCCGGGCGCCCCGCCGCTGACGTGGCTCGGGCCGGCGTTCGTGCCCGACCTCGACCGCCGCTGCCTGCCGGAGGCGGAGCCGCGGACGCTTGCCTCGTATGACGGCGTGCAGGTTGCGGTCACCGTGGCACGCCCTGCGCTGCTGGCGGAGCTGCCCTCGGCCCAGGCCCCGCTGCACGCGGGTCCCGCCTCGGATCGCGCCCACCCAGGCGATTCCGCGGGCGGGGCCGCGGACTCGCCGTCGGACCGCTCGGCCCTTGCGGCTTCCGCCTCGCGGCCCGCGCTGCCGCCCCCGGTCACGGCGCTGAGCTACACGAGCCTGCAGCAGCACGCGACCTGTGGGTATCGCTTCTACCTGGAGCGGGTGCTCGCTCTCCCGCCGACCGACACGGGCTTCGGCTCCGGCTCGCGCGCGGAGCTGGACCCTCGCGTGCGCGGGCGGATCGTCCACTCCTTGCTCGAGCAGCTCGACCTCGCACAGCCGGAGCCGGTGGACGTCGCCGCCGAGGCCGAGCGCGCCGGGGTCCGGCTGAGCGACGCCGCCGTGAGCGAGATCGCCGACCTGATCGCCGGCTTCCTGGGGAGCGACCTCCGCGCCCGGCTCGCCGGGCTCGCCGACCTGCGCCGGGAGCAGCCGTTCTCGCTGCCGCTGAGGACCGAGGCCGGCGAGGAGATCCCGCTCGTCGGCGTCCTCGACGCGGTCGGGCGCGAGCGCGAGCGGACCGTCGTCGTGGATTACAAGAGCGACCGGCTCGCACCGGACGCCGACGCGGCGGGGCTCGTCGCCGCCGGCTACGCGCTCCAGCGCAGCGCCTACGCGCTCGCCGCGCTGCGCGACGGCGCCGCTGCGGTCGAGGTCGTGCACGTCTTCCTCGAGCGGCCGGACGAGCCCGCGACGGCGACCTACGCCGCCGCCGACCTGCCGGCGCTTACGGTCGAGCTGACGCTGCGCGCCGAGGCGATCCTCGCGCGTCGCTTCCCCGTCGCATCCGACCCCGGTCCGCGCGTCTGCGACGGCTGCCCGGGCCGCGGGTCGCTCTGCTCGTGGCCGTTGGAGCGCACGCTCGGCGCGCCCGCCGCGCCCGAGGGGCGCCTCTTCTGACTCAGCCGCCGGGGGCTCGCGTCGAGCCGACGAGCCGGTCGCGCAGCACGACGAACCCGAGCCCCGCCGCGACGATCATCAGCACGTTGCGGATGTCCTCGTCGAGCGGCCCGGGCTCGTCGAAGACGATCAGCAGCGCGCCGAGCCGCTCCCCGACGACGCCGAGCGGCACCGCGAGGCAGTGCAGCCCGGCGTGGACGCCGAAGGCGCTCGCGGTTCCCGGCGCGAGCCACTCGGGCGCGCTGCGCTGCATCAGCGCGGCGAGGTCGTCGTAGCGCGTGACCGTGACCATGTGTGGTCCCAGCAGCCCGCGGCTCGTCGAGCCGAGCGCGAGCTGCCCGGCGACGTAGAGCGCGACGCCGGCGTCGACCGCGCCGAGCCGGCGCACGAGCGTGTCGACGGTCGCGGCCAGCAGCGCCTCGCCGGCGTCGCGCTGGAAGCGCTCGGCGAGCGATGCGGCGAGCGCAAGCCAGCGCTGGCGGCGCTGCTCGCGCACGCGCAGCCGGCTCAGCTCCTGCTGCAGCTCGCCGACCTCGCGTCGCGCGCGGCGTTCCTCGTCGCGGTCGACGCCGACGAGGGCGACCGCCGGCGGCTCGCCCGCGCGCGCGGGCAGCCGGTAGGCGATCGAGCGCTCGATCGTCGGATCGCCGATCCACGCCGGATGGGCGCATTCGAGCACCGCGGTGTCGCCCGCGAACAACGTCCGCAGCGTGCGCTCGAGGTCGCTGCCCATGAACCACGGCAGCGCGTCGAGGCGCGTCCCGGGCACGATCGGCCCGTCGAGCGGCGCGAGCGCTGCGTTCACGTAGGCGATTCGCAGCGGCTCCGGTCCGGAGACGACCACGACGGGGATCGGCGCGACGGCCGCGATGCCGACGAGCGCCGCGTCGGACAGCTCCGGCGCGGGCGAGCCGATCGCCTCCGCGATCGCGCGCGGCAGCGGGACGCCCTGCTCGGCGGCGCGCCGCACCGCGACGACGCGTGGCGCGTCGGCGAGCGCGTAGCGGCGCGGCCCGTGGGCAACGCGCGCTGGGCGCGGAAAGCCAAAGCGCCGCTCCCAGGTGCGCAAACGCTCGCGCGAGACGCCGGTCAGCTCCGCGAACTCGGTGGCGCTGGCTGTCTGCCCACCTTTGTCCACCTGCCTTTTGTACCGCAGCGGACGCGTCGGCGCCAGTGACCGTGTCTGTCCACCTTGTCATGCCGGCTTGTCCAGAGAGGATGACGCACAGCCGGTTTCCGCCACGAAGGAGGCACGACATGTCCGCCACGGTCGTTCGCCTGCCGGTCGATCCCCTGGTCGACGAGCACGAGCTGCTGCGTCGCTGGCACGAAGAGGGCGACGTGGACGCGCGCAGCCTCCTGATCGAGCGCATGATGCCGCTCGTGCGTTCGCTGGCGCGGCGCTACGCGAACCGCGGCGAGCCGCTCGACGACTTGGAGCAGGTCGGCTTCGTCGGCCTCATCAAGGCCGTCGACCGCTTCGACCTCGAGCGCGAGCTGCGCTTCTCGACGTTCGCCGTCCCGACGATCCTCGGCGAGATCAAGCGCCACTTCCGCGACCGCGCCTGGTCGGTGCGGGTCTCGCGCGGGCTGCAGGAGCTGAGCGCGAAGGTCACGCGCGAAGTCGATCGCCTCTCGACCAAGCTCGGCCGCTCGCCGACGATCGAGGACCTCGCGGAGGCGACTGGCACCACGCCCGAGCAGGTGCTCGAGGCGCTCCAGGGCGCGCAGGCGTACAGCACCGTCCCGCTCGACGAGCCGCTCGGCGAGGACGGCGAGCCGGTCGCGCGGATCGGCGCGGAGGACCCGGGCTTCGCGGCCGCCGAGCAGCGCGTCGAGCTGAGCCGCGGCCTCGCGACGCTCAACGAGCGCGAGCGGCGGATCCTGTTGCTGCGCTTCTTCGCCGGCCTGACGCAGCGCGAGATCGCCGAGCGCGTCGGCATCTCGCAGATGCACGTCTCGCGCCTGCTGCGCCGCTCGCTGGAGCGGATGGCCGACACGCTCGGCCCCTCGACGATGAGCGCCTGAGTGCGCGCAAGACCGCGGCCGCGGGTTGCCGCGACGGCGCGGGGGTAGTAGAAACGCCCACATGCCCCGCGCGATCTGGAGCGGCGCGATCAGCTTCGGGCTGGTCAACGTGCCGATCAAGCTCTACAGCGCCACGTCTCCGAAGACGGTGCGCTTCCACCAGCTGCATGCGAGAGACGGCGTGCGCATACAGCAGAAGCGCGTCTGCCCCGCCGACGGGGAGGAGGTCGCCTACGACGACATCGTGAAGGGCTTCGAGATCGCGCCCGATCGCTACGTGATCGTCAGACAGGAGGAGCTCGACGCGCTCGATCCCCGCCACACGAAGACGATCGACATCGAGGCGTTCGTCGAGCTGGCGGACATCGACCCCGTCTACTACGACAGCGCCTACCACCTCGCCCCGGCGACCGGCGGCGCGAAGCCCTACGCGCTGCTGCTGTCCGCGATGGAGCATGCGGGCAAGGTCGCGATCGGCCGCTTCGTGCTGCGCACCCGCCAGCAGATCTGCGCACTGCGGCCGGCGGACGGCGTGCTGGTGCTCTCCACGATGCTGTTCGGCGACGAGGTCAACGCGCCCGAGCGGCTCGACGAGCTGGAGGGGCTTGCCGACGTCGAGGCGACGAGAGCCGAGGTCGCGATGGCGGAGCAGCTGATCGAGTCGCTCTCGACGCCGTTCGACCCGACCGCCTACAGAGACGAATACCGCGAGCGGGTGCTGGACCTGATCGAGCGCAAGGCGGCCGGCGAGGAGGTCGCCGTGCAGCCGGCGGCGGCCGCGCCCGCGGCGGTCCCGGACCTGATGGCGGCGCTGGAGGCGAGCGTCGCCGCGGTGCGCGCCAACGGCGGGTCGCAGCCGACCGGAAGACGGCGCGCCAAGGCGCGCGCCGGGCCTGCGCGGGCCAGAGCCAGAGCGAAGTCGCGCGGCTGAGCCGCCGGCGCGCGTCCGCGCGCCGAGGACGGACGTCCGCGAGCGGACGTCCGCGTCGCATCCGCGCATCCGTCGAACCCGTGCGGTGGCGCACTGCGCGAGGGCCCTCCACTGGTACCCTGTGGACCCCTCTCAGTGTTCGCGCCGCCCATCGGGAACACAAGATCCATGCACGAGATGAAGCCCCTGCAGGCCGTTGGCCTCTACCACCCCGAAAACGAGCACGACGCCTGCGGCGTCGCATTCGTCGCCAAGCTGACCGAGGGGGCCGACCACGGCGTCGTCGACCGTGCGCTCTACGCGCTCGAGAACCTCGAGCACCGCGGGGCCGCGGGCGCGGACCCGACGACCGGCGACGGCGCCGGGATACTGATCCAGCTGCCCGACGCGTTCCTGCGGGAGGCGGCCGAGGTCGAGCTGCCGCCGCTCGGGCGCTACGGCGTCGGCATGTGCTTCCTGCCGCACGAGCAGGCGCGCCACGACGAGCTGGTGGAGCTGATCGAGGGGGTCGTCGCGCGCGAGGGCCAGCGCGTGCTCGGCTGGCGCGACGTGCCGGTCGACGATCGGCACGTCGGCGTCGTCGCCGGCAAGGCGGCGCCGCGCATCCGCCAGGTGCTGATCGGCGCTGCCGGCGAGCTGGCCGACGAGGGTGCCTTCGAGCGCAAGCTGTACGTGATCCGCCGCCTGATCGAGAAGGCCGCGGGCGCGGACCTCGCGATCCCGAGCCTGTCCGCGCGCACCGTCGTGTACAAGGGGATGCTGACGGCGCCGCAGATGTCGGGCTACTTCCCCGACCTCAAGGACCCGCGCTTCGCGACGCGGCTCGCGCTCGTCCACTCGCGCTTCTCGACGAACACGTTCCCGAGCTGGGAGCTGGCGCACCCGTACCGCATGATCGCGCACAACGGCGAGATCAACACGCTGCGCGGCAACGTCAACTGGATGCGCGCGCGTGAGTCGCAGCTCGCCTCCGAGCTGTTCGGCGACGACCTGCAGAAGCTGATGCCGGTCGTGCGCCAGGGCGGCTCGGACTCGGCGACGTTCGACAACGTGCTCGAGCTCCTGACGCTCGCGGGCCGCCCGATCGCCCACGCGGTGATGATGATGGTGCCCGAGGCATACCGCGACCGCACCGACCTGCCGCCCGCGGTGCGCGGCTTCTACGACTACCACTCGTGCGCGATGGAGCCGTGGGACGGCCCCGCCGTCGTCGCCTTCACCGACGGCCGCCAGGTCGGCGCGACGCTCGACCGCAACGGCCTGCGGCCCGGCCGCTGGGTCCAGACGGCCGACGGCTACGTCGTGCTCGCCTCCGAGACGGGCGTCGTGAAGGCGGCGCCGAGCGAGATCGTGCGCAAGGGCCGCCTGCAGCCGGGCAAGGTCTTCCTCGTCGACCTCGAGCAGGGCCGCATCGTCGAGGACGAGGAGGTCAAGGCGCAGGTCGCCGGCCAGCGCCCGTACGGCGAGTGGTACGCCGAGCGCGTCGTCCACCTCGACGACCTGCCCGAGCGCGCGCCGCGTGCGCCGCGCGTCGAGCCGCTGCGCTCCAAGCAGCTCGCGTTCGGCTACTCGCAGGAGGACCTGCGGATGGTGATCGCCCCGATGGCGGCCAACGGCGAGGAGCCGACCGCCTCGATGGGCAACGACGCCGCGCTCGCGGTCCTCTCCGACCGCCAGCCGCCGCTGTTCGCGTACTTCAAGCAGCTGTTCGCGCAGGTCACCAACCCGCCGATCGACCCGCTGCGCGAGTCGATCGTGATGAGCCTCGCGACGTCCGTCGGCGGCGAGGTCAACCTGCTGACCGAGTCGCCCGCGCACGCGCATCAGCTGTTCATGCGCCAGCCGATCCTGCGCAACCACGAGCTGGAGAAGCTGCGCCAGGTCTCGCACGACGTCTTCCACGCGGCGACGATCGACCTCACATGGCCGATCGAGCTGGGCGCCGAAGGGATGGAATGGCGCGTGGAGGCCATCTGCGCCGAGGCGTCGGCGTGGATCGAGCGCGGCGCCAACATCCTGATCCTCTCGGACCGCAACCTCGGGCCCGAGCGCGTCGCGATCCCGTCGCTGCTGGCCGTCGCCGCGGTGCATCACCACCTCGTGCGCGCCGGCACGCGACTGCGCTGCGGCCTGGTGATCGAGACAGGCGAGCCGCGCGAGATCCACCACATGGCGACGCTGATCGGCTACGGCGCCGCGGCGATCAACCCGTACCTGATGTTCGAGTCGCTCGACGAGCTGGCCGATCGCGGCCTGCTGCCGGTCGATCTCGACCGCGAGACGGCCGAGCAGCGGATCGTCAAGGCGATCGGCAAGGGCCTCTTGAAGACGTTCTCGAAGATGGGCATCTCGACGATCCAGTCCTACTGCGGCGCGCAGATCTTCGAGGCGGTTGGGCTCGCGCCCGAGCTGGTCGAGCAGCACTTCACGGGCACCGCCTCGCGGATCGGCGGGATCGGCATCGACGTGCTCGCGAAGGAGGCGCTCGAGCGCCACTTCCGCGCCTACCCGCGCACCGGCCGCGAAGTGCTGCCGGTCGGCGGCGTGCTGCAGTGGCGGCGCGACGGCGAGCTGCACATCTGGAACCCGGACACGGTCGCGCTGCTGCAGCACTCGGTCCGCTCGCAGAACGGCGAGGGACTGCAGACCTACCGCGACTTCTCCAGAGCGGTCAACGACGACGCCGCGCGCAAGGCGTCGCTGCGCGGGCTGATGAGATTGAAGACGCTCTCCGAGCCGATCCCGCTGGAGGAGGTCGAGTCGGCGGAGGAGATCGTCAAGCGCTTCTCGACGGGCGCGATGAGCCTCGGTGCGATCTCGCGCGAGTCGCACGAGGCGCTCGCGGTCGCGATGAACCGCCTGGGCGCGAAGTCGAACACCGGCGAGGGTGGGGAGGACCCGGCGCGCTTCGGCGACGAGCGCCGCTCCTCGATCAAGCAGATCGCCTCCGGCCGCTTCGGCGTCACGCCGCACTACCTCGTCAACGCCGACCGCCTGCAGATCAAGATGGCGCAGGGCGCCAAGCCCGGCGAGGGCGGCCAGCTCCCAGGCCACAAGGTCGACGACTACATCGCCTGGCTGCGCAACTCGACGCCGGGCGTCGGCCTGATCTCGCCGCCGCCGCACCACGACATCTACTCGATCGAGGACCTCAAGCAGCTGATCTATGACCTGCGCTGCAGCAACCCGCGCGCGGAAGTGTCGGTCAAGCTGGTCGCCGAGGTCGGCGTCGGCACCGTCGCCGCCGGCGTCGCGAAGGCGAACGCCGACCACGTCGTGATCTCCGGCCACGACGGCGGCACCGGCGCCTCGCCGCAGTCCTCGATCCAGGCGGCCGGGATCCCGTGGGAGATCGGCCTCGCGGAGACGCAGCAGACGCTGCTGCTCAACGACCTGCGCTCGCGCATCACGGTCGAGGCCGACGGCCAGATGAAGACCGGCCGCGACGTCGTGATCGCCGCGCTGCTGGGCGCCGACGAGGTCGGCTTCTCGACCGCGCCGCTGATCGCGATGGGCTGCATCATGATGCGCGTCTGCCACCTCAACACGTGCCCGGTCGGCGTCGCGACGCAGGACCCGGTGCTGCGCAGACGCTTCCAGGGCACGCCCGAGCACGTCGTCAAGTACCTCTTCTTCGTCGCCGAGGAGGCGCGCGAGCTGATGGCCGCGCTCGGCGTGCGCACCTACGAGGAGCTGATCGGGCGTACCGACCTGCTGGAGCTGGACGAGGCGATCGAGCACTGGAAGGCGCGCGGGGTGGACCTCTCGAGCGTCTTCGCCATGCCCGAGGTCGCCGACGGCGCGCCGCGCCACCGCACGCGCGCGCCCGATCCCGTCCTCGACGACGCGCTCGACTGGGAGCTGCTGCGTCAGGCTGGCGAGGCGCTCGAGCGCAGAAAGCCGACGCGCATCGCGACGCGCGTGCGCAACGTCAACCGCACCGTCGGCGGACTGCTGTCGAGCGAGATCGCCCGCCGCTTCGGACCCGAGGGCCTGCCCGAGGGCACGATCGAGGTCGCGCTGACGGGCTCGGCCGGGCAGAGCTTCGGCGCCTGGCTGATGCCGGGCGTGACGTTCACGCTCGCGGGCGAGACGAACGACTACGCCGGCAAGGGCCTGGCCGGTGGGATCGTGACCGTGCACCCGCCCGCGGACGCCGGCTTCGCCGCCGAGGAGAACGTGATCGTCGGCAACACCGTGCTCTACGGCGCCACCGGCGGCCGCGCGTTCTTCCGCGGGCTCGCGGGCGAGCGCTTCGCCGTGCGCAACTCCGGCGCCCATGCCGTCGTCGAGGGCGTCGGCGACCACGGCTGCGAGTACATGACCGGCGGCCGCGTCGTCGTGCTCGGCCCGACCGGCCGCAACTTCGGCGCCGGCATGAGCGGCGGGATCGCCTACGTCTACGACGAGCGGGGCGACTTCGCCGGCCGCTGCAACACCGAGCTCGTCGAGCTGGAGGAGCTCTCCGAGCACGACGAGGCCGAGTGCAAGGACCTGATCGCCGAGCACGCCGCACGCACCGGCTCGCCCGTCGCGCAGCGGATGCTCGACGGCTGGGATGCATGCGTGGGGCGCTTCGTGAAGGTGATGCCCCGCGACTACAAGCGCGCGCTCGCCGAGCGCGCGGCGGCCGCCGCGGCCCAGCACTCCGCCGAGCCTGCCGGGGCATAGACATGGGGCAACTGGGCGGCTTCCTCAAGATCCATCGGGTCGGCTTCGACAAGCGCGATCCCAGAGCGCGCGTCGGCGACTACGCGCAGTACTTCGGCCTCCAGCCGGAGGAGGAGCTGCGCAGACAGGGCGCCCGCTGCATGGACTGCGGCGTGCCGTTCTGCCATGAGGGCTGCCCGCTCGGCAACCTGATCCCCGACTGGAACGACCTCGTCTACCGCGGCAAGTGGCACGACGCGAGCGTCCAGCTGCACGCGACGAACAACTTCCCCGAGTTCACAGGCCGCATCTGCCCGGCGCCGTGCGAGTCGGCGTGCGTGCTGGCGATCAACGACGAGGCGGTCACGATCGAGCAGGTCGAGCTGGCCATCGCCGAGCGCGCGTTCGGCGAGGGCTGGGTCGTGCCCGAGCCGCCCGACCGCCGTACCGGCAAGACCGTCGGCGTGATCGGCTCCGGCCCTGCCGGTCTCGCGGTCGCCGCGGAGCTGAACAAGAGCGGGCACACGGTGACCGTCTACGAGCGCGACGAGGGCCCCGGCGGCTTGATGCGCTTCGGCGTGCCGGACGCCAAGCTGCCGAAGACGGTCATCGACCGCCGCGTAGCGCTGCTGGAGGCCGAGGGCGTGCGCTTCGAGTACGGCGTCGACGTCGGCGCCGAGGTCAGCGTCGCCGAGCTGCGCGAGCGCCACGACGCGCTCGTCGTCGCGATCGGCTCACGCGTGCACCGCGACGTCGAGGTCGAAGGGCGCGAGCTTTCCGGCATCCACTTCGCGATGGACTACCTCTACCAGCGCAACCGCTTCGTCGCCGCGCAGGAGGGCCGTCCGAGCCGCGCGCCGGAGCCGGGCAGCGAGATCGTCGCCGCCGGCAAGCGCGTCGTCGTCATCGGCGGCGGCGACACCGGCATGGACTGCATCTCGAACGCGAACCGCGAGGGCGCGAGCAGAGCGATCATCCTCGACGTCTACCAGGAGCTCGACAGAAGCGGGCGCGACGAGCGCACGCCGTGGCCGCTGCCGCCCAAGCGCACGCTCACGACGTATGCGCTGGAGGAGGGCGGCAGACGCTGGTGGAGCAGCGAGGTGACGGGCTTCTCCGGCGAGGGCGGACGCGTCACGCAGGTCCACGCGCGCCGCGTCACCGGCACCTCCTCGCGCGACCTCACGCCGGTCCCCGGCAGCGAGTTCGCCGTGGCGGCGGACCTCGTGCTGATCGCGATCGGCTTCAGCGGCCCCGAGCACGCGGGCGCGATCGAGCAGCTCGGCCTGGAGCTCGACCCGCGCGGCAACGTCCGCACGCGGCAGACCTACCGCACCTCGGCGCCGGGCGTCTACGCCTGCGGTGACGCGCGCGTCGGCCAGTCGCTCGTCGTCACCGCGATCGCCGAGGGCCGCCGCTGCGCGCGCATCGTCAACAAGGACCTCGGCGGCAGCCCGATGGACGCCGACCGCGAGCAGCTCGCGATCGGCGCGTGGAGCGGCGTCGAAGACCACACGCTGCGCCACGAGGCGGAGGCGGCGGGCAGCGTCCGCCTCGGCGATGACTTCTTCAGCGGCCCCGGCGGTCCGATCAAGGACGCGAGGTAGCCGGGTCGTCCCTAGGAATTGGCCGCATCGTGCACGAACTCGCGCAGCGAATCCTGTGCGCTCTCGTGCCCGGGTGGCCGCGATCTGCGGATTTGAGAGGTATCCTCCAGCGTGCAGGGCGCAGCGCGTCCTGCTCCGCCGGAATCGTCTCCCCCACGATTCCCGGCTGCGGAGGGCCCGGATGGATTCGGGCCCTTCCGCGCGTTAAGGGACCATTCCCTCCGTGACCGTCGTCTCGCGCCTCCCGCTCGCCTCCGTCGCCAGCGACGTCAGCCAGTTCCTCGACTCGGTCGGGACGTTCTTCTCCAACCTCGCGGACCTGCGCTGGGGGCCGCTGCTGCTCGCGCTGCTCTGCTACGTCGCCTACCTGACGCTGCGCTCGCGCGCGCTCGCGAACGCGATCCAGGCGGCCTACCCGGCCGAGCACGTGCACTGGCGCGACGTGTGGGGCGCCTATGTGGCGGGCGTTGGGATCAACCAGGTCTTCCCGCTCGGCGGCGGCTCGCTCGTGCAGTACTTCCTCACGCGCATCTCGATCCCGGCGTCCAGCTATCCGGCGGTCATCGCCGCGATCTGGACCGGGCTCGTGTTCGACTGGGGCGTGAACCTGCTGGTGCTGATCTTCGCCTTCACGCAGGGCGTCTTCCCGAAGCCGCCGGACTTCTCGAAGCTGCCGGCGTTCGATCTCGCGTTCCTCGCCGGCCATCCGCGCTTCACGCTGTTCGCGATCACGGCGCTCGCGGTGGCGGTGCTCGTCGCGTTCGCCCTGCTGTCCGCGCGCGTGAAGGCGTTCTGGGCGCGCGTGCGCCAGGGCTTCACGATCCTCACCGACCGCGACCGCTGGCTGCGCGAGATGGCGAGCTGGCAGGCGGCGGCGTGGCTGGCGCGCTGCGGCGCGTACTGGTTCCTGCTCGACGCCTTTCACATCGGCGGCTCGGTGCGCAACGTGCTGCTCGTGCTCGGGGTGCAGGTCGTCGCGATGCTCGTGCCGTTCACGCCCGGCGGCGCCGGCGTGCAGCAGGCGCTGCTGCTGACCGTCTTCGCCTCCTCGGCGACGGCGTCGCAGGTCGCGGCGTTCTCGGTCGGCCAGCAGATCGCGCTCGCAGCAGCAGCCGTCGGGATGGGCTTCGGCGCGCTGGTGCTGATCTTCCGCTTCAAGAGCTTCAAGGAGGTCGTGCAGCGCGGGCGCGAGCATCGCCGCGCCGAGGACCTCGCCGCGGCGCCGCGGCCTTGACGGACGGCGTGCCTGCGCCTAACGTGACGCCCCCGTCACTTTTGTCGTCGAAGGGGAGGCCCGCCGTGTCCCAACTGCCGTCCGTCTGCGTCGTCGGCGCCGGCTCCTCGGGCATCGCGGCGGCGAAGGCGCTGCACGAGCGCGGGATCCCGTTCGACTGCTTCGAGAAGTCCGACCGCGTCGGCGGCAACTGGGTCTTCGGCAACAAGAACGGGATGTCCTCGGCCTACCGCTCGCTGCACATCAACACCTCGCGCGAGCGGATGGAGTACGCCGACTTCCCGATGCCTAAGTCGTATCCCGACTTCCCGCACCACAGCCAGATCGCCGCCTACTTCGAGGACTACGTCGACCGCTTCGGCTTCCGCGACCGCATCCGCTTCGAGACCGGCGTCGAGCACTGTGCGCGCGAGCCCGACGGCACCTGGACGATCGCGCTCGAAGGCGGCGGGACGCACCGTTACGACGCGCTCGTCGTCGCCAACGGCCACCACTGGGACCCGCGCTGGCCCGAGCCCCCGTACCCGGGCCGCTTCGACGGCGAGCAGACGCACGCGCACTTCTACCTCGACAACGAGCCGTTCAAGGGCAGACGTGTGCTCGTCGTGGGGATCGGCAACAGCGCGATGGACATCGCCGTCGAGTCGAGCTTCGTCGCCGAGCGGACATGGCTGTCCTCGCGGCGCGGCGCGCACATCATCCCCAAGTACCTGTTCGGCCGCCCGCTCGACCAGATCGGCGTCAACAGCCTCACGGGCGCGCTGCCGTGGGCGTTCCGCAAGGCGATCTTCACGACGTTCTACCGCGTCGGCGTCGGCGACATGGAGCACTACGGGCTGCCGAGGCCGGACCACGACCTGGGCGACGCGCACCCGACGATCTCGGCCGACTTCCTCAACCGCGTCGCGCATGGCGAGGTCACCTGGAAGCCGAACGTCGCGGAGCTTCAAGGGGATCGCGTGCGCTTCGAGGACGGCTCGGTCGAGCAGGTCGATGCGATCGTCTGGTGCACCGGCTACAAGGTCACGTTCCCGTTCTTCGACGCGGACCTCATCAGCGCGCCGGACAACGACCTGCCGCTCTTCCGCCGCGTCTTCCACCCGGAGCTCGACAACGTCTTCTTCGTCGGGCTGCTGCAGCCGCTCGGCGCGATCATGCCGCTCGCCGAGGCGCAGGGGCAGTGGATCGCGGCCTACCTGCGCGGCGAGTACGCGCTGCCCGACCCGGGCAGCCTGCGGGCCGACATGGAGCGCGAGCGGGCGAGGATGTTCAAGCGCTACGTCGCCTCCAAGCGTCACACGATGCAGGTCGACTTCGACAACTACCTCTACGCGCTCGCGCGCGAGCGCCGCGCCGGCGCCCGCCGCGTGCGCGAGCACGGCTTCCGCCTGCCGGTCCCGGCGCGTGCGGGGGCCGGAGGCGGCCATGTGGCCGCGGACGGCGGGTCCCGCATCCGCGCGGCCGGAGGCGGGTCTCCCGCCTCGTCGCCTGCGGCAGCCGCATGACGCCGCTCGCGGCCGGCAAGCGCGCGGCGACGAAGGCGCACAACCGCCGCGCGATCCTCGACGCGGCCCAAGAGATCTTCACGGAGATGGGCTACGGCGCCGCGAGCATCCGCGACGTCGTGCGCCGCTCGGGCCTCGCCGCCGGCACCTTCTACAACTACTTCCCGGACAAGCAGTCGGTCTTTCAGGCCGTGCTCGAGGAGCACACGACCGAGCTGCGCCGCCGCCTGCGCGAGGCGCGCGGCCGCGCGCGCGACGCCGAGACGATCGTCCGCGAGGGCTTCCACACGTACTTCTCGTTCATCGTCGAGGATCGGCCGCTGTTCGAGATGCTGCGGCGCAACGCAGGCACCGTGCGCGAGCTGTTCGACACGCCCGCCCTGGAGCTGGGAATCCTCGAGCTGCGCGAGGACCTCGGCGCGCTCGGCGCGCTGCCCGGCGCGCTCGACCTCGACGCGCTTGCGGCCGCGATGGGCGGCGTCGCCTTCGAGCTGGGCATCCGCCTGACCGAGCAGGACCCGCCCGACGTCGAGCGCGCTGCCCGCTTCGCCAGCGAGCTGTTCCTCGGCGGGATGGACCGTCTGGCGGCGCGCCGCCGCACCTGATTGTTGACTTCGGGTGGTCGGCTCGGGCACAGTAGCCCGATGCACGTCGTCGCGATGGGGACCGACGGCACGGGGGGTGCCGCCTACCGCGCCCTGCTGCCGATGCGAGCGCTCGCCGAGGCCGGGCACCGCGCCGAGTACCTCGAGTGGGACCACCGCAACCCGGCGCCGTTCGAGCAGGCGCGCCAGGCCGACGTCGTGCTGCTGTGGCGGCACTTCCGCGCGCCCGCGCGGCGGCTCGCGTCCGCGCTCAGAGAGGCCGGCGTGGCGGTCATGTTCGACAACGACGACGACCTGACCCGCGTGCCGAAGGGCAGCCCCGCGTACAGCGAAATGAAGGCGGCCAGAGAACAGGTCGCCAAGGAGCTCGGCGCGATGCTGCGCCTCACAGACCTCGTGTCGACGACTTGCGGAGAGCTGGCCGCGCGCCTGCGCAGACTTGGCGCGCCAGACGTGCGCGTCGTCGAGAACTACCTCGAAGCGGGCTTCCTGCGCGAGCGCAGCGCCGGCGGCGACAGCGTCACCGTCGGCTGGGTCGCCGGCGCCGAGCACCGCGGCGACCTCAAGGACCTGAGACTCAGACGGACCCTCGAAGCGCTGCTGGACGCGCATCCGCACGTCTCGCTCGTGTGCGTCGGCGTCGATGCCGGCGTCCGCAGCGGCCGCTACACGCACCATCCGGTCGTCCCCTTCCAGCAGCTGCCGGATGCGATCGCGCAGTTCGACCTCGCGCTTGCCCCGATCGCCGACGTCTCCTTCAACCGCGTGCGCTCGAACATCAAGGTCAAGGAGTACGCGGGCGCCGGCGTGCCGTGGCTCGCGTCGCCGATAGGCCCCTACAGGGAGCTCGGCGAGCAGCAGGGCGGCCGGCTCGTGCCCGACTACGGCTGGGCGGAGGCGCTGAGCGACCTTGTCACCGACCACGCGGCCCGTGCGGCGCTCGGAGAGCGGGCGGCGGCATGGGGCAGGACGCAGACCGTGCAGGTCAACGTGGGGGAGTGGGAGGCGGTCTTCGTCGAGGCCGCGGAGCGCGCGGGCAGGGTCCTCGCCGTACCACCCGGGCGCCGGCAGCCCGCCGGCGTGGGAGCGCGCGGCGGCACCGGCGCGAGGCGCCCGCGCACGATCGTCCCGCGACCGATCGCGCCCGGGGGCGACGGCGCGGCCGCCGCCGGGGCCTCGCCCGCCAAGCCGCGCCGGGGCCTGTTCCGGCGCCGCGGCGCGCGCTGAGCGACCGCGCGCCGCAGAGGCCGCGCGCCTACACTGAGCGGGCCCGTGCCGACGTTCTGCCGTCACAACCGCTTCCTCGCGAACTGTCCGATCTGCTCGCGCGACGAGGTGGAGGTCGTGACGCCGAGCCGGCGCGCGACCGCGGCGCCGAAGCGCTCCGGCGCCGCGCGTTCCGGAGGCGCGGCCTCGACGCGGAGCGGGTCTCGCGCGGGCGGCGTGCGCGTACGTCAGATCGCGCGCGAGCAGGAGGACGGCTTCCGCTCGCCGCTGGTGCCCGGCGTGAAGGCGAGCACGGCCGCCGAGCGGCTCGCCGAGGAGATCGCGTTCGCGTGCGCGCGGCTGACGCTGCTGGAGCAGGAGCCGCCGGGGCTCTACGCCGAGGTGGCGGCTGCGGCCGGCCGCGAGGAGGCGCTGTGGCTTGCGTTCCTGATCGCCTATCTCGGCCCGCTCGACGACGGCGATCCGTTCGCCGGTGTGCGGGCGGCGCGCGTGCCATGGGCCGGCGGCGAGCTGCCGCAGCTCGACGACGTGCCGCTCGGACCGCGCACCGCGCACGATCCCGCCCGCGGCACGGAGACGCTCGCCGCCTACCGCGCGTGGGCCGAGCGCGGCGGCTCGCAGGAGTCGGCGTTCGCCGGCGAGGCGGCGTGGGGTCCCGAGCGCCGCTTCGCGCGCGCCTACGAACGACTCGCGCTGCCGGGGCTTCACCGTGACGCGCGCTTCGACCTGCTCGTCACGCTCGGCGAGCTGGGGCTGGGCGAGCTGCGCGCCGGCAGCCTCCAGCTCGGCGGCGCAGACGAGACGACGGTCGCCGCCAAGCGCGTCTTCGGCATCGCGGACACGATGCTGCTCGAGCGCCGCGCCGGCGAGCTGGCGGCGGCGGCCGACGTGCCGCTGGCGGCGCTCGATCTCGCGCTGTGGAACTGGAACCGTCCGCCGCTGCCCGGCTCCGCCGGCGAGCGCAGGCGCGCGACGCTGGGCGCGCCGGGGCTGGCGGCCGACGAGGGCGCACACGCGCGCCTGGTCGCCGCCCTCGGGCTGTAGCGCGCGAGCGCGGCGGCTCCGGCTGCGCCGTCCAAGGTGCCGCAGCATCAGAGCCCCGCTATCGCGGGGGAAGCGCTATGGACGTCTGTCGGATGAACAGACGTGTTTTTCCACGCATTTAGCGAGCTTTTGCCAATGGCCCGGGGGCGAGCGCCTCTCACGGCTCGCCTCAGCGGACCGATAGCAGGGGCGCTTGGCGCGCATGCGCTCGCCCGGCACGGTCGCCACGTGAGGAGCAGGGATGCAGAGCAGGATGCGCTGGAATGAGAGCGTCGAGGACGCGACGCTGCGGGTCGTGCAGCAGCACGCCTCCGAGCTGCTGCGCTTCGCACGGCGCTTCTCGCACTGCGCCGACGACGCGCACGACGCCTACCAGCGCACGCTGGAGATCCTCGTGCGCCGCGTGCGCAGCGACCCGCCCGCGCAGCCGCTCAACTGGTTCCGCACCGTGCTGCGCCGCGAGGCGCTGTCGGTTCGCGCCGAGCGGGAGCGATGCGTAGGTCGCTCGGAGGTCGACTTCGACGGCCACGAGGACCGCGAGGCCGAGGACCCGGCCGAGCGGGTGCTCGGCCACGAGCGGCTGGAGCGCACGGCGGAGGCGCTCCAACGCCTCAAGCCACAGGAGCTGACCGCACTCGTGCTGCGCGCCGAGGGCCTCAGCTACCGCGAGATCTGTGCCCGGACTGGATGGACATACACGAGAGCCAACCGGACGATCACCGAGGGGCGCCGCGCGCTGCTCGAGCGCCTGGACGCGATCGAATCAGGCGCCGAGTGCGAGCGCTGGCTGCCGCTGCTGTCGGCGCTCGCCGACGGGGAGGCGTCGGCCGCCGAGCTCGCGGAGCTGCGTCCGCACCTGCGGGCGTGCCCAGCCTGCCGCGCGACGCTGCGCGACTGCCATGCGCTGCCGGCGCGTGTCGCCGCGCTCGTGCCGCCGGCATTCGCAGGCGCGGCCGCCGCGCCGTCGCATCCGTCCCTGCTGGACCACGTCGGCGCGGGTCTGCAGGTGCTCGCGGAGCGGGCGACGCTGCTCGCCGCGCGCGTGCAGGGCGCGCTCGAGGCGGCGCCGGCGGCGAAGCTCGCGGCGGTCGCCGCGTCGACGGCCGCGATCGCCGGCGGCGGCGTCGCGCTCGAGCAGGCGAGCCATGCGCCGGCGGCGCTGTCCCGCGACGTCGTCGCGACGGCCCCGAGCGCCCGCGCGCGGCTCGTGCCAAGCGCCTTTCCCGCGCACGCGGCGGTCGCCTCGCCGCGCGCCGCAGGGCGTGCGCCGGCGCCGCGCAGCGAGTTCGCGCCGACGCCCGCAGGTCCGGCCGAGTTCGCCCCGCGTGCCTCGCCGCGCGCCGAGTTCGCGTCCGCGCCAAAGGCCGTCGCTGGCGCGTCCCCGTCGGCATCCGCCACAGCCGCCGTGGCTCGCCCGTCGTCCGAGTTCGCCGGTCCCTGACCGCCGCCTCGCACTCCCCATCCGACCAGGAGGTCGCACCTGTGTCCCCGCACATCCGCATCGCCGCGCTGATCGCGCTCACCGCCATCGCCGCCCTGTTCGCCCGTCCCCCCGCCGCCTTCGCCGGCACCTACACCGTCCACTCCTGCCAAACCCCGACCGGCACGTTCACCGGCTCCGGCGGATGGACGAGCTCAGCGAGCGTGGCGCTTGCGGGTTATGACGGCGGCTCGGCGGTGTCTTGCAGTTCGGGCACCTCCGTGGCATCGCTGCAGTTCGGTGCAACTGGCTTGACGGTGAAAGCCGGTAGCTGGCTGAGCTGGGACTTCGTTGCGCCGGCGGGGTTGACGATCACTTCGTACGACATCGAGCGAGCATTCAATCTCGCTTGGCCCATCGTTGCGGGTGTCGCCAATCGCGCGTACCTGATGCAGATTTGGCACGATGATGACGCGAACGCCGGCCTGCTCGACTTTCGGAAGCCCGTGCAGGCCGGACAGACCCTCGCCCAAGAACTCCCGTCGAGTGTGACGGGGGCCGCAGTCTCGTGGAGATCGCTCCACATCGAGCTTAGCTGCTGGCCAGTGATGGGCAACCTCGACTGCGGTCCCTTCCCCGCGCAGGTCTCGATCTCGCGGGCGGCCATCGGGTTGACGGACGACGTGGCGCCTGATGGGTTCGCGACGGGCGGGGCGCTGGCGGGACCGGATCCCGTGCGGGGGAACGCGAGCTTGTCTGTGCATGCGACGGACAGCGGGGGAGGGGTGTACCGCGTGGCGCTGGCGATCGATGGGGTCGAGCGCTCGCGACAGGTGCTCGACGACGGCGGGGGCGCGTGCGGCGATGTCGAGCCGGCGAACGACGACCCGTACGAGTTCGGAACGCCGCAACCGTGCCCGCTCGCGGTCGACGGCAGCGTGCAGTTCGACACCGCCGCGCTCAGAGACGGGGCGCACACCGTCCGCGCGACGGTCGAGGACGCCGGCGGGAACGCCACGGTCGTCTACGACGGAAGCATCGAAACGCGCAACGCCCCGGTCGCCGTGAGCCTCCCGCCGCTGTCCGGCACAGCGAGCGTCGGCGGGCAGCTCGCCGCTGCGCCGGGAGAGTGGGACGGCGCACCGACCGCCTACGACTACCGCTGGCTGCGCTGTGACGGCGACGGCGCCGACTGCGCGCCCGTCGCCGGCGCCACCGGCAGCACCTATCCGCTCGCCGACGGCGACGCGTACCACCGCATGCGCGTCGAGGTGACCGCCGCCAACGGCAGCGGCAGCGCCGTCGCTCGCAGCACGCCGAGCGCGGTCGTCGCCGACGGCGCGGGCAGGACGTCGCCGCCATCGCCCGGGTCGACGGACGGCGGGTCGGGCACGGGCAGTGGCACGGGCGCCGGCGGCGCGGGCAGCACGTCCGACCCCGGCGGGATCCAGGGCATCGTCAATCCGCTCGGCCAGCTCCCGGGCCACGTCGCCAATGGCGGCGACGCGAGCGTGCACGCGCGGCTCGACGTCTCCTTCCAGCTCGCCGCCGGCGGCACTGTCAAGCGCATCCGCATCCCCTACGGCCATCGCGCGACGATCGTCGGCCGGTTGACCGACGCAGCCGGAACGGGCATCGCCGGCGCGCGCCTCGGCGCGGCATGGCGACTTCCGGGACGGGCGTGGGCGGCGCGGCCGGGCGTTCGCACCGACGCGCGCGGCCGCTTCGTCTACGTGCTCTCTGCCGGCCCGACCCGCGACGTGCGCTTCACGTACTACCCGTACTCGGACAGCCGCGGCGCCGAGCTTTCGAACGTGGTGCATGCAGACGTGCCGGCGCCGCTCGTGATCCAGGCGAGCCCACGCCGCGTCAGCGGCGCACGCATCGTGCGCCTGAGCGGCCGCGTCGGCGGCGGGTCGATCCCACGCACGGGTCTGCTCGTGACGCTCGAGGGCTATCAGCGCGGTTGGGGGTGGCGCGTCTTCCGCACGGTGCGCACGGATCGCACCGGCCGTTGGAGCACGCGCTACCGCTTCCGCCTCAGCCGCGGCCGCTTCGGCTTCCGCGCGCTCGTCCCGCGCCAGGGAGCCTTCCCCTACGCGACGAGCCGCTCGGGGGGCGTTTACGTCGTCGTGTCATAGGGTTGCCGGCGCCCCGCGGCGCGGCGCTCAGTCCCGTGACGGGGCGGGCGCCGCGCCGCGCCGCTCGAGGATCAGCGTCACCATCTCGCGCTCGATGCGCGAGATCTCGGCGATCCGCTCGGGCGCGAGGCCGGTCGCGTGGGCGGCGAGGACCCGCTGCTCGAGCACGCCCATCGCCTCGCGCACCGCCTGGAAGCCGGCCGCGTCCTGGCGCAGCTGCGGCCGATCGGGGCCCGCGTAGTCGATCACGCCTTCGGCCGCCGCGTAGAACTTCAACGCGGCGTCGAGCAGCGCTCGCTCGGCCTCGGTCCACAGCGCCCGGTCCGGCTCGCTGCGGGCGGCCGTTCCCGCGGCGCGTCCCTGGGAGTCCTCGTCGCGCGTCGTGTTCACGTCCTCCACCAGATGGAGATGCCGGCGAACCCCACCCGGGAACGCCGGCGTTCACCATCCTTGCAGGCGGCGGGTTACGACGCAAACGTCGCCGTCAGGAAAGCGGGCGATCGGACCGTCTCAGCCGCTGCGCTCGCCGGACAGGTCCGGGCTCGCGAGCTGCTCGGCGCGCGCGAGCAACTGCGAGCACGGCGCGTCGAGGCCCGCCACCAGGCGCAGGAGCGTCCGCGCGGTCGGGTTGCCCTCGCCCGCCTCGATCTCCCATATCCGTCGTTGGGGGACACCCGTGCGCAGCGCGAGCGCCTCCTGGGTGAGCTGGAGCTCCTCGCGTCGCTCGCGCACGGCGACGCCGAGCGCGCGCAGGAAGCTGACTGCATCTGACACGGGGCCACCCTCAACGGCAGCCGAGGTCCGCGCAACGTCGTTTACGTCGTGCATCGCGTCGCCGGCTGCGGACTGCGGTCCCCGCGCGAGGTTGCCGTCCACACCTGGTCGTAAAGTCCTGCGCGACCCAATCCCTCGCACCGGCGGGAGCCGCGATGTCCATCTGCTTCATCGAGCCTCAGAACGCGATCCGGGTGATCGCCAACTCGATCGGTCGCGAGGCGCGGCGCCAGCTGCTCGGCGAGGTCGTGCGGGCGTGGGTCGACGAGATCCCGGAGGCCGACCTCGTCTCGCACTACGCGAAGGCGGTCGCGGACCTCGACGACGACGACCTCACGATGCTGGCGGCCTGGCACGCCTCGCTCGAGGTGGGGCACCCGATCGCGAACAAGGAGTTCCTCGTCAACGTCTTCCCGTCGCTCGGCGAGAACCGCCGCGAGGCGCTGAAGATCGCCGCCGGCTTCCGCGGCGAGGAGGCGTTCGACGCCGGCGTCACCGAAGAGCAGTCGCTCGAGCTCGTGCTGCCGTACCTGTCCGAAGCCCGCTGCCGCGAGCTCGCGCGCGAATGCGTCGAGCTCTACTGCTGGGATCGCCTCGGCTCCGAGAACTGAGCGCGGCCTCACCCCGCGAGCGCCTGCTCGATCTCTCCGATCGCCTGCGCGTTCGAGCGGAACCAGACCGCGTGCATGCCGAGTGCGCGCGCGGCGTCGCAGTTGACTTCGGTGTCGTCAACGAACAGCGTCGCCTGCGGTGCGACGCCGAGCCGGTCGAGCGTCACCTCGTAGATGCGCGGGTCGGGCTTGCGCACGCCCTCAAAGCCGGAGTCGACGACGAGCTCGAACAGCTCGTCGATCGGCAGCATCGAGCGCCACAGCGGCTCCCACTCGCGCACGTTGTTCGTGAGGACCGCCATCCGGTAGCCGCGCGCGTGCAGCGTGCGCATGAAGCCGAACAGCTCCTCGTTCGGGTGCAGATGCTCGAAGAACGTCTCGCCGAAGCGGGCGAGGTCGACGTCTCGGCCCAGCTCCGCGCGCAGCGCGGCGCCGAGCAGCTCGACGAAGCGCGTCTCGGTCAGTCTGCCGGTCTCCAGCTCGAACAGCGGGTTCGCGCCGCCGTTCTCGGCGGCCGCCCGCGCAAGCGCCGCGCCGAACGCCTCCAGCGGGATCCCGCGCTGCTGCTGCAGGCCGAGGAACGCGTCGAGCAGCGGTGTCGTCAGGACGCCGCCGAAGTCCGAGACGATCGCCTCGATCCGGCTCATGCGCGCCGCAGCACGTCGTAGCGGCCGACGCCCTCACGGCCTTCCATGCGCCAGCGGAAGAATGCGCAGTCGAGGCGCAGCCGCCCGAGGTCGAGCGTCGTCCCGCAGACGGCCTCGCCGGCGGCGCGATGGGCGACCCAGCGGCCGCGGTCGCGGTCCTCCGCCGCCTCCCACAGCTCGAGGCTCGCGCGCCGCTGGCGGCCGTCGCCGTCGAGCGTCGTCGACAGCAGCGGCTCGGCGATTCCCACGACCGCCTCCGCGTCGAGCAGGCAGGCGCCGATCGTCTCCGCACCGTGCCCGGCCGCCGCCTGCGGGCGCACGCTCGCGAGCGCGACGGCGCGCCCGCCGTCGAACCACGCGGAGAGGGTGCGCGCCAGCTCGATCCGCTCCCAGTCCGGCGCGCCCCACTGATGGCCGCGTTGGCCGAGGCAGTCGACGTGCAGCCGCTGGTCGCCGCAGCGAACCGTCCCGTTCACGCGGCAGAGCTGCTCGTAGCCGTGGAGGTCCGCGGCGCTGGCCGCGAGCGCGCCCTCGCCGAGCTCCGCGGGTGGTCCGAGCGCCTCGAAGCGCAGCGCGAAGCCGCCGTCGTCGCCGTCGTAGGCGACCTCCCAGGCGTGCAGCGGCTGCTCGACCGTCGCGCGCACGTCGCCGACCACGAGCGCGCCCCAATCGGCCTGCGCCAGCTCAAGCCCGCCGTGCACGCCGACCGCGACCGCCTCGCCGTCTCCGAACAGCAGCCCGAGCGCGCTCGCGCGTGCGGAACCGGATCCGGCCCGCCCCAGGCCGAGCCGTGCGCTGCCGTAGAGCGCCTGCGCTGGATCGCCGAACGCGAACGTGACGGCGTCGCCGAAGCCGGCGGCGCCGGGCTCGCCGGCCCGCGCCGCCTCGTCCTCCGGGCCGATCATCGCGGCAGGGTCGGCGGGTCGATCTCGCGTGCGGTCGAGTCCACGTCGTAATCCTGCCGCGTTCGCGCGTGCGGCGCGGCGCCGCCGAAGCCGGCGAAGCCCGCCAGCAGCCGGCTGCGTGCGTGACGGGCGATGCCGCGGCGCGCGAGCGCGCGCGAAGGCGGCGCCAGCAGCAGGGCGCCGAATGCGTCCGTGACGAAGCCGGGGGCGAGCATCAATGCGCCGCCGACGATCACGAGCGCGCCGTCGATCGTCTCGCGTGCCGGCGGGCGGCCGCTCGCGAGCACGGCGCGGAAGCGCCGCCAGACCGCGCGGCCCTGCGAGCGCAGCAGCGCGGTGCCGATCAGCGAGCTGAGCACGAGCAGCGCGATCGTCGGCAGCACCCCGATCGCCTGCCCGACCTGCACGATCACGTACAGCTCCACGAGCGGCACGCCGACGAACAGCAGCAGCAGGAGCGGGACCATGTCACAACAGGCTACCCGCGCGGCGCGCCGGGCCGCGGTGGCTCAGACGAGGACGGCCTCGGAGCGCTCGATCTCGACGCCCGCGACGCGGTCGAGTCCGACGAGCTCGAGCAGCGCGGCGATCTGCGGCTGCGGGTTGCGCAGTGAGAGCGTGAGGCCCTGGACACGCAGCCGCCGCGCGAGCGTGACGAAGTCGAGCATCAGCGAGACGTCCGCCCACGCGAGCTCGGCGAGGTCGACGGCGATGTCGGTCTGCGCCTTCATCGCGCGCACGAGCGCCTGTCGGCGGCGTGCCTGCGTGGTGCGATCCTCGTCACCCGAGCAACGCAACCGAGGGGGATGTGCGGCGTACTCGACGATGGCGGCGAAGCTAGCCCACCCCACAGCGGGGTGCAACCAAGATGAAGCAACTCTCACCTTCGCCTAACGCGGCTGCACGGAATTGTGCATGCGGGTGCACGCGGGGGCGCCGAGGCGCACGTTCGCGGAGCGGCTAGACTCGTCCCATGCCGACGCTCGACGACGTCAACGACGCGCTCTCGAACGTGATCGACCCGGAGCTGGGGCTCGACTTCGTCGAGCTCGGGCTCGTCTACGACGTGCAGATCGACGGCGGCAGGGTCGACATCACCTTCACCCTCACCACACCGGCCTGCCCGATCGGCCCGCAGGTGACGGAGCAGATGATCGAGTTCGTCGGCGAGCTCGACGACGTCACCGAGGTGAACCCGAAGATGGTCTTCTCGCCGCCGTGGTCGCCCGACCGCATGAGCGAGGACGCGAAGTTCGCGCTCGGCTTCTGAGCGCGCGCCCGCGCGCTCGCTAACGCGCCGGTCCGCCGTTGCGGGAGGGCCTCTGCTTGCGGGCGCGCTTGCGCATCGAGGCGGCGGGCCCCTCGGCGCGCGCGACGGGCCCGCTCGGGAGCAGCTGCGGTCCCTCTCTGACGGCCGCCGCGACGGCCGCCTTGGGCGGACGCGTGGCGGGCCGTCTGCGCCGCGGGGGCCTCGCCGCCGCCGCCGCGGGCGCCGCGCCGGCGGCGCGCGCGGCCGCGGTCCGCGCCTCCCTCGCTCTGGCCGCGCCCTTGAGCTGCGCGAGGCCGTCCTCGATGCCGTCGGCGATCGTGTCGATGTCGGGCAGCGCGTCGTAGTCGCCCAGCAGCCCGAAGTCGATCGCGCCGTTGTAGGACATGATCGCGATCGCGAGCGCGTGGTTCTTGGGCAGGAACGCGACCGGGAAGAAGTGCAGCATCTGGCGGCCGAGCATGTAGATCGGAAACTGCGGTCCCGGCACGTTCGTGACGATCAGGTTGAAGAGACGCGTGGAGAACTGCAGCCGCGATGCCTGCGCGAGGATCGTCGGCGGCGCCATCTGCTGCACGTCGGCGATCACTCTCGCGCCGAGCGCCTGCTTGGACTCCTTCAGCCCGTCCATCTGCTGCTTGACGAAGCGCAGCCGCGCGACCGGGTCGCGGATGTAGACCGGCAGCGGCCCGCGCATCAGCACGATCTGGTTGCCGAGCGCGCGGCCCTGGTCCTTCGGCCGGATCGAGACGGGCACGAGCGCGCGCAGCTCCAGCCCCTCGGTGCGCACGCCGCGCGAGCGCAGCCAGCGCGCGAGCGCGCCCGAGACGACCGTGAGCACGACGTCGTTGACGGTGCCGCCGAGGACCGTCTTGACGTAGCGGAAGTCCTCGAGCCGGTTGCGCACGACCGCGTAGCGGCGGTGCGGGCCGATCCCGACGTTCAGCGGCGTCTCGGGCGCGGGGTTGAGCCCCGCCCACAGCACCTCGCCGAGCCCCTCGGCGATCTCGCGCAGCGCGTCGATCGCCGCGGCCGGGTTCGTCGCTGCCAGGACGGTTCTCTCCGCGATCCCGAGCGTCGTCCTCGCGAAGCCGAGCGCGCCGGCGCTCAGCAGCTCGGCGCTCGTCGGCTCCGGGCGCGGCTGCCACGGCTCGGGCTCGGCCGTCTCATCCTGCGGCTGGGGGACGGGGGCGAGGTCGAAGAGCACGGTCGCGAGGTCGACACCGGAGACGCCGTCGACGAGCGCGTGGTGCGTCTTGAAGATCAGCGCGTAGCGCCCGCCCTCGAGCCCCTCGACGAACCAGCACTCCCACAGCGGCTTGGAGCGGTCGAGCTGCTGGGAGGCGATCCGTGCGGCGAGTCGGTGGAGCTGCTGCTCGGTGCCGGGCGCCGGCAGGGCGCTGTGACGCACGTGGTACTCGATGTTGAAGCTCGCGTCGTCGATCCACAGCGGGCGACCGCTCTCGAACGGCGGGTAGGCGAGCTTCTGGCGGTAGCGCGGCACGAGGTGCAGGCGCGAGCGGATGTGCTCGGCGACCTCGACGAACGACGGCGGCGGCCCCTCGAACAGCGTGACCGCGCCGATGTGCATGTGCGAGTCGGCGTCCTCCTGATGCAGGAACGACGCGTCGACGGCGGTCAATCGGTCGAGGTGCTGTTGCGCCATGGCGCGTCTCCCGTGTCGGTGCTGTGCTCCGGCTTTCCTAGCGTATATCCCGTTGTGCGCGATGCAAGTCCCGCATCATGCGTCGCGTGCGATGCTTGCCCGGTGTCCGTCCGGGTGCTCGTCCTCGCGCTGGTGCTGCAACTGCTGCTGGCGGGTGCGTTCGCGCTGTGGGCGGCGAGCGGCTTTCCGCTTCCCTAGAAGAAGCCGATCCGGTCGATCGGCCAGTAGGTCGCGATCGCGGTGCCGATGATCCACTTCTTGGGGACAGGTCCCCAGAAGCGGCTGTCGTCCGACTGGCCGCGGTTGTCGCCCATCATGTAGAAGCTGCCGTCCGGCACCGTGATCGTGCCCGGGAACGTGCAGCCCTGGCCGCCGCCGCACTGGTTGATGAACGCGTCGGCCTCGCGTCTGCCGTTGCGGTAGACGTGCCCGTCGCGTATCTGCAGCTGGTCGCCGCCGACGCCGACGACGCGCTTGATGAACGTCTGGTCCGAGCGCTGCGGCGTCGCCGCTGCGCACGGCTGGCTCGAGCCGAGCCCCTGCGCTGGGTTGCCGCAGACCGGGCCGGCGCTGTTGTCGGCGCCGGCCGGCGGGTGGAAGACGACGATGTCGCCGACGGAGGGGTCGCCGAAGCGCATGCCGATCCGGTTCACGAGCACGCGCTGGTTGATCGCGAGCGTCGGCTCCATCGAGCCGCTCGGGATGCGGTAGGTCTTCACCAGCAGCAGCTGGACGAGGAAGGCGATCGCGAGCGCGGCGATGACGATCGTGACGATCTCGACGATCGGGTTGCGCTTCTTCGTGTCGGCGGCTCTTGCCACAGCGTGGACGGTAGACGACTCGGCTCGCGGGCGCGTCCCTACCCGGTGGACCGGCGCCGCGTGCGCGGCCGCCTACACTGTGGCGAGCGATGCCCGAGGCTCCCGAGAAGCTCCTGCTCGCCAGGCCGCGCGGCTACTGCGCCGGCGTCGACCGCGCCGTCCAGACGGTCGAGCGCGCGCTCGACCTGCACGGCGCGCCCGTCTACGTGCGCAAGGAGATCGTGCACAACAAGCACGTCGTCGAGCAGCTGCGCGCGCGCGGCGCGATCTTCGTCGACTCCGAGACCGAGGTGCCGGCCGGCTCGACCGTCGTCTTCTCCGCGCACGGCGTCGCGCCGAGCGTCCACGCGAACGCCGCGGCGCGCGAGCTGCACACGATCGACGCGACCTGTCCGCTCGTCACGAAGGTGCACGTCGAGGCGAAGAGATTCGCCGCCGAGGGCTACACGATCGTGCTGATCGGCCACGCAGGCCACGAGGAGGTCGAGGGCACGATGGGGGAGGCGCCCGACCACATCGTGCTGATCGAGACCGACGCGGACGTCGACCGCCTCGAGGTCGCCGATCCGGAGCGCGTCGCCTACGTCTCGCAGACGACGCTGTCGGTCGACGAGACGCGCGCGATCATCCTGCGCCTGCGCGAGAAGTTCCCGGCGATCGTCGGGCCGCGCACGGACGACATCTGCTACGCGACGACGAACCGCCAGGCCGCGGTCAAGCAGCTCGCGCAGGCGTGCGACCTCGTGCTCGTGATCGGCTCGTCGAACTCGTCGAACTCGAGCCGGCTCGTCGACGTCACGCGCGAGCTCGGCACCGACGCGTACCTGATCGACCACGAGGGGCAGGTGCAGGAGGCGTGGCTGGAGGGCCGCCGCGTCGTCGGCATCACGAGCGGCGCGAGCGCGCCCGAGGAGCTCGTCCAGCGGCTCGTCGCGTTCTTCCGCGCGCGTGGCACCACGATCGTCGAGGAGCTGGAGGTGGTCCAGGAGGACGTGCGCTTCATGCTCCCGAAGACGATCCGTCAGGCGATGGCAGCCGGTCAGCCGGCATAGCCGCCGCGCCGCGCGTGTCGACGCTCGTCGTCTCCGACCTGCACTTCGGCTCGCGTGCGCGGGCCGATCTGCTGCGCAGCCCGGACGTCAGGGAGCCGCTGATCGCGTTGCTGCGCGAGGGCGTCGAGCGGCTGGTGCTGCTCGGCGACGCGCTCGAGCTGCGGCAGGGGCCGATGCGCGAGGCGCTCGCGAGCGCGCGGCCGTTCTTCGCGGCGGCGGGCGCAGCGCTCGGCGCCGACGGCGAGATCGTGCTCGTGCCCGGCAACCACGACCACGCGCTCGTGGCGCCGTGGCTTGAGCGCCGCCATCGCGACGAGGCGCCGCCGCCGCTCGGGCTGGCCGAGACGGCGAGCGTCCTCGCGAGCGACACGGCCGCGGTGCTGGCGCAGGCGGCGCAGCCGGCGCGCCTCACGCTCGCCTATCCGGGCGTGTGGCTGCGCGACGACGTCTACGCGATGCACGGCCACTACCTCGACCGCCACATCACCGTGCCCACGCTCGAGCGGCTGAGCGCCGGCGCGATGGGGCGGATCGTCGGCGCGCTGCCGCCGTCCGGCGCTGTCCCCAACGACTACGAGCGCGCGCTCGCGCCGATATACGCTTGGTCGACTGCGCTCGCGCAGCACGCCGACGACGAGGCGACCGGCACCTACGGCGTCTCGCTGCGCGCCTGGCGGATGCTGTCGGGCAACGGCCACCGGCCGCTGCGCCGCCGCGCGCTGCTCGCACTCTTCCCGCTCACGATCGCCGCGGTGAACCGCGCCGGCCTCGGCCCGGTGCGCGCCGACATCTCCGGCGCCGAGCTGGGCCGCGCCGGAGCGCGCGCGATGGCGCAGGCGGTCGAGCGGCTCGGGCTCGCGGCCGCGGGCGCCGCGCACGTGCTGTTCGGCCACACGCACCGCGCCGGCCCGCGCACGGCCGACGGCGCAGGGGCGTGGACGACCGCCTCGGGCGTGCGCCTGCACAACGCCGGCTGCTGGGTCTACGAGCGGCAGTTCCTCTCGGCGACGCCCTACGAGAGCCCCTACTGGCCCGGCGTCGCGATCCGCGTGGAGGAGACGGGCCCGCCCGTCGCGCTGCGCGTGCTGGACGGTCTCGGCGCCGCCGAGCTGAACCAAGCCCTCACGCGAGTCCAGGCGTGAAGCAGACGGCGTGGCAGTAGACGTCCTCGCCGACCTGCAGGTCGAGCACGCCGGCGGTGTGGCGCTCGTGCTCGATCAGCGGGTAGGCGCCGGCGTGCGTGACGGCGATCTCGCGGCCGTTCGCCTTCACCGCGCCCTCGCCTGAGAGCACCGCCCACACGCCGCCGGCCTCGTAGGGGCCGCTGTACGGGCCGGGCTGGTCCTCCGTCTGCGCCTGCAGCAGCACGCCGGGCGCGTCCTCGGGTCGCACGGGCTCGACCAGCTCGCGCTCGACGCCGAGGAGCCCCTGGATCGCGCGCTCGACCTCGTCGTAGCCGCCCTCGCCGACGTGGAAGTCGACGAGCTGCTGCTCGCCGTCCCACAGATAGCGGCTCGGCCAGCCCTGGATCCCGTAGAGGTCCCAGCACTCCAGCTCGGCGTCGATCAGCACCGGATGCTCGATCCCCAGCCGCGCGACCGCGGCGCGCACCGCGCCGGGGTCGCGCGAGATCTCGAAGCCGGCGCTGTGGATCCCGACGACGCGCAGGCCGTCGGCGGCGTAGCGCTCGTGCCACGCCTTCAGGTAGGGCAGCGTGCGCAGCGAGTTCACGCGGCAGAAGTCCCAGAACTCGACGAGCACCGGGCGGCCGCGCTGCTGGTCCATCCGCAGCGTCGCGACGTTCACCCATTCGGCCTGGCGGGGGAACGGCGGCGCGAGCACATCGAACTCGGCTGGAGGACGCATGGCGCGAGCAAGGGTAGCCTTCGGCGCATGCTGGTGCTCGCGCACTTCGGCCACTGGTACGTCTCGATGATCTACGCGGCGCCGGCGCTGCTGCTCGGCGGCGGGCTCGGCCTCAGCGCAGTACGCGAGCGCCGCCGGAGAGCGCGCGGAGATCGGCCGAGAGGCCCTCGGGCGTGAGCTGGTCGCTCAGGTAGCCGACGCGCTGGCGGCCGGCGCCGTCGACGACCACGGTGGAGGCGGTGTGCTCGGAGCCGCTCGTCTCCGGCTGGATCCCGTACGCGCGCCACACGGGCGCGAGCTGGGCCGCCGTGCCGGTGAGGTAGCGCATGCGGCGGGTCATGTGCTGCTCGGCGAGGAAGCGGCGCACGTTCGCCGGCGTGTCGCTGACGGGGTCGACGCTGATCGCGAGCACCGGCACGGCGCGCCCGAGCTGGTCGAGCGCGCCGCGGATCTGCTGCGCCGTCAGCGGGCAGGTGTCTCTGCACGTCGAGTACATGAACGTGACGACGACGAGCCTGCCGCGGTAGGCCCGCATCGTCGCGAGCCGGCCGTCCTGGTCGTGCAGGCGGAAGTCGGGAGCGCGCAGCCCCGCTGGCCGCAGCGCGCCGTGCAGCCCGGTCGGCGTGGGGTCGCCGGACGCCTCGTCGCTGCCGCCGCGTGCGCCCAGCAGCACGACGCCGGCGAGCGCGGCGAGCGCGCAGACGGCGACGACGACGAGCGTCAGGCGCAGGCGAGCGGGCATGCGGGAAGGGTAAGCGGGACCCGCCTGCGCCGGCCACGCGGCCGGCTGCGGCACCCGCAGGCAATGCGGCCCCGGCGGCTGCGCCGCGCCGCCGGTGTCATGCCTCGACGAGCCCGCGGCGGATCGCGTAGCGCACGAGCTCGACGCGGTCGCGCATGCCGAGCTTGCGCAGCACGTTGGCGCGGTGCGACTCGACGGTCTTCTCCGAGACGTAGAGCGTCTGGGCGATCTGCGCGTTCGTGTGCGCCTCGGCGATCAGCTTGACGACCTGCTGCTCGCGCGCCGTCAGCGGCTCGTCCGGCCCGCGCGCGCCCTCCTCCATCCAGCGGCGGATCAGCGTGCGCTCGGCGGCGTTCGTGAGGAACGGCTCTCCCCGCGCGATCGCGTGCAGCGCGGCCACCAGCGCACGGTCGGCTTCGCGCTTGAGCACGTAGCCGGCGGCGCCGGCCTTCAGCGCCTCGAACAGGTAGCGCTCGTCGTCGTGCATCGAGACGATCAGCACGTGTGTGCCGGGCAGGTGCGAGCGGATCTCGCGCGTCGCCTGCAGGCCCGTCATGCGCGGCATGCCGACGTCGAGCACGCACAGGTCCGGGCGCGTCTGCTGCGCCAGCTCGAACGCCTCGACGCCGTCCTCCGCCTCGGCCACGACCTCGACGCCGGGCTGGCGCTCGAGCAGCAGCCGGATCCCGCTGCGGACGATGCCGTGGTCGTCGGCGATCAGCGCGCGCATCGCTGGTCAGATCGTCAGCTCGACGCGCGTGCCGCTGCCCTCGCCCGACCAGACGGACAGATGTCCGCCGGCGAGCGTCGCGCGCTCGCGCATGCCGCCGAGGCCGCTGCCGCCGGCGCGCGGCTCGCGGAAGCCGCGGCCGTCGTCGGAGATGCGCAGCACGGTGCGCCCGACGAACGACAGCTCCACCTTCACGCGCTGCGCCGAGGCGTGCTGGGCGATGTTCGAGAGCCCCTCCTGCGTGACGCGGTAGATCGCCAGCTGCTGCTCGGGCGAAAGGCCGGACGGCGTGCCCTGCGGGTGGAACGTCGCGCGGATGCCAGTCTGCTCGCTGAAGTCGCGCACCTGCGTGTGCAGCGCCGGCATCAGGCCGTGGTCGTCGAGCACGGCGGGGCGCAGGCGGCGTGCCAGCCGCAGCAGCTGCTCCATCGCCTGGCCTGCGAGCCGCTTCGTGGCGCGCAGCTCGTCGCCCAGCGCAGCGGGCGCCTCCTGGATCGTGACCTCGAGCCGCAGCAGGATCGCGGTGAGTGCCTGGTTGACTTCGTCGTGCAGGTCCTGCGCGAGCCGCTGGCGTTCCTGCTCCTGCGCGCGGATCGCCGCGGCGCCGGTCGCGCGGCGCTCGGCCTCCATGCGGGTGCGCAGCCGCTCGAGCTCCTCGCGCTCGCGTGCGAGGTCGGCAAGGTGGCGGCGCAGCAGCAGCCGCGCAAGCAGCGAATCGGTTCTCATCATCGGCGAATCCAGTCCCCGCCGGAGAGATCGGCCGGGGGCGGCCGGCGCTCCATCGGGTCTGCACCCCATATCGGCGGCCGGCGGGCGGCGCACGACCCTGCGCGCCGGCGATCGGACACGCTATCCTTTCTGAAGTCACGAAAGCCGACCCCCTTTGAGGAGTTTTCCCGCATGAGCCCGTCCGGGGCGGAGCTGCTCCGCCAAGTCAAGAGCCAGATCGACGAGGTCGACCCCGCGGTCGTCGCCGAGCACCTCGGAAACGGCCTCGTGCTCGTCGACGTGCGCGAGACGGACGAGTTCGGCGTCGCCCACATCCCCGGCGCCAAGCACGTGCCGAAGTCCTACCTGGAGACGCGCATCGAGGCCGCCGCGCCCGACAAGGACGCGTGGGTCGTGCTCTACTGCGCCTCCGGCAACCGCTCGGCGTGGGGCGCGCGCACGCTGACCGAGGACCTCGGCTACGCGAGAGTCTCCTCGATGACGGGCGGGATCGCGCTGTGGAAGGACCGCGGCTACGCCGTGCAGACGCCGAAGGCGCTCACCGCCGAGCAGCGCGACCGCTATTCGCGCCACCTGCTGATGGACGAGGTCGGCGTCGAGGGCCAGCTCAAGCTGCTCGAGGCCAGAGTGCTGCTGCTCGGTGCCGGCGGGCTCGGCGCACCGACCGCCCTCTACCTCGCGGCGGCCGGCGTCGGCACGCTCGGGATCGTCGACAACGACGTCGTCGACCTGTCGAACCTCCAGCGTCAGGTGATCCACACGCAGGATCGCGTCGGCGTGCCGAAGGTCGACTCGGCCGAGCAGACGATCGCGAACCTGAACTCCGACGTGAAGGTCGTCAAGTACCCGGTCCGCATCGACGCCTCGAACATCATGGAGATCGTCGAGGGCTACGACGTGATCGTCGACGGGCTCGACAACTTCCCGACGCGCTACCTGCTCAACGACGCCTCCGTGCGGCTGAGAATTCCCGTCGTCTCGGCCTCGATCCTCGGCTTCGACGGCCAGCTCTCGGTCTTCGCGCCCTACGAGGGCCCGTGCTACCGCTGCCTCTACCCGACGCCGCCGCCGGCCGAGCTGGCGCCGTCGTGCGGCGCGAACGGCGTGCTCGGGGTGCTGCCGGGGACGATGGGCCTGCTGCAGGCGACCGAGGTCGTCAAGCTGGTCCTCGGCGAGGGCGAGCCGCTGATCGGGCGCCTGCTGCTCTACGAGGCGCTCGGCGCGACGTTCACCGAGCTGAAGGTGCGCCGCGACCCGGAGTGCCCGATCTGCTCGCGCGACCCCGCGTCGATCTCCGACGAGGAGATGGGCGTCTTCCCCGACTACGAGGCGTTCTGCGCCGCGGCCGGCTAGGGTTCCGCTCCGACATGGCCACCGTGAAGATCCCACCGGTCCTGCGGCCGTCCGTCGGCGGCGAGAAGGAAGTCGCCGCCGAGGGCGCGTCCGTCGGCGAGGTGCTCAACGACCTCGCGTCGAACCATCCGCAGACGCGGACGCAGCTGTTCTCCGCCGAGGGCGAGCTCAACCGCTACGTCAACGTCTACCTCAACGACGAGGACGTGCGCGTGCTCGACGGGCTGGCGACGGCCGTCGGCGCCGGCGACACGCTCGTCATCCTGCCGGCGATGGCCGGCGGCGCGCGCTAGCGAAGCCCGCGTCCGGGCTCGCCGCCGTCGAGGCGGTCCGCGAGCGCGCGCAGGAATGCCGCCGACGTCATGCCCAGCCCCTCGGTGACGCCCTTGATCCCCCTGACGGTCGGCACCAGCTCGCCGCGCTCCAGCTGGCCGACGTACTTGCGTCCGAGGCCGCCCTCGAGCCCGAGGCGCTCCTGCGAGAGCCCGAGGCGGATGCGCTCCTCGTGCACGAGTGCGGCCAGCGCGCGAAGCTCCTCCTCGGCAGTCGGCGGCACCCACGGGACTCTTGTGAGTGCGGCTTGAGTAATCGACCCCGTATACGGTCCTAGATGGTGTGTACAAGGGGCTTTTTGGGCCGAGAAGAGGGGATCAGCCCCTGTCTGGCCCATCTCTCCGCGTCTTGCGGCGGGCCGTCCGCCGCCGTGACGACCCCGCTACACTTCGTAAAGCAATGGACGGGGAGCGCCTGCGCAACAGACCCTGCGGCGGCCGCTACGGCGACCTCGTGCAGGCGATCGGCAACACGCCGCTCGTCGAGCTCAAGCGGCTCTCGCCGAAGCCCGGCGTGCGCGTGTGGGCGAAGCTCGAGTCGCGCAACCCGACCGGCTCGGTCAAGGACCGCGTCGCGCGCTCGCTGATCGAGGACGCCGAGGCGAGAGGGGCGATCAAGCCCGGCCAGACGATCCTCGAGCCGACCTCGGGCAACACCGGCATCTCGCTCGCGATGATCTGCAAGCGCAAGGGCTATCCGCTCAGGGTCGTGATGCCGGACAACGTCACGCGGGAGCGCACCCAGCTCTTGCAGATGTACGGCGCGGAGATCGTCTACTCGGACGGCTCGAAGGGCTCCAACGGCGCCGTCGAGCTGGCGCTCGAGCTGGCGCAGGCCGACGCCTCGTACTACATGCCCTACCAGTACGGCAACGTCGCGAACCCGCTCGCGCACTACAACGGCACGGCGCTCGAGATCCTCGAGGAGCTCGACGAGATCTCCGCCTTCGTCGCCGGCCTCGGCACGGGCGGCACGCTGATGGGCAACGGCAGACGCTTCAAGGAGGAGCTCGGCGACGCCGTCAAGATCGTCGCAGCGGAGCCGATGCAGGGCGAGCCGGTCCAGGGCCTGCGCTCGCTCGACGACGGCTTCATCCCGCCGATCATCGACCTCTCGCTGCTGGACCGCAAGATCTTCGTCACGAACCGCGACGCGATCCTGTGGACGCGCAAGCTGCTCGACGAGGAGGGTCTGTTCGCCGGCGTCTCGACCGGCGCGATCGCGCGCGTGGCCGTGCGGATCGCGAACGAGCTCGACGAGGGCAACGTCGTCTTCATCGTCGCCGACGACGGCTGGAAGTACCTCTCCAGCGGCATCTACACGCTGCCGGTCGACGAGGTGGAGAACCTCGACTCGACCGTCTGGTGGTGATCCGGCGCGGAGTCCTCCGCGCATACGGAGCGACCGCTACCATCGCCTGACGACCTTCGAGCAAGGAGCCGCGCCATGTTCTCTCAAGTCGGACCGATGGAGATCGTCCTCGTCCTCGTGATCGCCCTGCTGGTGCTCGGCCCCAAGCGCCTCCCGGAGGCCGGCCGCTCGATCGGCAAGGGGATCCGCGAGTTCAAGGACTCGATCTCGGGCATCGGTGACGAGCAGCAGAAGGACCTGACGACCGCCGCGGCGCGCGAGCGCGAGACCGTCTAGCCGCGCGGCCGCCGCACGATGCGCATCGCCCGCGAGCTGTACGACCAGATCGTCGCGCACGCTCGCGCCGAGGCGCCGAACGAGTGCTGCGGCATCGTCGCCACCAACGGCGACGGCGGCGCGCAGCGCGTCTATCCCGCGACGAACAAGTTCGCGAGCCCGCTGCGCTTCGAGATCGACGAGCAGGACCTGATCCGCATCTGGAGCGCGATCGACGCCGACGATCTCGAGCTGGGCGCGATCTACCACTCGCACACGCGCACGCCGCCGGAGCCGTCGCAGACCGACGTCAACGGCGCGGCGCGTTGGCCCGGCGCGCTGTGGATCATCGTGGGCCTCGCCGCAGGCGAGTATCCGGATGTGCGCACGTGGGCGATCGAGGACGGCCGCATCTCCCAGGTGGAGCTGACCGTCGAGTAGCGCGATGACCTCCGCGCTCGTATGCCCGTCGTGCGGCGAGGGCTTCGGCGAGGCGGAGCGCTTCTGCCCGCGCTGCGGGCTCCCGCTCGTGCGCGCCGGCGCGGCCGAGGCCGAGGGCGCACCGGTCGGGCGGCTGCGCGAGCGCGTCCGCAAGGTCAAGCCGCAGTACGCCGAGGGCGCGCTCGTGAAGGTCGCGCGCGCCCGTCACCAAGCCGAGGCGGAGCTGATCCAGAACCTGCTGCTCGAAGAGGGGATCCCGAGCATGACGAAGCGCAGCGGCGGCTTCGACGTGCCCGACTTCCTCGCGGCCGGCCCGCGCGACGTGCTCGTGCCGCGCTCGGGCGCCGAGGCGGCGCGCGAGCTGCTCTCAGGCGGAGGCGATGCGGGCGAGGTGTGAGCGCCAGGCACCCTCGGTGTGCACGAGCGAGCGGCCGGCGAACGCCTCGCGCAGCGCGCGCTCGGGCCCGGCCGGGTCGAGGTAGCAGGCGAGCCGCATCGCCGCCTCCGGTCCCCGCTCGTGCGCGAGCAGGTCGATCAGCGTCGGTCCCAGCAGCGCGGCGTCGCGCAGCCTCGGCGGGAAGTCGGGACGCCCGCCCTCGCGCAGCCGCCGCGCGATCGCCGGGCGGGCGTGCTCGACCTGGCCGGCGAAGTAGCGCGCCGTGCCTTCCACCGCCCACGCCCAGCGCAGCCGGTGCAGCAGGCTGCGCGGGCGCGCCGGCGGCGGCAGGCGGCGGTTGTTGAGCCCGACGACGAGTCGCGCGTAGAGCACGTCGGGCGCGCGCTCGAGCATCTCGCGCGAGCCGGGCACCGCCGAGGCGCGGGAGCGCAGCGCGTGCGGCGCGAGCACGTGGATCGTCTGCGCGCCGACGGTCGAGCCGACGACGTAGCGGCGCGCGGCCGGCGCGGTCAGCAGCCGCTCGAGCCGCACGAGTGGGTGCGCGAGGTCGAGCAGCGAAGCGGAGCGGTGGAAGACGACCGTGACGTCGGCCGTCGTTCTCGGGAAGACGATCTCCAACCGGGCGCGCATGGCCTCCAGCGAGTCGAGCGCACGCGCGACGTCGTCCGTGTCGGCGGACTCGTGGCGCGCGCGGAACGAGGCGGTGACGGTCTCGACCCAGGCCATGGAGCGTGTCCCCGCGACGGCGCCGCTGCGGCGCGCCGCAGCGGGGACGGATCAGACGAGGACGGGCGTGCGGTCGCCGGAGACGATCCCGGCGATTTCCTCGGAGGCGCGCTCGAACTCGTCGTCGGAGAGCACCGGCGTGCCCTCGAACGGAAGGTCGCGCGTGATCTCCAGCCACGAGCGGCAGCCGCCGAACTCGTCCCTCACCTTCACGGTGACGGGGCGCGGGATGCGGAACGTGCGCAGCAGCACGACGTGCAGCGGGTGACGGCGCTTCCAGGCGAGCCGCTTCTCGGCGTAGTCGGGCGTCCACACGTAGAACGGCGAGAGCGCGTCGACCACGCGGGGATCGGTGATCGTCCAGTGCTCCGCGACCTCGGCCCATGCGCGGATGCGCACGCGGTCGGGCTGCGGGACCTCGCCGTCACGGGTCAGGGCGTGCAGCGGCGGGTCGCCCTCGGGCCAGACGCCCTCCTCGAGCGCGCGCAGCAGCTCCGGCTGATGCGACTCGCGCACGAGGTCCTCGCGCTGGTGGTCGAAGGTCGGGTAGAGGAAGAAGCGCTCGTGCTCGAGCGCGAAGTGCTTGTCAGGCTCGCGAATGCCGCCCTTGCGCAGCGTGATCAGCTGCTCGCCTTCGGCGAGCGCACGTACGGTGACGGCCCATTCTTTGAAAGCAATCGGCATGGATTCCGGGAGGGGAGAAGGTGCGTATCAGCCGTGCTTACCGCGGAGAGACTGCGACCGCGCACGGGAACGCCATTCTACGTCAACCCCAGGGATTTCCATAATTTCCCTGCTATTTGCGGGTATTCGCGCTGACCTTGCGTGTGCGTCTGCGCTAGCCTTGGCCGCCGCCTCCGGGCGTCTCGATCCGCAGCCGCTGGCCGGGTGAGAGCCTGCCGCGGGCCTTCGGCTCGAGCGCCCGGCCGTCGAGCAGGTTGCGGCCCCGGGTGCCCGGCTCGCCGCCGTCGGCCCCTGGCGGGGCATGGCGCCGGCGCTCGGTCAGCAGCGAGTACTCCATCGGCGCGAGCGCCTCCAGCTCGCGCACGACGCCGTCGCCGCCGCGGAAGCGGCCCGCGCCGCCCGAGCCGCGGCGCAGCGCGTACTGCGTCACGCGCAGCGGGAACTCCAGCTCGAGCGCCTCGACCGGCGTGTTGAGCGTGTTCGTCATCGCGACGTGCACGCCGCTCGGGCCGTCGGCCTCCGGGCAGGCGCCCTGGCCGCCGCCGATCGTCTCGTAGTAGGTGAAGCGCTCGTCGCCGAGGGTGAGGTTGTTCATCGTGCCCTGCCCGAGCGCGCGGCCGAAGGCGGCGAGCACGAGGTCGGCGACGCGCGAGGAGGTCTCGACGTTGCCGGCGACGACCGCCGCGGGGGGGCGCGCGTTCAGCAGCGAGCCCTCCGGCGCGCGCACCTCGATCGGCCGGTAGGCGCCGGCGCTCGGCGGGATGTCGGGGTCGGTCAGGACGCGCACGGCGAAGTAGCAGGCCGAGCGCGTCACCGCGAGCGGGCAGTTGAGGTTGCCCTCGTGCTGCGCTGCGCTGCCCGAGAAGTCGAGCACGAGCCGCTCGCCGGCGACGGTCGCGGTGAGCCGCAGCTCGAGGTCGCCCTCCGCGGCCTCGAGCACGTCGGCCGCGCTGCGCGCGCCGTCGGGCAGCGCGGCGAGGCACGCGCGCGTGCGGCGCTCGGCGTAGTCGAGCACCTCCGCCATCGCCGCGCGCAGCGTCGCCGCGCCGGCGCGCTCGGCGAGCCGCTGCAGGCCGAGCGCGCCGGCGCGGTTCGCCGCGAGCTGCGCGCGCAGGTCCGCGCGGCGTTGGTCCGGCTGGCGCATCCGCGCGACAAGCCGCGCGGTCGCGGCGTCGTCGAGCGGCTGGGGCTCGATCACGACGCCCTCGTCGGCGAGCGTGCGGCTGTCGGCCGGCATCGAGCCGGGCGTCGGGCCGCCGACGTCGGCGTGGTGCGCGCGGCAGACGGCGAAGCCGAGCAGCTCTCCGTCGCCGTCTGTCGTGAAGATCGGCGTGATCACCGTGATGTCGGGCAGGTGGGTGCCGCCCTTGTAGGGGTCGTTGAGGATCCAGGCGCGGCCGGGCGCGTGATCCTCGTCGCGCACGGCGGCGACGGCGGCCGGCATCGCGCCGAGGTGGACGGGGATGTGCTCCGCCTGCATCACCATCTCGCCGGCCGCGTCGAACAGCGCGGTCGAGGCGTCGCGGCGCTCCTTGATGTTGGCCGAGTGGGCGGAGCGGATCAGCACGGCGCCCATCTCCTCGCACGTCGCGCGCAGCGCGCCGAGGATCACCTGCAGCTCGACCGGGTCGACGCTCACGCCGAGCCATCCGCGTCGCGCCGCACGTCGATCGCGCCGTCCTCGCGCACGGTGCCGGTCCACCCGCGCGGGATCACGAGCGTCGACTCCGGCAGCGCGACGACCGTCGGCCCCGCGAGCGTCGCGCCGGGCGGCGGCCCTCCCTGCGCCCGCAGGGCGCTCGGCTGCGCGGGCGCCGGCGTCGTCGCGCGCACGCGCACGGTCACCAGCTCGATCTGCTCGTCCCCGTCGCGGTAGCCGTAGCGCTCCTCGTGCGCGGCCTCGAACGCTGCGCGCAGCGCCTGCGGGGTGGCCGGCGGGGCGTCGGGCGCGAACGGGATCGCCAGCTCGAACGCCTGGCCGCGGTAGCGCAGCTCGTACGTCGCGGCGGTCGACGCGTCCGGCTCGCCCAGCGCGCGGCGGGCCGCGTCCGCCAGCTCCGCCACGTCGGCCGCGACCGCCTCGGCGGTCAGCGCCTCGCCCGCGCGCAGCACGCTGCGCTGCGCGTCGCGCCGGCGCGGGGCGACGACGAGCCCGAGGGCAGCGAGCACGCCCGAGCTGCGCGGCGCGATCACGCGCGCGATCCCCAGCTCCTGCGCGATCGCGACCGCGTGCAGCGGCCCGGCGCCGCCGAACGCGACCAGCGCGTGGTCGCGCGGGTCGATCCCGCGCTCGACGCTCACGACGCGCAGCGCGCGCGTCATCTCGGCGTTCGCGACGCGCACGATCCCCTCCGCGCAGGCGAGCGGGTCGAGCCCCAGCTCGTCCGCCAGCGCGCCGACCGCGCGCTCGGCGGCGGAGCGGTCGAGCGCGATCCCGCCGGCGAGCGGGACGTCGTCGCGCAGGTGGCCGAGCAGCAGGTTCGCGTCGGTGACCGTCGGCTCGGTGCCGCCGCGCCCGTACGCGGCCGGTCCCGGCACGGCGCCCGCCGAGCGCGGGCCGACGCGCAGCGCCCCGCCCGCGTCGCGCCAGGCGATCGAGCCGCCGCCGGCCCCGACGGTGTGGACGTCGAGCGTGGGAAGCGCGATCGGGCGCCCGGCGACCTCGCTCGCGCCGGTCTCGGCGACGGCGCCGTCGTGGACGAGGCAGACGTCGGCCGAGGTGCCGCCCATGTCGAGGCACAGCGCGCGCGGCGCGCCGGCCGCGCGCGCGGCGAAGCCGGCGCCGGCGGCGCCGCCGGCAGGGCCTGAGAGGACGGTGCGAGCGGCGTGCGCGGCGGCGCTCGCGACGTCGGCGAGCCCGCCGCTGCTCTGCATGATCGCCGGCTCGGGCAGCCCGGCCGCGCGCGCCCGCTCGGCCAGCCGGCGCAGGTAGCGGCCGAGCAGGGGGGAGAGGGCGGCGTCGACCTCGGTCGTCGCGGCGCGCTCGTACTCGCGGAAGGTGCCCACGACCTCGTGCGAGAGCGAGACGTGGGCGTCCGGCAGCGCGGCCGCGAGCGCGTCGCGGACTGCCAGCTCGTGCTGCGGGTGGCGGTAGGCGTGCAGCAGCACGATGGCGACCGCCTCCGGCTCGGCCGCCGCGACGTCGCCGGCGAGCGCCGCCGCGTCCTCGCTCGCGAGCGGGCGCAGCGGACCCTCGGGCGTCATCCGCTCAGGTGCGGGGAAGCGCAGCCCCGGCGGCACGAGCGGCGCCGGGCGGGCGGCGCAGAGGCGGTAGAGCTGTGCACGCGCCTGGCGGCCCAGCTCCACGACGTCGGTGAAGCCCTCAGTGGCAACGAGCGCGGTGCGCGCTGCTCTGCCCTCCAGCAGCGCGTTCGTGGCGACCGTCATCCCGTGCGCGAACGCGCGCACGTCGGCCGGTGCTCTGCCCGCGCGCGCGAGCGCCGCCTCGACGGCGGCCATCACGCCGAGCGACTGGTCCGCAGGCGTGCTCGGCGCCTTCGCCGTGACGAGCACGCCGTCGCCGAGCAGGACGGCGTCCGTGAACGTCCCGCCGACGTCGACTCCCAGCAGCACGCCGCCAGCTTACGCCGCCGTCGCGGCGGCGGGCGGCGAGCGCGGCTATGCCGCCGCGAGCGCCTCTTCGCGCATTTCCTCGGTCTCCGCCAGGTGCTGGTGCGACGGGCAGTAGCCGTTGTGCGGCAGCGGCATGCGCTGGCACGGCGTGCCCTTGCGCGTCGTCGCGCGGCACTGGAGCGGGTTGCCGGCGAGGTCGTAGCCGGTCATCGGCTGGCGGGCGAGGAACTCGTCGGCGAGCGCGATGTAGTGCTCGATGACGCGGTATATCCGGGCCTGGGAGGACATGGGGAAGTAGGGCCGGATGTCCATGAACAGCGTCCTCGCCGGACGCGCGAAGTAGTGGCGGTCGGTCGCGAGGCGCTCGATCGCGCCCTCACACGCGCGCAGCACGCGCTCGTGATTGGTGACGCCGGTGATGCTGCCCGGGCTGTCTTCGACGATCTCGCTCGCCAGCTCGCGATAGATCGCCCGACTGAAGCGATACATGACGGCTCTGCCCTCTCCTTCGGTTTCCCCGTGCCGGACTCCCCTTGGCCGGCGCAGCATCTCACCGGGTTGTGAAGCTCAGGGCGCTGGACTATTAACCTTGCGTTAAGTCGAAACGTTCACGTTCGCTTGTCAGAACGCTAACAAACAGCGCCGTTCGTCAGCCGGCGGGGCGGGGGATCAGGCCCAGCGCTCGAGCAGCGGCGCCTCGTCCGCGCGGACGACCGTGTGGTGCTCGTCGAGCGCCGGCTCGCGCTGCGGGAAGTCGCGCCGCAGGTGCGCGCCGCGGCTCTCCTCGCGCGCCAGCGCGCTGGCGCCGACGAGCCGCACGAGCGGGTGGGGGTCGCCGAGCAGCATGCGCAGCCCCTCGGCGTCGCGCTCGATGCCCGCGTGGCGCCACAGCGCCTCCCGGCTGCTTTGCGCGAGCTCGGGGCGCGGCAGCCCGGAACCCGGCTCCGGCGCTGTGCCCGGGTGCGGCTCGGCGAGCGCGGCGAGCGCGGCCCGCCGCCCGAACACGAAGCACTCGCTCAGCGAGTTGGAGGCGAGGCGGTTGGCGCCGTGCAGGCCGGTGCAGGCGCACTCGCCGACCGCGTAGAGGCCGGGCACGGTCGCGCGTCCCTCCAGGTCGGTCGCGATCCCGCCCATCGTGTAATGCGCCGCCGGCGCGACCGGCACGAGCTCGCGCGTCGGGTCGAGCCCGCTGCGGCGCAGCACCGCGACGACGTTCGGGAACAGCGCCGGGTCGACCGCGCGCATGTCGAGCCCGACCGACGCGGCGCCGGTGTCGCGCATGCGCCGCGCGACCGCAAGCGCGACCTCGTCGCGCGGTGCGAGCTCGTCGACGAAGCGCTCGCCGCCCGCGTCGAGCAGCAGCGCGCCCTCGCCGCGCACCGCCTCGGTCACGAGGAAGCCGTCGGCGCCGTTCAGCCCCGCGACGGCGGTGGGGTGGAACTGCATCATCTCGAGGTCGGCGAGCGCGGCGCCGGCGGCGTGCGCGAGCATCATGCCGGCGCCGACCGCGCCCGCCGGATTCGTCGTGCGCGACCACAGCGCCGCCGCGCCGCCGGTCGCGAGCACGACGGCGCGCGCGCAGACGACTCGCTCGTCGTGCAGGCGCACGCCTGCGCAGCGCCCGGCGCGCGTCGGCAGCGCGGTCGCGCGGCAGTCCTCCAGCACCGCGATGCGCGGATCCTCTGCGACCAGCGCGGACAGCTGACGGGTGATGCGCCGGCCGGTCGCGGCACCCCCCGCGTGGACGATGCGGCGCACCGAATGGCCGCCCTCGAGCCCGAGCGCGAGCCGTCCGCGGCGGTCGGCGTCGAAGCGGACGCCGAGCCGTTCGAGGTCCCGCACGGCGGCCGGCGCCTCGTTCGTGAGGATCTCCGCTGCGCCGCGCCGGACGATGCCGCGCCCGGCTCGCAGCGTGTCCTCGAGATGGCGCTCGCGCGAGTCGTCGACGGCGAGCACCGCGGCGAGTCCGCCCTGCGCCCAGTAGCTCGCCGACTGCGCGAGCGGAGTGGCGCTGACGAGCGCGACGCGGCCGCCCGCCGCCGCGGCGGTGAGCGCGGCGTAGAGCCCTGCGGCGCCGGCGCCGACGACGGCGACGTCGGCCTCGATCGTCGTGGAGGACGCCATCGGGGCCAGTACCGTACCGGCATGGGTCGCCCCGTCTACCTCTTCCATCCGGCCTCACTGGAGCACGACACCGGCGCGCATCCCGAGCGGCCCGCGCGGATCGCCGCGATCGAGGCCGAGCTGGCCCGCCACGACTGGTTCGGGATGGAGCGGGTCCAGGCGCCGCGAGTCGCCGCCGAGACGCTGACCGCAGTGCATCCGGCGCGCTACGTGCGGGGGATCGAGGAGCTGTGCCTGTCGGCCCAGCCCACCCGCGCGATCGACTCGGACACCGTCGTCGTGGAGGCGTCGTACGAGGCGGCGCTGCGCGCGGCCGGCGGCGCCGTGCGGCTCGTCGATCTGCTGTGCAGCGGCGAGGCGCCGACCGGCTTCAGCGCGCTGCGCCCGCCCGGTCACCACGCCGAGCCCGCCCGCGCGATGGGCTTCTGCCTGTTCGACAACGTCGCCGTCGCCGCCCGGCACGCGCTCGACGCGCACGGCCTGGAGCGGGTGCTGGTGCTCGACTGGGACGTCCACCACGGCAACGGCACGAACGCCGCCTTCCACGCCTCGCCGCACGTGCTGTTCGTCTCGCTGCACGAGTGGCCGCTGTATCCGGGGACCGGGCCCGCGAGCGACGCCGGCAGCGGCGAGGGGCTCGGCTACACCGTCAACCTGCCGGTCGCCGCCGGCTCGGGCGATGCGCTCTACCGCTCGCTGCTCGAGCACGTCGTCGCGCCGCTCGCGCGCGCCTACGCGCCGCAGCTCGTGCTGATCTCGGCCGGCTTCGACGCCCACCGCGACGACCCGCTCGCCGACGTCGAGCTGACGGAGGACGGCTTCGCGGCGCTGACCGGCACGGTGCGGCGCCTCGCCGCGGAGCTGGACGCGCCGGTCGGAGCGGTGCTCGAGGGCGGCTACGACCTGCGCGCGCTGGCGGCCTCGACGGCGGCGATGCTGCGCGTGCTGACGGCGCCGGACCCGCCGCCTGCGGAGGCTGTGCCGCTCGCGCCCGAGGCGCGCGCCGCCGCGGCGCGGCTCGGCGAGCACTGGCCGGCGCTCGCCTCTCGCTGAGCGCTATCTGATCGCGCCCGTCGGCGCGGTCACGGTCGTCCCGGGGATCGTCACCGCTCCGTGAGGCGTCGTGGCGGCCGGTGCGGTCGGTGTCGTGACCGGCGGCGCCGTCGTCGTGGGGCTCGTCGGCGTCGTCGTGGGCGCCGTCTGCAACGGCGTCGTCTCGGTCGGGGTCGTCGCCGGGGTCGTCGTCGCGGGCGCGGTCACTGTCGTGACGGTCGTCGCGGCCGGTGCGGCCGAGCTCGGATTGCCGAGCAGGGCGACGAGGCCGACCGCGATCGCGGCCGCCGCGAGCGCGAGCACGACGCAGATCGCCGCCACGGGCAGCCGCCAGCTCGGCGGCGGATGGACGCGCGTGCGCGCCGCCAGCCCGCATTCGAGGCACCAGCCCTGGTCCTCGCGCAGCGTATGGCCGCAGCGCGGGCACAGCAGCGCGCCCGGCGTCAGGTGGGACGGCCGGACGGCGCTCACCGCTCCGGGCCGGCCTCGCCCCCCGGCGGGGCCGGCGGCACCTGAGCGGGACCTTGGACCGCGCCGCCGAGCGCGGCGCCGCAGCTCGCGCAGAAGCGGTCGGTGCTGCCGAAGATCGCGAAGCAGCGTGGGCACGTGCCGCCGATCCCCGGCTCGCGCACATCGCGCAGGTCGCGGCGCTCGTCGAGCGCGCGCTCGAGCGCACGCAGCTCGTCGTCGCACGCGCGAATCTGGTCGAGCTTCTGCAGGACGAGGTCGTCGCGCTTGCGCTCGAAGCGGCGCAGGTCGAACACAAGGCCGCCGAGGTCGCGAACCTGCAGCTCGCGCAGGCGGCGCAGGTAGCGCAGCCGCCGGCGCATCCGCCCGCGCGCGCGAAAGCCCGGCCGGCGAGCTGCGGGCTCCGTTCCGGCGAGGTGCTCCTCGCCGCTCGCCGCCGGCGTCGGCGCCGCCACGGGGGCCGGCGCCGGGGGCGGTGCCGCCGCGGCCGGCGGCGTTGCGTCCGCGGCGGCGTCCACGCCCGCGATGCGGCTGCGCAGGTCGATCTTCGGCGGCGGTCCGCCGACTGGCGCGGCTGGTCCGCCGGGCGGCGGCGCGGCTGGCGCGACGGACGGGCGCAGGGCAGTCGGCTGCTCGGCGTCGGACGGCGCGGCATCGGGTGCCGGCGCTGTGACGGCCTCGATCCGCTCGGTCGGCGCGTCCGGCTGCGGCGGCGCGGTCTCGGTCGTCGCAGGCTCCGCAGCCGCGGCCGGCGGCGTGCGATCGGGCTCGGCGGCGGTCTCCGACGCGACCGGCTCGTCGGAGCGGTCCGCCTGCCGGCGCGCGATGCGTTGAAACATGCCGCTCATGAGTCGGGGGACGCCGCGCTCCCTGCACGGCGGACGCCACGGCGGCGAGTATAGCCAGGGCCTGCGCCGGCCCCGCCGCTCTGCGCCGCGATCGCCCGCCAGGCGACGAGCACCCGCTCCGCCATCCGGTCCGCTGAGAGCAGCGCGGCGCGTGCGCGGCCGGCGACGCGGGGGTCCGCGGCCGCGAGGTGCGGCGCGAGCGCGCGCCTCCACGTCTCCTCCTCGAACGGCCCGCAATGTGCGCCGGCGATCCCGCCGAGCGCGAGCGGCGCGACGCCGACCGGCGTGGCGAGCACCGGCACGTCGCATGCGAGCGCCTCGAGCACCGCGAGCCCGAAGCCCTCGCGCTCGGACGGAACGAGCACGGCGTTGGCGGCGTTGACCCACAGGGGCACCTCGTCGGGGTGCACGTCGCCGAGCGTCAGCAGGGGGACCTCGCCGGCGAGCCGGCGAGCGCGGTCGACGCGCTTCTCGCCGCGCGCGGGGTCGGCGGGGAACAGCAGGCAGGGCGCGCCGGGGTCGAGCCCGAGCCGCGCGCGAGCCTCGGCGCGCGGCAGCGGGCGGAAGCGCTCGGTGTCGACGCCGCATGGAAGGACGGCGACGCGGCGGCGCACCCCCGCGCCCGCGATCCGCTCACGCGCGAGCGAGGCCGAGACGGTCGTCGCGAGCGTTACGCAGCGCAGCGCCGCGCGGCTGAGCGCGCGCGAGCGCGGGTGCGCGAGGTCGGTCCCGTGGAAGGTGACGACGTGCGGCGCGCCGCGCACGGCGAATGCCGGCCATGCGGTCAGCCCGAAGTGCGCATGCACGACGTCGAAGCGCTCGCCGCGGTAGCGGCGCCGCAGCGCGCGCGCGGCGCGCGGGTAGGAGCGCAGTCCCGGCGGAAAGGCGAACAGCTCGACCTCGACGCCGTCGATGCGCCGCAGCGCCGCGACCTGGTCGGCCACGAAGCGCCCGAGCGCAGGCCGTGCCGGGGTCGGATGCATGTTCGTGACGACGAGCGCACGCATCTGCAGCGCCAGCGTACTCGTGGGCGCGTCTCGTCGCAGATCGCGTCTAGCGCTGTCGCAGGGATCCGCCCGAGACTCCTCCGCGATGTCCAGCGACGAAGGAGGATGAAGTGATCTGCCGACTGACGGGATGGACGCATGCGCGCGCGATCGCCGCGTGCGGCGGAGAGCGCGGGCAGGGCACCGTCGAGTACGTCGCCCTGATCCTGCTCGTCGCCGCGCTGCTCGCCGGGGTCGTCGCCGCGACCCAGGGCACGAAGTTCGGCACCGGCGGGATCGCCGAGGCGATCGTCAGCCAGATCAGAGGCGCGCTGACGAAGCTGAAGTGAGCGGGCGGATCCGCGGCGCGCACAGCGCGCCGCGGATCCGCTGTCGCCTCTGGCACCATGTCGCGCATGCCAGGCTCCGCCCCCGCGCGAGAGACCAGCGTCGAGCGCAGCTACGGCCGCGCGCCCGGCGAGCTTCGCCCGGTGGCGATCGAGCCCGGCTTCGTGCGCAGCGCGACCGGCTCGGCGCTGATCTCGGTCGGCGAGACGCGCGTGATCTGCACGGCGTCGGTCGAAGAGGGCGTGCCGCGCTGGATGGTCGGCAGCGGCAGAGGCTGGGTGACCGCCGAGTACGGCATGCTGCCCGCCTCGACCGGCCAGCGCAAGGCGCGCGACGTCAGCAAGGGCCGCGCCGACGGCCGCACCGTCGAGATCCAGCGGCTGATCGGCCGCTCGCTGCGCGGCGTCGTCGACTTCCAGGCGCTCGGCGAGCGCACGATCTACGTCGACTGCGACGTGCTGCAGGCCGACGGCGGCACGCGCTGCGCCTCGATCACCGGCGGGATGGTCGCGCTGCGGCTTGCGTGCGAGCGGCTCGTCGGCGAGGGCAGGCTCGAGCGCGTGCCGCTCGCCGGCAGCGTCGCCGCCGTCTCCGTCGGGATCGTCGACGGCGTGCCGCTGCTCGACCTCGACTACCCCGAGGACTCGACGGCGGAGGTCGACGCGAACGTGGTCATGACCGCCGACGGCGGCCTCGTGGAGGTGCAGGCGACGGCGGAGCGCACGCCGCTCTCGCGCGCCCACCTCGACGAGCTGCTCGTGCTCGCCGCCGACGGCATCGATCGGCTGCGCGCCTGCCAGGATGCGGCCGTGGGCTCCGTCTGACGGTGCGGCTGCTGCTCGCGACGCGCAACGTCCACAAGCTGCGCGAGTTCGCACGGCTGGCGGAGCGAGCGGGCGTGCCGGCGCTGGCGGTCGACGCGCTGCCCGACGACGTCGTGCTGCCGCCGGAGAACGGCGCGACGTTCGCGGAGAATGCGCTCGGCAAGGCGCGCGCGGCGGCGGCGGCGACGGGGCGCGTCGCGATCGCCGACGACTCCGGCATCGAGGCGGCGGCGCTCGGCGGCCGGCCGGGGGTTCGCTCCGCGCGCTACGCCGGCGAGCACGCCAGCGACGCGGAGAACCTCGCGAAGCTGCTGCGCGAGGCGCCGGTCGGCAGCCCGCTCGCCTACGTCTGCGCGCTCGCGTACGTCGACCCGGCCAGCGGCGAGGAGCGGCTCTTCGAGGAACGCTGCACCGGCACGCTCGCGGCCGAGCCGCGCGGCGGGCGCGGCTTCGGCTACGACCCGGCGTTCCTGCCCGACGACGGCGCGCCCGACCGCACGATGGCGCAGCTGAGCGACGCCGAGAAGGACGCGATCAGCCATCGCGGCCGGGCCGTGCGCGCGCTGCTCGCCTGGCTGCCCAGCTTAAGGTCATGAGCATCTGCGCGGCTCAGCATGAGGACTCGCCGCGCAAGCGGCGCGCGGCCGCACTCTCGATCGCCTCCAACCTCACGCTGATCGCGCTCAAGCTGCTCGCCGGCGCGATCACCGGCTCGGTCGCGATCGTGACCGAGGCGATCCACTCGGGCATCGACCTGATCGCCTCCGTCGTCGCGTACGTCTCGGTCCGCAAGGCAGGGGAGCCGGCCGACGAGCTGCATCGCTACGGCCACGACAAGATCGAGAACCTCGCGGCCGCGGTCGAGGGCATGCTGATCCTCGCCGGCTCCGGCGTGATCGCGTTCGCCTCGCTGCGGCGGCTGATCTCCGGCGGGAGGGTCGACCACCTCGGCCTCGGCATCGCCGTCGTCGGCTTCTCCGCCGTGGCGAACCTCCTCGTCTCCACCGCGATCGCGCGCACCGCGCGCGCGACCTCCTCGCCGGCGCTCGCAGGCGACGCGGCGCACCTGCGCACCGACGCCTACACGTCGATGGCCGTGCTCGCGGGGCTCGCGCTCGTGCAGCTGACCGGCGCGCAGTGGCTCGACCCGGTCGTCGCGCTGCTCGTCGCGGGCGCGATCGTGACGGCGGGCGTGCGGCTGCTGACCGGCTCCACGCGCGTGCTCGTGGACGAGGCGCTGCCGGAGGACGAGCGGGCCGCGATCCATGCCGAGGTCGTCGCGTTCGGCGACCGCGGCGTCGTCGGCTACCACAAGCTGCGCACGCGCCGGGCGGGCGCGCGCCGCTACGTCGACCTCCACCTCCAGTTCGAGGCGGGCACGACGCTGGAGCAGGCGCACGAGATCGCGCATGCGATCCAGGACGCGATCGCGGGGCGGCTGGTCGGCGCCGACGTGCTGATCCACCTGGAGCCGGCCGACCGCGTGCGGCCGGGGACGGAGTGGGCGCGAGGCGGCGCGCCGCCCGCAGGCGACGCGCCCGACCAGTCCGCTAGCGCAGGTTGATCGCCGCCGAGCAGGCGACGACGAAGACGACCGCGGCGTAGCCGACGTAGCCGCTCGCGAGCAGCAGCACGACTCCGATCAGGCAGCTCCCGACCGTGGCGAGCCATGCGATGCGCGAGAGCGGCACTCGCGTATTCTCGCCTGCCGGCATGACGGCTCCGCTGACGCCCGCGCTTGTGCTCGCCTACCTGCGGGAGATCTCGCTCGACGTGCGCGCCGCGGTCGTGCTCGATCCCGCCGGCGAGCCGCTTGCGGGCGAGGAAGGGATCGTGGCGCGCGCCCGCGAGCTGCTGGCGTCGAGCTCGGCCGGTGCGGCCGCGAGCGCCGGCGATCTGCTCGTCGCACGGACGCGCGATGGCGGCGCAATTGCGGTGATTGCAGGGGATTTTGCGATTCGCTCGCTGCTGGAGCACGACCTGCGCAATGCCGCGGACGTGCTCGCGACCGTGGCTCCTGAGCGTCCGGAAACGTGAGATTCCCCGTCAGCACGGGCAATCCGGGTTTGTTCCCGTCCGCGAGGGTTGTTAGCTTCGGCGCTCCCCGAACACCTCGAAGGAGGAAGACGTGACGAAATCCGAGTTCGTCGACCAGGTCTCCGCAAACAGCGGGCTCAGCAAGAAGGATGCAGGCGACGCCGTCGACGCGGTCCTCCAGACGATCGAGGACGCGCTGAAGCGCGGGAGCGAGGTGACGTTCTCCGGCTTCGGGAAGTTCCACGTCGCCGAGCGCAGCGCGCGCGAGGGCCGCAACCCGAGCACGGGCGAGAAGATCCAGATCGCCGCCTCGCGTGTGCCCCGCTTCACGCCGGGGTCGGGCCTCAAGAAGGCCGTCAAGGGCTAGTCGGCGCGGCCACGTCGCCGCGCGCGGTGCCCTCGGCCGGTCCCGTCGCCGCGTGCGGTGGCGGGACCTGTCGTGGCGCGCTGGGAACGCGGATAACATCGGCGCGCGATGGCAGACCGGAATCTCGCGCGCCTGGCCGCCCCGCTCGCGCTGCTCGCCGCCGTCGTGGCCGTCGTCGCCGTGATCCAGGCGTCGCAGCCGGGCTCCTCGACGAGCTCCCAGGCGGTGACGCGCACCGCCCTGCATCGCACCGTCAGGCATGCCGCCAGACCGCGGCCGGCGAGCTACGTCGTGCAGGCGGGGGACACGCTCAGCGTGATCGCGGCCAGGACGCACGTCTCGCTCGCGACGATCATGCGGCTGAACCCGAGCGTCGACCCGCAGGCGCTGCAGACCGGTCAGCGGCTCAAGCTCTCCCCGTGAACGGCTGCCGCGCGCTGGTAGGGATCGGCGCGATCCCCGCGGCGCGCGGGTCTCGCCAGTCCCTACTGGCCGTGCTGCTCGCGCTCGCGCTGCTCGCGCTCGCCCCGGCCGCCGCGGGCGCGCGCGTCGCCCCGCCGCCTCCGCTCGCCGCTCAGGCGGCCGCGGTGCTCGAAAGCTCGACCGCCACGCCGTTGTTCGGTCGCGCCGCCGACCAGCGCCGGCTGATCGCGAGCACGACGAAGATGATGACCGCGCTCGTCACGGCCGCTTCGGCGAGACTCGACCGCGTCTGCACCGCGCCGCCGTACCCGGCGGGCCCGCTCGAGGTGACGATCCACCTGCGTCCCGGCGAGCGGATGCGCGTCAGCGACCTGCTGCGCGCGATGCTGCTGCCGAGCGCCAACGACGCCGCGGCGACGCTCGCGGCCTGCGTCGCTGGCTCGCGCGCGGCGTTCGTCGCGCGCATGAACGCGCGCGCCCGCCAGCTCGGGCTGCGCCACACGCACTTCTCGACGCCGGTCGGCCTCGACACGCCGGGCAACTACTCGAGCGCCGACGACCTCGCGCGGCTCGCGATCGCCGTGCGCGGCGACGGCTTCCTGCGCCACACGGTGGCGGCGCCGCGCGCCGTGCTGCACAGCGGCGACCACCTGCGCATCGTCGTCAATCGCAACGCGCTCGTGCGGGAGGTGCCGTGGGTCGACGGCGTCAAGACCGGCCACACGAACGCCGCGGGCGACATCCTCGCCGCCTCGGGCACGCAGGGCGGCGTGACCTACGTCGCCACCGTGCTGGGCGACCCGAGCGAGGGCGCGGCCGCCGCCGACGCGCTCGCGCTGCTCAAGTGGGCGTTCGCGAGCTTCCGGGTGCAGACTCCCGTGCGACGCGGCGCGGTCTACGCGCGCCCGGCGGTCAAGCTGGAGCCCGACCGGCACGTAGACGTGGTCGCGGAAGGCTCGGCGCGCGTCGTGCTCGCGCGCGGGGCGCGCCTGCGGCTCGTCGTCGCCGTACCCAGAGTGCTCGCCGGGCCGCTGCCCGCGCGCCGCGTCGTCGGCAGCGTGACGGTGCGCGCGAACGGGCGCGCTCTCGCGCGTGTGCCGCTCGTCACGCGGGTTGCGGTGCCGAAGGTCGGCGTGCTCGCGCAGCTCGGGCACGCGCTCGCCGGGCCGGGTAGCCTGGTAGCGATCGCGGCGCTGCTCGGAGCCGTTGGCGCAGTGCTCGTGCGGGCGCGCGCCGCGCGGCGTCGCGAGCGGCGGCGCGCCGACATGGAGACAGCATGATCATCACGGTCACCCTCAACACGGCGATCGACAAGACGCTCGAGGTGCCGAACTTCCGCATCGGGCGCCGCCACCGCGCCGTCGCGCAGGCGACGATGCCGGGCGGCAAGGGCGTCAACGTCGCGCGCGCGATCAAGCTGTTGGGACGCCCGGTGATCGCGACCGGCTTCGCGGGCGGCTCGACCGGCACGCGCATCGTCGACGCGCTGACGGCGGAGTCGGTGCTGACCGACTTCGTCCGCATCGGCGAGGAATCGCGCACGAACACCGCGGTGCTCGACCCGACGACCGGCGTCCAGACCGAGATCAACGAGCGCGGACCGGCGGTCACCGGGCGCGAGATGGAGCTGTTCCGCGACAAGCTGCTCTACCTCGCGCAGGGCGCGAAGCTGTGCGTCTTCGCGGGCAGCCTCCCGCGTGCGGTCGAGCCGGACGTCTACGGCGGCCTGATCCGCGAGCTGCGCAAGCTCGGGGTCACGACGATCGTCGACACCGACGGCGAGCCGCTGCGGCACGCGGTGCGCGCCGAGCCCGACGTCGTCTCGCCGAACGTCGCCGAGGCGGAGGAGCTCGTCGGGCACGAGTTCAACGACGAGGAGGAGCGCGCGCTCGGGATCGCGGAGGTCGTCGAGCTGGGGGCGCGCGAGGCGATCATGACCGTGCCCGACGGCTGTTACGCACATGTCGCGGGCGAGGCCGGTCCGCAGCTGTTCCGGGTGCGGGTCGCCGAGCAGGAGGCGCGCGCGGCGGTCGGCTCCGGCGACGCGTTCCTCGCCGGCTATGTGGCGGCGCGCTACGACGGCGGCACGCCCGAGGAGTGCCTGCGCTTCGGCGTCGCGTGCGGCGCCGAGTCGACGCAGCACTTCGGCGCCGGCGTGATCGACCCGCAGGCGGTCGAGCGGCTGCTCGGCAGCGTCGAGGCGACGTCTCTGGCGCTGCCGGCCGAGGTCTCCTGAGCAGTCGCGTGTCGGGCGTCCGATCCCGCTCCGCCGAGGCGCTGCGCTAGTATCGAAGGCAGCTCGGTGGTCGCCGCCTCCGCCCACATCGGCAGCTTCCTCCGGCCTCGCATCAGCGGGGCCGTCCCGTCCGCCACGACCCCTACGGTGCAGCAATGGAGATAGAGATCGGCCGCGGCAAGAAGGCCCGGCGCGCCTACGGCTTCGACGACGTCGCCATCGTGCCCTCGCGGCGCACGCGCGACCCCGAAGACGTCGACATCTCCTGGACGGTCGGTCCCTACCGCTTCGAGCTGCCGCTGCTCGGCGCCGCGCTCGACGGCGTCGTCTCGCCGGAGACGGCGGGCATCATCGGCAGACTCGGCGGACTCGCGGTGCTCAACCTGGAGGGCATCTTCTGCCGCTACGAGGACGTCGACGCGCAGCTCGAGCGGATCGCCTCGCTCGAGCGCGAGGAGGCGACGCGCGAGATGCAGGAGATCTACCGCGAGCCGGTGAAGCCGGAGCTGATCGCCCAGCGCATCCGCGAGATCAAGGAGCAGGGTGTCGTCGTGGCCGCCTCGCTCACGCCGCAGCGCGTGCGCGAGCACTACGAGGTGGCGCTCGAGGCGGGGCTCGACGTCCTCGTGATCCAGGGCACGGTCGTCTCCGCCGAGCACGTCTCGACGGTCGCCGAGCCGCTCAACCTGAAGGAGTTCATCCGCGAGATCCCGGTGCCGGTGATCGTCGGCGGCTGCGCCTCGTACCACACGGGTCTCCATCTCATGCGCACGGGCGCGGCGGGCGTCCTGGTGGGCGTGGGTCCGGGGGCGATCTGCACGACGCGCGGGGTGTTGGGAATCGGCGTCCCGCAGGCGACTGCGATCGCCGACGTGGCGGCCGCACGCTCGCAGCACATGCTCGAGACGGGCGACTACGTGCGCGTGATCGCCGACGGCGGCATGAAGAACGGCGGGGACATCGCGAAGGCGATCGCCTGCGGGGCAGACGCGGTGATGCTCGGCTCCGCGCTCGCACGCGCCTACGAGGCGCCGGGTCACGGCTACAACTGGGGCATGGCGACGTTCCACCCGACGCTGCCGCGCGGCACGCGGGTGCGGACGGTGCAGAACGCCTCGCTGGAGGAGATCGTCCTCGGCCCCGCGCGCGAGAACGACGGCATGTTCAACCTGATGGGCGCGCTGAAGACCTCGATGGCCACGTGCGGCTACCGCGACATCGCGGAGTTCAACCGCGCCGAGCTGATGGTCGCGCCCGCGCTGCAGACGGAGGGCAAGCACCTCCAGCGCGACCAGCAGGTGGGCATGGGCTCCAACGGACGGGCGGTCGCGCTCGTCAATGACTAGCACGCCGGGCACGGGGGGCGGGCCGGCGGTCGCCGACGCGCCCTCGCCCGAGCGCGCCGCCGCAGCGCCCGCCGTCACCGAAGAGGTCGTCGTCCTCGACTACGGCGGCCAATACTCGCAGCTGATCGCGCGCCGCGTGCGCGAGTGCGGCGTCTTCTCCGAGCTGCTGCCGCACCACGTCGGCGCCGCGGAGGTCGCGCGGCGCAGGCCGCGCGGGCTGATCCTCTCGGGCGGCCCGGCGTCGGTCTATGCGCCCGACGCGCCGAGACTCGACCCGGACCTGCTGGAGCTCGGCATCCCAGTGCTCGGCATCTGCTACGGCATGCAGCTGCTGACGCGCTCGCTCGGCGGCGACGTGCAGGCGGCCGAGGTGGGCGAGTTCGGCCGCTCGCAGCTCACCGTGAGCGAGCCGGGACGGCTGCTCGCCGGCCTTCCGCGCGAGCAGACGTGCTGGATGTCGCACCGCGACACCGTCTTCGCCCCGCCCCCCGGCTTCACCGCCCTGGCCGCCTCCAGCGAGTCGCCCGTCGCCGCACTGGAGTCGGTCGAGCGCGGGATCTACGGGATCCAGTTCCACCCCGAGGTCGTCCACACCCCCTACGGCCAGGACATCCTCACGCGCTTCCTCGAGGAGATCTGCGGCTGCGAGCGCGTGTGGAGCGCGGGCTCGGTGATCGAGGACCAGATCGCGCGCATCCGCGCGCAGGTCGGCGACGGGCGCGTCATCTGCGGCCTCTCCGGCGGCGTCGACTCCTCGGTCGCGGCGCTGCTCGTGCACCGCGCGATCGGCGACCAGCTCACGTGCGTGTTCGTCGACCACGGCCTGATGCGCAAGAACGAGGGCGACCAGGTGATCGCCGCCTTCCGCGACCACTTCAAGGTGCCGCTCGTCGCGGTCGACGCCGAGGACCGCTTCCTGACGAAGCTCGCGGGCGTCACCGAGCCGGAGGCGAAGCGCAAGGCGATCGGCGAGGAGTTCATCCGCGTCTTCGAAGAGGAGGCCGCGAAGCTGGCCGCCGAGGGCGGCGGCGGAGCGCGCTATCTGGTTCAGGGGACGCTCTACTCCGACGTGATCGAGTCGGGCGGCGGCACCGGCGCGGCGACGATCAAGTCCCACCACAACGTCGGCGGGCTGCCGGAGGATCTCGAGTTCGAGCTGGTCGAGCCGCTGCGCGCGCTGTTCAAGGACGAGGTGCGCGCCGTCGGCGCCGAGCTGGGGCTGCCCGAGCGGCTCGTGTGGCGCCAGCCGTTCCCGGGCCCGGGCCTCGCGATCCGCGTGGTCGGCGGCGAGGCGACGAAGGAGCGGCTCGACACGCTGCGCGACGCCGACGCGATCCTCCAGGACGAGATCCGCAGAGCCGGGCTCTACCGCGAGCTCTGGCAGTCCTTCTGCGTGCTGCCCGACGTGCGGACCGTCGGAGTGCAGGGCGACGAGCGCACGTACGGCTACGTCGTCGTGATCCGCGCCGTCACGAGCGACGACGCGATGACGGCCGACTGGGCGCGCCTCCCCTACGACCTGCTCGAGCAGATCGCCTCGCGCATGATCAACGAGATCCGCGAGGTCAACCGGGTCGTCTTGGACATCACGTCCAAGCCGCCCGGGACGATCGAGTGGGAGTAGCGGCCCACCACTGGCCTTGCCGGCGGCGCCGCCGCCCGATCGACGCTGCTGCCGCCGCTATTCCTCGTCGCGTGGCTGGGGGTCCTGGCCGTCGAGGTAGCCGCCCGGCCGACGGCGCCCCTCGGGGTGCAGCAGGGAGACCAGCAGCACGATCAGAGCGGCTGCCAGCACGACGAGGCCGGCGATTCCGAGAGCGGACATGCCCGGGGTAGGCTACGCGCCTCGTGCGCGGTCGCATCGCGCGGGCCGGCTCACCGGATCGAAGTCTGGTCGTCTGTGGGCGATATGCGACCACCGACGACCAGAGCTCCGCCGGCGCCGCGTCGGCGTCGGCTGATCTCACGCTCAACCGAGCTTGTCCCACGCCTTGAGCGTGGGGAGGGGGTCGATCGGGGTGCCGCCGCGGTACCAGCCTGGAGCGGTCCACAGCTCGAAGTGGAGGTGACAGGCGGTTGCGTCGCCCGTCTCGCCGACGACGCCGATCGGCTGGCCCGTGTCGACGCGCTGGCCTCGCTTCACGATCGCCGGCTTGCGCAGGTGCGCATAGACGTTGCTCTGGCCGGTGATCGGGTCCTGGATCACCAGGTAGTTGCCCGCGAGCGACTGGTAGGCGCGCTGGATCACGGTGCCGCCGCGCGCGGCGACGAGCGGGGTGCCGCAGTTCGCCAGCACGTCCTGACCCTGGTGGACGTGGCCGGCGCGGCCGGCGCCGAACGCGTCGGCGCCGGTGCCGAAGGTGTGGCGCCCGCGCACGGGGAAGACCGCCCCGACGAACGTGAACGTGCGCACCCCGGCCGAGCCGGGCGGCACGCCGGCCGCCTCGGGTGAGGCGCCGCCGGCGGGCGCCTCGTTCGTCGCACTGCTCGCGCCGGCCGTGCCGGCGAGGGCGATCCGCAGCTGGTAGCGGCCGTCGAGCGCGAGGCCGCTCCTCGCGCGGCCGCTCCACGTCAGCTGCTGGGAGGTTCCGGGGGCGACGGTGCGCTGGTCGGTGAAGACGGAGAGCCCGTCGGCGAGGCGCACGACGTCGACGCGTACCGCGACCGGTCGGCGCGCGCTCGAGGCGTAGACGAGCGTGACCGCGCCGGCGGCGCGGCGCGAGACCATGCGCAGCGCGACGCCGGCGGAGAGCTGCGGGATCGACGCGAGCGGCGCGAGCGCCGGTGCGGGCAGCGCGGCCGGGGCGCTCGGCGCCGGGGGCACGACGGGAGCGGCGATCCCGGCGCCGCCGGTGCTCGCCGCCGCGGCTGAGCCGCAGGCTCCGAGGAGAACGGCGGCAAGGTACGTCATCGTCGCGGGGCGAGCCCGCATTCCGCGCAGCATCGTTGCGCGATGCCCTTTCGTCGCGGCCTACGGGGTTAGCTGACGGGCTCGCGCTTGAAGGCTCGCGCTACCGAGCGGCAGTGCTCGGATTCGCCCCTCGACAGCGCATGGCGGCGCCGTCACTGGGTTCCCCGCTCCCCCGGCGACGTGTGGGGGACTCGGCCTGATTATGGAACGCGCGGCAGTATAGGCAGACGCCTCGGACGGACGTCCGCCACGCGCGCGCCCGGCCGGTGCGCGGGTGAGTCGTCGCCGCCAGCGCCGATTCCCTATCATGGGCGACCGCCGCGCCAACGAGGCGCGGCATCTCTCGTGCCATGAAGACCTACGTCGCCACTCCAGCCGACCGCGAGCGCAACTGGTTGCTCGTCGACGCCGCCGGGCTCACGCTCGGCCGCCTCGCCACCCAGATCGCCGACGCGCTCCGCGGGAAGAACAAGCCCACGTACACGCCCCACATCGACACCGGCGACTTCGTCGTCGTCGTCAACGCCGAGAAGATCTCGGTCTCGGGCAACAAGCGCGCCGACAAGCGCTACTACCGCCACTCGGGCTACCCGGGCGGGCTGCGCTCGCGGACGCTCGAGGAGATGCTCGACCGCCGGCCGGAGGAGGTCATCCGGCTCGCCGTCAAGGGCATGCTCCCGCGCAACCGCCTCGCGCGCAAGCAGCTCACGAAGCTCAAGGTGTACGCCGGCCCGGAGCATCCGCACGCCGCCCAGCAGCCGCAACCCATGGAGATCGGAAACTCGTGACCGACGTCGAGCAGCCAGAGGACGAGCAGACCACCCCCGACGCCCAGGCGCCGGCCGAGGAGCCTGCCGTCGAGGCCGCCGCGGACGCGCCCGAGCCGGCCGCCGAGGAGCCTGCCGTCGAGGCCGCCGCGGACGCGCCCGAGCCGGCCGCCGAGGGCGGCGAGGCGCCCGCGCCGGAGTCTGAGCCCGTCGCCGCGCCGGTGGCCGAGGGCGAGGCGCCCGCGCAGGACAGCGAGCCCGAGCCGGTGGCCGCCGAGCACCCGGTCGCCGAGGAGCAGCCTGCTGCCGAGGCGCAGCCCGCCGAGCCGGCGCCGGCGTCCGCCGCCGAGCAGCCGGCCGAGGCCGCCGCGCCCGCGGCGTCGGCGGCCGAGGAGGAGCTGATCGAGGAGACGCCGCGCGTCAAGCCGGAGATCCCGGGCGCCGACCTCGTGCCGGACATCGTCCCCGAGGGCGCCGACGCGCTCGGAGAGGGCTCGCAGTACGACGAGGATCGCGACCCGAACGCGCCGGTCGCCGAGGGCGAGGAGGATGAGCAGCTCGACGTCCAGCCGATCGCCGACGCCGCGATCTCGCTCGCGACAGGCGCCCGCTACACCGCGACCGGCAAGCGCAAGACGGCCGTAGCGCGCGTGACGCTCAAGCCCGGCACCGGCGAGTACGTCATCAACGGCAGGGCGCTCGACGTCTTCTTCCCGCGCCCGACGCTCCAGCGCAACATCCGCCAGCCGCTGGAGACGGTCGGCTACGAGGCGCGCATGGACGTCGTCGCCAAGCTGCACGGCGGCGGCGTCTCGGCGCAGGCCGGCGCGTTGCGCCACGGCATCTCGCGTGCGCTGCTGGAGGCCGACCCGAACCTGCGCGGCGAGCTCAAGCGCCGCGGCTTCCTCACGCGCGACGCGCGCGCGAAGGAGCGCAAGAAGGCCGGGCTCAAGAAGGCCCGCAAGCGGCCGCAGTTCTCCAAGCGCTAGCGGGTTCCGCCGTGGCCCGGCGGTTGTTCGGCACGGACGGCGTTCGCGGCGTCGCCGGCGAGGTCCTGACCGCGGAGCTGACGCTCGCGCTCGGCCGTGCCGCGACCGTGCGCGCCGTGCGCGAGGACGGCCCCCGCCCGCGCGTGCTCGTCGTGCGCGACACTCGCGCCTCCGGTGAGATGCTCGAGGCGGCCGTCGCCGCCGGGATCGCCGCGGCCGGCGGCGTCGCGCTGCTCGGCGGGGTGCTGCCGACGCCCGCCACGCCGCTGCTGATCCGCCGCTACGGCTTCGACCTCGGGGTCGTGCTGAGCGCCTCGCACAATCCCTGGCGCGACAACGGCGTGAAGTTCTTCGGCGCCGACGGCGACAAGCTCTCCGACGAGGTCGAGGAAGAGATCGAGGCGCTGCTCGAGGAGCCGCGGGAGGGTGGGACCGGATCGGAGCCGGGCGGCGTCACCCAGTTGCACGGCACGCTGGAGGATTACCTGCGCGAGCTGCATGTGCGCTTCGGAGACCTCGACCTCTCAGGCCGCCGCATCCTGCTCGACTGCGCCAATGGCGCCACGTACCGCGCCGCGCCGGAGATCTTCCGCCGCCTCGGCGCGCACGTCGACGTGCGCGCCGATCGGCCGGACGGCCGCAACATCAACGACGGCTGCGGCTCCACACATGTCGAGGCGCTGGCGGAGGCGGTCGCCGCCGGCGACCACGACGCCGGCTTCGCGTTCGACGGCGACGGCGACCGCGTGCTCGCCGTCGACCGCGAGGGCGTCGTCGTCGACGGCGACGAGCTGATCGCGCTCGCGGCGCTGCACCTGAAGGCGCACGGGCGTCTGCCGGGCGACGGCGTCGCCGTCACCGTGATGACGAACTACGGCTTCCACACAGCGATGCGCGAAGCCGGCGTCGAGGTCGCGACGACCGCGGTCGGCGACCGCTACGTGCTCGAGGCGCTGCGCGAGCGCGGCTGGACGCTCGGCGGCGAGCAGTCCGGCCACATCATCGAGCTCGGCTTCGCGCCCTCCGGCGACGGGATCGCAAGCGCACTGCTGACGCTGGAGGCACTCGGCGGAAGCGACCTGGCCGAGCGCCACGCGATGGAGAAGCTGCCGCAGCGGCTCGTCAACGTGCGACTGCCCGACCGCGCGGCGGTCGAGCGCGCCGCCGGCGGCGAAGCGATGGTCGCGGCAGTCGCGCACGAGCAGGAGGCGCTGACGGGGCGCGGACGCGTGCTCGTGCGCGCCTCCGGCACCGAGCCGCTGCTGCGCGTCATGGTCGAGGCGCCGAGCGCCGAGGAGGCGGACGCCGTCTGCGGCCGGCTCGTCGACAGGGCGCAGGCGGCGGCCGTCGAAATGGCTCAGTAGCGTCATTCCCGGGTAGGGATAGCCCCTTCGTCCTATAGGCGCGCCCGCGGGCGTGTACTAGGCTCTCCGGGTCCAACGGAGGTTTCCCCATGTGCGGCATCGTCGGCTACGTCGGCGCCCGACCGGTCCGCGAGCAGCTGCTCGCCGGTCTGGAAAAGCTCGAATACCGCGGCTACGACAGCGCCGGCATCTCCGTCCTGAACGGCGCCGGCGTCGAATCGGTGCGCGCGGTCGGGAACCTCGACGCGCTGCGCACGGCGCTCGCCGCGCAGCCCGCCGGCGCCGCGCCGCCGGCGAGCGTCGCGCTCGCCGAGCCGCCCGGCACGGGCATCGGCCACACGCGCTGGGCGACGCACGGCCGCGTGAGCGAGCGCAACGCGCACCCGCACACCGACGACGAGGACCGCGTCCACGTCGTCGTCAACGGGATCGTCGAGAACTACGTCTCGCTCCAGCGCAGGCTGGAGGCCGACGGCGCGAGCTTCTCGTCCGAGACGGATGCCGAGGTGATCGCGCATCTGATCGCCAAGCACTACGACGACGACCTCGCCGCCGCCGTGCGCGGCGCCTACGCCGAGCTGGTCGGCCACTTCGCGTTCGTCGCGATGATCGCCGACGAGCCCGGCGTGCTCGTCGGCGCGCGGCGCGAGTGCCCGCTCGTCGTCGGCCGCGGCGAGGACGAGCAGTTCCTCGCCTCGGCGGTGCCGGCCTTCCTCGCCCGCACGAGACGCGTCCAGTACATCGAGGACGGCGACATCGTCGTGCTGCGGCCCGACGCCGTCGAGTTCACGACGGCAGACGGGACGCCGGTCGAGCGCGAGGTCGTCGAGATCGACTGGGACGCCGAGACGGCCGAGAAGGGCGGCTACGAGACATTCATGCTCAAGGAGATCCACGAGCAGGCGGACGCGGTCGCCGAGACGGTCGCCGACCGCGCGGCACGCGGCACCGGCGTGGACCTCGGCGACCTCGGCACGGTCGACGACGCGCTCCTGCGCGACGTGCGCCGCATCGTGATCGTCGCCTGTGGCACCTCCTACCACGCCGGCCTGATCGGTCGCTACGCGATCGAGGAGTGGGCGCGCGTTCCGATCGAGATGGACATCGCGTCCGAGTACCGCTACCGCAACCCGGTGGTGGGGGAGGGCGACCTCGTGATCGGCATCTCGCAGTCCGGCGAGACGGCCGACACGCTTGCGGCGATGCGGCTCGCGCGCTCGCGCGGCGCGACCGTGCTCGGGATCACGAACGTGATGGGCTCCCAGATCGTGCGCGACGCCGACGGCGTCCTGTTCACGCGCGCGGGCCTGGAGATCGGCGTCGCGGCGACGAAGACGTTCGTGAGCCAGGTCGCGGCGATGTACCTGCTCGCGCTGCGGCTCGCCGAGCTGCGCGGCACGCTCCCGCAGGCGCGGTTGACGGCGCTCGTGGGCGAGCTGAAGAAGCTGCCGCACCACATCGCCGAGCTGCTCGACGCCGGGAGCGAGCAGATCGAGGCGATCGCGCGCGCGCACCACGCCTCCGAGTTCTTCCTCTACCTCGGCCGCCACGTCGGGCTGCCGGTCGCGCTCGAGGGCGCGCTGAAGCTGAAGGAGATCTCCTACATCGCGACCGACGCCTACGCCGCCGGTGAGATGAAGCACGGCCCGATCGCGCTGCTCGACGAGCAGACGCCGGTCGTCTGCGTCGCGACCGACTCGCCGGTGCTCGACAAGGTCGTCTCGAACATGCAGGAGGTGCGCGTCCGCGGCGCGCACGTGATCGCGATCGTGAGCGAGGGCAACGAGGAGATCGGCGCGCACGCCGACCGCGCGATCGCGATACCGCAGGTCGACTGGATGCTCGCGCCCCTGCTCGCGGTCGTGCCGCTGCAGCTGCTCGCCTACCACATCGCCCGCCTGCGCGGGCTGAACGTGGACCAGCCGCGCAACCTCGCGAAGACCGTCACGGTCGAGTAGCCTCGCGCCCCATGACGGGGCTGCCCGCTTGGCTTGAGCCGCTGCCGGACGCGGCGGCGCAGCGTGCGCTCGACACGTGGGCGATCGAGCGGCGGCGGATCCCCGGGCTGGAGCTGATGGAGCGTGCCGGGCGCGGGCTCGCCGAGCTGGTCGCGCGCCGCATCCCGGAGGGCGTGATCGCGGTCGTCTGCGGGCGCGGCAACAACGGCGGCGACGGCTTCGTCGCGGCGCGCGCGCTGCGCGAGGCGGGCCGCGAGGTCGACGTGCAGCTGCTGTGCGCGCCGCGCGAGCTGCGCGGCGACGCGCTGGCAAACTGCGAGCGCCTGCCGGGCGCTCCGCCGCGCCCCTTCAACCCCGGATCGCTGATGGAGGTGGCGGGGATCGTCGACGCGGTGCTCGGCACCGGCTCGCGCGGCGCGCCGCGCAGCGAGGCGCTCGACGCGGTCGAGACGATGGCCGCGGCGGCCGAGCGCGGGATCCCGGTCGTCGCCTGCGACGTCCCGAGCGGCGTCGACGCCTCGAGCGGCGAGGTCGCCGGTCCGGCGGTGCGCGCGGTCGCGACCGCGACGTTCCACGCCGGCAAGCCGGGGCTGTGGATCGCGCCCGGCAAGCAGCACGCGGGCGAGGTCGTCGTCGTGCCGATCGGGATCCCTGCGGAGGACCGCCCGCCGGAGGGTGCCGCGGCGATCGGGCTGATCGGCGACGGCGTGCTCCGCGCACTGCCGGAGCGCGGCGCCCAGGCGACGAAGTTCGACGGCGGCAGCGTGCTCGTGTGCGGCGGCTCGCTCGGGCTCACGGGCGCGCCGTCGATGGCGGCGCAGGGCGCCGCGCGCGCAGGCGCCGGCTACGTGACTGCGCTCGTGCCGGCGTCGTTGAACCTCGTCTTCGAGCTGCGCGACGCGGAGGTGATGAGCGTGCCGCTGGCGGACGAGGACGGCTCGTTCGCGCCCGCCGCGCTCGACGGCGCGCTCGCGCGCTGCGAGCGCGCCGACGCGCTCGTGCTCGGACCGGGGCTGGGACGCGCCGACGGCGCCGCCGCGCTCGCGCGCGAGCTGGCCGCGCGCGCGCCGCTGCCGCTGCTGCTCGACGCCGACGGGCTCAACGCGCACGCGGCCGACGGCGCGCTCGAGGCGCTGGCGGCACGCGCGGCGCCGACCGTCCTCACCCCGCACGGCGGCGAGCTGGCACGGCTGCTCGGCATTGCGGGCGACGACGTGCGCGCCGCGCGGCTCGCCCGCGCGCGCGAAGCGGCTCGCCGCGCCGGCGCGGTCGTCGTGCTCAAGGGCGACGACACGCTCGTGGTCGCGCCGGAGGGGCCGGTCGGCGTCAGCCGTGGCGACGCGCCCGCGCTTGCGACTGCCGGCACCGGCGACGTGCTCTCCGGCGCGATCGGCGCGCTGCTCGCGCGCGGCGTCGAGCCGTTCCGCGCCGCCTGCGCCGGCGTCGAGCTGCACCGCCGCGCCGGCAGGCTGGTCGGCGCGCGCGTCGGCGTGGAGGGGGCGATGGCGCGCGACGTGGTCGCGATGATGCCGTTCGCCCGGCGTGAGAGCTAGTGCGGGACTCGCCGCCGTCGGATCCGATGCGGGATCCGCCTCCGGCGGCCACGTGGCCGCCTCGGCACCCGCCGGTCATCGCCGGCACCCGCTAGATTCCCCGGCCATGCCGACCGTCGAGGACGTCATGCAGCGCGACCCGGTGACGGTGAGCCCGGAGGACACCGTCGAGTCGCTGCTGCGCACGTTGCGCGAGCACGAGCTGCCGGGCGCGCCGGTCGTCAACGGCGGCGGGCGCTGCGTCGGGATCGTGACGGAGTCCGACCTCGTCCTGCGCGACGAGGAGGAGGACCTGCGCCTGCCGCTGCACATCGACCTGTTCGGCGGGACGATCTTCCTCGGGCCGGTCAGACGCTTCGAGGACCGTCTGCGCAAGGCGATCGCCGCGACGGTCGAGGACATGATGACGCGCGAGCCGGTCACGGTCGCGCCCGACACAGACCTGCACGAGGCGGCGCGGCTGATCGCCGAGCACCGCCACAACCGCCTGCCGGTCGTCGCGCACGGGCGGCTTGTGGGCGTCGTCACGCGCCTCGACGTGCTCGAGGCGCTGGTCGCCGCGTCCTAGTCGGATGCTGCGCGCGTCGGCGCGGGTGAACCTGGCTGCGATCGAGCGCAACTGCGCGCGGCTGCGCGAGGCGGCCGGCGCGGGCTCGTCGCTGTGCGCGGTCGTGAAGGCGAACGCCTACGGCCACGGCGCAGTGCCGGTCGCGCGCGCCGCGCTCGCCGGCGGTGCGAGCCGGATCGCGATCGCGACGGCGAACGAGGCGGCCGAGCTGCGCGCAGCGGGGATCGAGGAGCCGCTGCTGCTGATGGGCGCGCTGACCGCCGAGGAGCTGGCGCTGGCGCTGGAGAGCGGCGCCGACCTCGTCGCCTGGCGCGCGTCGTTCGTCGAGGCGCTGCGCCGCGGCGCGCGCGCGCGGCCGGTGCGCGTGCACGTGAAGCTCGACGTCGGGATGGGCCGGGTGGGGACGCGCGACGCCGACGAGCTGCTGCGGCTCGCCGAGGCGATCCACGCCGCGCCGGAGCTGGAGCTGGCGGGGGCGATGACGCACCTGCCGTGCGCCGACGAGGACCCGGCGATCACGCGCGCGCAGGTCGCGCGCTTCCGCGCGTTCGGCGAGCGCCTGCGGGCGCTCGCGCCCGGCCTGGTGCTGCACGCGGCCAACAGCGCGGCCACGCTCGCCGTGCCGGAGAGCCGGCTCGACATGGTGCGCTGCGGGGTGGCGATCTACGGCCTCGACCCGTTCGGCGTCGACCCGGGCGCGCACGGCCTGGAGCCGGCGCTTGAGCTGCGCACCTGGGTCGCGGCGCTGAAGCCGCTCGCGGCGGGCGAGAGCGTCGGCTACGGCTCGACGTTCACCGCCGCTGCGCCGACGTGGATCGCGACGCTGCCGGTCGGCTACGGCGACGGCTACCGACGCGCGTTCTCCGCCAACGCCGAGGCGCTGATCGGCGGCCGGCGCCATCCGCTCGTCGGGCGCGTGAGCATGGAGTATGTGACGGTCGACGTCGGTCCCGCTCCGCGTGGGATCGCAGAGGGCGACGAGGTCGTCCTGCTCGGCTCCCAGGGCGAGGAGCGGATCGCGGCCGAGGAGCTCGCGCGCCGGATCGACACCATCAACTACGAGATCACGACCGCGCTGACGGCGCGCCCGACGCGCGCCTACCATCGCGACGGGGCGGAGGCGTGAGCGAGCAGGCGCTCGCGATCGCGCGCGACGCGCTCGCCGGCACGCAGGCGTGGCTCGTCGGCGGCGCGGTGCGCGACCGCCTGCTGGGCCGCCCGACCGCCGATCTCGACCTGGCCGTCGCCGGCGACGTGGAGGCGGCCGCCCGCACGCTCGCGCGCGCGGCGCGGGCCGCCGTCTTCCCGCTCTCGCAGGATTTCGGCGCGTGGCGCGTGGTCGCCCGCGGCGGCGCCTGGCACGCCGACGTCTCGCCGCTGATCGGTGAGACGATCGAGCAGGACCTCGCCAAGCGCGACTTCACGCTCAACGCGATCGCCGAACCACTGGACGGCGGCGAGCCGGTCGACCCGACCGGCGGGTGCGCCGACCTCGCCGCGCGCCGGCTGCGGATGGTCTCGCCGCAGGCGTTCGACGCCGACCCGCTGCGCGTCCTGCGCCTGCCGCGCCTCGCCTGCGAGCTCGACCTGCGGCCTGAGCCCGCGACGCTCGCGGCGGGCGCGGACCATGCCGCGGGTCTCGCGGACGTCGCCGCCGAGCGCGTCTTCGGGGAGCTGAAGCGGATCGTCGCCTCGCCCGACCCGCTGACGGGGATCGAGCTGATGGAGCGCGTCGGCGCAGTCGACGCCGTGCTGCCGGAGCTGGCGGCGCTCGCCGGCGTCGAGCAGAGCGCCTACCACCATCTCGACGTCTACGGCCACACGCTCGCGGTGCTCGCCGAGGCGGTCGCGCTCGAGCGCGACCCGTTCGCCGTCTTCGGCGAGGAGCAGGGCGCCGCGGTGGCCGCCCTGCTGGCGGAGCCGTTGGCGGACGAGCTCACCCGGGGCGACGCGCTCCGCTGGGGCGCCCTGTTCCACGACGTCGCCAAGCCGCGCACGCGCGCGGTCGGCCTGGCGGGGCGCGTCTCGTTCTGGCATCACGACTCGGAGGGCGCGGAGCTGAGCCGCGCGATTCTCGCGCGCCTGCACGCGAGCGAGCGCCTGCGGGCGCACGTCGCCGCGCTCACCCGCCACCATCTGCGGCTCGGCTTCCTCGTCAGAGAGCGGCCGCTGCCGCCGCGCGTCGAGTACCGCTACCTGAAGGCGTGCGAGCCGGTCGAGGTCGACGTGACGCTGCTGTCGGTCGCCGACCGCCTCGCGACGCGCGGGCGCAGATCCGAGGAGGCGATCGCCAGGCACCTGCAGCTGGCGCGCGAGCTGCTCGGGCCTGCGCTGGCGTGGCGCGAGCACGGCCCGCCGCGGCCGCTCGTGCGCGGCGACGAGCTGGCCGACGCGCTCGGGATCGCGCGCGGGCCGCGGCTCGGGACGCTGCTCGCCGAGCTGGAGGAGGCCGCCTACGCCGGCGAGATCGCCTCGCGCGAGGAGGCGATCGCCTACGCGCGCACGCTGCCCGAGCCGGACGCCGCCGGCGCGTAGCTCGCCGCCAGGCGCCGCGCGATCGCGCCGCACAGCGTGACGGCCGCGCCGACCGTGCCGTGGTCGACGTTCTCGGCGGTGTCCGTCGGCCAGTGGTAGTTGGCCGGCACCTTCAGGCGCGTGACCGAGCCGAGCGCTGTCGTCGGGTAGCCGGCCCGCAGCGCGATCAGCCCGTCGGTCGCGTTGCGCAGGCGCAGGCCGCGCCACAGCTCGACACCCGCCTCCCGCGCGCAGTCGGCGACGAGGTCCTTGAAGTCGCCGGGGTAGTCGCGCATGCGCAGCATCCCCTCGCCCTCGATCAGCGTCAGGTGCGGCGAGCCGACCGTGTCGACGCACACGACGTGCGTGCGCTCGGGCGGCAGGTGCGGGAAGTGGCGGCGGGCGAACGCCTGCATCCCCTCCATGAACGACTCCTCAGAGCCGGTCGAGAGCAGCACCACGCGCAGGCCCTCGACGGGCTCCTCCGCAAGCTCGGTCGCCAGGCCGATCAGGGTCGCGACGCCGGTGAGGTTGTCGTTCGCGCCGGGAACCGCGTCGTGTGCGCCGATCTCGGCGAACGTCGCCGCCGAGCCGAGCGCGAGCACGCTGCCAGCGGCGAGCGCGCGACGGTGGCCCGTGAGCGCGCCGAGCGCGACGAGCAGCGGCCCGGCGATCACGGGCGCCATCAGCGGCGGCGAGGTGTTCGTGCGCTCCAGCAGCCCGGGGAGAAGGCGGTCGACCAGCGGCAGCACGCCCGGGTGAAACAGCAGGCCCCAGTGGGCGGCGTCGTGGTGGGCGACGAACACGAGCGTGCGGTCGGCCTGCAGATCGCCGGTCTCGGCGACGACGTTCCATGTCGGCCGGCTCGGCAGGAAGCGGCGGCGGAACCACAGCTTCCCGCCGCCGACGTCGTCCCAGATCGCCGCCGCAGCGCACGCGCCGAGTGCGGCTACGAGCGCGCGGCTGCGCCGGCCGCCGCGGTGCGCCAGCAGTCCGGCGGCGCCGGCGAGCGCGTTCGGGACGCCGAGCGGGAACCAGTAGCCGCCGTGCGCGCGCTCCTCCTCGATCCGCACGCTGGCGCCGAACTCGGCGAGCTGCGCGGCGATCCACTCTGCCGCCTCGCGCTCGCCGGGCGAGGCGGACGGACGGTCGATCGTCGCGAGGTGGGCGATCGCCTGACGCAGGTGGGTGCGGTCGGGCACGGCCGTCAGCAGGCTACCGATATGCTCGGGCCGTGCCCGCCGGTTCGGAGAGCTGCATCTTCTGCAAGATCGTCGCCGGCGAGCTGCCCGCGACGGTCATCGACGAGGACGCGCGCACGCTCGCGTTCATGGACATCAACCCGGCGACGCGCGGGCACGCGCTCGTAGTCCCGCGCGCGCACGCGAGCGACCTGCACGAGATCGGCGCGGAGGACCTGCAGGCGTGCGCGCTCGCCGCCCAGCGGCTGGCGGCGCGCATGAGAGCGCGGCTCGGCGCCGACGGCGTCAACGTGATCAACTCGTGCGGTCCGGCCGCCTGGCAGACGGTGCTGCACTTCCATCTTCATGTGGTGCCGCGCTACGTCGGCGACCCGCTCGAGCTGCCGTGGGTGCCGGCGCCCGGCGACGTGGACGAGATCGCCGCGACCGCCGCGCTCCTGCGCGGCTGACGCTCCAGTTCGGACAACGCCGCGCCCGCCGGTACTTGCAGCTGGCGCACCGGATCCTGTTAGCTTTCCCCCGACAGATCGAGCGCCTCGGCTCGATGGAACCCCGCCGGCCGCGGCCGGCATGCTTGCTCCTCGGGGGACGCAATGGCAACGGGAACGGTGAAGTGGTTCAGCGACGACAAGGGCTTCGGCTTCATCACGCCGGATGACGGCGGTCGCGACCTCTTCGTCCACTACAGCGGCATCTCCGGCGACGGCTATCGCTCGCTCGCCGAGGGCGCCAAGGTCAACTACGAAGAGGAGCAGGGCGACAAGGGCCCCAAGGCCGTCAACGTCACGAAGCTGTAGGTCCCGCGCGCCGGGCGGTCCTTCCGCCCTCCACTCGTGTTGAATTGGGGCATGAAGCGCATCCCCCTCGGCGTCGCCCTGGCTGCTTGCCTGCTGGGCGCCACCGCCTCCACGGCTTCGGCCAAGATGTACGAGCTCGGCGCGAGCAGCGACGGCGCCAGCGTCAGCTGCCCGAACAGCTGCTTCGTCGTGACGCGCACGACGGCGCTGCAGGTCGAGACGGGCACTGTGAGATATCCGACGACCGTCCCGAAGGACGGCCGGATCGTCGCGTTCACGCTCCAGCTCGGCTCGCTGTCGGACAGACAGATCCACTTCTTCAACTCGACCTACGGCGGCACCTCACGCGTGCAGATCGCCGTGCTCCGCTCGCAGCCGAGACCGAAGCGCAGCTTCCAGGTCGTGGCGACGACGCCGGTCTTCCGGATCCAGCCGTTCTTCGGCACGACCGTCCAGTTCCCGCTGGAGACGACGCTGCCCGTCAGAAAGGGCGACGTGATCGCGCTGACGGTGCCGACCTGGGCGCCGGTGCTCGCGGTCAACCTGCCGACCCAGAACGGCTGGCGCGCGAGCCGTGCCACGAGCTGCACCGACCTGCTCACGCAGACGGCGCAGATCGCCGTCGGCAACACGACGCAGTACAAGTGCCTCTACCAGACGGCGCGCGTGACCTATACGGCCACGCTGATCCCGACGCCGGTCCCGCCGAAGCCGCCGGCGAAGAGGAGAACCACCACGAGAAAGTAGCCGTGGCTCGTGCGTGGGGCGGGCGACCGCTCCGCGCACGAGCGCGCTTCCGGCCGCGTGCTCAGCAGGCGCCGGGGTTCTGGTTGCAGAAGCTCTGGTAGTTCGCCGACGCGCCGCCGGAGTTGGACGGCTGCGTACCGGTACCGCCGCCGCCGGTCCCCGCGCCTCCGCCCGTGGTCCCGCTGCCGCCCGTGCCGCCACCGGTGGTGCCGCCGCCCGTCGTCCCGCCGCCGGTGCCCCCGCTGGCGCCGGAGCCGCCGCTGCCGCCCGAGCCCGACGCGCCGCCCGTGTCGCTCGACGTGCCGTTGCTCGTCGTGGACGTCGTCGTCGTGCCGGTCGTGGTCGTCGTCACGGTCGTGCTCGGCAGCGTGGCGCCGGTGCCGACCGTCAGCTCCGGCGGATCGAGCGTCGAGGCAGACGAGCCGCCGCCCCCGCACGCCGCCACGCCGAGCGCGAGCAGCAGCCCGACCGCGAGCGACGCGGCGAGCAGGATGGGGTGCGTGCGACGAGGCACGAAAGCGTTGGAGCCTTAGCGAGCGGGCGCGATCGGCGCCATGCGTCGGCCGCAGTTCGGGCAGTCGTTGAGATCCTTCTGCGCGAACTGGTCGCACCAGTTGCAGACGCGCAGGTTCTCCACGGCCCACGGCAACTCCGACGGCGTGGGCGCGAGCGGCACCAGCGTCGCCACGACCTCAAGCGGCTCGCCCGTCTCGCGATCGACGTACGTGCGGCCGGCCTCGGCCTTGATCACGATCTCGCGGCCCGTGGAGGGGGTCCGCATGCGGTACCGCTGGTGGATCCTCACGCGACGGCATGCTACCAACGCGCCGGCTGGAAGGTCCCTCCGCTCAGGGCTCGAACCGCGGGCATGGGACCGCGAGCGTCGTCGTGATGCTCGCCGTCGGCGGAGCGAAGCCGGTGAAGAGCAGCGCGCTCAGCCCTGTGGGCGGACAGCTTGCAAGCCTGATCCAGGAGAGATCCGTCCGCTGCCGCGCGCGGCACCGTCCGCCGCGGCCTGTGCGGATGCACGTCCCCTTCGGAATCGTGATCCCTGGCACCGTCCCCCGCGCCTCCGCGATGCTGATGTCGAGGCCGTTGATCGGGCCGGTCGGCAGCAGCACCTTGTAGCCGTAGCGGCCGTCCGGGGTCGGGTCGCTCAGGAAGTTGACCATCACCGCCGCGTGCAGGCCGGCGATCACCGGGAAGCGCTGCACGAGCGAGCCGCGCATGTCGGCGGCGCCGAGGATCGCGACGCCCGCGACCGCGCCCGGCACCGTTCCCCTGCTGAGAAATCCCGAGAATCTCGCCGGGATCAGGTCGGAGAGCACCGGCGTGAGCGCGCGTGCGTCGATCTGCGCCGTCCCCGCGCCGACGCGGGCGCGGTCGCACGTCCGCGCGTTCGCGAGCGCTGCCAGATCCGCCTTCGATCTGCTGTGCGCGAGCGAGCGGATGAACGGCTTGAGGTTGGCGACTTGCTCCGTGAACGGGGTGCCGGTCGGGTGGGCGTCGAGCGCGTCGCGCAGCGCCGGGCCGTTGCAGAAATAGCGCGCGTTGAGGAACTCGTGGCGCAACGTCAGCCCTGCCGGAAGTCGCGCATAGAACGTGGTGATCGTTGGTGGGACCATGCCGGTCGTGTCGAAGAAGCGCTCGAAGATCTGCAGCGTGATCGGACCGCCCGGCCTGGTGGTCGTCAGCTGCAGGCTGGCCTGCTGGACGGGCTGTGCGCCCGCCGCGCCGGCGCCCATCGTCGCCAGGGCTCCCGCTGCCAGCACGCTCAGGACGCCCAGTGTCTGTTTCTTGCTCATGACAAGCTCCTAGCCGTCGCGCCCGCCGATCGCCGAAGCGGGTCCTGCTCGACGCCGTCGATGGCATCATCAGCCGCGCGCAGCTCGATCGAGAGGACGTTCATGTGGCACGAGTCTGGGCGGTATCGGCACGGTCCGCTACGGGGAGACCACCCTCGAATCGACCCTAAGATCGGGATCCGATGAGCGCGCTGCGCGAGCGCGAGCGCGAGCTGGCGGAGCTCGGCGCGATCGTCGGCCAGGCCAGCGCCGGACGCGGTCGCCTGGCGATCGTCGAGGCGCAGGCGGGGCTGGGCAAGACGCGGCTGCTGCAGGCCGCGCGCGAAGCTGGAGCGGACGCCGGGATGCGAGTGCTGTCGGCTCGTGCGACCGAGCTTGAGCGCGACTTCCCGTTCGCGCTCGTGCGCCAGTTGCTCGCCCCCGCGATCGCGGCGACGACCATCGAGGAGCGCGAAGCGCTGTTCGAAGGTGCGAGCGCCGCGGCCCGCGGTGCGCTGGGCCTTGCGGACGACGTGCCCTCGACGGCACCCACCGAGGACACGTTCACCGTGCTCTACGGCCTCTACTGGCTGACCGTCGCCCTGGCCGAGCGGGAGCCGCTGCTGCTCGCGGTCGACGACGCGCACTGGGCCGACGCCGCCTCGCTGGACTACCTGAGCTTTCTGCTTCCGCGCCTCGAGCCGTTGCCGGTGCTGCTGGTCGTCGCAGCTCGCCCGGGCGACGCCGACGCGCACAGCGGCCTCGCGCGGCTGGCCACAGACGCCATCGCGCACCGCATCACCCCGCGCGCGCTCGGTCGCGAGGCGGCGACCGCGCTGCTCGCGGCCGAGCTGGGCGCGCAGCCAGAGGAGGCGTTCGCCACGGCCTGCCACGAGGTCAGCGGTGGGAACCCCTTCTACCTCCACGAGCTGGCGCGAACGCTCCGCGCACAGGCGATCGTCCCGGCCGCCGAGCACGCCGACCTGGTGCGTGAGCTGGCGCCCGAGCGCGTCACCCGCACAGTCATGCTGCGCATCGCGGGGATCCGGCCGGAGGCGCGCACAGTGGCGCGGGCATTGGCCGTGCTCGGCGAGGACAGCGATCCCCAGCTCGTGGCGGCGCTCGCCGGACTCGACGCGGACGTCGTGCGCGACTGCGCCGACGGCCTGCGCGCTCGCGCCATCCTCGACCCCGCGGCGCCGCTGCGCTTCATCCATCCGCTCGTGCGCACAGCGCTCCACGCGGACCTCGCCGTCGGCGAGCGCGCCGAGCTGCACGCGCGTGCGGCCACGCTGCTGCAGGACCGCGGCGCCGATCTCGAGCAGGTCGCGGCGCAGCTGATGGCGAGCGACGCCCGAGCACGGCGCGAGACGGTGGAGACGCTGCTCGCGGCGGGGGCGCGAGCGCTCCGCCGCGGCGCCCCCAATCGGCGGTCGCATACCTCCGGCGCGCGCTCGCGGAGCCGCCGCCGGCGGACCTGCGCGCCGCGGTGCTGCGGCCGCTGGTCACCGCCAGCTACCGTGCGGTCGACCGCGCAGTGCTCGACGCGATCGCAGCCGACGTGTTCGCCGAGCTGGACCGCGATCCGCGCCTGCTGACGAGCTGGGCCGTCGAGCTGGCGTCCTGGCTGTGGTTCGGCGGCCGTCCGGAGCAGGCCACGGCGCTGCTGGAGCGGGCGATCGACGCCGCCGAGCGCGAGGGCGACGTCGACCTCGCGGTGCAGTTGGAGACGCAGCTGATCATGTTCGTCCAGATGCGGCCGCGGGAAGGTCAGGCGCGCCTGTCGCGCTACCGCGGCCGGCTCGCGCCGGACAGCACGGGCGGGCGGCTCGCGGCTGCGCTCGGCGCACGCTGGGCGATGGCCGACGGCAGCGCGGAGGCGGCGGTCGAGCTGGCCCGTCAGGCGCTGCGCGACGGCAGGTTCGTCGCCGAGCATCCGGAGCTCCTCGCGCTCTCTCAGGCGGTGCTCACGCTGCTGTTCGCCGATCGGCTCGACGAGGCCCAGACCGTGACGGACCAGGCGGTCGCGGCCTCCCGACGACGCGGTGAGGCGCACGCGGCGGCGTTGTGCATGCGCGCGTGGTTGGCGCTGGCGCGCGGAGATCTCATGGCCGCGGACGCCGACGCGCATCAGGCGATGGACGTGGCGCGCATGCGGGGGTTCGTCGCCGAGTTCCCGCTGGTCGCCGCGGTGCTGATCGAGGTCCTGACGGCGCGCGGCGAGCTGTGCGAGGCCGAGGCGGCGCTGAGTGCGAACGGCATCGCCGGCCCCCTCCCGGAGACGAACTGGCTCAGCGCGACGCTGTTCGCCCGCGGCCGCCTGCGGCTCGCGCAGGGCCGCAACGAGGAGGCCGTCGAGGATCTGGTCGAGCTGGGGCGCCGCCTGGAGCAGTGGGGGCTGGACGGCATGCCGATCATGCAGGCGGGCGCGCACGCCGCGTTCGCGCTCGCGGCGCTCGGGGAGGCGGAGCGGGGGCGCGAGCTGGCTGAGGCGGATCTGGTCCACGCGAGGCGCTGGGGCGCGCCGACCGCGATCGCGCGGGCGCTGCGCGGGCTGGGCGCCGCGACCGGGGGAGCGGGCGGGCTCGCGCTGCTCGCAGAGGCGGCGGTCCTCCTCGAAGCGTCGCCGGCGCGGCTCGAGCGCGTGCACGCCCTGTGCGATCTGGGCGCGGCGCTGCGCCGCGCCAACCACCGCGCCGACGCGCGAGAGCCGCTGCGCGGCGCGCTCGAGCTTGCGCGCCGCTGCGGGGCCGCCGGCCTCGCCAAGCGCGCCCACGACGAGCTGCAGGCCAGCGGCGAGAAGGTGCGTCGGTACACGCCGTTCGGGGTCGACGCGCTGACCCCGAGCGAGCGGCGCGTCTCCGAGCTGGCTGCCTCCGGTCTGACGAACCGCCAGATCGCGCAGAGCCTCTTCCTCACCGTCAAGACGATCGAGGCCCATCTCAGCGCCGCCTACGACAAGCTCGGGATCCGCTCCCGGCAGCAGCTCGCCGACGCGCTCGGCGAGCGTGCCGGCGGCTCCCCGCCGGTCAGCTGACGCTCCGCGCCCCGACCGCGTGCGCGCATGTTCTCGCCCGTGCGCCACGCCGCGGCGACGCCTACGCTTGCCGCGTGCGCCTCCTGATCTTCCACGGCTACCTGCTGCACGGCACCGGCTCGAACGTCTACAACGCGAACCTCGCCGCGGCGCTCGTGCGGCTCGGGCACGAGGTGCACCTGTGCTGCCAGGACCGCGCTCCCCAGGAGCTCCCGTTCGTCGACGCCCTCGGCGACTGGGACGGCGGCGCGCTCGCCGTGCGCACGCTGCGCGAGCCGGTCCGCTGCACCGTCTACCGGCCCGCGCTCGCCGGCCTGCTGCCGGTCTACGTCGCCGACCGCTACGCCGGCGTCGAGGCGCGGCCGTTCCCGGACTGCACGGAGGCGGAGGTCGAGGCGTACGTGGCGGCGAACGTGCGCGCCGTGCGCGAGCTGGCCGCGCGCGTGTCGCCCGATCTCGCGCTCGCCAACCACCTCGTGATGGGGCCGCTGATCCTCGCCCGCGCGCTGGCGAGCGGCGCGGCAGACGGCCACGCGGCCGGCGAAGGCGGCCCCCCGGGGGAGATCCCGTACGCTGTCAAGGTGCACGGCAGCGCGATGGAGTACGTCGTCGCGCCGCATCCCGAGCGCTTCCTGCCGGCCGCCCGCGAGGGCCTCGCGCGCGCCCGCTCGGTGCTCGTCGGCTCCGCGCACATCGCCGACCGGCTCGTCGAGACGATGGGCGACCCGGCGCTGCGCGCGCGCATCCGCCTTGGGCCGCCCGGGGTCGACGTCGCGCGCTTCGCGCCGCGCGCCCCCGCGGAGGCCCGCGCCGGCCTGGACGCGCTCGCGGGCAGGCTCGCGCGGGCCGCCGCCGCCGGCGTCGCGGCCGGCGAGGATGGCTCGGCGTTCGCGCGCGACGCGGGCGAGGCGGCGGGGGCGCTCGCCGACGTCGCGGCGGGGACCGACGACCGCCTGGTCGCATTCGTCGGCAAGCTGATCGTCTCGAAGGGGATCGACCTGCTGCTCGCCGCCTGGCCGCTCGTGCTGGCGCGCGAGCCGCGCGCGCGGCTCGTCGTCGTCGGCTTCGGCGCCTACCGCGCGGCGTGCGAGCGGCTGGTCGCCGCACTCGCCGACGGCGACGAGGCGGCGCTCGACGCGCTCGTCGCGGCGGGGCGGGCGGAGGAGGGGGGAGCGGCCGCGCCGCTGCGCCACCTCGGCGCCTTCCTGGCCTCGCTGGCGGGCGAGGAGCGCGCACGCTACCGCGCGGCGGCGGCGGGGCTGCGCGAGCGCGTCGTGTTGACCGGGCGGCTCGACCACGACGAGCTGCCCGACCTGCTGGCGGCGTGCGAGGCGCTCGTCGTCCCGAGCACCTTCCCGGAGGCGTTCGGGATGGTCGCGGCGGAGGGCGCCGCCTGCGGCGCGCTGCCGGTCTGCGCGGCGCACTCCGGGCTCGTCGAGGTCGCCGACGCGCTGGCGCGCGAGCTGCCGGAGCCTGTGCGGCCGTGGCTCGCGTTCCCCATCGAGGACGACGAGGCGGGGGCCGGCGGGAATCCGGTCTTCGCGATCGCGGAGCGCCTGCTCGCGTGGCTGGCGGCGCCGCAGGAGCTGCGCGCGGCGACGCGCCAGGCGCTCGTCGGGACCGTGCAGGAGCGCTGGTCGTGGGAGGGCGTGGCGCGCGGCGTGCTCGCCGCCGCGCAGGCCGGCGCCGACGCGCCAGCCGGCGGCGAGCGGTAGGCACTGGCGTGACAGCCGCCGTTCCGGATAGCATCGTGCCCGCACGATGTTCGGGCTTCTGAGGAGAGGGGCGGCGGTCGCCGCACTGGCGGCGGTCGGCGCCACGGCGCTGGCCGGCTGCGGCAGCGACATCAAGGGCGATCAGGCCGACCTCGTGCACGGCAAGCAGCTGTTCGTGCAGAGATGCGGCGCCTGCCACACGCTCGCCCGCGCGGGGACGAGAGGCACGGTGGGGCCCAACCTCGACGACGCGTTCGCGGAGCCGCTGAGCGTCGGCTTCAGGCGCAGCGTCGTCAGAGGCGTCGTCAAGCAGCAGATCGAGTACCCGAACGTGATGGGCAAGATGCCCGGGAAGATCGTCACCGGCCAGAGCGCGACCGACGTCGCCTCCTACGTCGCCTACGCGGTCGCGAAGTCCGGGCAGGACTCGGGAGCGCTCGCCTCCGCGGTCCCGAGCGTCTCGCAGAGAACGGCGACGGCGCAGAACGGGACCCTCGAGATCGACGCGAACCCGAGCGGCCAGCTCGCCTACCAGGTCAGCAGCGCGACGGCGAGACCGGGGGCGCTCGTGATCTCCTCGAGAAACGCCGCCTCGATCCCGCACGACATCGCGATCCAGCAGGGCACGAACGGCAGAGTGCTGGCGGTCGGCCCGACCGTCTCCAACGGCGGCGTGTCGAGAATCTCGGTCGACCTGAGACCGGGCACCTATACGTTCTACTGCACGCTTCCCGGCCATCGCCAGGCGGGCATGCAGGGCACCCTGACCGTCAGATAGCGGCGCGCGGGCGGGCCGGCGGCTCCGCTGGGGCCGCAGCCTGCGGCTCGGGCGGCGGCGGCGCGGAGCCGGCGGGCGCGCCGCCGCGGAGCGCTGCCGGCCGGCGCCGCTCGGGGGCGTAGGCGCCGGAGGCGTCGTGCTCGGCCGAGGCGAGCCAGAAGAACCAGCATGCCGTCACGGTCATGATCACGATGTCGAGCGTCATCATCATGCCGCCGGCCGCCTGCTGGTCGGTGTACGCGCCGATCCCCTCGCGCAGGCCGCGCCCGTAGACGCCCGCGTAGACGACGCCTCTCGCGAACAGGAAGACCATCCCGAGGAACATCGTCGACATGCGCGCGGCGAACAGGTAGCCGATCTTCCACAGCTGGCCGCCCATCCGCCGCCGTTGCGGCTCGATCACGGGCCACCACAGCAGCAGGTTCACGGCCATGAACGACATGTGCTGCACGGCGTGCAGGAGCGGGTGGCGCAGCGCGCCCTCGAACAGCGCCGACCAGTGCCACAGGTAGACCGCCAGCACGTAGAGCGGCAGCGCGACGAGCGGGCGGCGCAGCACGCGGAACGCGCGCCGCAGCCAGCGGCGCCGCGCGAGCAGCACGAGCGCGTCGCGCGGCAGGAAGAACAGCAGCAGCGGCGAGCGCACGCCGAGCAGCAGGAACGGCGCGGCGACGTCGCCGATCAGCAGGTGCTGCGCCATGTGGGCGGTCAGCACGCGGTCGTCGTTGGCGTCCGGCGGCCCCAGCAGGCCGATCGCCAGCAGCGCCCAGCCGATCCACCAGGCGGTCTGCTGCCAGCCCGAGACGTGCAGGTGGCGGGCGCGCAGGACGCCCAGCGCCCGCACGTAGAGCACGGCGGCCAGCAGCAGCAGCGTGGCGAGGACCGGGTCGAACGAGACGAGCCGCATCGGCTAATCGTCCCGCGCGAGCGATCCGCGCGCGGCGCTCACGTCAGCGCGCGCACGAGCAGCACGATCGCGGTGATCGCGATCACGACCCCGGCGACGTACAGCAGCGCCCGGAACGCCTCCTCCTCGGAACGGAGGGGGTTGAGCATCTACAGCAGGTACACGGTCGTGTACACGATCACCCACATCACGTCGACGAAGTGCCAGTAGATCCCGGGCACCTCGACGCCGCGGTGCTGCTCGGGCGAGTAGTGCCCGCGGAAGGAGCGGATCGTGACGAACGCGAGCAGGCACAGGCCGATGAAGACGTGCGCGCCGTGCAGGCCGGTGAGGCCGAAGAAGATCGACGCCTGCGCGCTGTTGTGCGGCGCGAAGCCGATGTGCACGTACTCGTTGATCTGCACGAACAGGAACGTCGCGCCGAGGAAGAAGGTCGTGAGCACTCCCGCCTTCAGCGCGAAGCGATTGCCGCGCTTGATGCCCTCGAGCGCCCAGTGGATCGTGACCGAGGACGAGAGCAGGATCGCCGTATTGAAGCCGGCGATGATCTTCGGCAGCTCGGTCCCATGGGCCGGCCATGGGTTGTTGTCGACGACGCGAATGAAGAAGTAGGCCGTGAAGAAGGCCCCGAAGACCATCACCTCGGAGATGATGAACAGCAGCATCCCGAGCAGCTGGGGCTCGACGCGCGAGCTGCGGTGCGCCTCCGGCGGGCCGTGATGCTCGTGCTCCGCCGCGTGCGTGCCGGCGTGAACCGATGCCGCTGATGCCTCCATCAGGCGGCCTGCGCTCCGGGCTCGTCCGCGTCGTCGGACGCGGCGGCCGCATCGACGACGACGTGCTCGACCGGACAGGCGGTCGCGCGCTTGACGCGCTCGACGAGGTCGCTCCGCAGCCAGCGCGAGCGCATTCTCGGCAACGTCGATATGACGATCTCGTCGACGCGGTAGAACTGCAGGGCGTTCATCACCGCCGTGAACGGGTCGGGATCGCCGATGCCGCCGGCCGCCGGGATGCCCTCCTCGTGCAGCCGCGCGAGCAGGGCCTGCAGGCGCTCGCGCGCCTCGGCGGCGTGGCGGCCGTCGCCGCCGTCCTGCGGGACGACGACGGTGAAGCGGTGGCGGCCGTCGGCCGCGCGCTGCTTGAGGTTCTCGAACAGCGGCTCGCCGCCGGCCGTGCGGTTGGCGATCACGAGCGTCTGCGTCGCCTCGGCGCGGTCGGCGTCGAGGTCGACGACGACGTGCTGGACAGGCAGGCCGGTGGCGTCGTGCACGCGCTCGATCAGGTCGCGCCGCAGCCAGCCGGAGCGCGTCTCCGGGTGCGTGGAGACGATGATCTCGTCGATCCCGTACTCGCGCACGGCGTCGAGCGTCGCGTTGAACGGGTCCGGGTCCATCACGTCGCCGCGCGCCTCGATGCCGAGGTCGCGCAGGGCGGAGAGCGTGGTCTCGACGCGATGCCGGGCGGCGTCGCGCACGGCCTCGTCGTAGATGACCATGCCGGACTGCGGCTTGTTCTGCGGCGCGATCACGACGAAGCTGGCGTCGCCGGCCGCAGCGCGCGCCTTGATCGCCTCGATCAGGCTGCGCCCGCCGTGGGTGTCGTTCGCGACGACGAGGACGTTGGCCATGCGCTTCACCTCACTCCGTGGTCGGTGACGTCGCGACGCTGCCGACCGGCTTCGCCTCCGCCGGCGACTGGAAGATGCCGTGGACCGCGCCGGGGATGCCGTACTCGTACGGCCCGCCGACGACGGTCGGCACCGCGTCGAAGTTGAAGATCGGGGGCGGCGAGGAGACCTGCCACTCGAGCGTCAGCGCGCGCCACGGGTTGGCGGCGGCGCGCGGGCCCAGGCGCCAGCTCACGACCATGTTGTAGAGGAAGATCAGCGTGCTCAGGCCGAGCAGGAAGCTCACGATCGAGATCGCCAGGTTGTACGGCGCGAACTGCTGCGCGTAGTCGGCGACGCGGCGCGGCATGCCCTGGATGCCGATCACGTGCATCGGGCCGAACGTGAGGTTGAAGAAGACGAACGTCGCCCAGAAGTGCATCTTGCCGAGGCGCTCGTCGTACATCTTGCCCGTCATCTTCGGGAACCAGTAGTAGATCCCGGCGAAGATCGTGAACAGCGAGCCGCCGAACAGCACGTAGTGGATGTGGGCGACGATGAAGTACGTGTCGGAGACGTGGATGTCGAACGGCACCATCGCGAGCATCACGCCGCTGATGCCGCCGAGCGTGAACGTCGTCAGGAAGCCGAGCGCGAACAGCATCGGCGTGTCGAGGTGCAGCACCCCTCGCCAGATCGTCGCGAGCCACGAGAAGATCTTGATGCCGGTCGGCACCGCGATGATCGCCGTCGTGATCATCATCGGGATGCGGATCCAGCTCTGCATGCCCGAGACGAACATGTGGTGCGCCCAGACGGTGAAGCCGAGGATCACGATCGCCAGCAGCGAGAACGCCATCATGCGGTAGCCGAAGATCGGCTTGCGCGCCTTGACGGAGAGGACCTCGCTGATGATCCCGAAGCCCGGCAGCATCATGATGTAGACGGCCGGGTGGGAGTAGAACCAGAAGACGTGCTGGTACATCAGCACGCTGCCGTCCTTGCCGGCACCGACGAACGCGTTGAAGAACTGGAAGCCGAGCGCGCGGTCGAGCAGCACGAAGAACTGCGAGGCGGCGATGAACGGCGTCGCGATCACGACCAGCAGCGAGGTCGAGAAGTTCGCCCACACGAGCAGCGGCATGCGGAAGAAGCTCATGCCCGGGGCGCGCATGGTGATGATCGTCACGAGGAAGTTCAGCGCCGTCGCGATCGAAGAGGCGCCGGCGAACTGCACGCCGACCGTGAAGAACAGCTGCCCGAGCGGCATCGTCGTCGAGAGCGGCGCGTACGCGGTCCAGCCGGTCGCGAACGAGCCGCCGGGGGCGAGGAAGCTCGCGACCATGATCGTGCCGGCGACCGGCAGCATCCAGAACGACAGCGCGTTCAGACGCGGGAAGGCCATGTCCGGCGCGCCGATCATCAGCGGCAGCACGAAGTTCGCGATCCCGGCGAAGACGGGGATCACGAACAGGAAGATCAGCAGCGAGGCGTGGACCGAGACGAGCCCGTTGAACTCCTCGCTGTTGACGAACTGCATGCCGGGCTGCGCGAGCTCGGCGCGCATCAGCATCGCCATCAGGCCGCCGACGAACAGGAAGAAGAACGAGACGCAGATGTACTGGATCCCGATCACCTTGTGATCGGTGTTGACGCGGAAGTAGTCCTTCCAGCTCGTCGCGCCGTGCGAGGAGTGGTCCTCCGGGCGCGTCGGGCGGCCCGAGACCCAGTAGAACCAGTAGTCGAAGCAGCCGATCCCGACGAGGAAGAACAGCGGGACCGCTATCAGCGAGACGATCGTGACGGCGTCGCCGTCGGTCCACGCGTTCGGGAAGTGCATCGCCGTGCGGACGATCCCGACGAGCGTGTAGGCGAAGGCGACGCCGAGGACGGCGAACATGCCTGCGCGGTACCAGCCGGGAGCGCGGAGCTTGGCGGGCATCTTCTAGCTCTCCTCCATCACTTCGACACGGTAGCCAAGTATGCGACAAGCCCGTCGAGCTGTTGCGCCGACAGCGTCTGCGCGAACGTCTGCGGCATCACGTTCGCCTGGTACCCGGGCGTGATTCTCGCGTTCGGGTCGGCGATGTCCTGGCGGATCTGCGCCTGCGTCTGGCCTCTGAGCATTCTCAGGTTGGGGCCCGTCGTGCCCGTCGTGCCGGCATCCGCGAGCGTGTGGCACGCGCCGCAGCCGCCGTCGCCGGTGAAGGTGTGTCTGCCGAGCGCGATCAGCTGCGCCTGCGTCGGGGCGCCGCCGCCGCCCGCGCCCGCGCCGCCGGCGCTGACCGGGGCCTGCTCGCGTGAGAGCCAGGCGGCGAACGCGGCCGGCGCCATCACGTGCGCGGTCGAGCGCATCACCGAGTGGCCGAGGCCGCACAGCTCGGCGCAGACGATCGGGTAGGAGCCGAGCCGCGTCGGCGTCACGCGCAGGTGCGTGACGATGCCCGGGACGGTGTCGATCTTCACGCGGAAGGCGGGAACCCAGAAGTCGTGGATCACGTCCTGCGTGTCGATGTCGAAGCGCACCGGGCGGTCTTTCGGCAGGTAGAGCTGGTCGGAGCTCACCGTTCTGCCGCCCGGCTGCGGGTAGCTGAAGCTCCACGCGAACTGGATCGCGTGGACCTTCACGACCAGCTCGTTCTTGTGCGTCTGCTCGATGTCGGTCAGGACCCCGTAGGCGTAGCTGCACAGCGAGACGAGCAGGATCGCCGGGATCGCCGTCCAGACGACCTCCAGGCGCGTGTTGCCGTGGATCGGCGGTCCGTCTTCGTGCTCCTGGCCGGGGCGCATGCGGAACGCCCACGCCGAGTAGAGGATGACCGTCGTCACGAGCACGAAGATCGGGATCGAGACGATCATCAGCACGTGGTAGAGCGTGTCGATCGGCTTGTCCTGCTTCGCCGCGTCGACGGGGAACCAGTGGATCCAGAACGACAGCGCGATGCCGATCGCGGAGGCGATCGCGCCGATGACGACCATCTGGATGACGGGGTGCCTACGCACCGTTGAGTCCTGTCGCAAGCACCCTCGAAACTCTCCGGCGCCGATCCTAAGGGACGGGCGGGACGAACCGCAAATGGTGACGTCGCAGCGATGGCGCCGGGCCCGCCGAGGGGCGTCCCGCGCGACGGCTGGCGCGCGGGCGCTCGGGGGCGCTCAGGCGGCGTGGCGCAGCGGCTCGCCGTGCTCGCGCGCGCGCGTGCGGTATGCGGAGGGCACCGCGCCGAGGTGGCGGCGGAACGTCTTCGCGAACTGCGCCGGCTGGCGGTAGCCGACGCGGCGCGCGACCTCGCGGACGGTCAGCGAGCCGTTCGCGAGCAGCCCGGCGGCGCGCTCCATGCGCACGCGCGTGAGGTGCTCGCGGAAGGTCGTGTGGCCGATCTCGGCGTAGGCGCGCTGGAGCTGGCGGCGCGAGCTGGCGACGCGGCGCGCGATGTCGTCGAGCTCGAGATCCGACGCGTACTCGGCTTCGACGATCCGGATCGCCTCCGTGAAGAGCTGCGTGCGGTGGCGGACGGTTCCCGGTCGTTGCATGTGCACCAGATACGCACGAGCAGGGCGTTTGGTTTGCGTCAAGCGTCAAGCGTCGCAAAAGCTGGCGCGCCGGCGCGCTTCGCATACGACGCTAGGCGTACGCGGAGAGCGGGCACGATCGCGCCGAGCCTCGAGTATGCTTGAGGCAATCGTTGCAAGCAACGCGGGAGGATCGCACGATGCAGGTGCGCGAGGGAATGTCGGCGACGTCGCTCACGATCGGGCCCGGGCACACCCTGCGCGAGGCGGCGCGGCTGATGCACGAGCGGCGCGTCGGCTCCGCGGTCGTGCTCGACGGCGACCAGCCGGGGCCCGGCCTGCTGACCGAGCGCGACGTGCTCGCGGCGATCGGCCGCGGGCTCGACCCCGACGCCGAGCTGGTCGGCGAGCACCTCACGAGCGATCTGGTCTTCGCCGCACCCGATTGGTCGCTCGAGCAGGCGGCCTGCGAGATGGTCCGCGGCGGCTTCCGCCACCTGATCGTCGTCGAGGGCGGCGAGCTCGTCGGCATCCTCTCGATGCGCGACGTCGTGCGCTGCTGGACTGAGGACGGCGCGGTCTGCGCGGTCCCATTGGGCGCGAGCGCGTCCGGCGGTTGAGCGCCCGACAGCGCCGGCGTCAGTGGCTGCCGTGCTCGGGGGGCAGCTCGGCGATGTCGCGACGCGTGGAGGCGATCCACTTCCACGTCGTGACGACGAACAGGATGATGCCGACGGCGCTCAGGTACCAGCCGAGCGTGATCCCGATGATGCCGAGCGTGATGCCGGCCGCGTTGAGGATCGGCAGCAGGCTCGGGCCGGGGAGGTGGATCTCCTCGCCGACGGGCGGCGGGGTCTGCTCGGGACTCGCCATCAGGAGATGTAGATCGCGGCGGCCAGGAACGAGGCGCCGAACATGAAGACGCAGACCGCCGCGGCGATCAGCGCGGAGCGGATGTTCTTGCGGGCGAGGCGACGATCCATGAGGGAGCGAATCCTATCGGTCTCGGGGGCGAGGCGCGGTCGGCCGGTCCTCAGAGCTTGACGTCGATCACCATCGCGGCGAACAGCAGCGCGAGGTAGAGCAGCGAGAAGAGGTAGAGGCGCAGCGCGGCGCGGCGGTCCGGACGGCGCTGGAGCCGCACTGCGAGCGTCAGGAACGCCGCCCCGAGCACGCCTGCGGCGATCGCGTAGACGCCGCCGAACAGCTGCCCTGCGAACGGCAGGAACGTGATCGCGACGAGCAGCACGCTGTAGAGCGTGATCTGGCGGCGCGTCTCGCCTTCGCCGCGCACGACCGGCAGCATCGGGATCTCGACCTTCGCGTACTCGTCCTTCATCAGCAGCGACAGCGCCCAGAAGTGCGGCGGGGTCCAGTAGAAGACGATCGCGAACAGGTAGAGCGCGGCGGGGTCGAGCGAGCCGGTCACCGCCGCCCAGCCGACGAGCGGGGGGACGGCCCCCGCGGCGCCGCCGATCACGATGTTCTGCGGCGTCGAGCGCTTGAGCCACAGCGTGTAGACGAACACGTAGCCGAGGAAGCCCGACAGCGCGAGCGCCGCCGCCAGCACGTTGACGGTCAGGCTCAGCTGCGCGAACGACAGCGCCGCGAGCGCGATCCCGAACGTCAGCGCCGCGCGCGGCGAGATGCGCCCGGACGGAATCGGTCGCGTCGCGGTGCGCGCCATGCGCACGTCGATGTCGCGGTCGTACCAGTGGTTGACGGCGCCGGCGCCGCCGGCCGACAGCGCGCCGCCGAGCAGCGTCAGCAGGATCAGGCCGAGCGACGGGCTACCGGCGACCTCCATCGTCGCGACCGTCGTGAGCAGCAGCAGCAGCTGGACGCGCGGCTTCGTCAGCGTGACGTAGTCGGCGATGAGCTGGCGCGCGCCGTGCAGGCGCGCCGGCCGTTCGACGACGGCCCGCTCGACCGGTGCGGGGGAGGTGAGACGCGACGCTTCCACGGCGAGCAGCCAGCCTAGCGCGTCGGGGCGCCGAACCAGGCCGGCACGGTCACACGAAGGTGACGGGCTGACCGGTCGTCTCGGCGTGCTCGACGCCGGACTGGCGCTCCACCTGGCGGCGGATGTCCTTCATCGGCTCGACCGAGCGCACGCGCGGGATCACGTCGAAGTTGTTGACGGGCGGCGGGGAGGTGGTGAACCACTCGAGCGTGTTCGCCTTCCACGGGTCCGGCCCGGCGATCGCGCCGCGCTTGTAGCTGCGGACGAAGTTGATCACGCTCAGCAGGATCCCGAAGCCGAGGATGAACGCGCCGACCGTCGAGATCTGGTTGTAGAGGGTCAGGCCCGCGTTGGCCGGGTACTGGTAGACGCGGCGCGGCATGCCTGAGAGGCCGGCCGCGTGCTGGACCAGGAACGTCACGTTGAAGCCGATGAACATGAGCCAGAAGGACCACTTGCCGAGCGTCTCGCTGCACATCCGGCCGGTCATCTTCGGATACCAGTAGTAGAGGCCCGCGAAGATCGTGAAGACGGCGCCGCCCATCAGCACGTAGTGGAAGTGCGCGACGACGAAGTACGTGTCGGTCAGCTGCCAGTCGACGGGGAAGACGGCGAGGAAGATGCCGGTGATCCCGCCGACGACGAAGATCGAGATGAAGCCGACGCAGAAGATCAGCGGCGTCTTGAACTCGATGTTGCCGCGCCACAGCGTCGCGATCCAGTTGAAGATCTTCACGCCGGTCGGCACCGCGATCAGGAACGAGCTGAGCATGAAGAAGCCGAGCACGACGGTCGGCACCGGCGTCTGGAACATGTGGTGGGCCCACACGAGCGCCGCGAGGAAGGCGATGACGACCGTCGAGGCGGCGATCGCCTTGTAGCCGAAGATCGGCTTGCGCGCGAACACCGGCAGGATCTCCGAGACGATCCCGAAGCCCGGCAGGATCATGATGTAGACCTCGGGGTGCCCGAAGAACCAGAACAGGTGCTGCCACAAGAGCGGTGAGCCGCCCTGCGTCGGGTCGAAGAAGTGGGTGCCGAAGTTGCGGTCCGTCAGCAGCATCGTGACGGCGCCGGCGATCACCGGCAGCGCGAGGATCAGCAGCAGCGCGTAGATCAGGATCGCCCACACGAACAGCGGCAGGCGGCCCCAGCCCATGCCGGGCGCGCGCATGTTCACGATCGTCGCGTAGAAGTTGATCGCGCCGACGAGCGAGGAGATGCCGGTGAGGTGGATCAGGTAGATCCACGCGTCCTGGCCGCCGCTCGGCGTGAAGGTGTGCTCGGAGAGCGGCGTGTAGGAGAACCAGCCGGCCTCCGGCGGCTGCCAGAAGAGCGAGGAGTAGAAGACGATCCCGCCGAACAGCAGCAGCCAGTAGGAGAGCGCGTTCAGGCGCGGGAACGCCATGTCGCGCGCGCCGATCATCAGCGGCAGGAAGTAGTTCGCGAAGCCCGCCATCATCGGCACGACGAACAGGAAGATCATCGTCGTGCCGTGGAGCGTGAACAGCTCGTTGTAGTGCTCGGGCGTGAGCAGGGTGTTGTTCGGCTCGCCGAGCTGCAGGCGCATCAGCAGCGCCTCGACGCCGCCGATCAGGAAGAAGGCGAACGTCGTGACGATGTAGAGGATCCCGATCTTCTTGTGGTCGGTCGTGGTGAACCACTCGGTCCACCGCGCGCGCGTGGGCTCGGCCTTGACCTCGTGGGCGATCACCTGGGGCACTGGGCGCAGTGCGTACTCGGTGGTTGCCATGATCGGTTCGGGTTCCTTTGTCTGCTGGGAGCGGGCTAGAGGATGCCGTCGGACGCCAGCTGCTGGTGCAGCTGGAGGGCCTGTCTGTTGGCGGCGGCGATGGCCGCTCTCTGGTCGGCGAGCCAGGTCAGGTACTGGTCGGGCGTGACGACTCTCACCTGCGCCGTCATGTCGGCGTGGTTGCGGCCGCACAGCTCGGCGCACTGACCTCTGTAGACCACCCCGGCCTCAGGCGCCTTGAACCATGTGTAGTTGTGGTAGCCGGGGAAGGCGTCGAACTTGCCGCCGAGCTTCGGGATCCACCAGGAGTGGATGACGTCGGTCGACTGCAGGTCGAGCACCACCGTCGTGTCGGCCGGGACGACCATCTGCTGGTAGGAGTACGGCAGCCCGAACGCGTTCGAGTCGCAGCTCGCGCCGTAGGTGTAACGCCAGATGTACTGGCGGCCGGTCACGCAGATCGTGAGCTTCTTGCCGTTCGGCGGGGTCGGCGTCGAGGTCGAGGCGAACTGCAGGCCGTTCGGGCCGCTGTTCGGCGGGTTCTGGATCGAGCCGAGCTTCGAGAAGGTGACGGCTGCGAGCACCACGAGGATCAGCGCGGCGCCGACGGTCCAGGTGATCTCGAGGCGGGTGTTGCCGTGGATCTGGGCGGCGACGCGGCCTCTCTTGGCGCGGAACTTGACGATCGAGTACAGCAGCGCACCCTCGACCACCACGAACACGACGATCGCGATGTAGAGGACGATCTTGTACAGCGAGTGGATCTGGTCGGCGTTCGGCGAGCCACCCGACTCCGGGGTGATGAGGCCCGCGAACGCGCCGCTGGCGGACACGAGCGAGACGATCGTCGCGAGCAGCAGGGCCGCGACGAGGCGGCGGCGGAAGGAGGATTCAGGTCGCAAGGCGGCGCGGATTCTACTCATGGAGCGGCGGAGTGCCGCGTCACCCCGGGGCGCGGTCGGGGCAGTGTCGCTCACCGGCCCTCGAACGCGGCGGGGCGCTTCTGCAGGAACGCGGTGACGCCCTCGACGAAGTCGCGCGTCCTCGCCTGCTCCTGCTGGATCGCCGCCTCGAGCTCGAGCTGCTCGGCCAGCCGGCCGTAGACCCACGCGTTCAGCTGGCGCTTCGCGCCGGCGTAGGAGCGCGTCGGGCCGACCGCGAGGCGCGCCACGAGCGCGTCCGCGGCGCCGGCCAGCTCGTCGTCCGGATGGACGGCGTTGACGAGGCCCCACTCCAGCGCCTTGGGCCCGTGGACGCGCTCCCCGAGCAGCGCCATCTCGAGCGCGCGCGTGAGCCCGGCGCGCGCCGGGATGAAGGCGGAGGAGCCGCCGTCGGGCACGAGCCCGATGTTCACGAACGCGAGCAGGAAGTAGGCCGACTCGGCCGCGAGGATCAGGTCGCAGGCGAGCGCGAGCGAGCAGCCGACGCCGACGGCGCCGCCGTTGACGGCCGCCACGACCGGCTTGGGCAGCTCGCGGATCGCCGTGATGACCGGGTGGTAGCGCTCGCGCAGCGAGGTCTGCAGGTCGGGATGGCCCGCCGGCGTCGGGTCGAAGCCGGCGGACAGGTCGGCGCCGGAGCAGAAGCCGCGACCGGCGCCGGTCAGCAGGACCGCGCGCAGCTCCTCGTCGCCCGCTACGGCGTCGAGCGCCGCGCGCAGGTCGCGCGTGAGCGTCGCCTCCCACGCGTTCATCTTCTCGGGCCGGTTCAGCTCGATCCGCGCGGCGCCGTCCTTGCGCGCGAGGTTGACGGTCTCGTAGGCGTGCACCAGCTCGTAGTCGCTCATGCCGGCGGACTCTAGGGCGAGGCGGGGCTCGCGCGGCGCAGTCGCGTCGCCATGAGACGGCCCTCATATACTCCCCGCGCTTTGCCGAAGTCCAAGGCCATCCGAGCCGCGGCCTGGACGGTCGTCGCCGCCGGCGTCGCCGCGCCGCTCGTGCGCCGCCGGATGCGCCTGCCGAAGCCGGCGGTGCTCGCGACCGCGGCGGCCGCGCCCGTCGCGGTGTGCGTCGCGCTCCCGCGCACCCGCGCGCGCGACGTCGCGACGTGCGCCCTGCAGATGTGGGCCTACCTGGCCGCGTACGAGATGCCGCACGACGACCCGGAGGCGCTGCACGCCCGCGTGCGGATCGACTACCCGGTCAAGATCGACCGCGCGCTCGGGCTCGGCGTGCCCCCGACGCTGCGCCTCCAGCGGCTGCTGCGCCCGCCGGGTCAGATGCGCCCGATCGAGAAGCTGCTCGTGTGGACCCACTGGCTGTGGTTCCTCGTCCCGCACGCGGCGACCGCCTACGTGCTCGTGCGCGAGCGCGAGCGCTTCGGGCGCGCGGCGGCGACGACGTACGCGGTCTTCGACCTCGGCGCCGTCGTGTACTGGCTGGCGCCGACCGCGCCGCCGTGGTACGCGGCCGAGAGAGGCCGGCTCGGCGACGCGCGCACGCCGCACGTGCGGCGCATGATGGTCGAGTACGGCGAGCAGTTCTGGAAGCACCGCTGGGGGCCGCTCTACTCTGTTCTGGGAGGCAATCCGCTGGCCGCCATGCCCTCCCTGCACTTCGCCACGTCCGTCAACGCCGCGCACCTGCTCGCCGAGTCCGGCCCGGTCGAGGGCGCGATCGGCTGGACCTACGCCCTGACGCTCGGGCTCGCGCTCGTCTACCTCGGCGAGCACTACGTCGCCGACCTGCTCGCCGGGCTGGCGCTGACCGAGGGCGTGCGCGCGCTCGCGCCGGTGGTCGGGCCGGGGCTTGAGCGCGCGGCCCGTGCGGTGCAGGCGCTCGAGGCGCGGGCGCAGGCATAGGAGCCATGGCCGAGGACGCCGTCGAGCCCGTCGCGCGCGCCCGAGCGCACGACGCCTCCGCCGTGCCGCTCGCCGCGCCGGAGCCGCTCGAGATCGCGCATGACGACGAGGAGATGCCGCGCGTCACGCTGACGCGCCGGCGCGTGATCGCGCTCGTCGTCTTCGTGCTCGCGGCGATCGCCTTCCTGTACTTCGTGCTGCCGCAGATCGGCAGCGTGAAGGAGGCGTACGAGCGGGTCTCCGGCGGCGACCACGCCTGGCTCGCGGCGGCGCTCGCGCTTGAGCTGTGCTCGATCGCCAGCTATGTCGCGCTGTTCCACGGCATCCACGTGCCGCCCGGCTCGCCGCTCAGACACCGCGACAGCTACCTGATCACGATGGCGGGGCTGGCGGCGACGCGGCTGTTCGCGGCCGGCGGCGCGGGCGGCGTCGCGCTGACGGCGTGGGCGCTGCGGCGCTCGGGGATGGAGCGGCGCGAGGTCGCCGAGCGGATGATCGCCTTCCTCGTCGTGCTCTACGGCGTCTACGTCGTCGCGATGCTCGTGTGCGGCGTCGGCCTGCGCACCGGCGTGCTGTCGGGCTCGGCGCCGTTCGGCCTGACGGTCGTGCCGGCGATCGTCTCCGGCGTGACGATCGTCGTCTTCGGGGCGCTCGCGTTCGTGCCCGAGGACTTCGAGCGGCGCATCGAGCGGATGACGCCGCGCCGCCCGCGGCTCGCGCGCTGGCTGCGGCGCGTGGCGCTGGCGCCCGCCTCGCTGCGCGGCGGCGTGCGCTTCGCGCTGCGGAAGGCGATCCACCCGGACTGGGCGATGCTCGGCGCGGTCACGTGGTGGGGGTTCAACATCGCCGTGCTGTGGGCGTCGTTCCGCGCGTTCGGCTCGGCGCCGCCGACCGCCGTGCTCGTGCAGGCGTTCTTCGTCGGCATGCTCGCGAACCTGCTGCCGATCCCCGGCGGGATCGGCGGCGTCGACGGCGGCATGATCGGCGCGCTCGCTGCGTTCGGGGTCGACGCTGGCGTGGCCGTGCTCGCCGTGCTCTCGTATCGTCTGTTCGCGTTCTGGCTGCCGACGGTGCCGGGCGTGATCGCCTACTTCCAGCTGCGCCGGCGCGTGCAGCGCTGGCGCGGCCGGCCGGCGCCGGCGCAGTAGGCGCTATACTTTGTGAAGTATTGGATCCGAACGGAGCGGGAATGGCTGACGACGTCGAGAACGTGATCATCATCGGCAGCGGACCGGCCGGCTACAGCGCCGCGCTCTACACCGCGCGCGCGGACCTCAGACCGCTCGTGATCGAGGGCTTCGCGTGGGGCGGCCTCCTGCAGCAGACGACCGACGTCGAGAACTACCCCGGCTACCCGAACGGGATCATGGGCCCGGAGATGATGCAGGAGCTGCGCGACCAGGCCGAGCGCTTCGGCACGCGCTTCCTCACCGACGACGCGACGAGAGTCGAGCTGACCGACGGCGGCGTGCAGACCGTCTGGATCGGCGACGAGGCGCACCGCGCGAAGGCGGTCGTGCTCGCGATGGGCGCCCAGCACAAGAAGCTCGGCATCGACGGCGAGGAGCTGCTGTCCGGGCGCGGCGTGTCGTATTGCGCAACGTGTGACGCCGCGTTCTTCAAGGAGCACGACACGGTGATCGTCGGCGGCGGCGACTCGGCCATGGAGGAGGCGATCTTCCTCGCGAAGTTCGCCGCGAGAGTGCACGTGATCCACCGCCGCGACGAGTTCCGCGCCTCGGCGATCATGCTCGACCGCGCCAGAGCGGTCGGGAACATCGAGTTCGTGACGCCCTACGTGCCGGAGGGGTTCGTCGCCGGTGAGAGCGGCGCGCTCGCGACCGTGCGCGCGCGGCACGCCGAGACGGGCGAGCTGCGTGACGTGCCGGCCACGGGCGCGTTCATCGCGATCGGCCACGTGCCGCAGTCCGAGCTCGTCGCCGGGCAGGTCGAGCTCGACGAGAACGGCTACGTGAAGACGATCGGGCTCTCGACGCGGACGAGCGTCGCCGGCGTGTTCGCCGCCGGCGACCTCGTCGACCACACCTACCGCCAGGCGATCACCGCCGCCGGCTCCGGCTGCAAGGCTGCGCTCGACGCCGAGTGGTACCTGCGCGACACGCCGCCCGACGTGGCGGCGCGCCCCGCGTCGGAGACGATCGAGGCCTGATTCGTTAACTCCCGGCTACTGCGGTTGACGCGCGCGGTCGCCGGCTGATAGCCATTGCTCCGGCAAATGGTGAAGGCGCGTCGCGCAATCGGCGCGGCGCCGCTCAGCCAGGGGATCAGGAGGCGCACGATGGCCAGTGACGCAGGCGTTGGACGAGTCGGGGGCTACGGCTGGAAGCCGTCGCTCCCGGATCCGCGCGACATCCAGGCGGATCCGAGCGAGATCCCGATCCTCGACGAGGTCGATCCGCGCGGGGTGTACATGACGGACGTCTACAACCAGCTCCAGCTCGGCAGCTGCACGGCGAACGCCGTCGCGGCGGCGATCGACGCGGACCGGATCGTCGACGGGATGGACCCGATCTACCCGGCGCGACTCGGGATCTACTGGCTCGAGCGCTTCCTCGAGCATCAGTCGCCGGACGCGGACACCGGGGCGATGGGTCGCGACGGCTTCAAGGCGGCGCGCACGTTCGGCGTGCTCCCGGAGAGCGACCTCCCGTACACCGACGACAAGAGCAGCGCGGCGTTCACGTCCGACCCGCGCGAGAACGCAAGATGGGGCGCGGACCACTGGGTGCTCGGCGACAAGTACAAGAGCGTTCCGCGCTCGCTGACGGCGTTCAAGAGCGTGCTCTCCAACCGGCAGACGATCGCGTTCGGCTTCCGCGTTCCGAACAGCTTCGAGTCGGCCGAGATGGCGAGAACCGGCATCATGGCGGCGCCGGACGCGAACGATCTCACGAACGACGGGCACGAGGTGCTCGCGGTCGGCTACCTCAGAGACGAGCCCCACTACTGCCTCGTGCGCAACTCGTGGGGCACCGACTGGGGGATAGGCGGCTACTTCCTGATGCCGTGGGCGTGGCTGCTCGACGGCAGCTTCTCGGGCGACCTGCGCACGATCTATCGCCCGCTGAGATAAGGGCCTCAGAAGACGCCGAAGTCGATCTCGAGCGTCGGGTCGACCGCGAGCGCGGCCTGCAGCGAGCCGGCGAGCGCGGCGACGAGGAGCTCGCGCACCTGCGGCGCGGGCAGGTCGCGGTGGTCGAGCCAGTCGAGGCTGACGCCCTCCACGAAGCTGAGCCAGCCCTCCAGCGCGGTGCGCAGCGTGGGGGAGGGCTCGGCTTGGTGGGCGACGCCCTCGGCGATCAGGCGCAGGAACTCCGCACGGTCGCGGTCGCGGATCGCGCGGATCTCCGGGTCCGAGCCGAGCCCGGCGAGGTGCAGGGCGCGGAAGCGCTCGGACGCCTCGTCGACGAACGCGAGGTAGCAGTCGAGCGTGCGGCGCAGGCGCTCGGCCGGCGGCAGCGCGGGGTCGGGCTGGGCGAGCTCCAGCAGCTCGTCGGCCTCGGCGCGGATCGTTGCGAGGTAGAAGCCGCGCTTGCTTCTGAAGTAGTAGTAGAGCAGCCCCTTCGCGACGCCCGCCGCCGCCGCGACGTCGTCGATCGAGAGCTCGTCGTAGGCGTGCTTGGCGAACAGCTGGCGGCCGATCGCGAGCAGCTCGGCGCGGCGGTCGGCGGCTGGAGCCGCTGCTGTGTCTTGACTTGCGTTCAAAGTGCTGTCTATCGTACTCCGCATGAGCTTGAACGATGTTCAAACGCGGGCGGTCGGAACGCGATCCGCTGCCGCCGAGCTGATCTCCTATGACGATCTCTACGCGCGCTGGGAGCAGGGCAACTGGAGCGCGACCGAGCTCGACTTCGGCGAGGACGCGCGCCAGTGGCGCGAGCAGCTGACCGACTTCGAGCGCACGGCCGCGCTGTGGAACTACGCGCTGTTCTTCTGGGGCGAGGACGCGGTCGCCGACAACCTCTCGCCCTACATCGACGCCGCGCCGCTGGAGGAGCAGAAGTACTTCCTCACCACGCAGCAGGTCGACGAGGCGCGCCACGCGGTCTTCTTCAAGCGCTTCATGCACGAGGTCTGCGGCCTTGGCGCCGGCGATGCGGCGAGCGGGCTGAACGCGATCAAGCCGCAGCTGACGTGGGGCTTTCGCAAGATCTTCGATCGCCTCGACACGATGGCGGACGAGCTGCGCAGGGACCGCTCGCCGGCGAAGCTGTCCGCCGCGGTGACGCTCTACCACATGGTGATCGAGGCGACGCTCGCACAGCCCGGCCAGCACTTCATCACCTCGTCTCTCGAGCAGCGCGACATCCTGCCCGCGTTCCGTGAGGGGATGCAGCAGATCGCGCGCGACGAGCAGCGTCACATCGCCTTCGGCGTGAAGCTGCTGCACGACGTCGCCTCCGGCGACGAACGCTGCCGGCGGGCCGTGGCGGACCTGCTGCGCGAGGTCACGCCGTGGGGCGCCGCGGTGCTGCAGCCGCCGGGCTGGGACCGCAACTACACCGAGGTCTTCGGCTTCTCGCTCGAGGACATCGGCGAGGAGGGGATCACGTCGCTGCAGACGAAGCTGCGCAGCGCCGGCATGCCGATGGACGAGCTGCCGGGGCCGCCGATCATCCCGCCGGACGAGGCGCCGCGCGAGCTGGCTACGCGCGGCCCGCTGCTCGTGCAGGCCGGCCTGCTGGGCGAGAGACAGCTCGCGCCGCCGCGCGACGCGGCGACCGTCGAGCTCGTCATGGATGCCGTCCGTCGCGGGATCCCGCCGACGAACGGCACGCGCCTGACGGTCCAGTTCGCCTTCACCGATGTCGAGCCGTGGACGTTGCGCCTGAACCGGGGCGAGCCGACGATCGAGCGCGGCACCGCGCCGAAGGCCGACGTGACCCTGCGCACGAGCTGGGAGGACTGGCTCGACGTCGCCGGCTTCCGCGTCAACCCCGGCCACGCGATCATGCGCGGCAAGCTGCGCCCGCGCGCGCGGCTGTCGGCGCTGCGGCTGCTGCCGGCAGTGCTGGGCGGACGGGTCGGCTGAGCGGCCCTACGGCGTCAGCACGATCTTGAGCGCCTCGCGCGCGTCGTAGGCGCGGTACGCCTCGGACGCGTCGGCCAAAGGCATGTGGCGGGTGACGAGGGGGGCGGGGTCGAGGATGCCGGCCTGCATGAGGGCGAGGACGCGGTCGACGTGGGCGATCACGTTCGCGAGGCCCAGGCGCAGCTGCAGGCCCTTCAGCCACGCGAGCCCCAGCGGCACCTCGCCCTTGCCCGCGTAGGCGCCGATTCCCGAGACGACGCCGGCGTCGCGCGTGAGCGAGATCGCGAGCGCGAGCGGGCCGGGGTCGCCGACCGCGTCGACCGCCACGTCGACGCCGCCGGTCGCCCTGCGGACGGCTCCCTTCGGGTCGTCGTCGGTCAGGTGCAGCGGCGTCGCGCCGAAGCGCTGCGCCATCGCGAGGCGGTCGGCGACCGTGTCGATCGCGAACACGTGCGCGGCGCCCGACGCCCGCGCCGCCTGCACGGCGCACAGCCCGACCGGGCCGAGCCCGAGCACCGCGACCGTGTCGCCCGCTCTCACGCCCGCGTGCGCGACCGCGTGGTAGCCGGTCCCCATCACGTCGCCGGCGAACAGCGCGACGTCGTCCGACATGCCCTCCGGCACGCGCCGCAGCGTCAGGTTCGCGTGTGGGACGAGCAGCGCCTGCGCCTGCGCGCCCTGCAGGTTCCCGAGCTTGCTGCCATGCCCGAACGTGCGCCCGTGCGCGCAGCGGTGGTAGTCGCCGCGGATGCACGGGGTGCACGTCGCGCAGGCGGTCACGAACGTGCCGAGCACGCGGTCGCCGACGGCCACGCGCTCGACCTGCGCGCCCGCCTCGGTCACCGTGCCGACGAACTCGTGGCCGATCGTGAAGCCCCGCTCCACGGGCACGCGCCCGTGGTAGATGTGGAGGTCCGAGCCGCAGATGCCGCTCGCGCCGACGCGGACGATCGCGTCGTCGGGGGCGCTCAGCGCCGGCTCGGCGACCTCCTCGACGGCGACCTCGCCGGGGGCCTGGAAGGTGACGGCGTGCATCAGTCGCTCTCCTCGTCGGGGTCGTAGGTGAAGAAGCCCTCGCCGGTCGAGCGGCCCAGGCGCCCGGCGAGCACGTGCCGGCGCAGCAGCGGCGCGGCGCGGTAGCGCTCCTCGCGGTACTCGTCCGCGAGCGCGTCCAGCACCGAGAGGACGTGGTCGAGGCCGATCTCGTCGCCCCACGCGAGCGGGCCGCGCGGGTGGTTCAAGCCGTGGACCATGCCGGCGTCGAGGTCGGCCGGCGTGCCGACGCCCTCGCCGACGGCGAACGCCGCCTCGTTGACGAGCTGGCAGACGATCCGGCCGAGCGCGAGCCCCGGCGCGTCGCCGACCCACTCCGTGTGCAGCCCGAGCGTCGCGAAGAAGCGCTCGGCGGCGCTCGCCGCCGCGTCGTGCGAGTCCGGCCCGCGCGTGCACTCGACGAGCCCGCCGCGCGGCAGCGGCGCCAGCGCGTGGAAGCCGACCGCCGAGCCGCCCGGATCCAGCGCGGCGAGCGAGCCCTCGTGCAGGCAGATCGCGCGCGGGCCGCCCTGCAGCGGCGGCCCCTCCGGGTCGGCGCCGCAGTCGAGGATCAGGAACGGCACCTCGCCGTGCGCCTCCTCGGGCGTGCGCGCGTCCCAGCCAACGTCGCCGGCGCGCGCGAGCAGCAGGTGCGCGAGCGGGATCTCGCCGGCGATCACGACGAGCGGGCCGCCCGGCGCGCTCGGCAGCTCGGCGCGCGGCGGCTCGGCCGGGTCCTCGGGACGGTGCGGGCCGTCGCGGTAGTCGTAGAAGCCGCGGCCCGACTTGCGCCCGGTGCGGCCGGCGGCGACCATCCGCGCGCTCAGCGGCGAGGGGCGCCAGCGCGGCTCGCCGAAGCTCAGCTCGTGGAACGACTTCGAGACGTCGAAGCCGACGTCGACGCCGACGAGGTCCATCAGCTCGAACGGGCCCATGCGGAAGCCGCCGCCGAGGCGGGCGATGCGGTCGACCTGCTCAGGCGCGGCGATCCGCTCGGTCACGAGCCGCAGCGCCTCCAGCCCGAACGGGCGGTTGGCGCGGTTGACGAGGAAGCCTGGTCCGTCGGCCGCGTCGATCACGACCTTGCCCATCGCCTCGCCGAGCGCGCGGGCGCGCGCGAGCGCCGCCTCGCCGGAGTCCTCGCCGGCGACGACCTCCAGCAGTCTCATCAGCGGCGCGGGGTTGAAGAAGTGCATCCCGACGACGCGCTCGGACTGCGGCACCGCGCCGGCGATCGCCGTGATCGGGATCGAGGAGGTGTTGCTCGCCAGCACGCAGCCGGGCGAGACGATCTGCGCCAGGCGGGCGAACAGCTCGCGCTTGAGGTCGAGGCGCTCGGGCGCGGCCTCGATCACCAGCTCTGCGGGAGCGAGCGCCTCCAGCGATTCGGCGACCTCCAGGCGCGCGGCGGCGGCCGCGGCGTCTGCGTCGCTCCAGCGCCCGCGCTCGGCGCCCTTGGCGAGGTTCGCGCGCAGCGCCGCGGCCCCGCGCTCGAGCGCCTCCGGGACCGGGTCGTGCAGCAGCGTGCGCGCGCCGGCGAGCGCGGCGAGCTGGGCGATCCCGCCGCCCATCGTGCCGGCGCCGACGACGCCGACGACCTGGGGGGCGGCGACGCTCACGTCAGCGCGTTGATGCCGGTCGCCGCGCGGCCGATGATCAGCTTCTGGATCTGCGAGGTGCCCTCGTACAGGGTGGTGACGCGCACGTCGCGGAAGTATCGCTCGACCGGGTGGTCGTCGACGTAGCCGGAGCCGCCGTGCAGCTGGATCGCCGTGTTCGCGGTGCGCACGGCCGCCTCGGTCGCGAACAGCTTCGCGATCGAGGTCTCCGTGGTGGACGGCTTGCCCTGGTCCTTGAGCACCCCGGCGCGCCAGGCGAGCCCGCGCGCGGCCTCCATGTCGACGACCATGTCGGCGATCATCGCCTGCACGAGCTGGAAGGAGGCGATCGGCTTGCCGAACTGCTCGCGCTCCTTCGTGTAGGAGACACTCGCGTCGATGCAGCCCTGCATCACGCCGACGCAGCCGCACGAGACCGAGTAGCGGCCCGAGTCGAGCGCGCTCATCGCGACCTTGAAGCCGTCGCCGATCCCGCCGAGCATCGCCTCCTCGGGCACCTCGACCTCGTCGAGCGCCAGCTCCGCCGTGTCCGATCCGCGCAGGCCGAGCTTGTGATGGATCGGCTGGGAGGAGAAGCCGGCAGCGGTCGTGTCGACGAGGAAGCAGGCGAGGCCGCGGTAGCCGAGCTGCGGATCGGTCTGGGCGAAGATCAGCGCGACCTTCGCGTGGCTGCCCTGCGAGATGAACATCTTCGCGCCGGAGATCGACCAGCCGCCGTCGAGCTTTCTCGCGCGCGTCTTCTGGTTGGCGGCGTCGGAGCCGGTGTCGGGCTCGGTCAGGCCGAAGCAGCCGAGCCACTCGCCGCTCGTGAGCTTCGGCAGGTAGGTCTGCTTCTGCTCCTCGGTGCCCCACTTGAGGATCGCGGAGCAGACGAGCGAGGTCTGCACCGAGACGACGGTGCGCATCGAGGAGCAGCCGCGGCCGATCTGCTCGACGACGAGGCCGTATGAGACGTAGTCGAGGCCGGCGCCGCCGTACTCGCGCGGGACGATCGCGCCGAGGTAGCCCTGGGCGGCCATCTTCGCGACGAGGTCGGTGTCGAAGTGGGCGTTGCGGTCGTTCTCGCGAGCGCGCGGGACGATCTCGTTGTCGGTGAACTCGCGCGCGGTGTCGCGGATCAGGCGCTGCTCGTCGGTGAGGTCGAAGTCCATGGCCGGCACGCTATCTCGCGCGTCGCCGCGCTTCGCCGGTTCGTTTGCGCGCGCGCCCGCCACGACCCCCGGCCGCGGGGGCTTTTGCGGCCGGGAGCCGGCGGGCCGTCGGCCCCGGCCGGCGTGCCGCCGGCCGGGGTGCGCCGTGCTGGGACTAGGTCACGGTCCGCGACGCGGATGTACGGCGTCCGCTCACGGGGATGGGTTCGCCGTGACCTGCACGGCCGACGAGACGCCCCGCTGGTTCACGGGGCCGCCGGGGACGACGGTGCGGTACTGCGCGCTGCCCGCGGCGGACAGCGTGTACGGGATCGAGTAGGCCGAGCCGGCGCCGACGCGGCCGAACGCGACGGTCTGCCAGATGCCGTTGTCGAGCCGCTGCAGCAGGATCAGGTGCCCGACCTTGCTCGGCTGGACCGTGCCGGTGAACGTGACGACCTGGCCGACCGTGACGGTGCTCGCGCTCGCCGCGATCGAGACGACGTCTCTGACGCCCTCGAACAGCCGCGCGGTGCGCTGCTTCGGGTGCGTCGTGACGCGCACCTGGTAGACGGTGTTGCGCGGCGGGGATCGCGTGAACGAGTAGTCGCCGCTGCCGTCGGTCGTGCCGGTCGCGATCGCGTGCAGCCTGCCGCGCCACTCGTTGCGCGCGAACAGCGTCACCGAGGTGTTGGCGCCGCCGGTCAGCGTGCCGCTGATCGTCACGCTCTGCCCGAAGTCGATCGGGTCGGCGCTTGCGTTGATCGTGAAGCCGGCGACCTGGAGCTGCTGGACGGTGATCGAGATCGGCGTCGAGGCGGTCCGCAGCGTGCGGCGGTTGGGCTGCAGCACCGTGCGCAGCGTGCGGTCGCCGGGGATGCGGAAGCGATGGACGATCGTGTACGTGCCGTTCGCGTGCGCGAAGCCGCCGTCGATCGTGATCCAGCGGTCGCCGTTGACGCCGACCTGGCTCTGGAGCAGGATGCGGCGCCCTGCGCCGGCGGGCGTCACCATGCCGGTGAACGCGATCGGCGTGGCGGTCGTGAGGGCTCCGCTCGGCTGGTCGAGCGTGATCGTCGCGGCGACGCGCGGCGGGTGATGCGGGCGGTGCGGTCGCGCGAGGGCCACCGTCGGCAGCGCGAGCGCCAGTGCGGCCGCGGCGGCGATGAGCATGACGATGCGAGAGCGCAAGCGATCCTCCTGTGCAGGCATGGGATGGGCGGATGACCCCCGGCTGACGGCTCCTCCGTGTGCCGTCCGGCTCGGCCGGCGGGGATGTGTTCGGACGCCAGCTTGAACACCGGCTTCGCGCCCGAGTTGCGCCGGTATGCTCGGACGAGGATGGACCCGTTCCTCGCGATCGTGCTGGGCTCCATCGCGCTCGTGCTCGGCGCGTTCGTCGTGATCGGCATCCTCAACACTCCGGGCTCGGGCTCCGAGCAGCTCGGCTGGAGGACGACGCACGAGCACGACCGCACGCAGGCGGTGCGCGAGGCGGAGGACCTCGAGCAGATGCTCGAGGCGGCGAACCGGCGCCGGCGGGCGCGCGGCGAGCGCGAGCTGACGGTCGACGGGCTGCTCGAAGACGAGGACGTGCGCCGCGGCATGATGTAGCTACGCTCCCGCGCCGATGGCGCGCGTGCTGATCGTCGGCTGCGGGTGTCGCGGGCAGGCGCTCGCGCGCGAGCTGCGCGCGCGCGGGCATGCGGTGCGCGGAACGACGCGATCGGACGCGCGTCGGGCGGCGATCGAGGCGGCCGGAGCGGAGGTGTGGGTCGGCGACCCGGATCGCGTCGCGACGATCCACTACGCGCTTGCGGACGTGACGGTCCTCTGCTGGCTGATGGGCTCGGCGCAGGGGTCGCCGCAGGCGCTCGCGGCGCTGCACGGCTCGCGCCTGCGGATGCTGCTGGAGCGCACGATCGACACGACCGTTCGGGGGCTGCTCTACGAGGCGGCGGGGACGGTCGAGCCGGCGCTGCTGTCGGGCGGGGCGCAGACCGTGCGCGCGGCCTGCGGCAAGTCCGAGATCCCGCACGCGCTGCTGGACGCCGACCCGGCCGACCGCGACGCATGGCTCGCCGCCGCGCTGGCGGCGATCGACGGGCTGCTCGCGTTCGAGCGCGCTTGACGGGGCGCGCTAGACTCGCCCGTAAAAGGGCAAAAGGCGACAGGAATTCGGAGGTCCCCCGTGGCGGAGTATGCGAAGGACGTGCTGGTGGAGCCCGAGTGGCTCGCGCAGCACCTGGACGACGAGGGCATCCGCATCGTCGAGGTCGACGAGAACCCGGCCCTCTACGCCGAGGCCCACATCCCCGGCGCGATCGGCTTCGACTGGCAGCGAGACCTGCAGGACCAGGTCAAGCGCGATTTCCTCGGTCCGGAGGAGTTCGGGCGCCTGTTCGGCGAGCACGGCATCTCGAACGACCACCTGATCGTCCTCTACGGCGACCGCAACAACTGGTTCGCCGCCTACACCTACTGGTACCTCAAGTACTACGGGCATGACGACGTCAAGCTGCTCAACGGCCCGCGCGAGCGCTGGATCGCCGAAGGGCGCCCGACGACGACGGACGCGCCGTCCTACGCCGCCGCGACCTTCACCGCGAAGCCGGGCGACGACGCGATCCGCGCCAAGCGCGACGAGGTGCAGGCGGCGCTCGGCGACGGCCGCAAGCTCGTCGACGTTCGCTCGCCGCAGGAGTACTCGGGCGAGCTGATCGCGATGGCCGGCTACGAGCAGGAGGGGGCCCAGCGCGGCGGCCACATCCCGGGCGCGGCGTCGATCCCGTGGGCGAGAGCGGTGCGCGAGGACGGCACGTTCAGGTCGGCCGACGAGCTGCGCGAGCTCTACGGCGGCAGAGGGGTGCTGAGCGGCGACCCGATCATCGCCTACTGCCGCATCGGCGAGCGCTCGGCGCACACGTGGTTCGTGCTGCACGAGCTGCTCGGCCAGGAGGACGTCAGAAACTACGACGGCTCGTGGACCGAGTGGGGCAACCTCGTCAACGTGCCGATCGAGAAGGACGTCTGATCCTTCAGGACCCGGGGCCGCTGCGCCGTCGCTCGGCGAGCGGCCCCAGGCGCTCCAGCAGGTCGCCGAGGATGCGCGCGGTGGCGCCCCAGATGAGGTGGTCGTCGACGACGTAGGTGTCGGCTTCGAACGTGAAGCCGCGGCGCGTGATCGGTCGCTTGGCGTAGCCGGCGAGCAGCGCGTGCAGCGGCAGCTCGAGCACGAGCTCGACCTCGTTCGGGCTCGGCTGCCACGCGATCGGCTCGATCAGCCCGACGTGGGGGTAGATCAGGTAACCGGTCACGAACGTGCTGACGGGGGCGAGCGTGCCGAGCAGCTCGACCGCCTCCGGAGCGAGGCCGATCTCCTCCTCGGCCTCGCGCAGTGCCGTGGACTCGAGCTGCTCGTCGGGGTGGTCGCGTCGGCCGCCGGGAAACGAGATCTCGCCCGGGTGGCGGCGCAGGTCCTCGCGGCGCTTGGTGAAGACGGCGTGCAGCTCGCCGTCGCGCACGTAGAGCGGGACGAGCACCGCCGCCTCCGTCTCGTCTCTGAGCCGCAGGCGAGCCGGCTCGCGCGGCTCGGCCGCGGCCGCGAGGCGCTCGCGCAGCTCCTCGCGGATCGCGCTCACGCCGCGCTCAGCCGACGAGCTCGATGCGCTCGTCGAACATGACCTCGCCGTCGAGCGTGCGGTGGATCGGGCACTTCGCGGCGATCACCGAGAGGCGCTCGACCTGCTCGCTCGTGAGGTCTCTCGGCAGGCGCAGCAGCAGCTTGAAGCGGGTGGGGGCGCCGCGCTCGGCGGGCGTGTACTCGGCCTCGACCTCGATCCTGCCGATGTCCCAGCCCTTGCGCTTGGCGTACATCTCGATCGTGATCGCCGTGCACGAGGCGAGGCTCGCGGCGAGCAGCTCCTGCGGGTTGGGCGCCTCGTCGTCGCCGCCCGCGTCCTGCGCCTCGTCGGCGCGGATGCGGTGCTCGCGCACGTCGATCTCATGGGTGAACGTGCCGGTGCGTCGCGCGGTCGCCTTCATCATCGTCAGTCTGTGCTCCGAGGGGTGCCTGTCGGGTTGGTGCGCGCCCATCGTAGCGGGGCTTCCCACCGCGGGGAGGCGACCGGTGGCGCATCCGTACGGTGGACGACGTAGACGTCGTCAGCCGCCGTCCGCGAGCCGGCGGAACGTCGGTGCGAGGACGATCTCGCTGGTGAGGCTGTTGGCGACGAAGCAGTGGCGGTGGGCGGTCTCGACGAGCTGGCGCAGGCGCGCGTCGTCGGGCGCCCGGCCTGCGACGGTGATCGTGGGCTTGAGCGTGATGCGGGCGATCCGCAGCGGGTGCTCGTGCTCCGGCATCTCGCCCTCGGCGTCGTCCTCGTAGGCGACGACGTCCACGCGCGCGCGGGCGGCGACGGCGAGGAAGGAGAGCAGCTGGCAGGAGCTGGCGGCGAGCACGAGCAGCTGCTCGGGGTTCGGCCGGCTCGGATCGCCCCCGAACGCCGGGTCGCCGGAGAGCGCGAGCGGCTGCTCGCGGGCCGCCGGCGGGCACGTCGCCTCGTGCGCGCGCGTATAGGCGTCGTAGCCGGCGGCGGTCGAGCCTGACCAGGCGGTGCGGGCGGCGTAGCGGTGCGTGCGCCCGCCGTCCGTCATGGCTCGACCTCGACCGCCTGGCCGATCGGCAGCCACCGAAAGCGCCCGCGGATGTCGGCCGGCGCAGCGGCGAGCTCGCGCTCGACCGTCGCGCGTCCCTCGCGGAAGTGCTTCCAGCCCTCGTAGTGGATCGGGATCGCCGTGTGGGGCTGCGTGAGCTGCGTCAGCTCGATCGCGTCGCTCGCCGTCATCGTGTAGCGAAACGGGCCGGAGACCGGGAAGCGGACGCCGCCAAGGTGCAGGATCGCGGTGCCGACGTCGATCCGCTTCGGAACGTCGCGCACGCCGTCATAGAGGACGGTGTCGCCCGAGATCCAGACGGCGCCGTGCTGCTGGCCCTCCCAGCTGAGCGCGAAGCCGATCACGTCGCCGACGAGCGGCCGCGAGAGCGGCGGGCCGTGGCGGCAAGGGGTGGCGGTGAGCTCGATCGGCGTCTTGCCGTCCGCCTCCAGGCGCGTCGTCGCCCAGGGCGCGAGGCCGCGCGCGCTGCGGACGCCGGTCGCCGCGAGGCGCCTGGCGCCGCTCTCGGTCGTGACGACGGTGCCGGCGGCGGGCAGCAGCGCGCGCCCGGCCGCGTCGAGGTTGTCGTCGTGGTGGTCGTGGCTGAGCAGGACGGCGTCGATCGGGCCGAGATCGCCCGCGGCGATCGCCGGGTCGGCGAGCTTGCGCGAGAAGGTGCCCCAGCCGAAGCTGTATCTGCGCCCGGCGGCGTCGAACGTCGGATCGGTCAGCAGCCGCCACCCGCCGACCTCGATCAGCGCGGTCGGCCCGCCGACGTGCGTGATGCGCATGGTCATCCGCGCGAGCCTAGAGAAGCGCCCCCCGCGCCGCGGCGGTCGATCGGCCCGTCCGTATACTCGCCCGAGCGGGGCGTGGCGCAGCCTGGTAGCGCGCTTGCTTTGGGAGCAAGAGGTCCCGGGTTCAAATCCCGGCGCCCCGACTCGGTTTATCTGTCGTTCTTGCAGGACTTTTGTGGAACGTCGGCACGGCGGTTGGCCCGCGACGATCTCAGCGGGTACCGCGTCCGGGTACCAAAGCGGCGCCCACATCACGCGCCCTCCCGGGTCGGTGCGTGCGAGGGCCTCTGCTGGGCGACGAGCCGCTCGGCCATCACGAGCAGGTCGGACGCCGGGACGCGCAGGCCGTTGCCGACCTTGCAGAGCACCCGCAGCGTCGGGTTGATCTCGCCGCGCTCGATCGCGCCGACGTAGTTGCGGTGAAGCCCTGCGTCCTCGCCGAGCCGCTCCTGCGAGAGGCGGCCGATCCCGCGGAGCTGGCGCACGGTGACGCCGAGCGCGAACTGCAAGCGACGCGCCTCTTGCGGCGGGACCAAGCGCCGGACGAGGTCCTCGGAGTCTTCGTCGCATCCCAGCACGACGGAAATGTCGTGCAGACGACACAATGGATCTGGCATCGAAGCTCACTCCTTCGGTGCTCGGCCGGGCGGGGCGGGCCAACGCCTCGTCCGGCCACTTCACCAGTCGTATGTGGTGCCGAGCGATCCGCTCGACTGTGCGACAAATACGCTAGCGCATGTGACGGCGTATATGTCGCTCATGGCGCCGACCTCCGAAAGCGCGACTAGGATGCCGCCCATGGCACCGAGAGCCAGAAGACCCGCGGCCGAGCCTCGCCGCGCAAGACCGACCGGCCAGGCATACGTCCGCATGCCCGTCTCGCTCCATCAGAAGCTCATCGAGTCGGCCGAGCGCGAAGGCGTCTCGCTCAACCAGTACCTCGTCGCGACGCTGGCCGCGGCGGAGCGGTGGTCGTCGAAGCCCGACCGCTAATCGGCTCGGCGCCGCGAGCTGCGGCGGAGCCGACTACGAGATGGCCAGTCGCCTTCACTCTCGAAGCGACGAATGTCGGGCTCACGATCTGTACTGGTCGGATCATCGACGGGGATCGTGACATCGGGGATATGGCTTGCTTCAACGTCGGATCGCCACGCAGCGAGTGTGTCGCGTTGCTCGTCGGTCAAGGCGAACCCTGCGAGCGAGCCTCGTCGTCGTCGTGTAATCCGGTGCTGAACTCCCTCGGCTCCCCAAAGCTCACGGTAGCGGCGACGCTTGTTCGAGATCTCGTCGCGGTACTCATGAAGTGCCTGGCGTCGACGGACTGCAATGCCTTGCAGCCATGCCCCGCTATGGACGAGGCCGCGTTGCGTGAGTTCGCCGATGAACTGCTGCACCTCGGCACCGAGACGTGCGGAGCGGTCTCGGAACCAGCGACGGTTGTCCTCAACGAGGTCTGCGACGCGTTCGTCATGCGACCGTACTTGCTGAGTCGCCGCAAAGAAAGTCGCCCCAACGCCCAATACGAGCCCCGTCGCGAAGCCACCACAGATCTCGGCGCCGACAGTTGCCAGAAAATCCACTGGACGAGTATTCGCGAGAGGGCGGACGCGTATCGTCGTCAGACCGGGCCGGCTGGATCGCCTCGATCAGGCTGGCTCAGCCAGCGCAAGGTCGACACGCTCGTCGGCTGGCCGCTCCGAATGGCTCAAGCCGCCTGGCCGTGACGCACAAGCTGCACGTCGAGGCCCAGAGCGCCGGTCAACGCGCCGAGCGTCGCGGTTGTCGGGTTTGCCTGACCGCGCTCGATACGGCTGATCTCTGCTTGATCGATGCCGGAGCGCTCTGCGAGCTGCTTCTGCGTGAGGTGCTGCGCGCGGCGCTGGGCGGCGAGCTGGCGGGCGAGAGAGAAGTGGAGGCGGAAGGCTTCCAGCTCGGCGACGGCCTCGGGGCCCTCGGCATGGGCCTCGGCCTCGATCTCGGCGATGAACTCGTCAAAGGTCGTCCGCGACATAGGCTGAGTATGGCTCATGCCCCATATCCTGGCAAGGGGGGGTTGGCGATGATCATGTGCGCTGGCGGAAGTCCTTGAGGCGTCGGCGAGCGTCGGCGATCTCGCGCTGCTGCCGCTTCGGGCTCGGGTCGGCGCCCTTGTCGTAGCCGCCGAGCAGGAGCACGATCCGGTCGCCGTAGGCGTGGCAGAAGACGCGCAGGAGGATGCGTTCGCCGTCCGGCTCGGGGCGAGGCACCTTGCCGACGCTGCGCAGGATCTCGGCGGCGTCGTGGCGCAGGCGGAACTCGAAGAGGCCGTCGCCCAGCTGCTTGCCGTAACCGGTGCGGCAGACGCCGACACCTTCCTCTTGCAGGATCTCCGACATCGCGACGCCGATCGCGCGACGCTGGGTCGGAGTCAGCTCGTTTCGCAGCCAGCGAAGTACCGGGCTGTCGCCGTGCTCGTTCTCGTAGAACTCGATCGTGAAGCGGGACACGCGCTGCACCTTACGATCGACGGTGGCGGAGCCGGCGAGGGCAACCACACGCATCTGTGCTCGCCTTCCCGCCGCCCACCGGGTCGTCCTTGCGCCGGCGGCCTCCGACACTCTGCTCCGACATTGCCTCCGACTTATCGGGCAAGTCGGAACCGAGTGTCGGAGGCTGTGCCCCTCGCTCCCCGCCAAATCGGCCGTGGTGCCTGGGTCGAGGAAGGGGGTCACCGCTGCTCCGCACCGGTGACCCCCTTCCTCGACCAACCCAAACATGGGTCGGACCAAGGCACTGGTGGGCTGGCTGGCGGGGAGCGAGGGACACAGCGGGTTGGTGGCAGGTCGGGCGGGTGGCGGGATCGGGGAAGCGGAGAGCTGAGAAGCGGTTCGTGGACAGGCATCGAGGGGGAGGGGAGGCGGCACGGGCGCAGGCGGAGCCGGTGAGCCGATGGGTGGCGGGGAGGAGAAGGAGCGGTCGGCGGCGCGGGACGGCGAGCGGACAGTGGACATCAGAACGTGGGGACAATCGAGCGCGTTTGGACATGCGTCGAGCGGCTCGCACAATCCGGGCGATTTCGTGAGGAAGGGGTATGAGCGCGATATCGCCATTCGCCGCAGGTGACGGCTCCCCGCGACGCCCGCGCAGGATCACCCGCGAAGACGTGATGACCGCCTCAGAGGTCGCCGCGATGCTGGCGCTGCCACGCTCGACGGTGTACGAGCTGGCGCGTCGTGGCGAGCTGCCATGCGCGCGGCTCGGTCGGACGATCCGTTTCCTGCGCGATGACATCGAAGCCCGGCTTCGGCACGTCTGAAGACTGTGGCGACGAGACCCCCCGGCTAGAGGATTCGCTGCGACATCACCATGAGCCGCCGTACGTCTCCGTCTGCGTGATCGGTGAGAGCGTCGAGCGGCGGCGGGGTGTAGGCCAGCCTCGCACCCTCGCCGAGATACCTCATGCGTGCGCGATACCAAAGGGCCTCTATGAGGTTCGTAGCCACGTAGATCAGGGCAAGCGTTGCCTCAAGCGAATACCAGCGAGTGGTCAACGTCCATTCGGCGCCTTCCTTGTGAAGGTAGGTCAGCGCCGGGCCGGCTGCCGCCATGATGCTCTGGCCCTCGACCTGCACATCCGCAGCGCTGTGCTCAGCCTGCAACACAAAGCCATGCTTGGCTGCGTTGTACGCGTCGCTGTCCAGGAATACCCGTGCGTAGAACTCGAGATAGCGGACGAGTTCCCCGAGTCGATCCTCAACCGGGGCTCTTGAGGTCGTCGCATCGCCGAACAGGATCGCCGCTTGCGCGCGCCGTTGGGCCTCATCCTCAAGGAGCACGAAACGCTCCTTGATCGACTTCTTGAAGACCTGAAAGGCACGCAAGCGCGCGACCTCGAACCATGGGCAGGCCGGAAGGCTCCCGCCGCTTGTCGGCAGGTGCGCGAGAGCCAGCCGCAGCAGGGTCTCACTGGTGTGGTGAAGCAGTACCTCGCCCTCCGCGGCGCTGAAGTTCGTGTTGGCTCGCGACGACACGTCGGCACTACGGCCGTCATCCGCGCTGGGCGTTAACGCCACTGTGACTCTCCCGACCGTGAACTCCTTTGGCGTCGTGGGACGGCTCAGTTCCGACTCAGGATCGGCGACCTCGGCGAGCAGCGAAAGGCGACGGCGAAAGTACGTCCACGGTTCTGCCTCGTAGAAACGTCTATTCAGCATCGCGGCTGTCCCTGGGGCAAGCAGCATCCTCCGCAAGTCTGGCAATCGGCGCGGAAGTTGCGGCTGCCACAAGGCGAACTACGCGACTTCAGAGCCCGCATTGGAACTTGCGTCGGTGTGATTCCCGGTCCCGAACGCGGCGTTGACGGCGACGATCGCCGCCGCGTCAATCTTGCTGTGGAGGTATCGGTTCGTCGTGGCGAGCTCGGCGTGGCCGAGGACGTCGCGGACCGTCACGAGGGGGAGCGTACGGGCGAGGACTGAACCGGCGGCGTGGCGCAGGCCGTGGAGCTTGACGGGACGCAACCCGGCGGCGTCGGCGGCTCGCTTGTAGCGCCGGCGGATCGCTGACGTGTCGAGCCGTCGGCCGAGCCGGCTGCAGAACACGTAGTCCTCCGGGTCGATGAACTCGCCGCGCTGGCCGAGCCGTGCGAGCGCCTCGGCGCCGGGGCGCGGGATCGGCACCTGGCGGCTGCGACGGCCCTTGGGCTCCTTCTCCGTGCCGGCGCTCACCGCGCGCTCCACGTTGATGACCGCGCCCGACAGGTCCGGCATGAAGTGGACGCTGCGCCAGCGCAGCGCGACGACCTCGCCGAGCCGCATGCCGCTATAGAACTTCACGCGGAAGAGGTCGGCGTCCTGCTGATCCTCCGCAGCTCGCGGGGCGCGCTCGTCGTCGCTCAGCTCGACCGGCCGGCCCTTGTAGTTCGGCGCCTTCGCTCGATGCTCCCCGCGCTCGCACGCGCGCGCGAGCGCCTCGACCTCGTTGACCTCGTAGTGGTCGAGCGGTGCTGGCGGCGGCTCGCGGCGCTTGTCCGTTCCACTGACCGGGTTCGCCGCCAGCGCGTAGGTGTCCGGCTTCATCGCGTAGGCGAAGATCGCGTGGAGGACTGCGCGGTGCGCGTTGACGTTGCGCGGCGTCAGGCCCTCGCGGTCCAGCTCGCGCAGGAAGTCAGCGACGTCGCGCGTCGTGATCTCGTCGTGCGGCCGGTCGCCGAAGCGCCCCATGATGCGCCCCTCCGACTGTCCCTGGCCGCGCTGGTGGCGCTCGCCCGGCTCACGGAGGAAGGTGGCGTTGTCACGCAGCGTCGACGGCGCTCCGCCGCGGACCTCGCGCTTCCACGTCAGCCACTCGTGCGCGACGCGGCGGAAGGTTGCGACGCCCTCGCGGGCGGCTTCCTCCGCCGCCCGCTCGCGCTCCTGCTCGACCTCGGCGACCTTCTCGGCCGCCGCAACGTGCGCGGCGCGCTGATCGAGCCAACCGTCCGGAGGGCGCCCGCTGCGCTTCCGCCAGCCGCCGGCGCCGTCCGGCTCGACCCACGCGGGGCCGAGCCGGCGCTTCACCTGGCGGCGCTCCTCGTCGCGCCACTTCGCCTCGAAGAACGGCGTCCCGCCCTGGCCGACGCGCACGACGACGGCGGGCGCTGGAGCCGTCCTATCCGCCATGTCGATGCTCCGTCCGTGGCGTCATCGCGAAGCGACGGTACCACTGCGAAACGGCGCGGGTACCACGTCTGGACGCGGGTACCAGCGCGGGTACCAAACAGCTCAGATTCGCGGTCAGAACGGGCGAAATCGTCCGGTGCAACTGCCCGCAACTGCGCAAACCAGACAGCGCAGAACACCTTTGGGAGCAAGAGGTCCCGGGTTCAAATCCCGGCGCCCCGATGAGGACGCGGCAGGAATTTCACTGCGTGTCGTCCTCGAAACGAGCGGGCGCGTCGAACGCTATCTCAGGTGCGTTCGGTTCCACTTAAGTCGTGGATCGGTCGTGGATCGCCTCTCAGGCTCGTTCCCGGGTGCCGCATCGAGCCCGCTGCGCGGCTGCAGATGCAGCCGGAAGGCGAACGACGGCGCCTTCATCTCGGCTTCGAGCTCGGCTCTGTGGCGCAGCGCTCGCAGCGACAGGAGCGCAACGAGCGCGACGGTCGCCACGGCGAGCGCGATGGCGCCGATCAGGGCGATCGGAACAAAGCTGCTCACTGCGATCTCTCCGTCTCCACCGCGCGGCGAAGCTCGCTCAGGAGCCGTTGCGCGCCGTCGATGCGATTCACGAGATCGCGACGCTGCTCCTCCCCCGCGGAGGTAGGCCGCCAACGCTCCGCCCGCGGGTGCGCGGGCGGCCGGTCGGCGAGCTCCAGCAGCCCAAGCTCGGCGGGCGACACCTCGAGTGCGCTGAGGAGGCTGAGCAGCGTGGTCACTCGCACGTCCTTCGACCCGCGCTCGATGCGGCCGACGTGGTTGGGATGCACCCCGGCTCGTCGCGCGGTCTCCTCCTGGCTCATGTTCCGCTCGCGGCGGATCCGGCGCAGGGAACTGCCCAGGGCGATCAGGCGCGGGTCGGGAGCGTCGAGTGACATGCGTCAGAGAAAAGAGGGATGGCGCAGAAGGTTGGGTTTTCGACTCTATAGGTTGTGTCGGACGGGTGGGCAGAGCTACCGCGAGAGCAGCCGCTGCGTGGTCTCGTCCGGCGCGCCGCCCCAGTAGCGGTCGAGGACGTGCCGGAAGAGGGGGTCGCCGGCGGCGGCCACCGCGAAGAGGGTCGTGGAGGAGCGGAGCTTGAGCGCGTCGATCGGGCCGAGGACCTCGACGGCGCGGCTCCCGGCCGGCAGGTCGAGCAGCGCTTGGGCGCACTCGCGCAGGCGCGGGCCGAGCAGCGGGTGAGCGAGGTAGGCGCGCGCCTCGGCGAGCGAGCCGATCGCGTAGCGCTGCGCGGTCGCACTGCGACCGAGCCCCGCGAGCTGGGGGAAGACGAACCACATCCAGTGGCTGCGCTTGCGTCCGACGCGCAGCTCGGACAGTGCGCGCTCGTAGGCGCCGGCCGCGTCCTGCGCCTCGACGAAGCGCTGGAGCCCGAACGGGTCGCTCATGCGAGGACGCGGTCGAGCCAGGCGGTCACCGCAGCGGCGAGCGCGTCGCGGTCGCCGCGCAGGCTGTGATCGCCGCGCACGCGCACGACCTCGCGGCCGGGCGCGGCGGGCGGGACGCCGAATCGGTCGCGCTCGCCCTGCACGACCAACACCGGCACGTCGACCGCCTCCAGCTTGGGCAGGCGGCTCGGGCGCGGCGTGCGCGCGCCGGCGCGCGCCGGAGGCACCAGCGGGAACGCGAGGCACAGGACGCCGGCGGCGCCGACCTGCGCCGCCGTACGGCAGGCGACGCGCGCGCCCGAGGAGCGGCCGCCGACGAGCAGCGGCAGCCGCTGCAGCTCCTCGGCCCGCAACGTCTCGACCACGGCGACCCATGCCGCGTCGAGCTGCCGGGCGGGCGCGGGCGAGCGGCGGCCGGCGACGCGGTAGGGCTGCTCGACGAGTGCGACGCCGACCCCGCTCGCGAGCGCGGCGTCGCGCGCGGCCGTCAGGTCGGGTGCGGCCACGCCGCCGCCGGCGCCGTGGCCGAGCACGAGCGCTCCGCGCGCGGACGCCGCGGCGTGCACGTGCACGCGCGCCGGGCCGTGGGGCGTCGGCAGCTCGCGGACGGGGGCGGAGGGCGTCGGGGCGCGGGGCGGCATCGGCGGGTGCGGTCGGGCCGGCGGGGGAACGGCGGCGGCCGACCCCCGGCGCCCTCTATCGTCTCACCGATGATCGGCGACTCCCACACGGCGAGCACGATCGCCTCCAACGGCGGTGAGCGGCTCTACGACGTCGGGCGCGGGATCGAGCTGTGCGCCGAGACGTTCGGCGACCGCGCGGATCCGCCGGTGCTGCTGATCATGGGCCTCGGCATGCAGATGGTCCACTGGCCGCTGCCGCTGATCGCCGCGCTCGTGGAGCGCGGCCTGTTCGTCGTGCGCTTCGACAACCGCGACCGCGGGCGCTCGACGCACATGCCGATCGCGCCGCCGAGCCGCACGAGACTGCTCACGCGCCGCTTCGGCTCCGATCAGTACACGCTCGCGGACATGGCGCGCGACACCGCCGGCCTGCTCGACGCGCTCGCGCTCGACTCGGTCCACGCCGTCGGCGTCTCGATGGGCGGGATGATCGCCCAGACGCTTGCCGCCAGCTGGCCGCAGCGGGTGCGCTCGCTCGTCTCGATCATGTCGACGACGGGCAGCCGCCGCGCCGGGCAGCCGAAGCCGCACGTGCTGCCGCTGCTGCTCAAGCCGGCGCCGCGCGAGCGCGAGGCGTTCGTCGTCCACCAGCTCGCGATCCTGACCGCGATCGGCGCGCCCGGCGACGTGCTCGACACGCCCGAGGGCCGCGCGTTCGTCGCCGACACGCACGACCGCGACCCCGACGTGCGCGGCACCGGCCGCCAGCTCGCCGCGATCCTCGCCTCGGGCGACCGCACCAGGCAGCTCCACCGCATCGCCGCTCCGACGCTCGTGATCCACGGCGACAGCGACCCACTGATCTCGCCCTCCGGTGGGAAGGCGACCGCCAAGGCGATCCCTGGGGCGAGACTGACGATCGTCCCCGGCATGGGGCACGGATTGCCGGAGCGGCTGTGGCCGCAGCTCGTCGGCGCGATCGCCGGCCACGTCGAGGCGGCCGAGCGGGCGCGCGGCGGGACCGCGGCTACGCGGCCGGCCGCGTCTCGCAGCTGAGCGGCGTCTCCGTGCGCGTCACGAAGTGGACGCCCTCCAGGCCCTCGAGCGAGAAGCTCTCCGCCGGCCCGTCCGCGACGTCGATCAGGAACGACGGACGGCCCCAGCGCTCGTCCTGCTCGCCGTCGATGTAGAACGGCGCGCCGCCGATCGTGCCGAGCTTGACGTCGTTGGCGCCGGGCGGCATGTCGTCCTCGCCGAAGCACATCGGCGCCGTCCCGTCGCAGCAGCCCCCGGACTGGAAGAACGCGAGCGGCCCGTGCGCGGCCCGGAGGCGCTCGATCACCGCAAGCGCCTCCGGGGTCGCCGTCACGCGAGGGGGGACCCGCTGCGCCATGGCGGCCTAGAAGAACCCCAGCGGGTTCTGGTCGTAGCTGACGAGCAGGCACTTCGTCTGCGTGTAGTGCTCGAGCATCATGCGGTGGTTCTCGCGGCCGACGCCGGACTGCTTGTAGCCACCGAACGCAGCGTGCGCCGGGTACTGGTGGTAGCAGTTGGTCCACACGCGGCCGGCCTTGATCGCGCGGCCCATGCGGAACGCGCGCGAGCCGTCGCGCGTCCACACGCCGGCGCCGAGGCCGTAGAGCGTGTCGTTGGCGAGCGCGAGCGCCTCCTGCTCGTCCTCGAACGTCGTGACCGCGAGCACCGGGCCGAAGATCTCCTCCTGGAAGACGCGCATGTCGTTCGTGCCCTTCAGGACGGTGGGCTCGAAGTAGAAGCCGCCTTCAAGGCCGCCGTTCAAGTGCGGGCGCTCGCCGCCGATCAGCAGCTCGGCGCCCTCGTTGCGGCCGATCTCCACGTAGCCCTCGATCTTCTCGAGCTGCGCCTTGGAGACCTGTGCGCCGATCATCGTCGCCGGGTCGAGCGGGTCGCCCTGGCGGATCGCGGCGATCCGCTCCAGGCAGCGCTCCATGAACGGCTCGTAGATCGACGCGTGGATCAGCGCGCGCGAGGGGCAGGTGCAGACCTCGCCCTTGTTGAAGGCGTAGAGCACGAGCCCCTCGATCGCCTTGTCGAGGAACGCGTCGTCGGCGGCCATCACGTCCTCGAAGAAGATGTTCGGCGACTTGCCGCCCAGCTCGGTCGTGGACGGGATCAGGTTCTGCGCGGCGTAGCTCATGATCAGCCGGCCGGTGACCGTCTCGCCGGTGAACGCGATCTTCGCGATCCGCTTGTTCGAGGCGAGCGCGCGGCCGATCTCGGCGCCCGGCCCGTTGACGACGTTCAGCACGCCGGGCGGCAGCTTGTCGCCGATCACCTCGAGCAGCTTGAGGATCGACCACGGCGTCGGGCTCGCCGGCTTGACCACGGTGCAGTTGCCGGCCGCCAGCGCGGGGGCGATCTTCCACGCCGCCATCAGCAGCGGGAAGTTGAACGGGATGATCTGACCGACCACGCCGAGCGGCTCGTGGAAGTGGTAGGCGTAGGTCTGGTCGTCGATCTCGCTGATGCGGCCCTCCTCGGCGCGGGCGGCGCCGGCGAAGTAGCGGAAGTGGTCGATCGCGAGCGGGACGTCGGCCGCGAGCGTCTCGCGCACCGGCTTGCCGTTCTCGTATGACTCGGCGACGGCGAGCATCTCCAGGTTCGCCTCGATCGCGTCCGCGACCGCGTTGAGCGCCGCGGCGCGCTCGGCGAGCGAGGTGCGTGCCCACGCGTCCTTCGCTCCGTGCGCCGCGTCGAGCGCACGCTCGATGTCGTCGGCGCTCGAGTGGGCGACCTCGCAGAACGGCGCGCCGGTCGACGGCGTCACGTTCTCGCGGTAGGAGCCGTTCGACGGCGCGACGAACTCGCCGCCGATGAAGTTGTCGTAGCGCTCGGCGAGCTCGACGAGGCTGTCGGGGGATCCGGGGGCCGCGTACGTCGTTCGCTCTGTGGTCGCCATCTCGGTCTCCTCTGTGCCGGTGCGGACGGGTGGGCTTCCGGGACGGTCCCACCGCGTCGCCGCGGCGGCATCGGGGCGCGCGCCGACGCCGCTCCGTAGTCCGCCGCGCACCGCTGCGGAGCGACCGGCTGACTTTCGTTCAAATCGTGCTACGCTGCCGCGGCATGGCGGAGAACCAAGAGCATCTCGACGTCCTGATCGTCGGCGCCGGCCTCTCCGGGATCGGCGCCGCCTGCCACCTGCAGGCCGAATGCCCCGGAAAGACGTACGCGATCCTCGAGGCGCGCGAGGCGAGCGGCGGGACCTGGGACCTGTTCCGGTATCCGGGCATCCGCTCCGACTCCGACATGTTCACGCTCGGCTATCGCTTCAAGCCGTGGACGGACGCGAGAGCGATCGCCGACGGCCCCTCGATCCTGCGCTACATCCGCGACACGGCGCGCGAGCACGGCATCGAGCAGCGGATCCGCTACTTGCGGCGCGTCGTCGGCGCGGCGTGGTCGAGCGCGGACGCGCGCTGGACGGTCGACGTCGAGCACGTCGGCAGCGGCGAGCGCGAGCAGCTCACCTGCTCGTTCCTCTACGGCTGCACCGGCTACTACCGCTACGACGAGGGCTACACGCCGCGCTTCGAGGGGTCCGAGCGCTTCAGCGGGCAGATCGTCCACCCGCAGCACTGGCCGGAGAGATTCGACTACGCCGGCAAGCGCGTCCTCGTGATCGGCTCGGGCGCCACCGCGGTCACGCTGATCCCGGCGATGGTCGAGCAGGGCGCCGCGCACGTGACGATGCTCCAGCGCTCGCCGAGCTACGTCTTCTCGCTGCCGGGCCGCGACCCGCTCGCCGACCTCATACGCCGCTGGCTGCCGCCCGCGCGGGCCTATCCGATCGTGCGCTGGAAGAACGTGCTGATGGCCTCGGCGATGTTCGGTCTCAGCCGGCGCGCGCCGGCCTTCATGCGCAGAGCGCTGCGCAGAGGCGTCGAGCGCCAGCTCCCGGAGGGCTACGACGTCGACACCCACTTCAACCCGCGCTACGAGCCGTGGGACCAGCGCCTCTGCCTCGTGCCCGACGGCGACCTGTTCAAGGCGATCGGGGGCGGCAGAGCGTCGATCGTCACCGACCAGATCGAGACGTTCACCGAGCGCGGCGTCAGACTCGCCTCCGGTACGGAGCTGGAGGCCGACGTGATCGTCACCGCCACCGGCTTGAACCTGCTGATCTTCGGCGGGATCGAGCTGACGGTCGACGGCGAGCCGGTCGCGTTCGCCGACACGGTCGGCTACAAGGGCATCATGCTCAGCGGCCTGCCGAACCTCGCCGTGACGCTCGGCTACACGAACGCCTCGTGGACGCTGAAGGCCGACCTCACGGCCGAGTGGATCTGCCGCCTGCTCAACCACATGGACGCGCACGGCTACGACACCGTCGTCGCGCGGGCGCCCGGTCCGGGCGAGGGCACGCAGCCGTTCATCGACCTCAGATCCGGCTATGTGCTGCGCTCGCTCGACCAGCTCCCGAAGCAGGGCACGCGGATGCCGTGGCGGCTGTACCAGAACTACCCGCGCGACGTGCGGATGCTGCGGCGCGGCGCGATCGCCGACGAGGGGCTCGCGTTCTCGCGCTCCGGCGCCGCGAGCGCGGACGGTGGCGGGCGGCCGGCCGAGCCGGTCGCCGTCTGAGCGTCCGTCGCGGGCTTGGCGCGCGCGGCGGCGCCGCTACGATGACGGCATGTGCCGGAACATCAGAACGCTCTACAACTTCGAGCCGCCCGCGTCCGAGGACGAGGTGCGCGCCGCCGCGCTGCAGTACGTGCGCAAGATCAGCGGCTTCACGAGACCGTCAGCGGCGAACGCCGCCGCGTTCGAGCAGGCTGTCGAGGCGGTCGCCGAGGTCTCGCGCGAGCTGCTCGCGCAGCTGACGACCGCGGCGCCGCCGAAGGACCGCGAGGCCGAGGCGGCGAAGGCGCGGGCGCGCGCGGCCGAGCGCTACGGCCGCGCCGCCTGAGCAGCGTCGCCGCGACGGCGGTCGCGCTTGCGGCCGCCCTCGCGGCGAACGCGGATGCGCGCGCTCACCAGCTCACGCCCGGGGCGATCAGCGGATCGCCCCAGACGCCCTGGTCCTCCATCCCCAGGCGCCAGAAGGCGACGCCGCCGAAGCCGTTGTCGTCCGCGAGCTGGATGCGGCGCTCGGTCGTGCCGGCGTCCGGGTACCAGACGTCGTGCGGCGAGCCGCCGGCGTCGGTGTAGGTGGCGTGGTTGCTGTCGACGCTCGGGTCGAGCCGGCTGACCGCGCCGAGCGACGGGAAGCGCGGCAGGATCGCCCCGTACTCCTCGGTGTCGGCGGGGTGCGCGGTGCCGCCGCCGTCGGCCCAGTCCATCGCGTAGAGGTTCGTGCCGTAGACGAACTTCTTGTGCAGCGGCATCGTCGCGACGTAGTGCGCGACGTTCGTCGCCCAGCCGATCTCGTCCTGCGCGCCCGGCGCCGAGGTCGCCCAGTGCAGGCCCCACACCATCACGATCACGAAGTCGGCGGACTGCGAGATCTGCGGGTAGTCGAAGATCCCCGAGCGCGGGTGCGTCTTGGAGTCGTACGTCTTCGCGGAGGCGGCGAGCGAGAGCAGCTTGCCGTCGGCGTGCAGGCGCGCGGCCAGCTCGGCGACGAACGACGTCAGCGCTGCGCGGTCGCTCGCCGGCCCCGCCTCGAGGTCGAGCGAGATGCCGTCGTAGCCGTAGGTCTGCGTCAGCGAGACCATCGTGTCGAGCCAGTACGCGCGCGTCGCGGGGTCGGTCAGCAGCTGGTGCACTCTCGCCGTCCCCTGGCAGTTCACGCGCGGCATCACGAGCACGTTGCGCGCCTGCGCCCAGCCCGTCACGAGCGGGTCGTCCTGGCCTCTGAGCTGCAGCCCCGCCGTGCAGTCGAAGTACGTCGGGTAGAGGTAGCCGATCTGGCGGTAGTGGGCGCGGAAGTCGGCGAAGCTCTGGCTCGTGGAGGCGAGCAGGTAGGCGTGCGCGTGGCCGGTCGTGGGGACCGGGTCCTGCGTGCGCGCGCTCACCGCGGGCGACGGTGCGCTCTGGTAGCCGAGCCCGTCGATCGCGACGATCGAGATGCCGTATGCGGTGCTCGGCGCGAGGTTCTCGAGCACGGCCGAGGTACCTCTGACCTGCTCGACGACCGCGCCGTCGCGCAGCACGCGGTAGCCGACGATCCGACCGGCGCCGACGTCGCTCGCGTCCCACTGCGCGCCGATCGAGGACTCCGAGACCGACAGCGCCTGCACGTCCTGCGGCGTGCTCGGCGGCGTGTGGCCGGTCACCAGCGTGACGGTGTTGCTCGCCGCGCTCGTGCGCCCGCGGCTGTCGACCGCGACGACCGTGAAGCGGTAGCTGTGGTTCGGCATCGCGCCGAGCGTCCAGGCGGTTGCGCCCGTCTGGCCGATCGAGCGGCCGTCGCGCAGCAGCCGGTAGCCGGCGGGCTTGCCGTCGCCGCGCGCGCCCGGCAGCCAGTCGAGCTTCATGCCGCGCTCGCCGCCGGCGATCGCGAGGCTCTGCGGCGCGCCGGGCGGCTGGTAGCGGACGTCGACGTGGCGCGCGGCGCCGCAGCGCGTGCGGCGGCCCTTGCGGTCGAGCGCGACGACCGCGAAGCGGTAGGGCCGGTCGAGCGCGACGGGGATCCGCATCGTGTGGTGGTGGGTCTGGCCGACCGTGTGGCCGTTGCGCGTGACGCGCCAGCGGGCGGCGCGGCCCTTCGCGTGCCAGCTCAGCACGCCGACCGTCTGGCCGACCTTGCGCGTGAACGCGAGGCGGCCGGGCATGACGCACGCGGGACGGCGCGCATGCGCGCGGGCGGCGTGGCGCGCGACCGCGGCGACGCCGCCCGGAGGACCAGGGGCGGACGCAGCGGAGGCGACGCCGGCGACGGGCAGGGCCGCAAGCAGCGGCAGGATCAGCAGCGCGCGCCTCATTCGACCGTCACCGTCTTCGCGAGGTTGCGGGGGCGGTCGGGGTCGAGGCCGCGCGCGCAGGCGATCCGGTGCGCGAGCAGCTGCAACGGCACGATCGCCGGGATCGGCGAGAGCAGCGGGTCGGTCGCGGGCACGAGCACGAGCTCGTCGGACTCGTCGGCGATCGCGCCGGCCGCGCCCTCCGTCGCGATCGCGAGCACGTGCGCGCCGCGCGCCTTGACCTCGGCGACGTTCGAGCGCAGCTTGTCGAGCACCGGCGAGGCGGTCGCGGCGACGACGACCGGCGTGCCCTCGCGCAGCAGCGCGATCGGCCCGTGCTTCATCTCCCCGGCGGCGTAGGCGTCGCACGGGATGTAGGCGATCTCCTTGAGCTTCAGCGCGCCCTCCAGTGCGACCGGCAGGCCGGCCTGGCGCCCCAGGAAGAGGAAGAACGGCTCCTCGCTCCAGCGCTCGGCCGCGCGCGCGATCGGCTGCTCGGCGGCGGCGCGCGCCGCCGCGACGACCGCCGGCAGCCGCTGCAGCTCGTCGTCGAGCCGGTCCGCCTGCAGGTCGCTGAGCACGCCGCGCGCGGCGCCGAGCTGGCGCGCGAGCGCGGCCAGCAGCGCGACCTGCGTGACGAACGTCTTCGTGGCGGCGACGCCGACCTCCGTGCCGGCGTCGGTCAGCAGCACCGCGCTCGCCTCGCGCGTGACCTGCGAGCCGGGCACGTTCGTGAGCGCGAGCACCTGCGCGCCGCGCTCGCGCGCGAGCCGCATGGCGCCGATCGTGTCGGCTGTCTCGCCCGACTGCGTGATCCCGAGCACAAGGTCCCCGCGCGCGACGTCGGGCTCGCGGTGGCGCCACTCGGAGGCGATGTCGACCTCCACGCGCAGCCCCGCCCAGCGCTCGAGCAGCAGCCGCCCGACGAGGCCGGCGTGATAGCTCGTGCCGCACGCGACGATCGCGATCCGCCGCGCGGCGCAGAGCTGGATCCACGGCAGCTCGTCGAGCCCCGGTCCGCTCGGTGCGGAGCGCAGCGTGCGGCGCAGCGCCTTCGGCTGCTCCTCGATCTCGGCGAGCGTGAACGACTCGTGGCCGTCGAGCACCGCGCGCTCCTGGCGGTCGGCGAGCGCGAGCCCGCGCGGGCGCACCGCGCGGCCGCGCGCGTCGAGCACCTGCGTCGTATGCGCGTCGAGCACGGCGACCTCGTCGTCCTCGATCGCGTGCGCGCCGGCGAGCTCGGACGGGAGGCCGACGAGCGCCGAGCCGAGGAAGCGCTCGCCCTCGTCGGCGCCGTGACCGGTCACCAACGGGCAGGCGCGGCGCGTGCCGACGAGCAGCTCCGGCTGCGCCGGGGATGCGGCGACGAACGCGAAGTGGCCGTGCAGCTGCGCGAGCGTCGCGCGCACCGCCTCCGCCAGGCCGTCGGCGTCGAGCGCGCGCGCGACGAGGTGCGCGACGACCTCGGCGTCCGTCTCGGAGGCGAAGCGCGCGCCATCGGCCTGGAGCTGCGCGCGCAGCTCGGCGTGGTTCTCGACGATCCCGTTCAGGACGATCTGCACGCGCCCGTCCTCGTCGCTCAGCGGGTGCGCGTTGCCTTCGCTGACGCGGCCGTGCGTCGCCCAGCGCGTGTGGCCGATGCCCGTCGTCGCGATCCGCAGCGCGTCGCTCTGCGGATGGCGTGCGACCGTGTCGCGCAGCTGCGCGATCCCGCCGACGCTGCGCACGCGCAGCGCGGTGCCGTCGCCGTCGAGCAGGGCGAGGCCCGCGGAGTCGTAGCCGCGGTACTCCAGGCGCTCCAGGCCGCCGAGCAGCAGCTCGAGCGCGGGGCGCGGTCCGACGTAGCCGACGATGCCGCACATGCGAGGGGGCTCCCTTCGGGGATGGGGGACGGGGAAGACGGGGTGGGTGCTGCGCGCAGGACGCCGCGCAGCTCGGCGATCCGCTGCGCCGCCGACGGTGCGATGGCGGGCGCGGCCGCGAGCAGCGGCAGCGCCGAGAGCGGGACGAGCGCGAAGCCGGCAAGGCGCCGTCGGCGGCTCATGCGCCGACCTCGCTCGGCGCCGGCTGCGGCGGCGCCTGGCCGGCGGTCGCCGGGCGCGTGCCCCACGAGGAGCTGCGCGCGGTGGCGATCGCCCAGTAGGTCTGCCACAGCAGGAACGCGAGGTAGAAGAAGCAGAAGACGACGCCGTAGATCCAGCGCGGGTCGTAGCGCGGCTGGCGCACGACGTAGTAGAGGCCGTAGGCGAGCGCCATCGCGTAGATGCCGGCGACGTAGATCAGCGGCACGCCGCGGTGGCCGACGAGCGGCAGCCACACGAGCGCGCGGATCGCCACCACCGGCGCGATCAGCGACAGCAGGACGCCGGCGTACGCCTGCCACGCCGCGACCGGGTGCTTGCGCCAGACGAAGCGCATCAGCAGCAGCGACTCGCGCGTCCACGAGCGCTTCCAGCGCAGCTGCTGGCGCAGGAACACGCGCAGCGTCGTCGGCACGGCCGTGTGCGAGACCGCGTCGGCGGCGTAGAGCACCTTCCAGTCGCGCAGCACGCGGTTCGTCAGCGCGCGGTCGTCGCCGAACGTGGCGGCCGAGCCGAAGAACGTCTGGTGCTCCCACTCGTCGAGGTGGGGCACGATCGCTGCGCGGCGGTAGGCGGAGAAGCAGCCCGAGCAGCAGGTCACGCAGGCGAACACCGACTCGGCCGCCTTCACGACGCGGAACGCGACGAAGTAGCGCACGACCTGCATGCGCGAGAGCCACGAGTCGTCGGGGTTGGCGACGTCGGCGTGGCCGCAGATCGCGCCGACGCGCTCGTCCGCGAAGCCCTGCACGAGCCGGCGCAGCGCGTCGGGCTCGACCGAGCTGTCGGAGTCGACGAAGGCGAGGATCTCCGCGTCGGTCGCGCGCATCCCGACCGCCATCGCGGCGCGCTTGCCGCAGTTGACGCCGAGGTCGATCACGCGCACGCGCGGCTCCTCGCGCGCGACCTCGGCCATGCGCTGGAGCGTCTGGTCGGTCGAGCCGTCGTTGACGGCGACCAGCTCGAGCTTCTCCGGCGGGTAGTCGAGCGCGAGCAGCGAGCGCAGCGAGCAGGCGATCACGCCCTCCTCGTTGAACGCCGGCATCACGATCGCGACGTGCGGCTCGATGCCCGCGTCGCGCGGCGGCCGGTACGGCAGCGAGAGCAGGAAGCGGCTCGTGATGTAGGTCACGACGACGACGCCGTAGGCCATGAACGCGACGTCGTTGGAGCCGTCGCCGAACCACAGCCCGTGGTAGGCGAGCGCGAGCGCGAGCAGGACCGCCAGGTAGGCGGCCGCGAGCGCGCGCATCGCGCGGTCGGCGAAGCGGGGGGCGGGCATCGGCTCAGGCTCAGACGAGGTGGCGCGGGCGGTCGAGCGGCAGGCGGTAGGTCGCGTCGAGCACGTGCTCGCAGCGCGCCAGCCAGCCCAGGTCGGTGCCCGCGTGCAGCGCGGTCACGAGCACGAGGTCGGCGTCGGCCGGCGTCGGGCGCGCGATCGAGCGCAGGCGCGTGCCGGCGGCGGTCACGACCTCCGGCACGCGCGGGTCGTGGTAGGCGACCTGCGCGCCGGCGCGCTCCAGCCGCTCCGCGATCGCGAGCCCCGGCGACTCGCGCGCGTCGGCGACGCCCGGCTTGTACGCCATCCCCACGATCAGCACGCGCGCCTCCGGCGGCGCGAAGCCGCGCAGCCGCAGCAGCGCGAGCGCGCGCGCGGCGACGGCGGCCGGGCGCGCCGCGATCCCCTGCATCGCCTGCGCGGCGATCGGCGCCGAGACGCCGGCCTCGCGCAGCGGCTCGATCAGGTAGTAGGGGTCGACGGGGATGCAGTGGCCGCCGACGCCGGGGCCGGGGTAGTGGGCGAGGAAGCCGTAGGGCTTCGTCGCGGCCGCGTCGACGATCTCGACCGGGTCGAGCCCGAGGTGCGTGCAGACGCCGGCCATCTCGTTCGCGAACGCGAGGTTCACGGCGCGGAACGTGTTCTCGTAGAGCTTCGTCAGCTCCGCCGCCTCCAGCGAGGAGACGACGTGGATCTGCGCCGTCGTCGGCGCCAGCAGCCGGCGGGCGCGCTCCGCGCAGGCGGGCGTCGCGCCGCCGAGCACGCGCGGGACGGCGTGCTGGTCGACGGTCGGATCGCCCGGCAGGATCCGCTCGGGCGCGAACGCGACGGCGACGTCGCGCCCCGCCTTCAGCCCGCGCGCGGCGAGCGGCTCGACGAGCAGCTCGCGCGTCGTGCCGACCGAGATCGTCGAGGTCAGCACGAGCGTCTGCCCCGGCCGCGCGTGCTCGACGAGCGTCGCGCAGGCGGCGCGCAGCGCGCGCTCGTCCGGCTTGCGCTGCTCGTCCACCGGGGTCGGCACGCACACGATCACGCCGTCCGCCGCCGCGATCGAGGCCGGCGTCGGGCCGAGCCGCAGGCGCTCCCCGCCGAGCGCCCGACGCAGCCGCACGACGTCGCTCGCCGGCAGGTCGACGTCGTGGGCGCGGATCGCCTGCAGGCGGCGCTCGGAGACGTCGATGCCGATCACGTCGGCGCCGCCGTCGTGCAGCGCGAGCACGGTCGGAAGCCCCACGTAGCCGAGTCCGACGACCGCGACGCACGGCGGGACGAGCGGCGGCGCGGCGGGGGTCGGCGAGGCGGCCGGCGCGAGTGCAGGGGCGTGGGCGACCGCGAGCGCATGCGCTTCGGACACGGGAGATCCTCCGTGGATCGATGGGGGAGAGGTGGGTGGCGCCCGACCGAGCTGCATGGAGGCCGGTCAGGCGCCGCGGAGACAGCATCGGCACGCCACGGATCGCCTCAATGGGGTGAGCACCCCAGTTCGACGGCGGTGCATCCGATCCTGGGGCTTCGCCTGCGCGGTGCCGCCGCACGGCGATCTTCGGAGTCCTACGCATAGAGACGAGTCGTCTCGGCGCGCGGTTCCCTACAGTGGCCGGGTGCCCTTCGCCACCCGCTCCGACCTGCGCAACATCGCGATCGTCGCCCACGTCGACCACGGCAAGACGACGCTCGTGGACGGCCTGCTGCGCCAGTCCGGCGCGTTCCGCGCCAACCAGGAGGTCGCCGAGCGCGTGATGGACTCGATGGATCTCGAGCGCGAGAAGGGCATCACGATCCTCGCCAAGAACACGGCGATCCAGTACGGCGAGACGAAGATCAACGTGATCGACACGCCCGGTCACGCCGACTTCGGCGGCGAGGTCGAGCGGGGGCTGACGATGGTCGACGGCGTGCTGCTGCTCGTGGATGCGAGCGAGGGGCCGCTGCCGCAGACGCGCTTCGTGCTGCGCAAGACCTTGCAGGCGCGGCTGCCGGTGATCCTCGTGATCAACAAGGTCGACCGCTCCGACGCGCGGATCGCCGAGGTGGTCGACGAGGTCTACGAGCTGTTCCTCGACCTCGACGCCGACGAGTCGCAGATCGAGTTCCCGATCGTCTACACGAACGCGAAGGATGGCTGGGCCTCCGTCGACTACGACCCTGACGCGCCGGTGCCCGGCGAGAGCTTGAGGCCGCTGCTCGACCTGATCGTCGAGCACATCCCGGCGCCGTCCCACGACCCCGAGCACCCGCTGCAGGCGCTCGTCACGAACCTCGACGCCTCGCCCTACCTCGGCCGCATCGCGCTCTGCCGCGTGCGCCACGGCGTCTTGAGACGCGGCCAGCAGATCGCCTGGTGCCGCACCGACGGCTCGATCGAGCGCGTGAGGGTCACCGAGCTGTTCGTCACCGACGCCTTGGAGCGCGTGGAGGCGGAGGCGGCCGGCCCGGGTGAGATCATCGCGATAGCGGGCCTCTCCGACGTGACGATCGGCGAGACGCTCGCCGACCCGGAGGACCCGCGACCGCTGCCGGTGATCCACGTCGACGACCCGGCGATGTCGGTGACGATCGGCGTCAACACCGGCCCGCTCGCCGGCACCGAGAGAGGGACGAAGGTGACGGCGCGGCTGCTGAAGGGACGGCTCGACGCGGAGCTCGTGGGCAACGTCTCGCTGCGCGTGCTGGCGACCGAGCGGCCGGACACGTGGGAGGTGCAGGGCCGCGGCGAGCTGCAGCTCGCGGTGCTCGTGGAGATGATGCGGCGCGAGGGCTACGAGCTGACGGTCGGCAAGCCGCAGGTCGTCACGAGAGAGGTCGACGGCGAGCTGCACGAGCCGATGGAGCTGATGACGATCGACATCCCCGAGGAGCACGTCGGCGTCGTCACGCAGCTGCTCGCCACCCGCAGGGGGCGGATGGGCGAGATGGTCAACCACGGGACCGGCTGGGTGCGGATGGAATACCGCGTGCCGGCGCGCGGGCTGATCGGCTTCCGCACCGAGTTCCTGACCGAGACGCGCGGCACCGGCATCCTCCACCACGTCTTCGACGGCTACGAGCCGTGGCAGGGGCCGCTGCGCCTGCGGCCGACCGGCTCGCTCGTCGCCGACCGTCACGGGAAGGTGACGATGTTCGCGCTGATGGGCCTGCAGGACCGCGGCACGCTGTTCGTCGCGCCCGGCACCGAGGTCTACAGCGGCATGATCGTCGGCGAGAGCAACCGCGGGCAGGACCTCGAGGTCAACATCGTGCGCGAGAAGCACCTCACGAACATGCGCTCCTCGACCGCGGACGAGCTGGAGCGCCTGACGCCGCCCTCGCCGCCGACGCTCGACGAGGCGCTCGAGTTCGTGCGCGACGACGAGTGCGTCGAGGTGACGCCCGGCGCGATCCGCCTGCGCAAGGTCGAGCTCGACCCGATACTGCGCGAGAAGGCGATGCGTGCGAAGGCGCGCGAAGCACGCGAAGGCGTGCCGGTGGCGTAGGCAGGGAGCTCGACGACTCCGATGCGGAAGGCGGTGCCGTGAGATGAGACCGATGCATCCGATTCCCGTCGTGCTCGTCGCAGCCGCGCTGGCCGGATGCGGCGGGGGCAGCGGCGGCTCCAGCGGCACGAGCGACGCCTCGAGCGTCAGCTCCACGCCCGCTGCGACGACGCCGACGCAGGCACAGACGCAGACGACCGCGCCGAGACCGTCGAGCGGCGCGGACGGCGCGAAGGTCTTCGCCTCCGCCGGCTGCGGCGGCTGCCACACGCTCAAGGCGGCCGGCTCGACCGGCAACGTCGGCCCGGACCTCGACGACCTGAAGCCGAGCGCCGACGCCGTCAAGGCGCAGGTGACCGACGGCGGGGGCGGGATGCCGGCGTTCGGAGGCAGCCTCTCCAGCGCGGAGATCGCCGCGGTCGCGACGTACGTCGCGACGAACGCGGGCAGATAGCGCTTCAGCCCGCTGGCGCCGGTGCCGGCGCCCCCGCGCCGGCGTCCTCGGCCTGGTAGCGCGCGAGCAGCGCGCGCTCGTCGTCGCGCTTGGGGAAGAGGAAGAAGACGAGCGCGGCGCCGAGCAGGACGGCGACGATGCCGGCGACGTACGCGAGCGCGTCGCCGGACGTGAACGAGGACTTGGCTGCCGTCAGGATCGCGCTCGAGTACTGCGGGTGCTGCTGGGCGAGGTCGGCGGCGCTCGCGAACGACTTCTCCAGCGTCGCCTGCGTGCCGCTGCTGACCTGCGAGGCGTGCGGGGAGGCGGCGATCGCTCTCGCGAACGCGGCCGCATAGCCGGCCGTCAGCACTGCGCCGAGGATCGACTGCATGATCGCGCCGCCGAGGTCGCGCTGCAGGTCGGCGGTGCCCGACGCCATCCCGGCGCGCTTGACCGGCACCGAGCCGGTCAGCGAGTGCGACGCGGGCGTGCCGGCGAAGCCGACCCCGATCCCCATCAGCGCGTAGCCGAGGAAGACCTTCCAGTAGGGGATGCCGTCTCTCCACAGCAGCAGCATCACGACGAAGCCGAGCAGGCAGAAGACGTAGCCGGTCAGCAGCGTGAAGCGCGCGCCGCGCGTCTCCACGAGCTTCGCCGAGCGCGGCGCGACGAGCACCATCAGGACAGCGGCGGGGAGGATGGCGGCGCCGGAGCCGAGCGTCGAGTAGCCGAGCACGTTCTGCAGAAACTGCTGGCCGATGAACATCGCGCCCATCAGCGTCCCGAACACGACGATGCCGGCGCACGCGGCGACCCAGAAGATCCGCCGCGATGCGATGTCGAGGTCGTAGAGCGGCGAGGCCGCGCGCCGTTGGCGCACGACGAACGCGGTCGCGGCGAGGATCGCGATCCCCGCCAGCACGAGCGAGGCGGTGCCGAGGCTCGGCACCGGCGCGAAGTTGATCGCGAGCACGAGCGAGGCGACGAGCGCGATCGAGAGGACGCCGCCGAGGTTGTCGACCGGGTCGGTCGTCTCGTTGACGTGGGAGGGGATCAGGCGGATCGCGAGCACGAGCGCGACGAGCGCGAGCGGCAGCGTGAGGAAGAAGACCGAGCCCCAGTCGAAGTGCTCCAGCAGCGCGCCCGCGGCGAGCGGGCCGAGCGCCGAGATCGCGCCGCCGATGCCCGACCACAGCGCGATCGAGCGGGTGCGGCCGGGTCCCGACCACAGTGCCGTGATGAGCGCGAGCGTCGTCGGGTAGGCGAGGCCGGCGGCGAGGCCGCCGAGCAGCCGGGCGGCGAACAGCACGCCGATCGTGGGCGCGAAGCCGGCGAGCAGCGAGGCGGGGATCGCCAGCGCCGTGCCGAGCACGAGCATCAGCTTGCGGCCGTAGCGGTCGCCGAGCGCGCCGAGGTAGAGGACCGACGCCGCCAGCCCGAGCGAGTAGCCGACGGCGACGAGGTTCAGCGCCGTCTGCCCGGCGTCGAACGCCTTCGCGATGTCCGGCAGCGCGACGTTCGCGACCGCCAGATTCAGGTTCGCGACCGCGGCGACGAGGATCAGCGTCGCGAGCACGAGCGGCGCGCGCGCAGGCGCGGTGCCCTCCTCGCCCGTCACCGGACGCTGCTCCGAGCGGTCGCCACGTCTCCGGGCGTATGCCCAGCCGGCGGCGCGCTGGAACCCACGGGCGCAAGCGGTGGCGGCCGCGCCGCGATCCGTTCCGGCGAACTACGGGCCGCACGGTGGACGGATCGTGTTCGGCTCCGGCGAGGCGCTGGCGGTGATGACGATGCGCGGCACGGGGCTGGGGACGCGCGCGCCGAAGCGTCCCGACGACGGCGAGTCGGCGGTCTCGTCGACCGAACGGCAGATCGCGTTCACGGACTTCCCCGGTTTCGTGGGCCAACCTTCGCCGACACACTGACCAGCCACCCGCGCGGCGTGATCCGTGGTTGTCTTTCCGACCACGTCGCTGGAATCGACGGCCGATGAGATGACGAAGAACGTGCGGCAGAGCCCATGGTTGACGCTTGGCGCCGACTCGGACCATGTCCGTTTGGCGAGGCTGTTGCGGCGCGCCCATGCGATCGCGTTGGACACCGGGGTTGCGCCGCGGGTCGTGCGGCAGGTGGTGTCGGAGTCGTGGCGCCGGTCGTCCGAGGCGGGGGTCGATCCGGGGCGCCCGGCGCCGCGGATGTTGGACGCCAAGCACACGGCCATGCGGTTGGCGGCGCATCCCGTCGCCCCCTTGCTGCCGAGGGTGAGCGGGCTGTTGAAGGAGGCGATGGTCGAGTCGGGCTACTTCGCCGCGTTCAGCGACGCCGACGGCGTGCTGCTGTGGAGCGAGGGGTCGCCGCGTGCGCTGCGCAGCGCTGTGGCGCCGCGCTTCCTGCCGGGGTTCCTGTGCAGCGAGGACCGCATCGGGACGAACGCGATCGGGACGGCGCTGGTGCTCGACACGCCGGTGCAGATCTTCTCGGCCGAGCACTTCAACCAGCTGCTGCACGGGTGGACGTGCGCGGCAGCGCCGATCCGCGATCCCGACAGCGGCGAGGTGCTGGGCGCGATCGACCTCTCGGGGGAGTTCCGGACGGCGCATCTCCACGGGCTCGCCTTGGTCACCGCGGTCGCGACGGTTACCGAAGCCTGGTTGGCGATGGAGCGTCGGCGTGCCGACGACGTGCTTCTGCGCCGCTATCGCGAGCGGTGCGGCTCGCGGCCGCGGCCGTGCAGCGGCGTGGTCGCGGCGTCGGGACGGGTGGTGCACGCCGATCCGCCGGAGTGGCTCGGGTCGCGCGTCGCGATGGGACCGGACGCGAGCAGGTGGCCTCAGCCGGACGGCACGTCGATCGAGGTCGAGCAGCTCGGCGACGGGTTCCTCGTGTGGCGTGTGGGCGGTGGGCGGCCACCGGCGCCGCGGGTGACGGTCGCGGTTCTGGGCCGCAGCGAAGCGACGGTGCTGAGCGCGGGCCGTCGGCGGCGGCTCCATCTGCGGCACAGCGAGATCGTTGCGCTGCTCGCGCTCAACCCGGCCGGCATGACCGTGCGCGAGCTCGCGCACGCCCTGTACGGAGACCCGAGCCGCGCGGCGACGGTCCGCGCGGAGGTCACCCGTCTGCGCGCGATCCTCGACGGTGTCGTGCTCAGCCGGCCGTATCGGCTGGACGAGCGCCTCGACGTCGACGCGGCGGGCGTCCAGCGCTGCCTCGACGGGGGCGATCTCGCCGGGGCCGCGCGCCGCTACGCCGGTCCGCTGTTGCCGCGGTCGGTTGCACCCGGGATCGCGGAAGCGCGAGCGCGCTTGTCGCGCGCGGTCGCCGGCCGTGCAGCGTTCGGGCAGCCTTGACGGTCTGCTTGCCGGCTGCTGGCGCCGGACCTAGCGTTGGGCGTTGAGCCCGCTGGCGCGGGCCGTGAGCGATCGAGTCCGTGGAGGGCGTGATGAGCAAGACGCTGGATGGTGCTTGTCTGTGCGGCGGCGTGGAGTACGAGGTGTCCGATCCGGAGGGCATGGGCGTGTGTCACTGCACGCGATGCCAGCGTTGGACGGGCTCGAGCCTCACGGGTGTCTTGGTGGCTCCGGCGAACTTCCACATCAAGAAGGGCGCGGAGCTCGTCAAGCGCTACGAGAGCGAGTTCGCGCCGCGCCAGTTCTGCAGCAACTGCGGCTCCAGCCTCTACGACGACCTCGGCGAGAAGTACTACGTCGCCGCCGGCCTGATGCGCGAGCTCGACCTGAAGCCCGAGTTCCACCTGCAGGTCGCCTTCAAGGCCCCGTGGGAGGTCATCGGCGACGACGCGCCGCAGTACGACGAGAACCCCCCGGCGTGAAGATCCGCGCCGCGGTCCTCGAGCAGTTCGGGGAGCCGCTCGTCGTCCAAGAGGTGGATCTCGCCGGCCCGAGGGCCGGCGAGGTGCTGGTGCGGCTGCATGCCTGCGGCGTGTGCCATACCGACATGTACACAGCCTCCGGGGTCGATCCGTCGGGCTACGCTCCATGCGTGCTCGGGCACGAGGGGGCCGGCGTCGTCGAGGCCGTCGGCGACGGCGTGCGGACGGTCGCCCCGGGCGACCACGTGGTGACGCTGTTCTCCCCGCAATGCGGCGAGTGCGTCAACTGCCGGTCCGGACGGACGAACATCTGCCTCGCGATCCGCGAGCAGCAGAACCTCGGGTACCTGCCAGACGGCACGACGCGGCTCTCGCGCGACGGGGAGCCGTTGCGGCACTTCATGGGGTGCTCGACCTTCGCCGAGGCGACGGTGATGCCGGAGATCGCGCTCGCCAAGGTCGCCCCCGACTCGCCGCACGCGGCCAACGCGCTGTTCGCCTGCGGGCTGTCGACCGGCCTCGGCGCTGCGATGCTCCGGGCGAAGGTCTTCGAGGGCGCCACGGTCGTGGTGTACGGGGCGGGGTTGGTCGGCCTCGGCGCTGTCGCCGGCGCGCGCCTCATGGGCGCCGAGCGGATCGTCGCGGTCGACCTGTCCGAGCAGCGGCTGGCGCACGCGGCGCACCACGGCGCGACGGACACGTGGATAGGCGGAGAGGACGCCGTCGACCGCGTGCTCGAGGCGACCGGCGGGCTCGGCGCAGACTTCGCCTTCGAGGCGACGGGCAACGTGCAGGTCATGCGCCAGGCGGTCGAGTCGGCGCGACTCGGCTGGGGCGTCGTCTGCGTGACCGGCGTCGCCGGCCGCGGCGAGACGCTCGACGTGATCCCGCGCTACCTCATCACGGGCCGCACGATCATGGGCGCGTCCTTTGGCGGCGTGAAGGGTCGCGAGCAGGTGCCGGTGCTCGTCGAGCGCTACCTGAACGGCGACATCGACGTCGACGCGCTGATCTCGCACCGGACCACGCTCGAGAGCATCAACAAGGGCTTCGAGCTGATGCATGACCAAGACGGCATCCGCACCGTCGTCGAGTTCGGCTGATCGATGCAGCTCCACCGCACGGAAAGCCGGACTTGGCTGTCCAACGCCTACCTCCTCGACGACGGTTCCGGCACCGGCCTGCTGATCGACGGCAACGGCGTCGCCGCGCCGCTGCTGGAGACCGTCGAGCAGCGGGGTCTCGACGTCCCCGTCGTGCTGCTCACCCACCACCACGTCGACCATGTCGTCATCGACGCGTACCGCCCGCTCGGTGCGAAGGTCCTCGCGCATCCGCTCACCGCGTCGGAGCTGCAGGGCACGGTCGACGGCGAGCTGACCGACGGCGAGGTGCTGCGCGTCGGCAAGCTCGCGATCGAGTGCTGTCACACTCCCGGTCACGCGCATGGCCACCTGGCCTTCCTCGTCGACGGCAGGGACGTGTTCACCGCGGACGTTCTCTTCCGCGGCACTGTCGGCGGCACCCGTGCGCCGCAGGCGACCGGGCTCGCCGACCTCCGTCGGTCGCTGGACCGGCTGCTGGCTCTCCCGCCCGAGACGCGTGTCCACCCCGGCCATCGCGAGCCGACCACGATCGGCGACGAGCTGGCCCACAATCCCTTCGTCCGCGCGCTCCGAGCCGACGTCACACCCGACGCGACGGCGTGCACGGTCGCCGGGGAGCCCGCACAGCTCCTCCTCTGGGGACCCGACTACGACGGCACCAACAAGGCATGGGTCCGCTTCGACGACGGTGAGGAAGCGATCGTCGGGGGCTCGCAGGTCACGCGCTCGAGCACGCGGGCCGAGCTGTAAGGCGTTCTCTGGAGGTGTCTGATGGCGCGGGCGTGGGCGGTCCGCGACGAGCTGTGGGAGGTCGCCGGGCCGCTGCTGCCCGGTCTCAAGCAGACGCGGATGGGGCGTCCTCGTGTCGATGATCGAGTGGCGTTCAATGACGATCTCACCCGCGAGCGGATGGACGAACTGCTCGGCTCGCCCATTGAGGAGCCGTTTCGGAGACCTCCGACACGTCCTCTGCGGGCTGCGAGCGAGGATCCACAAGACCCCCTCGGATGCCACCCATCGAGTGCCCGAATCGCCTGCCCCGCAGGCATTTTCACGCCCCGACGAGGCGCGCCCCGACCGCCGCTGATAGCATCGATTCGGACCCGTGGTGGGCGTAGCTCAGCTGGTAGAGCTCCTGGTTGTGGTCCAGGCGGTCGGGGGTTCGAGTCCCCTCGCTCACCCCTCTGAAGGCCCCGCAGCGGCGGGAAGGAGCGCGGCGTCCTTCTGCGGCCCGAGGCTCCAGATCCAGCGGCGTGTCTTGCGCATGCACAGCACGTCCACGCCGACACGACCGTGCCGGCGCCGACGCAGGAGGTCCCGCGCGACGCGCCCACGCGTGAGGGTCGCGGCAAGGAGGCTGTCGGGCGGCGCGGGACGGGCGCGCGCGGCGTCGAGCCGATCATCGCCCGTCGCAGACACCGAGCGCGGCTTCGGGCTCGTGCGTCGCCGCTGGGTCGTCGGGCGCACCTTTGCCGGGCTCTGCCTCTTCCGCCGCCGGCTCCGCTGGGAACGACTGCCGAGCTGCACCTCGCGTTCATGCACTCGCCTGCGCCGTCATCTGCCAGCGCTACCTACGCGCATTGTGATCAAGTGCTTAGACTTGCAAGCAAACCAGGCGATCGAAGTACCAACTAGGGATGCCATGACATGGCCTCGCCGTTGCCCCCCCGAGTGTCCGGACCGCTGAGCGTGCTCTCGCGCGAGGTGGTCGTGGAGGCGATCGACCCGGCGGCGGACGTCGTGACGGTACTCGCAGACGGAGGCGACGTGGGCTCGGGGCCCGCAGCGCCGTTCGGCGGACAACTCGGGCTCAGCTCCGGCGGCTCGACGTTCGCCCGCGTCAAGCTCAGCGCGTCCCTCCGGCAGGGGCAGCGCGTGACCGCCGTCCAGACTGTTGGCGGCGCGCCCAGTAAGCCCTCCCGTGTCCCCGTCGTCGTGATCGGTGTGCCCTCGCAGCTCGGCGTGCCGGACGTCTGCACCTTTCCCGTCGCTGGCGTTGAAGCGCTGCTCGTACGGCGGCTCTTCCCCGGTGCGGAGCTGACCGTGAGCGTGGTTCGCGGGGGCGTGAGCTCGACCAAGACGATCCCGGTCGACGACTTCGCTGAGATCGCCCCGACGCCGTCACCCTTGCGCACGGGGGACTCCCTGCAAGTCATCCAACGAATCGGGAACGTGGCAAACGGCTGGTCGGCGCCGCAATCGATCGAGCCGTGGGGCGGACGCGGACACGACAAGGACTATCTGCCGACGCCGGTGTTCGAGCTGGCGCCGCAGGCTTGCGATCGCGGGATCCGTCTCGGGAACCTTGTCCCCGGGGCCACGGCCGTGGTCAAGATCAACGGCGGCGAGCTTCGCCGGCGCTCGGTCGTGAACCGGGTCGTGGTGCCCGTCGCGTCGTACGTCAGCGTCCTGATGGCGGATCAGGCGCTCGCCGAGGGCGACCGGCTGGTGATCTGGCAGGAGTTTCCGTCCACCGGGCAACGGACGGACCCCGGCAAGAGCCTGGTCCATGTCGTCGGCCCCGCGGTGCCGCCGGCGCGCCCGGTGCTGTGGAGCGGCATCTGCCCGCAGTCGACCGAGATCGTTGTCACCGGCTACCGCCCGGGCGCGACCATTCGCATCTACCAGGCGCCGCCGGGCTCCGCCGCGTTCGCCCTTCGCGACGACCTGACGCACCGCGCCCCGCTGCTCGAGCCGGACGTCGTCCCTGTCACCGTCGGCTTCCCCTCCGGCGGCCAGGTCGTGGCGACGCAAGATCCCTGCCGCGATCTCGAGAGCCTGCGGTCGCTCCCGATCACGGTGACGTCGGTCGACGAGACCGCCTTCGGCCGCCCCACGATCTCCGATCCGATCGTCGAGTGCGCGAGCGGCGTGATCGCGGGCAATCTGGCGCTCGGCGCCTCGGCGTCCATCTGGTCCGACACGCTGGGCGGCTCGATCACGCCGTCCCGGACCGTCATGAATTGGCTGCCCAATTGGTTCGACGCCCTGATCCTGCGGGGCGACGCGCTCCACGTCGTGCAGTCCGGCTGCATCGCGGCCGGCGCGCGGACGAGCGACTCGGTTGCCGTGCAGCCCGCGAACGGACTGCCGCCCGTCTTCGACTACGTGTTCGTCGGCGACCGCTCGGTCTGGGTCTGGTGCAGCGCCAAGGACCGCGACGGCAACGACGTGCCCGCGTGCGGCGCGCGGGTCGACGTCTTCCTCACGCGCGGGCAGACGCGACACTGGGTGGGCTTCAAGCAGTCGTCCGGCGACGGCTGGGCGCAGGTCGCGCTCATCGGCTGGGTCGTCCAGGACGGCGACGAGCTCACCGCCACGGCGCAGCTGTGCGGCGATCCGATCCACGGCGAGGAGGTCGTCAAAGCCCTCCCTCCGCGGCCGCCGCGGCCGCCCGGCATCATCAACCCGCCCTCCGGCTCGACGACGTTCGAGGACCACCCCCTCTTCAAATGGGAGGACCCCGACGCCGGAACCGCCTACGAGGCGCTGAGCTTTACCGTCGGCATCGCGGACGACGCCCACCCGGGCGTCTGGATCCTCCCCTGGGCCCATACGGAGCAGACAAGCCTTCGCTGGAGCGGCGCTCCGGCGGCGCTCGCCGTCGGGCACGCCTACTCATGGTTCGTGGTGTCGGAGGGTCGACGCGGTCAGAGTGCCGGCACGCAGGCAACCGTGACCCGGCGCGCTCCCGCGACCCCACCGCCACCCCCGCCACCGCCTCCGCCCTCGCAGGGCGGCTTCTCGAAGCTCGTCGTGTGGAACTGCAATTCGAGCTGGGACACCGACGCGAACGGCGGCACCGTCACGGCATATATGCGCGACCGCGCGTCGGGCGCCGACCTTCATGCGGTCGGGACGCTGGACGTCGGCTACGCCGAGGGCGGCGGCCATCTTTGCGGCTACGGCTACAGCACGGGCGAGGAGTATCCGCTCGAGGACGGCCACGTCTACGACTTCGTGTTCGTTGATGCGGCACTGCCAGGCTGTGACGGCGATCCGCACACGATCGGCTGCGCGCGCCTCAAGCTCGACGGGATCGTCGGCAGGCGCAATGGTGGGATTCTGTATCAGACGATCGGCTGAGGTCACGGCCACTCACTGGCCGCAACGGATGCCAGGATGGCATTACGGGCGGACGTGGGGTATTCGTCTCGCGCGAATGCCTCGCATGAGCTGCAGACATCGTGGGCTTGAGTGGACCAGGCCGAGCGCCGACGTGAGGCGAGGGGCGGTGCATGCTGCTGCGCGTGGCCGCCGTGCCCGACGCACTGGGTCGGCGCTCGAGCAGGCATGTGCGCAGATCGAGCGCGATCTGGCCGTACACGCACGTCTCGTTGTGCGACAGCCCGCCAAGAGCCACGCTGCGGCTGATGCAGCGATGCGCCAGACCCGCGTCGCCAGACTTGTCCAACTTGGGTAGTGGGTCAGTTTGAAGGTTGCGAGGGGGACGGCGGCGAAGAGGTCCGCCGCACGGGCATTGGCCGGTCAGCTCAAGAGGCCCGCGCGACGGAATAGCGTCGCCCCTGCCGCACAGTGCTTCTACGACAGGGGCTCAGCTACATAACCGGTCGGGAGAACGCAGCGCTCGCCATGGGGCATCACCTCCTCGTGGTCGGTGGCCCTGATCGCCGTTCCGTTTCCAGTGGCAGCGGCGATCAGGTGCCGTCGGTCTGATGGCAACCGACCAGTGTGGACAGAGCGGCGGACGACTCAGTCGAGCAGCGCCGCGATGTCCCGCAGCGTCCAGCGTCTACCGGCGACGCCCGCCGCCTGCGCTGGGGTGCATCTGAGCGTCTGGTGGACGCGCGCGTAGTTGTAGTGCATGTAGTGGAGGCTGACGGCGTGCGCGAGGTTCTCGACCTTCTTCGAGAACCCGTTCGTGAGCCGCGTGAAGCGCCGCATGCCCATCCGCATCGTGAGGTTCTGCCGCTCGACGTAGGACGTGGAGATCTCGCCGGGGTCGGGGTCGCCGGACACCACCGTGACCTGCGTTGAGGTGCAGACGGGCGGGCTGTAGCGGCGCTCGCTTCCTCTGAGCTTGGGGTCGGTGCCGTAGATCTTGTGGAGCTGCGCGAAGTCCGCCTCGCCGAAGGCGTCGCCGACCGCCTCGCGGTAGGCGCGCAGGCCATCCGTCGTGATCTGCACCTTGGGCTCGGCGAGCCGGCCGCGCAGGTCGAACATGAACGTCGTCGCGTCCTCGATCGTCCGCTCGCCGACCAGCCACGACGGCACGAGCTTCGTGTCGGCGCAGAGCGCCGTCCAGGTCCACACGTCGCCGTAGCCGGGCGTCCCTCTGAACTGCTCCGGCACGTTCTTCTGCTTGGCGTAACAGAACGCCCAAATCTCGTCGCACTCGATCGTCTTGCACGGCAGACCGCGCAGCGTCGCGTCCTGGTACTCGGCGCAGGCCGCGCCGAGATCGACGAGCAGTCTCGTGACGGTGTTCTTCGCCGCGCCGGTGATCCGAACCGTGCCGCGGATGCTGTTGCCCTCGACCAGGCAGCCGATGATCGCCGCGCGTTTTTCCGTGCTCAGCCGGTTCATACTGATCATTATGCGTAGAGCGTCGGACGGAACCGCAGGAGCGCCCCCGCCACGGGGGCGGGGTGCTCTGGCAGACCTCGACGCGTCTAGGATCAGGCGCCAGCAGGCGGCGATCTGGCCGCTCGCGTGCTGGTGGCGAAGCGCATCGCTGAGTGCGACGCAGTGCGCACGGTGTGCAACCGCGCGATGGTGCTTCTAGCGACGAGCCGAGGCGTCTCGTCCTCAGCGGTGATGCTGATGTTGAACTCCATGCCAAGGCAGCCCGCGAGCCGCATCAGCGTTCTCGAACTCGGGTCGGTCTCGGCGATCTCAAGTCGAGCGACCTGGGGCTGGGACCAGCCAAGGCGCTCCGCAAGTTGTCGTTGGGTGAGCCCGTGGTCGTGCCGGTAGGCCACCACCGCAGCGGCGACGATCCGAGCCATTTCCAAGCGCTCCCACTCCCTCCGAAACTCCTCGTCGTGCAGCTCCTCGCCGACGAGCGTTCCGTAGGACTTCGCATCAGTAGCCATGATGCTCGTTCCTCTCGGGTCCGGGTACGGGTCGAAGATATCACGCCTGTTATCGGCAAGCGATGGTTCGGTCATTAGCCGACCTCAAGCCCGCACCGTTGCGCCCGCCGGCATGCCTTCTCAACTGCGCTTCTGAAAGCCCTCGGGCTGACTCTGGGCGTTCTCGTCACCGCGAGAAGCATGTATCTCCGCTCGCCGGAGCATGCGTAGAGGACCCGCCACACCGACCGTCCGCCTCTCGGTCGCAAGGACTGGAGCCCGGCGACTCCCTGGACCTGTTTGCGGTGCGGATGACACACCTTCGGGCCGTTTCGTCTCACCTTGTCGATCACGGTGTGGATCGCGATGCGCTGCTTCAGGTCTCTGACTCTCGCGAGCTCGGCCTCCGCCTCCGGATGCCACATCGTGACGAACGTCTTGCAGTGCTCTCTTCTCATCGCGCAGCCCCCTCCTCAGGGGTTCCGCCGGGGGCTATGCGACGATCCGGGAGTCACCACCGGTCCTCGGCCACATCCACTCGGCTTGGACTTCCACGGAGGCGCTAGAGCACGACGCTTTGGCGCCTCTCGTGTTTTTCAGCAACCAAGCGAGTCTGCGGAGCGGGTCGGGCGGAATTAAAACCCCTGCAAATGGGAAACTTCCGGGAGCCGCTCAGGACGTCTACGTCGTAGAGTCGCTCCACCGGGCGCGAGCTGCGCGTCTCGCGGCCGCGCTGCGCTGCTCGGCGGTCATGCGCTCAGCGCGCGTTCTGCCGCCCTTCTGGCCACGCTCGACGGCCGCGGGATCCGGTCGAGTCTCGCGCGCGTCAGGGTCCGTGGACTCCCGCACGATCCGGCTCGCAAGGCGGTTCAGGTCCATGACCGCATCCTACCTTCCGCGCCTGCGGGCCTGGGCGGCCCGCCAGGTGGCCATTCTCGCGTTGAAGCTCGCGACGTGCGCGAGCGCTTCCGGGGTCGGGCAGGCCGAGATCTCGGCCCCTGCGTGCGGGTCGATGACGGCGAGGTGGCGTTCGTAGCGGGCGACCAGCTCGCCGGGTGGGCATCGCAGCGTACGCAGCACCCGCACCAGGACCGCGAATGTGGGGTTCAACCGGCCGCGCTCGACGCCGCCGACGTAGAAGTCTCCGACGCCCGCATCGAAGCCGACCGCTGTCTGCGGCACGCCTCGCAGCTCGCGCAGCTCCCGCACCGCGCGGCCGAGCGCGACCAGATCGCTCGATCCCGCGTACGGGCTGACGCCGCTACCGCCCGCCATCGCCAAGGTGCCGCTCATAGACGGCGACGATCTCGCTCAACGGCATCCCCAGCCCTCTCACGAGCCGCAGCATCGTCCGCAACGTCGGGTTGATCTCCCCACGTTCCAGAGCGCCCACATAGTTGCGATGCAGCCCCGCCTCGAACCCCAACCCCTCCTGCGACATCCACCGTCGCGCTCGCAACTCTCGCACCGCCCAGCCGAACGCGCGCTGCTCAGGCGGCACAGGCCGCCAGATACCCTCCACCTGCATGCGGAACCAACCCTTCCGTGTGCAGGCCCGGCGGGTGCGCTAACACCCGTCGGGCCACTTGCCCAGAACGGCGGGGACCGTAGACGGGTCAGACAGGCATTTCAAACTGACCCACTACCCCAACTTGCCATCCCCGCCGGGTCGAGCTAGACGTCTGACCGGCAGCAGCCAACAACACCCATAGCGGCCGAGCGGTGTCGGCGCACTGCTCGGCTCAGTACCGGAGGAACGGGCGTTCGATGCGCAGGTTTGCGACTGCAGCCTCGCCCGGCGCGGCTCAAGCTCGACGCTGATCGCGCGGCGCCGAGCTCGGTGCCGACGAGCGCCGTGCCGATCCCGAGCCTCAAAGCCGGCCTGGGCCAGGAGCGCCGATGTTCGACTACACTTGTGCGCTTCACCAAAACAGAGAGCAATGACGCGAACCACTGACATCCTGCGACGGGCTCTTATCGCCTGGAGGCCCAGTCGCGTGGCACGGCTAGCGACACTCATCGCGTTGCTGACGATGAGCCCGTTGGCGGGAGTCGCGAGGGCTGCAGGACAGTTCCCTACTCTGGAGGCCGGTTTTACTCAGGAGCTCTACGGGACTGGTCCAAACTTCTTCGGTGGGGTGGCGTTCGCTCCAAACGCAGACGTCTGGGTTGACTTCTGCGGTGGCGGCGGTAGCGCCCTTGACCGGTTCAGCAATTCGAATACGACGCCAGCGAACGGCTCCAATGTCCATCCGCTGGTGCCCGGGGCGCCGTTTGCGAGCAACGCCGGTTGTGGCCTGACCAACAATCCCGACGGCTTTCTGTACTCGAACACGACCTCCGGCGTGGCGCAGATCAACGCCGAGACGGGTGCCCCCACCGGCGTGGTGTTCGGGGCTAGCGGGAACGCGCTCGGGATCACGACCGACCCGCAGACTGGAAATCTTGTTTACGTTGCGGCTAACGGCACCATCCTAACTGCGCCCGTAGGCGGGTCGTCCTCCACGTTCTCGACCGCGACCAGCGGGCGTTTCATCGACGGGATCGCATTCGATCCCACTGGAACCTTCCTCTTCGTTTCAAATCGCACGCTGAACGTGGTCACGATCATCGCACGGAACGGCGCACTGGTGCAGAACTCACCTACCATTCCACAAGTGCCGGATGGCATCTCCTTTCATGGGAGCGCGCCGAGGTTTGTGATCACTAACAACAACGACGGGTCCATGACGCGACTCGACTTTCCCGGCGACGACTATAGGATGGCGCCGTCTCTCTCGGTGTTTGCGAGCGGCGGCTTCCGGGGCGATCTGACTCAGGTCGGCCCGGACAGTTGCATCTACGCAACCCAGATGGGGACTCGCTACGACAATGGTGTAGTGGATCGCAGTCAAAACAGCTTGGTGCGGATTTGCCCCGGTTTTGCGCCGCCACCAGGCGTAACTGGGTCGAACTATGTCGCCCTCGGGGACTCATACTCGTCAGGTGAGGGCGATGGCAGCTACAGCCCGAGCAGTGACACGGCACATGACAAATGCCACCGATCGTCGTACGCCTATGGCCCATTGCTCGATGCGAATCGGCATCTCGGCCCCATCGCTTTTGTCGCTTGTAGTGGTGCGATTACCTATGACCTGTTCGCGCCGAATCCCGATAACTATGACGCGAGTGGCAATCACGAGCCTGCTCAGCTAGCAGCGTTGACGCCGGAGACCAAGACGGTAACGCTGACCATCGGTGGCGATGACGCGGGGTTTTCAACCGTTCTCGCCGAATGCGTTGAAGTGCGGCTCTTGACGTTCTTCACAGTGCAAGGCGCACCATCGTGTCTCACGAGCGCGCGGACAAAGCATGCCATCCAAGCGCTGGCGGGCACGGTACATGGCGCGACCGTAGAGGATGCTGGCGCTCTGCGCCCAATTCACTCGGTTGCCGAAGTCCTTTCCGCAATCCACAGAGATGCGCCAAATGCCCACGTCTACATCGCGGGTTACCCCCAGCTGTTTGCGGTGCCACCGAACTTTGACTTCAATCCCTTGAACGCTTGCAACGTAGGCACGATCAAGGTCACCAATTTTACGGTGAAGATCCTGGGTCACCCAATCCATATTGATCAAGCCTTCGCGGAAGCGTGGATGCGGCCCGTTAGCCTCTATTTCCTCAGCGTCTACGACAGGCTTCTCAACAACGCCATTGCGGAAGCGGCCGCCCACGCGGGTCACTGGGCCACATATGTTGACCCGACGCCTGAGTTTGAGGGGCATGCTCTTTGCGGAACGGGGACGGCGTGGTTTGGCCGGTTGTCCGCCGAAGTTGACTTGAGAGGCGCCGACGTGAACCGCGCTGACCTGTCGAAGGTCGCAGTAAGAGCTGCACCATCGAGTTTTCATCCAACGGCCGAAGGCCAGCGTCACGGGTACGAAGCTGCGTTCATCAAGGCTGGGTTGTGACACGCGGATCTCTCGCTCTGTGAAGTCCTCGACTGGGCGGTCGCCAGCGAGGTCGCGATACCTGCGCTCGAACATGTCCTCGTAGTCTGCCGCGGGGCGGCGGGAGGACACCAGCCTCCCGCCGGCCGCGAAACAGAGTCAGTGCTTCGGGTTGAGCGAGACCTGGATGCTGGCGGTGATGCCCGGCTGGGGATGGAACGAGTAGTGGCCGGGATAGGCGGGGATGTTGGTGTCGCCCTCGTTGACGTCGGTCGCCGTGCCTCCGCCGCGGCCGGTGAATCTCGTCGTGTCGCTCGTGATGTAGAAGTCGAGGCCGTTCGGCGACGGGATCGGGCCGGTCGCAGGGCCGGTCGTCCACGTGTAGTCGATGTCCTCATGGCCGGCGCCCGCGCCGCCGGGGCCGCCGATCCCGCCGGTCGTGTGGCCGCAGCCCGTGACCTGGGCGTCGCCAGTGCCGTCGTTGTTGAAGACGTACCAGCCCCAAAAGCCGCCGGTGCCGCCGAACTGGTCGCACGCCGACGAGTGCGGGACGTCGCAGTTGAACGAGATGCCGACCTGGTAGAGCGAGGTCTTGCCGTAGTCGGCGCTTGCCGCCGACGGGACGATCAGCGCGAGCGCCGCAGCGGCGGCGAGCACGAGGATCGGGCGCAGCCTTCTTCGAGACATTCGCATTTCTCCTTTTGGGAGTGGAACGATCCGTGCGCGCGATCCTATGGTCGCGCCGCCGGCGAACGCAACCTCGATGCCCCATGCGGGCGCTCCGCCCCTCGCGACGGCGGGCGCGCTACCGGCGCCGCCCCCAGACGAAGTACGCGAGCGGTCCCAGCCAGTTCACGAACGAGGCGGCGGCCCACAGGCGCTTCGAGCCGCGCACCTCCTCGGCAGGACGGCGGCGCAGGTCGAGCAGGGCGGCGAGCTGGAAACCGACCTGGGCGGCGCCGAGCGCGACGAGTGCGCGGCGCTGCGCGGGGGAGCGCTCGCTCCAGCGCTGCTTCGATCGCTGCGGCATGCCGTCCAGCGTAGCCGCCGCGCGGCGCCGAGCGGTTGGGACGCCTCCGAGGAGGGGAGAACCGCTGCCATGGACGAGCTGCTGCCCAGCCTGTGGCACTGGACCGGGTTCCGCGAGGCGATCAGACGCACGGTCCACTCGGCCTACCACGAGCCGAGCGGCACGCTGGTCGATCCGATGATCCCGGACGACGGCATCGGACTCGACTTCTTCGCCGAGCACGGGCCGCCGCGGCGGATCGTCCTCGTCAACCGCCACCACCTGCGTCACAGCGCCAGCTACGTCAAGCGCTTCGGCTGCTCGGTCCACTGTCACGAGGCGGGGCTGTGGGACCTGCACGACAAGGGCGTGCGCATCGAGCCGTTCAGATTCGGCGACGAGCTGGCGCCGGGCCTCGTCGCGCACAGAGTCGCCGCGATCTGCCCGGAGGAGAGCGCGCTGCACGTCATCGACGAGCGCCACGGCGGCGCGCTTGCGGTCGCCGACGGCGTGATCCGCGGCGACGACGGCGAGCTGGCGTTCGTGCCCGACTTCCTGCTCGGCGCCGATCCCGACGGGGTCAAGCGCGGCCTGGCCGACGCGTACCTTCGCCTTGCCGAGACGCTCGAGTTCGACGTGCTGCTGATGGCGCACGGCGAGCCGTGGGTCGGCGGCGCGCGCGAGGCGCTGCGCGCGTTCGCCGAGCGCCACGCGGGCGCGGCGGCGTAGCGGCGAGCACGCGCGGCCGGCGCTCAGCGCAGGATGCCCGTGTGCCCGATCGAGTAGCGGCCGGGCTGCGGCCAGACTGCGAGGCCGTGCGGTCCGCTGCCCACTCTGACCCGCTGGACGAGCCGGCCGCTGCGCGTGTCGATCGCGTAGACCTCCGCGTTGTAGCGGCCGCTCAGCCACAGCGTGCGCCCGTCGGCCGAGAGCCCGCCCATGTCGGGGCTGCCGCCGCCTGGGATCAGCCACTTGCGGTATGGCCGGCCGGTGCGGAACGAGATCAACGTGATCGAGCCCTCGCCGCGGTTCGACACGTACAACGTCCTCGCGTCGCGGCTCGGGTACAGACCGTGGGCGCCGCGGCCGGTCGGCTGCAGGCGGGTCACCCGCCAGGTGCGCGCGTCGATCAGCCACACGCCATCGCTCATCATGTCGGCCACGTAGAACGTCCGCCCGTCGGGGGAGAGCTTGACGTCCTGCGGCATCGCGCCGCGTCTCAGCGGGATCGTGCGCAGCACGCGCTCGTGGACGAGGTCGAGCACGATCATGTCGCCGCCGAACTCGCACGACACGAGCGCGGTGCGGCCGTCGGCCGTGTAGTCCATGTGGTCGACGCCCGGGCACGTCGGCACCGCCAGCGCGTGCTGGAGGCGCATCGTGTGCGGGTCGCGGAAGTCGAGCTCGCGGTGCGCCTCGGCGACGACGATCGCATGCAGGCCGTCGGCGGTGAAGTAGAGGTTGTAGGGGTCGAGCACCGGCACCGGTCTGCCGGGCCTGCCCGTCCGCGGGTCGATCGGCGTGAGGCTGTTGCCCTGGTCGTTCGTGACCCACAGCGTCTTGAGGTCCCACGACGGCACGACGTGCTGCGGCAGCGCGCCGACCGCGAAGTGCTCGACGACCCTCCCGGTGCGCTGCGAGATCACGTCGACCGTCGCCGAGTTCGAGTCCGGCACGTAGACGAGCGGGAGGGCGCGGCGGGCCGCGGGCGCGAGCAGGCCGGGGCGCTCGGCGGCGTAGACGTTCGTGGGGGACAGCGGCGGGGGGATCGCGCCGGGGTGCGGCGTCAGGTCGAGCCGGCGCTGCGTGCGATGCGCGTGGCGAGCGGCGATCGTGCGCGTGGCCGAGGAGGTCGTCGCGCTCGCGCCCGAGCCGCCGCCGCATCCTCCGGCGAGCGCCGCTGCGAGCGCGAGCGCGGCGAGCGGAGCGAGCCGCCCACCGGTCACGGCGCAAGCTCCCACGCGGCGGCGGCCACGCCGCCGCTCGCATCGCGTCCGCCGACGAGCCAGACATGGCCGCCGAGCGTCGCCGCGCCGAGGTCCGACAGCGCGTGCGGCAGCGTACCCGCCGGTCGCACGCGGCCGCTGGCGGGGTCGATCGCGAGGATCGCGGCGCGCTGGCTGCCGAGCGCGTCGCCGCGACCGCCGAAGACGTAGAACGTCCCGCCGAGCGCCGCGCCGGCGGCGTGCTCGAGCGGCGCCGGCAGCAGGCCGATCACCTGCGCACGCCCGCTCCCCGGGTCGACGCGCACGATCTCGCGGCGGGCGCTGACGCCGTCGGTGCCGCCGGCGATCAGCAGCCGCCCGCCGATCGCGGCGACGGCCGCGTAGCGCAGCGGGTGCGGCAGGCGCGCGACGTCGCGCAGGCCGGCTTGCCCCGGCGTGTACGCGAGCACCGAGCGCAGCGGCACGCTGCCGGTGTAGCCGCCGACGACGTACGCGGTGGCGCCGATCGCGGCGGCGGCGGAGTCGGAGATGCCGACGGGCAGCCGCGCGGCGGTGCTCGCCGTGCCGTCCGGCGCGACCGTGAGCGCCGACGAGGACGTCCCGTTCGCGGCCGTGCCGCCCCCGAACAGCAGCATGCGCCCGCCGACCGACGCAGCGCCGACGTCGTGCAGCGCCTGCGGCAGCGTGCCGATCCGCCGCGCCGCGGCGATGCCGGGGCCGGCGACGGCGACGACGTCGGCGACCGACGTGTCCTGCGCGCTCAGCCCGGCGGCCGCCAGCACGCGGCCGCCGGCAAGCGCGACGGCGGGCAGCTGCACGGGCGCCGGCAGCGTCCGCGTGGCGATCACGCGCAGTCGCGCGGGCGCCGCCGCGTGCGCCGGCGTCGCGTGCACGGCGGTGGTGCGGGCGGCGGACGGCGCGGTCGCCGCAGGAGTCGATCCGCCGCTGCCGCAACCGGCGAGCGCGCCGGCCAGCAGCAGCCCGGCAAGGGCGGTCGCGGACGTGGGGGAGCGTCGCATGGCGACGTAGGGTTGCACGCTTCGCCTCGGCCAACGGGTCCGAAATCCGGCGCTAACGCGTCTCCAACGAGGCTTGAGCGGCGCGCCCGCGGCAGGCGCCCCGCGCAACGGCTGCCGCGGACGCTAAGGTCGGGCGAATGGACCGCAAGTGGTGGACGTTGATCGCCGTGAGCGTCGGCATCTTCATGCTGCTCATGGACATCACGATCGTCAACGTGGCGCTGCCGGACATCCAGCGCCAGCTGCACGCGAGCTTCGACGACCTGCAGTGGGTCGTGAACGCCTACGCTCTGAGCCTCGCGTCGCTGCTCTTGACGGCCGGCTCGGTCGCCGACCTGTTCGGCCGCCGGCGCCTGTTCGCGATCGGGCTCGTGATCTTCACCGGGGCGTCGATGACGTGCGGGCTCTCGAGCGGCCCGACGATGCTCAACGTCGCGCGCGCGGTCCAGGGCGTCGGCGGCGCGATCATGCTTGCGACCTCGCTCGCGCTGATCGCAGGCGCCTTCCACGGCAGAGACCGCGGTGTCGCGTTTGGCGTCTATGGCGCGGTGATCGGCGCGGCGGTCGCGGTCGGCCCGGTCGTCGGCGGCGCGCTCACGGCCGGCATCGGCTGGGAGTGGATCTTCTTCGTCAACGTGCCGATCGGCGCCGTGGCGCTGGCGCTCACGCTCACGCAGGTGGACGAGTCGCGCGACCCCCACGCAACGGGGGTCGACTGGCTCGGGCTGGTGACCTTCTCCGGCGGGCTGTTCCTGCTCGTCTTCGGCCTCACCCAGGCCAACGATGTCGGGTGGGGCAGCTCGCAGACGGTCGCCTGCCTCGGCGGCGCGGCCCTCCTGCTGCTCGCGTTCCTCGTCGTCGAGCGCCGCCAGGCGCGGCCGATGTTCGACCTCACGCTGCTGCGCGTGCCGTCGTTCGCGGGCGTCTCGCTGCTGACGGTCGCGCTGTCGGCCTCGATGTTCGCGATGTTCCTCTACCTCACGCTCTACATCCAGAACGTGCTCGGCTTCGGCCCGCTGCAGGCCGGCCTGCGCTTCCTGCCGGTCAGCCTCGTCTCGTTCTTCGTCGCGCCGCTGTCCGGGCGCTTGACGGTGCGCATGCCGGTGCGCTGGCTGCTGTTCGGCGGCCTGCTGCTCGTCGCCGGCGGGCTGGCGCTGATGAGCGGGGTCGACGCCGGCTCCGGCTGGACAGCGCTGCTGCCGGGCTTCGTGCTCGCCGGCGTCGGGATCGGGATGGCGAACCCGGCGATCGCCTCGACGGCCGTCGGGGTCGTGCCCCACCAGCGCGCCGGGATGGCCTCGGGCGTGAACAACACCTGCCGCCAGGTCGGCTTGGCGACGGGCGTCGCGGCGCTCGGCGCGGTCTTCCAGCACGAGCTGGCGAGCCGCCTCGGGGGCGGGATCTCGGGCGCCGGCGCGCTCGCGGCGCGGCCGCCCGCAGGGCGCGCGCACGCGTTCCACGTCGCGTTCACCGGCGCGCTGAGCGAGATCCTGCTGATCGCCACGGGCGTCGCGCTCGTCGGCGCGCTCGCCGGCCTCGTGCTCGTGCGCTCGCGCGACTTCGTCGCCGCCTACGCCCCCGCGCCGGTCGCCGCGGTCGAGCCGGTCAGCGAGCCGGCCCGCGGGACCGCCGCCGAGCCGGCCGGCTGAGCGGCGCGGCTACCGCGCCGCGTCGGCCGCGCGCCGCACCGGCGGCACGAACAGGCGCCCGATCAGCGGCAGGTCGAGGAAGCCCTCGACGCTCGCGTACAGCAGGGCGACCTTCGGCAGCTCGCCGAGGTCGTCGATCACGATCGAGCGCGGCAGCCACTCGGGACCGAACTTCGCGTTGAAGTCGCGCAGCGACTGGATCTGGAAGTAGGGGTTCAGCCCGCGCGCGAGCCGGCGCTCGAAGCGCCCGAGCCAGCCGGCGTCCTCCGCGCTGTCGAGCAGGCGGCCCCACGCCGCGAAGTTGAGCGAGAGCCGCCGCACGCCCCTGCGCCGCAGCGCGAGCGCCGCGTTCGCGATCAGGTACTCGGTGAGCCCGTTCGCCGAGCCGAGCTTGCGGCGCATGAGATCGAGCGAGTAGCCGGGGTCCTCGCCGTAGGCGGGCACGAAGCGCAGGAAGCCGACCGGCTCGCCGTCGGCGTCGCGTGCAAGCGCGATCAGGAAGTCCGGGTCCTCTCCGGCGACGTCCTCGCCCAGCTCCATCGTGAAGCCGCGCTCCTGCGCGCCCTTGCGCCACTCGTCGCTGATCGCGTTGAGCTGCGCGACGAGCTGCGCGCTCGCCTCCGCCTCGCGCAGCAGCTCGAAGCGGTGCTCGCGCGCGACGCGGTTGACCGCCTCGCGCACCGGCTTCATCGCCGGCCCGTCGAGGCTGAAGCGGTCGCAGCGCAGGATCGCCTCGTCGCCGAGGTAGAGCGCGGTCATCCCGCGCTCGCGGTAGAGCGGCGCGTCCGCCTCGCGCACCGCCAGGAACGCGACGCCCCAGCCGTGCTCGCGGCAGTGCCAGAGGAACTCGTCCAGCACGCGCCCGCGCGCCTGCGGCGGCCCGATCGGGTCGCCGGAGACGATCGCGTGTCCGCGCACGTAGGCGTAGGCGATCAGCGACTCGCCGTCGCTGGCGAAGAAGTAGCTCTTGTCGCGCCGCAGCGCGAAGCACGCGAGCGTGTCCGCGCCCCAGCGCCGCACGATCTCGCGCGCCCGCTCGCGCGCCTGCGCGTCCGGCGGCGTGCGCTGCACGAGCGGGCGGAAGACGAGGAACAGGAAGATCGCCAGGCCCGCGACGCCGAGCGTCAGCAGCGCGTCGCCGAAGAAGTCGGCGAACAGGTCGCGCCGGTACGTGTAGGCGCCGCCCAGGCCGACCAGCCCGCCGAATGTCGTGCGCAGCACGCCGCCGGCGCTCAGCGGCGGCGTCACGCGGCTGGCCTGCGTCAGCAGCGAGACGACGCCGAACGTCAGCACGCTCGCGAGGTAGAGCGGCACGAACACGATCGCGTCGAGCAGCGAGCCGGGGTCGCTCCTGGCGTGGAAGTCGCCGCGGAACCACACGAGCGCCATCACCATCGCGAGGTTCGCGAGCGCGGGGATCGGGTGCGGGCCCTTCAGGATGTGCACGACGGTCGCCGCGCCGAACAGCGCGACCGCAGCCCACCACGCGCGCCGCCGCCCGCGCGCGAGCTGGCGCGAGACCGCGATCAGCGCGATCCCCAGTGCGACCGAGATCACGAACGTGACCGCGCGGCTCGGGCGCTCCAGCAGCGCGGCGGCGCCGAAGCGCCAGTCGACGAGCGGCAGCTCCGGCAGCAGCGACAGGACGCCGACGAGCGCGGTCAGCCACGCGAGCGGCTTGAGCGAGGGTGGATGGCGCGTGACGGGGATCGGGTGCGGGTCGCGCGGCACGGCCTCGCCGCCGTCGCCGGGCAGCGGCGGCGCCAGCTCGCACGGCGCCTCCTGCTCCGGCGCGCAGCCCTCGCGCTCGCGCGGGCGCAGGGTGGGGAAGAGGATCACGTCGCGGATCGACTCGACGCCGGCGATCAGCATCACGAGCCGGTCGAGCCCGATCCCGAGGCCGCCGGCGGGCGGCAGGCCGTACTCGAGCGCCTCGACGAACTCCGCGTCGGCCGGCTCGGCCTCCTCGTCGCCGCCGTCGCGCAGCCGCGCCGCGGCGGCGAAGCGCTGAGCCTGGTCGACGGGGTCGTTCAGCTCGCTGTAGGCGTTCGCCAGCTCGCGCCCGCCGACGACCAGCTCGAAGCGCTCGGCCAGCGCGGGGTCGTCGCGCTGCGCGCGTGCGAGCGGGGAGACCTCGCGCGGGTGGTCGAGCACGAACGTCGGCTCGATCAGCGCCGGCTCGCAGACGGCCTCGTAGACCTCTGCGAGGATCCGCCCCGAGCCCCACGCGTCCAGCCACGCGACGCCGTGGCGCTCGGCGGCGGCGCGCGCCTGCTCGACCGGCATCGCGGGGTGCATCCGCTCGCCGGCGTGCTGCTCGACCAGCTCGACCATCGTCGCGCGGCGGTAGGGCGGTCTGAGGTCCAGCTCGCGCTCGCCGGCGTGCACGACGGTCGTCCCGTTGACGGCCTGCGCCGCGCCCGCGACGAGCGCCTCCGTCAGCTCCATCATGTCGTAGTAGTCCGCGAACGCCTGATATGCCTCCAGCAGCGTGAACTCAGGGTTGTGGCGCGTGTCGATCCCCTCGTTGCGGAAGACGCGGCCGATCTCGAAGACGCGCTCCATGCCGCCGACGAGCAGTCGCTTGAGCGGCAGCTCGAGCGCGATCCGCAGGTGCATGTCGCGGTCGAGCGCGTTGTGATGGGTGGCGAACGGGCGCGCGGTCGCGCCGCCCGCCTGGCTCTGCAGCACGGGCGTCTCGACCTCGGCGAAGCCTTGCTCGAGCAGGGTGGAGCGGATCGCCGCGATCACCGCCGAGCGGGCGCGGAACGCCTCGCGCGCGCACGGGTTGACGATCAGGTCGACGTGGCGGCGGCGGTAGCGCGCCTCCGCGTCGGCGAGGCCGCTGCGCTGGTCGGGCAGCGGGCGAAGCGCCTTGGAGAGCAGCGCGAAGCCGCTCAGCTCGACCGTCAGCTCGCCCGTCTTGGAGACGATCGCCTCGCCCTCGCCGCCGACCCAGTCGCCGAGGTCGAGCGCGGCGAAGTCCTCGAAGCGCTGCTCGCCGAGCTGCTCGCGCTGCGCGAGCAGCTGGACGGTGCCGCTCTCGTCCATCAGGTCGGCGAAGCAGAGGCCGCCGTGGCGGCGCAGCCCCGTCACGCGGCCGGCGACGCGCGCCTGCTCGCCGCTGCGCCCGCTCGGAGCGAGGGCGCCGTGGCGGTCGCGCAGCTCGGCGGCGGTCGCGTCGCGCTCGAAGCGGGCGGGGTAAGGCTCGACGCCGCGCTCGCGCAGGCGCTTGAGCTTCGCGAGGCGGCGTGCGCGCTCGGCTGCCTCGAAGTCGGTGCTCCCGGTGGGCGGGGGCGCGGCGCCGGGCGCCTTGTCGGTCGCGCTCACTGCCTCGCATGCTAACCCCGCCGGGCGGCGGTCCCGTTGGGGCGGCGTTAGACGGGCGCGCGGCGTGCGCTGCGCGCGAGCGCCGGCGGCTCCCACTCGTGCGCCAGCAGGACGATCCCGGCGAGCGTCGCGGCGAGCGCGAGGACCACGGCGGCGGCGCCGAGCGCGCTCGTCGCGAGCGTCTCCTCGAACAGCGCGATCCCCAGCACGACGCTCGCCAGCGGGTCGACCGCTGTCGCGGTGGCGATCGCCGGTGCGAGCGCACCGGTCGCGAGTGCGAGCTGGTTGAGCGTCATCGACGCGTAGCCGGCGAGCGCGAGCGCGTAGAGCTGCCAGTGCGCGAAGGCACTCGGCAGTCCGTGCCGCACCTGCTCGCCGACCGTCTTCGTGAGCGCGGCGCAGAGCGCGAACAGCAGGCCCGCCGCGGCCCCGAGCAGCGCGGCCCTGAGCCTGCGCGGCGCGCCGCGCGCGAGCAGCGCGAGCGCCGCGCTCGCCCCGCCGAGCGCCGCGCCGGCGATCAGCCACGCGTGGAGCGGCGCGTCGCCGCGACCGCCCGACGGGTTCGCGACGAGCAGGAAGACGGCGAGCGCAACAGTTACAAGGATCGCGGCGCCGACGTCGCGGCGGCCGACGCGCTGGCCCGCCAGCCGCGCGCCCAGCGGCAGCGCGAACACGACGCTCGCGATCAGCAGCGGCTGCACGACGGCGACCCGCCCGACCGTCAGCGCGACCGCCTGCGCGACGAAGCCGAGCGCGTCGGCAGCGATCCCCGCGAGCCAGATGGGCCGGCGCGCCATCCGCAGCAGCAGGCCGGCGTGCGAGCCCTCGGCTGTCGACGGCGCGTCGAGGCTCGCCTTCTGCTGCAGCACCGTGCCGAGCGCGAACAGCAGCGCCGAGACGAGCGCGAGCGGGATCTCGAGCATCCGCCTAGCGCTCCGCGAGGAACGCCGCGACCGCCGGCGCGAAGCGCGGGTCGAGCGCGACGGTCACGTGCCCGCGCCGCGCGAAGCGCACAAGCCGTCCGTCGCGTACGCCGCGCGCGACCTGCTCGAACGCGCCCGCGTCGTAGTAGGGGTCGCGGCCGCCGGCGAGCACGAGCGTCGGCGCGCGCACCTCGTCGAGCCGCTCGCGCACGTCGTAGCCGTCCTCGGCTTCGACCAGCGCGGCCAGCTCGCCCATCGCGCCGGCCTGCGGCCACAGCAGCGGGCCGAGCGCCCAGCCGGTCGCGAGCAGCGGCGGGCGCGCGAGCGCCGCGAGGCCGGCCTGCACGGCGGCGCCCGGTCCGCGCGCCGCCTGCGGCGGGCGGGGGACCATGTCGCCGAGGAAGCGCGCGAGCGCACCGCGGCGGTCGCCGGCGCGCAGCCGCTCCGCCAGCGCCCGCTGGTCGGCGCGGCCGAGCGCTCCGAGCCGCGCCGCCGCGGAGACGAGCACGAGCCGGCGCACGACGCCGGGGTGGTCGGCGGCGAGCTGCAGCGCGATCGAGCCGCCGCTCGACATCCCCAGCACGTCCACGGGCTCCTCGAACGCCTCGCGCAGCGCCGCCGCGTGCGCCGCCGCGTAGGCCGCCATCGTCGGCCGGCCGCCGTTCGCGGACGCAACCGCCCGCGGCGCGAGCCAGACGACGCGGAAGCGGTCGGCGAAGGTGCGCGCGAGCCCCAGCTCCGCGCGCGCGATGGGACCGCCGCCGATGCCGTCCTGCGGCGAGAGGCCGGGCAGGATCGCGAGTGGCGGCGCGTCGGGCGGCCCGGTCGCGAGGAACGGGAGGCCGGCGAGCGTCCCGTCGTGCGTCCTGCGCCGCGCCATGGCGCAATCATGACGGCGTCCGCAGCGAACGAGAGGAGAGGGCCGGATGGGCGAGCTGGACGAACGGCAGGAGGCGCTGTGCGCGAGCGCCCCGGCCGACTACTCGGACCTCACCGCGCTCTACGTCAACTGCACGCTCAAGCGCTCGCCGGAGGTCTCGCACACGCAGGGGCTCGCCGACCGCTCGATCGCGATCATGGAGCGCAACGGCGTGACGGTCGACGTCGTGCGCGCGGTCGACCACGAGATCGCGACCGGTGTGCAGCCCGACATGACCGAGCACGGCTGGGAGCAGGACGACTGGCCGGCGCTGTTCGAGCGCGTGCTGGCGGCCGACGTCTTCGTGCTGAGCACGCCGATCTGGCTGGGCGAGAAGTCGTCGGTCTGCACGCGCGTGATCGAGCGCCTCTACGGCAACAGCCACCTGCTCAACGCGGCCGGCCAGTACGCCTACTACGGCCGCGTCGGCGGCTGCCTCGTGACCGGCAACGAGGACGGCGCCAAGCACTGCGCGATGAACGTCCTCTACTCGCTCCAGCATCTCGGCTACGCGATCCCGCCGCAGGCCGACGCCGCCTGGCTCGGCGAGGCCGGTCCCGGGCCGAGCTACCTCGATCCCGGCTCCGGCGGCCCGGACAACGACTTCACGAACCGCAACACCGCGTTCATGACGTGGAACCTGCTGCACCTCGCGCGCATGCTCAAGGACGCCGGCGGCATCCCGGCGCACGGCAACCAGCGCGCGGCGTGGGACGCCGGCTGCCGCTTCGACTATCCGAACCCGGACTATCGTTGAGCGGCATGGCGTCGCCCTCCGTCCACCACCCGCTGTTCGCGCGCTTCTACGCGAACGTGCTCGCGCGCAACGAGCCGGCGGAGCTGCGCGCGTTCCGCGACGAGCTGCTCGCCGGCCTGAGCGGACGCGTCGTCGAGGTCGGCGCCGGCTCGGGGGCGAACTTCGGGCACTACTCGGCCGAGGTGAGCGAGGTCGTCGCGGTCGAGCCCGAGTCCTACCTGCGCGAGCAGGCGGCCGCGGCCGCCGCGCGGGCGCCGGTGCGCGTGACCGTGCTCGACGGGATCGCCGACGCGCTGCCGCTCGAGGACGGCTCGTGCGACGCCGCCGTCGCCTGCCTCGTGCTGTGCTCGGTGCCCGACCAGGCGAGCGCGCTCGCCGAGCTGCGGCGCGTGCTGAAGCCCGGCGGCGAGCTGCGCTTCCTCGAGCACGTGCGCGGCGCGAGCCCGCGCATGGCGCGCGCGCAGCGCCTCGTCGACGCCACCTTCTGGCCGCGCGCGTTCGGCGGCTGCCACACCGCGCGCGACACCGTCGCCGCGATCGAGCATGCCGGCTTCGCGCTCGAGCGCCACCGCGACCTGCAGCCGAGATCGCTGCCGTCGTTCCTGCCGATCGCGCCGCAGGCGATCGGCGTCGCGCGCAAGGCCTGAGCTACGCGGCCGCCTCGGTCTCGAGATTCGCCTCGGCGGCGAGGGCCAGGTAGACGCACGCCACGTCGCGCGGGCGCGCGAGGTCGATCCCGGCGAGCTGCTCGATGCGGCGGATGCGGTAGCCGAGGGTGTTGCGGTGCACGTGCAGCACGCGGCTCGTGTCGGCACGGTCGAAGCCGCAGCGCACGAGCGTGCGCAGCGTGTGGACGAGGTCGGCGCCCTCGCCGCCGCGCGCCAGCGGCTCGAGCACCCGTGTGCACAGCGCGGCGGCGATCCGCGGCGAGCGCGCGAGCAGCAGCTCGAGCGCGTGCGAGGCGGGCGTGAGCATGCCCGCGAGCCGCGCGCGGCGCCCGTAATCGACGAGCAGCGTCAGCTCCTCGCGCGCGGTCGCGAGCGCGGCCCGGGGGGTCTCCTCGCCGAGCGCGAGCAGCGCCTGCGGGCTCTCGCCGAGGTCGCCGGGCTCGGGCGGGCAGAGCGCGAGGCCGAAGACGCGGTCGCCCTGCGTCACGGCCAGGCGTCCGTCGCCGCGCAGGCGCGCCGCAAGCGCAGCATGCCGGCGCGGCGAGGCGTCCGGGATCGCGGCCGCGAACGGGACGTAGCAGTCGCGCAGCGGCACGTCGAGTTGCTGCGCCAGCTCGCGCTCTTCGAGCGTCAGCGGCGTGCCGTCGACGATCCGCTCGATGAGCCCGCGCGCGCCCCGCTCCTCCTCGGAGACGAGCCGCTCGCGCGCGGCCAGGTAGGTCTGCGTGACGACCTCGGACAGCAGGTCCAGGTAGAGCATCAGCAGCTCCGCCGCGTCGAGCAGCACGTCCTGGTCGTGGGGGCCGGCATGGCGGCGCAGGATCTGCCAGCCGAGGCGGCCGGCGATCCGGTAGGCGTGCAGCAGGTCCTCCAGCGGCACGCCGGCGTCGGCGCGGGCGCGCACGGAGGCGCGCAGCTCGTCGAGCGCGGCGGGCGACGTCTGGCCGCCGGATGCGAGCCACTGGTGCCACAGGCGCAGGTTGCGCTTGCAGGTGTCGAGCACGCCGGCCTCGGACAGCTCGTCGGAGAGGCGCTCGTAGCTCGCGATCTGCTTGCGCATCTCGGCGAGCATCTCCTGTGCGGCGGCCGAGCGGCCGATGCGGGCGACGAGGTCGGCGACCTGCCGATGACCGGCGAAGCGTGGATGGCGATCAGGCCACTGGCGCACCATACATCGGCAGATGACACAAGAGCTGGTGTCATGATCGTGCGTCTGCACGACGACGCGGACGGCGTCGCTGGCTACGGTCCCCGAACCGCAACGTGTGAAAACGCAAAAAGGGGGAGACACACGATGCGCAAGACCCTGCTCGCCGTCGTGCTTGCCGCGGTGGCGCTGCTCGCGCCGGCCGCCGCGAGCGCCGTCGCGCACACGCCGATCCTCTTCGTCCACGGCTGGTCGGAGAGCGAATCGCTCTGGTCGACGATGATCAGAAACTTCGAAAGAGAAGGCTGGAGAAGAGAAGAGCTCAACAACTGGAGGTACAACACCAGGCAGTCGAACGTCACGACGGCGAGCGAAGTCAAGGCGAAGGTCGAAGAAGTCCTCAGAAGGACCGGGGCCACGAGGATCGACCTCATCACCCACTCGATGGGCGGCCTCAACACCCGCTACTACATCAAGAACCTGGGTGGGACGGAAAAGGTCGAAAAGTGGGTCTCGCTCGGCGGCCCGAACCACGGCACCTCGATCGCGAACCTCTGCGGCGAAACGTCGTGCGTCGAGATGCGGATCGGCTCGGAATTCCTGACGAGACTCAACGAAGGCGACGAGACGCCCGGCTCCGTGAGCTACGCGACCTGGTGGTCGAGCTGCGACGAATTCATCAACCCGCACGAATCGGTGCTGCTCAGCGGCGCGACGAACAACGAAGCGGGCTGCGTCTCGCACGTCGGTCTGACGACGAACGAAAGAGTCTTCGCGGGCGTGCGCGAATTCGTCAGATAAGCCTCGCCGCCGACGGTGGGGGGGACCGCGGGGCCGCGGCGTGCTGTGGGTGGCGCGCCCGGCCCCGCTCGCGGCGTGCAGCCCGCGCCGCTACGCCGGCGCGCGGACGACGCGCACGCCCCGGCCGGGCACGATCGTGACGCCGGTGGCGCGGATCGGCTCGGGCCTGGCGACGGCGAGCCGCAGGGGGCTGTGGGCGAGCACCCGCAGGATCGTCGCGATCTCGAACTGCGCGAAGCTTGCGCCGATGCAGCGGCGCACGCCGCCGCCGAACGGCAGCCAGGCGTAGGGTGGGACCTCATCGTGCAGGAAGCGCTCGGGGCGAAAGCGGTCGGGCTGCGGATAGATGTCCTCGCGGTGGTGAGTCACGATCATCGCCGCCGCGAGGTCCGTCCCGGCCGGGATGTCGTGCTCGCCGATCCGCACAGGCTCGGTGACGGTGCGCCCGACCACCGGGACGACCGGCCGGATCCGCAGGACCTCTCTGACGACCGCGTCCATGTAGGAGGCGTCGTCGTCCGCGCGCAGCTGCGCGAGCACCGCCGCGTTGCGCTGGAGCAGGTCGACTGCCCACGACAGCGCGGTCGCGGTCGTCTCGTGGCCGGCCATCACGAGCGTCGCGAGCTGGTCGCGGATCTCCGCGTCGCCCATCGGCGTGCCGTCCTCATGCTCGGCCTCGACGAGCATCGAGAGGATGTCCTTGCGCCGCGCGCGCTCGGCGGCCGGCATCGCACGCCGCTCGGCGATCTCGGCGTAGAGCAGCGCGTCGACCGCGCCGCGGCGCGCCTCGAACGTCGCCTGCGGTCTGATCGGGCCGACGTCGCGGTGGAGCACCGTGCCCCAGAAGACGAGCACGCGCGCGCTCTGCAGGAGCAGCGGCAGCAGCCGGCGCAGCTCGTCCTTGCGCGCCTCGTCGGCGATCCCGAAGACGACCTCGAGGATCGCCTCGAGCGTCAGGCGCTCCATCCGCGGATGCAGCTTGAACGGCTCGCCCGTCGGCCAGCTCGCGACCTCGCGCTCGGCCAGCTCGGCGATCAGGTCGGCATACGAGCGCAGGCGCTCGCCATGGAAGGGCGGCAGCAGCAGCTTGCGCTGCTGCATGTGCGGGGCGCGGTCGAGCGCGAGCAGCGACCACGGCCCGAGGATCGGCTTGATCGGGGCGTTCGCGAGGCCGGCGTGGAAGACCTGCGGATCGCCGGTCACGACCTGCTTGACGAGCTCGGGCGAGCTGAACACGACCGAGGTCCCGAAGCCGGGGCTGGTCACCGTCAGCGGCTCGCCGAAGCGGCGATGGATCGCCATCGTGTTGCGCAGCGGCGCGCGCGCGAACAGCACGGCCTGGAGGATCCCGGGCGTGCGCGGCCCGGGCGGCAGCGCGGAGCGCGGCGGCCGGGGCGGGGCGGTGACGGTGGGGTCGAGAGTGGTGGCGCTCATCGGGCGTCCGTCCTGTCGGCGGGAGGAGGTCTCCCCGATGATGCCCGTCCGGCGCGTGCGCCGCGCCGCCTGGCTGATCAGCCAGTCAGCGGATGCGGGAACGCGCCTCCCGCGATCGGCCGGCGGGACCCGCTTCGGCCCGGCCGCGCGGCCGCGTTCGGCACCCGTCGGCGGACTCCGGCATCCCGCGGTCAGCCGTCCGCGACCTCGCGCAGGCGCCCCGTCTCGACCTCGTAGACGAAGCCGCGCACCGCCTCGACGTGCAGCAGGAACGGGCTCGTGCGCACGCGCGCGAGCGCGCGGCGCACGTCGGCCTCGATCTCGTTGAAGCTCGTCGTCTGCCACGCGGGGCGCACGCCGGTCTGCGCCTCCAGCTCCTCCGCGAAGGCGTCCTCGGCGAACGTGCGCATGCCGCAGTCGGTGTGCAGGATCACGATCACCTCGCGCGTCCCGAGCTTGCGCTGCGAGACGACGAGCGAGCGGATCGCGTCGTCGTTCGCGATCCCGCCGGCGTTGCGGATCACATGCGCGTCGCCCTCGGCGAGCCCGAGCATGCGATGCGGGTCGATGCGGGCGTCCATGCAGGTGAGCACGGCGACCGGCTTGCGCGGGCGCGATCTCAGCTCGCCGTGGGCGAATCCGGCCGCGTAGGCGGCGTTGTTGATCAGCAGCTCGTCGGTCTCGCTCACGGCGCGCAAACCTAGCGCGCGAGACGGCGCGCCAGCCGCGCGGCCAGCTCCTGCGCGCCCCAGCGCCCCCACGCGGCGGTCACGTCGAGCGCGCCCGCGAGCAGGAACGCGAGCGGTCCCGTGGCAAGCCGAGCCGCACGTCGTGAGCGCACGCCGCCACGGTATCGTTCGCCGCCCCCGATGGCCACCGCCGTGAAGACCAACGTCACCGAGCTGCCCGAGTCGCGCGTGCGCGTCGACGCCGAGGTCCCCGCGGCCGAGGTCGAGCGCAGCGTCACGCAGACCGCCAGACGGCTCGCGCGCGACACGCGCGTCCCCGGCTTCCGCAAGGGCAAGGTGCCGCCGCAGGTCTTCATCCGCCGCGTCGGCCGCGAGTACGTGCTCGACGAGGCCGTGCGCAGCTCGATCGGCGGCTGGTACGCGGACGCGATCGGCGCCGCCGGAGTCGTGACGGTCGGCGAGCCGAAGCTCGACCTCGGCGACCTGCCGCCGGCCGGCGAGCCGCTCGCCTTCTCGATCGAGATCGGCGTGCGGCCGACGGCGAGACTGGGCGAGTACCTCGGGCTCGAGGTCGGCAGGCGCGAGCCGCAGGCGGACGAGGAGCGTGTCGCGCACGAGCTCGAGCACCTGCGCGAGCACCTCGCGAAGCTGGAGACGACCGAGCGCGCCGCCGCCGAGGGCGACTTCGTCGTGATCGACTACAGGGGGTCGATCGACGGCGAGCCGTTCGAGGGCGGCGAGGGCCACGACCAGCTCGTCGAGCTGGGCGGCGGGCGCCTGATCCCCGGCTTCGAGGAGCAGCTCGTCGGCGCGAGCGCCGACGAGCAGCGCACGATCGACGTCGCCTTCCCCGACGACTACGGCGCCGTCCACCTCGCCGGCAAGCCGGCGCAGTTCGCGGTCTCCGTCAAGGAGGTGCGCGAGCGAGTGCTGCCGGAGCTGGACGACGAGCTGGCCGCCGACGCCGCCGGCTTCGACACGCTCGAGGAGCTGCGCGAGGACATCCGCGGCAAGCTCGCCGAGCAGGAGCGGACAGCGGTCGAGGCCGAGTTCCGCGAGGCGGTGCTCGACGCGGCCGTCGCGAACGCGACCGTCACCGTCCCCGAGGCGCTCGTCGAGGCGCGCGCGCTGGAGCTGTGGGACCAGATGCTGCACTCGCTGAGCCACCGCGGGCTCTCGAAGGACGCCTACCTGCGGATCGCCCAGAGAACTGAGACGGAGATCCTCGACGAGGCCAAGCCCGACGCCGAGCGCGCGCTCAAGCGCGAGGCGGTGCTGGCCGCGATCGTCGCCGCCGAGCAGATCGAGCCGAGCGAGGAGGAGCTGGCCGCGGCGCTTGCGCCGAGCGCCGCGCGCGAGGGCCAGCAGCCGGCGAAGCTGCTCGAGCGGGTTCGCGACGCCGGGACGCTCGACGCGCTGCGCGACGACGTCGCCACGCGCAAGGCGATGGACCTGCTCGCCGCGCGCGCGCAGCCGATCTCGCCGGAGCAGGCCGCGGCGCGCGAGAGACTGTGGGTGCCCGAGAGCGCCAAAGGGGAGAGAAGGGCGGCGAGAGCGGCGGCCAGAAGAGCCGCCAGACCGGTGGCCAGAAGAGCCGCCAGAGCCGCCTCCAGAGGCAGAGCGAGAGCCGCCGCCAGAAGAGCCTGAGCGGCTCCGCGCCGGGCGCGCGGACCCCGCGGACGGCCAGGAGGCGGTTGCTAGACTCGCCCCACCGGTCGGTCGCTGACGCGCTCGGCCCGGGCCGCCCGCCAGCGTCGGCCGCAGACGGCCGGCGCGCGGAAGGATTCGAGCCGACGAAGCGAAACAAAGCGAGGACTATGAGCCCCCTTGTACCGATGGTCGTGGAGCAGACGTCGCGCGGGGAGCGTGCGTTCGACATCTACTCCCGCCTCCTGAACGAGCGCATCATCTTCCTCGGCACGCCCGTCGACGATCAGATCGCGAACCTGATCGTGGCCCAGCTCCTGCACCTGGAGTCGGAGGACCCCGAGAAGGACATCTCGCTCTACATCAACTCGCCGGGCGGCTCGGTCTACGCGGGGCTGGCGATCTACGACACGATGCAGTTCATCAAGCCCGACGTGCAGACGATCTGCGTCGGCATCGCGATGTCGATGGGCGCCCTGCTGCTCTCCGGCGGCGCGAGAGGCAAGCGGATGGCGCTGCCGAATGCGAAGATCCTGATCCACCAGGTCTCCTCGTCGTTCCAGGGTCAGGCGACCGACATCGAGATCCACGCGAGAGAGATCATCGACATCCGCCGGCGGCTCGACGAGATCATCGCCCACCACACGGGCAAGCCTGTGGAGGACGTCAAGGGCGACACGGAGCGCGACTACTTCATGAGCTCCGAGGAGGCGAAGGACTACGGCATCATCGACCGGGTGATCGCCCAGCACTAAGGTCGAGGCCGGCTGCTGCCGACCACAGGATAAGCGACATGGCACGCCCTACCGACACGAATGAACAGCTCCTCTGCAGCTTCTGCGGCAAGTCCCAGCGCCAGGTCAAGAAGCTGATCGCCGGCCCCGGCGTCTACATCTGCGACGAGTGCATCGACCTCTGCAACGAGATCATCGACGAGGAGCTGACCGCTCCGCCGTCGTTCGACCTCGAGCACCTGCCCAAGCCGCGCCAGATCTACGACGTCCTGAACGAGTACGTCGTCGGGCAGGAGGCCGCCAAGCGCACGCTCTCCGTGGCGGTCTACAACCATTACAAGCGCGTCCAGATGCTGCAGTCCGACGAAGACGACATCGAGCTGCAGAAGTCGAACATCCTGCTGCTCGGGCCGACCGGCTGCGGCAAGACGCTGCTCGCGCAGACGCTCGCAAAGATCCTCAACGTGCCGTTCGCGATCGCCGACGCGACCGCGCTGACGGAGGCCGGCTACGTCGGCGAGGACGTCGAGAACATCCTCTTGAAGCTGATCCAGGCGGCCGACTACGACGTCAAGAAGGCCGAGACGGGGATCATCTACATCGACGAGGTCGACAAGATCGCGCGCAAGGCCGACAACCCGTCGATCACGCGCGACGTCTCCGGCGAGGGCGTGCAGCAGGCGCTGCTGAAGATCCTGGAGGGCACGACCGCCTCGGTGCCGCCGCAGGGCGGGCGCAAGCACCCGCACCAGGAGTTCCTGACGATCGACACGACGAACATCCTGTTCATCTGCGGCGGGGCGTTCGCGGCGCTCGACCAGGTGATCGAGCGGCGGATCGGCAAGCAGGGGATCGGCTTCGGCGCGGCGATGGAGGAGGTCGTCGAGTTCGACCCCGGCAACATCTTCGAGCAGTGCCTGCCGGAGGACCTCGTCCAGTACGGCCTGATCCCCGAGTTCATCGGCCGCCTGCCGGTGATGTCGGCGGTCCACCAGCTCTCGCGGGGGGAGCTGATGACGATCCTGACCGAGCCGCGCAACGCGCTCGTCAAGCAGTTCCAGCGCTTCTTCCAGTTCGACGGGATCGAGCTGGTGTTCGCCGAGGAGGCTTTGGTGTCGGTCGCGGACAAGGCGTTGGAGCGCGAGACTGGCGCCCGCGGCCTGCGCTCGATCATCGAGGAGGTCCTGCTGGAGGTGCAGTTCGAACTGCCCTCGCGCCGCGACGTCAAGAAGTGCGTCGTGACGAAGGAGACGATCGAGAAGGGCAACCCGCCCACGCTCGTCACCGAGGCCGCTCCCGCGGACGCCGAAGACGGCGACCTGCGCGAGGAGTCGGCCTAGCCTCGCATCCGCCGCTCGACTCGCTGCGCTGTGAGCAACGCATCGACGTCGGCGACGTCCTGGGGGCGCCCAGCGGCACGCTTGATCGAGAGCAGGTCGTCGATCCCGACGACGCGAACCTCGACGCCGTCGAGGTCGACGCGGAGCGCGCGCTCGCGCATCGCCTCATAGCGGTCGGCGCCGTCCGGGTCGACGAGCAGGTCGGTCTCGCCGAGCGCGGTGTCGAGCGCGAGGATCGAGGTGCGCTTGAGCGTGCGGGCGCCCGGGACGAACGGCAGTCCTCGTCGACGCCGCGGAGTCTGGCGCCGGGCTGAGGCACGAGACCGCCGGGATCGCGACCTGCGCGGGCCGACGTGCCGATCGGCGATACGCTTGCGCCCCATGTCAACGCTGGAGGCCAAGACGCGCTACGACGCCGCGGAGGTGGAGCCGCGGATCGTCAGAGCGTGGCTCGACTCCGGCCTCTTCCATGCCGAGCCGGAGGGCGACGCGGGCGAGACGTACTCGATCGCGGTGCCGCCGCCGAACGTCACGGGCGCGCTGCACATGGGGCATGCGCTCAACGGCTCGATCCAGGACGTGCTGATCCGCTTCCACCGCGCGCGCGGGAGGCGCACGAAGTGGATCGCCGGCACCGACCACGCCGGCATCGCGACGCAGAAGGTGGTCGAGAGGCAGCTCGCCGAGCAGGGCGCCTCGCGCCAGGAGCTGGGGCGGGCTGCCTTCGAGCAGCGCGTCTGGGACTGGCGCGAGCGGTACGGCTCGACGATCATCGAGCAGTTCCAGCGGCTCGGCGCCTCGCTCGACTACGACGACGAGCGCTTCACGCTCGACCGCGGCTATCACGACGCAGTCGTGAAGATCTTCGTCGACCTCTACGAGCGAGGCTGCATCTACCGCGACCACTACATGGTCAACTGGGACCCGGGCTCGGGCTCGGCGATCTCCGACCTCGAGGTCGAGGACCGCGAGGTCGTCGACGAGCTGACGTACGTCGCCTACCCGGTCAAGGGCTCGGACGAGACGGTCACGGTCGCGACGGTGCGCCCCGAGACGATGCTCGCCGACACCGCCGTCGCGGTCCACCCCGACGACGATCGCTACAAGCACCTGATCGGCGCGACGGCGATCCTGCCGCTCGTCGGTCGCGAGCTGCCGATCGTCGCCGACGACTACGTCAAGCCGGAGTTCGGCACCGGTGCGCTGAAGATCACTCCCGGCCACGACCCCAACGACTTCGAGATCGGCCGCCGCCACGGCCTGCCCGAGATCGGCGTGATCGGCGAGGACGGCCGCATGACGGCCGCGGCGGGCGAGCGCTTCTCCGGTCTCACGGTGAAGGAGGCGCAGGCGGCCGTCGTCGAGGCGCTGCGCGCCGAGGGCCGGCTTGTGAGAAGCGAGCCCTACGCGCACGTCGTGCCGTTCAGCCACCGCTCGGGCGAGCGGATCGAGCCGCTCATCAGCCTCCAGTGGTTCATGAGAATGGACGAGCTGGCGGCGCCGGCGATCGCCGCCGTGAAGGACGGTCGCGTGCAGATCCACCCCGAGCGCTGGACGCGCGTCTACCTCGACTGGATGGAGGGGATCCGCCCCTGGTGCGTCTCGCGCCAGCTGTGGTGGGGGCACCGGCTGCCGGTCTGGTATCGGTCCCATCCCGCCCCGGAGACCTACGTCGGCGCGACCCCGCCCGAGGGCGAGGGCTGGGAGCAGGACCCCGACGTGCTCGACACGTGGTTCTCCTCGGCGCTGTGGCCGTTCGCGACGCTCGGCTGGCCCGAGCAGACCCCCGCGCTGAGGGCCTTCTACCCGACCGACGTGCTCTCGACCGCGCGCGACATCCTGTTCCTGTGGGTCGCGCGCATGATCATGATGGGGCTGGAGTTCGCCGGCGACGTCCCGTTCGAGCACGTCTACATCCACTCGGTCATCCAGGCGCGCGACGGCCGGCGCATGAGCAAGTCGCTCGGGACCGGCATCGACCCGCTCGACGAGATCGCCAAGCACGGCGCCGACGGCGTGCGCTTCGGGCTGCTCGCGATGTCCTCTTCGCAGGACGTGCGCTACTCGGACGAGAAGGTGCAGCAGGGCGAGCAGCTCGCGAACAAGCTGTGGAACGCCTCGCGGCTGATCCTGACCCGCGTCGACCCCGACGCCCGCGCCGAGGCGCGGCCGCGCGCGATCGAGGACCGCTGGATCCTCTCGCGGCTCGCCGCCGCGCGCGCGGCGTTCGAGCGCCACGTCGCCGAGTTCGACTTCTCGCACGCGGCGCTCGCGCTCTACGACTTCGTCTACGGCGAGCTGTGCGACTGGTACCTGGAGCTGGTCAAGCCACGCCTCTACGAGGCCGAGGGCGAGGCGCGCGCCGACCTCGACGCGACGCTGCTGCACGTGCTGAGCGAGACGCTGATGCTCGCGCACCCGGTGATCCCGTTCGTCACCGAGGAGATCTGGTCGTTCGTGCCCGGCGCCGAGGGGCTGCTCGCGGCGCGGCAGGCCGGCGCTGCGCCGACCGACGCGGACCGCGATCCGGAGGCCGAGCGCGTGCTCGCCGACGCGACCGCCGCCGTGCAGGCGCTGCGCGGCTGGCGCGACGGAGTGGGGGCGGCGGCCGGCGTGCGCATCCCGGGGCGGCTGGAGGCCGCGGGCTACGAGGACACCGCCGAGCACGTCGCGCGGCTGGCGCGCTTCGAGCTGGCGGTCGGCGCGGACGGGGCGACCGACGCCGCCACGATCGCGATCCCCGGCGGCGCGGTCGTCGTGCACGCGAGCGACGCGGTCGACCTCGGCGCGGCCGAGCGCAAGCTCGCCGAGCGCCGCGTGCAGCTGGAGGCCGAGATCGCCCGCTGCGAGGGCAAGCTCGCCAACGAGGGCTTCGTCGCCAAGGCGCCGGCGGCCGTGGTGGCGGCCGAGCGCGCGAAGCTCGCCGCGCTGCGCGAGGAGCTGGATTCGCTGTGAGCGCCGGCCACTGGAGCATCGAGGACGCGGAGCGCTACCTGCGCGGCCTGGAGCTGTTCGGCATGCGCTTCGGGCTCGACCGCATGCGCCGGCTGATGACGACGCTCGACCAGCCCGAGCGCCGCTACGACACGATCCACGTCGTCGGCACGAACGGCAAGTCCTCGACGACGCGGATGATCGCCGCGATCCTCCAGCGCCACGAGCTGCGCGTCGGCGCCTACCTCTCGCCGCACCTCATCTCGTTCGCCGAGCGCATCCGCGTCGACGACCGCGACGTCGAGCCGCGCGCGTTCGCGCGGGCGCTCGAGCGCGCGGCGCATGCGGCTGCGCTCGTCGACCGCAGCCAGCACGAGGACGACCGCGTGACGCAGTTCGAGGCGCTCACCGCCGCCGCCTTCTCCGAGCTGGCGGCGCGCGAGGTCGACGTCGCTGTGATCGAGGCCGGCCTCGGCGGGCGCTGGGACGCGACGAACGTGATCCCGTCGAAGGTGCAGGTGCTGACGAGCGTGGGCCTCGAGCACACGCGCTGGCTCGGACCGACGGTGCGCGACATCGCACGCGAGAAGCTCGCGGTCGTGCGCGACGGCGGGACGCTCGTGGTCGGCGCCGACCTCCATCCGGACGCGCTCGAGGAGGCGTACGCCGCCGCCGAGCGCCACGGCGCGCGGCTCGTGCGGGCGCCCGCCGACCCCGGCGTCGAGGTCGCCGCGCCCGGTGCCTTCCAGCAGCGCAACTTCGCGCTCGCGCGCGCGGCTGCGGAGGCGCTGCTCGGCGAGCTCGCGATCGAGCGCGTGCGCGCCGCCGCCGCGGCGGTCACCGTCCCCGGCCGCCTGCAGGTCGTCGCACACGAGCCGCTGACGGTGCTCGACGGCGCGCACAACGCGGAGGGCGTCGCAGCGCTCGCCGAGTCGCTGCCGCAGCTCACCGCCGGGCGCGGGCTCGTCGCCGTCGTCTCCATCCTCGATGACAAGGACGCCGCCGGCATGCTGCGCGTGCTGCTGCCGCACCTCGACCACGTCGTCTTCACGCGCAGCCGCAACCCGCGCGCGCTGCCGCCCGCGACGCTCGCCTCGCTGAGCGCGCAGCTCGGCGGGGCAGACGGCGCTGGCGCCCCGGACGTGGACCTCGAAGCGGACCCGCGGCGCGCGCTCTCGCGCGCGCGCGAGCTGGCCGGGGCCGGCGGTGTCGTGCTCGCGACCGGCTCGATCTACCTCGTCGCCGACCTGCTGGCGCCCGCCGGGCAGCGCAGCGCCTCGATGCTCTAGATGGACGATCTGATGGAACCCCGGGACGGACCGCGCTTCCTGCCGATGATCGGGCTCGTGGCGGCCGTGGTGGCCGTCGTGATCCTCGTCTTCTTCGCGATCGGCTACGTCTTCGGCCGCATGTTCCTGTAGCGGCGCGGCCGGCTAACGCCACGGCCTGGCTCGGCTCGCCGGCCGGCCGAACCTCTACACTCCGCCACGCGATGCTCCCGTTCGCCATCTTCGGGATCAACAGCAGCGGCCTCAGCCTGGCCGTGAACTTGGTGATCCTGTGCCTCGTCGTCATCTGGCTGGCGCTCGTCTACTGGACGTATGCGGACGCGCGCCGCCGGATCGAAGACCCGATGCTCGTGTGGTGCGCGACGGCGGCTTCGCTGTTCCCGTTCGTCGGCACGTTCGTCTACGTGATCGTGCGCCCGCCCGAGTACCTCGAGGACATCCGCGAGCGCGAGCTGGAGATGCAGGCGGCCGAGGCGCGGCTCGCCGAGTACGGCTACCACCTCTGCCCGCACTGCGACTTCGAGGTCGAGAAGGACTTCCTGCGCTGCCCCAGCTGCCTGCGCAAGCTCAAGGACCCGTGCATGAGCTGCGGCAGACCGCTCGACCCGACGTGGAAGATCTGCCCGTACTGCGAGGCCGAGGTGCCCGGCCAGTCGACCGCCTCGCGGCGTCGGCGTCGGCGGGCCAGCGAGAGCCCCGCCCCCGAGAGCGCGCCCGAGCCGACCTCGTAGGCTTTGCGCCCGCGCGGCCCGTGCCGCGCCCACTTCGAACCTGACCTGAAGGAGACACCGCCGTGGACCGGACCCTCATCCTGGTCAAGCCGGACGCCTTCGCGCGCGGCCTGACCGGCGAGATCCTCGCGCGCTTCGAGCGCAAGGGCCTGCGTATCGTCGCGCTGGAGAAGCAGCAGCTCTCGCGCGAGACGGCCGAGACCCATTACGCCGAGCACAAGGAGCGTCCGTTCTTCGGCGAGCTCGTCGACTTCATCACCTCCGGCCCGCTCGTCGCGGCCGTGCTGGAGGGGCACGAGGCCGTCAAGGCCGCGCGCCAGGCGATCGGCGCGACGAACCCGCTCGAGGCCGCGACCGGCTCGATCCGCGGCGACTTCGCGCTCGAGGTCGGCCAGAACATGGTCCACGGCTCCGACTCGAACGAGTCCGCCGCGCGCGAGGCGGCGATCTTCTTCCCGGGCCTCTGACCCTCGTCCTCGCATCGCGCTCGCCGCAGCGGCGGGCGATCCTGGAGCAGCTCGGCGTCGCCTTCACTGTGGTGGTGAGCGACGCCGACGAGCTGGCCGACGGCGACCCGATCGCGGTCGCCGTCGAGAACGCCGCTCGCAAGGCCCAGGCGGTGTGGCGATCGCTCCAGCCGCCAGGAAGTGCAGGTTCTCCGCCGCATAGGGGGAAAACTTGCACGTCATCGCCCGGCGCGCTTGCGGCCGCCGCCTCGAGTGCCGCCGCTCTCCCCCCCTCGATGCCCATCGTCGGCGTTGACACCGTGGTCACGTTGGACGGCGCGCTCTACGGCAAGCCGGCCGAGGCGGGGGAGGCGCGGGCGACGCTGTCGCGCCTCTCCGGGCAGGTCCACGAGGTCGTCAGCGGGATCGCGGTCGTGGAGGGCGCGGCGGTCCGCACCGTGTCGGCGACGACCCGCGTGGCGTTCCGCGATCTCGACGCGGCGACGCTCGACTGGTACCTCGCGACCGAGGAGTGGCGGGAGCGGGCCGGCGGGTATGCGATCCAGGGGCGCGGGGCGGCGCTCGTGGCGGGGATCGAGGGCGACTACCTGAACGTCGTCGGGCTGCCGGTGACGGCGCTGCTGGAGCTGCTGCCAGGCATCTTGCACGCGGACGCCTGAGTCCCCGATTTGCAGCGCCTTCGCGCCAACGACTGGCGTCTCGAAGGCTGGTCTGGACGCTCCCGTCCGCTACACTCCGGCGCTGAGCGAAGGCCCCCGCAGCGCGTGCCCCATGGTCCGCGCGCACCCCTCGCTCGCCTCCCCTCTCACCACGCATGGGCTTCTTCAGCTACCTGACCGGGTTCGGCGGCCGCGACATGGCGGTCGACCTGGGAACCGCGAACACGCTCGTCTACGTGCGCGGCCGCGGGATCGTGCTGTCGGAGCCCTCCGTCGTCGCGGTCGACGCGCGCACCGGCGAGGTGCACGCGGTCGGGATCGAGGCCAAGCGCATGCTCGGCCGCACGCCCGGCACGATCTCCGCCATCCGTCCGCTGAAGGACGGGGTGATCGCCGACTTCGAGGTGACCGAGGAGATGCTGCGCCACTTCATCCAGAAGGTGCACCAGAACCGCTGGGCGCACCCGAGGGTCGTCGTCTGCGTCCCCTCCGGGGTCACGGGCGTCGAGAAGCGCGCGGTCGAGGAGGCGTGCCTGTCCGCGGGCGCGCGCCAGGCATACCTGATCGAGGAGCCGATGGCGGCCGCGATCGGGGCGGGGCTGCCGGTCGGCGAGCCGACCGGCTCGATGGTCGTCGACGTCGGCGGCGGCACCTCGGAGGTCGCCGTCATCTCGCTCGGCGGGATCGTCGTCTCGCAGTCGATCCGCGTCGGCGGCGACGAGCTGGACGAGGCGATCATCAACTACGTCAAGCGCGAGTACAAGCTGCTGATCGGGCAGCAGACGGCCGAGGAGGTCAAGCTCGAGATCGGTTCCGCCTACGAGATGGACGAGGAGGTCCAGGCGGAGATCCGCGGGCGCGACATGGTCTCCGGGCTGCCGAAGACGGTCGTGCTGACGAGCGAGGAGATCCGCGGCGCGCTCGAAGAGCCGATCTCGCAGATCATCGACGCCGTCAAGGAGACGCTGGATCGGACTCCTCCCGAGCTGGCCTCCGACATCATGGACCGCGGCATCATGCTCGCGGGCGGAGGGGCGCTGCTGCAGGGACTCGACGAGCGTCTGCGCCACGAGACGCAGATGCCGGCGCATCTGGCCGAATCTCCGTTGACGTGCGTCGCGGTCGGGTCGGGTCGCTCGCTCGAGGAGTTCGAGGCGATCCACCGCTCCAGCAAGAACTCCAGGAACCACCGGCGCCGGCGCTATTAGCGCGCGCGGCTCGGAGCCACCACCTTGAGGTCACTCACACCGTGTACGACAAGCAAGTCCGCCGGCGGCGGGCAGTGCTCGCGCTGCTCGTCGTCGTCTCCCTGATCCTGCTGACCGCCTACTTCGGCGAGTCGGCCGGGAGCCCGCTGCACAGCGTGCAGCGCGGCGTGGTCGCGGTGCTCTCGCCGATCCAGGACGGCGCGAGCCGGGCGCTGAAGCCGGTGCGCGACCTGTTCGGCTGGTTCGGCGACACGGCCCGCGCGAAGACGGAGCGCGACCAGCTCCGCAAGCAGCGCGACCAGTTGCTGCACGAGGTCGCCGGCTACAGAGTGGCGATGCAGGAGAACGCACAGCTGCGCGGGGTCCTCGGCGTCGACGACGGCAGCGGCCTGCAGGGCTACCAGCAGCACACCGCGCGCGTGATCGGCCGCCCGCTCGACAACCTCGTGAGCGACAGACTCCAGCTCGACGCCGGCAGCGGCGACGGCGTGCGCGTCGGCGACCCGGTGATCGGCAGCGGCAGCGGCGCGAACACGGGCGGGCTGATCGGGCACATCAGCTTCGTCGCGCCCAACACCTCATTCGTCACGCTCATCACCGACCCCAGCTCCGCCGTGTCCGTCAGAGTGCTCGACAGCGCGGGCGACTTCGGGCTGATGAAGTCCTCGGTCGGCAACCCGCTCGACCTGCTCGTGCAGCTGCTGCCGCGCAACGCCAACATCCAGCTCGACGACATCGTCGTCACCGCCGGCTCGCGCTCGAGCGCCCTGGAGTCGCTCTACCCGCCGAACATCCCGGTCGGGCGCGTGACGAAGGCTGACCCGCTGGAGCTCGACAACGACCAGCAGGTGCACGTCTCGCCGATCGCGGACCTGCGCCACCTCGACTACGCGCAGATCCTGACCGGCCCGGCCTCCGCCTCCGGCCAGCAGCGCGCGCAGGTGGGGGGGAACGCGGGGGTGGCGGGCGGCCCATGAGCTCCCGAGACGGCTATCAGCTCCCGCTGCGGCTCGCGGCGCTCGGCTTCCTGACGGTCGTCGTGCAGATCGCGGCGATCTCGCAGGTGACGGTCTTCGGCGTCAGCGCCGACATCTCGCCGCTCGTCGTCGCCTCCGTGGGGCTGCTCGCCGGCTCGCTGCCGGGCGCCGTCTTCGGCTTCGCGGTCGGGCTGTTCGTCGACCTCGCGCTCGTGCAGACGCTCGGCGTCACCGCGCTGCTGTTCATCGCGATCGGCTACGGGGCCGGCCGCCTGCGCGAGCTGCGCGACCCCGCGCACGGGCTCGTACCGCTCGCCGTCGGCGCGGCGGCGACCGGCTTCGCGACCGTTGGCTTCGCGCTGATGCAGTTCCTGCTCGGCGTGCGCGCGCCGGTCAGCTGGCTGCTGCTGCGCGACGTCGTCGTGACGATCCTGATCGGCTCGCTGCTCGCGCTGCCGGTCTACGCGCTCGTGCGGCGGATCGTCCAGGGCACGCTGCCGCAGGACCCACGCCGGCGCCGGCGGCGCGCCTACACGACCGGCGGGCTCTCGCCGCTCCAACGCCCCTCGGCCGGTCGATGACGGGACTGACGCCGCCAGAGGATCGCCGGACGCCGATCACGCCGCAGCTGGCGATGCGCGTCGCGATCATCGGTGGCTTCGCGCTCGCGATGTTCGCGATCGTCTTCTTCCGCCTGTGGTTCCTGCAGGTGCTCTCGGGCGACCAGTACCTCGCGCAGGCCTCGACGAACCGCGTGCGCGACGTCGTCATCCAGGCGCCGCGCGGGCGGATGCTCGACCGCCACGGCAACGTGCTCGTGGAGAATCGCCGCGCGGTGGCGGTCGTCGTCTCGCCGCCGAAGCTGCCGGCGGACCCGGTCGCGCGCACGCGCGAGCTGGCGAGACTGAGCCGCGTGATCGGCGACTCGACGCGGCCGCACGCGTGCAGAGTCGGCGTACGGGTCGTGCGTGCGATGGACGTCGACTGCCTCGTGCGCAGAGGCGTGTGGAACCTGCCCTACGCCGACGTGACGGTCACGACAGACGTCCACCCGGACGTCTACGACTACCTCGCCGAGCGCGCGCAGGAATTCCCAGGCGTCTCGATCGAGACGGTCTTCCTGCGCTCTTATCCGTTCGGCGACGTCGGCGCGCAGCTGTTCGGCACCGTCGGCCAGATCAGCAGCAGCGAGCTGAAGGATCCGCACTTCAAGGGCGTGAGAGGCGGCACGATCGTCGGCCAGTCGGGCCTGGAGTACACCTACGACCACTACCTGCGCGGGATCGACGGGGCGACGCGCGTGCAGGTCGACGCGCTCGGTCAGCCGAAGGGCTACCTGAGAGAGCGCGCACCGGTACGCGGCGAGAACCTGCGCCTGTCGATCGACCTCGGTCTGGAGAGAGAGGGCCAGGCGGCCCTCAGGACCGGCATCGACCTTGCGAACTCCAACGGCAATCCCGCGCAGGGCGGAGCCTACGTCGCGCTCGACCCGCGCAACGGCGAGGTGCTCGCGATGGGCTCGGCGCCGAGCTACAACGCGAACCTGTTCGCCGGGCCGATCTCCGATCGCGTGTACCGGCAGACCTTCGGGCCCGGCACGAACTACCCGCAGATCGACCGCGCGATCGCCGCTGCCTACCCGACCGGCTCGACGTTCAAGGTCGTCACCGCGACGGCGGCGCTCGTGACCGGGCTGATCACGCCCGACACGGTCTACGACGACAATGGCACGTTCCGAGAGGGCACGCTCGTGCGCAGAAACGCGGGCGGCGCGTCCTACGGCGCAGTCGCGCTGCGGCAGGCGATCCAGGAGTCGGTCGACACGTTCTTCTACTGGCTCGGCGCGCACCTGAACGCCGTGCCGCCGGAGGCGCACCCGAACGGCGGCGCGCTGCAGGACTGGGCGCGCAAGTATGGCTTCGGCGCGCCGACGGGGATCGACCTCAGCGACGAGTCGAGCGGCCTGATCCCCACGCCGCGCTGGCGCGACCAGGTCAACCGGACGCAGGCGAGATGCGAGCGCCTGTACCGCACGAACCGCAGAGCGGCGCTCAAGCTCTACTCCGCCGGCTGCGTCTTCGCCGATGGCACGAACCGCCCGTGGACCGAGGGCGACAACACCTCGCTCGCGGTCGGGCAGGGCGACTTCCTCGCCACGCCGCTGCAACTCGCGGTCGCCTATGCGGCGATCGAGAACGGCGGCACTGTCGTGCGCCCGCACGTCGGGCTGCAGATCGCCGACAGCCATGGCAGAGTGCTGCAACAGATCGACCCCAAGCCGGCCCGCCACATCGACATCCCCTCCACCGACCTGACCGCGATCCAAGACGGCCTGCACGAGGCCGCCCAGCAGCCGGGCGGCACGTCCTACGACGTCATGGGCAGCTTCCCGAAGCCCATCTTCGCCAAGACCGGCACCGCCCAGCACGGCCCGGGCAGACCCGACCAGTCCTGGTACGTCGCCTATGTGCCCGACGCGACGCGGCCGATCGTCGTCGCCTGCACGATCGAGTCCGGCGGCTTCGGCGCGCAGGCCGCCGCGCCCGCGGTCCGGCTGATCCTCTCGCAGTGGTTCGGCGTCAAGAAGCAGGTCATCGCGGGGAGATCGCAGACGCTGTGAGCGCGACCCCGATCCAGCGCAGCGTCGAGCAGATCACGACCCGCCGCGGGCCGCGCATGCTGATCGACCCGTGGCTGCTGCTCGCGACGCTCGCGCTGATCGGCTGCTCGCTCGTGGTGCTCAAGGGCGCCACGCGCCACGACATCCCCGGCTCGCCGCTCTACTACGTCGAGCGCCAGGCGGGCTACGCCGTCGTCGGACTGCTGCTGATGGCGCTCGTCGCGCGCTTCGACTACTCGCGCCTGCGCGAGTTCAAGCTGCCGATCTACGGCGCGCTGATCGCCTTGAACCTGCTCGTGCTGGGCCTCGGCTCGGTCGCGCGCGGGTCGCGCCGCTGGATCAGCCTGCCGTTCTTCCAGTTCCAGCCCTCCGAGCTGGGCAAGGTCCTGCTCGTCGTCGCGCTCTCGGCGTTCGTGGTCGACCGCTCGCGGCGGCTGCACGAGCGCGAGACGACCGCGCGCATGATGCTGCTCGCACTCGGTCCGGCCGCGCTCGTGATGATCCAGCCGGACCTCGGCACCGCGCTCGTCTACGTGACGCTCGCGCTGTGCATCCTCTTCGTCGCCGGCACGTCCGGGCGCCAGCTGTGGGGCCTGATCGGGATGTTCGCCGTCGCGACCGCGCTCGTGCTCGTCGCCGCCCCGGCGGTCGGCGTGCACGTGCTCCAGCCGTATCAGGTCGAGCGTCTCACGGGCTTCGTGAACCCTTCCCACGACCCGAGAAACGCCACCTACCAGATCAACCAGTCGGAGATCGCGATCGGCTCGGGCCAGAAGGACGGCCGGGGTGTCGCGCACGCGACGCAGACGGGGCTCAACTTCCTTCCCGAGCACCACACGGACTTCGTGTTCAGCGTGGTGGGGGAGACATACGGCTTCGCCGGCGCCGCGCTCGTGCTCTCGCTCTACGCGCTGCTGATCTGGCGCACCCTGCGCATCGTCACGTTGGCGAAGAACCTGTTCGGCGCGCTGATCGCCGGCGGCATCCTCGCGATGCTGATGTTCCAGATCTTCGTCAACGTCGGGATGACGATCGGGATCATGCCGGTGACCGGCGTGACCCTGCCGCTGATGAGCTTCGGCGGCGCCTCGTATCTGACAACGTTCCTCGCGCTCGGACTGCTGCAGTCGATCCACGTCCAAGGACGGATCGCGCAGACGTCGAAGGGACGAGCGCTCGTCCTCTCATGAGAAGGCAACCACTGTGAAGAAGCAAGTGCTGGTCAGCGTCGACCGCGGGGAGACCCGCGTCGCGCTGCTCGAGGCGACCGGACAGGTCGCCGCCGCCCCCAGACCCGGCAGACGCCGCCGCAGAAGAGCCGGGAACCCGGCCGCCGGCTACCGCGTCGCCGAGCTGTACCTGGAGCGCCGCGGCGGCCGCTCGATCGTCGGCAACATCTACAAGGGCAAGGTCGACAACGTGCTGGCGGGCCTCGAGGCCGCCTTTGTCGACATCGGCCTGGAGAAGAACGGCTTCCTGCACGTCGACGAGATCGTGCTGCCGGGCGTCGAGACGCCCAAGCGCGGCCGCGGCGCCGGCGGGCGGGACGCCCAGAAGATCCACGACCTGCTCAGACCCGGGCAGGAGATCGTCGTGCAGGTCGTCAAGGACCCGCTCAAGACGAAGGGCGCGCGGCTCTCGATGGAGCTGGCGATCCCCGGTCGCTACATGGTCTACTCGCCGCAGGGCGAGGGCGTCGGCGTCTCGCGCAGACTGCCCGACAAGGAGCGCGACCGGCTGCGCAAGGAGGCCACCAGACTCGACCTCCGGGGCGGCGGCGCGATCATCCGCACAGCAGCCTTCGGGGCCAGACGCGAGGATTTCGAGCGCGAGCTGCAGTACCTCTTCAAGCTCCACGAGGTGCTCGACAAGCGCGTCGAGGAGACGCAGGCGCCCGACCTCGTCTTCCAGGAGGCGGACCTGTCGGTGCGCGTCGTGCGCGACATCTTCAGCGAGCACTTCGAGCGCGCGATCGTCGACGACCCGCAGCAGCACCAGCGGCTGATCTCGTTCTTCACGCGCACGGCCCCGGAGCTGGTCGACCGCGTCGAGCTGTGGGATGAGGAGCAGCCGCTGTTCGAGCGCTACGACGTCGAGAGAGAGATCGCCGGCACGCTCTCGCGCCGCGTCGACCTGCCGAGCGGCGGCTACCTCGTGATCGACTACGCCGAGGCGCTGACGGTGATCGACGTCAACACCGGCTCGTTCATCGGGCGCGGCAGAGGCGCGCGCCTGGAGGACACGATCACGAGAACGAACCTGGAGGCGGCGGAGGAGGCCGTGCGCCAGCTGCGCCTGCGCGACATCGGCGGGATCATCGTCATCGACTTCATCGACATGGCGCGCGCGAGAAACCGCGACGCCGTCCTGAAGACGCTGCGCAAGTCGCTCGACGAGGACCGCACGAAGACGTTCGTCGTCGAGATCTCGCCGCTCGGGCTGGTCGAGATGACGCGCCAGAACGTCACCGAGGGCGTGCGCGAGATCATGACCCGGCCGTGCCCGACGTGCGATGGCGAGGGCGTGATCCGTTCGGAGGAGACGATCGCGATCTCGTTCGAGCGCAGACTGCGCGAGCTGACGAGAACGGTCGAAGCGGATGCGCTGCTGCTGCAGGTCAACCCGCGCGTCTCGGCCGTCTTCACGCGCGACGGGGCGAAGATCCTGCGCCAGCTGGAGGATCAGACGGGCAAGTGGTTCCACTTCGAGGGCTCCGAGGGGCTGCCGCTCGACCACTTCGCGATCACGATGGAGGGCACACGCGAGCAGGTGGCCGAGCGCGCGCTGCCGTTCCGCGAAGGCGACGAGGTGCTCGTCTCGATCGTCGAGCCGCACATGTACAACGTCGACGACGCGGTCGCGAAGATCGACGGCTACATCGTCTCGGTCACCGGCGGCGGCCGCCACGTCGGCGAGAAGCGGCTCGTGCGGATCGACGAGGTCGGGCGCACGGCGGCCGTCGCGACGCTCGTGGGCAACGGCAACGGCCCCGTTGGAGCGGAAGCCGCCGCTTCGGACGAGGACGCCGCGCCGGAGGGCGCGGATGGCGTAGAATCCTCCGCTCGGCGCCGCGGCCGGCGAGGCGGACGGCGCCGTTCCCGTGCCAAGACGGAGTCGTAGAAGAAGCTCATGTACGCGATCGTGAAGACAGGCGGCAAGCAGTACCGGGTCGAGGAGGGCCAGTCCCTGCTCGTCGAGAAGCTGCCCGCCGAGGAGGGCGCGAAGGTCGCGCTCGAGCCGCTGCTCTACCGCGGCGACGACGAGATCCTCGACGGCGCCGACCTCGCGAAGGTGAAGGTCGAGGCGAAGGTCCTCGGTCACGAGCGCGGCCCGAAGCTGCGCGTCGTCAAGTTCAAGCCCAAGCGCGGCTACAAGCGGCGCACCGGCCATCGCCAGGACCTGACGCGCATCGAGGTAACGAGCATCAGACTCGGCGCCGCGAGAAGAGCCGCCGCGAGAGCGGCCGACACGCCCGCCCCCGTCGCGGCTGGCGGCGAGGAAGGCGACGAGTAATGGCGCACAAGAAGGGCCTCGGATCCTCCCGCAACGGCCGCGACTCGAACGCCAAGCGCCTCGGCGTGAAGGTGTTCGCCGGCCAGGCCGTCACCGGCGGCGAGATCATCGTGCGCCAGCGCGGCACGAGATTCAAGCCCGGCGCCGGCGTCGGCATCGGCAAGGACGACACGATCTTCGCGAAGGCGGCCGGCACGGTCGCCTTCACCGAGGGCCGCCGCGGCCGCGTGATCTCGGTCGTCGCGACCGAGGCCGCCGCCGAGTAGCGCGGCGCACGCAGCAGGACTTCCGAACGGCCCGCTCCGGCGGGCCGTTCGCATTCTCGGTCTGCACCGCCGCCGCCGCGGCTGCAACCGGCCGGGCCGATCCCCGTCGAGCATGGACCGACTCAAGTCTGGTGGTTTTCCGCGGGCGCTGCAGGCATCGACGACCCAGAGTCCCGGCCGGCTGCCTCCGGCGGTCAGCTCGGCTGCAGGATCGGCCGCACCATGATGTCGCTCACGTCGACCGTCCTCGGCCGGCTGACGGCGTACATGACGGCGTCGGCGATCGCCTCCGGCGGCAGCGCCCAGGCGGAGATGTCGTTCTCGAAGAACGGCGTCGCCGTCATGCCCGGCTCGATCAGCGTCACGCGCACGCCGCTGCTGTCGTCCAGCTCCTGCCGCGCCGCCTGCGCCATCGCCGTCACGGCCCACTTCGTGCACGAGTACAGCGAGCCGGGCAGCGCGACGCGGCCGGCGACCGAGCCGGTCAGCAGCAGGTGCCCGCGCGACTCGCGCAGCCGCTCGATCGTCGCGCGGATCGTCAGCGCGGCGCCGTAGACGTTCGTCAGCACCATCGAGCGCCAGAACTCCGGCGACTCCTCGAGGAAGCCGCGTCTGCCGCCGAAGCCGGCATTCGCGAAGACGACGTCGAGGCGGCCGAACGCCTCCAGCGCCTGCGCGACCATCGCCTGCTGCTGCTCCCACTCCGTCACGTCGCAGGCGACCGCGAGCGCGCGCTCGGCGCCACCCAGCTCGTCGGCGAGCGCGGCGAGCTTGTCGGCCGAGCGCGCTGCCAGCACGAGCCGGTAGCCCGCCTGCGCGGCGGCGCGCGCCGTCGCGGCGCCGATGCCGCTGGAGGCGCCGGTGATGAGGAAGACGGGGTCGGCCATGCGGGCTCCAATCGGAGGTTGCGTGCGAGCCGCGTAGGATGCCCGGTCGTGCACGCCGTCATCAACCGCATCCGGCTGCGCGAGCCGATCGACGCGGACGTCTTCGCCGCAGCGCGGGCGGAGCTGCCGCCGGCTGCCGCGCAGATCGAGGGGCTGATCGCCTTCCACGTCTTCCGCGGGGAGGACGCGCTCGAGCTGGGCGTGCTCGTCGTCGGCGAGCACCCGCAGGCGCTGGAGGCGATGCGCGAGCGGATCGGCAACGCCTGGATGCGCGAGCACGTCGTCCCACACGCCGCGGCGCCGCCGGAGCGCTTCGTCGGCGAGGCGGTCGTCTCGTTCGAGCGCGGCTGAGCGGCGCTCGCGCTCAGCCGGTGAGGCCGTCGAGGAAGGCGAGCATGCGGCGCCAGGCGTCGGCGCATGCCTCCGCGTGCTGCTCGTAGGCGCGGTCGAAGAACGAGTGCGGCGCGCCAGGATAGACGACCAGCTCGTGCGCGACGCCGGCCGCCTGCAGAGCACGGCCGTAGGCGGCTACGTCCTCCTGCGGGATCGTCTCGTCGGCGCCGCCGAAGAGGGCAGCTCCGGCGCCTGCGCGAGCGCGGCCATGAAGCGCGTCCCGTCAGCCGAGGTCAGCTCCAGCCGTTCCGCGCCGGCGCCGCCGGCGATCGGCGGCAGCACGAGGTCGGCGGGGAGCTCGGGCGGCAGGGCGTCGAAGGCGAAGCACATGCGGCGTGTCAGGATAGTCGCGCATGTTGTCCGACAGAGCCCGCATCCACGTCCAGGCCGGCGGCGGCGGGGACGGCTGCATGAGCTTCCGCCGCGAGGCGAAGGTGCCGAAGGGCGGCCCGGATGGCGGCGACGGCGGTCGCGGCGGCGACGTCGCGCTCGTCTGCGACGACTCGCTGCGCGACCTGCAGTTCTTCCGCCGCACCGCACATTTCAGGGCCGGTCGCGGCGGTCACGGCAGAGGCGCCTTGCGCCACGGCGCCGACGGCGAGCTGCTGGAGGTGCGCGTCCCGCCCGGGACCGTCGCCGAGCTGGAGGACGGCACGCGCCACGACCTCGTCGCGCCCGGCCAGCGCGCGGTCGTCGCGCGCGGCGGCTCGCCGGGGCGCGGCAACAAGCACTTCGCGACCCCCACACGGCAGGCGCCGCGCTTCGCCGAGCGCGGGCTGCCCGGACAGGAGGGCTGGATCGAGCTGCGCCTCAAGCTGCTCGCCGACGTCGGCCTCGTCGGGCTGCCGAACGCCGGCAAGTCCTCGCTGCTCTCGCGCCTCACGCGCGCGGCGCCGAAGATCGCCGACTACCCGTTCACGACGCTCGAGCCGGTGCTCGGCACGATCGACGCCGAGGACCGCCAGCTCGTGCTCGCCGACATCCCCGGCCTGATCGAGGGCGCGAGCGAGGGTGCCGGCCTCGGCCACGACTTCCTCGCGCACGTCGAGCGCACCCGCCTGCTCGTGCACGTGCTCGACCTCGTGCCGCTCGACGGCTCGGACTCCGTCGAGAATCACGCGACGATCGAGCGCGAGCTGGCCGCGCACGACGCGCGTCTCGCCGCGCTGCCGCGGATCCTCGCGCTCTCGAAGGCCGACCTCGTGACGCCCGCGGAGGCGGAGCGCGCAGCGCGGGACTGGCGTGAGCGACTGGGAGAGGACGTGCCGGTGCTGCTGACCTCCTCCGCGACCGGCGCCGGCCTCGACGAGCTGCGCAAGGCGCTGCTGGAGCGAGTCCCGCTCACGCCGGCGGCCGAGGTCCCCGAGGTCGAGGGGCTCGCCGAGCACCGGGTCTTCCGCCCGGCGGCGACGCGCGGGTTCCAGGTCGAGCGGCTCGCTGAACGCCGCTTCCGCGTCGTCGGCGACGGGATCGACCGGCTCGTGCTGCGCTACGACGTCGAGAACGAGGAGGCGATGGCGCACCTCGAGCGCCGCCTCAAGCGCATTGGCGTGATCCAGGCGCTGCAGGACGCCGGCTTCGAGCCCGGCCACGACGTCGAGATCGGCGGCGTCGAATTCGAGCTGGACCCGTCCTAGCCCGCGTTCACGACCTTGCAACGCGCGCTTCACCGCTCGGACACGAGCCGGCGCGCCGGCGCGCATAGCGTCGCGGGCCGCCGCCGTCGTCCGACCGAGGAGCGCCCGTGCCGAGGCTTCGCCGTCCGTCCCGACTCGTCCCCGCCGCCGTTGCGGCGGCCGCCTTCGCGGTCGTCGCGATCGGCGGTCCCGCGCCGGTCTCCGCCTCCGGCGGGCCGCCCGCGGACCTGCTTGACGTGGTCCAGGTCGGGACCGGGTCCGCGCCGCTGACGAATGCGGCGACGGCCAGCTTCGTGGTGCCGCTGCTGAGCAGCGGGTCGACGGGCACGCCGATCCCGCTGCCGACCGCCGACGCCGGCTCGCAGCACGCCTTCGGCATCAGCGGCACCGCGACCTCCGAGGGCGTGCTCGAGCTGTCCGCCGACGGGACCTACCTCACGCTTGCCGGCTACGGCGCTCCTCCCGGCACGACCGGACCGACCGGCGGCACGATCAACGGCATGACGAGCAGCGTGGTGCCGCGCGTCGTCGCGCGCGTCGACGGCGCCGGGAACGTCGACACCTCCACCGCGCTCTCCGACGCCTTCAGCGCCAGCAACGTGCGCGGTGCCGTCTCGAGCGACGGCCAGCACTTCTGGGTCACCGGCGACGGCGGCTCGACGACGAGCGGCACGCTCAGAAACGCCTCGGTCGCCTATGCCGGCAGCCTCGGCGCGACGACCTCGACAGGGCTCACCAGCTCGCCGAAGCAGGGCCGCGTGCTCGCGATCGTGGGCGGCAGCCTGTACATGAGCACGAGCAAGTCGCCCGGCCCCGGCGTCTTCCAGGTCGGCAGCGGGCTGCCGACGAGCAGCGGCCAGAGCGTCGCGAGCCTCGCGGCCGAGGCCGATCCCTACGGCTTCGCGCTGCTCGACCTCGACCCCTCCGTGCCGGGTCCCGACACGCTCTACGTCGCCGACGGCACCGCCGGAGGGATCTTCAAGTACTCGCTCGTCGGCGGTGTCTGGAGCGCCGAGGGCAGCGCGCCCGGCCCCGCGCTCGGCAGCCTCACCGGCAGAGCGGAGGACGGCGGGGTCAAGCTCTACGCGACGACGAACGACGGGCTCTCCGTGCTGGCCTACACCGACACGGCGGGCGCCGCGGCGCCGATCTCGTCCGGCTCGTTCACGACGCTCGCCAGCGCGCCGCTGAACACCGTCTACCGCGGGATCGCGTTCGCCCCGGCCGGCCAGGTGCCGCCGCCGCCCCCGACGCCTGCGCCGACCGTCGCGCTCGCGGACAACGCGCTCGGAGCGACGATCGGCGACCCGGAGAACCCGACGCTCGACGCGACCGTCGGCGACGACGCGTTCGACGCCGACCAGCTGACCGTCACCGCGACCTCCTCCGACCAGTCGGTCGTGCCCGACGCCAACATCGCGATCGACGGCAGCGGCGCGACGCGCACGCTCTCGCTCGACCCGGTCGGCGTCGGCCTCGCGACGATCACCGTCACGGCCAGAACGCCCGACGGCGTGACCGGCCACGCGCAGTTCGAGTACGGCGCCTCGGCGCCGGCGCCGGACGCGACCAGCCACGACCTCTACGGCGCCGCCGACGCGTCGACCGCGGTCGACGTCGGCGACGGCTACTTCGTGGTCGCCGACGACGAGAACGCGACGCTGCGCCTCTACCGCGCCGGGCACTCCGGCCGCCCGCTCAAGTCGTGGACGTTCACGAGCCAGATGGGCAATCCGGCCGAGCTCGACCTCGAGTGGGCTGCGCGCCGCGGCGACGAGATCGTCTGGGGCGGCTCGGAGTCGAACTCGAAGACGGGCGACCTGCGCCCGAGCACGTCGATCGTCTTCGCGACGACCGTGAGCGGCTCCGGTGCTGCTGCCGACCTCTCGTTCGCCGGCTACTACGGCGGACTGCGCGACGACCTGCTCGCCTGGGATCACGCCAACGGCGACCAGTTCGGCTTCGCGGCGGCCGCCGCCGACGGCGTGCAGCCGAAGCAGGACGGCGGCTACAACATCGAGGGCATGGAGTTCGGGCCGGGCGGCTCGACCGTCGCCTACCTCGGCTTCCGCGCCCCGATCGTGCCGACCGGCGCGCGCACACAGGCGCTCGTCGTGCCGGTCACGAACCTGCTCGACCTGATCAGCGGCGCGGCCGCGCACGCGACCTTCGGCGCCCCGCTGCAGTGGAACCTCGGCGGTCAGGGCGTGCGCGAGATCCGCCGCAACGCCGGCGACCAGTACCTCGTGATCGCCGGCGACAGCGAGGAGGGCGGTGCCCAGCATCTCTACACGTGGGACGGGAGCCCGACCCACCAGCCTGTCGCGACCGCGACCGACCTGCCCGCCCCAGCGGCGATCGACGGCGCGTGGGAGTCGCTCTTCTCGGTGCCCGACTCGCTCAGCGACGGCGCGACGCTCTCGCTGATCGAGGACAACGGCGACACCGACTTCTACAACAGCGGGAGCGAGGCCAAGGACCTCGCCGCCGGCCTCGAGAAGGACTGGGACGACAGCTTCCAGCTCAGACTGCCGGGCCAGTCGATCGCCTTCTCGACGACGCCCCCGAGCCCGGCCTACACCGGCACGAGCTACGCGCCGGCGGCAAGCGGCGGCGCGTCCGGCAACCCGGTGACGTTCTCGATCGACCCCTCCAGCGACGCGGGCGCGTGCTCGCTCTCGGGCGCCGCCGTCAGATTCCTGAGAGCGGGCAGATGCGTGCTCGACGCCGACCAGGCGGGCAGCTTCCAGTACGCGGCCGCGCCGCGCATCCAGCAGACGATCCAGGTGACGCAGACGACGCCGGCGATCCTCTGCTCGCTGACAGACGCGTTCGTGCGCAGCTCGGCCAAGTACCAGCACCTGAACGCGCTCGGGCGGCTTGTGACGGACGCGCTGGTGACCGGCGAGTGCAAGCTGCTCACGCAGCTCGCGGCGAGACTGGGCCCGGCGCAGAAGGCCGCGCTCATCGGCGCATACGACCAGGGGGTGCAGGGGCTCGCATCAGCCGGCTGGCTCACGAGCGACCAGGCGGCGGCGCTCGTCGCGATGGCGAGCGGGCTGTAGCGCGCTCGCGGGCGGCGGCCCCCGCAGGACCGTCGCCCGCGAACGCCGAATAAGCTGCGGCGGATGGGCCCGATCGTCATCAAGCTCGGCTCCTCGATCGTCGCCGACGACGCCGGCCAGCCGCGCGCCGAGGTGCTCGCGCACGTCTGCGAGCAGGCGGCGGCGCTGCACCGCGCCGACCGCGGCGTCGCGATCGTCACGAGCGGCGCGATCGCCCGCGGGATGGGGGCGATGGGCTTCCCGGAGCGTCCGCGCGCGATCGACGAGCTGCAGGCGGCGAGCGCGGTCGGGCAGGGCAAGCTCTACGCCGTCTACGACGAGCTGCTGCGCCACCACGGGATCGCGAGCGGGCAGGTGCTGCTGACCTTCCAGGACATCAGCGGCGAGCGCCGGCACTACCTCAACGCGCGCCAGACGCTGCGCAAGCTGCTCGAATGGCGCGTCGTCCCCGTGATCAACGAGAACGACACGACCGCGACGGACGAGATCACGTTCGGGGACAACGACTTCCTGGCGGCGCAGGTGTCGATCCTGATCGGCGCCGAGCTGCTCGTGCTGCTGACCTCGACCGACGGCCTCTACACGGCCGATCCCCGGCTCGACCCCGCCGCGGAGCCGGTGCGCGCGGTCGAGGATCCCGCCGTGCTCGACGGCTTCGACATCCGCCAGACGACGACGACGCACGGCTCGGGCGGGATGCGCTCGAAGGTCGTCGCGGCCGAGATGGCGACCGCCGCGGGGATCCCGGCGGTGATCGCGAACGGCCTGGCGCAGGGCTCGATCGCCGCGGCGGTCGCGGGCGAGCCGGTCGGGACGCGCTTCGCGCCGCAGGCGGGCCGCTACTCGTCGTTCAAGCTGTGGCTGAAGTACGCGAAGACCGCGCGCGGCACGATCGCGGTCGACGCCGGCGCCGCGTTCGCGCTGCGCGAGGGCGGCACGAGCCTCCTGCCGGTGGGCGTCGTCGCAGTCGAGGGAGACTTCGACGCCGGCGACGCGGTCGACGTCGTGCACGCGGGCGGTCCGGTGGGAAAGGGGATCGCGAGCTGCTCGGCGGCGGACCTGCGGCGCGTCATGGGCCTCAAGTCGGAGGCGGCGCGCGAGCTGCTGCCGCACCGAGACGAGGAGGCGATCCACCGCGACCACTTCGTGCTGGCCTAGGCGGACCGGTTCGTGACGCGGGCGCTGACCGCGGCCGGAGATCTGAGCCCCGGCAGTCTCTACGTCTCTGCGACGTACAGCTTGACGTGCCTCGCCGGCGGTCCGAGCCCGGGCGCGGCCGGTACCCTCTGGCTGATGGCCACCGACACCGTCTCGCCCGTCGCCGGCGTCTGCCGCGCGGCGAAGGCCGCCGCCGCGCCGCTCGCGGCGCTCGACACGCGCGTGAAGGATGCGGCGCTGCATGCGATCGCCGACGCGCTCGTGGCGCGTGCGCCGGAGATCCTCGAGGCGAACCGGCGCGACCTGGAGGCCGGGCGCGCGAACGCGATCGGCTCTGCGCTGCTCGACCGCCTCGCGCTCGACCTGACGCGCATCGCCGCGATCGCCGACGGCGCGCGCGCGATCGCCGCGCTGCCCGACCCGGTCGGCGAGACGATCGACGGCCACCGGCTGCCCAGCGGCGTCGACGTGCGCCGCGTGCGCGTGCCGTTCGGCGTCGTCGCCGTCGTCTACGAGGCGCGCCCGAACGTGACGATCGACGCCGCCGCGCTGTGTCTGAAGTCCGGCAACGCGATCGTGCTGCGCGGCTCCAGCACCGCGACGCACTCGAACGCGGTGCTCGCGACGATCGCCTCCGAGGCGGCGACGCAGGCCGGCGTCCCCTACGGCGCCATCCAGCTGCTCGCCGGCGGCGGCCGCGGGGAGCTGACCGAGCTGGCGACGCAGGACGGCGTCGTCGACCTGATCTTCCCGCGTGGCGGCGAGGGGCTGAAGGACGCGCTCAAGGCTGTGGCGACCGTGCCGGTGATCTACGCCGCCTCCGGCAACTGCCACGTCTACGTCGACGCCGACGCCGACCTCGACGCGGCCGAGGCGATCGCGCTGAACGCGAAGGTCCACCGGCCGGGTGTCTGCAACGCCGCCGAGACGCTGCTCGTGCACGCGGACGTCGCCGCCGAGTTCCTGCCGCGCGTGCTGCGCACGCTGCACACGGTCGGCGTGGAGCTGCGCGTCGACGAGCGCGCGGCGGACCACGCGCGCGACCAAGAGGGCGCGATCGCGACGGTGCCCGCGACCGACGAGGACTGGGCGACCGAGTACCTCGACCTGATCCTCGCGGTCAAGGTCGTCGACAGCGCCGAGGAGGCGATCGCGCACGTCAACCGCTACGGCTCAGGCCACTCCGAGGCGATCGTGACGGAGGACCTCGGCGCCGCGCGCGCCTTCCAGCTCGGCGTCGACGCCGCCTGCGTCTACGTCAACGCCTCGACCCGCTTCACCGACGGCGGCGAGTTCGGGATGGGCGCGGAGATCGGCAACTCGACGCAGAAGCTGCACGCGCGCGGCCCGATCGGCCTGCGCGAGCTGTGCACCTTCAAGTACCTGATCGAGGGCACCGGCCAGGTGCGCGTTTGAGGCTGGGGATCCTCGGCGGCACGTTCAACCCGCCGCATCTCGGTCATCTCGTCTGCGCGCAGGAGGCGCACGACCAGCTCGCGCTCGACCGCGTCGTGCTGATGCCGGCCGCGCGTCCGCCGCACAAGCAGGTCGCCGCCGACCCCGGCGCCGAGGTGCGCTACGACCTCTGCCGCCGCGCGGTCGCCGGCGACGAGCGCTTCGAGGTCTCGCGCCTGGAGCTGGATCGCCCGGGACAGTCCTGGACGGTCGATACCCTGAGGACGTTGCGCGACGAGCATCCGCAGGACGACCTGATCTTCATCGTGGGGGGTGACATGGCCCGCAGCCTGCCGAGCTGGCGGGATCCCGAGGCCGTGCTCGAGCTGGCGACGCTGGCCGTCGCCGAGCGCGCCGGCTCCGAGCGCGAGGACATCCGCGGCGAGCTGCGCGGGCTGGACGCGGCGACGCGCGAGCGCGTGCGCTTCTTCGAGATGCCGCGGATCGACGTCTCGTCGTCGCAGGTGCGCGAGCGCGTCGCGACCGGCCGGCCGATCCGCTATCTGGTCCCTGACGCGGTCGCCGAGGCGATCGCCGAGCACGGGTGGTACGCGGCATGAGCGAGACCGCGCGCGAGGCGCTTGAGGGCGCAGAGCTGGCAGAGGCGATCGCCGGCTTCGCCGCCGACAAGAAGGCGCTCGAGATCGTCGAGCTGGACCTGCGCGGCGTGCTCGGCTACGCCGACTACTTCGTGATCTGCTCGGGCAACAGCGACCGCCAGGTGAAGGCGATCCACGACGGCATCCACGAGGGGATGAAGAAGGAGCACGGCCTGCTGCCGCGCCGCGTCGAGGGACTGCCGCAGGCGCACTGGGTCCTGATGGACTACCTCGACGTGGTCGTCCACGTCTTCACGCCGGAGACGCGTGAGTTCTACCGGCTCGAGCAGCTGTGGGGCGAGGCGCCGGTGCGTCAGCTGGCCGCCGAGGTCGGGTAGCGTCTTGCTGCCGGGCCGTGCCCGGCGGTGCCATCGAGGAAGGAGCGAGTGTCCATGGGACGCAACCTGGCGAGCCTGCTGACCGACTCGGCCGCGCGCTGTCCCGAGCGCACGGCGATCAAGCTCGAGGACGGCGCGATGACGTTCGCGCAGCTCGACGAGGCGAGCGCCCACCTCGCCGGCCTGCTGGCCGAGCGCGGCTTCCAGCCGGGCGACCGCGTCGGCGTGATGCTGCCGAACGTGCCCTACTTCCCGGTCGTCTACTACGGGATCCTGCGCGCGGGCGGCGTCGTCGTGCCGATGAACGTGCTGCTGAAGGAGCGCGAGGTCGCCTACTACCTGGAGGACTCGGGCGCGAAGCTGCTGTTCGCCTGGGCGGAGTTCGGCGAGGAGGCCGGCCCCGGCGCGGACGCCGCCGGCGCCGAGTTGATCGAGGTCGCCCCGCGCGAGACGATGGCGGCGGTCATGGCCGCGCCGGCGCGGCCGGGGCTCGCCGAGGTCGCCGACGACGACACCGCCGTGATCCTCTACACCTCGGGCACGACGGGCGCGCCGAAGGGCGCCGAGCTGACGCACGCGAACCTCTACGTCAACGCGAGGACGAAGCTCGAGACGCTGATCCAGATCACCGCGGACGACGTGATCCTCGGCGCGCTGCCGCTGTTCCACTCCTTCGGCCAGACCGCCGCGATGAACGCCGGGCTGATGGGCGGCGCGTGCCTGACGCTGCTGCCGCGCTTCGACCCGCTCAAAGCGCTGGAGATCATGGAGCGCGACCGCGTGAGCGTCTTCCTCGGCGTGCCGACGATGTACACGGCGATGCTGTCCGTGCCGCCCGAGCAGCGGCCCGACAGCTCCTCGCTGCGCACCTGCATCTCCGGCGGCGCGTCGCTGCCGGTCGAGGTGCTGCGCGCGTTCGAGGCGCAGTTCGGCGTCGCGATCCTCGAGGGCTACGGCCTGTCGGAGACCTCGCCGGTGGCGTCGTTCAACCACCCGGACAGAGAGCGCAAGCCCGGCTCGATCGGCACGCCGATCCGCGACGTGCGGATGAAGGTCGTCGACCCCGACGACGAGCAGGTGCCGGTCGGCGAGGTGGGGGAGATCGTGATCCAGGGCCCGAACGTGATGAAGGGCTACTGGCGCAAGCCCGAGGCGACCGCCGAGGCGATGCGCGGCGGCTGGTTCCACTCCGGCGACCTCGCGAGAATGGACGAGGACGGCTACTTCTACATCGTCGACCGCAAGAAGGACATGATCATCCGCGGCGGCTACAACGTCTACCCGCGTGAGGTCGAGGAGGTGCTCTACGAGCACCCGGCCGTCGCCGAGGCGGCCGTCGTCGGCATCCCCGACGACGTGCTCGGCGAGGAGGTCGGCGCCGCCGTCGCGCTGAAGGCGGGCGCCGATGCCTCCCCGGAGGAGCTGCAGGCGTACGTGAAGGAGCGCATCGCCGCCTACAAGTACCCGCGCCACGTGTGGCTCGTGCCCGAGCTGCCGAAGGGCCCGACCGGCAAGATCCTCAAGCGCGAGATCCACGCGCCCGCGCGCGAGCAGGCGTAGCGGCTACGCCTCCTCGTAGACCTCCAGGCGGAACGAGCCCATGTCGACGCCGGCCTCGGCCATCGCCGCTCTGAGGTCGGGGTTCTGGAAGAACGCGCGCGCCTGCTCGGCGCTGCCGAAGCGGTGCATCACGAGCACGTTGCTCGGGTCCTCGGCGGCGCGGTAGACCGCCTCGTCGGTGACGCCGCCCTCGCGCTGGAGGTCGGCGACGCCGTCGTAGGCGCGGCGCCAGGCGTCGTAGTCGGCGACGCGGTGCAGGACGAAGCTGGTTGCCATGCGGACCTCCAGGAGGGCGGATGCTTGACGGACGCAAGTAACTTCGCACATAATAGTTGCGCATGTCAAATAGATCGGCACGTAGACGCCAGCTCGCCGCCGACGCCGAGCCCGACCCGTTCGACGAGCGCGAGTTCACCGCCTGGCGCGGGCTGCTGCGCGTCCACACGACCGTCACGCGCGAGCTGGACCGCCGCATGAGCGAGCGCCACGACCTGCCGCTCGACGCCTACGGCGTGCTGATCACGCTCGTCAGCGCGCCCGACGGCCGCCTCACGCTCAAGCAGTTGGGCGCGCGCCGCAACCTCACGGCCAGCGGCATCACGCGCTCCGTCGACCGGCTCGTGCAGGGCGGCCTGCTCGAGCGCCGCCCCAACCCGGCCGACGGCCGCAGCGCGTTCGTGACGCTCACGAGACGCGGCCTGCGGCGCCTGCGCGAGGCGCAGGTCACCCACCACGCGACGGTGCGCGAGCTGCTGTTCGCGCGCCTGAGCGCCGCGGATCTCGAGCAGCTCGGCGCGCTGTGGGAGCAGGCGATGCCGGGCGCGGTCAGCAGCGCCGTGTGGCCGCCGCCTGCGCCGGACCCCGCTTGACAGCGCCGCTCCGGGTCGAAGAGCATCGCCCTGTGCACGATTACGTGATCGTGGGGGCGGGATCGGCCGGCTGCGTGCTCGCGGCGCGCCTCAGCGAGGACCCGGACGTCAGCGTGCTGCTGCTCGAGGCCGGCGGGCCCGACGCCAGGCAGGACATCCACGTCCCGCTCGGGTACCTCAAGCTCGCGCGCACCGAGCTGGACTGGAACTACCTCAGCGCGCCCGAGCCGCAGTGCGACGGCCGGCGCGTCCCGCTGCCGCGCGGACGCGTGCTCGGCGGCTCCTCGTCGGTCAACGCGATGGTCTACATCCGCGGCAACCCTCGCGACTACGACGAATGGGGGATCCCCGGCTGGGGCTGGGACGACCTCTTCCCGTACTTCCTCAAGGCCGAGGACAACGAGCGCGGCGCGTCGGCGTGGCACGGCGCCGGCGGCCCGCTCGCGGTCTCCGAGCAGCGCTCGGGCAACAAGATCTCGCGCGCGTGGGTCGAGGCGGCCGTGCAGGCCGGACTGCCGCGCAACGAGGACTTCAACGGGTCGCAGCAGGACGGCGCCGGCATGTACCAGGTGACCCAGCGCGGAGGGCTGCGCGCGAGCGCCGCCGCCGCCTACCTGCATCCGGCGACCGCGCGCCCGAACCTGCACGTGCTTCCGCACATGCTCGTCCACAGAGTCCTGCTCGAGGGCACGCGCGCGGTCGGCGTCGAGGCATCCCAGCTCGGGCACGTGCAGGAGCTGCGCGCGCGGCGCGAGGTGATCCTGTGCGCGGGCGCCTACAACTCGCCGCAGCTGCTGATGCTCTCCGGGATCGGACCGGCCGAGCACCTGCGGCTGCGCGAGATCGAGCCGCTGCTCGACCAGCCGGCCGTGGGCGAGAACCTCAGCGACCACGCGGCGACGTGGGCGGTGTGGGGGACGGAGGAGCCCGAGAGCCTGCTGCTCGCGCGCGAGCCGGCGGCGCTCGAGCAGTTCATGGCGACGCAGACCGGCCCGCTCGCCTCGAACGTCGCCGAGGCGGGCGCGTTCGTGCGCGTCGAGCCCGGCGCGCCCGCCCCCGACGTGCAGTTCCACACGATCCCGGTGCAGATCCTCGACGAGGGCACCGCCGACCCGGAGGGCCACGGCGTGCTCGTGACGCCCTGCCTGCTGACGCCCGAGGCGCGCGGCAGCGTGCGGCTCGCCTCCAGCGACCCGACCGCGCAGCCGATCGTGCGCAACGGCTTCTACTCAGGCGCGCGCGACCTCGACCGCATGGTCGCCGCGTTGGCGCTGATGCTGGAGATCGCCCGCCAGCCGGCCGCCGCGGCCTACTTCGCGACCGGCGTCAGCTTGCCCGCGGACGACTCGGAGCAGGCGCTGCGGGCGCACGCGCGCCGCACGACGTTCGCGATCTACCACCCCGTCGGCACGTGTGCGCTGGGGCGCGTCGTCGACGAGCAGCTGCGCGTGCAGGGAGTCGAGGGGCTGCGCGTCGTCGACGCCTCCGTGATGCCGGTCGTCCCGCGCGGCAACACGAACGCGCCCGTGATCGCGATCGCCGAGCGCGCCGCCGACCTCCTCAGCGGCGCGACGCCGCTGAAGCCGGCGCAGCCAGCCGGTATGCGACGAGGCTGATCGGCTGGCCCGGGGCCAGGTGGATGCCGGCGCCCGCCACGAGCGTGTCGCCCGCTATCGCCGGCGGGCCGTCCGAGCCGGCGGGCAGCGGGGCGCGCCACAGCACCGCGCCGCTGCGGGTGCTGAGCGCCCACAGCGTCCCCTCGTAGGTCGTCGTGAAGACGACGTCGCTGGAGATGCTGGCGGCGCCGTAGACGGAGTGCGGCAGTCTGCGATCCCAGCGCACGCGGCCGCTCGCGACGTCGAGCGCGACGATCTCGCCGGTGCCCTGCATGAGGTTCTGCTGCCTGGGCAGTTCCTGGCCGTGGTAGACGGCGTAGAGGTCGTTGACCGGCACGTAGACGGTACGCCCGTCGGAGGCGAGCTGCGTCTGCACGCCGCCCCAGTCGCCCGGCAGGATCCGCTGCCCGTAGGCGAACACCGACAGGTCGCCGCGCATCGCCGCGAGGTCGTCGCCATCGTGGCCGTTGTGGAGCCCGACCGAGCGCTTCCACAGCAGCGTGCCGTCGTCGGCGTCGAAGCCGTAGACGAAGCCCATCTTGCCGGCCGCGACCGCGATGTCGCGCCCGCCTGCGCGCGCGAGCACGACCGGACACTGCAGGTCCCAGTCGTAGACGTCGTGCGGCAGCACCTGCCTGCCCCACAGCAGCCTGCCGGTCCGCTCGTCGAGCTTGACGATGGAGTTGTCCCATCTGTTGGGGCCGGGGCGGCTCGTGCCCCACGGCGCCTGCGGCAGCCCCGGCCACGGGACGGGGTTGGCGACGTCGACGTAGAGCGCGCCGCGGCCGTCGAACGCGGGCGGGTGCCAGAGGCCGCCGCCGCCGTTGACTTCCGGGTGGCCCCAGAGGCTGCGGGGCACCTGCTCCCATGTCCATCTGGCCTTCCCGCTCGCGGCGTCGAGCGCGAACAGGGTGCCGATGTCGCCGCCGGCGGCCGGCACGCTGGAGACGAACACGGTGCCGTCGTGGAAGCCGGGCGCCATGTCGACCCCTTCGCCTTCGCGCAGCGCGATTCTGCGGCTCCACAGCTCGCGCCCGCTCGCCTGGTCGAGCGCGAAGACGCTGCTGGGCGTCGCGCCGTAGACGCGCCCGTCGCCGAGCGCGACCCCGTTGGGCCCGTTGTCGACTTCTCTGTAGTCGTGCCTCCAGCGCACGCGGCCGCTGCGCAGGTCGATCGCGTAGACGTTCGACGCGAGGTCCTGCTCGTAGGCGACGCCGCCCGCGATCACCGGCGTCGCGGTGATGCCGGCGAGCATCGGGACGCTCCAGGCGCGCCGCAGCCGGGACACCGAGCCGGCGTCGATCGGGCCGAGCACGCGCCGCGTGTTGGCGAGGTCGGCGTTGGGCGCCGACCACGTGCGGCCCGGCCGCACGACGAGCGCGCGCGTCGCGCCGGTCGAGCTGCCGCAGCCGGCGAGCGCGGCGAGCGCCGCGAGCAGCATCGCGATCGCCACCAGGTCCTGCGAACGCGCGCGCGATCGCCAGCGAGCGCCCTTCCCGCGTACCGGCATGGCTCCCCCGAGTCCGGTGCTGCGAGCAACCTACCAGCGTGACGGCGTGCCCGCGGCGCTGGAGCGGCGCGTCGTCTAGGCTCCGCTCGCGATGGCGATCGTCGTCTACGAGAAGCGCACCTGCTCGACCTGCCGCCGCCTCGCCGAGCTGCTCAGCGAGCGCGGCATCGCGTTCGAGCGTGTCGAGCACCACGTCGAGGGCCTGACCGCCGAGCAGGTCCGCAGCCTGCTCGCGAAGGCCGGGATCCCGGCCGGTGCGGCGCTGCGGATGCGCGAGGAGGGCGCCGCGCAGCTCGCCGCGGCGGGCGACGAGGAGGCGATCGTGGCGGCGATGGCCGCGCGGCCCGAGCTGCTGCAGCGGCCGTTCGTCGTCAACGGCGAGCGCGCCGTGCTGGCGCGTCCCGTCGAGCGCGTGCTCGAGATCCTCTGACCGTCCGGCCGGCTCGCCGGCCGCTGGTATGATCGCCCGGAATCGGGGGGAATCGGACGCGGCGCTCGTGCGCGGGCGCCGCCCGGAGGGAAGCGATGCAGACCGTCGCACCCGCGCCCGCACGCGTGCGCGCGCTTCGGCCTGGCGAGACGGCGTGGGCGGCGCTGCTGCCCTGCGCGCTGCTGACGCTCGGCGCGATCCTGCTCATCGGCCCGCCGCTCGGCCACGCGCTGTTCGAGCCCACGCGCGGCGAAGCGCTGTGGCCACCCGGCCTGCCCGGCACGCAGGGCCACCCCGAACCCGTCAAGCGCGGACGCTTCGTCGCCGCGCTGCTGGGGCCGGCGCTGCTCGCGGGAGTCGTGCTCGCGAGCGGCCGGCGGCCGCTGCGCCTGCGGCCGGCGGCGACGCGCATGCTCATCGCCTCCGGCCAACTGGCGCTGCTCGCGTTCGTCGCGCTCGCGCTGCTGGGACAGAGCAACCTCCTGCTGACGCACGGGCTGTGGCCGATCTTCGGCGTGCGTACGCTGCTCGCCGGCGCGCTGATCGCCAGTGTGCTGGCGGCGGCGCTGCGCAGCGGCGCGCTTGGGCGACTGGCGGCGCGCGCCCCGCGCGAGACGCGCACGCTGCGGGTCGCTTGCATGCTCGCGGCGGCGGCGCTCGCAGTCGCATGGCTGCTGACGGCGATCACGACCGACAGAGCCGTCGGCGACAGCGAGCTGATGTGGTGGACGATGGCGGACCCGTTCGCGATCCTCGACGGACGCACGCCGCTCGTCGACTACCACGCCTTCTACGCGCAGCTCTCGCCCTACATCGGCGCGGGCGCGCTGCGCGCCTTCGGCGGCACCGTGCTGGCCTACGCGATCGCGATGACGAGCCTCAGCCTGCTCGCGCTGCTCGCGGTCTTCGACGTGCTGCGCCGCGTGCTCGGCGGCCGCTCGCTGCCGGCGCTGCTGCTGTGGGCGCCGTTCGCGGCGACCGGCTTCCTCGCGATACAGCTCGGGCCGCATGCGGTCGCGCACGCGCTCGGGAACGCCATACTGTTCGCGATCTGGCCGATGCGCTACGGCGGGGCGTACCTGACCGCCTGGCTGACGGGCCGCCACCTCGACGGCGCCGCGCCGCGCCGCGTGTGGCCGCTGGCGCTCGTCGCCTCGCTGGTGGCGCTCGACAACCTCGAGTTCGGCGCGGCCGCGCTCGTCGCGTGCGCGGTCGCGCTCGCGTGCGCGCGGCGGCCGTGGACGCGCCGCGCGTTTGCCCGCTTCGCGCTGGAGCTGGCGGCCGGGGCGCTCGGCGCCGTCGCGCTCGTCGCGCTGCTGACGCTCGTGCGCGCCGGCGCGCTGCCGCATCCTGCCCTGCTGCTCGAGTGGCCGCGCGTGTTCGGCGTGCTCGGGCTCGTGGCGGCGCCGATGCCGGCGCTCGGCTTCCACCTCGCGATCTACGCGACCTACGTCGCCGCGCTCGTCGTCGCGATCGTGCGGCGCGCGAGCGGCGCGCCCAACGCGCCGCTGACCGGGATGCTCGCCTGGAGCGGCGCGTTCGGCCTGCTGTCGGGCGCGTACTACCTCGGCCGCTCGGACTCGTTCAAGCTCGCGGCGCTGTTCTCCGCGTGGTGCCTGGCGCTCGTGCTGCTGGCGGTCGTCGTGCTCGAGCGGCCCGCCGTGCGCTCGCGCCGGCTCGCGCCCGCCGACCTGCTGGTGCTGTTCGGGCTCGGCCTCGCCGTCTGCTCGCTGCACGAGCTGCCGGCGCCGTGGGGGCAGCTGGCGCGGCTGCGCGAGCGCATGCCGCCTGCGACCTACCAGCCGGCCGCGCAGCGCTTCGTCGCGGTCGACACCCATCGCGGCGAGCGGGTGGCGATCCTGATGCCGCTCGGGCACCGCGAGGCGTACCGGCTCGGCCTCGAGAACGTCTCGCCCTACCCTTTCATCGAAGCGATCGTGACGCGCCGCCAGTTCGCGACCCTGCTCGCCGCCGCGCGTGACGCCGGCGCGCGCAAGCTGTTCCTGCCGGCGCCGCTGGCGGGACCGGCGCTCGTCTCGCCTGCGCACCTCGCGGCGCTGCGCGCGGCCGGTTACCGGCTCGCGCGCGGGAACCCCCTGTTCCAGGAGTGGGTGCGCCGCCGGTAGCGGACGCGACGCGACGTCTCTGCTCGCCGCGTCCGGTCCGATGCGCTACGCGCGCCGTGCGGGCTCTTCACGCGCGCCGACGCCGTCGTGCTCGCCTTCGAGCTCGTCGTCCGCCAGGCCGCGCTCGTGCAGGTCCGCGCGCGCCCGGTGCAGCTCGGCCTCCGCCTCGGCCCGCTTGGCCTCGCTCTCCGCCGCGCGGGCATGGGCGTCCTGCTCGGCGGCCGCCTCGCGGTGCTGCGTGGCCACCTCGTCGCGGCGCGCATCGAGCTGCCGCTGACGCCGGCGCGCGCGCATGCGCGGGACGAGCGCGAGCAGCAGGACCAGCACGATCACGACGACGGCGGCGATGACGATGATCGCTGTGGTCGACATGGTGTCCTCCTTCCCTCGTGAGGGTGTGCGAGGAGCCCTACCCGCCACGCTGAGGCGCAATCGCTCGGAGGTCAGCACGCGCCGTGCAGGGGTCGAGCGATCGCGGCTTGCGGCCGATGAGGGATCAGAGGCCAATGCGACGCGACGGGACGTCCACGCCGTGAGCTCGATTCCGACGCTCGACCGCCAGCCCGCGACGGCACACGCCGCCAGGCGACCGCCTGCGCTGCGCACGCCGGACGGGACCGCTCCGGTCTCGCCGCCGGGCGCGCCGCCCGGGCGCCGCCAGCGCCTCGGCCTGCTCGCGACCGTGCTGCTCGGCGCCGGCGTCACCGCGCTCGTCGCCGCCGACCCGGGCCTGCGCTACGGCCCGCAGCGGCCGGCCCTGCACGCCCAGATCGCGACCGCCGCCGCGCTCGTCGCGCTGCTCGTGGCGCTGCTGGCGGCCGGCCGCTACCGTCGCACCGCGCTCGCCGCCGACGCGCTGCTCGCGCTCTCCTTCGGCGTGCTCGGCGTCGCCAACCTGCTCACGAGCGCGATCCAGTCCGCGACGGGTGACAGTCCGGGGGAGCCGCTCGTGTGGCTGCCGGTCTCGGGGCGCCTGGTCGCGGCGGCGCTGCTGGCCGGCGCGGCGCTCTCTCGCGCGCGCTTCGCGCGCCCGCGCTCGGCTGCGCGCATGCTGGCGCTGGCGGGCGTCGGGGCGGCGGCGCTGCTGGCGCTCGCGCTCGCGGCGCTCGACCCGGAGCTGCCGCCGGCGCTCGGCGCCGGCGCTGCGCCAGCCGGCGCGGCGTTCGGCCCCTTCGCCGGCAGCCCCGCGTCGATCGCGCTCAAGGGCGCCTGCCTCGTGCTCGTGACGATCGCGGCGGCCGGCTTCGCGGCGCGCGGGCGGCGCGCGGGCGACCGCTTCTCGACCGCGCTCTCGTGGGGCGTCGCGCTGCTCGCGTTCGCGTGGCTCAACTACCTGCTGATCCCCTCGCTCTACGTCAACTGGTTCTATGCGGGCGACGTGCTCGCGCTCGGCGCCTACGTGCTGCTCGCCGCCGCCGCCGCCGCCGAGATCGACGAGACCCAGCGCGACCGCGCGCGCCTGGCGGCGCGCGAGGAGCGCGGCCGTGTCGCGCGCGAGCTGCACGACGGCGTCGCGCAGGAGGTGCTCCACCTGCTCGCGCAGACGCGCCGGCTGCGCAGCGAGCAGCCCGGCCCGGAGGCCGACCGCCTGCTCGCCGCCGCCGAGCGTGCGCTGGCCGAGTCGCGCTCGGCGATCTCGGCGCTGCGCGCGCCGCCGGACGAGCCGCTCGCGGCGGCGCTCGAGCGCGTCGGCGCGGAGCTGGGCCGCCGGCTGGAGCTGGACGTGCGCGTCGAGGCGGACGAAGCTGTCGCGGTCGACCCGGCCGCGCGCGACGCGCTCGTGCGGATCGTCGGCGAGGCGCTCGCGAACGCCGCCCGCCACGGTCCCGCGCGCCATGTCGAGGTCGCGCTGCTCGACGGATCGCCGCGGCGACTGCTCGTGCGCGACGACGGACGCGGCTTCGATCCCGATCCGGCGCTGCTCCCGGCCGGCGCCTTCGGCCTGCAGACGATGCGCGAGCGCGCGCAGGCGCTCGGTGGCGAGCTGCGGATCCGCTCCGCGCCCGGCGCGGGCACCGAGCTGGAGGTGACGCTGCCGTGAGCGAGCCAGCAGGCGTCGGTGCAGGACGGCGCGTCGTGATCGCCGACGACCACGCGCCCACGCGCGCGGGCGTGCGCTCCGCGCTCGAGCGCGCCGGCTTCGTCGTGTCGGCCGATGTCGCCGACGGCCCGGCGGCGGTCGCCGCCGCGCTGCGCGAGCGCCCCGACGCGGTGCTGCTCGACGTGCGGATGCCGGGCGGCGGCGGGATCGCGGCGGCGGCCGAGATCGCCGAGCGGCTGCCGGGCACCGCGATCGCGATGCTGACGGTCTCCGACGACGAGGAGGACCTGTTCGCGGCGATCCAGGCCGGCGCCGCCGGCTACCTGCCGAAGGACGTCGACCCCGAGCGGCTGCCGCTCGCGCTCGCGGGCGTGCTCGCGGGCGAGGCGGCGATCCCGCGGCCGCTCGTCGGGCGGATCGTCGCCGAGCTCGGCGAGCGCCGACGCCGGCGCGTCCCGCTCCCGCACGGCGGCGCGGAGCTGACGCCGCGCGAGTGGGAGATCCTCGAGCTGCTGCACGGCGGCGCGAGCACCGTGGACGTCGCCGAGCAGCTCGGCGTCAGCCAGGTGACGGTGCGCCGCCACGTCTCGACCGTGCTGGCGAAGCTGCGCGTGCCGGATCGCGCGAGCGCGTTCGCGCTGCTCGACGAGCTGCGCGCGAGCGCCGGCGCGCGCCGTCGTTCACGCGCCTGAACGGCGAAGCGCCCGCATGGGCGATGGCGCGTGGCGCGCGCGTCCGCAAGCATGCGGTCGTGTCCCCGCCCGCCGACAGACTGCTCGACGACGCTGCCCGCATGGCGGCCGAGCTGCGCGCGCACTGCGCGGCGGCGGACCGGGGCGCGGAGGCTGAGGAGCTGCTGATCGGCGGCTACGCCGCGGCGCTCGCGCTCGAGGGCGCACGCCGGCGGCTGCGCGTCGTCGCGCTCGACGCGAGCGAGCGCGAGCTGGCGCTCGCCGCGCGGGAGCGCGAGCTGCGCGCGCTGCTGCGCACGCTGCGCGAGCACCTGCGCGAGGCGTCCTCAGCGGACGAGCCCGCGCCGCAGGGCCTGCACTGACGCCTGCAGCCGACTCTCGACCCCGAGCTTGGCGAAGATGCTCGCGATGTGGCTCTTGACGGTGTTCGGGCTGATGAACAGCTCGGCCGCGATCGCCGCGTTGTCGCCGCCCTCGACGATCAGCCGCAGCACCTCCAGCTCGCGCTCGGAGAGCTCGGGCGTCTCGTCGTCCTCGGCGGCCGCCTGCCGCGCGGGCTCGGCGGCGCGCAGGCGCCGCAGCAGCTCGGGCGCGACCTGCGGCGGGATCACCGCGTCGCCCGCGGCGGCCGCGCGCACGGCCGTCACGATCTGCTCGAGCGTCGCCTCCTTCAGCAGGTAGCCGGCCGCGCCCGCGAGCAGCGCCTCGAGCATCGATGCGTCGTCGTCGGAGAGCGTCAGCACGACGACGCGCGGCGCGTGGGGTCTGGCGGCGATCGCGCGCGTCGCCTCCACGCCGGAGAGGCCGGGCATGCTGAGGTCCATCAGCACGACGTCAGGCCGCAGCTCGGCTGCGAGCCGTACGCCGGCCTCGCCGCCGCTCGCCTCGCCCGCGACGTCGAGCCCCTCGTCGGCCAGCAGCTGGGCGAGCCCGTGGCGGAAGACGTCGTGGTCGTCGACGAGCAGCACGCGGACGGGATCGTGTGCCATGCCGAAAGCGTGCCGTGCGGCGCGGCGGAAGGCGTTCACGCGCGTGAACGCCAAAACGCCCGCGCGGACGATTGAGCGGCACGGGGGCCTGCATCAACCTGCATGACAGCGGAAGGACCCGCTTCAAAGGGAGCAGACGCTCCGGCGGGGTGAACGATCAATCCAAGGAGCATTGCTCTCATGCGGAAGCTCATGCGCAAGCGAATCCTCGTGCCGGTCGCCGCCATCGCGGCGCTCGCGCTCGCCGGGATCGCGTTCGCGTACTTCACGGCCTCGGGCACCGGCTCGGGCACGGCGTCGGTCGGCGCCGACAGCGGCGTCACGATCAACAGCGTCTCGTTCGACTCGACCCTCTACCCGGGCGGCTCGACGAACGTGAGATACACGATCACCAACTCCTCGTCCAACACGCCCGCGCAGGTCGGCAAGGTGGTCGCCGACACGAGCGCCGGCACGAACGGCATCACCGGACTCCCGGCCAACTGCAGCGCCTCCGACTTCAGCTTCGGCGACGTGACGGTGAACACGGAGATCCCGGCGGGCAGATCCCTCAACGGGACCGGCACGCTGAGCTTCGCGGACACCGGGGCCAACCAGGACGCCTGCAAGGGCGCCTCGCCGGTCCTGCATCTCAAGGTGGACAACACCGGCATCTAGCCGAGATCGACTGTGGGCGGGGACGTTCGGCGAATGCGTCCCCGCCCGCTCGATCCGCCTCCTACGGGAATGCGCACCCTCCTCACGACACGGACAGCGAAGAGCGCCAGGGCGCGACGGTCCCTGACGCTGCTCGGTGCCCTGATCCTGCTCGCGCTCGCCGGTTGGGCGATCGTCGCGAGCGCCGCTCCCTCCGTCGCGACGCCGAGAATCGCGTCCGGCCCCACTGGCGCGACGAGCGCCACAAGCGCGAGCTTCTCCTTCACGGTCGGCGCGAGAGGCGACACGACGGAGTGCTCGCTCGACGGCTCCGCCTACGCGACGTGCACGAGCCCGAAGACCTACGCCGGACTCAGAGAAGGGACGCACACGTTCAACGTGCGCGACCGCAACCCGAGACTCGGCGCCGGAAACCCCGCCACGCGCACGTGGACGATCGACACGACGCCGCCGCCGGCGCCGGCGCTCACGCAGAAGCCGGCCGCGGTCACGAGCCTCGACCACGCGACGTTCGCCTACACGGATGCGGAGGCCGGCGTCAGCTGGGCCTGCAGAGTCGACGGCCATGACTGGACCTCCTGCACCGACCCGGTGAGCTGGTGGGGGCTGCACGACGGCGTGCGGACGTTCACGGTGCGCGCGCGCGACGCCGCCGGCAACGTCGGCGCCGCGACCTCCTACAGCTGGATCGTCGACACGGTCGCGCCGCCCAAGCCGCAGCTCACCCAGCAGCCGCCCAACCCCTCGGCGTCGAGCAGCGCGACGTTCGCGTTCGCCGACAGAGAGGCCGGCGCGGCGTTCGAGTGCTCGCTCGACGGCGGCGCCTACGCCGCCTGCACGAGCCCGCAGACGTACGACGGGCTCTCGAACGCCAACCACCGCTTCGACGTCCGCGCGCTCGACGCCGCCGGCAACCGCAGCGGCGTGACCGAGGCGACGTGGAGAGTCGCCGCCGGCACGAGCGGCCTGCCGTTCACGATCTCCGGCGGCTACGGCGGCCTGCTCTACCCCGGCAGGACGGGCGTGCTGGCGCTGAGAGTCGCCAACCCGAACGGCGTCCCGATCGTCGTCACGAGCCTCACGGTGGCGATCCAGCCCGGCAGCTCGAAGGCCGGCTGCGACGGGCCGTCGAACCTCGTGGTCGCGCAGTCGAACGTCTCCGCGACAAACGCGCTTTCCGTGCCCGCCAACGGCAGCGTCACGCTCCCGTCGGGCGCCGTGAGCGCCCCGAGCGTGACGATGCGCGACCTGCCGACCAACCAGGACGCCTGCAAGGGCGCCGTCTTCACCTTCGCCTATGGCGGGAGCTCGCACTCGTGAGCGCGCACGCCCGCCACCTGCTGCGCGCGTCGGCGATCGCCGCCGGCGTCTGTCTCATCGCTCTGGTTGCCGCCGCGATGGACGCCTCCGCCTACTACACCGCGAGCGGGACCGCCTCGGCCACCGCGATCGTCGGCACGCTCGCCGCGCCGACGATCACCAACGCGAGCACGGGCGCCGGCACGGTCAGCCTGAGCTGGTCGACCGTCTCCGCCCCGGCGAGCGGCTCCGTCACCTACTACGTCTCGCGCGACGGCGCCGCCGCGAGCGCCGGCTGCCCCGGCTCGGCGTCGCCGAGCAGCGCGACGAGCTGCACCGACACGGGCGTCTCCGCGGGCGCGCACCAGTACACGGTGACGGCGGTGTGGCGCACGTGGACCGCTGCGAGCGCGGTGGCGAGAGTCACCCTCGCCTCCGGTGCGGCGGCGAGACTCGCCTTCACGACGCCGCCGTCCGGCGCGAGCGGCGGGACTGCCTTCACGACCCAGCCGGTCGTCACGGCGCAGGACAGCGCCGGCAACGCGGTCGCGAGCTACTCCGGCACGGTCACGCTGTCGATCGCCGCGGGCACCGGCGCCGCCGGCGCGACGCTGAGAGGCTGCACCGGCACGCTCAGAAACGGCGTGACGACGTTCTCCGGCTGCCTGATCGACAAGTCCGGCACGAGCTACCAGCTCCAGGCCGGCGACGGGGCGCTCGCCGGCACCAGCGCGACGTTCGACGTGACCGTCGGCGCGGCCGCCCAGCTGCTGTTCACCACGCAGCCGGCGGGCGCGACCGGCGGCACGCCGTTCACGACGCAGCCGGCGGTCACCGCGGCCGACGCCGGCGGCAACACGGTCACGAGCTACGGCGGCAGCGTCGTGCTCACGATCGGCACGAACCCGGGCGGCGCGACGCTGACGGGCTGCTCCGGCACGCTCAGAAACGGCGTCACGACGTTCACCGGCTGCCAGCTCGACAAGGTCGGCACCGGCTACAAGCTGCACGCGAGCGACACGAGAATCGCCGCCGACAGCGCCGCGTTCGACGTGACCGCCGGCACGGCGACGAGACTCGTCGTCACGACGCAGCCGTCTGGCGCGGCGGCCAGCACGGCGTTCACGACGCAGCCGGTGATCACAGCGCAGGACGCGGGCGGCAACACGGCGACGAGCTATGCGGGCACCGTCTCGTTGTCGATCGTCTCCGGCACGGGCGCGTTCGGCGCGTCGCTGACCGGCTGCTCGGGCTCGCTCAGAAGCGGCGTGACGACGTTCGCCGGCTGCCAGATCGACAAGGCCGGCACGAGCTACAGACTTCAGGCCAGAGACGGGACCCTGAGCGTCACGACCAACGCGTTCGACGTCGCGGCGGGCGCGGCGACGAGACTCGTCGTCACGACGCAGCCGTCCGGCGCGAAGGGCGGGACCGCCTTCACGACGCAGCCGGTGATCACCGCGGAGGACGCCAACGGCAACACCGCCACGAGCTACGCGGGCACGGTGACGCTGTCGATCGCCAGCGGCGGCGCGACCGGCGCGACGCTGAGCGGCTGCACGGCGTCGCTGAGAAACGGCGTGACCACCTTCTCGGCCTGCCAGATCGACAAGGCCGGCACGAGCTACGTGCTGCAGGCGAGCGACAGAACGCTCAGCGTCAACACCAATGCGTTCAACGTGACCGCGGGCAACGCGGCGAGACTCGTCTTCACGACGCAGCCGGGCGGCGCGGCGCGCAACGCCGCGCTCAGCCCGCAGCCCGTCGTGACCGCGCTCGACGCCGGCGGCAACGTCGCGACCGGCTACAGCGGCAGCGTCTCGCTCTCGATCGTCAACGGCACGGGCGCGAACGGCGCCTCGCTGAACAGCTGCAGCGCGAGCCTCAGCAACGGGGTCACGACCTTCAGCGGCTGCAAGATCAACAAGACCGGAACCGGCTACGTCCTGCAGGCGGACGACAGCACGCTGTCCGTCGAGAGCAACCCGTTCAACATCACCTGACCGCGGGACCGCGCACACGCTCCCGTTGCTAGGGTCGCGGCGTGGCTGCCACCGCCTCCGAGACGCTTCGCCGCACCGCCCTGTTCGACCGCCACGTCGCGGCCGGGGCGAGGCTCGTGCCGTTCGCCGGCTGGGAGATGCCGGTGCAGTACGCGGGCGTGCGCGAGGAGCACCTGGCGGTGCGCTCGCACGCCGGCGTCTTCGACGTCTCGCACATGGGCGAGGTCGAGACGCGCGGGCCGGGCGCGCCCGCGTTCCTGCAGCGGATGCTCTCCAACGACGTCTCGAAGATCGCGCTCGGCGGCGCCCAGTACAGCGTGCTGTGTCGCGAGGACGGCGGCGTGCTCGACGACCTCTTCACCTACCGCCTGGGCGAGAACCGGTACCTGACGGTCACGAACGCGGCCAACCACGAGAAGGACCTCGTGTGGCTGCGTGCGCATGCCGGCGGCCTCGACGTCGAGCTGGCCGACCGGATCGACGACTTCGCGATGCTGGCGGTACAGGGACCGGCGGCGAGAGCGCTGCTGGCGCCGCTCGCCGACGGCGCGCTGCCGACCCGCTTCCACACCGCCGAGCTGCGCGTGGCCGGCGTGCCCGCGCTCGTGTGCGGCACCGGCTACACGGGAGAGGACGGCGCCGAGCTGCTGTGCGCGCCGGCGGACGCAGGCACGATCTGGGACGCGCTGCTCGCCGCCGGCGTCGCGCCGGCCGGACTTGCCGCGCGCGACACGCTGCGCCTGGAGGCCTGCTACCACCTCTACGGCAACGACCTGATGGAGTCGCGCGGACCGATCGAGGCCGGGCTGGGGTGGTGCTGCAAGGAGGACACGGGCTTCGTCGGCGCCGAGGCGGTCGCGGCCGTGCGCGCCGCCGGCGCCGCCGAGCGGCTGGTGCCGTTCGAGCTGACGGGTCCCGGGATCCCGCGGCAGGGCAATCCCGTCGTCGGCGGCGGCGCGGTCACGAGCGGCACGTTCTCGCCTTCGCTCGAGCGCGGGATCGGGATGGCCTATGTGCCGGTCGAGCGGTCGGCGGTCGGCACGGCGATCGAGATCGACGTGCGCGGCAAGCTCCGCCCCGCGGTCGTCAAGGACAAGCCGCTCTACCGAAAGGACGCCTGAATGGCCGGCGAGTACCCCGACGAGCTGCTCTACCACCCCGAGCACGACTGGGCGCGGATCGACGGCGAGACCGCCACGTTCGGCATCACCTGGTACGCGCAGGACTCGCTCGGCGAGGTCGTCTTCTTCGACCCGCCCGAGGTTGGGGCGCAGATCAGGCAGGGCGAGAGCTACGCTGAGGTGGAGTCGGTGAAGGCCGTCTCAGACGTCGTCGCTCCGCTTTCGGGCGAGATCGTCGAGGTCAACGCGGCGCTCGCCGACGCGCCGGAGCGGATCAACGACGATCCCTACGGCGAGGGCTGGATGGTGAAGGTGCGGTGCAGCGAGGCGGGCGAGCGCGACGCCCTGCTCGACGCCGCGGCCTACCAGGCCCAGCTCGGCTGAGCCCCACGACGCGAACCGCCCCGCATGAGCACGTACACCTCCGCCACCGACGCCGACCGCCGCGCGATGCTCGACGCGATCGGCGTGGCGTCGATCGAGGAGCTGTTCGCCGACATCCCGCCGGAGCTGCGACTCGGGCGGCCGCTGGCGCTGCCGGCGGGGATGGGCGAGCAGGAGGTCTACGAGCACGTCAAGGAGCTGGCGGCGCGCAACGTCTCCTGCGAGGACGAGATCTCGTTTCTCGGCGCGGGGATGTACGACCACTACGTGCCCTCGCTCGTCGACGCGCTGCTCTCGCGCAGCGAGTTCCTGACGCCCTACACGCCCTACCAGCCGGAGATCTCGCAGGGCGGCCTGCAGGTGATGTTCGAGTACCAGACGGCGATCAGCGAGCTGACGGGGCTGCCGGTCTCCAACGCCTCCGTCTACGAGGGGCCCAGCGCGGTCGGGGCGGCCGGGTATCTGGCGAAGCTGGCGAACGGCCGGCCGCGCGTGCTCGCCTCGCGCGGCGTGCACCCGCACTCGCGCGAGACGCTGACCACGCTCGCGCGCGGCTATGGCCAGACCGTCGAGGAGGTGCCGCTCGCGGACGGCGCTACCGACCTCGTCGCGCTCGTCGCGGCGCTGTCCGACGACGTCTCCGCCGTCGTGCTCCAGCAGCCCAACTTCCTCGGAACCGTGGAGGACGTCGCGGCGCTGACGGAGGCGGCGAAGGAGGCCGGCGCGGTCGTGATCTGCGCCTGCGACCCGATCCCGCTGGGCGTGCTGGAGCCGCCGGGCGCGCAGGGCGTCGACATCTGCGTCGGCGAGGGCCAGACGCTCGGCAACCGGCTCGACTTCGGCGGCCCGTCGTTCGGATTCTTCGCCGCCGCCCAGGAGCACCTGCGGCGGATGCCGGGGCGGATCGCGGGGGAGACCGTGGACGTCGACGGCAAGCGCGGGTTCGTGCTGACGCTGCAGACGCGCGAGCAGCACATCCGCCGCGAGAAGGCGACCTCGAACATCTGCACCGCGCAGGCGCTCAACGCGCTCGCGGGCGTCGTCTACCTCGGCTGGCTCGGCCGCCGCGGGCTCGTCGAGCTGGGCGAGCTGCTGCTCCAGCGCACCGCCTACGCGCGCGAGGCGCTCGCCGCGCTCGACGGCGTCGAGCTGCTGCATGCCCAGCCGGTCGTGCGGGAGTTCGCGCTGCGGCTGCCGGGCGCGGACGTGGAGGCGGTCGTGGAGCGGCTCGCGGCCGACGGGATCAACGCCGGCTACCGCCTCGGGCGCTCCTACCCCGAGCACGCGGACGGCCTGCTCGTCGCGCTGACGGAGCGGCGCACGCGCGCGCAGATCGATCGCTTCGCCGAGGCGCTCGCGAACGCGCTCGCGGTCGCCCGCGGCGGGGCGCCCGGGGAGAGCGGGGTGGGGGCGTGAGCGCCGTGGAGCACCCGCGCACCGCGTCGGGCGGCGACGGCGCCCGGCCGACCGCGCCCACCACGCCGGCCGCCTCGGCGATCGCCGCAGCGGACGACGAGCTGACGATCTACGAGCGCTCGCAGTCCGGTCGCCGCGCGTTCGTCGCGCCGGAGCTCGACGTGCCGCAGCGTCCGCTGGACGAGCTGCTGCCCGCACGCCTGCGCCGCACGCAGGAGGCGCGGCTGCCGGAGGTGTCCGAGCCGGAGCTGATCCGCCACTATCACCGGCTCTCCAAGCGCAACTTCGACCTCGACACCGGCTTCTACCCGCTCGGCTCGTGCACGATGAAACACAACCCGAAGCTGCACGAGCGCGTCGCGGCGCTGCCCGGCAACGCGCGCCTGCACCCGCTGCAGGATGAGCGGCGCGCGCAGGGGGCGCTGGAGCTGATGTGGAACCTGCAGGAGGCGCTCGGCGAGATCGCGGGGCTGCCGCACGTCTCGCTGCAACCGTCCGCGGGCTCGCACGGCGAGCTGGCGGGCGTGCTGCTCACGCGCGCCTATCACGAGGACCGCGGCGAGCGGCGCACGAAGGTGCTGACGCCGGACACCGCCCACGGCACGAACCCGGCGACGGTGACGATGGCCGGCTACGAGGTCGTGAAGGTCGGCACGAACGCCGACGGCGGCGTCGACGTGGACGACCTGCGCGCGAAATCGGACGAGCAGGTCGCGTGCCTGATGCTCACGAACCCGAGCACGCTCGGCCTGTTCGACCCGGGCATCGCCGAGATCGCCGAGATCGTGCACGGCGTGGGGGCGACGCTCTACTACGACGGCGCGAACCTCAACGCGATCATGGGGATCACGCGCCCGGGCGACATGGGCTTCGACATCGTGCACTTCAACCTGCACAAGAGCTTCACGCAGCCGCACGGCGGCGGCGGACCGGGCGCCGGGCCGATCGCGGTCTCGGAGCGGATCGAGCCCTACCTGCCGCGGCCGCAGGTGATCCGCCGGCAGGACGACGACGGCTGCGCCTTCCAGCTCGACGAGGCGCGTCCGCAGTCGATCGGCAAGTTGCGCGGCTTCCAGGGCAACTACGGCGTCTTCGTGCGCTCCTACGCCTACATCCGCTCGCTCGGCGCGGACGGCTTGAGAGAGGCGTCCGAGGTCGCGGTGCTGAACGCGAACTACCTGCTGGCGCTGCTGAAGCGGGCCGGCGTGGCGGAGTACCTGCCGGTCGCCTACGACCGGATCTGCATGCACGAGTTCGTGCTCTCCGGCTCGCCGATGAAGCGCGAGCTCGGGATCAGAACGCTGGACCTCGCCAAGCGGCTGCTCGACTTCGGCGTGCATCCGCCGACTGTCTACTTCCCGCTGCTCGTGGAGGAGGCGCTGCTGATCGAGCCGACCGAGACGGAGACGAAGGAGACGCTCGACCGCTTCGCCGAGATCGTCGCCGAGATCCTGCGCGAGGCCGCGCAGGACCCCGAGATCGCCCGCAACGCGCCCTACTCCACCCCCGTCCGTCGCCTCGACGAGGCACGCGCGGCCAAGCAGCCCGTGATCCGCCAGCCGCTCTCGTAGCCGCCTGGCGCTCAGCGCGGCGGTGCGCTCGCGGCCGGCGCCGCGGTCCTCAAGGACCGGTCCGGCTCGTCATCACGACCTGCGCCCCCTTCGCGGGGAGCATCGTGACGTTGCGGTGCAGCAGGCGCTCGGGGCGCTGGTCGGGCGCCTCCATGTCGGTGCGGCGGGCGATCGCGCGCAGCACGACGCGCAGCTCGGCCATCGCGAGCGCGGCGCCGAGGCAGCGGCGGATGCCGCCCCCGAACGGGATCCACGTGTACGTGCCGGGTCTCACGCCGAGGAAGCGCTCGGGCCGGAAGCTGAACGGGTCCGGATACACGTCGTCGCGGTGGTGCAGCAGCGCGATCGAGACGAGGATCGGGCTGTTCGCCGGGAGCCGGTAGTCGCCGAGCTGCCACGGGACCTGCACGCGCCGGCCGATGATCGGCACGACCGGCCGGTTGCGCATCGCCTCGTGGATCGTCGCCTCGACCCACCCGTCGTCCTCCGCCTCCTCCGCGCGGGCGCTCTCGCGCAGGCGGTCGTACGCCGCAGGGTTGCGCAGCAGCCGCTCGAACGTCCACGCGAGCGAGTTGGCGGTCGTCTCGTGGCCGGCGAGCACCAGCGTCACGAGCTCGTCGCGGATCTCTCGGTCGCTCATCGGCTGCCCGTCTTCGTCGGTCGTGGCGAGCAGCAGCGAGAGGATGTCGGTGCGCTCCGCGCCCGGTCCCGACGCCTCCAGCTCGGCGCGGCGCTGGGCGATCAGCGCGTAGAGCGTGCGGTCCGCGCTGTCGACGGCCCGCTTGGTCAGCCCGACCGGCTCGTCCTGGCCGAGGTTGCGCAGCTCGACCAGCTGCGCGAGCGGCTTCGTCGAGAACTCGGTGAAGCGCACGATCAGCTTGCGGATCGTGTGCTCGAGCGTGCCGGGCGCGGGGCGGCCGTCCGGCACGCCGAAGACGGCGGCCATGATCACGTCGAGCGTGACCGCCTGCATGCGCGGCGCGAGCGCGAACGGCTCAGCCAGAGGCCAGCTGTCGATCTCGCGTTCGGCGACGTCGGAGATCATCTGCGTGTAGCGCGCGACCGCCTCGCCGTGGAACGGCGGCAGCAGCAGCTTGCGCTGGCGCATGTGCGTCGGGCCGACCGTCGTCAGCACCGAGTTGGGGCCGACGATCGGCCGCAGCGGCGACTCGGAGGTGGAGGAGAGCGCCAGCTCGGGGTTCGTGAACAGCGATCTGACGTGGTCGGGGTGGGTGACGAAGGTGATCTGGTCGTCGTCGAATCTCCGGCGCTTGGGGAAGCGCAGCGCGAACGTCTCGCCGAGCTCGCGGCGCGCCCTGGACAGCAGCGACACCTGGCGCACGCTGACGCGCAGCGCGGTCAGCGCGCGGGGGAGACCGAGCGCGGGCGGCAGGTCGACGGGCGCGCCGTCGTCGGGCGCGGGGCCGGCGGGGGAGGGCGGGGCCTCGCCGATCAGGCGCGGCCGAGTGGGAGCTTCGGGGCTGATCGTGGCGGTCATGCGCTCGATTGAACCAAGGTCAAACGGCATGCGCGACAGTTCGGCTCGTACTGTGTCCGATCTCACACATCGCGTGCCATGCTGCGCGCCCCGATCGAGGAGCGAGCGATGAGCGAGATCGACACCGCCAACCTGCCGGAGCAGCCGAACGAGGAGGGGCTCGCCGCCTTCGCGCAGCGCGCCGGCCAGCGCGACGGCGCAGCGGTCGTCATGCTGAACCTGCTCGCCTTGGAGCCCGACGGCGGCCGCGAGCGCTACGAGCAGTACGGCGTTGCGGTCGCGCCGCTGCTCGAGCGCGTCGGCGGGCGCATCCTCTATGCCGGCGAGGCGTCGCCGGCGTTGCTGGGCACGGCCCGCTGGGACCTCGTCGCGCTCGTCGAGTACCCGACCCGGCAGGCGTTCCTCGAGATGGTCTCCTCGCCCGAGTACCGGGCGATCGCGCATCTGCGCAGCGAGGCGCTCAGCGCCGGCGAGCTGCACCCGCTCGACACGCTGGGCGCGGCGTTCGACCGGTAGCCTCCGCCGCCGTGCGGATCTTCTCCGGCATCCAGCCGACCGGGCGCAAGCACCTCGGCAACTTCATCGGCGCGATCGAGCAGTACGTCCATCACCAGGACCAGGGCGAGGCGATCTACTGCATCGTCGACCTGCACGCGACGACCGTCAGATACGACCCGGTCGAGCTGCGCGAGCGCCTCTACGACACGGCGGCGATCCTGCTCGCATCGGGGATCGACCCGCAGCGCGCGATCTTCTTCCGCCAGGGCGACGTGCTCGAGCACAGCGAGCTGGCGTGGCTGCTCTCCAGCGTCACCGCCTTCGGCGACCTCAACCGCATGCACCAGTTCAAGGAGAAGACGGGCGCGCAGCGCGACCTCGCCTCCGCCGGCCTCTTCACCTACCCGGTCCTGATGGCCGCCGACGTGCTCGCCTACCGCGCCGACACGGTGCCGGTCGGCGAGGATCAGCGCCAGCATGTCGAGCTGATGCGGGACGTGGCCGAGCGCTTCAATGCGCGCTTCGGCGAGACGCTCGTCGTGCCGAGCGGCGTCTACCGCGAGATCGGGGCGCGCATCATGGACCTGCAGGAGCCGGAGCGCAAGATGTCGACCACCGGCGGCACCGAGCAGGGCACCGTCTACGTGCTCGACGACCCTGCGACGATCGAGCGGAAGTTCAAGCGCGCCGTGACGGACTCCGGCACGGAGATCCGCCGCGCGCCCGACAAGCGCGGCATCGGGAACCTGATCGAGATCCTCGCTGCCGTGACGGGCAGATCGTTCGAGGACGTCGAGCGCGAGCACGCCGCCTCGCGTTACGGAGACTTCAAGAGCGCGGTCGCGCAGGCTGTGATCGCGCGCCTGCAGCCTGTCCACGAGCGCTACGACGCGCTGCGCGCCGACGCGGCAGGGCTGGAGCGCGTGCTGCGCGAGGGTGCCGAGAAGGCCCGCGCGATCGCCGCGCCGGTGCTCAGAGACGTACGCAGCGCGATGGGCGTCGGGCCGGTCGGCTGACGCGCCGCCCGCCGGGCCCCGCGCTAGCCTCTGCCGGTGCGCGCCGCCGATCTGGACCTCGACCTCGACGTCTTCGCCGGGCCGTTCGACCTGCTGCTGACGCTCGTCCTGCGCGAGGAGGTCGACCTGCTCGAGGTCGACCTCGCCGACGTCGTCGTCACCTACGTCGACTTCCTCGAGGCGAAGGGCGAGCTCGACCTCGAGCTGGCGACCGAGTTCCTCGTGCTGATCGCGGCGCTGCTGGAGCTGAAGTCGCGCCTGATGCTGCCGGGAGAGGAGCAGGAGCTGCTCGACCTCGAGCCGGGCGAGGCGGCCGAGGAGCTGCTCGCGCGCCTGCTGGAGGCGCACCGCTACCGCGGTGCCGCCGAGCACCTGCGGCTGCTGCTCGAGCGGCAGTCCGGCCACCGTTTCCGCTCCGCGCCGCTGCCGCCGGCGCTGCGCCGCAGCTCGCTGCACGAGTCCGCGGCCGTGTACGACCCGGCGCTGCTCGGCAGAGCGCTCGGCGGCCTCCTGCGGATGCCGCCGGAGATCTCGCTGCACCACGTGACGATCCAGAGAGTCACCGTCGTCGAACGGCTCAGGCACCTGCGCGCCCTGCTGCGCCGCGGGCGCTTCTCGTTCGACGAGGCGGTCGCGAGAGCCGACCGCGTGACCGTCGCGGTGACGATCTGGGCGCTGCTGGAGCTCTACAAGCGCGGCGAGGCGACGTGGGAGCAGGCCGAGCCGTTCGAGGAGATCACCGTCGAGGCACTCGCCGAGCGGCCGTGGCCCGACCTCGCCGGTCCCATGAGCGGCGCCGAGCCGATCCGCTCGCCGCACATCGAGCCGGACTCCTCGCGGGACCATGCCGAGGTCGTCGCATGATCGAGCGCTCGGGCACCCTCGAAGCCCTGCTCTTCCTCTCCCCGGACCCGCTTCCCGCCGCCGCGCTCGCCGACGCGATCGGGATCGAGGAGGACGAGGCGGTCGAGGCGCTTCAGGCGCTCGCCGCCGCGCTCGACGCCGAGGGCCGCGGACTCGTGCTGCGCGAGATCTCCGGTGGCTGGCAGCTGTCCTCGCACCCCGAGGCCGAGGACGCGGCGCGCCGCCTGCTCGCCAAGCCCCGCACGCCGCCGCTGACGCCGGCGCAGGCGGAGACCTTGGCGATCGTCGCCTACCTGCAGCCGGTCTCGCGCCCCGAGATCGCGCGCATCCGCGGCGTCAACGCCGAGTCGGCGGCCCAGACGCTGATCGAGCGGGGGATGATCGAGGAGGCCGGCCGCTCGCAGTTCGGCGCCGTCCTCTACCGCACGACCGATCTGTTCCTGCGTCTGTTCGGCCTCAGATCCGCCGACGAGCTGCCCGACGTCACCGCCTGGGATCCCTCGCCCGAGATCGCCGCCAACATCCGCGAGCGTCTCTTGAGAGCCGGCGAGGCGCGGCTGGGCGTCCCGGCCGCGGCGGCGCCGGCGGAGGGGCGGGAGCACGAGGCCGACGCCGCGGGCGAGGCCGAGGGCGCACCCGCCCCGGTCATCCCGATCGCCTGAGCACTGCCACTCTCGCCTCGCTATGCGAGGTCAGATGCGCACTGCTCAGCCGGCGAGGGCGGCGAGCAGCTCGGGCGCGCGCTCGGGCTCCCGCGTCAGCGCGCCGCCGACGCCGACGGCGACTGCCCCGGCCGCGAGCCACTCGGCGGCGTCGGCGGCGGCGATCCCGCCGGTGGGGAGGAGCTTGACGTCGGGCAGCGCGGCCAGGAGGGTGCGCAGGTCGGCCGGCGTGAGCCGGTCGGCGGGGAAGAGCTTCACGAGGTCGGCGCCCGCTCGCGCGCAGGCGTCGATCTCCGTCGGGGTGAAGGCGCCGGGGATCGCCGCGGCGCCGGCCTCATGAGCGGCGTCGACGACCTGCGGCCGCAGCACGGGCGAGAGCAGGAAGCGCGCGCCGGCGTCGAGGGCGGCGCCGGCGTCGGCGGCGCTCATGACCGTGCCCGCCCCCACGAGCGCGGAGGGGAAGGAGCCCGACAGCGACGAGATCGCGGACAAGCCGCCCGGCACGTTCAGCGGGACCTCCACCACGTCCACGCCGCCCTCGATGACCGTCGTTCCGACCGTGACGGGCTCGGCGCACCGCAGGATCGCCACCACGCGCCGCGCCGCGATGCGGTCGACGACCTCGGCGCGCGTCATGCGGCGGCGGCGCGGGCGGCGAGCTGCCCGCACGCCGCGTCGATGTCGCGGCCGCGCGTGAGCCGCACCGTCGCCTCCACGCCGCGCGACTCCAGCGCCTCGCGGAAGGCGGCGATCGCCTCGCGCCCGGACCCCTCGTAGACGGAGCCCGTCGGGTTGTAGGGGATGAGGTTCACCTTGTAGATCCGTCCGTCGAGCAGCTGCGCCAGCTGAAGCGCCTGCTCGTAGCGGTCGTTGACGCCCGCGAGCATCACGTACTCGACGAAGATCCGCCGGCGCTTGGCCTCGTAGAGCTCCTCGCACGCCTCCAGCACCTGCTCGAGCGGGTAGCGCTCGTTGACGGGCATGATCTGCGAGCGCAGCGCGTCGTCCGGCGCGTGCAGCGAGAGCGCGAGCCGCAGCGGCAGCGGCGTCTCGGCCAGCCGCAGGATCCCGGGGATCCAGCCGACCGTCGAGATCGCCGTGCGCCGCGACGTGATCCCCACGTCCGGCAGCTTCCGGCACGCGGCGAGGACGTTGTCGAGGTTCATCATCGGCTCGCCCATGCCCATGAACACGGCGTGGTCGACCTCGCTCATCCGCCGGAAGTGCAGCGCCTGGTCGAGGATCTCCGAGGCGGTCAGGTTGCGGCCGAACCTCATCTGACCCGTCGCGCAGAAGGTGCACGTCAGCGGGCAGCCGGACTGCGAGGAGAGGCACAGCGAGCGCCGCCCGTCGCGATAGCGCATCAGCACGGCCTCGACCGGCCGGCCGTCCGCGGTCGAGAACAGCGCCTTGACCGTGCCGTCGGACGCGTGCGCCTCGTGCTCGAGCGTCAGCGACGACAGCGGCACCTGCTCCGCGAGCGCGGCGCGCAGCGCCGCCGGGAGGTTCGTCATCTCCTCGTAGCCATGCGCTCCGCGCGCCAGCCACTGCCAGATCTGTCTGCCGCGGAAGGCCGGCTCTCCGCGCGAGGCGAGCACCTGGTCGAGCAGTTCGAGATCCACGCTCCATAGAGTGCCAGCAAATGCGCCTCGTCAAGTACCTCGCCCATGCCGGCGTCGCCTCGCGCCGCGCCTGCGAGCAGCTGATCGCGGAGGGCCGCGTCTCGGTCGACGGCGCGACCGTCACCGACCCCGCGCGCGACGTCGACGACGCCAGCGCGGTCGCGTTCGACGGCGAGCCGGTCCGCGGCGCCGAGCCGCGCGTCGCCTACGCGCTGCACAAGCCGGCGGGCGTCGTCTCGACGGCGAGCGACCCGCACGGCCGCAGAACCGTCGTCGACCTCGTCCCGGGCGAGCGCCGGCTCTATCCCGTCGGGCGCCTGGACGCGGACAGCACCGGCCTGATCCTGCTGACGAACGACGGCGAGCTCGCCAACCGCCTCACGCATCCCCGCTACGAGGTCCCGAAGACCTACCGCGCGACGCTCGCCGGGCCGGCGCTGACCGAGCGCGCGCTGCGCGCGCTGCGCGAGGGGGTGGAGCTGGACGACGGCGTGACCGCGCCCGCGCGCGTGCGCCGCCTCACGCCCCACCAGCTGGAGCTGACGATCCACGAGGGCCGCAACCGCCAGGTGCGCCGCATGTGCGAGGCGATCGGCCGCCCGGTCCGCCAGCTCGTGCGGATCCGCTTCGGCCCGCTTGAGCTGGGCGAGCTGCGCCCCGGCAGGGCGCGGCGGCTCACGCAGGCCGAGCTGCGCGCGCTCGCGGACGCGACCGCCGGCACGCTGGGCCGGCGGGCGCACACGCGCTGAGCCGCGCGCGGCTCCACGGCGTCGCTGCTCCGATCAACCGGATCGGAGTCCGACGTCGCGCCGGGGAACCGACGCATCCGACCGCGCCGCCGGGAACACTGCCGGCATGGCGTATGCGAGCGCAGGCGGTCGTCGGTGAGCGCCGGCGCGTCGGACGCGCCGGCGGCCGCCGGGCCGGCGAGCCTGGCCGACTCGCTCGAACGACCGGTGGCGCTCGTGCTGCGCACGCGCTCGCGTGCGCTCGCCGGGCGGATCGCGCTCGCCACACTGGCGCTCTGCAGCCTCGCGATCGTGTTCGTGGCGGCCGGGCAGCCGACGATCCTCGTCCCGCAGAGCACGGTCGAGTTCCCGGACTGGCTCGCCGGTCCGCTGCACGTGCTCGCGCGCGGCTTCCCCGTGCGCGCGACGCCGACGGCGGTCCTCTTCAGCGTCGCGCTCGCGCTGCTGAGCGCCGCCTACGCGGGGGCGGTCCTGTGCGCTCCCGCGCTGCGCACGCGCACGGCCGTCGCCGCGATCGTCGCGCTGCACGCGATCTGGCTGCTGGCCCCGCTGATGCCGCTGACCGACGTCTTCAACTACCTCGGCTACGCGCGCCTCGGCGGACTGCACGGCGTCAACCCCTACCTGCACGGGATCGGCGCCGTGCGCCACGACCCGGTCTACCTGCTCACGACCTGGCACCACCTGCGCAGCCCCTACGGACCGCTCTACACGCTTGCGACGTACGCGCTCTCGCCGCTGCCGCTGCCGGTCGCCTACTGGGCGCTGAAGCTCGCGACGGCCGCCGCGAGCCTCGGCTGCGTCGCGCTGCTGTGGCGCTGCGCGCGGCTGCTCGGGCGCGCGCCGCTGCGGCCGGTGCTGCTGTACGCGGCCAACCCGCTCGTGCTCGTCTACGGGCTCGGCGGCTTCCACAACGACTTCTTCGTGCTGCTGGCGACGCTCGGCGCGGTCGCGCTCGTGCTGAGCGGCCGCGACCTCGGCGCCGGCGCGCTGCTCGCCGCCGCCATTGCGATGAAGCCGTCCGCGGGCGTGCTGCTGCCGTTCCTGCTGCTCGGCTCCGGTCGCCGCGGGCGCTTTCTCGCCGGCGCGGCGGCCGCGGTCCCGCCGATCGCGGCGGCGAGCCTGTTCGCGTTCGGCCCCGCGCTGCCGAACCTCGGCGACCAGAGCTCGCTGCTCTCCAGCTTCAGCGTCCCGAACGCGCTCGGCCAGCTCGCCGGCCTCGGCGGCGCGCCGCCATGGCTGCTCGCCGTCTTCGCGCTGCTGACCGCGGCGGCGGTGGGCGCGCTGGCGTGGGCGGTGTGGCGCGGACGCCTCGGCTGGCTCGCGGGCGCGGGCTGGGCGACGCTTGCGCTGATCCTCGGGCTCGCGTGGCTCCAGCCCTGGTACGCGATGTGGCTGTTGCCGTTCGCGGCGCTGGCGGCCAGCCGGGCGCTCGTGCGCTGGACGCTCGCGCTGTGCCTCTACCTGCTGCTCACGTTCGTGCCGGTGACGGGGATGGCGCTCTCGGCGATCGGCTACGAGCCGATGGACAGCGCGGTCGGGCGGGCGTCGATCGCGCGCATGCACGCGCTGCAGGGGCTGCCGCTCGGGCATCCGTCGCGCCGCCGCCGCCGGGGCGCGGCGCACGAGCGCCGCGGCGCCCACCGCCGCCACGCGCCGCGCCCGCGGCGAGTGCCCGGCACCGACGTGGCGCGCAGCGCCGCGAGCGGCCGGGCATAGGTCGCGCGCGCGCCCGGGCCTCCCGGCCTGCGACAATCGCGCCCGCCATGCGGCTCTTTGCGCTTCGGGGCGCCATCCAGGTCGACCACAACGACGCCGAGGCGATCCTCGGCGCCACGTACGACCTGATGCGCGAGCTGATGGAGCGCAACGGACTCGACTCGGAGGACCTCGTCAGCTGCCTGTTCACGCTCACCGAGGACCTCGACGCCGAGTTCCCGGCGCTGGCGGCGCGGCGCATGGGCCTCGACCAGGTGCCGCTGATGTGCGCGCGCGAGGTGCCGGTGCCGGGCTCGCTGCCGCGCGTGATCCGCGTGCTCGTGCACTACTACGCGGTCGAGGGCCACGTCTCCCGCCACGTCTACCTGCGCGGCGCGAGAGCGCTGCGAGCCGATCTCGAAGCGGCACAATAGGAATCCCACCGCCCACCCAAGCCACCCGACCTCATGCCAATCGAGTTCGCCGAGAAGATCCGCCGCCTGCCGACCTACCCGACCGCGGGCGGCTACGCGCTCGGCGACGAGTACGCGATGCTCGCGAGCAACGAGGCGCCGTTCGGGCTGCTGCCCGGCGTCCACGACGCGGTCGAGCGCGCGCTGCGCAACGTCAACCGCTATCCCGACCCGTCGAACATGCGCCTGCGCAGAGCGCTCGCGGCGCGCTTCGACTACGCGCCGGAGCGGATCGCGATAGGCAGCGGCTCCTGCGACATCCTGCTGAGCGCCGCCGAGGCACTGCTCGAGCCCGGCGCGGAGATCGTCTACGCGTGGCCGTCGTTCTCCGTCTATCCGCACATGGCGGCGGCGACCGGCGCGCGCGCGATCAGAGTGCCGCTGAACGCCGAGCACGCGCACGACCTCGACGCGATGCTCGCGGAGGTCACGGTCGCGACGCGGCTCGTGATCGTGTGCAACCCGAACAACCCGACCTCGACGGCGCTGCCGCTGGACGAGATCGCCGCGTTCGTGGAGCGGGTGCCGCGCAACGTCTGCGTGCTGATCGACGAGGCCTACTGCGAGTTCAATGTGCTCGACGACCCGGATGCGTCCTTGGACCTCGTGCGGCGCCGCTCCAACGTCGTGCTGCTGCGCACCTTCTCGAAGGTCTACGGCCTCGCCGGCCTGCGCTGCGGCTACGCGCTGTGCGGCGACGAGCGCTTCCGCATCGCGGTCGAGCAGGTGCGCCAGCCGTTCTTCTGCAACGCGCTCGCGCAGGCCGCTGCCGAGGAGGCGTTGAAGCACCAGGACGAGGTGACGCGGCGCGTCGAGCAGACGATCGCCGAGCGGATCGGGCTGGAGGAGGAGCTGCGCGGGATCGGCCTCCAGGTGGCCGACGCGCAGGCGAACTTCCTGTGGCACTCGCTCAGCCCCAACGGGACCGACCTCGACGCGCAGCAGGAGAGAGCCGTCATCGACGGCCTCGCCGAGCGCAAGGTGCTGATCCGCTCCGGCGGCGCGCTCGGCCGCGCCGGCTGGGCGCGCACGACGATCGGCACCCCCGCCGAGAACGGCAGCTTCCTGGACGCGCTGCGTGAGCTGATGTGAGGCGCTGATCGCGGCCCGTGCAGGCAGCGCGCGATCCTCGCCGGCTGAGCGCGGCGATCCCGTGCTCTTGCGCGACCCGCGACCGCTCTGGCACAATCCGCCCAGCGCCATGTCCCACGACGCTCGCCCCACGACGCTTCTCCGCATCGCCGGCTCCGCCGGTCGCACGTCGTATGCCGGCAGCTCCTGGCGCTCCTACGCCTGGCGATTTATCTAGGCGCTCGGCCTGGGCTCCGCCGTTCCCCCTTGGGGAGCACCTGAGACCGGGCGCCGTTCTCGCCAGCCCGTTCCGTAGATTCCAGGTGTAGAGAGGACCGTTGACGATGATCGTGATGAAGCAGGACGCAACGGAGGAGCAGATCCAGGCCGTCATGGCCCGAATCGAGGCGGTCGGCGCGCGCGCGCACCGATCGCCGGGCGAGGAGGTGACCGTGATCGGCGCGATCGGCGACCTCGAGCACGTGCAGCGGCTCGAGCTGGAGGGCGCGCCGGGCGTCGAGAAGGTCATGCCGATCCTCAAGCCGTACAAGCTCGCCTCCGCGCAGATCCGCCACGGCGAGCCGAGCGTGCTCGAGATCGGCGGGCGCAAGATCGGCGGCGAGCACTTCGCGCTGATCGCCGGGCCGTGCACCGTCGAGTCGCGCGAGCAGGTCATGAGCACGGCGGAGATCGTCAAGAGCGCGGGCGCGACGCTCTACCGCGGCGGCGCGTACAAGCCGCGCACCTCGCCCTACGCCTTCCACGGGCTCGGCGAGGAGGGCCTGCGGCTGCTGGCCGAGGCGAAGGCGCAGACGGGCATGCCGATCGTCACCGAGCTGATGGACGTGCGCGACCTCGAACCGGTGCTCGAGGTGGCCGACGTGATCCAGGTCGGCGCGCGCAACATGCAGAACTACACGCTGCTCACGGAGCTGGGCCGCGCCGGCCTCCCGGTGCTGCTCAAGCGCGGCCTCTCGGCGACGCTCGAGGAGTGGCTCAACGCCTCCGAGTACATCCTCAAGGAGGGCAACGAAGCGGTGATGCTGTGCGAGCGCGGGATCCGCACGTTCGAGACCGCCTACCGCTTCACGCTCGACCTGACCGCGATCCCCGTGCTCAAGGAACTGACGCACCTGCCGGTGATCGTCGACCCCTCGCACGCCGCCGGCCGGCGCGCGCTGGTGGAGCCGCTCTCGCTCGCGGCGGCCGCCGTCGGGGCGGACGGGATCATCGTCGAGGTCCATCCGAGACCGGACGAGGCGATCTGCGACGGCCCGCAGCAGCTCGTGGCGGCGGACTTCCCGGCGTACGCGGCGAAGGTCGAAGCGGCGGCGGCGGTCGCCGGCAAGCGCCTCTCCGCCGTGCCGGCGTAGGGAGGCGCGGCCGCCCGTGCGCATCGCGGTGGTCGGCGTCGGCCTGATCGGCGGCTCGATCGGGCTCGCAGCGCGCGGGCGGCTCGCAGCGGACGTGAGCGGCTGGAGCCGCTCGCGCGCGACGCTGCAGCGCGCGCTGGAGCTGGGCGCGATCGACCGCGCCGGCGACTCGCTCGCCGACACGGTGTCCGGTGCCGCGGCCGTCTTCGTGTGCGCGCCCGTCGGCGTGCTGCCGGACGTCGTGCGCGAGGTGCTCGCCGCGGCGCCGGCGGACTGCGTCGTCACGGACGCCGGCTCGACCAAGCGCAGCGTCGTGGAGGCGACGGATGACCCGCGCTTCGTCGGCGGGCACCCGCTCGCCGGCGCCGAGACGGCGGGCGTCGAGCACGCGCGCGCCGACCTCTTCCACGACGCGACCTGGTACCTGACGCCGACGCCCGCCGCGACCGGCGTGCTGTTCGAACGCCTGCACCGGATCGTCAGAGACCTCGGCGCGCGCCCGGCGACGATCGACGCGGCGACGCACGACACGATGCTCGCGGCCGTCTCGCACCTGCCGCACGTGCTCGCGAACGTGCTGGTGGCGCAGGCCACGACTGCGCTGGGCGGCGAGCGCCTGCCGGCCACGGGCCCGTCGTTCCGCGACGCGACGCGCGTGGCCGGCGCCAACAGCGCGATCTGGACCGACATCTACCTCGCCAACCGCGACGCGCTCGTCGAGCAGATGGACGGCGCGCTCGTGCGCCTGCACGCCGTGCGCGACGCGTTGCTCGCCGCCGACGCCGACGCCGTCACCGCCTGGAACGACGCCGCGCGCGAGGACCGCCGCCGCCTGCTGGAGGCGCAGCTCGCCGGCGGGCCGCTGCACGAGCTGCGCGTCTCGGTCCCGAACGAGCCGGGCGTCGTCGCGACGCTCGCGCTCGAGCTGGCGAGAGCGGGCATCGACATCGCCGACATGGCGCTCTATCCGACGCCCGACAACAGCGAGGGCGTCGTCGCGCTGTGGATCGCCGGCGAGGAGCCGGCCGAGCGCGCCCTCACGCTCGTCGAGGAGCGCGGCTTCCCGGTGGCGCGGGCATGAGCGCGGCGACGGAGACGGTCCGCTTCGACCCGGCCGCCGGCCTGCGGGGGAGGCTGCGCATCCCCGCCGACAAGTCGATCTCCCACCGTGCCGCGCTGCTCGGCGCGATGTCGAGCGGGCCGGTGCGCGTGCGCAACTACCTCGACGCGGCCGACACGAGCTCGACGCTCGCCGCCGTGCAGGCGCTCGGCGCGCGCGTCGAGCGCGGCGCGGCGCCCGGCGAGCTGACGATCCACGGCGTCGGGCTCGACAGCCCGCGCGAGCTGGGCGGCGCGATCGACGTCGGCAACGCCGGCACGCTGATGCGGCTGCTGCCGGGCTGGCTCGCGGGCCGCGCGGGCCGCTCCTGGACGCTCGACGGCGACGACTCGATCCGCCGCCGCCCGGTCGACCGCGTCGCCGCGCCGCTCGCGCGGATGGGCGCCCGCATCGACGCGCGCGACGGCCGCTTCCCGCCGTTCGCGGTCCACGGCGCCGAGCTGGCGGGGATCGAGTACGCGCTGCCGGTCGCCAGCGCGCAGGTGAAGTCGTGCGTGCTGATCGCCGGCCTCGGCGCGACCTCGCCGACGACCGTGGTCGAGCCGGCGCCGAGCCGCGACCACACCGAGCGGCTGCTCGCGCGCGCGGGCGCGCCGGTCGAGCGCGACGGCGTGCGCGTGAGGGTCTCGCCGGCGGGCGCGCTGGAGCTGGGCGACGTCGACGTGCCCGGTGACCTGTCGAGCGCCGCGTTCTTCGTCGCCGCCGCGCTGCTCGTGCCCGGCTCGCGCGTGGTCCTGGAGGACGTCAACGTCAACTGGACGCGCGCCGGCTTCCTGCGGATCGCCGAGCGGATGGGCGCGCGGATCGGCGGCGAGCTGGAGCCGCACGGCGCCTTCGCCCCGGTCGAGCCGGTCACGGCGCTGGAGGTCGAGCACGGCCCGCTGCACGGCACAGCGGTCGAGGCCGAGGAGGTCCCGCTCGCGATCGACGAGCTGCCGCTCGTCGCGCTGCTCGGCTGCTTCGCCGAGGGCGAGACGGTCGTGCGCGGCGCGGGCGAGCTGCGCGTGAAGGAGTCCGACCGCATCGCGACGGTCGTCGATGGGCTGAACGCGCTCGGCGGCGATCTGGAGGCGACCGCCGACGGCTTCGTCGTGCGCGGCGCCGGCGGCCTGCGCGGCGGTCGCATCGCCTCGCACGGCGACCACCGCCTCGCGATGCTCGGCGCCGTCGCCGGCCTCGTCTCGCGCGAGGGCGTCGAGGTGCAGGGGATGGACGCGGCCGCGGTGTCGTATCCGGGCTTCGCGGGCGACCTCGCGACGCTGCTCAGCCGCTAGCCTCCCGCGCCATGGTCGTCGCGATCGACGGGCCCGCCGGGGCCGGCAAGTCCACCGTCGCGCGGGCCGTCGCCGCCGCGCTCGGCTTCACCTACCTCGACTCCGGCGCGATGTACCGCTGCGTCGGGCTGGCGGCGCGCGAGCAGGGCCGTCCGCCGGAGGAGGTGGCACCCGAGCTGCGGATCGAGCTGGGGGAGCGGGTGCGCTGCGACGGCCGCGACGTGACGGAGGCGATCCGCACGCCCGAGATCTCCGAGGCGGCGTCGCAGGCGGCGGCCGAGCCGGCGGTGCGCCGCGCGGTCGTCGCGCAGCAGCGCCGCATGGTCGCGCAGGGGGACTGGGTCGCCGAGGGCCGCGACATCGGCACCGTCGTCGCCCCCGACGCGTCCGTCAAGGTCTTCCTCACCGCCAGCCCCGAGGAGCGCGCCCGCCGCCGCGCGGCGCAGCTCGGCGCCGACGTCGCGACCGTGCTCGCCGAGCAGACGCTCCGCGACGAGCGCGACACCACCCGGGAGCACTCGCCGCTGGTCGCCGCCCGCGACGCCGTCGCGCTCGACACGACCGGCCTCACGCTCGAGCAGGTCATCGCCCGCGTCGCCGCGCTCGTGGACGCTGTCCGATGACGGTTATGCTCGCCGGCATGACGTGCAAGGTCGGTGCCGAGGGACAGGGCGTGCTGCCGAACGAGCTGCGCGACGCTCGCGGCGTCGTGCCGGGCGACGACAGGGGTGACGGCGAGATCCGTGCCCGCCAGCCGCGGTACACGGGCGACCCCGAGATCGTCGCGTTCGACGGCGACGACTTCGACGTCGTCGACCTCCGGGACGCGAGATGAAGGTCGCCGTCGTCGGCTATCCGAACGTCGGCAAGTCCTCGCTCGTGAACCGCCTCACGCAGTCGCGCGAGGCGATCGTGCACGAGCGGCCGGGCCTCACGCGCGACCGCAAGGAGCTGCGCACGGAGTGGAACGGGCGGCCGCTGACGCTGATCGACACGGGCGGCGTCGACCTCGAGGATCGCGACGAGCTGGCGCGCTCGATCCAGGAGCAGGCGCGCGCCGCGCTCGCCGACGCGCAGGCGGCGCTGCTCGTCGTCGACGCGCGCGCGGGCATTCGCCCGGGCGACCTCGAGATGGCGGAGCTGCTGCGGCGCACCGGCGGCGGACGGCCGGTGATCGTCGCCGCGAACAAGTGCGACACGGTCGCCGACGTGCCGCTCGCGGCCGAGTTCCACCAGCTCGGCCTCGGCGAGCCCGTCCCGGTCTCCGCCGCGCAGGGGCTCGGGACCGGCGACCTGCTCGACCGCCTGACGGAGGCGATCCCTCCGGAGGCGGACGCACGCGAGGAGGACGAGGACGTCGTGCGGCTCGCGCTGATCGGTCGCCCGAACGTCGGCAAGTCGAGCATGGTCAACCGCATCCTCGGCGACGAGCGCGTGATCGTCTCCGAGGTCGCCGGCACCACCCGCGACGCGATCGACCTGCCGTTCGTCTACGAGGGCCCGCCCGCCCGCAGACTCGTGCTCGTCGACACCGCCGGCCTGCGCCGCCAGGCGAAGGTGGGGGACTCGATCGAGTACTACACCGCGCTGCGCTCGCGGCGCGCCGCCGAGCGCGCCGACGTCGCGCTCGTCGTCTGCGACGCGGTCGACGGCGTCACCTCGCAGGACCTGCGGGTCGCCGAGCTGGCGATGCAGTCGGGCTGCGCGACCGCGCTCGTGCTCAACAAGTGGGACCTGACCGGCGGCGACGACTTCGACCTCGACCACGAGCGCGCGCGCGTCGCGCAGAAGCTGCGCCTGCGCCCGCGCGTGCTGACCGCCAGCGCGAAGACGGGCCGCCACGTCCAGCGCCTGCTGCAGGAGGCGATGGCGCTCGCCGACCGCACGAGCGGGCGCATCCCGACGCCGCAGCTCAACCGCTTCCTCTCCGACGTCCAGGAGATCCGCCAGCCGCCGGCCAAGCAGAACCACCGCCTCAAGCTCATCTACATGACGCAGACCGGCGAGCGGCCGCCGCGCTTCTCGATCCAGGTCAACTCGCGCCAGCGCGTCACGCGCGACTACGCCTACTTCATCGAGAACCGGCTGCGCGAGCGCTGGCGCCTGGAGGGGATCCCGCTGATCGTCGACTTCGTCGAGCGCAACGAGCGTCGCGGCGAGGGCGGCGCCGCGCGCCGGCGCCGCGCCGCGTAGCCGCGGCCGTCGGCGGCACGGGCGGGAACCGGTACCCTTGCCCGATCCAATCGACCGCGGAGCCGACTTTCAGCCCATGACCACGCTCAACGACAACGAGTTCCTCTTCACGTCCGAGTCGGTGACCGAGGGTCACCCGGACAAGATCGCCGACCAGATCTCCGACGGCGTGCTCGACGCCGTGATGGCCGCCGATCCGGGCGGCCGCGTCGCCTGCGAGACGCTCGTGAACACCGGCCTGATCGTCGTCTCGGGCGAGATCACGACCTCGACGTACGTCGACATCCCGGAGATCGCGCGCGAGACCGTGCGCAGGATCGGCTACGACAACGCGACGTACGGCTTCGACTGCAACACCTGCGCGGTCATCAACGCGATCGACAAGCAGTCGCCCGACATCGCCCAGGGCGTCGACTCGGCGTACGAGTCGCGCACGCAGCCGGGCGACGAAGACCGCCTCGACATCGCCGGCGCGGGCGACCAGGGCATGATGTTCGGCTACGCCACGCGCGAGACCGACGAGCTGATGCCGCTGCCGATCGCGCTCGCGCACAAGCTCGCCAAGCGGCTCTCGGAGGTGCGCAAGGCCGACGTGCTCGACTACCTGCGCCCCGACGGCAAGACGCAGGTGACGGTCCGCTACGTCGACGGCAAGCCGGCCGAGATCGTCAAGCTGCTGATCTCCTCCCAGCACCGCGACGGCGCCGAGAACGTCATCAAGGACGACCTCTGGGAGCACGTCGTCGAGCCGGTCCTGCCGCGCGACCTCTACGACGCGCACGCGCTGCGGCGCGAGTTCCTCGTCAACCCGACCGGCCGCTTCGTGATCGGCGGCCCGATGGGCGACTGCGGCCTGACCGGGCGCAAGATCATCGTCGACACCTACGGCGGCATGGCGCGTCACGGCGGCGGCGCGTTCTCCGGCAAGGACCCGTCGAAGGTCGACCGCTCGGCCGCCTACGCCGCGCGCTACGTCGCCAAGAACGTCGTCGCCGCCGGCCTCGCCGACCGCGCCGAGGTGCAGGTCGCCTACGCGATCGGCGTCGCCTCGCCGGTCTCGATCATGGTCGAGACGTTCGGCACCGAGAAGATCGGCCGCGGTCAGATCGAGGCGCTCGTGCGCGAGCACTTCGACCTGCGCCCGGGCGCCTTCCGCGAGTACCTCGACCTGCACCGGCCGATCTACCAGAAGACGGCAGCCTACGGCCACTTCGGCCGCGAGGACCACGACTTCACGTGGGAGAAGACCGACAAGGCGGACGCGCTGCGCGCCGCCGCCGGCCTCGGCGCCGCTTCGGTCTCCTAGAGGCGCAGGCTCACACGCCGCCGGGCAGGTCCGCGGCACCGGCCTGGCGCGCCGCGGCCTCGCGCTCGCGGTGCGCCTCGTCGACCGCGCGCACGACCGCGTCCGGATTGGCGACGCCGCGAAACGCGAAGTCGGCGTCGTCGCTGCCGGCGGTGTCGAAGTCGACCTGCCCGACGCGCACGAGGCGGTCGACCAGCGACTGGTCGACGTTGACGTTCTGCACGCGCTCGACGCGCGTCTGCTGCAGGTGGCGCGAGAGCAGGCCGCGGCGGATCGTCAGGCGCTGGTTCGTGATCGTGTACGTCGTCGTCATCCGCCACAGGAAGCCGAGGAGGACCACCAGCGCGGCGAGCACGGCGAAGACCGCGATCGTCGCTGCGGCCGAGAAGCCGGCGCCGATCGCGGTCACGAGCGCCGCGACCCCCGCGCCGACCCCCGCGCCGAGCAGCCCGCGGGCGTAGAAGCTCAGCGTCCCCCGCCACGACGGATGACCGTCGAAGATGACGTGCTCGCCTTGGTGCAGCTCGAGCGCCACGGGCGCAGCCTACGTCACGACCCGGCTGCCATCTACTGTGGAGCGGCTATGCCCCCGATCGCCCGCGTCGAGCCGCTCACGACGACCCGCGCCCTGCGCGGGCCGTTCGACTATCGGCTGCCGCCGGCGCTGGCGGACGTCGCGGTCGGGACGCTGCTGGCGGTGCCGTTCGCGGGGCGCGAGCTGCTGGGCGTCGTCGTGGAGCGGGCGACGTCGTCCGAGGTCCCCGACGAGCGGCTCGCCGAGCCGCGCGCACGGGTGGAGCCGGCACTGCCGGCGGAGCTGGTCGAGCTGGCGCGCTGGATCGCGACGGAGTACTGCTCGACGTTCTCTCGCGCGCTCCAGCTCATGCTGCCGCCGGGCGCCGGGCGCGGCGTCGCGCCGCGCGTGCGCACGCGCGAGCTGCTGACCGCCGAGATCGGCGAGGGGGGGAGAGCCGCGCTGGTGGACGGCGCGCGGCTGACCCAGCGCCAGCGCGCGGTGCTCGATCGGCTCGTGGCCGAAGGTCCGCTGCCCGCGACCGCGACCGGCGCCGACCACGGCGGCCTGCGACGCCTCGCCGATCGCGGCCTGATCGTGCTCGAGCCGCGCGCGCAGCGACGCCGCCCGCTCGTGCAGGCCGTCGGCGCCCGCTCCCCGCACGCACCGGCGCTTACCCCCGAGCAGCAGGCCGCGCTGGCCCCGATCCTCGCCGCCCTCGCCGATGTGCGGCGAGCCGACCCCCTGAGAGGGGGAAGAAGCGTCGAGCATCCGGCGGCGGGCCGCTTCCTGCTCCACGGCGTCACCGGCTCGGGCAAGACCGAGGTCTACCTGCAGGCGGCGGAGGCGGCGCTCGCCGCCGGGCGCTCCGTGCTCGTGCTCGTGCCCGAGATCGCGCTCGCGCCGCAGACGGTCGCGCGCTTCCAGGCGCGCTTCGGCGACACGGTCGCCGTGCTGCACTCGCAGCTCGGGCAGGGCGAGCGCTACGACGAGTGGCTGCGCCTGCGCGGCGGCGAGGCGCGGATCGCCGTCGGGCCGCGCTCGGCCGTGTTCGCGCCGCTCGCCGACCTCGGCCTCGTGATCGTCGACGAGGAGCACGAGCCGGCCTACAAGCACGAGGGCGACCCGCGCTACGACGCCCGCCGTGTCGCCGCCTGGCGCGCGCGGCAGGCCGGCGCCGTGCTGCTCAACGGCTCCGCGACGCCGCGGCCGGAGAGCGTCCATGCGCTCGCACGGCTGCGCCTCGCGCAGCGCGTCGACGGCCGTCCGCTGCCGCCCGTCGAGGTGCTCGACATGCGCGACGCGCGCCATCCGCTGCACCCGCTCACACGCGAGGCGCTCGGCGACGTGCGCCGCGCGCAGCGTAAGGCGATCGTGCTCGTCAACCGCCGCGGCTGGTCGAACTTCCTCTCCTGCCGCCACTGCGGGCACGTGTGGGACTGCCCGCAGTGCGACGTCGCGCTCGTGCTGCACCAGCGCGAAGGCGCGCTCGTCTGCCACCACTGCGGCCATCGCGAGCGGATCCCGGGCTTGTGCGGCGCATGCGGCTCGTCGTCTGTCGCGCGCCACGGCGCCGGCACCGAGCGGATCGAGACGGAGCTGCTCGAAGCGCTCGGGGATCCGGGCTTCCCGGTCCTGCGGCTCGACGCGGACACCGCCCGCGGCGGCAAGGGCGCGGTGGCGCGGACGCTGGAGCGCTTCGACCGCGCCAAGGCCGGGGTGCTCGTCGGCACCCAGATGGTCGCCAAGGGCCATGACTTCCCCGACGTGGCGCTCGGCGTCGTGCTCGACGCCGACCAGACGCTGCGCTTTCCCGACTTTCGCGCCGAGGAGCGCACGTTCGCGCTCGTCGCGCAGCTCGCAGGGCGTGCCGGGCGCGGGGGCGAAGGCAGCGGCCGCGTGCTCGTGCAGACGCGCTCGCCCGACGCGCCGTCGATCGTCGCCGCCGCCCGCCACGACGCCGACGGCTTCCTCGCCGACGAGCTGGCGCGCCGCCGCGCGCTGTCGTATCCGCCGTTCGCGTCGCTGATCCGCGTCACCTGCTCCGCCGAGGACGCCGGCGACGCGGCGGACGCCGCGCAGGCGGTGTGCGAGCTGATCGCCGGGCGGGCGGGAGCCGAGTCCACCGTCCTCGGCCCCGCGCCGCTGTTCCGCCTGCGCGGGCGCGAGCGCAGCCAGCTCGTGATCAAGGCGCCGCGCCGCCGCGCGGCGATCGGAGCCGTCGCCGCGGCGGTCGAGGCGGTCGCGAGAACGGCGCTCGGCCGCCGTGTCCAGCTCAGCGCGGACGTCGATCCGCAGTAGCGCTCGACTACTCTTCAGCGCATGGCCGACGAGTCCGCGATCGCCCACGAGCAGCTCGCCGAGGAGTCCGAGGAGCGCCTCGACCCCGAGGTCGCTGCGCGCCGCCAGGCGGCGCTGCGCTTCGTGCGTCAGTGGGGCGACCCGGTGCTCAAGAGCAGAGCGCGCGAGATCGACCGCTTCGACGGCGAGCTGCGCACGCAGATCGAGACGATGGGGCAGATCATGGAGGACGCGCTCGGGATCGGGCTCGCGGCGACGCAGATCGGCAAGCTCCAGCGCGTGCTCGTCTACCGCGTCGAGCCGGACTCGCCCGTCAACGCCGTGATCAACCCGGTCATCGAGTGGGCCGGCGACGAGCTGGAGACAGCGGAGGAGGGCTGCCTCTCGCTGCCCGGCGTGAACGTCGAGGTCGAGCGCCCGCTGTTCGTGCGCGTGCGTGCGCAGGACGAGCACGGCGAGCCGATCACGATCGAGGCGTCCGGCCTGGAGGCGCGCGTGCTCCAGCACGAGATCGACCACCTCGACGGCGTGCTGATCCTCGACCGCACCTCGCGCGATCAGCGCAAGGCGGCGCTGCGAGCGCTGCGCGAGGCGGCCGAGCAGGCCGCGTGAGAACGGTCTATCTGGGCACCTCGGAGTTCGCCGCCGCGGTGCTGGAGCGGCTCGCGGACTCGCCGCATCGCCCGGCGCTCGTGGTGACGCGGCCCGACCGGCCGGCGGGGCGGGGGCGCCGGCTCCTCGCGCCGCCCGTCGCGAGCGCCGCCCGCGCGCTCGGGCTGGACGTCTTCCAGCCGGACGACGTCAACGCGGAGAGCGCCCGCGCGCGGGTCGCCGCGGCGGCCCCGGACACCGTGGTGGTCTGCGCGTTCGGCGCGCTGATCCGCTCGGACCTGCTCGCGGCCCATTCGATGCTCAACGTCCATCCCTCGTTGCTGCCGCGCTGGCGCGGCGCGGCGCCGATCGAGCGGGCGATCATGGCCGGCGACGCCGAGACGGGCGTCGCGATCATGCAGGTCACGGCCGGGTTGGACAGCGGCCCGGTGTGCCTGGTCGAGCGCGAGCCGATCCGCGAGGACGACACGTTCGGGACGCTCTCGGCGCGGCTCGCGGCACTCGGCGGCGAGCTGCTCGTGCGGGCGCTGGGCGAGCGGCCGGGCTGCGTGGAGCAGTCCGATGAAGGCGTGACCTATGCGGAGAAGATCTCCGCCGAGGATCGTGTACTCGACCCCGCCCGACCCGCCGCAGAGCTGGTGCGGATCGTGCGCGCGCTCAGCCCCCATGTCGGCGCGCGCTTGGCGCTGCCCCCCGGCTCCGAGTATCTCGGCGTCTGGGGCGCCCAGCTCGCGGAAGCGGTCGCACACGAGCCCGGCTGGCTGGGCAATGAGAGGGGGAGGCTGGTGCTCGCCACCGTCGCCGGCGCGCTCGAGCTGACGCTCGTCCAGCCGCCCGGCAGGAAGCAGATGCCCGCCGCAGACTACCTGCGCGGACGCACCCTTCCTTGAGCCGCGGCAAGTTGTGCGTCTCGGCGACGTACAAATTGACGGGGCTCAGTCAGCGGGCTCGATCGGCAGCGCTGCGCGGAAGCCGGTGAGGACGCAGGCGAGCAGGGCGGCGACGCCGACCGCGTGGGCCCAGCCGGCGTCCGCGATCGTCAGGAACCCGACGGTCAGCAGCAGGCAGGCGAGCGAGATCCGCGCCAGGAGGCCGGGGCGGGAGGCGGCGAGGGCGCCGACCGCGCGGCTGGGAGCCGGCGGCGGTTGGGTCGCTTCGCCCTCGTAGCCCAACCGTCCGCGCAACGTCAGCGTGAACAGCAGCGCCAGCGACGGTGCGAGCACGAGTGCGCCCGCGGCGACCGACACCACGACCGCCACGAGCGTGTCGTGCCCGGCGGCGGCCTGCGAGACCGTCAGCCCGGGCAAGAGCACCGGCTGCTGCGCGAGCGCCCAGCCGGCCACCACGGCCGCGACCGCCAACGCCGCGGAGTAGCGCGCCACCTCGTAGCGTCGCATCCACACGAGCGCGAGCGTCGCCACGCCGGCGAGCCCCGAGAGGATCAGCGCGGGCAGCCCGTCGCCGACGAGCCCCTCGTAGAGCGCGCGCGCGTCGGCGTGGACGACGAGGAGGCCGGCGACCGCGAGCGCACCGGCGACGACGCCCGCTGCCAACGCCCGCGCGCGGAACGCACGCTCCAGCTCACTCGACTCGCGGCGCACGGCGTCGGCCGCCAGGTACACCGCTGCCAGATACGCCCCGAGCGCGACCGCCAGCACGCCGATCGTCAGCGGCAGCGCGCCCGTCCAGCTCGACCACAGGCCGCCGGCGGCGTTGCCGACCGGCACGCGCCCGGCCGCGATCGCGCCGACGACCGTGCCGAGCGCGAACGGCGTCAGCACCGAGGCGACGCCGAACACCGTGTCGAGCGTCGCCTGCTCGCGCAGCCGCGACGTGCCGGCGCGCAGGGCGTAGGCCGTGCCGCGGAAGACGATCCCGATCCCTGCGAGGAACAGCGGCACCGCGAGCGTCGAGGCGATCGAGCCGAACGCGACCGGATAGCAGGTCCACATCACGACGAGCACGAAGACGAGCCAGACGTGGTTCGCCTCCCACACGGGCGCCATCGCGTCGTGCGCGTGCTCGCGGACCGCTTCGCCGCGCGCGCCGCGGCCGGCGAGCAGCTGCCACAGGCCCGCGCCGAAGTCGGCGCCGCCGAGCACCACGTAGAGCGCGAGGCCGACGAGCGCGAGCAGCAGCGGGACCGCGTCGAGGCTCATGCGGGCTGGCGCTCCCGCTCGCCGAGCGGCATCCGCGCCAGCCGCCGCAGGATCCACCACACCGCCCCAGCCAGTCCCAGATACACGACGGCGAGCGTCGCGTAGCCGACGGGGATCCCGCCGGCGCCGGTCACCGCCTGCGAGGTCCGCATCACGTCGTAGACGACGAACGGCTGGCGCCCGACCTCCGTCACGACCCAGCCGCACAAGAGCGCCACGAGCGAGAGCGGCCCGCACGCGACCAAAGCGCGGTAGAGCCAGACCGACTCGGGCAGGCGCCTGCGCCGCCAGCGCACGAACAGCACGAGCACCCCCACGAGCGCGAGCAGCGTCCCGATCCCGACCATCCCCTGGAACGCGAAGCGGATCACGTTGATCGCCGGCGGGCGGTCGTCCGGCGGCACCGAGTCGAGCCCCTGCACGGTCGCGTGCGGGTCGTGGAAGGCGAGCAGCGAGAGCAGGTCTGGGATCGCGATCCCGCCGGTGACCTGGCCGCTGCTCGCGTGATAGATGCCGCCGATGTGCTCGGAGGCGCCGGCGGTCGTCTGCTGCAGCCCCTCGAACGCCGCCAGCTTGACCGGCTGCCTGGTCGCGACCTCGCGCGCGGCCCAGTCGCCGACCAGGAGCTGCGCCGGCGCGGCGAGCGCGGCGATCGTCAGCGGGATCACGAGCGCCGTGCGCTCGTAGCGGCCCCACGCGCCGCGGCGCAGCCTGCCCCACGCGTAGACGCCGGCGACGACGAAGCCGACGACGATGTAGGCGGCGAAGTACATGTGCACGAGCTCGTGCCAGAAGAAGCTGTTGCCGAACAGCGCGCTCCACGGGTGCACGTCGGTGACCTGGCCGCCGGGGCCGAGCCTGAATCCGGTCGGGTGGTTCATCCAGCCGTTGACCGCGATCACCATCGCCGAGCCGGTCAGGCCGGTGAGCACGATCGGCAGCCCGCACAGCAGGTGGGCGCGGGGCGAGAGGCGGCCCCAGCCGTAGACGTAGACGCCGATGAAGATCGCCTCGACGAAGAACGAGAAGCCCTCGAGCGCGAACGCGAGCCCGAAGACCGAGCCGAATCTCGCCATGAAGGCGGGCCACAGCAGGCCCAGCTCGAACGACAGGATCGTGCCGGTCACGACGCCGACCGCGAACAGTGCGACCATCACGCGGCTCCAGCGCCGCGCGAGCGTGCGGTGCAGCGGGTCGCCGCCGCGCAGCGCGAGCCACTCGACGAACACGACGAGCGCGGGGAACGCGACCCCGAAGCAGACGAGCGGGATGTGCGCCGCGAACGACAGCGCCTGCATCTGCCGCGCCTCCAGCAGGTACTGCTGCTGGACCGGTGCGAACGCGGCTGCGAGCACGGCGTGCACGCCGGCGATCCTACCCACGCGCCCCGTCGCTGCCACGTGACGGATCGCACACTGGCGGTGCGAGGATGTCCGCATGCCAACTCGGATCGCCTCGACCGCCGTCTCGCCGGGCCGCCGCGTCGCCGCGGCGGTGCTGCGACGCGTCGAGGCCGACGGCGCCTACGCCGATCGCGCGCTCGCGGCTGAGGCGACGCGGGCGGGGCTCGACGCGCGCGAGCGCGCGTTCGCGACGCGCCTGGCCTACGGCGCCGTCCAGCGCCGCCGCACGCTCGACCACGCGATCGCCGCGTGCAGCGGGCGCCCCGTCGAGCGGCTCGATGCGCCGGTGCGCGACGCGCTGCGGCTCGGCATGCTGCAGCTGCTGTTCCTCGACGGCGTCGCCGCGCACGCCGCCGTCGACCAGAGCGTCGAGCTGGCGAAGGCGGCCGGCGGGGGCGGGCGGGGCCACTCGCTCGTCAACGCGGTGCTGCGGCGCGCCGGGCGCGAGGGTGCGGCGCTGCTGGAGGCGCTCGGCGACGCGACCCCGCAGGAGGCCGCGCTGCGCCACTCCGTTCCCGACTGGATCGCCGAGCTGTGGTGGGAGGCGCTCGGCGCCGAGCAGGCGCGGGCGCTGCTCGCCACGGTGAACGAGCCGGCCGAGAGCGCGCTGCGCGTCAACGCGCTGCTCGCCGAGCCGGCCGCGGTCGCGGCCGAGCTGGCGGCGCGCGGCGTCGCCACGCATCCCGCGCCGGCCACGCTGGCCGGCGACCTCCCCGAGGGACTCGTCGCCGAGGGCGCGTTCGACCCGAGCGCCGACCCCTCGTGGGCGGCGGGCGCGCTCGTCGCGCAGTCGCGCGCGGCGATGGGCGCCGCGCGGCTGCTGGCGCCGCGGGCGGGCATGCGCGTGCTCGACCTGTGCGCCGCGCCGGGCGGCAAGGCGACGCACCTCGCCGCGCTGATGGAGGGCAGAGGCGAGGTCGTCGCGGTCGAGCGCAACGCGAGACGCGCCGGCGCGCTGCGAGCCACCTGCGAGCGCCTGCGCGCCGACATCGTGCGCGTCGAGCCGGACGACGCGGCGCGCTCGCGGGAGGACGGCCCGTTCGACGCCGTGCTCGTCGACCCGCCCTGCTCCGGCCTCGGCACGCTGCAGGGGCGCCCCGACCGGCGCTGGCGCGCACGGCCCGAGGCGATCGCCGAGCTGGCCCTGCTGCAAGGGCGGATCCTCGCGGCGGGCGCGGCGGCGCTCAAGCCCGGCGGGGCGCTCGTGTACGCCACGTGCACGATCTCGCCGCAGGAGAACGAGCAGGTCGTCGAGCGCTTCCTCGCCGAGCACGACGCGTTCGCGCTCGAGCGCGAGCACCTGCTGCTGCCGCACCGCGACGGCACAGACGGCTTCTTCTTGGCCCGGCTGAGCCGCGCCGTCTGATATCACGCTCGGATGCAGAGAGCGGCTGGGTCATGAGCGACCAGCAGGTCGACCTGGGTCCGGAGTGCCCCGGCTGTCACGAGCCGTGGCTGCGCCCGACGACGATGCCCGGCCGCTACCGCTGCGTCTACTGCCTGCGCCGCTACGAGCTCTCGTCGGTCTGCCCCAACTGCGGCGAGCACTCCACGATCGTGCGCATGTCGAGCACGGCGATCCTCACCTGCAACCACTGCAGAGCGTCCATGCTCACGCAGGTCTGACGCCGCCCGATCGGCGAGACTTCCGCGCATGAGCGTCCCCGAGCTGCTGCGCGCTCGCCGCGTCGCGCCGTCGATCCTGTCGGCCGACTTCGCGCGGCTCGGCGCGCAGGTCGCGGCGGTGATGGACGCCGGCGCGCGCGTGATCCACGTCGACGTGATGGACGGCCACTTCGTCCCGCCGATCACGATCGGGCCGCTGGTCGTCTCCGCGCTCGCCGACCAGGTCCACGCGGCCGGCGGGATGCTCGACGTCCACCTGATGATCGAGCGGCCCGAGCGCCAGGTCGCCGAGTTCGCGCGCGCCGGCGCCGACGCGATCACGGTGCACGCGGAGGCGACGCCGCACCTGCACTACGCGCTGCACGCGATCAAGGAGACCGACTGCGCGGCGGGCGCGGCGGTCAACCCGGCGACGCCGCCCGAGGCGCTGCGCGAGGTCGGCGAGCTGCTCGACCTGGCGCTCTGCATGTCCGTCAACCCGGGCTGGGGCGGCCAGCCGTTCATCGCCGCCTCGCTCGGCAAGCTCGCGGCGCTGCGCGCGCTGCTGCCGGACCATGTCGCGATCGAGGTCGACGGCGGGGTCGATCCGGAGACGGCTGGACCGTGCGCCGAGCAGGGCGCTACGCTGCTGGTCGCCGGCTCCGCCGTCTTCGGCGCCGAGGATCCGGCCGCGGCCTACGCGGCGATCGCCGCAGCCGCCGGCGCAACCTAGTCGCCGCCCGGGGCGCAGGACGGGTGGCCGCAGAGAGCGAAAGGACTCCCCCCGTGACCTCCAGCCCGATCGTCACCGCCGTCGACCTGCACCGTCGCTTCGGCGAGGGAGAAGCGGCCGTCGAGGCGCTCGACGGCGTCTCGCTCGAGCTGCCGAAGGGCGCCTTCACGGCGATCATGGGACCGTCGGGCTCCGGCAAGTCGACGCTCATGCACGTGCTCGCCGGCCTCGATCGGCCGACCTCCGGCAGCGTCGCGATCGACGGCGTCGAGCTGGGCGGGCTCGACGACAAGCGCCTGACCGAGCTGCGCCGAGACAAGGTCGGCTTCATCTTCCAGTCGTTCAACCTGCTGCCGGTCCTCAACGCGCAGGAGAACATCGAGCTGCCGCTGAAGATCGCCGGCCGCGACGTCGACCCGACCTGGCGCGACCAGCTCGTCGAGACGGTCGGGCTCGGCGACCGCCTCGCGCACCGTCCCTCCGAGCTGTCCGGCGGCCAGCAGCAGCGCGTCGCCGTCGCGCGTGCGCTGATCTCGAAGCCGGCGGTCGTGTTCGCCGACGAGCCGACCGGCAACCTCGACTCGACCTCGAGCGCCGAGGTGCTGGCGCTGCTGCGCCGCTCGGTCGACGAGCTGGGCCAGACGGTCGTGATGGTCACGCACGACGCGAACGCCGCCGCGATCGCGGACCGCATCGTCGTGCTCGCCGACGGCAGGATCGTGCGCGACGGCTCGGCCAACTCGGTCGACGAGGTCCACGACCTCATGCGCACGGTGAGCTGAGGATGCTCGCGCTCTCGCTGCGCGGGATCGCCACGCGCAAGCTGCGCACCGCGCTGACCGCCTTCTCCGTCGTGCTCGGGATCGCGCTCGTCTCCGGCACGTACCTGCTGACCGACACGATCAACAGCGCCTTCGACGAGGTCTTCCAGACGGCCAACAGAGGCGTCGACGTCGTCGTCACGCCGGCGAGAGTGTTCGGCACCTCCAACAACGGCGCCTCGACCGCCCCGAGCCCGCTGAACGGCTCCGTGCTGGCGCGGATCCGGCGCGTGCCCGGCGTCGCGTTCGCGTCCGGCTCGGTCCAGGGCCTCGGCCAGATCTACGACAAGCACGACAAGCCGCTCATCACGACCGGCGCGCCGATGTTCATCTTCGACGTCACGGCGAGACGCTTCGACCCGTTCGTATGGGTCGCCGGCCGTCCGCCGAGCGCGCCCGACGAGGTCACGCTCGACAAGTTCAGCGCGGACAAGGCCGGCTACAAGGTCGGCGACACGCTCAAGCTCTCCGGGCAGGGGCCGCAGCGGACCTTCCGGCTGTCCGGGATCGCGAAGTTCGGCAGCGCCAGCTCGCTGGGCGGGGCGGCGATCGCGATCGTGACGCGGCCGACCGCCGAGCGGCTGCTCGACCTGCACGATCAGTTCACGACGATCGACGTCGCCGCCGACAGAGGGACGACCCCGACCCAGCTCGCCGCCGCGATCCGCGCCGTGCTGCCGGCGAGCGTCGCGACCGTGCGCACCGGCCAGGAGCAGGCGGCCTCCGACGCGCAGGACATCAAGGACAACCTCTCGTTCCTGCGCACGTTCCTGTTCGTCTTCGCCGGGATCGCGCTGTTCGTCGGCGCGTTCCTGATCGCGAACACGTTCTCGATCACGGTCGCGCAGCGCACGCGCGAGCTGGCGCTGCTGCGGATGATCGGCGCGAGCGGCCGCCAGGTGCTGCGCGCGGTCGTCGGCGAGGCGCTCGCGATCGGCTTGCTCGCGTCCGTCGTCGGTCTGCTCGCCGGCTTCGGCATCGCGCCGGGCCTCAAGGGCCTCTTCAAGCTGTTCGGCGCCGACCTGCCCTCCAGCGGGATCGTGCTCGAGACGCGCACGATCGTCGTCTCGCTGCTGCTCGGCACGTTGATCACGGTCGCCTCCGCGTTCGCGCCGGCGCTGCGCGCGACGCGCGTGCCGCCGATCGCCGCGCTGCAGGAGTCGGCGACGCTGCCGGCCGGGCGCGCCGCGCGCTGGCGTACGCCGCTGGCGGCCGCGGTCGCCGTGCTCGGCGTCGTGGTCCTGTGCCTCGGCCTGTTCGGCTCGGCCAGCGGCGGCAGCGCCGCCGGGCTCGTCGGCGCCGGCGCGGCGATCGTCTTCATCGGCGTCGGCCTGCTGGCCTCGCACATCGTGCGACCGCTCGCGTTCGCGGTCGGCGCGCCGCTGGAGCGCCTGCGCGGCGTCAGCGGCCGGCTCGCGCGCGAGAACGCCTCGCGCAATCCGCGCCGCACGGCCTCGACGTCGGCGGCGCTGATGATCGGCGTCGCGCTCGTGGCGTTCATGACGATCTTCGCCGCCGGCCTGAAGGCCTCGATCGCGAACGCCGTCGACGCCGGCCTCAGAGGCCAGCTCGTGGTGACGAGCAGCGACAACCAGGCCGTGCCGAGCAGCGTGCGCGACACGCTCGCGGCGGTGCCCGACGTGACGACGGTCTCCGGCGCGACCTTCTCGAAGGCGAAGGTGGCCGGCAAGGGCAGTCCGGCGGTCAGCGGCGTCGACCCGGCGACGTTCGACCAGGTCTTCCAGCTGGACTGGGTGCACGGCTCGCCGGCGAGCGTCAGCTTGCTCGTGCCCGGCCAGGTGCTCGTCTCGAAGAGATGGGCGAGCGACAACCACGTCGCGGTCGGCGACCGGCTCGCGCTCACGACGCCGACGCACGCCCGCCTGACGGAGACCGTGACAGGGATCTACGACGTCAGAGCCGGCCTGTTCGGCGATCTGATGCTGCCCAACAGCGTGCTCGTGCAGTCGTTCAACGTCAGAGGCGACGCGTTCCTGCTCGCGGCGACGGCGCCCGGCGCCGACGTGCGGGCGGTCAGAGATCGCGCCGACCGGATCGTCAGAGCGCGCTACCCGAGCGTCGAGGTGCAGACGAAGGACGAGTTCGTCAAGAGAACGGAGAACCAGGTCAACAGACTGCTCGCGCTGATCTACGTGCTGCTCGCGCTGGCGCTGCTGATCGCCGGCTTCGGGATCGTCAACACGCTCTACCTGGCGATCCACGAGCGCACCCGCGAGCTTGGGATGCTGCGCGCGATCGGCACGTCGCGGCGGCAGGTCAAGCAGGTCGTCCGCTTCGAGTCGGTCATCACCGCGCTGATCGGCTCGGTGCTCGGCCTCGTGCTCGGCGCGATCTTCGCCGTGCTCGTGACGATCCCGCTGGAGAGCGAAGGCTTCTCGATCTCGATCCCGATCGGCCAGCTGATCGTCCTGCTCGTGCTGGCCGCGATCTTCGGCGTGCTCGCCGCGATCTGGCCGGCGCGCCGGGCGGCGCGCCTCGACGTGCTGCAGGCCCTGGCCTACGAGTGAGGGGCCGGCAGGCTACGTCCGCCGGTACAGGCCGAGCAGCAACCCGCTGAGGATGAAGGTCGCACCGAAGTAGCCGGTCTCGACGCGCAGCACCTCGCTGGAGACGATCGAGGACAGCATCCAGCCGACGAACAGCACGGCCGACAGCGCCCACGCCGCCGCCGCGAGCGCGGCGCGGTTGCGCGCCAGCGCCGCCTGGTTGAGCGTGCCGGCGATCAGGTGGAAGCCCATCCCGACCGCGACGAGCGCGAGGCCGCCGCGCGAGTAGTGGAAGCCCTTGTCGCCGAGCACCGCGGTCATCACCGCCGGTCCGATCGCGAGCAGCCCGAGCGCGCATGCGCCCGCGAAGCCGGCGATCGCGAGCACCGTCTTGCGCACGGCGGCGGCGAACGCCTCCTCGCTGCCGCGCGCGGTCATCGCGGTCAGGTGGGGCAGGATCGACGTCTGGATCGCCTGGAACAGCTGCAGCGGCGCGCGCACGATCATCAGCACGTTGAAGACGAAGCCGGCGAGCGCCGCGCCGGACTTCGCGTTGACGATCAGCACCGCCGCGTTCATCAGCGTCTGCTCGGCCAGCATGATCGCGAAGACGGCGATCGCGAAGCGCGAGCCGCGGCCGATCGAGAGGTCGGCGACCGCCTCCTCGATCTCGGCGTGCGCCGGTCCCTCGCCGGCCGCGTCGATGACCGGCAGCTCGCGCTCGGCCGCCGACGGCGCGCGCACGTGCCCGGCCACACGTCCGAACGCGAACGGCACGACGACCAGCGAGACGAACGGCGCGACCGCCATGCCGACGGCGATCGCCGTCTGCCCGGAGGTGATCCCGATCACGGCCGCCAGCGCGAACAGGAAGCGCGAGGTCGACTCCAGGAACACGAGCCCGCCGTAGAGGCCGAACATCTGATGCCCGGCGAGCCAGCCGCGCGCGAAGTAGCTGCCGGCGTAGGCGAGCACGCCGACGACGAGGATCCAGTAGAGCGCGCTGTGGCCGCCGAACAGGTGCTGTTCGATGCGCGGGCGCAGCGGCAGCGCGATCGCCAGGAACAGCAGCGCGAACGTCAGCTGGATCGTCGCCGGCACGCGCAGCGGATGGCCCTCCAACCCGCGCGCGCGGCGCTCGGCGATCGTGCGCGAGAGCAGCTGCTCGATCGGCCGGTAGATCACGCACAGGATCACGTACATGACCGACCACAGCAGGCTCACCTGCCCGTAGGCGGTGCTGCTGAGCTGATGGCTCGCGAGCGCGAGGTAGAGGAACGTGAAGACGCCGGTGGAGGCGATCCCGATCGTCAGGATGCGCGCGCCGGCGCCGTAGGAGCGGCCGCCGCCGGCGTCCTGCGGCGGGTCCTGCGTGCGCTCCGGCGCTTCCGAGCTAGCCGCCGAGCCGGACAAGCAGCATCGTCCAGGGGAACGGGGACCGCGCCTCGACGACCTCGCCGTGCTGCGCGAGCAGCCGCACGAACGAGCGCTTGGACCAGTGGTTCACGTGCCCCGGCGTGTTGCCGAGGTCCTTCAGGTACGCGCCGCGCGCCATGTTGAGCATCCGCCACAGCGGCTCGCGCGGGACCGAGACGAGCAGGTGGCGTCTGGCGACGCGCGCCATCTCGGCGACGGTGTGCGCGGGGTCCGGCACGTGCTCGAGCACCTCGATCGCGCACGCGAGGTCGAACTCGTCCGCGCCGAACGGCAGGTGCTCGGCGGCCATCGTGCGGTACTCGAGGTTCGGCCGCTGGCGCGTCGCCCACTCGGCCTTGAGCTTCTCGTCGTCGAGGTCGATCCCGACGATCCGCCGCTCGCCGAGCTGCGTGGCCCACTGGTGCGTCAGCACGCCCTCGCCGCAGCCGACGTCGAGCACCGACGCGGGCGCCGCCTGCGCGAACAGCTCCGCGAGCGTGGACTCGAAGCCGGCCATCAGCCGCCGCACGACGGGGTTCGTCGAGCCGTACTTGTCGAACGTGTTGCCGGTCGGAACGGCCTCGGCGGTGCTGGCGGTGCTCATACCTCGATCGTCTCCCGCGGGCGCTCCGCGCCGGGCTCGTAGTGGGACGGGGGGATGCCGAGCGCCAGCTCGATCCGCCGCACGCGCTCGAACGTCCGCTGCGAGAGCGTGCGCTGGGCGGCGAGCAGGTCGCCGATCACGCCGAGCGCGAACAGCAGCATCGCGCCGATGAAGAGGACCGCGCCGAGGATCAGCGACTGCACGTGGCCGGCGCCGGCGCCGCCGATCCACGCGACGATGAAGCGCGCCCACACCGCGAGCGCCAGCACGCCCGTCACGACCGCGCCGCCCCAGAAGACCTTCAGCGGCTCGTACTGCGCGTAGATGCGGAAGATCGAGATCGCGTTGCGGCGCACGTAGGCGCCCATCGAGGGGAACAGCCGCGACTCGCGCGTCTTCGGGTTGGTCCTGATCGGGACGTGGTCGACCGCGACGAGCAGCTTGCCCGCCTGGATGATCGTCTCCAGCGTGTAGGTGAATCTCGAGACGACCTGCATCTGCAGCGCGGCCTCGCGGTTGTAGGCGCGGAAGCCCGAGGTCGTGTCGGGGATCGTCGTGGAGGACGCCTGGCGCACGACCCACGAGCCGAGCTTCTGCAACGCCTTCTTCAGCGGCGAGAAGTGCGCGATCTGCTCGACCTGGCGATCGCCGACGACCATGTCGGCCTCGCCGGCGACGATCGGCGCGACGAGCTTGGGGATGTCGCGGCCGTCGTACTGGTTGTCGGCGTCGGTGTTGACGATCACGTCGGCACCGAGCTTGAGCGCCGCGTCCAGCCCCGCCTGGAAGCCGGCCGCGAGGCCCTTGTTGTTCGTCAGCTTGACGACGTGCTCGACGCCGTGCGCGCGCGCGACCTCGATCGTGCGATCGGAGGAGCCGTCGTCGATCACGAGCCACTCGACCGTGTCGAAGCCGGCGACCTCGCGCGGCAGGTCGGCGAGCGTCAGCGGAAGGGTCTGCTCCTCGTTGAAGCAGGGGATCTGGATGATCAGCTTCATGGCGTCGGTGGGGTCCACGAGGGTCGCGGAGCGATCGCGTAGACTCGCGCCGCAGTATTCCATGCGCCGCCCCGACCGCACGACCCTCGCGCTCGCCGGCGTGCTGCTCGGAGCGCTCGCGCTCCGGCTGTGGGGGATCCGCACCGGCCTGCCGTTCTCGTACAACAGCGACGAGGACGGCCACTTCGTCCCGGTCGCGATCGGCTTCTTCGGCCACGACCTCAACCCGCGCTACTTCCTCAACCCGCCCGGCTACAGCGAGCTGCTGTATGCGCTCTACGCGGTCTGGTTCGGCGGCCGCGCCGCCGTCGCCCGCGCCTACGCGAGCGACCCCGCGCAGGTCTTCCTGATCGCGCGCGTCACCGTCGCGCTGCTCGGCACGGCCGCGGTCTGGCTGCTGCACCTGGCCGGAGCGCGCCTGTTCGACCGCCGCGTGGGCCTGCTGGCGGCCGCGCTCGGCGCGGTCGCGTTCCTGCCCGTCTTCTACGGGCATCTCGCGCTCAACGACGTGCCCGCGATGGCGGCGGCGACGCTCGCGCTGCTGGGGACTGCGCTCGTGCTGCGCGGCACGGCGCTGCGCGGCGCGCTGCTCGGCGGGCTCGCCGCCGGGCTCGCGGCCGGCACGAAGTACACGGCTGGGATCGCGCTGGCGCCGCTGCTGAGCGCGATCGTCGTGCAGGCGCGCACGCAACGGGTGCCGCTCGCGCGCGCCGCCGCCGCCCCGCTGGCCGCGGCGTGCGCGGCCGCGCTCGCCGGCTTCCTGATCGCGAACCCCTACGCGCTGCTCGACTTCTCCGCCTTCCACGCCGGGATCTCCAGCCAGCGCACGCTCACGAGCGGCGAGAACGTGCCGAAGCTCGGCCTCACGCAGTCGAGCGGGATCGTCTACTACCTGTGGTCGCTGACGTGGGGGCTCGGCTGGGTCCCCGCGCTCGCGGCGCTCGGCGGTGCGCTGCGCCTGGCCGTGCGCGACCGCGCGCTCGCGCTCGTGCTGCTGCCCGCGCCGCTGCTCTACGTGCTCTACATGGGGACCCAGGAACGCTACTTCGGCCGCTGGCTGCTGCCGATCCTGCCGATCCTGCTCGTGCTCGCCGCCTCGTTCGCGCTCGCGCTCGCGCGCGCGGCGGCGCGGCGGGCGCCGCGGCTCGCGCTGCCCGCCGCCGCGCTCGCGGCCGCGCTGCTGCTCGGCCAGGGGCTCGTCTACTCGTTCCACGACGACCGCGTGCTCGCGCGCGCCGACACGCGCAACGCCGCGCGCGCGTGGCTGCTGGCGCACGTCCCGGCGGGCGCGCGCCTCGTGATCGAGCCGTTCGTGCCGGCGCGCTGGCTGCTGGATCCGGACCGCGCCGCTCCGGCGACTCCGACCGGCGGGCGCTGGCGGCTGTGGGACGTCGCGCGCGCCGACGTCGACGTCGCCGGCCGGCCGCTGCCGGCGGGCGAGACGCGCTACGTGAGAGTCGACCAGTACGAGCGCACGTTGCGGCCGCTGCTGCTCGACCGCTACGTCGCGCGCGGCTTCTGCTGGGTCGTCACCTCCTCGGACCAGTCGGCGCGCGCGTTCGCCCAGCCCGCCGTCGCGCCGCAGGCGCTCGCCTACTACGGCGCGCTCGGGCGGCGCGGCACGCTGCTCGCGCGCTTCAGCCCGTTCGCGACAGGGGCGACGCCACCCCGCTTCAACTTCGACTGGTCGTTCGACTTCTACCCGCTCGCCTACGCCCGGCCGGGCCCCGCGGTCGCGATCTACCGGCTGCACGGCGGCCGCTGCGGCTGAGCCGCCCCGTATCCTCAGAGAGCAGATGTCCCTGCGGACCGACACCGATCGCCTCCACCTCGCGCGCGCGCTCGAGCTCGCCGAGCAGGGGCGCGGGCGCGTCTCCCCGAATCCGCTCGTCGGCGCCGTGATCGCGCGCGAGGGCGAGGTGCTCGGCGAGGGCTGGCACACCGCCTACGGCGAGGCGCACGCGGAGGTCGAGGCGCTGCGCGCGGCCGCAGGCGCGGATCTGGGCGACGCGACCCTCTACGTCACGCTCGAACCCTGCTGCCACACCGGCAAGCAGCCGCCGTGCACCGAGGCGATCCTCGCCGCCGGCGTGCGCCGCGTCGTCGTCGCCTCCGACGACCCGACCGAGAAGGCGTCCGGCCGCGGGCTCGGGATCCTGCGCGACGAGGGGGTCGCCGTCGAGGTCGCCGAAGGCGAGCTGGCGGCGCGTGCGCGTCTCCTCAACCAGCCGTTTCGCAAGCACGCGCGCACGGGGCGGCCGTGGGTGCTGTTCAAGTCGGCGATGACGCTCGACGGCAAGGTCGCCACGCGCGCCGGCGACTCGAAGTGGATCTCCGGAGAGCAGAGCCGTCGCCTCGCGCACCGCTGGCGTGCGGACTGCGACGCGGTCGCCGTCGGGATCGGCACCGCGATCGCCGACGACCCGCAGCTCACGGCGCGGATCGAGGGCGTCGCGCGCCAGCCGCGGCACGTCGTGTTCGACGCGACCGCGCGGCTGCCGCTCGACTCGCAGCTGCTCGCCGCGGCGCCGGAGATCCCGCTCACCGTCGTCGTCTCGCGCGCCGCGCCGCGCGCTGCGACCGACGCGCTCGAGACGCACGGCGCGGAAGTCATCGTCGCCGCCGGCGAGCACGAGCAGGCGCGCGTGTGCGCGGCGCTCGACCAGCTCGGCGCCGCCGGCGTCGGCTCGATCCTGCTGGAGGGCGGCCCGAGACTCGCGGGCGCGTTCTTCGACGCCGGTGAGATCGACGAGCTGCGGCTGTTCCTCGCGCCGCTCGTGCTCGGCGGACGCACCGCGCGCGATCCGCTCGAGGGCGAGGGCGTCGAGACGATCTCCGAGGCGCTGCGTGCGCTGACGCTCGACTGCCAGCGCGTCGGCGAGGACCTGCTCGTCTCGGCGCGGCTGCGGGAGTGGTGATGTTCACCGGGCTCGTGCAGGCGCTCGGCACCGTCGACGCCGTCGAGCAGACGGACGCCGGCGTGCGCGTCACGATCGCGGCCCCGCTCGCCGCCGAGCTGAAGCCGGGCGACTCGGTCGCGGTCAACGGCGTCTGCCTGACGGCCGTCGAGCCGAGCGCCGAGCGCTTCGCCGCGGACGTGATGCACGAGACGCTGCGGCGCTCCTCGCTCGCCGCGGCGGCGCCGGGCGCGCGGGTGAACCTGGAGCTGCCGCTGCGCGCGCACGACCGTCTCGGCGGCCACGTCGTGCAGGGCCACGTCGACGGCCTCGGCACGGTCGCGGACGTCTCCGAGGACGGCTTCTCGCGCGTGGTGCGGATCGCGGCGGCGCCGGATCTGCTGCGATATGTGGTGGAAAAGGGGTCGATCGCGGTCGACGGCGTGAGCCTCACCGTCAGCGCGGTCGACGGCGAGTCGCTGAGCGTCTCGCTGATCCCCGAGACCCTGGAGCGCACCAACCTCGGCGTCGCCGAGGAGGGCGCTACCGTCAACCTGGAGGTGGACGTGCTGGCGAAATACGTCGAGAAGCTGGTGGCGCGATGAGCCAGAAGACCCAGAGTCGCTTCGCCACCGTCGAGGCGGCGATCGAGGACATCCGCCAGGGCAAGATGGTCGTCGTCTGCGACGACGAGGACCGCGAGAACGAGGGCGACCTCACGCTCGCGGCGCAGTTCGCGACGCCGGAGGCGATCAACTTCATGGCGAAGGAGGGGCGCGGGCTGATCTGCCTCGCGCTCACGCCGGAGCGCTGCGACGAGCTGGGCCTCGACCTGATGGCCGCGAAGAACGAGTCGCCGTTCGAGACCGCCTTCACCGTCTCGGTCGAGGCGCGCGAGGGCGTCACGACGGGCATCTCCGCGCACGATCGCGCGCACACGATCCAGGTCGCGATCGACCCGAGGTCGCGCCCGCGCGACCTCGTCCAGCCGGGCCACGTCTTCCCGCTGAAGGCCAAGCGCGGCGGCGTGCTCGAGCGCGTGGGACAGACGGAGGCGGCGATCGACCTCGCACGCCTGGCGGGCCTCAACCCGGCCGGCGTGATCTGCGAGATCATGAACGACGACGGGACGATGGCGCGCGTGCCGGACCTCGTGCCGTACTGCGAGCGCCACGGCCTGAAGATGATCACGGTCGCCGACCTCGTCGCCTATCGGCGCCGGCACGACAAGCTCGTCGAGCGGGTCGTCTCGACCGGGCTGCCGACCGCGTTCGGCGACTTCGAGGTCGTCGGCTACCGCTCGCTGGTGGACGACAAGCACCACGTCGCGATGGTGAAGGGCGACGTCGCCGGCGCGGACGACGTGCTCGTGCGCGTGCACTCGGAGTGCCTGACCGGCGACGTCTTCCACTCGCTGCGCTGCGACTGCGGCGAGCAGCTCGAGTCGGCGCTCGCGATGATCGAGGAGGCGGGGCGCGGCGTGCTGCTCTACCTCGCGCAGGAGGGGCGCGGGATCGGGCTGCTGAACAAGCTGCGCGCGTACAAGCTGCAGGAGGAGGGGCTCGACACCGTCGACGCGAACCTCAAGCTCGGCCTCCCGGCCGACCTGCGCGACTACGGCATCGGCGCGCAGATCCTCGTCGACCTGGGCCTGTCCTCGATCCGCATCCTCACCAACAACCCGAAGAAGATCATCGGGCTGGAGGGCTACGGGCTGTCGGTCACGGGGCAGGTGCCGATCCAGCCGACGCCGAACCCGCACAACGAGGCATACCTGCGCGCCAAGCGCGACCGCATGGGCCACACGCTCCACCACCAGGGGCTGCCGCTCGACGAGGAGATGCTGCTCGACGAGCAGCGCGAGGATCGCGATGCCCAGTCCCGCCCGCCCGCTCCAGGTCGGCCCGATGCCTGACCGCCGCTTCGCGCTCGTCGTCGGGCGCTTCTACGCGGAGCTGGCCGAGCGGCTCGTCGCCGGCGCGCGCGCGGCGCTCGAGCCGCACGGCGAGGTCGACGTCTTCGACGTCCCGGGCGCGTTCGAGCTGCCGCTCGCCGCCAAGTATGCCGCCGAGTCGGGCCGCTACGCCGCCGTCGTCGCGCTCGGCGCGGTGATTCGCGGCGAGACCGACCACTACGACTGGGTCTGCGGCGAGGCCGCGCGCGGGATCCAGCAGGTCCAGCTCGCGACGGGCGTGCCGGTCGGCTTCGGCGTGCTGACCGTCGAGACGATGGAGCAGGCGCTCGCGCGCGTGCGGGGCGGCGCCAAGCGCGACTCCGGCGCCCACGCGGCCGAGGCGGTGCTGGCGTCGCTCGGCGTCCGCGAGCAGCTCGCCGAGCGCAAGGCGCGCGCCGGCTTCGTCGGTTGATCCCTATACTGGCCCGGCCATGCCAAAGGTCTGCCACGTCTGCAACAAGGGCCCCGCCTTCGGGCAGAGCCGCAGCCACTCGATGGTGGCCACGAAGCGGCGCTTCGACCCCAACCTCCAGCGCGTCAGGATCGACGTCGCCGGCGCTCCCCGTCGCGTGTACGTCTGCACGCGCTGCCTGAAGGCCGGCAAGGTCACCAAGGCATAGGAGGGACCCGGCGCCGGGCGTTCGTCGCCCGCAGCCGGTACGGTCCGCCGCGCCCGTGTCCGATCCGAGCCTCCTCCGCTTCCGCGCCGCCGTCGAAGGCGCGCTCGCCCAGCTCGAGGCGCGCCGCGACGAGGTCAACGAGCTGAACGTGTTCCCGGTCGCCGACGGCGACACCGGCGACAACATGGCGCTCACGATGCGCGCAGTGCTGCAGGAGCTCGACCGCCTCGCGGCCGCCGAGCAGGAGCGCACGGTCGATGAGATCGGCCGCGACGAGATCGTCAGATCGGTCGCGCGCGCGGCGCTGCTCGGCGCGCGCGGCAACAGCGGGGTGATCCTCTCGCAGCTGATCCGCGGCGCTGCGGAGGAGCTGGCGAGCCGGCCCGGCGAGCTGGTCGACCCCGTCCTGATCGGCGCCGCGATGGCGCGCGCGGCCGAGCAGGCGTACGGCTCGGTGCGCGAGCCGGCGGAGGGCACGATCCTCACCGTCGTGCGCGAGATGGCGAGCCGCATCGCGAGCGAGCTGGCGCACATGTCCGAGACGCGGCTCGGCGCCGACGCCTCCGACGCCCACCAGGACACGCTGATCGCCGAGGTGCTGGAGCGCGCGCTGGAGACGGGCCAGCAGTCGGTCTCGCGTGGACCCGAGCTGCTGCCGGTGCTGCGCGAGGCGGGCGTCGTCGACGCCGGCGGCTACGGCCTCACGGTGCTGTTCGCCGGCGTGATCGCCGCGCTGCGCGGGTCCGAGCCGCCCGAGCTCGCCCACCACCGGGCGGCGAAGGTCTCGCATCCGCAGCACGAGTCCTCGACCTATCGCTACTGCACGAACTTCGCCGTCACCGGCAGCGGCCTGAAGCCGCGCGGGTTCGTCGAGGCGCTCGAGCGGATCGGCGACTCGGTGCTCGTCGTCGGTGACGAGACGACGCTCAAGGTCCACGTCCACACCGACGATCCCGACGCCGCGACCGCCGTCTTCACCGACGCCGGCACGGTCTCCCACCTCGACGTCGCCGACATGCACCAGCAGGTCGAGGCGCGGGAGGAGCGGCTCGCCGCGCGCTCGGAGAACGGCGCCGCGGTGGCCGCCTGCGGCGTGCTCGCCGTCGCCTCGGGCGATGGGATCCGCGCGCTCTACGAGCAGCTCGGCGTGCACGTGCTCGACGGCGGCGCGACGCTCAACCCCTCGACGTACGACCTGCTCGCGGGCGTTCACGCGGTCCCGGCCGAGGAGGTCGTCGTGCTGCCGAACAGCTCGAACGTCGTCATGGCCGCCGAGGAGGCGGCGCGGCTGGCCGAGAAGCGCGTGCACGTCGTCCCCTCGCGCTCGCAGCAGGCGGGGCTCGCCGCCGCGTTCGCGTTCGACGCGGCCCGCGACGGCGCCGCCAACGCCACCGCGCTCGCCGCCGCGCTCGAGCGGATCCGCACCGGCGCCGTCGCGCCCGCCGCGCGCGCCGACGCGGGCGGCCGCTTCCGCGCCGGCGACGCCGTCGGCTTCCTCGGCGACGAGCTGGTGGCCTGGGGCGCGCCGGCCGACACGCTGCGCTCCGTCCTGACCGCCCTCTCTGCCGAGGCGGAGCTCGTCACGTGTCTGAGCGGCGACGGTGCACCCCTCGACGCCGACGCCGTCGCCGCGCTCGCAAACGGCGCCGAGCTCGAGGTCGTCGCCGGCGGCCAGGCCGCCTACTGGTGGCTGCTCAGCGCCGAGTAGACGGATCACTGCACATCTGACCTCGCCTAGCGAGGCGAGATGTCCAGTGATCGCCCCGACCGCTCCGCCGGGCATAGTTGAGCCGCCGATGGCCGCCCCCTCGATGCCCAGGCAGTTCGCGACCGCCGAACCCTTGAGCGCAGCGCAGATCGCAAGCGCGCCGGTCCACCTCCCACGCCCATCCAGCCTTGAACGCCCGCTCCCGGGCGCGAGCGACCTCGGCCCCAGAGCCGCCAGAGCGCTCGACACGCTCGGCCTCCACACGCTCGGGGACCTCCTGGAGCACCTGCCCCGCGCGCGCGGGGAGACCCGCACGATCGCGACGCTGCGGCGCGGCGAGACGGCGACGCTGATCGTGGAGATCAGGACGATCGCGGCGAAGCCGGTTCGCCGCCGGGGGATGAAGCCGCGCGTCGAGGCGACGGTCGCCGACCACAGCGGCTCGACCCGCGTCTCGTTCTTCAACCAGCCATGGCTCGCGCAGCGCTACCCGTCCGGCACCCGGCTGCTGCTGACCGTCCGCACCGACGAGCGCGGGCGGATCTCCGTGACCGCGCACGCGCCGACGGAGCTGCAGGCGGCGGCCGAGGCGCAGGTCGCGCAGTACCCGGCGTCGGAGGGGATCGACTCGACCCGCATCCTCGCGCTCGTCCAGGAGCACCGCGACGCGATCGCCGACACGCCGGAGCCGCTGCCCGCGCGCCTGCGCGCTGCGGAGCGCCTGCCCGATCGTCCGGCGGCGCTCACGGCGCTGCACTTCCCGGGCAGCGAGGGGGAGGCCGAGGGCGGGCGGCGGCGGCTCGCCTTCGACGAGCTGCTGCTGACGCAGCTCGCGCTGCTGCGGCGCCGCGCAAGGCGCGAGCGGGCCGCGCGCGCGCCCTCCCTCGATGCCCGACGAGCACTCACGCGGCGCTGGCTGTCCACCGGCCTCCCGTTTCCGCTCACGGACGATCAGGCGAACGCGTTGGCGGACATCGACCACGACCTCGCGCAGGCCCACCCGATGCAGCGCCTGCTGATGGGCGAGGTCGGCTCGGGCAAGACCGTCGTCGCCCTCTTCGCGCTGCTGCGCGCGGTGGAGCAGGGCTGGCAGGGCGCGCTTATGGCGCCGACGGAGACGCTCGCCGAGCAGCACTTCCAGACGATCCAGGCGCTGATGCCGGGGGAGGCCGTGCCCGCGGCGCTCCTGACCGGCTCGACGACCGCGAGTCGCCGCGCCGACGTCCTCGGCAAGCTCGGCAGCGGCGAGCTTGGCCTCGTCGTCGGCACGCACGCGCTGATCGAGCCGGACGTCGCGTTCGCCCGCCTCGGCGTCGCCGTCGTCGACGAGCAGCACCGCTTCGGCGTGCGCCAGCGCCAGGCGCTGGACGCCAAGGGACCCGACGGCCTGAGCCCTCACGTCCTGCACATGACTGCCACGCCGATCCCGCGCACGCTCGCGCTCGTGCAGTACGGCGACCTCGACCAGACGACGCTCAGACAGCTTCCGCGCGGCCGCCAGCCGATCGACACGCACGTCGCCTCCGGCGAGCGCGAGCGCGAGCGGGCCTACGAGCGCATCCGCGAGGAGCTGCGCGCCGGTCGCCAGGCGTTCGTCGTCTGCCCGCTCGTGGAGGAGTCCGAGGCGCTGCAGGCAAAGGCCGCGCGCGGCGAGTTCGAGCGCCTGCGCGACACGGAGCTCAAGGGCTTCCGCGTCGTGCTGATGCACGGCCAGCTGAGCACGAGAGAGAAGCGGGAGGCGATGGCCGCGTTCGCCGCCGGCGGCGCCGACGTGCTCGTCGCCACCTCCGTGATCGAGGTCGGGATCGACGTCCCGAACGCCTCGGTCATGCTCGTCGAGGACGCCGAGCGCTACGGGATCAGCCAGCTCCACCAGCTGCGCGGGCGGATCGGCCGCGGCCAGCACCGCTCGCTGTGTCTGCTGTTCGGGCCCAAGCACTCGGCGCGGCTGAAGGCGCTCGCCGCGCACCGCGACGGCTTCGAGCTGGCCCGGATCGACCTCGCGCTGCGCAAGGAGGGGGAGCTGATCGGCACCCGCCAGCACGGCTTCGCGCAGTTCACGGTCGCCCAGCTCCCGGACGACGAGGCGCTGCTCGAGCGCGCCCGTGCGCGCGCCGCGGCGCTGCTGCGCGAGGACCCCGAGCTGGAGGCGCCCGAGCACGCCCTGCTGGCCGTCGCGCTCGCCGGCGCCTACGGCCCCGAGGCGGCGGCGCAGATCGCCGCATGAGGAGCGCCGCTTGACGATCGCCGGCCCCGCGCCGCGGCGCGCATCGCCCGTGAGCGCCGCATGAGGATCGTCGCCGGACGCTACGGTGGCCGCCGCCTGACCGCTCCGCGCGGGGGCGCGACGCGCCCGACGGGCGACCGCGTGCGCGAGGCGCTCTTCCAGCGCCTCGGTCCGCTCGACGGGCAGTGCGTGCTCGACCTGTTCGCCGGCTCCGGCGCGCTCGGCCTGGAGGCGCTCTCGCGCGGCGCGCAGCACGCCACCTTCGTCGACAGCGCGCCCGCGGCGATCACGGCGATCGGCGCGAACGTGGCGACGCTGCGGCTCGACGAGGCACACGCCGAGGTGCGCCGCCAGGACGCGCGCGCGTTCCTCCGCGGCGCACGCGCCGCCGGGCGCCAATACGATCTCGTGCTGCTCGACCCTCCATACCGACTCGCGGCCGAGCTGGGACGCGAGCTCTCGCCGCTGATCGCCGCGGTGCTCGCGCCCGGCGGGCGCGTGGTGAGCGAGAGCGACCGCCGTGCCCCGCTCGACCTCGCCCCGGACCTCCCGCCGACTGACGAACGCCGCTACGGCGACACCCTGATCCGAACCCATGAGCGAACTGAGTAACCGCATCGCCGTCTGTCCGGGCTCCTACGACCCGATCACGAACGGCCACCTCGACGTGATCGGCCGCGCCTCGAAGCTGTTCGAGGAGGTCGTGGTCGCGGTCGTGAACGTGCCGATCCGCAAGAGCAGAACGCTGTTCTCGACCGAGGAGCGCATCAGCTTCGTCGAGAAGGCGACGGCGCACATGGGCAACGTGCGCGCCGAGCCGTTCAGCAACCTCGTCGTCGAGTTCGCCCAGAGCGTGGGCGCGCGCGCGATCGTCAAGGGCCTGCGCGCGATCTCCGACTTCGAGTACGAGCTGGAGATGCACCAGCTCAACCGCCGCGAGGCGCCGGAGATCGAGTCGGTCTATCTGATGGCCTCCTCGCAGTACAGCTTCCTGCGCTCCAGCGGCGTCAAGGAGCTTGCCACTTTCGGCGGGAACATCGACGATCTCGTGCCAGACTACGTGGCCACACGGTTGAAGGAAGAGCTCGGCCGCTGACGAAACAGAGGTTCCGATGGACGTCCTCGTGCTCATCGACAAGCTGGACGACACCGTCCACAACGCCAAGCCGGTCCCGCTGACCGATCAGGTGCGCGTGGACAAGGAGGAGATCTACGACATCCTCGACCAGATGCGCGCGACGATCCCAGAGGAGATCAAGCAGGCGCGCTGGATCGTCAAGGAGCGTCAGGAGATGCTCGCCGAGGCCAAGCGCGAGGCGGAGCGGATCGTCAGAGAGGCGCGCGAGCGCCAGGAGCGCCTGATCTCCGAGGAAGAGGTCACCAAGCAGGCCGAACGCGCCGCCGAGGACATCATCGAGGACGCGCGCGCGCGGGAGCGCGAGATCCGACTCGGCGCCGAGGACTACGCCGACGAGATCCTCAACACGCTCGAGGTCAACCTCTCGAAGTTCATCGCCGCCGTGCAGCGTGGTCGCGAACGGCTGCAGGGCAAGGAAGAGACGGCGGACATCGGCTAGCGGCGGCGCCTCGGCGTCGCCGGCGGCTCGCTGCGAGTGCAGTCCACGGTCCCTGCATCCTGCCAGCGGCGCCGATGCATCCCGCTGCAAGCCGCCTTTGTACATTCCGCGGGCCCGTCCGCGCGCCCGGGATCCGCCATCCACGTCTCGAACGACCCCCCGACGACCCGTCTCGGCAGCGTGCTGGCCGACGCCGGCGGCATGCGCGCGCCGCGCGAGCGCGCTGCGCAGATCCGCGCCGAGCTGCTCGAGGCGCTCGCCGACGGCGCCGGGCAGCTGGCGCTGCCGCGCTCGGGCTACGCCACCCCGGTGCCGGTCGCCTTCTCCGCCTTCGGCGAGGCGCTGCTCGCGATCCTGCCGGTCGATCCGGGGTTGCGCGCCGATCCCAACGCCGCCGGCGATCGCGCCTGGACGCTCGTCGCGATCACCGTCGGCGCGCTCGTCGAAGGCGCTGCGGCGATGGCCGCCGGCGCCGCGCAGGACCTCGCGCTGCGCGCCGGAGCCTGGGAGGGCTGGCTTGCGCTCGCCTATCCGGTCGCCGCCGAGGACGTGCTCGTCGCGGTTGAGCTGGCGGCCGACGCGTTCGAGGAGTCGGCCGCGGACATCGACCGCCTGCGCACGCGGGCCTACCCGGTCCCGACGATCGCGCTCGGCGACGTCGGCGAGCTGCGGCCGCCGATCGGCGAGCTGCACCCGCTGCTGATCGCCGAGGCGGTCGCGCGCTTCGGCGGCCGGCCCGCGGAAGCGCGCTCGATCGAGCAGCACGAGGAGGCCGTCCTCGGCGTGCTCGACCCGACCTCCGAGATCGCGCGCCCGCATGAGGAGGCCGACCCCTCGCTGCGCGTCGCACGGCGCATGCTCCAGCGGCTGATGGGGATGGGGAAGTGGGGCGGTTACCACACCGAGATCGCCCACCTCGCGCGCGGCTTCGCGGGGCACGATCGCGCGCTCGCGCTCGCGATCGGCGAGCGGCTCGTGAACGCCGGCCTGCTCGTCGAGAAGCAGAGCGTCCACCAGCGCCATGTGCGACTGAACCCGCGCCGCGTCGCCGAGATCCACGCGCTCGTCGATCGCGGCGAGCTGCCGCCCGGCCTGCAGCTGCCGGAGCCCTGAGCCGCGGGCTCTGTCACAGTCACGGTGACCGGCACGTCACCGTTGACGTTCGTGCTTGGATACCGCCCCGTGCCCGCAGCCGCCGACAAGCTCCTCCACCACGCCCGCGTCGCCAGGACGCTGTTCGACGCCGGCCTGATCGCGCCGACGCGGCCCGACCGCCTCGCGCTCGCCGGCCGCTCGCTGCTGCGCTGGGGGACCACCTCCGCGGGCGCGATCGCCGTCGCCGCTGCGAGAGCGCCGCAGCAGCCGGCGCTGATCGACGAGCTCGGCACGCTCAGCTACGGCGAGCTGCACCGCCGCGCGAACGCGCTCGCCAGCTCGCTCGCGGCGCACGGCATCCGCCCCGGCGACGGCGTCGCGATCATGTGCCGCAACCACCGCGGGTTCATGGACGCGACCGTCGCCGTCTCGCGCCTCGGCGCGCACGCGCTCTACCTCAACACGATGTTCGCCGCGCCGCAGCTGGCCGACGTCGTCGCGCGCGAGGGCGCCAGAGCGATCGTCTATGACGAGGAGTTCGCCGCGCTGCTCGGCGAGGTGAGAGGGATCGATCGCCGCTTCGTCGCCTGGCACGACGGCGAGTCCGCCGCCGGCGATCCGCTGCTCGAGGACCTGATCGCCGCGGGCGACTCGGCCGGCGTCGAGCCGGCACAGGAGCCCGGCCGCGTCGTGATCCTCACCTCCGGCACGACCGGCGCCCCGAAGGGCGCGCGCCGCGGCAGCGCCGGCCTCGCCTCGGCGGCCGCGCTGCTGTCGAAGATTCCCTACAGAGCGCGCGAGCGGACGATGATCGCCGCCCCGCTGTTCCACTCGTGGGGGCTGGCGAACTACACGCTCGGCGTTCCGCTCTCCTCGACGTTCGTGCTGCGCAGGCGCTTCGATCCGGAGGGCACGCTGCGCGCCATCGCACGCCACAGAGCGACTGCGCTCGTCGTCGTGCCGGTGATGCTCCAGCGGATCCTCGAGCTGCCGCAGGAGACGCTCGACCGCTACGACACCTCCTCGCTGCGCGTCATCGCCGTGAGCGGCTCGGCGCTGCCCGGCCCGCTCGCCACGCGCGTGATGGACCAGTTCGGCGACGTGCTCTACAACCTCTACGGCTCGACCGAGGTCGCGTGGGCGACGATCGCCACGCCCGAGGACCTGCGCGCCGCGCCGGGCTGCGCCGGCAGACCGCCGCTCGGCACGGTCGTCAGGCTGTTCGACGAGCACGACCGCGAGGTCCCGGCGGGCGCGACCGGCCGCATCTTCGTCGCGAGCGGCTTCCCGTTCGAGGGCTACACCGGCGGCGACACGAAGGCGACGATCGGCGAGCTGATGTCCTCCGGCGACGTCGGCCACTTCGACGCGGCCGGCCGCCTCTTCATCGACGGCCGCGACGACGACATGATCGTCTCCGGCGGCGAGAACGTCTTCCCGGCCGAGGTCGAGGACCTGCTGGCCGGCCACCCGGCGATCCGCGAGGTCGCCGTCGTCGGCGTCGACGACGAGGACTGGGGCCAGCGCCTGAAGGCCGTCGCCGTCCTGCACGAGGACGCGGAGGCGACCGAGGCCGAGCTGAAGGACTACGTCAAGCAGAACCTCGCCTCGTTCAAGGTCCCGCGCGAGATCGCATTCGTCGACGCGCTGCCGCGCAACGCGACGGGGAAGGTCCTCAAGCGCCAGCTCACCTGACCCTGGCGAGCGCCTCGCCGCCTGGCGGCGTCCTCGCCGGCTCGCGTACGAAGCACGCCGCACACGCTCGCTAATCTCGCATCGATGCGCCCCCGCGCCGACACGTTCGACCTCGCCGCGCTGCGGCTGAGCGCGGGGGAGGGACGCTCGATCGAGCTCTCCCAGCCGATCGAGCCGTTCGAGCTGGGCGGTCAGCACTACGCGGTCGCGCCCGATCCGGTCCCGCTGCGGCTCGACGTCTCGCGCGCGGCGCACGGCGGCTGGGCGCTGCGGCTGCGCTTCGAGGTGACGCTCGAAGGCCCCTGCATGCGCTGTCTGGAGCCGGCGGCGCCGCGCTTCGCGGTCGACGCGCGCGAGTTCGACCAGCCGGGCGGGGGCGAGGAGCTTGAGAGCCCGTACGTCGCCGAGCAGGAGGTCGACCTCGCCGCCTGGACCCGCGACGCGCTCGCGCTCGCGCTGCCGGCGCAGCTCGTGTGCCGCGCGGACTGCGCCGGCCTGTGCCCCGTCTGCGGCGAGAACCTCAACGCGGCGCGCGCGGACCATCGGCACGAGGCCGAGGCGGATCCGCGTTGGGCAAAGCTGCGGGACCTCAGGCTCTAGGGGCGCCGGAGCCGGCTCAACGGGTGCCGGACGTGGCCACGTGGCCACCGAGGCGGGCACCGCCCAGGTCGCCGGCGGAGGCGGGCCCCCAGACTGGCTGGTACTCTCCACCACCTCATGGCCGTCCCGAAGCAGAAGCAATCCCACGCGCGCACGAACAAGCGCCGCTCGCAGCACAAGATCTCGGCGCCGTCGATACACGCGTGCCCGCAGTGCCACAGCCCGCGGATGCCGCACCGGGTCTGCCCGACGTGCGGCACGTACGCGGGGCGTGACGTGGTCGCCGCGTCCGGCGGCGACGACGCCTAGACCCCGGGCGCGCCACGTGCCGCCGATCACGGTCGCCGTGGACGCGAACGGCGCGGACCTCGGTCCCGCCGAGGTCGCGGCCGGTGCCGCGCTCGCGGCGGAGCACGGCGTGCGCGTGCTGCTGTTCGGCCCGCAGGGGGCGATCGGCTCGACGCCGGGCGGCGTCGAGGTCGTCGACGCGCCCGTCTCGATCGCGAAGGCGCCCGATCCGGCGCTCGCCGTGCGCTCGACCCCGGACGCCTCGATCGTGCTCGCCTCCAAGGCCGTGGCCGAAGGGCGCGCCGACGCGCTCGTCTCCGGCGGCTCGACCGGCGCCGCGCTCGCGGCCGGCCTCTTCCACGTCAAGCGCGCGCGCGGCATCCACCGCCCAGCGCTCGCGATCTCGATGCCGGTGCCCGGTGCGCCGGTGCTGCTGCTCGACGTCGGCGCGAGCGTCGAGGTGCGCCCCGAGCACCTCGTGCAGTTCGCCTACATGGGCGCGGCGTTCGCGCAGGCGGTGCTCGGCGTCGAGCGCCCGCGCGTCGCGCTGCTCTCCAACGGCGAGGAGCCGGGCCGCGGCACGCCGGACGTCATCGCCGCGCACGAGCGGCTCGCCGCCGCGGCCGGCGGGCGGATGAGCTTCGTCGGCAACGTCGAGGGCACGCACGTCACCGAGGGCGTCGCGGACGTCGTCGTGATGGACGGCTTCACCGGCAACATCGCGCTCAAGCTGATGGAGGGCGTCTCCGGCAAGCTGATGCGGACGATCCGCGACGTCGCGACGGCGAGCCCGCGCGGGCGCCTCGGCGGCATGCTGCTGCGCGGCCCGCTGCGCGCCCTGCGCGACGAGATCGACCCCGAGCTGGCGGGCGGCGCCTACATGCTCGGGCTGCGGCGCACCGGCGTCGTCGCGCACGGCCGCTTCACGCGCACGGGGTTCGCGCGCGCGATCGACGTCGCCGCGCGCGGCGTGCGCGAGGACGTCGTCGGGCGGACGCTCAGCGCGCTTGAGGAGGCGGGCGCGCTGCGCCAGGCGCCGTCGTCCGAGGCGGCGGCTAGCGTCCAGCCGCAATGACCCGCGAGCAGGTCCTCGAGCGCGTGCGCGCGCATCTCGCCGACGAGCTGGCGATCGATCCCGCCGGGATCGACGAGACGACCCGCTTCCGCGAGGACCTCGAGGCCGACTCGCTCGACCTCTACACGCTCGTGCAGGAGCTGGAGGACCAGTACTCGGTCCGCATCTCCGACGAGCAGTCGGCGAAGATCCTCACGGTCGGCCAGGCGGTCGACTTCGTGCTGGAGCACGAACCGGTCGCAGGTGCTGCGACGACCGACGACGACCGCGAGCCGGGGCCCTGACCGCTGAGCGCCCTCGCGGAACTGCTCGACCGACTGCCGGACGACCTCGCCCGGCAGGTGGTCATGCACTCGTCGTGGACGGAGCGGCGCGCGGACTCCTACGAGCGGCTCGCGTTCCTCGGCGACAGCGTGCTCTCGCTCGCGATCACGACGCACCTGTACCCGCGCCTGGAGGCGGACCGCTTCGGCGCCGGCCGGCTGACGAAGATCCGCGCGCAGGCCGTCTCGGGGCGCTCCTGCATGGAGGTCGCGGAGCGGATCGGGATGCCGGCGCGGCTGCGTGCCGCGGCGCCCGAGGCGACGGGCCAGAACGCCGATGCGCTCGTGCGCACCGAGCGGGTGCTCGCGTCGGTGATCGAGGCGGTCATCGGAGCCTGCTATCTCGCCTTCGGATACGAGGAGACGGCGGCGGCCGTCGTCGCGGCGTTCGCGCCGGAGATCGAGCAGGCGCTCGAGCATCCGGTCGACTTCAAGTCGGCGCTGCAGGAGCGCCTCGCGCGCCGCGGCGAGCTGGTCGCCTACACGGTCACCGAGGAGGACGGCCCGCCGCACGACCGCATCTTCACGGTCGAGGCGAGCGTCGCCGGCGTCGAGGTCGGCCGCGGCCAGGGACGTTCGAAGAAGGACGCCGAGCAGGAGGCCGCTCGCGTCGCATTGGAAGCTATGGGAGAGTGAGCCCCCAGTGCACCTGAAGTCCCTCACCCTCAAGGGCTTCAAGTCGTTCCCCGACCGCACGAAGCTCGCCTTCGGGCCGGGCGTGAGCGTGATCGTCGGCCCGAACGGCTCGGGCAAGTCGAACGTCACCGACGCGGTCCTGTGGGCGCTCGGCGAGCAGTCGCCGCTGGCCGTGCGCGGGCAGACGATGCAGGACGTCATCTTCGGCGGCGGCCACGGGCGCAAGGCGAGCCAGGAGGCCGAGGTCGAGCTGATCCTCGACAACGCCGACGACACGCTCGGGCTCGACTTCTCGGAGGTCTCGATCCTGCGCCGGCTCGACCGCTCCGGCGACGGCGAGTACCGCCTCAACGGCGCGCGCTGCCGCCTGGTGGACGTGCTGGAGCTGCTGTCCGACACCGGCCTCGGCAAGGAGGCGCACTCTGTGGTCTCGCAGGGGCGCGTCGAGGCGATCGTCACCTCCAAGCCGCGCGACCGCCGCCTGCTGATCGAGGAGGCGGCCGGCCTCGGCAAGCACCGCAAGCGCCGCCGCCGCGCGCAGCTCAAGCTCGCGCGCACGCAGGACAACCTCGACCGCGCGCTCGACGTCGAGCGCGAGGCGCGCTCGCGTCTGCGCCCGCTCAAGCGCCAGGCGGAAGCGGCCGAGTTGCACGCACGGCTGGAGCGCCAGTCGCTCGAGGCGCGCTGGGAGCTGGGCCGCGACGCGCTGCGCGCGAGCGGCATCGAGCTGGAGCAGGCGGAGGCTGCGGCGAGAGCGGCCCGCGAGCGCAGCGCCGAGGCCGAGCAGGCGCTCGCCGCCGTCGCGAGACGCCGCGAGGCGGCCGAGGAGGCGCTCGCGCAGCGCAGCGAGCAGCGCGAGGCGCTCTCCGAGCGCGCCTACCGCGCCCGCTCCGCCGGCGAGCGCGTCGCGATGCGGCTGGACGCTGCGCGCGCGGCGGCGGCTGCGCTCGGCGAGCGGATCGTGCGCCACGAGGCGGAGCTGGACGCGCTGCGCGAGCAGGCCGCCGCCGACGTGCCGGACGCCGAGGCGGCCGGGCGCCTCGTCGCGCTGGAGGCCGAGCTGGTCGCGCTCGAGCAGGACCGCAGCGCGGCATTGGAGCGCGAGCTGGCCGAATTGGAGCAGCGCCGCGCCGCGGCGGCGGCCGAGGCGCAGCGCCGGCACGCCGACGTCGAGGCGGCGCGCGCCGAGCTGGCGGAGGCCGAGGCGGCGGTCGAGGCCGCGCGCGCCAGGCGCCGGGAGGCCGAGCGCGCGGTCGAGGCGGCGCGTCGCGAGGCGGCCCGCGTCGGTGGCGAGCTGGCGGCCGCGAACCACTTCCTGCGCGCGCACGCCGGTGCTCCCGGCGGCGCGCCGGCGCTGGCCGACGCGCTCGAGGTCGCCGACGGCTATGAGCTGGCTTTGTCCGCCGCGCTCGACGGTCGTCTGCGCGCTGCCCTCGTCGCCGATCGCGCGGCCGGCGCCGAGCTGCTCGAGCGCGCGGGGCGCGACGGAGGCAGCGCGCTCGTGACCCCCGGCTCCACGCGGGCGCCTGCCGCCTCGAAGCCGCCGACGCCCGACGCCGAGCGCCTGCTCGACTGCGTCCGCGGCCCGGCCGACACGCTCGCGCTCGCCGCCGCGCTGCTCGCCGACACGTGGGTCGTCGCGGACGTCGCAGAGGTGCGCGAGGACTTCTGCGGCACCGCCGTCACGCGCGCCGGCCGCGTCTGGATCGGCGCGTGGCGTGAGCTGCGCCAGGTCCCGGCCGGGGGCGAGGAGCGCGTGCTGGCCGAGCGCAATCGCCGCGAGCGGCTCGTCGCCGAGAGCGAGGCGGCGGCGCGCGCCGAGCACGAGGCCGCCCGCCGCGTCGAAGGGCTCGCCGACGCGGTCGCAGCGGCCGACGGCGCGCGCGACGAGGCCGAGACGGCGCTGCGCGCCGCGGTCCGCGCGCACGACGAAGTCGCCGAGCAGGAGTCCCGCGCCGCGCGCCTGATCGAGCAGCGCCGCTCAGCCGACGACCAAGGTCCGGGCGCTGTGCGCAGAGCGCAGATCGAGGCCGAGCTGGCCGCCGAGCGTCGCCTCGCCGAGCGCGCCGAGCGCGACCGCGCCGAGCGCACCGCCCGCATCGCGCAGGCGACGCAGCGCGTGGAGCGCGAGCGCGCGCTCGAGCCTGACGCGGAGCGGCTCGTCACCGTCCTGGCCGGGGCGGCGTCGGCGATCTCCGCGTGCGTCGAGGTCTTCGACGCCGAGCTGGCCGCGCACCGCCAGGCGGGCGAGCACGTCGCCGTCGAGCTGCGCGCCTGCGGGCGCGAGGAGGCCGAGCTGCAGGGCCGGCTCAAGCGCGACGGCGAGGCGGTCACCGGCGCCGAGGTGCGCGCCCAGCAGGCGCGCGATCGCATGGCCGACGCCGACGCGGAGCTGAGAGCGCTCGCCGAGCCGCTCGGCCTCGAGCCGACGCCGGCCGAGCACCCGCTGCCCGGCGAGGAGCGCGCCCAGCTCGCCGACCGCATCGTCCGCCTCCAGCGCCGCCGCGAGCAGCTGGGCCCGGTCAACCCGCTTGCGCAGGACGAGTACGAGGAGGCGGTCGCGCACGTCGAGGAGCTCGAGCGCCAGCGCAACGATCTCGAAGCGGCGCTGCGCGAGCTGGCCACGCTGATCAGAGACACCGACCGCCAGATCCGCGAGACGTTCGAGCAGACGTTCGAGGCGGCCGCGAAGAACTTCGAGGAGCTGGCCGAGCAGCTCTTCCCGGGCGGCCGCGGCCGCCTGCGACTCGTGCGCGAGGCCGCCGGCCCGCGGCCCGTGCTCGGCGGCGAGAGCATCGAGGCCGCTGCCGACGCCGCGGCCCCCGACGACGTCGAGGCGGCCGCCGACGTCGAGGAGCAGGAGGAGGACGACCTGCTCGGCGTCGAGATCGAGATCACGCCGGCCGGCAAGGCGATGAAGCGCCTCTCGCTGCTGTCCGGCGGCGAGAAGTCGATGACCGCGCTCGCGTTCCTGTTCTCCGTCTTCCTCGCGCGGCCGTGCCCCTTCTACATCCTCGACGAGGTCGAGGCCGCGCTCGACGACCTCAACATCGACCGCTTCCTCACGCTGCTGCGCAAGTACGCCGAGCGCGCGCAGTTCATCGTCGTCACCCACCAGAAGCGCACGATGGAGGCCGCCGACAGCCTCTACGGCGTCTCGATGGGCGGCGACGGCATCTCGAAGGTCGTCTCGCGCCGCCTCCCACCGCCGCAGCAGCAGCCCGCTGCCGAAGTCGCATGAGGCCGCCCAGCGCGATGACTGTCCATTCGGGGTCGTATAGCGACACCTGAACGCCAGTCATCGGTCGTCGAGGCGCTTCTCGAACCAGTGGGTCGCCGTCGGCGACCCGTTGTAGTCGGGGATCTCGGCGTAGCCGCGCGTGGCGTACAGCTCCAGCGCCTCCGGCTGCGCAGCGTTCGTGTCGAGCCGGATCCGCGCATGACCCAGCTCGCGCGCGGCGTCCTCCAGCGCGGCGAGCAGGCGGCTGGCGTGGCCGCGCCGGCGAGCGTGCGGCGCGACGTACATCCGCTTGACCTCGCCCAGGCCCGGCGCGAGCGTGCGCAGGCCGCCGCAGGCGACCGGCGCCTCGCCCTCCAGCGCAAGCAGGAAGGTTCCGCCGGGAGGCTCCATCTCGTGCACCTCGACGCGCATGCCGCCACTGCCCGCCGGCGGGTCCAACGGCGAGAACGGGCGTCCGCGCGCGAGCAGCTCGGCCTCGTAGTCGGCCAGCAGCCGCGCCGCCTCGGGCGCCTCGGCGCTGACGCGGCGGATGACGATCGAGGGCGAGGACACGCTGGTATCGTCGCCGATCGCGATGGCACGTGACTGGACGGATCTCTTCATCGTGCGCGACGGGGGCGTCGCGACGGCCGCAATCGACATGGAGGAGCGGCAGGAGAAGCGCCGCGGCTTCTTCAGACGCCTGCGCGAGAACATGCGCAAGACGCGCGAGGCGCTCACGAGCGAGCTGCAGGCGACGCTGTTCGAGGACCTCGACGAGGAGACCTGGGAGCGCCTCGAGGAGGCGTTGATCATGGCCGACGTCGGCGCGCGCACGACCGCCGAGATCGTCGAGCAGCTCGAACGGGAGGCGCGGGAGGGCGGCCTCGCCGACGGCGAGCAGCTGTCCGGCCGTCTCACCGAGCTGCTCGCCGACGCCGCGCGCACCGGCGAGGACACGATCGACCTGACCGCCAGCCCCACAGTCATCCTCGTCGCCGGCGTCAACGGCACGGGCAAGACGACGTCGCTCGGCAAGCTCGCCTGGCACCTGCGCAGGGAGCTGGGGCAGCGGGTCGTGCTGGGGGCGGCAGACACCTTCCGCGCCGCCGCGGTCGAGCAGCTCGAGCAGTGGGCCCAGCGCGCCGAGGTCGCGTTCGTGAAGGGCGCGCCCGACGCCGACCCCGGCTCGGTCGCCTACGACGCCGTCGCGCAGGGCGTGCGCGACGGTGCCGACGTCGTGCTCGTGGACACGGCCGGCCGCCTGCACACGCAGGACAATCTGATGGCCGAGCTGACGAAGATCCGCGGCGTGATCGCCAAGCAGATCCCCGAGGCGCCGCACGAGATCCTCTTGACCGTCGATGCGACCACCGGCCAGAACGGCCTGCGTCAGGCGAAGCTGTTCGCCGAGGCGGTCGACGTCTCCGGCATCGTGCTGACGAAGCTCGACGGCACAGCGAAGGGCGGCATCGCGCTCGCGATCGCGCGCGAGCTGGGCATCCCGGTGAAGCTGATCGGGATCGGCGAGCAGCTCGAGGATCTGCGCCCGTTCGACGCCGGCGACTTCGCGCGCGCGCTGATCGGCTGATCTCCCCGCTCGCGGCGATATTCTGGCGTTCAGATGGACGCCTGGGTGATCTGGATCCTCGTCGCGGTCGCGTTCGGCGTCGGCGAGGTGCTGACCACGAGCTTCGTCCTCGCTCCGTTCGCCTTCGGGGCGTTCGTGGCGGCGCTCGTCGCCGCGCTCGGCGGCGGCGCGGTCGGCTCGTGGAGCGTGTTCCTCGTCATCTCGGTGCTCGTGCTGTGGGTCGTGCGCCCGATCGCCAGGGCGCACCTGCGCACGCCCGCGCAGCTGCGCACCGGCACGGCGGCACTGGTCGGCAAGCGCGCGATCGTGCTGGAGCGCATCGCGAACGACGAGGGCGTCGGCTGCGTGAGAGTCGACGGCGAGGTGTGGACCGCGCGCGCCTACGACGAGCAGAGCGTGATCGAGGCCGGCACACCGGTCCAGGTGATCGAGATCCGGGGCGCCACGGCGCTCGTGAGCGAGTAGGGGAGACACAAGTCCATGGCCGCGCTGATCGTCCTCGTCGTCGTCGCGCTGTTCGTGCTGCTGGTCGCGATCCGCACCATCCGCATCATCCCGCAGGCGAAGGCCGGCGTCGTCGAGCGGCTGGGCCGCTACAGCCGCACGCTGAACCCGGGTCTGACGATCGTGATGCCGTTCGTCGACCGCGTGCGCCCGCTCGTCGACCTGCGCGAGCAGGTCGTCAGCTTCCAGCCGCAGCCGGTCATCACCGAGGACAACCTCGTCGTGCAGATCGACACGGTCCTCTACTTCACGATCACCGACGCGAAGTCCGTCACCTACGAGGTCGCCAACCCACTGCAGGCGATCGAGCAGCTGACGGTCACGACGCTGCGCAACGTGATCGGCGGGCTCACGCTCGAGCAGGCGCTCACCAGCCGCGACAACATCAACTCGCAGCTGCGCGTCGTGCTCGATGAGGCGACCGGCAAGTGGGGGATCCGCATCAACCGCGTAGAGCTGAAGTCGATCGACCCGCCGGGGACGATCCAGGAGGCGATGGAGAAGCAGATGCGCGCCGAGCGCGACCGCCGCGCCGCGATCCTCACCGCCGAAGGCGTCAAGCAGTCGGCGATCCTGACCGCCGAAGGCGAGCAGCAAGCCGCCGTCCTGCGCGCGAGAGGCGAACGCGAGGCGGCGATCCTCAGAGCCGAGGGCGAGGCGAGAGCGATCCACACGGTCTTCAGCGCGATCCACGAGGGCCGCCCCGACGCCGAGCTGCTGAGCTACCAGTATCTGCAGGCGCTGCCGAAGCTGGCCCAGGGCGAGGGCGCGACCGTCTACGTGATCCCGGCCGAGCTGACCCGCGCGCTCGGCTCGATCGGCGAGGCGTTCGGCAGAGGCGGCGGCGCCGACGCCGGCACGCTCCCGCCTGCCCCGCCGGATCGCTAGCCTCAGCAGTCCATGTTCGACTCCCTGGCCGAGAAGCTGCAGGCCACGCTCGCCGACGTCCGCGCGCGCGGCACGCTGACCGAGGACGACGTCAACGCGGCGATGCGCGAGATCCGCCTCGCGCTGCTCGAGGCCGACGTCAACTTCAGAGTCGTCAAGTCGTTCACCTCGGCCGTCAAGGAGCGCGCGCTCGGCGCCGACGTGATCGGCCAGCTCAACCCCGGCCAGCAGGTCGTCAAGATCGTCCACGACGAGCTGGGCGAGCTGATGGGCGGCGCCGCGCGCGAGCTGGCGTTCTCCTCCAGCCCCCCGACGGTGATCCTGATGGCCGGCCTGCAGGGCTCGGGCAAGACGACTGCGACCGGCAAGCTCGCCCGCTATCTGAAGGAGCACCACGGCTCCTCCGTCGCTGTCGCCGCCTGCGACGTCTACCGCCCGGCCGCCGTCGACCAGCTCGTCAAGGTCGCCGGCCAGGTCGGCGCCGACGTCTACGAGCGCGGCACCGACGCCGATCCGGTCGAGATCGCCAAGTGGGCTCGCGAGCGCGCCGAGCGCGAGGGCAAGGACGTGCTGATCGTCGACACCGCCGGTCGCCTGCACGTCGACGAGGAGCTGATGGCCGAGCTGGCCGAGGTCAACCGCGTCACCAAGCCGACGAACGTGCTGCTCGTCGTCGACGCGATGACCGGCCAGGACGCTGTCAATGTCGCCGAGCAGTTCGCCGCGGTAGCGCAGTTCGACGGCGTCGTGATGAGCAAGCTCGACGGCGACGCCCGCGGCGGCGCCGCGCTGTCCGTCAAGGCGGTGACCGGCAAGCCGATCCTGTTCGCCTCCACGGGCGAGAAGCTCGACCAGTTCGAGAAGTTCCACCCCGACCGCATGGCACAGCGGATCCTCGGGATGGGCGACGTGATGACGCTGATCGAGAAGGCCGAGCGCCAGTTCGACGAGGACCAGGCGAAGGAGCTCGAACGCAAGATCCGCAAGTCGGAGTTCGGGCTCGACGACTTCCTCGAGCAGTTGCGTCAGGTCCGGCGGCTCGGGCCGCTGCAGAACCTGCTCGGGATGCTGCCGGGGCTCGGCGGCCACCAGCTCTCGCAGATGAGAGTCGACGAGCGCGAGTTCGACCGCATCCAGGCGATCATCCTGTCGATGACCCCGGCGGAGCGGCGCAACCCCGAGGCCATCAAGGGCTCGCGCCGCATCCGCATCGCGAGAGGATCGGGCACGAACGTCCAGGCCGTGAAGGCGCTGATCAGACAGTTCGCCCAGATGCAGAGACTGATGAAGGCGATGTCGCAGGGCAAGGCGCCCGACATCGGGGCGTTGATGCGGCAGGCGCGTTGACCGTGCGCGGACCGCGCCGAGTCGATACCCTCTCTCGTCGGTCTTGACCAATCGCTGAAAGGGAACCGTGGCAGTACGACTTCGTCTGACCCGCGTCGGCGGGCGCAAGAACCCGATCTGGCGCGTCGTCGCCGCCGACCAGCGCTCCAAGCGCGACGGCCGCGTGCTCGAGACGCTCGGGCACTACAACGCCCAGACGCAGCCGTCGACGATCGTGCTCGACGAGGGGCGCGTGCGCCACTGGCTCGCCAACGGCGCCCAGCCCTCGCAGACGGTTTCCAAGCTGCTCAAGACGCAGGGCATCAGCGGCTCTTGAGAGAGCTGCTCGAATACCTCGCGCGCGAGCTCGTCGACGAGCCCGACGAGGTCGAGGTCGAGGAGTTCGAGGAGGACGACGGCACGCTCGTGCTCGAGCTGTCCGTCGCCGACGAGGACTACGGCAAGGTGATCGGGCGCGGTGGACGCACCGCCAACGCGCTGCGCCTGGTCGTCAAGGCGGCGGCGGCGAAGGAAGATCGCCGCGTGCTCGTCGACATCGTCGACTGAGATGCCCCAGCTCCACGCCGGACGGGTTGGGAGACCGCACGGCCTCGACGGCAGCTTCCACGTCACGCAGCCGCGCGCGGCGCTGCTCGACGCCGGCAGCACGCTGCTGATCGACGGGCGCGAGGAGGAGATCGTCCGCCGCGCCGGCACCGACGAACGCCCGATCGTGCGGCTCGCGAGCTGCACCACGCGCACGCAGGCCGAGGCGCTGCGCGGCGCCGACCTGCTCGTTCCGGCCGACCGCGCGCCGGCGCTCGAGGAGGACGAGTGGTGGCCCGAGCAGCTCGAAGGCTGCGCGGTCCACGACGGCGAGCGCGAGGTGGGCGTCGTGCGCGAGTTGCGTGCGCTGCCCTCCTGCGAGGTGCTGCACGTCGCGCGCGAGGGTCGCGACGAGTTGCTCGTCCCGCTGATCCGCGACGCCGTGCGCTCCGTCGACGTCGAGGCGAAGCGGATCGACGTCGACCTGACGTTCCTGGGGGAGGCCTGATGCAGATCGACGTCTTCACGCTCTTCCCCGAGGCGTTCGGGTGGTTCCGCTCGCAGCGCCACGTGACGAACGCTCTCGCCCACGGCCACACGCTCGACTGCGTCAACTACCGCGACACGACGCCGCTGAGCGGCGGGCAGGTCGACGACATGCCCTTCGGCGGCGGGGCGGGGATGGTGCTGCGCGTCGACGTCGTCGAGGCGGCGCTGCGCGCACGCTACGGCGCCGATCCGGTCGAGCTGTCCGCGCGCCGGCGCGTCGTCGCGCTCGCGCCGAACGGCCGCCTGCTCGACGACGCGCTCGTCGACGAGCTGGCCGCCGAGCCGGCGCTGACGCTGCTGTGCGGCCGCTACGAGGGCTTCGACGAACGGATCGTCGAGCACCTCGCCACCGAGTCCGTCTCGATCGGGCGCTACGTGCTGGCCGGCGGCGAGCTGGCGGCGATGGTGCTCGCGGACGCCGTCCTGCGCAAGCTTCCCGGCGCGCTCGGCCACGAGGCGTCTGCCCTCGAAGAGTCCTACAGCGCCGCGCTCGAGGGCGCGCCGGAGTATCCGCACTACACGCGCCCGGCGCAGTGGCGCGGATGGGCCGTGCCCGACGTGCTGCTTTCGGGCCATCACGCACGCGTGCGCGAATGGCGGCGCGAGCAGAGCCGCCTGCGCGCGCACCGCGAGGACGACGCGCCGCCCCGCGACGCGCCGCACGGTCACGACCACCCCGCCTGAGCGGGTCCGCTACCATTCCCCGGCCGGCGGCCCCGAGGCCGCCGTTCTACGCCATGAGCACGGTCATCGACAGCCTCGAGCGCGCCCAGCTGCGTCGCCTCCCGTCGTTCGACGCGGGCGATCGCGTGCGCGTCCACTTCCAGGTGATCGAGGGCACGCGTCGCCGCACCCAGGTGTTCGAGGGCGTCGTCATCAAGCGCCAGGGCCATGGCGTGCGCGAGACCTTCACCGTTCGCAAGCAGTCGTTCGGCGTCGGCGTCGAGCGCACCTTCCCGCTGCACTCGCCGAAGATCGAGAAGATCGAGGTGGCGGCCCGCGGCGAGGTGCGGCGCGCGAAGCTCTACTACCTGCGCGGCCGCGTCGGCAAGCGCGCCCGCGTGCGTGAGCGCCGCTCGATCGGGCCGGAGGAGGTCGTCGAGCGCGAGCTGCTGCACGGGGCCGCGGCCGGGGAGCCCGACGCCGAGCCGCCCGAGATCGCCGACGCCGAGGCGCTGGCGGGCGACGCGGCGACCGAGGCGCCCGAGACGGACGCCCCCGCCGCCAAGGAGGCGCCGGCCGCCGAGGCTGAGGCGGAGTCCGACGCGCCGGCCGCCGAGGCACCCGACGCCGACGAGCCCGCCGCCGCGGACGAGGCGTCCGACTCCACCGACGAGTGAAGCCGAGGTCGGGCGCCAGCTCGCTGCTGGAGCTCGTGGTCGTCGTCGCGATCGCGCTCGGCATCGCGCTGCTCGTCCAGGCGTTCGTCGTCAAGCCCTACCGGATCCCGAGCGGATCGATGGAGCCGACGCTCGCCGTCGGCGAGCGCGTGATCGTCAACCGCATCGGCAGCCGCTTCGCGGCGCCGGGCGTCGGCGACATCGTCGTCTTCCACCCGCCGCACGGGGCGGACGCGAACGTCGACGCGTGCGGCAATCCCGGCCAGGGCCCGTTCTACGACGGCCCGCAGAGCCGCGTGCCGTGCGACAGACCGACCGCGACTCACTCGACCCAGAACTTCATCAAGCGCGTCGTCGGGCTGCCCGGGGATCACATCGCGATCCGCGACGGCCACGTCGTGCGTAACGGCGTCCTGCAGCGCGAGCCCTACATCCGACCCTGCGGCGGCGGACCCGAATGCAACCTCGGCACGGTCATCGTCCCGCGCGGCCACTACTTCATGATGGGCGACAACCGCGGCGCATCCGACGACAGCCGCTTCTGGGGGCCCGTCCCGCGCAGCTGGATCATCGGCGGCGCATTCCTCAGCTACTGGCCGCCGCGCCGAATCGGCTTGCTGTGAGGCATGCCTCGGCGCGCCCGGCGGCGTGCTCGGGCTGAAGCGCGTTCGAGCTCCCGCACCTCTGCGTCCTTGCCGGGCACCGCCGTGCCATCCCTCGCAGCAGGCCGATCCCGGCATCGTGTCTCCCGCACGCGGTAGAACTCGCGTGTGAGCGCGACCGCGAGCCCTCCGCGCAGACGCAGAGCCCGGCCTCCTGCGCGCAGGCTGTTCGCGTTCGACCGCTCGCTCGGCGCGCGCTACGTCGCGGGCGCCGACGAGGCGGGGCGCGGATGCCTCGCGGGGCCGCTGGTCGCGGCGGCGGTGCTGTTCGACTACGAACGGCTGCGGCCCTCCGACGTGCGCGCGCTCGCGACGCTGAACGACTCCAAGCAGCAGACCGAGGCGCGCCGCGAGGAGCTCTACCCGCTGATCCTGCGCACTGCGGCCGACGTCGCGGTCGTCTCGCGCTGCGCGCCCGGGATCGACCGCCGCGGGCTGCACCGGACGAATCTCGCGGCGCTGCGCGACGCGCTCGGCCGCGTGGCGCGCCCGGACTGCATCTGCCTGACGGACGGCTTTCCGGTCGCGGAGATCGGCCACGAGCAGCGTGCGGTGATCGGAGGCGACGCGACGAGCGCGGCGATCGCCGCCGCATCGGTGATCGCCAAGGTCACGCGCGACCGCTACATGCGCCGCGCAGACGCGCTGCACCCCGGCTGGGAGTTCGCCGGCCACGTCGGCTACGCGACCCCCGAGCACCGCGCGGCGATCGAGCGGCTCGGCGTCTCGCCGCTGCACCGCCGTTCGTTCCAGTCGATCGCGTATCAGCAACTGGCGCTGTAGCGTCAAAACGCATCCTCGAGGTGCTCCAGCGCCACGAGGCGGCCGTGCGCGTCGATCGTGACGCCGACCGCGTCGAAGCGCAGCTCGGGTGTGCGGGGGCGGTCGGGATGCTCGTGCAGCCAGGCGGCGGCCATCCGGCGCAGGCGGCGGCGCTGGGGCTCGCGCAGACCCTCGAACGGACCGGCCGCACCGAGGCGGCGCGTCTTGACCTCGCAGAAGACGGTCCGGCGCGTGTCGGCGGCGATCAGGTCGATCTCGCCCCAGCGCGTGCGGTGGTTGCGCGCGAGGATCACGAAGCCCCGGCGCTCGAGGTGCTCGGCCGCGAGCCGCTCGCCGGCGCGGCCGAGGTGGTGGCGAAGGTCGTTCGACATGCTGCGAGACGCTACGCGTCAGCGCGTGGGATGTGGCCCATGCTTTGTGCCAATTAGCAGGCATTTCGGCAGGTCTGCAACCGCTTGAGAATTTTTGCGAAGCGCGTGTGCGCCGTAACCGGCGAGGCCCTAGCGTGCCGGTCGTGCTCGCCCGCGTCCTCACGTTCGCCATCGACGGCGTCGACCCGCGCCCGGTCCGGGTCGAGGTCGACATCCGCCCCGGCCTGCCGACGTTCCGGGTCGTCGGCCTCGCCGACGCGGCGGTGCGCGAGGCGCGCGAGCGCGTACGCGCGGCGATCCTCAACTCCGGCTTCGAGTTCCCCGCCCGCCGCATCACCGCGAACCTCGCGCCCGCGCACCTGCGCAAGGTCGGTCCGGGCTTCGACGCGGCGCTCGCCGTCGGCCTGCTCGCGGCCAGCGGCCAGTGCTCAGCTGACGCGCTTGACCGCTGGGCGATCTTCGGCGAGCTGTCGCTGAGCGGCGAGCTGCGCGGCTGCCGCGGCGTCCTGGCGGTCGCCGAGGGCGCGCGGCGCGGCGGGCTCGCTGGCCTGGTCGTTGCGCGCGAGCGGGCCGGCGAGGCGGCGCTGGTCGACGGCGTCGAGGTCGCCGCGGTCGGCGACCTGCGCGGGATCGCGGCGCTGCTCGACGGTGGCGAGGCGCCGCCGCCGCCGGCGCCGCCGCCCGTGCCGGCATCCGACGCGGGCGTGGCGGACGCACTCGACCTCGCCGACGTGCGCGGCCACGAGCTGCCGCTGCACGCGCTCGAGATCGCCGCCGCCGGCGGGCACAACCTGCTGCTCGAGGGGCCGCCCGGCAGCGGCAAGACGATGCTCGCGCGGCGCCTTCCGGCGCTGCTGCCGCCGCTCACGCGCGCGGAGGCGCTCGAGGTCACGCGCATCCACAGCGTCGCCGGCATCACGCACCCGGGCGCGCTCGCCGCGGCGCGCCCGTTTCGCGCGCCGCACCACACGATCTCGCCGGCCGGCCTCGTCGGCGGCGGGCGCCCGCCGGCGCCCGGGGAGGCGAGCCTCGCCCACCACGGCGTGCTGTTCCTCGACGAGCTCTCGGAGTTCTCGCGGCCCAGCCTGGAGGCGCTGCGCCAGCCGATCGAGGACGGCGAGATCGTGATCGTGCGGGGGCAGCTCGCGCTGCGCTTCCCGAGCCGCTTCGCGCTCGTCGCGGCGACGAACCCGTGTCCGTGCGGGTACGCCGGCAGCGATCGCGCGTGCCGCTGCGGCGAGCACGAGCTCGCGCGGCACCGGCGCCGCCTGAGCGGCCCGTTGCTCGATCGCATCGACCTGCTCGTGACGGTCGCGCGGCCGACCGCCGCCGCGCTCGTCGCCCCGCCGCGAGCCTCCTCGGCTGCCGTGCGCGAGCGTGTGCTCGCCGCGCGCGAGCGCCAGAGCGCGCGCTTCGCCACGGCGCCGATCCACACGAACGCACAGCTCGACGCACGCCTGCTGCGCGCGCACGTGCAGGTCGGCGCGCCTGCACGGCGGGCGCTGACGCAGGCGTACGAGCGCGGCGGACTGAGTGTGCGCGGCCACGATCGCGTGCTGCGGGTCGCGCGCACGATCGCGGATCTCGCCGAGCGCGAGACGGTCGCGCTCGACGACGTGCTGCAGGCGCTCGCGCTGCGCTCGCGCGAGGACGCGGACGAGGCGGTCGCGGCATGAGCGCGTCCGCCACGCTTGTCGCGCGCGCGTGCGACGCGTGCCTGCGGCGCTCGTGGCTGATCGCGCGGCTCGCCGGGCACATCGAGCTGGCCTGGACCGCACGCCGTGGCAGCTCTGCGCTGCTCGCGCTCGACGAAGCCGCGCTGGTCGACGCGCTCGGCGGTGGCCGGCGCTCGGCGATCGCGCAGGAGCACGTGCGCTTCGACCCGGACGCGCTGCGCCGCCGCTGCGCGGCGAGCGCGGTCGCGGCGAGCTGCCGCTGCGACGCCAGCTATCCGGCTCCGCTGCGCGAGCTCCCCGACGCGCCGTCGGTGCTCTACGCGCGCGGTCGGCCGGAGCGCCTCGCCGAGGCCCTCGAGCGGGATCGCGTCGCGCTCGTCGGCGCGCGGCGCGCGAGCCCCTATGGGCTCGAGCAGGCGCGCGGGCTCGCGCGCGACCTCGCGGCGGCGGGGCTGGCGGTCGTGAGCGGTATGGCGCTCGGCGTCGACGCGGCCGCGCATGTCGGAGCGCTCGAGGGCGAGGGCCTGACGCTGGCCGTGCTGGCGTGCGGCCCCGAGCTGGCCTATCCGGCGAGCAAGCGGCGTCTGCACGCGCGGATCGTCGATGTGGGGGCCGTCGTCGCGGAGCTGCCGCCGGGGACCGCTCCCCGTCGCTGGTGCTTCCCCGCGCGCAACCGCATCATCGCGGCGCTCGCGCAGGTCACGGTGGTGGTCGAGGCGGGAGAGCGCTCCGGCTCGCTGATCACCGCGGGGCAGGCCGCGGACCTCGGCCGCGAGGTTGCCGCCATCCCGGGCCTCGTCAGCTCGCCGCTCGCGGCCGGCGCGAACGCGCTGATCGCCGACGGCGCACGGCTCGTGCGCGGTGCGCACGACGTGCTCGAGCTCCTGCCCGGCGCCCCGGCGCGCGCCCCCGAGCGCGCCGATCCGCGGCGCGCGGGGCTCGACCCGGACCTCGTCGCGCTGCTCGGGTGCGTCTGCGCGGGCCGCGACACCGCCGCCGCGCTCGGCGGCGATGCTGCAAGCGTCGACGCGATCCTCGCCGGGCTCGCCCAGCTCGAGCTGCGCGGCCTCGTGCGACGGGCGGCGGGAGGCCGCTATGTCCCGGCGGCGTGAATCCCGTTCGCGGCGCACTCGGCGCGGGAGCCGCCCCGCGCCGGCGCCGCGCCGACCGCACATGCCGCGTCGTGCCCGCATCCGCCGTCGCGCCCGCGAGCACGCGTACCGGCGAACGCCCGCGCCGACCGGACGGCGCGGCCGGGCACGCTCTAACCTGCGCGCCGTGACGACGCCCGACCCACGCCTCCCGGCCGTGCTGTCGATCGCCGGCTCCGACTCGAGCGGCGGCGCCGGCGTCCAGGCCGACCTCAAGGCGTTCGCCGCGTGCGGCGTGCACGGGATGACCGCGATCACCGCGATCACGGCCCAGAGCACCGTCGGCGTCGACGCGGTCGGGGCCGTCGACCCCGAGCTGATCGTCGCGCAGGTGCGCGCGGTCGCGCGCGACATCGGCGTCGATGCGGTCAAGATCGGCATGCTCGGGACGGTTGCGACGATCGCCGCCGTCGAGCGCGCGCTCGACGAGCTGGCGCCGGGCACGCCGATCGTGCTCGACCCCGTGATGGTCGCCGAGTCCGGCGCCGAGCTGCTCGCGCGGGACGCTCGCGCGGCGCTCGTCGAGCGCCTGCTGCCGTGCGTCGCCGTCACGACGCCGAACCTGCCCGAGGCCCGCGCGATCGCAGGTGCGCCCGGCGCCGACGCGCCCGAGCTCGCGCGCGCGATCCACGCGCTGGGACCGCGCTGCGTCGTCGTCACCGGCGGCCACCGCGAGCAGGCCGTCGACGTCTTCTACGACGGCGAGGCGCTCGTCGAGATCCCGGGGGAGCGCCACCCCAACGGTGCCGCGCACGGGTCCGGCTGCACGCACGCCTCCGCGCTCGCGGCGCATCTCGCGCACGGCTTCACGCCGCTCGAGGCCGCCCGCGCGGCGAAGCGGCTGGCGGCCCGCGCGGTGCGCGACGGGCTGCGCGAGATCGGCCACGGCGCGGGCCCGGTCGACGCGCTCGGCGTCCGCGCCAACCGGCCGCGGCGCGACGGGGCGCCGACGTAACCTGGCGCGGGCGCGCGCCGACCCGTCGGCGGGCAGATGACGCTCTGTCATAATCGCCACATGAAGTTCCTGCGCATGAAGCCGGGGCACGGCGAGGTGCTGATCGCCGAGGGGGACGTGGAGATGCGCGACGACGAGCAGCGGCTCGTCGAGGAGTTCCGCCGCCAGCTGGAGGCCGGCATGTGGGCTGCCGTGCCGCTCGGCGGCTCCGGCCGCCGCACCGCGCAGCTCGCGCGCAGCTTCTCGGAGGTCCCGCGCGACGCCGAGCGCGTGATCTTCTTCCCGCGGGCCGCCGGCGGCCGCTGATGCCGGTGCGGCGCGCCGCGGGAGTCGCTGGCGCCGCGTCCGCGTCGAGCGCCGCGGCGGCGGCGCGGTAGGCCCGCCATGGTGCTCGCGCTCACCGCCACCGCGCTCGTCGTCCTCGGCCTGCTGTGGGAGGTGATGACGCCGCCGCTCTCCGAGCGCGTGGCGCGCCACCGCGCCGGCCGCCAGATCGTGCCGACGCCCGACTACGACCCCGGCCGCGAGCGGCGCGCCGAGGCGCGCGCCCGCCAGCTGCTGAAGTCGTGCGTCAACGGCGAGGAGTGGGCGATGTACCGCGACCTCGGCTTCATCCGCGTGTGGGGGATGCAGGCGGAACGGCCGGGCGACCACGCGACGGCCGCCGGCACGCCCTACGCGTACCTGATCTACCCGCACAAGCCGATCCTCGCCTACCTGCCGCAGACCGGCCGGCTGCTGAACGAGTACTGCGTCGCGTTCCCGGACGAGACGCGCCCCTACGGCAGCGCCCGCCTGCCCGACTCCGACGACATGCTCGCGAAGTGGATGGCGCTGACGGGCGACGAGCGGCGCCTGATCGAGACCGCGAACCTGCACCTGCCCGGCCGCCAGCTCGACCCGCGCCAGGTCAAGCGCGACCTGTGGCGCCTGCGCCAGTGGGAGCGCGAGCGCGCGCGGGCGACGGCCGAAGGCGGCGCCGTCACGCGCTGAGCGCGTCGGCCGCCGCGGCGGACGGCGGCGCGAGCGGGCGCTCGGCGAGGAACTCCTCCAGCAGCGCGTTGAACCGCTCCGGGCGCTCGAGCATCGCGACATGCCCGGTGTCGGGCAGCACCAGCACGCGCGCCTGGGGGATCAGCTCGCCGAAGCGGCGTGCGTCGCGCACCGGGATCACGCGGTCGTCCTCGCCCCACAGCACGAACGTCGGGCAGGCGATCTGCGGGAGGCGCTCGCTGATGCGGTGGGCGAGGATCGCCTCCATCGCCGGCAGGAAGCCGGGCTTGCCTGCGCCCTGCATCAGCTCGTGCGCGAGCGGGGCCGAGAGGCGGTCGGCATGGCGCACGACGAAGCCGAGGCCGACGCGCCGCAGTCGGGGTCGCTTCGCCAGCGAGGCGTGCCGTGCCGCCGTGCGGGTCCACAGCGCGGCGAGGACGCGCGCCCCGGTCATGATGCGGTCGCGGTGCAGATGCTCGGCCGTGATGCCGGCGGCGGAGACGAGCATCAGCCGCTCGACCCGCTGCGGCGAGGCGATCGCCAGCTCGGCCGCGACGTAGCCGCCCATCGAGTTGCCGACGACCGCCGCCGCGTCGATGCCGAGCGTGTCGCACAGCCGCTCGAGGAAGCGCGCGTAGCCGGAGATCGAGATCTCGCCGCGCGGCATCGGCGAGGCGCCGAAGCCCGGCAGGTCGACGGCGATCACGCGATGCGTGCGCGCGAAGTGGGGCATGTTCTCGAGCCAGTTCTGCCAGCGTCCGGCGAGTCCGTGGACGAACAGCAGCGGCGGTCCCGAGCCCAGCTCGACCACGTTCGCCGGCGTGCCGTCGACCTCGACCCAGCGCTGATGCGCCGGCCAGTCGATGTCCAGCCAGGCGGACCGGGTTCCGGTGCCGTAGCCGTCCTGGAGGGGTGCGACGTCTTGCGCCACCTCGCCGTCTACCCTGTGGCGCACATGCGCATCGCGATCGACATCGACTCGACATTGCACCACTACTGGGACCTGTTCGCGCTGCTTGCGCGGCGGCGCTTCGGCGTCACGCTCGCCTACGACGAGCAGGTCACGTGGGACATCGCCCAGCTGCGCCGCGAGCAGGTCGCCGCGCTCGTGGGCGAGAGCCACCGGCCCGAGCACGTGCTCGGCGCCACGCCCTATGCGGGCGCGGTCGACGCCGTCGCGGCCTGGCACGAGGCGGGCCACTTCATCCACGTCACGAGCCATCGCTCGCCCGACGCGCACGCCGCGACCGCGGGCTGGCTCGAGCAGATCGGACTGCCGTACGACGACCTCCACTGCTCCTGGGACAAGATCGCCCGCTGCACGGAGATCGACATCGACGTGCTGATCGACGACAGCCCGCAGAACATCCTGCGCGCCCAGGAGGCCGGCATCGTGCCCGCGACGATCGCGCACCCCTGGAACCGCGAGCTGTGCCGCGAGGAGGGCGTCATCTGCGCCGCCGACTGGCCCGAGCTGGCTCAGCGGCTCGCGCCGGTCCTCGCCGGCCCCGTCCGCGCCCGCTAACGCCCCACGGGCGCAGGGCCCGCGCGCAGCTGCTCGAGCGGGACCTCCTCCCAGCCGCGTTGCAGCAAAGAGGCATGGTGCTCGCCGTGGCGAATAGCGAGAGCGCCGATGAAGACGCCCCGCTCCCGCTTGCGCAGCACCGCGTACCACATCGTCGTCGCGTCGTCGCTGCCCTGGATCCGCAGCCACGGCCGCGCGGGCGGCTCGACGTCGGACGCCATCCCCGCCTCGATCAGCTGCCTGCGCGTCGCGACCTGACCGGTGTCGGTGTCGATGAAGAAGACGGCCATCGCCGCCCAGCCTACTCGCGACGCCGCGCCCGCGGACGACGGCTGGCGGCGCGCGCTGGCGCTGCTCGAGTCCGACCTGCGCCGCCGCGGCGCCGCCGAGAAGACGCGCCACGCCTACAGCGCCGACTCCGCCCAGTTCGCGCGCTGGGCTCACGCCCACCGGCTGGTGCCCGTCGCCGTGACCCCGCGCGCGCTCCGTCGCTACGCGGCCGGCCTCACGGAGGCCGGTCAGGCCCCGAGCACGGTCGCGCGCAAGCTCGCGTCGCTGCGCGCGCTGTTCCGCACGCTCGTCGAGCACGGGCTGCTGGAGCAGAACCCGGCCGACCTGCTGTCGGCGCCGCGCCGCGAGCAGCGCCTGCCGCGCGTGCTGAAGGCGGCCGAGGTCTCCGCGCTGCTGGACCGCATCCCCGCCGACACGGCGCTGGCGCTGCGCGACCGCGCGCTGTTCGAGCTGGCCTACGCGTCCGGCCTGCGCGCCGAGGAGCTGGTCAACCTCGACCTCGACGCCGTCGAGTTCGACGCCGAGCGCGTGCGCGTGGAGGGCAAGGGCGGCAAGACGCGCATCGTGCCGACGGGCGAGCCCGCGCTGCGCGCGATCGACCGGTACCTGATGCGCGGGCGCCCGGCGTTGCTGAACGCCGATCGGACGTCTGCGCTGTTCGTCTCGAAGTCCGGCCGGCGGCTCTCGACCTCCGACGTCCGACGGCGTCTGCGCGTGTGGGCGCGGCAGGCTGCGGGCGTCGCCGGCGCCTCGCCGCACGCCCTACGGCACTCGTTCGCGACGCACCTGCTCGACGGCGGCGCGGACCTGCGCTCGATCCAGGAGCTGCTCGGCCACGCCTCCATCTCTACGACCCAGGTCTACACTCGGGTAGAGTCCGCGCGGTTGAGATCGGCCTACGCACGCAGCCATCCGCGGGCCTAGCAGGGAGGCGGCGCTGGAAACCAACGTCAAAGCGATCGAGCTCAAGGACCTCTGGCGTCGCTACAAGGCGAGTGGCGACGGCCGTGCCCGCGAGCGACTGGTCGTCGCCTATTCCCCTCTCGTCAAGTACGTGGCCGGCCGGATGGCCTCCGGCCTGCCTGCGCACGTCGAGGAAGCCGACCTCATCTCCTACGGGCTGATCGGCCTGATCTCGGCGATCGAGCGCTTCGATCTCGGCCGCGAGATCAAGTTCGAGACGTACGCGATCCCGCGCATCCGCGGCGCGATCATCGACGAGCTGCGCTCGCTCGACTGGGTGCCGCGCAGCGTGCGCGCCCGCGCGCGCGAGATCGAGCGCGCGAACGCGAAGCTCGAACACAAGCTCCAGCGTGCGCCGACCGACGAGGAGATGTCGAACGAGCTCGGCATGTCGATGGACGAGTTCCAGGACGCGCTGATCCAGATCTCGAACTCGACGATCGCCGCGCTCGACGAGCTGTGGACCGTCTCGGACTCCAGCGGCGACCAGATCTCGCTGCTCGACACGCTGCACGACCCGGACGCGCCCGACCCGGAGAAGATCGTCGACGCGAGCGAGCTCAAGGACCGCGTCGCCGAGGCGATCGCGCGCCTGCCCGAACGCGAGAAGCTCGTGATCGCGCTCTACTACTACGAGAACCTGACCCTGCGCGAGATCGGCGAAGTGCTCGGCGTCACCGAGTCGCGCATCTCCCAGCTGCACACGAAGGCCGTGCTGCGCCTGCGCTCGCGGCTCGCCGGCGAGAACGGCGACGGCGAGTTGTAGCGCGCTCCAGCGCAAGGGGTGGCCCCGGCCCGCCGGCCGGGGTATGGTCGGATCTCCAGCCACCGAGAGGAGACCCGGCATGCACACGTCCGCCGATCGGATCCGCAACGTCGCCCTCGTCGGACACCGCGGCAGCGGCAAGACCTCGCTGCACGAGGCGCTGCTGTTCACGGCCGGAGCGGTCAGCCGGCTCGGGCGCGTGACGGAGGGGACGACGGTCTCCGACGCGGACGCGGACGAGAAGGCCCGCCAGATGTCGATCTCGGCGGCGCTGACGTCGTTCGAGTGGTCCGAGCGCAAGGTCAACCTGCTCGACACGCCCGGCGAGCCGAGCTTCGTCGCCGACGCGCTCGGCGCGCTGCGCGTGTGCGAGTCGGCGATCTTCGTCGTCAACGCGGTGATGGGGGTCGAGGTCTCGACGACGCGGCTGTGGCAGCGCGCCGCGGAGCTGGACCTGGCGCGGCTGCTGTTCGTGAACATGCTCGATCGCGAGCGGGCGGACTTCTTCCGCACGCTCGACGCGCTGAAGGCCGCGTTCGGTCCGCACGTCGTCGCGACCGAGATCCCGATCGGCTCCGAGCACGAGGTCTCCGGCGTGATCGACCTCGTCGACATGAAGGCATACGCCTACGACGGCGACGGGCGCGAGAACTGCAGGGAGATCCCGATCCCAGCGGAGCTGGAGGGGCCCGCGCAGGAGTATCGCGAGAAGCTGATGGACGAGGTCGCGGAGAACTCCGACGCGTTGATGGAGCGCTACCTGGAGGGCGAGGAGATCTCGCACGAGGAGATCGTCGGCGCGCTCAAGGAGGGCACCAACCACGGCGCGCTGTTCCCCGTCACCTGCGGCGTCGCGACGCGCAACCTCGCCACCAACCGGCTGCTCGACGCGATCGTCGAGGACCTCCCGTCGCCGGTCAAGCACGGCGGGCTGGAGGTCGCCGGCATGACGCTGGAGCCGGTCGAGGATCAGGACCTCTACGCCTACGTCTTCAAGACGCGCGCCGACCCGTTCGCCGGGCGCATCAACCTCTTCCGCGTCTACCAGGGCGTGATGAGGCATGACAGCCAGGTGCTCAACACGCGCGCCCACGCGAAGGAGCGGATCGGCCAGCTGCTGACGTTCAGGGGCCGCGAGACGCCGCATGTGGACGAGTTCGGGCCCGGCGACATCGGCGCCGTCGCGAAGCTCAAGGAGACGCGCGCCGGCGACTGGCTGGCGGCGCGCGACGAGCCGATCGAGATGCCGGCGATCGCGCTGCCGGCGCCCGTGATGGCGTTTGCGATCGAGCCGAAGACGAAGGGCGACGAGGACAAGGTCTTCAGCGCGCTGCGGCGCCTGCAGGAGGAGGACCCGACGATCGACCTGCACCGCGACGAGCAGACCGGCGAGCAGATCGTCGCGGGCCTCTCGCAGGTCCACGTTGAGGTCGTGATAGCGCGCCTGCGCGAGCGCTTCGGAGCCGAGGTCGAGCTGCACCCGCCGCGCGTGCCCTACCAGGAGACGATCCGCGCCAGCGCCAGAGCCCACGGCCGGCACAAGAAGCAGAGCGGCGGTCGCGGCCAGTTCGGCGACTGCCACATCGAGATCGAGCCGCTCGCGGACGGCGAGGGCTTCGAGTTCGTCGACGCGATCAAGGGCGGCGTGATCCCCGGCGGCTTCATCCCGGCGGTCGAGAGAGGCGTCAAGGAGGCGATGCAGCGCGGCGCGGTCGCCGGCTACCCGGTCAAGGACGTGCGCGTGCGCCTCTACGACGGCTCCTACCACTCGGTCGACTCCTCCGAGATGGCGTTCAAGACAGCCGGTGCCCTCGCGATGCGCCAGGCGCTCCAGGACGCCAGCCCGGTCCTGCTGGAGCCGATCATGCAGGTGACGGTCGCCGTCCCCGAGGACGCCGTCGGCGACGTGATCGGCGACCTCAACAGCCGCCGCGGGCGCCCGCTCGGGATGGAACCGGCCGGCGGCATGACCGAGGTCCGCGCCGAGGTGCCGATGGCCGAGATGCTCTCCTACGCGCCCGACCTGCGCGCGATCACGGGCGGCCAGGGGGAGTTCGCGATGGAGCTGGCGCGCTACGAGGAGGTCCCGGGTCACCTCGTCGAGAAGGTCGTCGCGCAGGCGCGCGGGGAAGCGGAGGCGGTCAGCGGGTAGGGCGGACAGCGCGACGCGGGTCGCCGGTCGAGACTCCGTCCGGGGGCCGCCTCCGCGGGCCACATGGCCGGCTCCGGCACCCCCTCGCTGCTAGGCTCGGCGGCCGCATGACGACGAAGGACATCCGCACCTCGAACGTGCAGGTCAGCTGCGACGTGTGCGGCCGCACGCTGCTGCGCGGCGAGCACGCCCAGACCTACCTCGCCGGCGGCAGCCGCCGCCAGGTGTGCGAGCTGTGCACCGCGCGAGCCGTTCACGAAGGCTGGGTGCGCGAGGGCCTCGCGCTCGAGCGCACCGCCGGTCGCAGCTTCGGCGGCGAGCGCCGCCGCTCGCTGTTGGGGCGCCTGCGACTGCCGCGCGGCGCCAGCGAACAGGCGCGCCCGCGCCCGGCGCCGCAGGTGAACGGCAGCGCCGAGGCGTGGCACGAGCCGGTGCAGGAGGCCGGCATGGCGTCCGCGCCCGAGCCGCGGCACGTCCACGCCGTGCCCACGAGCGTCGAGCAGCGCACCGTCAGCGCGATCGAGCGCTTCAACCGCAGCGAGCATCCGCGCACGGTGGCGGGGGTTGCCCGCTCGCTCGGTGCGCCGGTCGTCGTCGTGCGGCCGAGCGGAGAGGCGGACTCGCTGATGACCGTCGTCGTCTCGTGGGAGCTCTGCTGGTACCGCTACGAGGTCGACCTCTCCGACGATGCGGCGGCCGTTCGTCTCGCCGGCCAGGGCTACGAGCTGGCCGAGATCGACGCTGCCGACTGCGCCGAGCCGAACGCCGCCGCAGACGAGTACGGAACGCTCGAGCCGGCCTGACCGCTAGCATCCCGCGCCGATGAGGGCTGGCCGGTGATCTACTGCGTGGTGCCCGCGGCGCTCGCGGACGAGCTCTACGACAGGCTCGCCGCCTACTACGCCGACGATCCCAACGTGACCGTGATCGTCGACCGCCGCAAGGGCGAGCGGCGCGCGCGCGGGGACGCGGGCGGCGGCAAGCGCCAGCTGCGCGATCGCCGCCAGCGTGCGTTCGCCGATCGTCAGGCGCGCCCGTCGGTCGGGCGCTGAGCCGGCAGGCGGCGATGAAGCTGGTCGTCCACGTCGACGGCGGCGCGCGCGGAAATCCGGGCCCGGCCGCGATCGGCGTCGTCGTCACCCGCGAGGACGGCGCGACGGTCGAGCAGCTGGGCGAGCCGATCGGCGTCACGACCAACAACGTCGCCGAGTACCGTGCGCTGCTGCGCGGGCTCCAGCGGGCGCGGGCGCTCGGCGCCGAGGAGGTCGAGGTCGTCGGAGACTCGGAGCTCGTCGCCAAGCAGGTCAACGGGCAGTACAAGGTCAAGCACGCCGGCCTCAAGCCGCTGCACGCGCAGGCGCTGGCGGCGCTCGCCGGCTTCGACCGCTGGCGCGTGCGGACGGTCCCGCGTGCGCAGAACGCCGCGGCCGACGCGCTCGTCAACGCGGCGCTCGACGCGGCCGCCTGAGCCCGCGCGCGCGGCGCGGCGCGGCGCGGCGTACGCGTGATGACGCACGCCGCGCCCGTTTTCGCTGAGCGGGTTGGCGCCGGGCGTCTGCGGGGATACCTGACGGTGCGCTCGAGAAAGGGGTGGCCGATGTCAGATCAGCGCGCGGTGGCGCACACCAGCCACCAGACGATTCGTCTCAGCAAGGGCAAGCACGCCTCGCCCAACGAGGGGGCCTGCGTGATGGAGCTCGCGTCGATGCTCGCCGGCGAGCCGTTCAGCGACCGGCCGGCGTCCGTCTGTCCCGTGATCGCGGGCTTCATGCGGGCCTACAACGACCGCATCGACGATGAGCGGCGTCAGGAGCTCTACCGCTACGCGGCCGAGGTCGTCGGCACCCGCGCCGTCTCCGAGGTCGAGCACATGCGCGAGCGGCGCTGCCTGGAGTGGGCCGAGGACATGCGCCGGCAGCGGCCGCGGCCGCTGCGATGGGTCGGCCGGAGCGGCCCGGGATCGATCGATCGGCGCCTCGGCCTGGACGCCGCGGGAACGTATGCCGCGCGCTCGATCCGCCGACATTCCGACCGCACCCATGCCGCCGCGCTCGCGCTCGTTGACGAGCTGATCGCGATGGGATCGGCGGGCGTCGAGAAGTCGCGCCGCACACCACTCGTCCGCGCGACGCCGGAATCGTCCGCGTCGGCGAGCGTCGATCTCCCGCCGCTCACGACCGGGTAGCGCCGCCGCCCGCCGCTCCGACGAGAGCGTCCACTCCGAGGGCGATCTCGTCGGGGCCGTCCGCGGGCGCGAGCAGCCAGTTGCCGCGCTCGTCGCGCCGCAGGAGGCCGCGCTCCGCCAGTCCGCCGAGCGCCGACGTGACCGACGGCCGCTGGGCGCCGACGAGCAGCGCGAGCTGGCGGTGCGTAAGCGGGAGGGGCACCATCACGCCCTCGGCGGTGACCTTGCCGAAGCGGTCGGCGAGGTGCCAGAAGAACGCCAGCAGGCGCGCGTCGACGCGCTTGAGGCTGTGGATGCTGACCGTCACGCCGAGATCGTGCGCGCGCTCGGTGACACGGGCCACGAGGGCCGTCATGAGCGCCGGCCAGTGGGCCGCCACGCGGATGAAGCGGCGGTCGAGGACGGCGAGCCGCGTCGGCTCGACGACGCGCCATCCCACCTCGTGGCGCATCGGCGCGTCGCCGCCGCGGTTGTCGAGCGGGCGCAGCAGCATGCCCGGCCCGATCAGCTCGCCGCAGCGCGCGTCGGCGATCGCGACGTCGCGAATCAGCAGGCCCTCGAGCACGAGCAGCCCGAGCTCGGCGTCGCTGGCGTCCTCCTCCTCGGGGTACCAGTCGCCGCTCGGCAGCTCGAGCACGGCGGCGACCGCGTGCTGGCGCGCGCGGGCGCGCTCGGACTCGGGCAGGACTCCGCGGAGCCCGGGGTCGTGGTCGAGCACGTAGACGAAGTGCTCGGGGGATCGGGTGGGCTCGCTGCTCGGCACGCTGGAGCTTCACGTACCCGTTCCGCGCGGGTTGCTCGCACGGATTTTCGAAGGCGGCCCGCGCCCGGCGGCCGCGCGGGCGTCGTCGGCACTGCGGGAGGCCGACGACGCCCGCGTCCGGGCGGCATCCCTACGGACGGATGATCGGACGGATGATGCTCATCGCTTGCTCACCTCCTCTCTGCTCTGCGTCGGACGCGTCAGGCCGCGCGTCCCGCGACGTAGACGAGCTTCGTGTGGACCTCCTCGTCGGCGTCCTTGTGCAGGACGCCGCCGGTGGACTGGCCCAGCACGGCTCGGCACGCGAGGCCGGCTGACGCCAAGGCTTGCCGGACCGTGGCCGGCGGGTGGTGGCGCTGGACGTGGCGGCTGACCGCGCCGCCGCCGATGCCGCCTGGGGGCCCGCCTCCGCCGGCCACGCGGCCGGCTCCGGCACCCCTGGGCGCGAGCTCGATCGAGGCCGCGCACAGCGCACCGGGCTGGATCGGCTCGGCCGTCTCGCCGCGCCAGACGGCGCCGGCGAGCGGCCGCTCGAAGATCGCGTCGAGCGCGAAGCCGGCGCGGTAGGTCGCCAGCGTGTTCGTGTCGAACACGTAGACGCCGTCGGGCGCCAGCAGCCGCGCGACGCTCGCGAACGCCGCCTCGAGGTCGGCGACGCTCAGGAGGTAGTTGACGGCGTCGTCGAGGCAGGTGACGAGTTCGAACGCGCCAAGTTTGGGCAGCTCGCGCATGTCGGCCACCAGCACCCGGTCGGGGTCGACGTCGTCGCAGCGCCGTGCGCGCTCGACCATCGCTGGGGAGAGGTCGCACGCCCACACGTCGTAGCCGCGCGCCAGCAGCGGGGCGAAGCTCTTGCCGGTACCGCACGCGACGTCGAGCACGCGCGGGCCGTTCGCCCCGTGGTTACGGGCGATTCGCTCGAGTCCGTCGATCCAGGCGTCGTGGTCGTAGCCGTCGGTGAAGTCGTCGTAGACCGGCGCGAGCTGCTCGTAGGCGAGCAGGGCCGGAGTCGCGGTCATGGTGGCCATGACCGCTAAGACCCGCCGAACGCTCACGAACGTTTCACATACTTCGTGAACTTCTACGCAACCTGAGCGATGCTGCGCATATGGCCGGAGCAAGCGAGGGGGACCGCTCGCATCCGCCGGGCGGAGACTGGAACTGGAAGCTCATGCGGGGCGTCGCGCTGCGCGAGGCGCGGCGATACCTCGGTGCGGCCCAGGATGTCGACGAAGCCGTGCAGGAGGCGCTCGTGCGCGCGTGGCGGCGGCGGGCGAGCTGCCAGGGCGACGACCAGATGCCGTGGATGCGCCAGATCGCCCGCAACGAGGCGCTGCGGATGCTCGAGCGGCGCAGACGGCGTTCGGAGTTCGAGCTGCTCGACGACGAGACGCTGCTGGCCGCGCTGCCCGACCAGGACGCGAGCCACGAGCAGGACGGGATGTTGCTCCGGATGGAGGTCGAGCGGGCGATGCGCCGCTTGAGCGTTGCCGATCGACAGCTGCTTGCTCTACGCTATGAGCGCGACCTGACCCAGCCGGAGGTAGCTCGCATGCTCGGAATCCCGGAAGGAACCGTCAAGATCCGACTCCATCGGCTTCGCGGACGGTTGCGCAAGGCATTGGACGCCCCCGTATGAAGCCTTACAGCGACATCAACGATCCGCGGCTCATCAAGGCGCTGGCGCACCCGCTGCGCGTGCGGATCCTCTCGATCCTCGAGACGCGCGACATGGCGAGCCCCAACGAGATGGCCGACGAGCTCGGCGTCTCGCTCGGCGTGATGAGCTACCACGTCCGGCGGCTGCACGCGCTCGGGTTCCTCGAGCTCGTCAAGCGCACGCCGCGCCGCGGCGCGATAGAGCACCACTACCGCGCGAAGGCGCGCCCGCACGTCACCGACGAGGGCTGGGCCGAGACTCCGTCGATCGTCAAGCGCGCGATGGTCGGCGCCTCGCTGCAGCAGATCACCGGCTTCATCAACACGGCAGCGGTCCAGGGCGGCTTCGACCGCGGCGACGCGCACCTGAGCCGAACCGTCGTCGCGCTCGACGAGCAGGGCTGGAGGCAGCTCGCGGGCGAGATGGCGAGATTGATGGAACGCGTCGACGCGCTGCAGGAGGAGAGCCTCGAACGCGTCAAGGCCTCCGGCGACGACGCCGAGGCCGTCATCAAGCGCAGCGCCGCCGTGCTGATGCTCTTCGAGGCCGAGGGCGTGCCCGAGCACGACCCGGCGCGCGACACCGGCGGCGAAGAGCGCCTCGGCCGGCGCTCCTCGCGCCGTCCGCGCTCGCTGCGGGCCGTCACCGCGGCCGACGGCGACTGATCCGCCGCCGGTATACTCGCGATTCGTTGCGGATGTAGCTCAGTTGGCTAGAGCGTCTGCTTGCCATGCAGAAGGTCGAGGGTTCGAGTCCCTTCATCCGCTTCACACGAAAGGCCCGCTCCGGCGGGCCTTTCGGTTTCTCGGGGACGGAAGCTCGGCAGTGGTCTTGAGGCGGGAGTACCAGCCGGGAGTACCAACGGCGACGCGCGCGCCTGTAGGCACAGCGGTGAGGAACCGGAAACGGCGCGTCGCCGGCATCACATGTGAGCGTCAGGCGCTTCGCTCCGCCGCACGCGTCATGCTTAGGACGTGGCACGCGCAGATCTCCTCGTCCATCTGGTTCGCTCCGCGCGAGAGCACGACCAGGCGACGCTGCAGCGCACCGTCGAGTCGCTGATCGCCGAGGAGCGCGGCAAGCAGCACCATGTCCTCGCCGAGCGACTGGAAGACGCACTCCGGCAAGGCAGCAATCTGGCCTCGCTGCCTGTGACTGAGAATGGCGCACACGCCGGCGCTGGCTTTTCGGTGTTGGTTCCACAGAAGCGTCTCGACGATCTGGTTCTCCCTGATGCAGTCCGGGTAGCGACCGACGAGCTGATCGAGGAGCAGCAGCGCATGGAGCTCCTGCGAGCAAACGGCCTTGAGCCACGACATCGAGTACTGCTTGTGGGGCCTCCCGGGAACGGCAAGACATCGCTCGCCGAGGCGATCGCAGAGGCGCTGTTCCTTCCCTTGATCTGCGTGCGCTACGAGGAGGTCATCGGCAGCTACCTGGGAGAAACCGCCTCACGGTTGGCGGCTGTGTTCTCGACAGCGCGTACGCGGCGCTGCGTGCTGTTCTTCGACGAGTTCGACGCCGTTGCAAAGGAGCGTGGTGACGAGCACGAGACGGGCGAGATCAAGCGTGTGGTCAGCTCGCTCCTGCTGCAGGTCGACGCGATGCCCAGTCACACCGTCGTGGTTGCCGCCTCTAACCACGCTGAGTTGCTCGACCGCGCCGTGAATCGTCGGTTCGAACTGCGTCTTGAACTTCCAGTTCCCGGCAAGATTGCGCGCATGGCTTGGATCGAGCGATTTCTCGCTGACTTCGACGAGCCGGCCGGTATGTCGGCCGAGACGCTGGCGCGCAAGACCACAGGCGCGAGCTTTTCGCAGCTGGAGGACCTCAGCGCCGATGTCCACCGTCAGCGCGTGCTCCGTCCAGGCTCCTCGCTGCGGCGTTTGCTTCCAGAGCGGCTGACTCGATGGAAGGACACAAGCGCCTTGGAGGCGCATGCCTGACCTCCCGGCGCTTCCGCTCGGGAGTCCCAGTCGGCGGCAGCGCATCACGAGGGGCGGCCCTCGGCCAAGATTGCAGGGGCCCGGGCCTGCCCGGCAGCAGGATCGGTTGGGCGACTCGCTCAGACGTCTGACAGACCTGTTCGCAGCAGGAAACGCGGACACGACAAGCCAGCCTGCTGCTGATCCGGAGCAGGTCTTGGTGTTCGAGATCGCGGGCGAGGTGACCGACTTCGTCAAAGCGGTCGGAAATGTGCCAGGACTGGAGTTCCTTGCCGAGGAGGCTCAGGATCGATTGGAGCCAGACGAGGACTTCGCGGCGGTCGGCAAGGACGATAGGAGGCATCCTTACGATCGCCAGCTGTACCTGGTCATCAGCGACACAACAGCCTGGCAACAGCTGCTCGGGCTTTGGGACGACTTCCAGAGCGGGAAATCACTTCCTCGCGGCTTGGCGCCATTTGGTCATCTCTTCAGCCGCCTCAAGACGCTGCGTCCATGGGACGACCGCGACCGACTGGAGCGATCAGGAGCGCTGGAGGCATGGGCAGCGGAACTGGATGGCCTCAGAGACGATCTCGTGGAGTTTGAGATCGAGCTGTTCTTGCGGCAAGACGAACGCAAGCGAGACGCGGCGCTGCTGGAGCTGCGGACCGGCATCGAGGCACACAGAGGCTCCATCATCGCTAGCTCGGTACGGCCTGAGATCGGCTACCACGGCGTACTCGCACGAGTTCCGGCGCGCTTCCTGATCGATTCAGTGGCATCCCATCAGGTGCGGTGGCTGAGAACCGGCGGGGTGCGGTTCTTCCATGCGGTTGGCCAGTTCGCAGCTGTCGCTGCCGACCCAGATGACTCAACCGAGGGAGAGACCCAAGGTGCCGTCACGGAAGCAAGGCCAGGCCAGCCCCGCATAGCCGTCCTCGACGGCGTCCCAATGGGAGGGCACACCCTCCTGAGAGACCGCATTGTCCTGGACGATCCCGAGGACTGGGAGGCACTCAGTCCTGCTGAACGCCGGCGTCACGGAACTGGCATGGCATCAGTTGTCGTCCACGGGGACCTGAACGCTTCTCAGCGCCCTCAGCCAGTCCCGATCTACGTGCGCCCGATCCTTTGGGACCAGTCTCCATCCTGGGTACAAGGTGGGCGGGAGGAGCTTCCACGCGATCGCCTTGCGGTCGATCTGCTGCATGAGGCGATCGTCCGCCTGTACGAAGGGGAGGCGGTAGCCCCTGCGGTGCGAGTGGTCGTCATCGCAGTGGGCGATGCCGTCTGTCAGTTCGATCGATTCGTCAGCCCACTCGCACGCCTGCTGGACTGGCTGTCAGCCCGCTTCGGGATCCTGCTGCTCGTCTCGGCCGGAAATCACCTGGAGGATCTGACCTTGCATGGCGAGGTCGACGGATCGAACATCGAGGAGTTGCAGCACGAAGTTCTCTGCGCTCTGCAACGTTCGGCCGGACTTCGGCGCTTGTTGTCGCCCGCCGAGTCCGTCAACGCACTGACGATCGGCGCTGCGCACAGCGACTCCGTGACTGCGCTCGGCGACGACGGCCGGTTGGACCCCATCCTTACAGCGGACCTTCCGAACGTCTCCAGCGCGCTTGGTGGGGGCATCCGACGGGCCGTCAAGCCCGATCTACTGCTGCCTGGCGGTCGCCAACTTCTCGCTCGCCAACCGGCCACAGGGACGGACGGGCGTAGGTTCACGATCACCGCCACGAGGCGCCCTCCTGGCGTTCGCATGGCGGCACCAAGCGTACGGCCAGGGCAGGTAGACGCAACGTGGCATGACACCGGGACGAGCGTGGCGACTGCTCTGGCGGGCTACTACGCAGGACACCTGCTTGAGGACATCGACGGGCTTCGTCGGCAATGGGGAAGCGACATGCCCCCATCGGACCTTGACGCGGTGCTCGTCAAGGCGGCCTTGGTGCATGGCGCGAGATGGGGCACAGCAAGAGCGTTGATCGACCCGGTCGCCGAAGAAACAGCCGGCAGGAGAAGCCGGCAGATGGTTGCCCGAATGGTCGGCTATGGTCGCTCGTCGCCCGAGCAGGTTCTGCGCTGCGACGACCACCGTGTGACGGCATTCAGCGCAGGCACCCTCGTCGATGGCGCTGCCGATGCATACCGGTTCCCATTGCCTGCGAGCCTTGCGTCGCGCACGGCGCTTCGTCGACTGACCATCACCCTTGCTTGGCTGACGCCGATCAACCCGGAGCATCGGGCGTACCGCAGGGCCGCCCTTGCTGTCGAGCCTGGTGGACTGCCCAACTCCTTCGGTGAGCGGATGGACGTGGGCGCCTACGACGGTCGGCGAGGGACAGTCCAGCACGCGGTCCTTGAGGGCAGACGAGCGGTGCCGTATGCGCCCTCCAAGACCATTGAGCTCGTCGTCTCGTGCCGAGCCGATGCTGGTGTTCTCGAGGCTGCCGTTCCGTACGCGCTGTTCGTGACCCTCGAGGTTCCGCAAGGCATTCAGCTGCCGATCTATCAAGAAGTCCGTCAAGGCCTCCGGGTACCGGTTGCGATTCGTTCGGCCTGAGCGCGGCGGCCCGTGAGCAGGGAGTACCGCGGGGAGTACCGTTTGAGGCCACCACGACGCGAAACCCGTTTGTCTGCTGGCAGAAGGTTCTCCCAAAATCCGACAACCTTCTGTCTAGGCCCGGTTGCCATGCAGAAGGTCGTGGGTTCGAGTCCCATCATCCGCTCCTCGCGAAAGGCCCGCCACGGCGGGCCTTTCGGCTTTCTCGGAGGGAGCGGACGCTGAGCTGCGGGCTGGCCGTGACCGCCGCGCGGCGGCTGAGGGACTCTCCTCTGCGATGGATGATGGCCGGTTCGACTTGGACTCGGCCGCGGTCGGCCGCCTCAACGGCCCCACGAGCATCGCGTGAGCGCCCGGCTGTGGGATGGCCGGCGCCCGGTGCTGGTCGACACGTCTGCGTGGATGCTGGCGCGGTCTGAGACGCTGCCGCTAGCACGCTGGTGTCTCGGACGCTCTGCCGTCATCGCCTCTGCTCGCCTGTTGGCGCCAGAGCACTTGAGAGAGAGGATAGGTTTCGTGTCCCGATCGGGTACCCGGCAGGGAACAGCGTTCCGTGACGAGGGTGGAGGTCTCGGATGCGGGCAGACGCCTCGGGCTGTGGGGACCACGAAGCTTTACGCCTCGGCCCGGGCGGCGATCAAATCGACGTGAAGCTGTCCTGGAGCTGGCGTCGCCTCCCGCCTCCCCCTGCCAGGGAGCGACGTCGCCGTCCCGGTCCTCGTTGACGCACGCGGGGGCTGGGGCGAGCGAGCGGGTTTGGCGGGCGCCGACCGCCCGTTGGCCGGAACCGGTGCAGTTCGCCTCCCAGCGACACCGAGGCCGCCGCGGGCGCGCGGACGCGGACCGGGGAAGGACGCCCGCTTGCGGGCAGGTCCGCTCCGCGCGAGCGGGACTCTCTCCCGAGCCCAGTTCCGCGTGGTCGGCGCTCGCCGGCCCGCTCACCACGAGCGGGATCCGTAGAGGAGGCAGCATGGTTGGATCGAAACACGCGAGGAGACCTGCGGGCGAGCGCGTCGTGCTCGCGCCAGGCCGCGAGCGGGCGGCGCCGGCCGCGCGGATGTCGGCTGGCGAGCGTCACGCGCTCGCCCTGCGTCAATCGCTGCGGCTTGCGCAACGCTGCGCGGATGTGGGCGACTACGACCGCGCGCTTGCGTGGCTGAGCATGATCGAGTTCATCGAGCGCGGGCTGCCCGACCGCTGGCACACCACGCGCGAGCAGTGGATCGCCGCGCGCGAGGCCCAGTTGCGCACGGACGAGGAACAGCTCGAGCCCGACGGCCGCCGAGCCGGCTTGTCAGGACGCTGGCCCGGCTGACTGGGCAGTCGCCGCAGGACGAGATTCGTCAGCGGTCGGGCCCCGCGAGCATTGACGGCGGGCCGTGACGGGTCCTCGCGCCGACGATCGGGCGCGCGGCCGTCCGTGCGCACGCGGCGCGGAGTCGAGCCGCCGCGAGATCCTCGAGCAGGAAGCTGCTCGCGCTCGCTTCGGCGGGCCGCTCGCCGTGCGTGCCCGTAGCATCTGCACGGTGAGCGCCGCCGCGACAGCGCCTGCCGTGCTGCACCTCTCGCTCGTCGTCGGCGCGCCGCTGCGCGACACCGACGGCGAGCGGCTCGGGCGGGTGGAGGATCTGCTCGTGCGGCTGGACGATCCCGGCTACCCGCCGATCACCGGGTTCCTCGTGCTCGTTGCGCGGCGGCGCTCGTTCCTGCCGGCCGAGCTGGTCGAGGACATCGGGCCGAACGGAGTGGTGCTGCGCAAGGCGAAGCTCGACCTGCGGCGCTTCGAGCGCCGGCCCGGGGAGGTGCTGCTGGGGCACGACGTGCTCGACCACCAGCTGATCAACGTCGACGGCGCGCGGCTCGTGCGCGCGAACGAGATCGAGCTGGCGCGCGTCGAGGGCTGGTGGCGCGTCGTCGGCGTCGACACCGGGCCGCGCGGCGGCGTGCGCCGGCTGCTGCCGCGCCCGCTCGGGCGCCGCGTGGCGCCTGGGACCTTCCTCGACTGGGCGAGCATCGAGCCGTTCGTCGGCCACGTCCCGAGCGTGCGGCTGCGCGTCCCGCACCCGAAGCTCGCGAAGCTGCACCCGGCGCAGATCGCCGACCTCGTGGAGGCCGCCTCGCACCGCGAGGGCGAGGAGATCATGCAGGCGGTGCGCGGTGCCGACGCCGAGCGCGAGGCGGACGTCTTCGAGGAGCTCGACGAGCAGCATCAGGTCGAGTTCATCCGCGAGCGCGCCGACGCGGAGGTCGCCGCGGTCATCGGCCGGATGGCGCCCGACGACGCCGCCGACCTGCTCGCCGAGCTGGAGGACGAGCGCCGCGAGCGCGTGCTGATGGCGCTGCCGGCCGCCAAGCGCGTGAAGGTGCGCGCGCTGCTCGGCTACGACCCGGCGCTCGCCGGCGGCCTCATGAGCACCGACTTCATCTGCCTCTACCGGCATGCGACGGCGGCCGAGGCGCTCGAGCGGGTTCGTCGCGCGGACGTGCCGGCGGAGCTGCTGACGACGATCTTCGTGATGGACTCGCACCGCCAGCTGGAGGGCTCGGTGGCGCTCGCGACGATCGTGCGCGCCGCGCCGGACGCGAGCCTGCTCGAGCTTGCCGGCCCGGGGCGGCCGTCGCTGCGCGCCGACGCCGACTTCGAGGAGGTCGCGCGCCTGATGGCCGACTTCAACCTGACCGCCGCCGCGGTCGTCGACGACGATCAGCAGATGATCGGCGTGATCACCGTCGACGACGTGCTGGAGACGATGCTGCCGAAGGGCTGGCGGCGGCGCTTCGGGCTGCTGGGCGACGAGTAGCGGCGCGTAATCGGATTTCAACGCGCCAGGCGATAGGGTGCCCGGCCGTGAGCGCGTGGAGCGGACAGGTTGATGGCGGCCCGAGTACCGGCTGCCCTGCGTCGTGCCGGGTCGGCCGTCCGCGGCCGGCCGCGCCTGCCTGCGCGCCTCACCGCCCGGCGTAGCCGTCTGATCGCGCTGCTCGGGCTGCTCGGCCCCGGCCTCATCGCCGCCAACGCCGGCAACGATGCCGGCGGCATCGCCACCTACTCGCAGGTCGGCGCGAAGTACGGCTACGACCTGCTGTGGATGATGGTCGTGATCACCGTCTCGCTCGCGATCGTGCAGTCGCTCGCGGCGCGGATGGGGACGGTCACCGGCAAGGGGCTGGCGGAGCTGATCCGCGAGGGCTACGGGATCCGCTGGTCGGCGTTCGCGACGACCGCCGTGCTCGTCGCCAACTTCGGCATCTGCATCTCGGACTTCGTCGGGATCGGCGCGGCGCTCGGGCTGGCCGGCGTCCCGGCGCAGGTGAGCGTGCCGATCGCGGCGGCCGCGATCTGGCTGATCATCGTGCGCGGCTCCTACCGCTCGGCCGAGCGCGTCTTCATCTGGCTGACGATCCCGTTCTTCGCCTACCCGGTCGCGGCGATCCTCGCGCATCCCGACTGGGGGCAGGTCGGGCGCTCGCTCGTGGTGCCGCACGTGCACGCCTCCAGCGCCTACCTGCTGCTGTTCATCGCGACCGCGGGCACGACGATCACGCCCTACATGCAGCTCTACCTGCAGTCGGCGACGGTCGAGCGCGGCGCGCGCGTGGAGGACATCAAGAGCGAGCAGCGCCAGGCGATCTCGGGCGCGATCTTCGCCGACCTGATCGCCGCGTTCATCATCATCGCCACCGGCGCGACGCTCTACACGCACGGCATCCACTCGATCGACTCGGCCGCGCAGGCGGCGAAGGCGCTCGAGCCGTTCGCCGGCCAGTACGCCGAGGCGCTGTTCGGGATCGGCCTGCTCGGCGCGAGCCTGCTCGCCTGCGCGATCCTGCCGATCGCGACGAGCTATGTCGTCTCGGAGTCGCTCGGCTTCGAGAAGGGGCTCGGCGCCTCGCCGCGGCAGGCGCCGGTGTTCGTCGGCGTCATCACCGCGATGATCGTCGTCGCGACGATCGTCGCGGTGATCCCCGGCATCCCCGTCATCAACCTGCTGATCGGGGTGCAGGTCGTCAACGGGCTGCTGCTGCCGATCAACCTCTTCTTCATCTGGCGCCTCTCGCGCAACGAGGAGCTGATGGGCGAGCACCGCAACCGCGGCCTCGCCGACGGCGTCACGGCCGCGACGGTGCTGTTCACCTCAGCCCTGTCGCTGACGCTCGTCGTCGTGACGCTGACGGGCGGCGCCTAGAACGCGAAGACGAGCGTGCAGATCGCGCCGGCGACGATGCAGTAGACGCCGAACGGCGTGAGGCGGTTCGTCTCGAAGAACCTCAGCAGGAACTTGACCGCGAAGAAGGTCGTCAGCGCGGCCGCGAGCGCGCCGACGAGCGCCGGCCCGCGCACGCCGTTCCCCGCCGAGCCGAACAGGTCGGGCAGCTTCAGCAGCGCCGCGGCGCCGATGATCGGCGTCGCGAGCAGGAAGCCGAAGCGGGCGGCGTCCTCGTTCGAGAGCCCGACCAGCAGGCCGCCGCCCATCGTGATGCCCGAGCGCGAGATGCCCGGGACCAGCGCCGCCGCCTGCGCGCCGCCGATCGCGACCGCCTGGCGCCAGCTGACGGTCTCGGCGATGTGGCGGTCGTGGTCGCCGAGCTCGTCGCCGGGCTGCGGGGCGCGCTTGCGCCAGCGCTCGAACAGCAGCAGCAGGATCCCGTTGAGGATCAGGAACGCGGCGGCCGAGGCGGCGCTCGCGAACAGCGTGCGCAGCGAGTCCTGGAACAGCACGCCGATGAGCCCGGCCGGGATCGTGCCGACGACGAGCAGCCAGCCCAGACGCGCGTCGACGTCCTCGCGGCCGATCTCGCGGTCGCGCAGCGAGCGGCCGATCCCGCGCAGGATCCGCAGCCAGTCTCTGAGGAAGAAGAAGAACAGGACGATCGCCGTCGCGAGATGGGTCGCGATCAGGAAGGTGAGGAAGAACTCGTCGTTCTGGTGGATGTTCCAGCCGAGCAGCCGCGGCAGCACGACGCCGTGGCCGAGGCTGGAGATCGGGAACGGCTCGGCGACCCCCTGCACGAGGCCGAGGACGATCGCCTGGAAGTAGCTGATCGGGTCGTGCACGCGGCTCAGGCGTCGGCGGGACGCGTCGGCCCGCTCTGGAACCACGCGAACGCGAAGCAGCCGAGCCCGAGCAGCAGCGCGGCGATGCCGTGCTTGGTGTGGTGGTGCGTGGAGCCGGCGCTGTGGCCGGGGAAGAACGACGGCAGCGCCCCGGCGCTGTCGACGAAGTAGATCCCCGCCACCACCAGCAGCAGGATCCCGAGCACGATCGCAGGGGGGATGAGCTTGCGATTCTTGTTCATGGGCGCGACACGATAGGGGGAGCGGTGGATTCCATCACGTCGGACAGGGCGGTGCGGCGCCGCGCCGCCCGCTCAGACGCCCGCGCGGTCGCCGTTGCCGCCGGCGCCGGCGAGCGCGCGCGCGCCGGTCTCCAGATCCGCGCGCGGCGGTCCGCTCTCGATCACGATCCGGCACGGCCGTCTCGCGAGCAGGTAGGTCGCGGTCGGCCCGAGCGCGTGCTCGGAGGGCGGCGCGTGGCTCGTGCCGAGGTAGATGATCTCCGAGCGGTTGCGCTCGGCCTCCTCGACGAGCGCGGCGCCGGGGTTGCGCGCGCGCAGCAGGCGCGTGTGGACCTTCTTCACGCCCGCGCGCTTGCCGGCGATGCGGGCGGCCTCGAGCACGCCCAGCCCGACCTGCTCCTCGTGCTCGAGGTGGGCGTCGAGCGGCAGGTTCGCGGGGACGCGCAGCACGTAGACGCAGTCGATCGGCGCGTCCGGGCCGACGAGCCTCGCGGCGGCGCCCAGCGCGGCGCCGTCGACGTCGGTCGAGAACAGCGGCACGAGCGCCGAGCCGTACTCAAGCTCCTTGAACCAGGCGGGCGGCAGGCGGTGGGGAAGCCGGTGCGTTTCCCACGGGTCGCAGCCGATGCGGCGGCGGTAGAGGAAGTAGCCCACGACGCCGATCGTCAGCCAGCCGGCGCCGATGTAGCGCGCGTCGCCGTGCAGCACGATCAGCGAGACCCACGTCGCGAACGTGCCGATCCCGCCGACCACCGCGCCGACCGGGATCTCGTAGCCGCGCACGCGCACGTTGCCGCCGAGCTTGTACGGCCGCTCCGCGTCCGGCTGGCGCACGCGCAGGATCACCACCGACGCGTGCGCGATCGTGAAGGACATCATCGCGCCGAAGCTGTAGACGTTGCCGAGGAAGCTGTTGGAGCCCTGCAAGAGCAGCACGCACGCGATCGCGCTGAAGAAGACGATCGTGAACCACGGCGTGCGATAGCGGCGGTGCAGCCGCGCGAAGACCTTCGGCAGCTGGCGGTGCTCGGCGAGCGACCACGACAGCCGCGAGATGCCGATCATGCCGGCGTTCGTCGCGATGATCAGGATCGTCGCCGCGAGGATCGCGACGTAGTAGGAGAGCGCCTTCGTCATGCCGGCGGAGAGGTGGAAGGCGGCGATGATCCCCAGCACCGGGTCGCTCTGGTAGGTCGTGCCGAGCTGCGTCGTGTACGCGCCGGCGTGGTGGACGACCGGCAGCGCCGAGATGCCGATCGTCGTCATGCCGGCGTAGACGCCGAGCACCGCGACGAGCAGCAGGTTGACCGTCTTGGGCACGTCCCTGCCCGGGTCGCGGGACTCCTCGGCCATGTTCGAGACCGTCTCGATGCCGGTGTAGGCGAGCATCGAGATCGAGACGGCGAACAGCAGCTGGCTGGCCGTCGGGGCGGTGCCGAGGTGGATCTGGTTGACCAGCAGTCCCGGGTGCAGCACGAGCACCGCGCCGATCGCGACGAGGATCACCTGCGTCACGAGGTCCGCGACCGCGAGCCCGACGTTGAGCTTCGCCGACTCGCCGAGCCCGCGGATGTTGACGCCCACCAGCAGCGCGATCACGACCATGCCGCCGAAGATGTCGCCGGGGTTGTGCCCCAGCGCCGGCCAGAACGCGCTCAGGTAGTGCGGCACGAAGAAGGCCGAGATCGCGATCGTGATGATGTAGTCGAGCGACAGCGCCCAGCCGGCGACGAACGAGGCGACCTCGTTGATCGCATGGCGCGCGAACGACGAGGAGCCGCCCGCCTCGGGGAACATCGACGCGGCCTCGGCGTACGTCTTCGCGGTCAGCGCGAAGAGGCCGCCGGCGAACATGAAGACGACCGGCGTCAGGCCGAGCGCGTAGGCGGCGACGAGCCCGAGCGAGTAGTAGATCGAGGAGCCGAGGTTCCCGTAGGCGGTTGCGAACATGCCGGGCACCCCGACGGTCCGGCGCAACCCATGCGACTCGACTCTGGCCATGCGTGCTCTGCGAGCTTCGGGGCGGCGGCGTGAAGAAAACATCAAGATCGGCCGCGACGCCGTGAAGATGGCGTCAAGGCGGTCCGGTGGCGCTGCGCGCCGCCCGCGCGTATGCTCGGCCGAGCCCACGACGAAGGAGGCGAGGCGGTGAGCACTGCACAGTCGAGATGGGGAACCGGCGTCAACGCGGAGGCGATCGAGGCGTGGGACGGTCCGCTCTACGACCGCTTCGTGCGCTACCGGCACATCGTCACCACGGGTCTCGGCGCGCATGGCGACGCGGCGCTCGCGCTCGCGCCGCCGCTGCCGGGCCAGCACGTGCTCGACATCGGCTGCGGCTTCGGCGACACGACGCAGCAGATCGCGCAGCTCGTGGGCCCGGACGGCGAGGCGGTCGGCGTCGACGCGGCGGCGCGCTTCGTCGAGACGGCCGCGCGCGAGGCCGCGGAGGCGGGCATCGCAAACGCGCGCTTCGCGGTCGCCGACGTCGAGACGACTGCCTTCGAGGAGCGCTTCGACTACGCCTTCTCGCGCTTCGGGACGATGTTCTTCGCCAACCCGGTGGCGGCGATGCGCAACGTCCGCGAGGCGCTCGTACCGGGCGGACGGCTCGTGATGGTCGTGTGGCGGCGGCGGATCGACAACGACTGGCTCTACCGCGCGCAGACGATCGTCGAGCAGATCGTCGAGCGCCCGGAGGAGCACGACGAGCCGACCTGCGGCCCCGGGCCGTTCTCGATGGCCGACGCGGACACGACGAGCGACATCCTCCAGCGGTCCGGCTTCGTCGACGTAGCACTGCGGCGCTGCGACCTGCCGATCCTCGTCGGCGACGACGTCGAGGAGGCGATCGAGCTGGCGATGGCGCTGGGCCCGGCGGGGGAGCTGCTGCGGCTCGCGGGCGATCGCGCCGTGCACCTGCACGGGCAGGTGCACGACGCGCTGCGCGCGGGCTTCGCCGAGTACGACGGGCCGGCCGGCGTGCGTGCGCCGGCGTCGACGTGGATCGTGACGGCGGCAGTGCCGGAGGCGGCTGGGGCCTGAGCGACGCATGAGGCGCCGCGGGCCCGCGGGCCCGCGTTGCTACCGTCGGGCGCCATGCCCGCGCGCCCGCTCCGACCACAGCCGCTCGCCGCGCTGACACTCGCCTGCGCGGCCGGTCTCGTCGTGCTGTACCTCGTGTTCGTGCGCACGCACGCGGGCCAGCGGGTCGACGAGGCGGCGCTCGCCGGCCGGCTCGCCTCCCCGCGCGCACGCGCTGCCGCAAGCGACCTGCTGACGACGATCAGCGTCGGTTCGGTGGCGCTCGTGCTCGCGCTGCTGGCGGGCCAGGCGCTCGTGCGCCGGAGACTGGCGCTCGCGGTCGTCGCGCTTGCGGTGATCCTGGGGGCAGTCTCGACGAGCGAGCTGCTCAAGCATGCGCTGCTGATGCGGCCCGAGCTCGTGGCGTCGCCGATCCCGCAGAACAGCTTCCCGAGCGGGCACACGACGACGGCGTTCGCCGTCGGGGTCGCGGCGGCGCTGGCGGCGCCGATCCGCTGGCGTCGGCTCGCGGCGGCGGGGGCGTTCCTGTACGGGACGGCGATCGGCGTGGCGACGATCGCGGCCGGCTGGCATCGCCCGAGCGACGTGGCGGGCGCGCTGCTGGTGGTGACCGGCTGGGCGGCGGCGGTCGTCCTGGCGGTGACGCTTGCCGACCGCGGCGCGTTCGGCCGCGAGCGGGCCGGGGAGGAGCGGGGCGCCGCGCGCTCGTCGTGGGCGCGCAGCGGGGATCTGAAGGGCTACGTCGTCGTCGCGCTGGGAGCGCTCGCGCTCGGCTGGGTCGCCACGGTCGCGATCGTCGCCGGCCACCGCGCCGGCGCGATCGAGCTGACGAAGCTCAACGCCGCCTTCGTCGCCGCCTGCGCGGGCATCGCGGCGCTGGCGGCGCTGCTGCTCGCGACGCTTCTGACCGTGCTGCGCGAGGCGCTGCCGGCGGCGCGTGCGTGAGCGCCGCAGAGGCGACGACCGGAATCGAACCGGTGTACACGGCTTTGCAGGCCGCTGCGTAGCCACTCCGCCACGTCGCCCAGAGGGCCCATAGCGTAGTCGACCGCCGCCTCCCGCAGCCCGCCACCATCACGCCGCCGCACGCGCCCGCGCGTTGCTAGGCTTGCCTCTCCCAGGGCGATTAGCTCAGCTGGGAGAGCGCCGCCTCGACAAGGCGGAGGTCACTGGTTCGAGCCCAGTATCGCCCATTGCGCAAACTGCTGCCCGGCAAGGCTTGTCGGCAGCGGGGCTCTACGGTGGGTCCGGTAGCGGGTTGATCGTGTCGGCGTCCCACGTGATGGACTGGTCGTCGGCGACGGGCAACACCTCAAGCTGACCGTCTGTGAGGAGCGCCTCGATCGCTCTTTTGCTCCCACCGACATATGTCGTCATGAGGTCGATGTCGGTGCTCACGCACCAGCTCCGGTCCGCCGGCCACCACAGGCTCGGCGGGTTACGCAGGCAGAGGCTCGAAGGACCGTCGTGCGGTTCATAGAAGTCTTCGATCGCACGAAGCTGGCCTTGCAGCAGTCGCATCGGCCGATTCGGCAGCTCGAGCGACGCTGCGCTGTCGAGCAGCCCGCGCCAGGCTGCGACCTCGGCGTCGAAGGCGTCTCGTGCATGCTGCCGAGCCTCGTCTGGCGTTCCTTGCGGGACGAAGAACAGCGGCCCTGGGATTCCCCAGCCCTCCCATACGGCGAAGAACGACATGCTCGGGTCGTTCGCGTGCTCGGCGAGGATCCCCGCGAGCCGCTGCGCGACCTCGCGCGGTAGCTCTCCCGTCGACGGCGGCTGGTCCCAGAGCCCCGGCTGGATCGAGCGGTACTGGTACTCCCACGAGCCGGTGATCGATCCCCACTCCGCCGCCGAATGCATCGTGCGGTCGTTGGCCTCCGCAACCTCCGCCCAGCGGACCTCCACCCCGTCCTCGCCCGCGCTACGCCACGCGGGATGGAAGACGCGCGCATATGCCTCGAACACGGGCGGGACCTGGAAGCCGACCGTGTAGTCGAAATCCCGCAACGCGGCTCGGACCCATCCGGCGCACCGAACGTCACACGCGGGCCTCAGGTGGCCAACCTGCCGCCGACTCATCACCTCAGAATGCTACGGGCACGTCGGTCAACCGAGAACCAGTTGCGCCGCGACTACGCGGTTTGCGCGACGCCAAGTTCTCTCCACTTCGCAAGCCGCTCCCCCGTAGAGAGGTCTTCTGAGGGTGGCTTGCGGTACAGCGGCCCTCGCGCTGGCGTCGTCAGCCGGACGCGAGGCTTCAGCGGGCAGCACGGCGCGCGTCGCCCCCGATGCAAATGCGTGCTGTGTAGACGAGAGGCGTTGCGCTCGTCAGGCTCCGGAGCATGTCCGGGCTCACCCTCGCCGAGTTGACCTACGAGCAGGCGCAAAAAGCGCTTGAGCAGCAGGAGCGTCAAGTCAACGAGCTGCGTCAGCGCACCGGCACGCTGCTCGGAGCCGCTGCGCTGACAGCATCCTTCTTCGGCGCGACGGCATTGCGTCGCGACGGCGTTGGCATCCCGGTCGTCCTGGCAGGGATCGCCTTGGCGGTTACCGTGCTGAGCGGGCTCTACGTGCTCTGTCCGCACGAGCTGAAGTTCGCGTCTGACGCACGCCGGCTTTATGACCGCCTTGCGCCGGACAGAGACGATCCCGAACGCCTGCACCTGCGCCTCGCGTTCGGGCTCCGCGACGCTCGAGAGCAGAACGGAAAGCGCGTTGCTCAGCTCCTGCGCTGCCTTTCGATCGCCGCTGGCGCCCTCGTGATCCAGATTGTCTGCTGGGCGTGGGCGCTGGCGCTACTGTGAGGTTCGATGAAACCGAAGCCTGACACCGCATCCGCCCCCAAGCCGGCGCTTCCTTCGGAGAGCATCCCGCCCGTACCTCCATCGGTGTTCATCCCGGAGACGCGCGGAGCGAACCCGCCGCATCAGAGCTAACCAGCGGAACCCGGGCACCTGTGCAGCGTCCAACGCATGTCCGGGAAGGCTCTCCCGCGTCGGCGGTGATCCCCCTGGGGCTCCGTCGTTCATGCATGGTTGAGTTGTCCCGTAGATCGAGCTGGGTCGAGCGCCGCGGAGCGGTACAAGCGCGTCAGCGACTTCGTCAAGCACTACGGATACGAGCCGGACCCAAACGACCTCCGCGACACGGCAGAGGAGCTGTACGCCGAGGTCGGGTACATCGCAATGACGCTCGTCAGGGCCAAGATCCAACGCGAAGCTGTAGCCGCGCCGCAGGTCAGCTCACAACGCCGATCGCCAAGGCGTCGCTGCCACTGCCGGATGGGTTGCGCGGACGCCAAGTTCTCTCCACTTCGCAGCCGGTACAGTCAGCCGCCGTGGCTGGTTCTTGCCGTCCCAAGCACGAGATGCTCGAAGGCGTCGGTGCGTGACGCTCCTCGTCGACCCCGGTCCGCTCGTCGCCCTCGCAGACGCCGATGAACCGCGACGCGAGCCGATCCTCTCCACGACGCACCACGAGCCCGCCTCCGCCTCGCGATTCGCCATCGCCCAGCACGAGTCCGGGCGCCAGCAGTAATCGTAAGCGTCGTGCGACTCAGAGCTTGACCCTCGTCGTCAGGCTGCGGTAGCCGGGATGGCTGACGGTGACCTTGACGTGGTCGCCCGCCGATCCGCCGATCGTGAGCTTCGCGGACCCCTTCGAGTTGGTTGTCTTGCTCGTGCCCTTTGCGGACACCTTCGCTCCGGCGACGGCATCGCCCGCATCCGTGACCGTGACCCCGAGCTTGAACTTCCCGCCGCCGAGGCTCGTCGCCGTGACGGTCGCGGACAGCTCCGGAAGCAGCCGCGCGTAATAGATCCCCTCCACCAGCGGTCCCTTGCTGTCGGGCGTCCCGCTCATCAGCAGGTCGAGCGGTCCCAGGCGCCCGTCGCCGGAGAGGGTGAACAGGTCTGCCCAGGTGAAACGGGCGGTCTGGATCGGCTCGAAGCGCGTGACGGCCTTGTTGGAGCGGGTGAAGGCGGTGATCCCGTGGCCGTTGATCTCGCCGGCCCAGGTCACCCAGATCCGGCCGTCAAGGCTCGTGGCGACGCTGCTGACCTTCGCGTGCAGACCCTTGACCGACCCCACCGCCACGGAGCCGCCGCCGTAGCGCAGCAGCCGGACGTGCGTCGTGGGACCGAAGTCCGCCGCGTAGGCCGCGAACACGCCGGGCCCGGCATCGCGGCCGGCGAGGATGAGCGGGGCGCCCGTCCCATATTGAGACGGGATCGGGGCTTTCTGCGCCGCGCCCGTGGTCGGCGCCGCCTGCTGAAGCCAGATGCCCCCGCTGCCGGCGTTCGAGTCCCAGCTCGCGACGACCGCGCCCGTCTTGGCGTCGACGGCCGAGGCGGTGTTGCCCGCCGCGTCATCGCCGGCAGTGGTGAGCTGGGACGTCGGCGCGCCGGCGCCGAAGCCTTGCTGGATCACGATGTTCCCGCAGCAGCCCGCGGTGAGCACCGGCTTGCCGTTGGACACCTGCAGCGTCAGGTTGCTGTCGCCGAACGCCATGAGTCCGCTCCCGACGTTCGCGGGAGCCGACCACGTGGAGCCGCCGTCGGTCGAGGAGATGCCCCAGGGCCCGTCGACGCCGCTCGGGGACCCGCCGAACACGGCCTGGAGCGTCCCGGACGACAGCACCGCGAGCCCCGGGATCCCGTTCGGAGACCCGGACGTGACGCCGTTCCACGCGAGCGCCTGCACCTGCGGCCCGACCTTTCCGGACGGACTGATGGCCACAGCGCCGACGCCGCTGGCGGAGTCGCCCCAACTCGTGTTGGTCTCGTAGGCGACGTGCAGCCGCCCATCGGCGGACCGTGCGAAGCCGATCGGAACCGTGCCGTAGCCGACCTTGGCCAGCAGCTTGGGATGCAGGGCCGCTCCCTCGGCGCTTGGCGCAAGCAAGGCCACCAGCAGCCCCAGCAGCACGATCCACCACGGCCGCCGCATACCTCGGTCCTTCATCTCAGTCCTCCTCGTGCGGACCCCAGCGCCGGACGTCGACACCGAGCGTGCGCGTGCACGCTACGCGTTGACGCAGCCCTGTTCAACAGCGAAAGCAAAACGTGAACAAAGCGCCCTCCGCCATGCGCGCCCGGCTGGCGACACGGCTCGTTCCCGCGCTCCCGCTCGTTTCACCTCACTCTCAGCGGGTCGACGCCCAACAGCTCGCCCACCGCGGCGACGGTGCCTTCCAGCTCCCCTGCCGTCGAGCCGGTCTCAGCCAGAAGCGCCTGCGCCTCGCCGAGCTCCGCGCGCTGGACGAGTGCTTCTCGTTGAGCGCCCACACGCGCCGCTCGGCCAGCCGCGCGTGGGCGGCGCACAGGATGGCGCTCGCGAGCGTTCCGGCACAGCAGACGACGTCTCCCGTCCTCGCATGCCCCCGCGCGAACATGAGCGCGACGCTCGCTTGCCACGGCGAGCGCCCCGGGAAGGGCGGCGAGCTCGGCGGCAAGGCCGGAGACGGCCGACGGAAGCGACACGGACGCCACGGCGCGATCGTACGCTGCGGCCGGGCGATCGCTCAGTGCATCGAGGGCACATAGGAGATGCCGACGATCGCCCCCTCGGGCGAGAGCAGTCGCACGACGGTCTGTCCCCATGGCTCCTGACGCACCGGGTGCAGCAGCTCATGGCCCGCGGTGACGAGCTCGTCGGCGGCGGCCTGCACGCTGGCGACGTCGGCGACGTCGAACTCGACGCTGACCTGCGGAAGCACGCGGTCTGCTGGCCACTGCGCGTCGCCGAAGCATGCCTCGGCAGCCTGGGAGAGCGGCCAGACGCCGAAGTGCTTCGTTCCAGGTACCTGTTCGCTGTGGAGGTAGCCGTCACTGGTCTGTCCGCTCAGCGGGAGCCCGAGCGTCTCGACGTAGAGCTGACGCGACTGCGCCGGATCAGGTGTGATCAAGGCGATGGTGGAGACGAACTCGATCCTCATGATCGTCCTTTCGATGCGGTGCCGGGCTGACGTCGTGGCCTACCCCGATCGCGACGGACGGAACGCAGATACACCGGCTCGCCGGACCGGGCGGTCCGCTGTGCCGCCTCGCCGGCACGATCGCGAACCTGTAGCCGGCACCCGGGGTAGGCTTGCGCCATGCCGACCGACGAGCAGATCCGCGAGCAGATCGAGACCCTCGAGCAGGAGCGGCTGGCGCTGCGCGAGCGCGAGGGCGAGCAGGACCCGACGCAGGCCGCCGACGTCGCGCGGCTGGAGCAGATCCGCGTCGAGCTCGACCGCCTGTGGGACTTCCTGCGCCAGCGCGAGGCGCTGCGCGAGGCCGGACGCGACCCGGCCGAGGCCACTGAGCGCTCCGCGGACGTCGTCGAGAGATACTGGCAGTAGCGCGTCAGGCGAGCTGGGCGGCGAGCGCCTCCAGGGGCGCCGGGCGGCCGAAGTGGTAGCCCTGCGCACGGCGGATCCCGAGCGCGCGCAGCGTCCGCACCTGCGCCGCGTCCTCGACGCCCTCGGCGACGACCTCGATCCCGACCTCGTCGGTGAACGCGACGATCGCGGCTGCGAGCGCGCGTGCGACCGGGCTCGTGTCGAGCTGGCGCGTGAGCGCGAGGTCGAGCTTGATGCAGTCGGGCGCGACCGCCAGCACCTGGCTGAGGCTCGCGTACCCGGCGCCGAAGTCGTCGATCGCGATCTTCCCGCCGGCGCCGCGCAGCGGGGCGAGCCTGGCGGCGAAGCCGTCGTCGTCGATCCGCCGGTGCTCGGTGATCTCCGCGATCACGCGTGAGGCGTCGTCGCCGAGCGCCTCGAGGAAGTCGGGTGCGGCGACCGTCTCGGGCGAGGCGTTGACGCACAGCGCGACGTCGCGCGGCAGGCGCGGCAGCGCGGCGAGCGCGGCGCGCACGGCGGCGAGCTCGAGCGGGACGCCGAGGCCGAGGCGCCAGGCGTCGGCGAACCAGCGCTCTGTCGCCCGCACGGGCTCGCCGGGAAAGCGGGCGAGCGCCTCGTAGGCGACGACGCGGCCGCTGTCGAGCTCGACGATCGGCTGCAGCAGCGAGCGAACGCCTTCGCCCGCGACGATCCGCTCGATCCGCGCGGCGCGCGCCTGTCCCCGCGGTGTGCGGCAGACGAACTCGAACGGCTCGCCGCTGAGCGGCGGGAACGGGTCGCGGCGCGAGGGGGGCGTGGGCGCACTCATGCGAAGGGGGGACTCGGCGCTGCGAGCGTCCTCGCGCCACGCATCGGCGAGGACGGGACAGTTCTTGAATGCTCAAGAAGTATTGATCGATCTTAGGGGTCCGCTGGTGGATTTGCCATCGGGTGGGCCGCTACAATCTGACGTTGACGTAAGGATCCGATTCAGGAGGGCAAGGTCGCACGTGAGCACGGCGGGCACGAGCACGGGACGGGCGCTGCGGCTGCGGGGACGCGTGGGCGTCGCCGCCGAGCATGAGCACTACAAGTGGTGGGCGCTCTCCTGCACGAGCCTCGGCATGCTGCTCGCGACCACGAACTCGGGCACGCTGATCATCGCCCTGCCCGACCTCGAGCGCGCGCTCGGCACCAGCCTGCTCGCGCTCGTCTGGGTCATCCTCGCCTACATGATCGCTTCGACGGTGCTCGTACTCACATGCGGGCGGCTGTCGGACCTGTTCGGCCGCAAGCGCGCCTACGTCGCCGGCTTCGTCGTCTTCGCGGCCGCCTCGCTCGGTGCCGGCTTCGCCGCGGACGGCACGCAGCTGATCCTGTGGCGGATCTTCCAGGGGATCGGCGCCGCATTCCTGTTCGCGAACGCCTCCGCGCTCGTCACCGACGCCTTCCCGCGCGAGCAGCTCGGCGTCGCGATGGGCACGAACGTGATGATCGCGGCGGTCGGGCTCGTGATCGGCCCGGTGCTCGGCGGCGCGCTCGTCGCGATCTCGTGGCACTGGGTCTTCTGGTTCAACGTGCCGTTCGCGCTCGCCGGCTCGCTGTGGGGCTGGCTGATCCTGCACGAGCTGAGCAAGCCCGACAGCGTGCGCGGCTTCGACCCGCTCGGCACGCTCGCGTTCGTCGCCGGCCTCACCGGGCTCGTGCTCGGGATCTCGAAGGGCGGGCTCTCAGGCTGGAGCGACCCGGTCGTGGTCGTCAGCCTCGCCGTCGCGGCGGTGCTGCTGCCGGCGTTCGTGCTGATCGAGCGCCGCGCCCGCGCGCCGATGCTCGACCTGACGATCTTTCGCAACCGCCTGTTCGCGGCCGCCACCGGCGCCGCCTTCATCAACGGCCTCTCGCGCTTCGCGCTGATGTTCGTGTTCGTCTTCTACTTCCAGGGCGCGCAGGGCGACGACCCGATCCTCGCGGGCGTCAAGCTGACGCCGCTCGCGGTCGGGATGCTGATCTCCTCGCCGCTCGCGGGGGCGTGGGCCGACCGGCGCGGCTCGCGCACGCTCGCCGCGCTCGGAATGGTCGTGACCGCTGTCGGCCTGGCCGGCATGACGCTGCTGGAGGCCGACTCCGCCTACTGGCTCTCGAGCCTGTGGCTGTTCGTCGTCGGCGTCGGCTCGGGCATGTTCAACTCGCCCAACACCGCCGCGATGATGGGGACGGTGCCGCCGCACCGGCGCGGGATCGCCGCCGGCGCGCGGATGATGCTGCAGAACACGGGCGCGATCCTGTCGATCGCCTTCGTGCTCGCGATCATCACCGCGGCCGTGCCGAGAGACGTCCTCTTCAAGATCTTCTCCGGGCTCGCGTCCGGGCTCACCGCGCAGCAGCTCGCGCCGTTCATCGCGAACATGCACACGGCGCTGTGGGTGCTCGCGGCGGTCTCGCTCGCCGGCGCCGGCGTCTCGCTGCTGCGCCCGCGCCAGGGGGCGCCCGAGTGAGCGCGACCGAGACGCTGCTGCGGATCGGCGACGTAGCCCGCCTCGTCGGTACCACGCCGCGCACGATCCGCTACTACGAGGAGAAGGGCCTGCTGCCGCCGGCCGAGGGGCGCGCCGCCGGCAAGCACCGCCTCTACGACGCGCACGATGTCGAGCGCCTCGGCGAGCTGCTGCGGATGCGCAACCTGCTCGGCGTGCCGCTCGAGGAGCTGCGCGAGCTGGTCGCCGTCGACGACGAGCGCGCGGTCCTGCGCAGCGAGCTGCACCGCACCGAGCAGCCCGCCGAGCGCAAGCGGATCCTGCGCCGGCTCGACGCGCTCGCGCAGCGCCAGCTCGCGGCCGTCGAGCGGCGCTCCCAGGAGCTGGCGACGCTGCGCGAGGAGGTCGAGGCGCGCCGCGCACGCATCGCCGACCTGCTCGCGGAGCTGTCGTAGCGCGGGGGCGCGTGGTAGCCGCGCGGCGCGAGCGGGAAGCACCTGCTCGTGGCCCCGACGCTCGCCGCCCGCATCGCGCCCGCACTCGCGCGGCTCGGCCACGGCGCGCTCGCGCGACGGCCGTTCGCCGTGCGGCTGTGGGACGGCAGCGAGCTGCCCGCCACCGCGCCCGGTGCGCCGTCGCTGCGCCTGCATGTGTGTGACCCGCGCGCGCTTGCGACGATCACGCGCCATCCCGACCAGCTCGGCCTCGGCCGCGCGTGGGTCAGCGGTGCGCTCGCGCTCGACGGCGACGTGGAGCAGGCGCTCGCCGCCTGCGATCGATTGCGCGGCGCACGTTTCTCGACGCTCGACCGGGTGCGCGCGCTCGCGCTCGCCCGGCGCCTCGGGGTGCCGCTGCTGCGCCCGCTGCCGCCGCCGGCGGCAGAGGCGCGCCTGCACGGCCGCCGCCACAGCCTGCGCCGCGACCGCACCGCGGTGCGCCACCACTACGACGTGCCGACGAGCTTCTACCGGCTCGTGCTCGGGCCCTCGATGGTCTATTCGTGCGCCTATTTCACCGCCCCGGACGAGCCGCTCGAGGTCGCGCAGGAGCGCAAGCTCGACCTCGTCTGTCGCAAGCTGGGCCTGCGAGCGGGGATGCGCCTGCTCGACGTCGGCTGCGGCTGGGGCTCGCTGCTGCTGCACGCTGCGGAGCGCTACGGCGTGCGCGCGGTCGGGATCACGCTGTCGGAGTCGCAGGCGGCCGAGGCGCGCCGGCGGGTCGCCGAGGCCGGGCTGGCGGATCGCGTGGAGGTGCGCGTCGCCGACTACCGCGAGCTCGCCGACGGCCCGTACGACGCGATCGCCTCGATCGGGATGGTCGAGCACGTCGGCGTCGCCATGCTCGCGACCTACGCGCGCCGGCTCGCCGCGCTCGTGCGCCCGGGCGGGCGCGTGCTCAACCACGGGATCGTGCGGCTGCGCCCGGCGCCGCGCTCGCAGCGCACGTTCATCGCGCGCTACGTCTTCCCCGACGGCGAGCTGCACCCGCTGAGCGCGGTCGTGACCGCGTTCGAGCGCGCCGGCCTCGAGGTGCGCGACGTCGAGGCGCTGCGCGAGCACTACCCGCACACGCTGCGCGCCTGGAGCCGCAATCTCGCGCGCCATCGCGACGCGGCGATCGCGCAGGGCGGGGCGGAGCGCGAGCGCGTCTGGCGGCTCTACATGGCCGGCGCGACGCTCGCGTTCGAGCGCGGCGAGATCGGCGTCTTCCAGACGCTCGCGGTGCGACCGGGCGCGCCGCATCGGCTGCCGCCGCTGCGTCCCTGGCCGGAGAGGGCGACGACTCCGGCGGCGGCTCACGTAGCATGGCCGCTCGATGGAGGTCCAGCTCCCAGACGGCACCCGGCTCGCGCTCACCGATGACGCCACCGGCGCCGACGCGGCCGCCGCGATCGGCGCCGGCCTCGCGCGCGCGGCGCTGGCCGTGAAGGTCGACGGCCGCATGCGGGACCTCGCGGCGCCGCTGCACGACGGCGCGCGGCTGGAGATCGTCACGCCGTCCAGCGACGACGCACTCGAGCTGCTGCGCCACGACGCCGCGCACGTGCTCGCCGCCGCCGTGATGGACCTCTATCCCGGCGTGAAGATCTCGATCGGGCCGCCGATCGAGGACGGCTTCTACTACGACTTCGAGTTCCCCGACGGCGTCGCGATCTCCGATGCCGACTTCGAGCGCATCGAGGCCAAGATGCGCGAGCACGTGAAGGCCGACGAGGGGTTCGTGCGCGAGGACGTGCCGGTGGGGGAGGCGCTCGAGCGCTTCGCGCGCGAGCAGCAGCCGTACAAGGTCGAGCTGATCGAGGACCTCGTCAGAGACCAGGGGGTCGAGACCGTCTCGCTCTACACGAACGGCCCGTTCACCGACCTCTGCCGCGGGCCGCACGGCCCGGGCACGAAGCGCATCAAGGCGTTCAAGCTGCAGTCGGTCGCGGGCGCCTACTGGCGCGGCGATGCGGCCCGCACGATGCTCACGCGCATCTACGGCACTGCCTTCTTCTCAAAGGAGGAGCTGGAGGAGCACCTGCAGCGGCTCGAGGAGGCGAAGGCGCGCGACCACCGCAGGCTCGGCGCCGAGCTGGGGCTCTTCCGCTTCTCGCCGGTGGCGCCCGGGGCCGCCTTCTGGCTGCCGCACGGCACGCGCGTCTTCAACCAGCTTGTCGCCCTCAGCCGCGAGATGGGCGAGCAGCATGGCTACACGGAGGTCAAGACGCCGCAGATCTTCGACAGCGTGCTGTGGGAGACCTCAGGCCACTGGGGCAAGTACCGCGAGAACATGTTCCTCACCAGCGCCGAGGACCGGCAGATGGCGATCAAGCCGATGAACTGCCCCGGCCACGCGCACCTGTTCGCGAGCGAGCGCCACTCCTACCGCGAGCTGCCGATCCGCTACAGCGAGCCGGGGCTGCTGCACCGCAACGAGCCCTCGGGCACGCTGCATGGCCTGCTGCGCGTGCGCCATTTCGCGCAGGACGACGCCCACATCTTCTGCACCGAGGAGCAGGTGCAGGACGAGGTCGGCGGCTGCCTCGACTTCGCGTTCGCGACGCTCGGGCTGTTCGGCTTCGACGTGCGGCTGGAGCTCTCGACCCGCCCCGAGAACCGCATCGGCAGCGACGAGACGTGGGACCGCGCGGAGGGCAAGCTGCGCCAGGCGCTTGAAGACCGCGGGCTGACGTACGAGCTGAACGAGGGCGACGGCGCCTTCTACGGCCCGAAGATCGACTACCACGTCAAGGACTCGCTCGGCCGCTCCTGGCAGCTCGGCACCGTCCAGCTCGACTACTCGATGCCCGAGCGCTTCGGCCTCAGCTACACCGGCGCGGACGACAGAGAGCACCAGCCGGTGATGATTCACCGCGCCGCGTTCGGCTCCTACGAGCGCTTCGTCGGGATCCTGATCGAGCACCTCGCCGGGCGCTTCCCGCTGTGGCTCGCGCCGGTGCAGGCGATCGTCCTGCCGATCGCCGACCGCCACAACGCGTATGCCGCGGAGGTGCTCGGCGCGCTGCGCGAGGCGGGCGCGCGCGCGGAGGTCGACGAGCGCGGCGAGTCGGTCGCCCGCAAGATCCGCGACGCCGAGCTGCGCAAGGTCCCGCTGATGCTCGTGGTGGGCGACGCCGAGGCGGAGCGCGGGACCGTCTCGGTGCGCGAGCACGGGGCGGAGGAGGCGAGAGGCGTGCCGGTGGACGAGGTGGCTAGGCGGATCGCCGAGCGGAGCGCGGCGCGCAGCGCATGACGCGGACCCCTCGCGGCGCTGCGATACGCCGCTATACTCGCCGGACGTTGATGATCAATCCGCCCACCAGCCCGCGCTTCCCCGCTTGACGCGCACGCACGCCGCCAGCTAAGTGCCGGTCCCGCGACGATTCGACCGGCGCCCGCCCGAGCGGGACACGACGCGCATCAACGAACGCATCCGCGTTCCGGAGGTGCGGCTCATCGACGACGAGGGTCAGCAGGTCGGGATCCTCAAGACGCCCGATGCGCTGCGCTACGCGCAGGAACGCGACCTCGACCTCGTCGAGGTCGCGGCCGACGCGCGTCCGCCCGTCTGCCGCGTGCTCGACTACTCGAAGTACAAGTACGAGCAGGCGCAGAAGCAGAAGGCCGCGCGCAAGCACCAGCAGCAGATCACGATCCGCGAGATCAAGTTCCGCCCGAAGATCGCGCAGAACGACTACGACACGAAGAAGGGGCACGTCACCCGCTTCCTCAAGCACAAGGACAAGGTCAAGGTCACGATCATGTTCCGCGGGCGCGAGGTGACCCATCCCGAGCGCGGGCAGATGCTGCTGGAGAGACTCGCCGAGGAGCTGGCCGAGCTGGCCGTCGTCGAGCAGCGCCCGATCCAGGACGGGCGCAACATGACGATGATGCTCGGACCGTCGAAGGCGGTGCTCGCGGAGGGGGAGAGAAGAGTCGAGGCGGACGCGGCCGAGGCGGCACCGGCGGTCGCCGAGGGAAAGCCGACCGCCGAAGAGGCGAAACCCACCGCAGAGTCCGAGCCGTCTGCCGCCAGGACCAACGGCTCCACCGAGGCGGCTGGCGCTGCGCCGGCAGCGAGCAGAGCGGCCGCGAGAAGAGCGCCGCCGAGGCGTGCAGCAGCGCGCTGACGACCGTCGGCAGATTGGCGAAACGGTTGAGTCGCCGCCCACCGGTCGACTAGGAGGGTTTGGCGAAACCCGCCATCCCCTGCTGTGACGGGGCGTAGCTGAGGCGGCTTTCCGTGTCGGACCCCACGAATCCGCGTGGGCTACCCCACGGCCCTGAAGGTGCTTGCCGGAAAGTGCGGGATGGGTCCGTGAGCGATGCTGACGGCGGCTAGATTCGTCGTCGGCCCAGCGCGGGATGGGGTGTCGGGTCCTCGGCTTTCGAGCGCCGCTGAGCGCGCGCCGGGGAGTCCCTGTTCCCGCGGATTTGCCCGTAACCACGGGCTTTTCCGTCTGGTCGAGGAGGTAGGGTTTTCCTTCTCTACTCGTGAAAAAGCGACCCCGCGCTGCGCAAACAGCCGGGGGTCTGGACCGCGGAGTTGTGGCTCCTTGGTCTCCCGAAACGTAGCACCGCGCTCGGCTTCTGCCGAGGTCGCGGCGCTGCTGGAGTCCCAGAGATCGGGGCACTCATCCGACACCTCGAAGAGACACGCTGGACGGGGCCGTCCCGGCTACCCGATCCGGACGATGGTCGGCATGGCGCTCACGAAGTCGATGTACGCGCTGCCGACTTGGGCGAAGCTCGTGCGCCTCGTGGAGGAGCACGCGGGCTTGCAGGCGGCGCTCGGCTGCGTCGGCGACGTTCCCTCTCAGTGGGCTTGCTACCGCTTCGCGAAGAAGCTCCGCGAGCACGGCGACGCGCTTGACGCCTGCGTCTCCAGAGTGATCGTCGAGCTGCACCGCCGCCTGCCGCAGTACGGCCGCAACGTCGCCATCGACGGGTCGGATCTGCCCGCGTACGCGAACGGACAGCGCTTCCTCTCGAAGAACGGGCCGGAGCGCGAGCGCTACAGCGACCCTGACGCCTCATGGGACCACCGGTCGGCTGTCTCGACGCGCAAGGGCGGCGGCTACTACGGCTACAAGGTCCACGCGGCGGTCTGCACCGCAACGGACCTTCCGATGGCATGGCGCGTCGAGACGGCGAGCGCGGCTGAGACAGGGTTCGCGCTCGGTCTGCTCGACACCGCGCGCGCTCGCGGCTTCACCGTCGAGACGTGCGCGCTCGACAAGGGCTATGACACCAACCCAATCCATGACGGCTGCATGGACCGCGGCATCAAGCCGATCGTCGCGCTGCGCAAGACCGCGCGGGTCGTGCGCGGCGAGCATCGCGCGCCGTCATGCGAGCACGGCTCCTGGACGTTCGCCGGGGCCGACTACAGACGCCGCGCGACGAAGCGGCGCTGCCCGACGGGCGAGTGCACGCCCGCTTCGACGTGGATCAAGGCCGACCGTCTGCACCCGCTCGTCCGCGCGAATCCGCACGCTCGCGCAAGCTCTACCGGGGCCGTGGCGCGGTCGAGCGCGAGTTCGGCCGGCTCAAGCACGAGTGGGCGCTGCTCCCGCTGCGTGTGCGCGGCCTTGACCGCGTGAAGCTCCACGCTGACCTGACGATCCTCGCGAAGCTCGCAACGACGCTGGAGCGGGCGCGTGTGGCAACTCGGCGCCACCCCGCAACTCTTGTCAGCTAACGGCCCAGCGGCGAAAGATCGCGCAGCATGTCCGACGGCTGAAATCCCGGAGCCTCGACGGGCGCGACCTGTGCCCGCATCAGCTCTGCCTGAAGCACCATCATCTCCACCGCCTGCTCCGGTTCGAACATGCTTCCGGCGAGACTCTTTTCCTCAAGCGGCAGCGGCAACATCGGTCTCATCTGCGTCTCCTTCGCCCAGGTTGAAGTCTTGCAGCTTCGCGGAAAGCTCGGCAGCGGTGGCTGCGCTGAACTCATCGTAGATTTCAGCGAGCTGCGCCAGCTCGCTGGTTGTCAGCCAGTGAACACCAGACGGTGAGATCACCGCCATATCGGTATCGCTCCCGACGCCTGGTGCGATCTCGGCTCGACGCTTCGAGGCGTAGGCTCGGAACACCGTCGCGTGGTAGTCCGCGTTGGGCGCGTGGCCGAAGCCGACCATCGATTGGATCGCGTGGATCGCACCGCTTCCGATCGCAGCGTACCCGATGATGTCGTGCAGCCGCTCGGCGCCGCCTGGGTTGTGGATCGTGTACGCATGTGCGCCCGTCTGGTCGATGCCCGCCAACAGCACCTCGACCCCGAGGTTGTACTGAGCCATTTGGTTATCGAGCATCGCCACGATCTGACCCTGCAATGAGGCATGCGCCCCGTAGAAGGACTGAAGGTCGAGCCCGCGTGGCGTGAGGATGTCCTGCTGCATGCGGGCACTTCGCGTTTCGACGTACCGCTGAGCGAAACGCTCGGCGATCTGGGATACGGCCGCTCCGGGGCTGCTGGAACGTGCTCACGATCTCCTGCGCGAGGCGGTTTCCGACGAGCGAGTCCCCGGCGATGGCAGCAATCGCGAAGGACGACACGTTCGACATCTTCGGCATCGCATGCTCGAACTCCATGAAGCCGGTGAGCGTGACCATGCGATCGGCCACAACGACAGCGTGGGCTCTTGCCCGTGATTGCACAGCGCCGCGAGACAAACGGTCATCGGAAGTCGCTTTCGGTCAGGTGATCGGCTGGAGCCGTTGCATCTGTACGAAGGCGTTTGCTCCAGGGCGTCGGCATGCTACCAACGAGGCGCATTGGGAAAGCCGATTCCCGGTGCGTGGCCAACCACGAGCGCCCACGCCGGCCGCTCGCGGTGCGCGAGCGGCCCGATCAGGTCGTGCGAACGGCCGTCCACACCTGCTCGTTGGCCTGCCGTTCGTAGACCAGGATCAGCTCCGAGAGCGGGACCTCCAGCTCGGCCGAGAGCAGCACGAGCGTCTTGAAGGTTGGGCTGACCTCGCCGCGCTCAACGACGCCGATGTACTTCGGGCCGAGTCCGGCCTTGATCGCGAGTCGCTCTTGCGAGAGGCCGCGCCGGGCGCGTGCCTCGCGAACAGCCCAGCCAAGAGCGCGAAGATCGGCCGCGGCCTTCCGCGGCCGGATACGCTGCTGCTGCATGGGGACTGACCTCCCTGTGCCAGCCCCCGGCCGTTCCAGCGGCCCGGGGGGCACCTATATGGAAGGCGCCGAAGCTAGAGGCTTGATGCGGGTTCGGTTGTTGGGCAGGAACGTGCTGTGTCCAGAAGAAAAGGGTGTCCAGTCCGGTTCTTCCTCGTGATAGGAGCACGAGTTGACCGCTTCGCTGGACACCCTCGCTATCGCAGCCTAACGTGTTCGCCTCGGCGTTGCGGATCGCTCGCAGCGGCCCTGAAGGCAAGGTCACCGACCATGAGTTGATCGCGCTCGCGGTCTGTCAGGCGATCGTCGGGATCCCGTCCGACCGGCAGTTCCTCGGGATCGTCGGGCGGCTGTTGCCGGGGTTCTTCCCGACGCTGCCGACGCAGTCGCGCTACAACCGCCGACTCAGGCGGCTGGCGCCCTATCTGACGACCGTCCAGCTCCAGGTCGCTGAGCTGATCGCCAGCGGCCGGGTCCGGCT